>OGDN01000005.1_pt1 | contig 418482 bp, 315 predicted proteins | sample 1570271 | NCBI WGS metagenome assembly OGDN01 (sample SAMEA4384481, study PRJEB24528) | human gut metagenome | reverse complement strand
AGCATTAGCCTTCCAAGCTGAGGGTCGCGGGTTTGAGCCCCGTCTTCCGCTCTTCTGAAAATCAGATAGTTATCGCAAGATTTCTATCTGATTTTTGTTTTTAGAGAATGCTGAATTTAGTGTGGTTTAACCGAGTGAGTTAAACCAGGAAGTCAACCGAATGACGCAAAGCACAAATTCATGGTTATTTAAATAAGATATTTCTGAGAATATCATCTAACCACGGCTCTTTCATCTTTTCCACAAAAACATCATTCTTTAGTTGAAAAGCCTTTTTGTAAACACTCTGCATTTTCAAATTATAGCGCACCGTATCATAGCGGACTACTGACTGGTAAAATCCGGTATCAACAGCGACAATTTCATTTTCTATTCTCAATGTATCCTCAGCTGTATCGGAAACTCTTCCAGTCTCCATCTGTGCGAATGAAATGCAGCTACCTCCGATTAGAGCCAATAATGTTACCAATATTTTATTCATACGCTACTGTTTTCTACAAAGATACAATATTCAAAGAACAAACATCTCTTTTACAAAAAAAATTCCATTATACCATAAACGCTTATAAGGCAACGCACACATTTGTATATCAAAGTTCAGTTTTAGTTAATAAAATTATGTAAGTTTGTAAACGAATAAAAAGCTCCCCTCCAATGAACAACATCATTCATAAAATCAGGCAGATTTATCCGGTTTCCGAAGAAGCTCTTCAGGCATTGCTGATGAATATGCAGGTAAGACACTACCCTAAAGGAACTTATATAGTACAAGCAGGAGTGACAGACCGTTTGGTTTATTTCATTGAGGAAGGGGTCACCCGTTCCGTATTTCATCACGACGGACAAGATACCACCACTTGGTTCAGCCAGGAAGGTGATGTAACCTTCGGAATGGATTCACTGTACTATCAGCAGCCGTCAGTAGAAAGCATTGAAACTCTTTCGGACTGCAAAATCTACGTCATCCACATAGACAAGTTAAATGCTCTCTACGAAACATATATTGATATAGCCAACTGGGGCAGAATACTGCATCAGAACGTAAACAAAGAGCTCAGTCATATGTTTGTGGAAAGGCTCCAACTGCCTCCCAAAGAGCGGTATGAACAATTTAACCGCCGTTACCCCAGACTGATAAATCGGGTGAAGCTAAAATATGTGGCAGCCTTCCTGGGTATTTCCATCTATACTCTCAGCCGGGTACGCGCAAAAAAATAGAAGATTGCCGTTCTTTTTTGCTTTTAAGCAAAAGAACTTCGCTTCGCATGGCGTATCTTTGAGATCCGAAAACATTAACCAAACAACAGAAAAAAAACAGATGTCGCACATTTCATCTTCTGCCTTTTCAGACACCAAAGCACATTATGACCTTCTCGACGGGCTCCGTGGCGTAGCAGCCTTGATGGTTATATGGTATCATATATTCGAAGGCTATGCTTTTGCCGGTGGTAGCATTATCGAAACCTTCAACCACGGCTATTTAGCTGTAGATTTCTTCTTTATACTATCGGGATTCGTTATCGGGTATGCTTATGACGACCGTTGGGGCAGGAACCTCACAATGAAAAACTTCTTTAAACGGCGCCTGATACGTCTCCATCCGATGGTCATTATGGGAGCTGTCCTGGGTGCCATTACTTTCTGTCTTCAAGGATGCGTACAATGGGACGGAACACATATTGCCCTCTCCATGATTATGCTGTCCCTTCTTTGCACTATATTTTTTATTCCCGCAATGCCAGGTGCAGGTTATGAAGTCCGTGGTAATGGCGAAATGTTTCCTTTGAATGGTCCATGCTGGTCCTTGTTTTTTGAATATTTAGGCAACATCCTTTATGCCTTGTTTATCCACCGCTTATCAAACAAAGCCCTTGCCGTACTGACAATATTGCTGGGAGTGGCATTGGCATCATTCGCCATTTTCGACATCTCCGGATACGGAAATATGGGGGTAGGCTGGACACTGGACGGAATAAACTTTGGCGGCGGATTGCTGAGGATGCTTTTTCCTTTCTCCATGGGCATGCTTTTGTCGCGCAACTTCAAGCCTATCAAGGTGAAAGGTGCTTTCTGGATATGTGCCATTGCATTGGTTACCTTGTTTTCAGTGCCCTACTTGGAAGGTGCAACACCGGTCTGTACAAATGGCATTTATGAAGCGTTCTGTGTAATCATCGCTTTTCCGGTTCTCGTCTGGTTAGGAGCTTCCGGTACCACAACGGATAAAAAATCGACCCAGATATGCAAGTTCCTGGGAGATATATCCTATCCAGTCTATGTGATACATTATCCATTTATGTACTTGTTCTATGCATGGCTCATCAAGAACCAGCTCTTCACGTTGGAGCAGACTTGGCAGGTTGCCTTGTGTGTTTACGCATGGAACATATTATTGGCTTATCTATGCTTAAAATTCTATGATGAACCGGTACGGAAATATCTGGCCAGACGCTTCTTGAGCAAAAAACAATAAACAGTCCGTCACGGAGATTATGCTGATTCGCACAGATACAAATTCCCGATATAAATTCAATCTGCGCAAATCAGTATGATCTTTGTGGCGAACTGTTATTCCAGATAAAGCGGTTCCACTACTTCCATCACATTCTCATGGAACCACTCATCCAATTTTGCCTCTACCTTATCCTTTATCTGTGGAGTGATGTATTTCTTCATTTTCTTATAAGCATAGATTGCAGCAAATCCCTTCCCTACCATAAAGACTTGTCCCAAGAGGTCTTCTATACCGGCAGGAAACACAATGGCCACCAAAGCAATCATGATATTTGTCCTTTCACTCTCTGGAGTAGAATCAGCAGTCAGGACATAATAAGCTGTCAGTACGGGACGACCAGCTGCCCGACTACCTTTCTTTATATACTCCTCTACTTTAAGACGAATCTCGTCCATAGAAAAATTCATTTTCATATTCATAATCTCCTCTTTTTATTTATTAGACGCAGAAAGATGAAGTTTGGTTGCAAAAATCTGCAAATAACATAAAAATAGTTCTGTGGAACAATCACAGCCCCACAGAACTCTCATAAAACCATCTAATCTATACATGTAAATCTTACAATACTACAAATTTCACAATTTGTATATAATCAAGAACCTTATCCAAACTATAATTGAATTTCCTTACCGGAAACGATACATTTCTGTACATCTATTACCCCATATTTCACATCTATAAACGGCTTTCCTTCCTTAAGTCCAACATTACCAAAACCCGTTTCCGTAGACAAGAATGAAGTGAAATCATCTCCAATCCGCGAATCTATATACAAAATTTTGTCTACTGCATCATAGCGTATTCCCGTAAGGCCTTCTAGCATAGCATAACTGGCCATTGCACGAGCATACCATGCTCCACACTCATATTCATTAAACGGATTACGAACACGACCATTATAACGATCACGGCAAGTTCTCACTATTTCAAGCCCTTTTTCCACTTCTCCTTCAAACATAAGATGAGCAGCCACTTGATATTCAATTCCAGTCCACACTTCGTTACTGTATACAAAAGGCAATTTTAGCTTACCACCTTTCGGCCAGGTACAAAGTAATAATCCCCCATCCTCTCCCAATGCAAAGGTGGAACGTTGAGGGTTGACATGGTTACTTAAGCTCTTTTTAAAGTTATACTTATGGACAGAAATCAAATGACTTTTTACTTTCAGACGATCGACCACCTCCGGCATTCCACATACCAATGTCATCCAAGAGCCCAATATTCCGTCAGACAAACAACCTTTACCATACTGATATTTCGGACCTTCTTCTTGTAGGATTTTTAAAGCTTCTGGCGTATAATGGGTCACAAACGATTGGGCATCAACTGGGTCTGGAGCGTCCAATCCAGTCCATTGAATGTTCTGAATAAAATACTCTCCATCAAAAAGTTTGCTCTCCAAATATGCTTTACTTTTATTCATCAATTCTTCATAACGGGAAATATCATCGCCTACCGTTTTACCCATCAAGCAAATAGCTTGTAATGCTCCTACATAAAAACTGGTAATCATCCCATTCGCGCCCCAAAACTCTATATCATACGTATTATGGTGAGGTTCTTCAACAGCTCCAACCTCTCTCGGATCCCAAGTACGGATACAATAATCCATACTTTTCTTCACAGCTGGATACATCATCTTCAGCCAATTTATATCACCCATAATTCTCCATTCACGATATACCTTCATTATACCTCCTAATTGCCCATCTGCCGCCGAATGAAAATCATGGACAGTAGGACTGATAGGCAGATTCGTACGGAACACTTGATGTCCCCTTTTATCCTGGCTCACAAAAAATTCTGTTTCACGTAATGTACGTTCTAATTTTGGGAAAAGATGAGATACAGCTTGCGCATAATTCCAAACATGCGTGCATGAACCATGACAAGAGCCCCAATTATCATGACTTCCCTCCCAATTCCACATACGCCCATCGTATTGGCGAAGTACTGTAGTAGATTTCAATATACTCAAATTAGCAGCAACAGCCTCCTTAACTTCAGGTGGAAGAGTAGAATCATAGAAAGCATCAGTGAACAACTGAGTATTCTTTTTCAATGCATCATAATTATCCAACCAGTAGTTTGCAACATCTTGTATACTGCCAAACCTACTGCTATACCAAGGGCGGTAATTCCCTTCAAAATTATTCTCATAAGTATAACAGTTACTCAATTCATCTGGACAAACTGGTGCATCAGGGATATCAGTATCTGTACGTGGGATTCCACCTATTCGTTCTTGTGAATAAGGGACATACCAAGCCATGTACAACCTTATATTACGAGTCTCACCAGGTGCTAAAGTAAACGGCACATATAACGAAGCTCCCACTGCTCCTTCCAAGCCTGCTGGATTCTCTTCCATTCTGCCCTCTTCCAAGTTATCCCAACAAATGCTCAATGGGTCGAACCAACCTCCACGAAACCAGTTATGATTAACTACTGTCTGGGGATTGTCAGTATAAATCATAAAATCACCTTGACAGAAAGGTTCATTCTCTGTGCCTGTCTGTCTTAGAATGAATCCATTCTTTGCTGCATCTATATACGCTTTACCCCTACCCGGAGTTTGCATAAAATTCATACTATTATATGAAAAGACGGCTTGTACTTCCTCATTACTGGTATTATGAAACTCATATTCAAACCCAGCAACCGGTAGACTTGAATTATCTTCATCCGTTGGTATAAATGGATTCCAGGCAACCAGTTTCACATCTATAGGGACATTCTGATCTGCCAACTCTACCTCCGCAAAAGGGAAACGTGACTGGAAACTATACTCCTTAAACCGGGGCATTCCCCATGAGCCGCCGTCTCCACGGCTGGAATTAGGAGCACCAAATTTTTTCCATTCTGGAACCGGCCCTTCCAGAATTCGTGTACCATGCTCATAACCTTTCACATGAATTGCAGCAAACATCGTTGGTTCATTGAAAACATTCGGTCTATGACGTATAGACATATTACTCAATGCTCCTGTTCCTTCAATACAGAACATGCCCGTGCCTATACCTCCTATAGGGAAAGCTATTTTACGCGTATATTCACCTATATACTTCTCATTATAGCCACGTTCAACCGCACTCTCATGATGCCAGCACCCTTGAAAAATCAGTGCACAAACTACCAGACATACTAATAAATATTTCGTCATAAATACTGTATTTATTATCATTTTTTTATTTTGTATCAGGAGCTACAACTGTATAAACAGCACTACTTCTACCGGAAGAAAGGCGGAGATAACATTTTATATTTACTCCACTGAAAGATAAAGGTAACTGCAATGTATCCGTATAGAGTTTTCCATATAAACGAGGATCGGTACCATCTGTGGTATAATATATATCAGCACCCTCTACTGACGGCTTCAAATCCACTATCGCGTTACCGCCTCTAACAATAGCTTTATCCCAACCAATCGGTTCGGGAATACGGAAAGTAACCCCTTGTCTATCCAGTTCAGCCAAACATCCCGCTAATCTTTCACGGAAATCTGCATAATTCTTCTTTTCCGCAGGTGACCAACCTATTTCTGAAAGGGCCATAGCCCGAGGATATGCCATATAGTTCACTTTATCAGGATGATGTATAAATTCTCCCCAAACATTGGCTTGTACCCCCATTATATAACCACATTGCTCTTTTGTAAGCTTAGGCGTATAAGGTTCATAGCTGTAGATATGTTCCAACGTAACCAGTCCTCCTATATTTAAAGGCTCATTAGTACAATCCTCACTCTGATAATAATCAATATACATATAGTTATTGGGAGCCATCACCACTTTATGCCCCATTTCCGCTGCAGCAATTCCACCGTTTTCTCCTCTCCAGCTCATTACAGCAGCATTCGGTGCCAGACCACCTTCTAAGATTTCATCCCAACCAATGATTTTTCGCCCCTTCCCCGTTACAAATTCATCCAAATGATGGATGAAGTAACTTTGCAATTCATGTTCATCTTTCAATTTATTTTCCTTAATGCGTCGTTGACACTTCGGACATTCTTTCCAACGTCTTTTAGGTGCCTCATCACCGCCTATATGAATATACTCACCGGGAAACAAATCTATCACCTCAGATAAAACATCTTCTACAAACCGATAGGTTTCATCATTACCGAGACAAAGAACTTCCTCCTTAATACCCCAAGTTTCCGGTATCCGAAATGGTCCGCCCGTGCAAGACAGCTCCGGATATGTAGCTAAAACAGACATTGTATGTCCTGGTAAATCGATCTCCGGAACAATAGTGATGTACCTATCTGCCGCATATTGGATAATCTCCTTAATCTGCTCCTGAGTATAGAATCCTCCATGTGGAATACGATCTTGTTCTGTCGGATTATGCCCCCACTGAGTACTATTACGCCATGCCCCAATTTTGGTCAATTCTGGATACTTTTTTATTTCAATACGCCACCCGGCATCTTCTGTCAAATGCCAATGGAATCTATTTATTTTATAACGAGCCATTAAATCTATATACTCTTTTACATATTCCACTGAGTAAAAATAACGTGCAACATCCAACATCAAACCACGATAACCAAAACGGGGTTCATCATTTATCATAATATACGGAAGCTGTATGCATCCATTTCCCTTATCAACAAGTAACTGCTGCAATGTCTGAATTCCATAAAATATTCCAGCTTCACTTCCCTTGATTGTTACTCCCTTATCATCCACAACTAATGAATATGCCTCTAAAGGCATTTTCTTGTCTATCTGCAAATGAATGGCATTCTTTCCTTTCGATCCTTTCTTCAAAGTCACCCCAAACCGTCCATCTAAATAATTATTAAAGAGACTGACTGTTTTGGTAAGCGCATCATTACTGTAATTTATACGTGTATCGGCAGATACATCCCAAGAACCTTCTCCCATCACCATTTCTTTTGGCATAGGAATTACTGACTGTGCATTACAAGGTAACGTACCGAGAATAATACATATTACCAATATGTATTCCCATCTGATTTCGTGTTTAATCATGACTGTAATTCAATTTTATATCTATATCCTTTTGTTTATTCACCTTGATATTTACTGTCTCGAATCCTTTGGCAGAAATCGTTAGCACATCGTTTTCTACAGTCAGAATGGAATATCTTCCGCCTTCCTTACTTATAACCGTTCTACCAGAATAATTAGATTTGATTTCAATTCCACTTATAGGGGTTGCTTGTACATCTCTGACACAACCAGCAACCTTTATCTTTCTTCCTGGATTCTTCACAATTTCATCCATGCAGAAGTCGTTATGACCAAGACTATTACTAGTCACCGGCTGTCTGCCAACAAAGATTGTCCTTCGTAATCTGATATCATCTGAGGCTGTTCCTATCTGTATTTCATACTCCCCTTCTTCTACTACTTTTTTCATGCTCAAATCATATAAGGCCAATTCTTGTATTGGTAGCTTCAAAACAACTGTCTGCATTTCGCCTGGTTGTAAGAATGGTTTTGAGAATGCCTTCAGTTGCTTGACCGGAGTCACAACCGAACTGACCACATCTCGAACATAAAGCTGTACTACCTCCTTTCCCGCTACACTACCCGTATTCTTCAAAGATACACTGACAATCAAGGTATCAGATGGATGTAATAACTCTGCAGAATAATGAGCATTCAAATACTCAAATGTAGTATAACTCAATCCATGCCCCAAAGACCATAACGGAGCTGGTGAAGAAAAAACATAATCACGTCCAGGTTCATTTGGTCTACCAGGACGACGATAGAATCCTTTGTCCGTTGGCAAATGATTATAAAAAACCGGTAAATGTCCTACGCTCTGCGGAAACGAGAATGGAAGTTTGGCTGAAGGATTAATATTTCCCAATAACATATCAGCTATTGCATCTCCAGCTTTCTCACCACCGTACCATTGTACAACTATGGCTGGAATATGTTCTTTTATCCAAGAAATAGAAAAAGGCTTACCTGTAACCAATACAACTATAACCGGTTTTCCTATTGCATAGATTTCTTCCACCAATTCTTCTTGTACACCTGTCAGATCCAGAGAAGAGAGGTCAAACCCCTCCCCACATGTAGCATCTGAATAGTCACGTGCCAGTGAAGCACTAGAAGAACCAACAAATACAACAGCCATGTCACTCGCTTTTACAGCAGCTACAGCTTCATCAAATCCGGATTTATTATCTGTAATAAGATCACATCCTGCCGCATAATTTATTTTTATCTTATTTCCAACCCGTTTCTTTAGGCCTTCAAGTGGAGTAACCCCATCTTTATTACTCCGGCTCCATGTATAATCCCCGAACTGTACTTGATTAGCATTCGGCCCAATCACTGCTAATGATTTTATTTTATTCAAATTTAAGGGTAAAAGAGTATTTTCATTCTTCAATAAAACAATCGATTCATCAGCCACTCTGCGCGATAGCTCCACCGCTTCTTTAGTACGCATGGCTACTTCCGGCATGTCAGCGCCCTGATATGGATTCTCGAACAATCCTAATTCAAATTTAACACGTAAGATACGTCCAACAGCCAAATCCACATATTTTTCATCAAACCTGCCTTGCTCTATCAATTGCTCCAAAGCCCAATAGCAATTACTGGAAGCTTCCAAGTCCACCCCCGCAGTCAAGGCTTGGATAGCCGCTTCACTATCATCCTTAGCTGTATGCTGAAAATCCTTCAACATAGCCACTGCCCCCCAATCGGAATATACATATCCTTTGAATCCCCATTCATTGCGTAAAATATTCGTCAGTAAATAAGAAGAAGCAGAATTAGGGATGCCATTCCAAGAATTATAGGAGGTCATCACCGCCTTCACTTCCGTATTCCGAACAGCCATCTCATACGGCTTGATATGGATATTACGTATATCCCGTTCTCCACTCTCAACTGAAGCCAAGTTCAGCCCTCCCAAAGGAGCTCCTCCCGGTCCAAAAGGTTTCAACATTGGAGATATTCCTCCGTCAATATAACCTTTCACTTGTGCAATCCCCATCTGTCCCACTAGCCAAGGATCTTCACCAAACGATTCCTCAACACGCCCCCATCGCAAATCCCGAACAACATCCAATCCTGGTGAAAGAGTCTGAATTACCCCTTGGGACCTTAATTCTGTAGCAATTGCTTTAGTCATCTGATAAGCCAAATCTAAATTAAAAGTACTACCAACGGCTACAGATTGAGGAAAAATGGTAGAACCATCATGTACCGAGCCATGTAAAGACTCAGTTACTGTAAAAACTGGGATTCCCAAGCGTGTCTCTTCAACCATATATTTCTGAATTGCATGAAATGCTTTCCGCACATTTTCACCAGTAAGATTGAATCCCTCAATACAGCCGTAACTAATATCACCAGCTGCATCTCTTAATTTTTGGTAATCCACCTCTTGACCATTGTATAATTGATAACCATGCAAATGACTTAATTGTGCTATTTTTTCTCGTAATGTCATTCTGCCCAATAAATCTGTAACCCGTCGTTCAACAGACATACTAGAATCCTTGTACACCGGAATGCATTGAGCCATGGAATCTACGGCAATAAGAACCGACAATATAAAAGGTAATAACCATTTTTTCAAAATCCTATCTTCAAGTAACATATTTCAGTAATTCAAAAAGTAAATATAAATATCAATCTTATGGTATAGCTTGATGGTCTGTATCACGCATTCTATACCAATCAACCAACTTTTCTTTCTCTGGTAATTTGAACGCCAGAGGTACAGCTTTGTCTTGATACCAGAAAGCCGCCGAAGAGAATTTAAAGGGCCGGGTCTGCTCCGGTTTACGGGGATTTATAAAATCAAAAATAAAACTTTCATTGAAACAGATTGCATCTTGCTCATGATAACGATACATACTCACCATCGAACGGAGCGGATCCTTTATAGGAACTCCATGCAACTCTCCACAGAATTCACCTTCCCTAAAATACCAGCCACCATTAAAATAATCTTCAAGTCCAGAACCAACTATAGTCGGTACACTTTTGTCTTCCGTATCGATATAAATAAACTCGGGTGCTTCCAAATATCCCAAGTAGTTTGGAAGCCAACTCTGCATGGACAAGGAACAGCCAATAAAATGTCCATGTCCTTTAGTCTGCAATATGGTTAATGGTTCATAACCAGGATTGGTACCAGCATTATATAAACAATGGAATCGTCCCATACCCTCAGGTAAACTCTCCAATTGATCATAATTGGCATTTAAGAAAACGCTTGTAGTCAAACGGTGATGAAGATTTTCCACTTCTATCCTTACCTTTTTAAATGGCATCGGAAAATAACAATAGAAACCTCCACTGGACATACCTATATATTTGGACATATAATGCTTATATTCACAATGCCCTATACCAAAGAAGTCACCAATCGGACATTCTACAGAAGGATAGTCCTCACCATCCCAATAAATACGCAAAATCAGCATTTTCAAGATAGTAGGATCAGGCCACCGCTCCTTACTTAAATCCCAATTTTCCCAAAACCAACCATTAATAGTAAACCACATACGGGTAATTACACCAGGAGAAGTGTGATCTACCAGTACAGATTTCTCACCCGGTCCAACCAAATGGGCTTTAATCTTAGTATTCAAGTCAAAAGTCGTAAACTGACGAGATACAGCGTTACGCATAGTATGGATAGATGTAAAAGCAGAGGTTTGAATGTCTCTCCGTTCTTTCTTGATGGGATTCAATGCATGCCCTACACCAGGTAATGCTGCCAATCCTACGGCACCTGCCATAGTAGCCAATGCTTTACGACGAGACATCTTTTGAGGGCTGGAATCCATATTGCCCGGAATTTGTTTTCTCTTCATCATATTATGTATTAACAATTATCCTTGCGGTTCAATCTCTAAAATAGAGCCTTGTATATGTCTAGTACCTTTGGCTCTGTCAAAGTTTATATAGTATACCACCAATACCCTCTTCTCATCCAGCTGTACAGCCCATGTATATCCGACATCTCCATTATCCGCATCATCCCTTATGATAATCTCAGGAGCCGTGGCAAAATCTGTACATTCTGCATTAAGAATTCTGGCTCTAACTCCACAAGGTTCATGACGATAACCATATGTCAACAAAACTCTATTGTCTGGCAGCCTCATTGCCTGGAGAGGATGTCCTTTGAACCCCATACTTTTCCATTCACCAAATGTTTTCCCACCATCTATGGACCGTGCAATACAAGCTTGGTCACCAAACGCTTCCGAACGCATAAAAGCAATCAAATCCCCATTAGGCGTTTCATACATGGAAGTCTCATTAAACGAGACCTTTTTATCTTTAGCAATTTTCGTACCGTATTCCCATGTTTTTCCTTTATCTTTGGATATAAGCAAATAGACCGACGTATTTCTTAAAGCTTCTGTATCAGAAGCTACTACTGCCCAAAAAATACGTCCATCTTTTCCTTCATACAAAGCGCCACGATTATAAGCCGGCAATTTACCTCCCAATCCACTATAATTTATTTCAGACGGAACGCTACAAGGTATAATCAAATCATTCCAAGTTCTACCATCATCATAAGAACGGAGCAAATATCCTCCTGCAAAAACAGCGTCTGTATTCTGTACGAACGGTTTCTTAAGAACAGCTAAACCATCCGGACGAATAAATGTCCACAAATAACTAGCACATAGCAGTGTTCCATCTTTCAACTTCAACAAACATGGATCTTGTGAGCCTCCAAACGGATGGGCATAAAGCAGTTCCGGTTCCTTGGTCCAATGTTCGCCATCTTTGGATCTCACTACTACCAGATAACTATTCGGGTCCAAATGATTATTCTTCTTCTCCTTAAAGACTTTACGGTCTGGAGCTCTTCTGAACGATACCAGTATCTCTCCATTCGATAATTTTACAGCTGAAGGAAAAGCGGAGTAAAACATGGTATCCTTATATATTATTACATCCTTTATTTTCTTGACACCTGGTATCAAAACGTCATTCTGTTGAGCAAACAATGTTGTCGCAGAACACAAGTGGACAAGCAGACAATAAAAGAGAAATATAGACTTTTTCATATATAATTTTATTATGTTCGTTTATCAATCTTTCCAATATGCTGTAAAGTTACAACATATTGGAAAGATTTCAATAATATACTTTATTTATCCCAACCAGGATTTTGAGTAACTTTCGGCTCCACGCTTATTGTTGACAAAGGAATGGGGAACAGCATCATATAATCTTCCCCCTTATGCTCTCTCAAAGAAGGAACCAAATCAAAGGCTTTGTCAAAACGTACCAAATCCCACCACCTTTTACCTTCAAAAGCCAATTCTAAAAGTCTTTCTTTCAAGATAGCTGCATCATTCGCCTCTTTTGTGCTATTCACATAAATATGCTCTTCATACTTGTCTTTATATGCACGTTTCCTGACCTCATTAATTTCTGCAGAAGGATCTTGTCCCAAAGCATTTTTAGCCTCAGCCTTCATTAATAAAATATCAGCATAACGGTACAATATGATATCATCTGCAAAAATACGATCACCATCTCGCACCAAGCCTTTACCTTTTAATACTACACTAACATAAAATTTATTTTCTCCAGTTTCCTGATCTTTAGAATAAATCTCAAGAAAAGAAGCATTTTTTCGAGTATCATCTTCTGTATATTGCTTTCTATACTCGTCCGAAGCTACTATAATACCTTGTCCCCGCCCTATCGGATAAACTATATCCTTTACCTCTTGAGGAGCATCTCCAGGAACAGAAGTCGCATGTATCCACATATATCTGAAATAGTTAATACCAGATTCCAAATCCTGAAATCTAACACTCATCAAGATTTCATCATTACCCTTATTATCATAAGCAAATACATCAGCAAAATCCGGCTGTAAACGAAGCTTATCCGTTTTAATTGAATTCAAAGCATTTAATGCAGTTTCAATATCACTGCTTCCACCATTCATTTTTTTTCCACTCCAAAGATATACTTCAGCTTTCAAAGCCAATGTTGCCGGTTTTGACCACATAGCTCTTTGATCACCGAAATTGTCATCCGGATATAAAGACAAAGCTTTCTCCAAATCATCTTTTATCAGTTGGAAAACTTCCGTTTGGGGTCTTCTTTCTTTATAAAGGACTTCTGAATTTGTGTTTTCAATAGGATCTGTATGGATTATCAAATCCCCCCATGTACGAGTCATCACAAAATACATGAAAGCCCTCATTGTATAAGCTTGAGCCAACATTTTATTGCGGGAAGTCTCGTTATTAAAAGTCACATTGGGAGCATACTTTAAAAGAAGATTGCATGAATTGACTATCTGATAATAACGTATCCAGGATATAGGCATATTAGCTTGTGTCAACGTATTATAATAATAAATATCATATCCGCCATATCCACCGATACCTACAGTCAGTATTTCGCTACGCGCTTCCCCCAATATATACAAATCATGTTCAGCAGCTCCTCGTAACTGGACATAAATACCATTTAACGCACCCTTCACGTCATCTTCTGTCTGCCAGAAAGATTCATTCGTTATAAAGCTTATTGGCTTAAGGTCTAGTGCATCACAAGAAGCAAATGTCAGGACCATAAACAAAGCTATTGTACTATTTATTATATTTCTAATTTTCATAACTTTACTTTATTAAAATGATACATTTGCACTAAAAATAATATTTCTCGGCATAGCATATCTACCATTATCCTGTCCACCTTCTTCTGGATTAAGACCAGAATATTTAGTAAAATAGTGCAGATTATTTCCCGTAACCGTAAACCGAAGTCCGCTTAAACGAATCTTTTGTATGATATTTGCAGGAACTGTATAACTTAAAGAAACTTCTCTAATGGCTAGAAAATCTCCTGATTCATGATACAAAGAGCTACCTCGGATAGCATTCTGCTGTCCACGATCACCATGCCAATAGAATCTCGGCATGTCCGCTTTGTCACCTTGTTCTTTCCAGGAGCGATTTACGACATCTTTCGTCATATTATTATCACCCTGCCAATTATAATCCAAAAAGCCTTTGGCAAAATTATATATGGTATGACCCAATGTAAAATCAAGTCTGCAATACAAATCGAACCCTTTATAAGATAGAGAAGTATTAATACCCCCAGTCCAATCCGGATAAATATTACCAACATATACACGGTCTTTACTGTCAATCACACCATTACCATCAGTATCTTGCCACTTTGCATCACCACCATATTTGGTTTTATCAGGGACTGTAATAACATTATCTATCGGCTCATTAGCATTCTGTGCTTCCTCATCAGTAGAATATACACCTATCATCTTATAGGCAAACAAATCTCCAATTCGTCCTCCTTCCTGTAAACCACCTTGCCAAGTATGTTTACCCAGTTTAGCATCCCAAATGTACTCACCACCAATCCGATTATTTTCAACCCCATTATCTGGCAGCTTCAATATTTTATTGGTCACCTTCGAGGCATTAAAACCTAATGACCATTGAATAGAACTGGATACCGGTAATATTCTTGCATTCATTTCCAACTCAATACCTCTATTTTGTAAACGCCCTAAATTAGTGAAAATAGAGCCAAAGCCTGTAGAATGAGGTAAAGTGCGATTTGTCAGCAAATTATCTGTGGTACGATTGAAATAATCAAAGATAAAGTTTAACCGATTATTAAAAAAGGAAATATCAGTACCGATATCAAATGTCTTAGACTCCTCCCAACTCAAGTCTTGATTTGCCATAGTTCCCATAGTGATACCTGCATTACCTAAATATTTAGATCCTACACTATAACTACCTTGAGCCGTATAATCCCCCAAGCCTGAAATATTACCATTTACTCCATAGCTGGCACGCAATTTCAGACGCATTAGATTCTCAGGCATAAATGACCAGAACTTTTCTTTATCCACATGCCACCCTAATGACACGCCAGGAAAAAATCCCCATTTGTTGTTCGCACCCAAATTGGAAGCACCGTCATATCTTGCAGATACAGAAATCAAATATTTATCCTTATAATCATACCCTATACGAGCAAAAATACCTTGCATAGATCGCTCTGTAATAGAACTACTCACACTTACAGGAACACTTGAGGCATTCAAAGTAGGAATCAAATCAGTAGAAGCACCTCTACCAGCAGCTGCTAAACGGGCCTCTTTCCTAAAATAATAAGCATAACCAGCTGTTACATTCAAATTGTGTTTTTCATTGAAAGATTTAACATAGTTGAATACAGCATCTGCCTGATATTGCCGCCATTTGTAAGTATCAGCATTTGCATTTCTTGTAGTTATATAATCTCTCGGTCCATTCCAAAAAGCATCCCAAAAAGTATAGTTATTACTGTTCACTTCAAATAAAGAAAGAGCTGGTTTGAAAGACAATCCTGGCAATATAGTCCAATCTGCATCTACTCCTATTGATAAATTCTGATAGTCATACTCTCTTTGTACCTTGTTCATATGATATACAGCATTTCCCAGATACTGGGCAGCTCCTGGAGCCAGACTACCATCTTCAAATCTGAATTTAGTGGTAGGTGAGGCAGCCGGTGAACGATAGAATGTTGCATCTGCAGCTAATGGAGAACCATACGTAAACGAGTTTGAATAAGTAGTTCTAGCTGAAATTTTCAAATTATCCCGTGCTTGCAAAGAACCATTCAAACTAAAATTATACCGTTTATATGAAGTTGTAATAACAGTTCCTTCATTAGTCATATACCCTAATCCCATATTAAAGGTAGCCTTTTCCGTTCCACCTGAAACTTCAATATGGTGATTATGAGAAAAACCAGTACGATAAATTTTATCCTGAAAATCAGTATCTGAGTATAACAATGTCTTACTCGGATCTACTGGATCTGGCATTGATTTCCACCCTTGATCTAATTTATAGCGATTCTCATCAGTCAAGTATTGAGTAGAGAAGGCAGTATTATTAGTCAGATCATTTCCTGTTCCATAACCTAAATGTCCTATCAATCTTTGTTCGGTAGCTTTTCCAAATTTCGCTGGTGAAATCATACCTTTCCTCATAAGGGTCAAAAATTCTTCAGCATTGGCAAATTCATATTTTTTACCAATATCAGAAATTGTCAGATTATATCTATATTCAACTCTGGTTTTACCGGCCTTCCCCTTTTTAGTAGTAACAATTACAACACCATTTGAACCTTGGGCTCCATAAATAGAAGTAGCAGCAGCATCTTTCAGAATTTGGATGGATTCAATATCTTCCGAAGCTATATGAACCATATTCGCCCTCATAACACCATCAATAATATATAGTGGAGTAGCACCATTAGGATTATTAATGGAAGTACCACCACGGACTATAATACGAGGTTCTGCACCTGGTTGCCCTGAAATACTTTGCACACGTACACCAGACACTGTACCTTGTAAGGCTGAAGCTGCATTTGCATAGGGTACATTCTTCAAAGCCTCTTTATCAAGCTTGGTCACAGATGTCGTAATCTTCTCACGAGACTGAGAACCATACCCAATGACTACAACTTCCTCCATTTGGGTGGCATCCTCTACCATCACTATTTTATAGTTACTCTTATTGGCAGATACCTCTTGAGTTTTCATTCCCAAATAAGAAAATAACAAGGCACGACTATCAACTGGAATACTAAAACTAAAATTTCCATCCAAATCAGTAACAACACCTAATGAAGTTCCTTTAACTTGTACAGCTACCCCCACCAATGGTTGTCCATATTCATCCATCACATTTCCTTTTACTGTTTTCTTTTCTGATTGATTAGTGGATAATACAGACGGAGTATCTTCCGATGCATATACACTTCCCACACTCAAAACAGTAAAAAGGAAAATATAAAATGCCCAATGTAATATCCTGCTATTAGATTTAATGTCTATTGTTTTCATTTTTTTTGATTATTTGTGTTTCAAACTATTATTAGATTCACCACTGTATAATTACTTTCTTCTTATTTCCATTATTCCTCCTTTCTCTATCAATTAACAAAATCTGTTTCTATGTCAGAAACAAAGCACTTTTTCACATCAATCTTCCCATATTTCACCTCAATGAAAGGTTTACCATCTTTTAGACCAACATTACCAAAACCTGTTTCCGTCGACAAAAAAGACGTAAAATCATCACCTATCCTTGAATCAATATATAAAGTAGAATCCACTGCATCATACTGTATTCCAGTCAAAGCTTGGAGCATAGCATAACTAGACATTGCACGGGCATACCATGCCCCACATTCATATTCATTAAATGGGTTACGTACTCTTCCATCATACCGATCACGACAAGTACGGACAATATCAAGTCCTTTCTCAACCTCACCTTCAAACATCAAATGAGAAGCCACTTGATATTCAATACCTGTCCATACCTCATTGGAGTAAACAAAAGGAAGTTGTAACTTTCCTCCTTTGGGCCATGAACATAATAATAAGCCTCCTTCATCACCTAAAGCAAAAGTCGAGCGCTGAGGATTTACATGTTTTCTGAGATTCCTCTTTAAATTATATTTATGAACAGACAATAAATGACTTAATATTTTCTTTCTATCTATAGCCTCGTCCAGTCCACAGACCAAAGAAAGCCATGCTCCTACTACTCCATCAGATAAACAGCCTTTTCCGTATTGATATTTCGGCCCTTCCTTTTCCAATAAATCCAAACCCTCTTTCGAATAATTAGAATTGACAGACTGTACTTTCGTCGGATCAGAAGCCTGCAACTCCTTCCAACGAATATTTTGAATAAAATATTCACCGTCGTACAATTGATTTTCCATGTAGTCAATACTCTTATCTAGCAACTCTCTATATTCTGTCATATCTTTCTCCAAATGTTCACCCATAGCAACAAATGCTTGTAATGCGCCAGTATAGTAACTATTAATCATACCACTAGGCCCCCAAAATTCAATGTCATAAGTATTATGATGAGGTTCCTCTATAACACCTTTCCTTTTAGGATCCCACGTATTAATGCAATAATCAAGACTATTCTGTACGTATGAATAAATCAACTTCAACCATTCGTCATTACCATATATATGCCAATCACGGTATACTTTCATAATACCACCTAACTGCCCATCAGCTGCTGCATGAAAATTATGTCTGATGGGTCGGATAGGAAGTGCAGAGCGAAATGCTTGGTGCCCATTCTTAGCTTGACTAACAAAAAATTCCGTTTCCCTCAGTGTTCTTTCCATTTTAGGAAACAAATGAGGTATAGCTTGAGCATAATTCCAAACATGTGTACAAGAACCATAGCAAGAGCCATATTCATTACCGCAACCTTCCCAATTCCACATCCGACCATCGTATTGCCGAAAAATCGTAGGTGATTTTAATATAGTAAGATTAGCAGCAACAGCTTCAACAACTTCAGCAGGCAAAGTTGTAGCATAAAATGCATCAGTAAACAGCTCTGTTTTTTCTTTCAACGTATTATAATTTTTCATCCAATAGTCTGCGACTTCCTCTATATTTGCAAATCTACTGCTATACCAGGGACGGTATTTATCGGACAACTGAATGGAAGTATCAATATAGCCTGCGGGCTCTCCTCTTTCATTAACTACAGGTACGATAGGTACATCTACATCATCAATCGGTTCCAATCCCTCACGAACTAATGAGAAAGGAACGTACCATGCCATATATAAACGGATTGTCTTTGACTCTCCCGGTTGCAATCTAAACGGTACATACAAGGAAGCTCCGGGAGCATCCGCCATATTAGCAGGATTTTCTTTAATTACCCCACTGCTCATCTCATTCCAGCACATCGTGAATGAGTCAAAAGACCATCCTCTAAACCAACAATAATTAACCTTAGTTTCCGGTTCATCTGTAAAGATTGCAAAATCAGCCTGATGAAACGGCTGCGTTTCTGTTCCTTTCTGTGATATTATAAAACCATTTTCAATTGGCCTAATAGATGCTCCTCCATTACGAATATCTACAAAGTTCTTTGAATTATAAGAAAATATGGCTTCTACTTCTTTAGCATATTTATTTTTAAACGTATATTCAAAACCAGCAACTGGAAGCCCTGAGTTATTTTCATCTGTAGGAATAAATGGATTCCAAACCTTCATTGTCACGTCCATCTTCAGTTCATCGTCACTCATTCTCAATTTGGCAAAAGGGAATTTTACTTCAAAATCACAATCTTTAAATCGAGGTAATCCCCACGTGCCGCCGTATCCTTTTGTTGACTGTGGTTGGCCAAATTTTTTCCAATCCGGTACTTGTCCTTCCACAACAATACTACCATTATCTACCCCTTTCAAATATAATCCGGCAAACATTGTCGGTTCATTCAACATCTCAGTTTTATGCCTAATATTCATATTAGAAATTGCACCACTACCTTCTACACAAAACATTCCCGTCCCCAATCCCCCAATAGGGAAAGCAATCCTGCTCGTATACTCTCCCGTATATTTTTCATTATAATCACGTACTTCTTCCATACTGGAGCAAGAAGCCCATAAACACAAGCAGATACATAGACCTAAAAAATAAAATCCATTTTTCATATATCATTTTTTTAATGATTTATTCCTTCAACATTCTCTATTTTTTCTCCATTTCTGTTCAATCTCCTCCAATGATAACCCTTTTGTCTCCGGCAAGAATAAATACCCCCATACCAAACCCAACACGGCAATAAATCCATAAAGAAAAAATGCACCTGCCGGATTCTCAGAAGTCGTTTGTCCAACAACAATTTCGGTACCTGGTATAGAAAAAAAATCTATAATCTTAAAGAAAGTAAAGGAGACAATGCAATTAAATATCCATACAGCCAATGAACCTATCGAAGTCCCCAATCCCCGTACTTTCTGCGGAAATATCTCGGAAATGACCAACCATCCCAAAGGTCCAATACTAATTGCAAAAAATGCAACATATCCAAACATAAAAATGACCATTAACCACCTTCCGATTTCGCCCAACTGATTAGCATAAATAAAACAAGCACTAAGGCACAAAACAGAAAAGGCAATTCCTGACAGACCAATAAAATACAACTTTCGTCGTCCGATTCTATCCACTAAATAAAGAGAAATCACTGTAAATACAACATTTACAATTCCAATACCTACAGAAGCCCAAATAGCAGAGAGTGTACTTTCAAATCCTGCCATCAGGAAAATCTTCGGACTATAATAAATAACTGTGTTAATACCTACAAACTGTTGAAAAAACATAATACAAACAGCAATCATTAGAGGAGTTCTCAACCAAGGCTGCATCAAATATCGCCATCCTACCGCACTATTCCTATCTTTCTCTATTTCCACCTCCATTTGTCCAATTAAATCATTTACTGTATTTTCCGGTTCTATTTTCTGCAACACTTTCCTACATTCTTTCAACCGTCCTTTACTCAACAGCCACCGAGGTGTTTCAGGCACAAAACACATACCTACCAGTAATACCAAAGCCGGTACGACACCTGCCCAAAACATCCATCTCCAACAATCCAACTTGTTTTCATCAGCCCAAAAGGTATCTGACATGTATGAAAGTAAAATACCTATTGTAACCATTAACTGAAACATTGAAACCAGACGTCCCCTGGATTTAGCTGGAGCAATTTCTGCTATATACAATGGAACAGTAAATGATGCCACACCTATAGCTATACCAAGAAACAGACGAGAAAAAACCAAGCTCTTCAAATCCGTTGCCAGTCCTGACCATAACGCTCCCACTGCAAATATCACAGCAGAAACCAATATGATTTTTCTTCTTCCAAATATATCAGATAAACGCCCACAACATACAGCCCCCAACATAGCTCCCAACAAACCAGCCGCCGTAATCCATTCAACATCATTATTATCTATTCCCCAATCTGACTGAAGAAATGGAATCGCTCCTGAAATTACCCCAGTATCAAAGCCGAAAAGCAATCCTCCTGTTGCTACAACTGTAGCTATTAAAAATATTATATGTCTGTTTTTCATATTAAACTTATATTTTAGGGTTCAAAACTTATCCAAACTTCCTTTTTCACTGACGGATTCGGAACATATAAGAAAGTATCCGGAGCATCTTCAAAAATTTTATAAATGGATTTACCTTTCCCAATACCTAAATCATGATACTCTCTTGGAGCCTTTCTTACCAGTTCCGAAAAATGATAGTTTGTATTTCTGATCCACTTCAATCCATCACCCTCAAAAACAGGATACCATGCAATACCTTTATGACGACGAATCTCAGCATATTCAAAACCATATTCACGGTCACACCATGCACCAAACACAAGAGATTCATCTGCATTCGTACTAATGGTAGCATGTACCCAATATGGAGGGACCACCACCACATCGCCAGGCTGTGCATAAACAGCATAACACCTCCCCGGTTCATCTGTAGCCGACTCTTGCATGTAAATGACCGCCTCTCCATTCCATATCTCATAAACCTCTGGAGTGGACCATTGACTAAAAGGTGAGACCTTATGAATATGTCCCTGACTGCGAATGGGTTCCATTCCCAAACTTCCTTTGGCATAAGCCACTACTCCAAAAAGCAAATGCTGTTTTTGCAAAAGCGCTTTATGAACAGTCTTACCCACATCCATAGCTATAGAATAGACAATATCCGGTCCTTCACATTTCGGATCCAACAAACTAGACCGGATATCATCCAACCACCGGTTTTCTACTGTCGGGCCAAAAACGTCCTTACCATAAATAAAACCTAACGGATTTTCTGTTATCCCTATATCAATCCCCTTATCAAAATTATCTTTATGCATGATGTCTTACAAAAGCTTTAATTGTTCCACATTCCATTCCTTCAGACTCCCCATAAGGTTTTATTGTATATTCCTTTATGGCAGCAGGAATAATAAAAGTTTCCGCATAATGGACAACAAACGGAGAAAATTGTCCTATAGGACTTTCCACTATCACCGAACGTCCCTCAATCAGATTCAGAACATTAACACCCGACTCATTCTTATGCAAAACTTTGTCCGTGAACCAATGTCTTCTTGTTTCTATAAATTCCCATTCATGAAGTCCCGTCTTTTCTTCACGCCAAGAATCTCCTTCACCAATAACAGAGACCTTGTTTATCAGTTCTTCTTTCACCCAAGACTCCGTTCTATTCCATTGTATCACATTAGCCCCATGAGCTATATTAATCGGACGCGGTCTGCCATCCAGTCCCATCCGTCCCCAATCCCACAACTTAAATGTAAAGATGTATGGGGTTGCACTAATCTCAAGTACCATGCTATTCCTTCCCGAACAATGTACCGTACCAGCCGGAATTAAAAAATGATCATGCTTCTTTGCCGGATAAATACCTACATACTTCTCCACTTCAAATTCACCAGTCCTTTGCGATTTTTCCAATTCATCAAGCATCTCCTCCGGTTTAATATTATCCTTCAAACCCAAATATACAGTTGCCCCCTCCTTAGCATCCAAAATATAGTAGCTCTCATCCTGCGTATAATGCATCCCAAATTTCTGTTGTATATATTCAGTCAAAGGATGAACTTGTAAGCTTAGATTGCCGCCTTCTATCGTATCAAGAAAGTCAAACCGTATTGGAAACTCATCACCAAACCTGCCATACACAGCATCACCCAATAACTGTCGGGGATAAGCAAAAATCAAATCAATTGACGGTATTTCCACTTTCTCATCCCCAAAGGCCAACAACAGACTGTTTTCTTCAGGTACACAGTCAAAACACCAAGCATAATTAGGCATCGTCCGTTCTAAATCGCAAACATCTTTCATCCACTGTCCTCCCCAAGGCCCCGGATCAAAAAAGGGAACTACACGAAACGGACCATTTACCGCTTTCTCCAATCCCTCAAACATCGCTTTGCCTGTAATCATCTTAGGATGATTGCGCCGGTTCGTATCCAAAACATAATCCACCTTTGCCATCAGCATCTTTTTGTGCCTATCGCATATTCTCCAATCTACGAAAAAAGCTCTTTTATACTGCAAGGAGGTTCGTTCTTCTTTATTGTTGACACCTATATTTGATATTTCATTTTTACGGAATCTGGACTGTATCTCCCATCTTGCCATATCGGCATAAATCAACAAATCAGGATGTTCACAAAGATAGGCCGCACCAACCCCATAGACTATTACAATACCAGACTGCAAATCTTCTATCTGTTGCCGGATACCAGTAACTTTATCGAAATCAAAAAAACATTCCATTGTATACCGGGTCAGATAGCCGAATAATTCATCATCGGTAATATCAGGATAGAAAAAATCATTGATTTTCTCTTCCGGCAACATCGCACTATCTGTATGAACAAATAAAGCATTATTGAACCTACCGGCAAAAGCATTACGTATATCATTCTCAAACACTCCTTGATAGCACTCAATCACAACCACTTTCAACGGCTTCTCCAGTACCTTCAAACGTTCACTGATACTATCGGTAATGGCAAACCAACCGGAAATACAGTCATCCGAATTATAGGACACCTGCACAAAAGGATATTTATCGTAATTAGCAGAATACTTCATCTTTTATCTTTTTTCTTAAACAATATTCCAAACCATACAAAGCTGCATAATCTCCCAAGCTAGAAACTACCACAGATACTTTTGCACTCGGAGTCCAGGCAAACTTTGACACCCGTTCCTCGATATAAGGCACTATCACTTTATGGCTATTCATGATTCCCCCTCCAAGTATCACCACTTCAGGATCATAAGCATGAATAAAATTTATAACAGCAGCTCCCCATATTTCAATGCATTCATTTCGTACCAATAACGCGTCTCTATTTCCTTGTTCCGCCAATTGGAAGATTTCTTTAAAATCATAATTCTGAGATGACATTTTAAACGAAGGAGACAGGCAAGCATGATCCTTTATAATTTTATGAAGGAAGAATGAAGAGGACAAAGCCTCCACACACCCCTTGTTTCCACAAGAGCATAACCTTCCTTTGTAGTCTACTACAAAATGGCCACCCAACGAACCTGCTTGAAAGTGCTTTCCATACATTACCTCACCATTCATAATGACTCCCGATCCTATGCCCGTACCAATAGTCATCATAACAACGCTATCATATCCTCTGCCGCTCCCATATTGCCATTCTCCAATTGCTGCAAGCCGTGCGTCATTATCAATGTAAAAGGGGGCTCCCCAATGTTCATCCGCCCATCTATCCAAATCAAGCTCCACTCCATCATCATATTTTTCATTCGTAGATATAATAATGCTTTTTTTATTATTTACTAGCCCTGGAAAAGCTATACCCACTCCAAAGAGGCGCTTCACACCATTTGAATTTAGCAGGAAATCAATTGCATTTTCAATCTCCGGCAAACTTGCTGTCATATCCAAATCTTGACGAGAAGGCATTTTTACATAGTCTACCAGTTCTCCATTGCGTAAGAGACCGACTTTTGTAATGGTTCCTCCCAAATCTACAGCTATGATATACTTCATATTCATATTTCTATCAATTGGGGATTGCCATTCACACACTGTAAAGATGCAGAAAACCCGTTCTCCAAAATCACCTGATAATCATGTCCTGCGTCCGAAGGCCAACAAGCAGCGAATGACAGAACAGAATATCCTATATTTGCCACACGATGGGCCACCCCTCCAGGTATATAATGAAGACTACCCGGAAACATCCGCTCACTCCAAACCCTTCGGTTCTGATCCATCATAATCAATCTGCCTTCACCTTCCACTCCCCAATAGTACTCCCCACGATTCATATTGGCATGAAAATGTCCTTTGGTCATGAAATACTCATCACCAACCTTACCTGGATAAATTCTCGTGATTCCGAAATAGAGTCCCCCTGGCGTTCCTTCTTCAACCGGCAGATGACAAGTCACCTCATACAATAAAGTATCAGGAGACATCTGTTCATAAGCCTCACAATTATGAAAAACACCTCGTAAATCAGCCAAAGTCTTCAAACTCCTCTTCACATTTTCACCGATCAAAGAATCCTTTATAAAGAGCAAAGGCGACTCATTTGTTCTCTTATCATTCATCAGCATCATACTTTTAAAATCTTATATTGCAAAAGTACGCTGATATGGAACTCGCTCTTTCCTCTATATTTTCCGATAATTATGGTATTTTACCATTATTCGCAGCAAATGGATAAAACCTTGCAAAAAAAGTAGAAAACCAAGGCTCTAACCACCAAATATTCAATGATAAAATAGTAGAATCAAATGGCTTGTTTAGCCTTTACTCCAAACTGCTTTTGGAACTGCGACGGGGACATTCCTGTCACTTTTTTAAATTGGGATATAAAATTAGATAAGTTAGGGAATCCGACTTCCCCACTGATAGTAGAAATCTTCATTTTGTTTTCCAGTAATAGTTTTTTCGAATAACCGATACGCATTTCGTTCAGATATTCTACAAAGGTTTTCTTGGTCCTCTCCTTGAAATAACGGCAAAAAGCTGTCGGGGTCAATCCAACCAAAGTCGAAACTTCTTCCAACCTAATGGAAGTCGCAAAGTTCTTGACGAGAAACTTGTATACCTTATTAAATCTCTCAAAATCTTCTGAATTTACAGAATTCGTAAATCCCACTGAGGCCAGTAACTCATACTCAGTCGATGTGGCCATCAGCTCAAGAAGTGTTAAAAGATTCGTTACCTTCCGAACCCCTACATCATTCACCGAACTCCTTATAAACCGGGTTATCTCTAATTTCGATTTTCCGGTAAACTTCAGTCCACGCCGTGATCTCTCTATCAAATCACGAATATTATTCATTTCTGGTAATCTGATAAAATTCGGATCAAATATCTCACGTTTAAAGAACAGACAGATACACGTAGCACGCAAACCAGACTCCTTATCAAAATAAGCATCATCATTACGCCATTCATGAGGGAGATTAGGGCCAATCATACATACATCCCCCTCCTCATACTGTTCTATGCAATCCCCAACAAAACGGGTTCCTATACCTCTAGTTATATACATTATCTCTATGGCCGGATGATAATGCCAAGGTACAATGAAGTGCGGCAAGTCTTCTATATAATAATGTATATGACTGTCTATTGGGAATGGCAGATCTTGGTAAAGTGGTTTCATAGTCATCTAAGTCAATAATCACCGTTAATTATAAAAGCGAATATAGATAATTATTTTATCAAAGCAAGCTATTGTATGTTAAAACTCATAGTAACATCAAAATATAAATATCAATCTTATACTCAAACAAACAAATGATATCTTTTGTATCTTTGTCCCCGCATTTTCACAACCACATAAAATTATAATGAAAACAATAGTAAATGTTCCCTCCCGACAGAACACCATGCGCGAACTGCGGGATTATCTGATGATTGCCCTGGGTATGGTCTTATATGGTATCGGCTGGACAGTCTTCCTGCTTCCCAACGATATTACTACCGGTGGCGTACCGGGCATTGCATCCATCGTATATTTTGCCACTGGATTTCCCGTCCAATATACGTACTTCGCCATCAATTTTCTGCTTCTATTGCTTGCCCTACGTGTGTTGGGATGGAAGTTCAGCGTAAAGACAATCTTTGCCGTATTCACCCTGACCTTTTTCCTTTCCATTATCCAGAAACTGACCGAGGGTGTTGTCCTCCTGCACGACCAGCCTTTCATGGCTTGTGTCATCGGTGCCTCCTTCTGCGGTAGCGGCATCGGCATCGCCTTTTCCAACAACGGCAGTACTGGCGGCACGGACATCATTGCCGCCGTAATCAACAAGTACCGCGACATCACGCTGGGCAGAGTCATGTTGATATGTGACCTTATCATCATCTCGTCCAGTTACTTTGTTCTAAAAGATTGGGAAAAGGTGGTGTATGGCTACGTTACTCTATACATATGCAGCTTCGTGCTCGACCAAGTGGTGAACAGTGCCCGCCAGTCCGTACAATTCTTTATTATCAGCGATAAATATGAGGAGATAGCCAAGCACATCCAGGTATATCCTCACAGAGGTGCAACGGTCATCAACGCCTCGGGCTTCTATACGGGAAAAGAGATAAAAATGCTGTTCGTGCTGGCCAAGAAGCGGGAGTCCACCATCATTTTCCGGCTCATAAAAGACATAGACCCCAATGCCTTTGTATCACAAAGTGCAGTCATCGGAGTCTATGGAGAGGGATTCGACAGAATCAAAGTGAAGTAGAGGATTTCTCGAACTTCCCTTGATTCCAAGTATAAACAATAGGACGGCGGACAAACGGTTTCAGTTTCTCCGCCGCTTCTTTACCCATGTAATCGGTCGTGGTAAAAGTGAATGCCAACGTGGCATCCTTCGCAGAAAGGTCCGCTTTCATCAGCAGCATGTCGGCCTGGCGACGGGCATCCTGATACTCATAGACATCCACCGTATCCGCGGCCTCAGCGATAAAATCATCCAGAACGGGCAATGCCGGCAGGTAGGACGAAGCAACCAGCTCCTTCCAGTCTGTCGTATAGAACTTGACATGGCTGTCGCAAGCCGGAGCACAAACCGTAGCAACCACACAAATCACCTTCGTACTGTCGTTAATAGACAAGAGCTTCATCTGCCATGAACTCTGGGGCGTCATCTTCACATGTATATAGTCTGGAGAAAGTTCCGTCATTTCCGATTTACCACCAAAGCTGTTGGTCACCTCAGCTTTCATCTTACTTTCCAGAAAGTCTATAAAATCCGCACGGTTCACGGCGCTAAGCAACGGACATATAGAATCCGGCATATTCTTAAAACACGTCTTGGCTTCCTGGGCCTGCAAATACCCCCATCCGATGAAAGCCAAAATCAAAAAAGCACTCAGTTTTCTTATCATAACATTTTAATCATTTCTTCAAGGAAACGGGCATCTGTTTCATCAAAACCGCCCAAATCGTCACTGTCAATATCCAATACTCCCCACACTTCACCGTCCTCACGCTTCAGCGGAACCACGATCTCCGAACGCGACAGCGAGCTGCAGGCTATATGTCCGGGAAATGCATCCACATCGGGCACAACCAACGTCTCGGCTCTATCCCATGCCGTGCCGCAAACACCACGGCCTTTCCTGATGCGCGTACAAGCTATCGGTCCCTGGAAAGGTCCTAACACCAATTCTTCACCCTTCACCAAATAGAAGCCTACCCAAAAGAAATGGAAAGTCTCTTTCAGCGCCGCCGAAACATTCGCCAGATTGGCTATCAAGTCATCTTCACCTGCCAGCAGATTTTTCAGTTGAGGAAGCAAAGCGCGATATTTCTCTGTCTTGCTACCAGCATTTATATATAGGTCTTCTGCCATATATCTCTTGTTTATTTACTCCCCAAATATAGGAAGAACATTCCAATCAACACCAAAATGAGGTCGACAGCCTTGCTTTTTAAATTCTTTTCACGGAAGAAAAGCGCACCGAAAAGGAAGGAAACAACAACGCTTCCACGACGCACCATCGAAACGATGGAAATCATGGAGTCCTCATAGCTCAGGGCATAAAAATAGACAAAGTCTGCCGCACAAAGGAAAATGGAGATACAGATAATGGTCCAGTCCCAACGAAACGGGGTACTTTCTTTTCGCTTGGGGTACCACAACAGCAAGATAATGGGGCACATGATAAAGACTTGGTAGACATTATACCACGACTGCACCAGCATCGGATTGAGCTGCTTCATCAGATATTTGTCATACAGCCCACTGACAGCTCCAGCAACGGCAGCCAGCACGATGAAAAGAATCCATTTGTTATGCTTGAAGTCGATTCCCTCCTTCTTGCCCGAACGGCTCAGCATGAAAAAGGATACTATGGCAAGCATCACGCCAATCCATTGATAAAGGTTCAAGCGTTCGCCAAACACAAGCATGGCACCTACAAGCACCATCACGGGGCGCGTCGCATTAATCGGTCCCACGATGGTCAGCGGCAGATGCTTCATCCCGAAATAACCGAATATCCAGGAAGAGAGCACGATAAACGACTTGACAACAATAAACTTATGCACCTCCCACCCCACCACGGGAACATCAAACATCGTACCTCCCAACACCGACGGCGCAAAGGCAGATACCAGAATGAAAGGAAGAAATATCAGGCTCGAGAACAGCGTGTTCAGGAAAAGTACCGGCAGTACGGCATTGTCACGAAGCGACTTCTTCTTGAAGACATCGTAAAATCCCAATAAGGCAGCAGAGAGGAAAGCAAGCAATAACCACATAGAGTTAATTAAAAATTAAGAATTAAAAATTAAAAGGAGGGGGGTACGTTTTTGTAGTGCATCCCTCTTTTATTCTAAAAAAGTAGTTTCCGGATAGGCTACATCCACTAGAAACAATGCATTTCCGGGAACGGAGGTTCCTGCCTGACAACGGTCCTTCTGTTCGATGACGCGTCGGAAACTCTCAACAGAAAGTTTTCCGCGACCCACTTCGAGCAAAGTACCGACAATGGCGCGTACCATGTTCCGCAGGAACCGGTCGGCCTGGATGGTGAACACCCAGGTCACATCGTCTACCCGGGTCCAGGCGGCATGCATAATCTTGCAATTATTGGTTTTGACATCCGTATGAAGTTTGCTGAAGCTGGTAAAGTCCGTATAGTCAAACAAGGTTTGGGCAGCCTCATTCATCCGTTCAAAGTCCGGTGTTTGGAACAGACGGCAACGGTATTGACGATTGAAAGGCATCTTGGCAGTAGTGACGTAATACTTATACATCCGCGCCGTAGCATCAAAGCGGGCATGTGCATCGGGCTTCACGGCCCGCAAGCGGTATACGGAAATATCGGGAGGAAGCAGACGATTCAGCTTATCCGTCATAAAAACAGTGTCCAGAGGAGAATCACTGTCAAAGTGAGCTACCATCAGTGAGGCATGCACCCCGGCATCGGTACGCCCCGCTCCCACGACTTCCACCTCGCGACGCAGCAAGGTACTCAGCGCCTTCATCAAACACTCCTGCACACTCGCTCCATTCGGCTGGATTTGCCAGCCGTGATAAGCGGTGCCATCATAAGCCAGGTATATAAAATATCGTTGCACGGTCTTTTTTGTGTGCAAAGATAGTGCAAACTTAAGAAGGTTTGAATTATCTTTGCAAGGTTTTCACCACAGATTACACAGATTAACGCAGATTTTTCACAGACATAGTACATTTATAAGATGAGATATTCTTCCAGAATCCTACCTATACTGATAATTGTCGCAGCTGCCGCAACATTCACCTTTGCCGGCTGTAAGAAGAAGGACATGTCGCTCAAGTTGAACGAACCGCGCAACATTCGGGGTGTTGTCAGCTACAAGCGCTCGTTCGGAGACTTGAATGAGAAACATCTCAATGTAGCCCAAGCCATCGGCATACGTGTACTTTCATCCCGCGAGGAAGCAGAAAAGATGAGAGAGCAACTGCAACCTATCACGACAAACGAGCTCTATGCCGTGGATTCACTGACGCATTCCATCCCTTATCTCATTCCGGGCGCCGCCAGCCTGCTGGACACCATCGGACACAACTTCCTTGATTCACTGACCGCCAAGGGGCTGAATCCAAACAAGATAATTGTGACTTCCGTACTCCGCACCCAAGACGACGTAAAACGCCTGCGCCGCCGTAACGGCAATGCTTCTCCAAACTCGGCACATTTTTACGGAACGACATTCGATGTCAGTTGGAAGCGCTTTCAGAAAATAGAAGACGAGGATGGACGTCCTTTGCAGGATGTCAGCGCAGATACCTTAAAACTGGTTCTTTCGGAAGTGCTCCGTGACCTGCGGAAAGCCGATAAATGCTACATCAAGTACGAGTTGAAGCAAGGATGCTTCCACATTACGACAAGAGAGAAATAAGCGGAAAAGAATTAGCGTTAATAGTATTTTTCAATCCCGCCAAACCCTATTATTATTTTGTTCTCTTTCGTTTTACAGATAAAGTTATTTAATCGCCTTTCAAATTCTTCCGGTCGTTTCCTCGCCGCTTCAATGTATGCGATTCGGATACGTTTATAGGGGTCAGAGAAACTCTGATAATTCTTCCATATTCTTTCATCCTCTTTCAATCTGTCGATTATATCATTTGGAAAAACAAAAGGAACCGACAAGACAGTTCGTATTTTATCCTCAAATTCAAGATGTATCATTTTATGCTCCAGCAACCATTTCAACCTTTCTTTGTTGGCTTGCGAATAGGTACTTTTAGGATTCCTGGGCGTGAAACGCTGAATTTTATGTTCTTTGTCAAGTGACTTTATCGTGCTGTCAATCCACCCGAAACAAAGGGCCTCTTCAACAGCGTCATTATATACAATACTTTTCTCGCTTGAAGATTTAGTAGGAAACACAAACCAGACTCCATCGGCAGTATCAAAATTGTCAGCCAGCCACTTCCGCCAATCTTTTCTGTTTTCAAAATATCTTATTTCTGTTGACATGACAAGCCATCCAAATTACACTTCTCTCCTTATTCTTCCAGCATCTTCCACGCTAGCGGCAGGCAGGCAACTATATCCCCCACCGTCATCCCCACTGCCCCCTGCTTCTTGCAGGCAACATCTCCCGCCAGTCCGTGCACATACGTGGCCAGGCAGGCAGCCTTCTCCGGCTCATAGCCTTGGGCAAGCAAGGCAAGCACCACTCCCGTCAGCACATCACCGCTGCCTCCCGTTGCCATACCCGGATTGCCGGTAGGGTTGAAAAAACATTTCCCGGCAGGAGTGACAATGGCAGAATAAGCGCCTTTCAAGATGATATGCACTCCGGCGCTCTTCGCCAGCTCGCGAGCCTTCATCAGGCGTTCGTACGAATTCTGGCATTTGCCTACAAGACGCTCCAGTTCCTTGGGGTGCGGAGTCAGAATACTCCCTTTGGGCAGACGCCCTATATAGTTACGCTTCTCGCCCAGCAAGTTCAGGGCATCAGCATCCACCACCATCGGAGTCTGGCATATCTCTATCTGCTCCAGCAGAGCCGCCTCGGTCTCTGCCGCCTTTCCCAGTCCCGGACCTATCGCCACGGCCTGGTAATCGTCCGTATCAGTAGCGGCGGCAAAGCAGGTGTCGCTGATGTCCAGCTCCGTCATGGCTTCGGGCACGGAAGTCTGCACAATGAAGTTGTTGCAGAACGGCACATGCACCGTCAGCAGCCCCACCCCCGAACGCAGACAAGCACGCGCAGCCAGCACCGAAGCTCCCGCCATTCCCTGCGAACCGGCTATCAGCAGTGCACGGCCGAAGTTCCCCTTATGGGCAAACCGGCTGCGCGGCTTCAGCAGGGCAGACACATCTTCATGCTCCAGCAGGCAGAAGTCCGTTTCCATGTCATGGATGACATCCTCGCTGAGTCCGATGTCCAGTAACTGCCATTCGCCCACATACGGCTCGTTCTCGGCAAAGAGAAATGCCAGTTTCGGCAATTGCAGGCTCAGCGTCAGATGGGCACGGACGATATTCGTATGTACGTTGTAGGTATTGTCCTCACCCATCAGTCCCGATGGGATATCGATGGACACCACCGTGGCGGGCGAAGCGTTGATGTACTTCACTACGGCTGCAAAACCGCCGCTCAGAGCCTTGTTCAAACCGCTGCCGAAGAGACCGTCTATCACCACATGGTCTGCCGTCAGCACGGGAGGTACAAACTGGGTGGTCACTTCGTGGAAGTCCACACCCGGCACGTCGGCCAGCCGCTCCTTGTTCGTCTCGCAGTCCGGCGAAAGCGTCCCTTTCGTATTGAAGAGATACACCTCGAGCCGGTAGCCCTTCCCGGCCAGCAGTCGCGCCAGGGCAAGCGCATCGCCACCGTTGTTCCCCGGTCCGGCAAAAACGGTGAGCGGCGTGTCCGGCTCCCAACGCTCGGCAATGGCACGGGCCAATGCGCGTGAGGCACGTTCCATCAAGTCGATGGAGGCAATCGGTTCATTCTCTATGGTATCTGCATCCAGTTGCTTGATGCTTGTAGTAGGAAATATCTTCATAATAGGATTATCTTAAAATCGTAGAGCAAAGATAGGGCTTTGATTTCAACTGTACAAAGAGAAGACGTTTTTTATCAAGTTGCTTTGCCCCCCGGGAAAAAATATCTGCTCCGTAAGGAAAAGTTGTCTTCAATGCAAAGGATTCTTAGAACAAAGCCTTTATTCTTAGAAACAAAAGCTCTATTTCTATAAACAAAAGCTTTATTTACAGAAACAGAAATTCTGTTTTAAGTTTGCGTAGGCTTACGGATAAGTTTGCACAAGCTTGTCGGCAAGTTCCCGCAGGCTTGTCGGCAAGTTTCTAATTATACCCATTAACTTACGCAAAATAATGACTAATTTTGTACCCTCAACATATAATAAAAGCCAAAACAATAAAAGCATATTCAATGAGTACATCCCGACACCCGAAAGGTCTTTACCTTATCTTCGCCACCAGCACGGCAGAGCGTTTCAGCTACTACGGCATGCGTGCCATCTTCATTCTGTTCCTCACCCAGGCACTCCTTTTCGACAAGGAGCACGCCGCCTCCATCTACGGCAGCTACACCGGACTGGTGTACCTGACACCCTTAATCGGCGGCTACATCGCCGACAAATACTGGGGCATCCGCCGTTCCGTCTTCTGGGGGGCCATGATGATGGCAGTCGGCCAGTTCCTGATGTTTGCCAGTGCCTCGATGCTGGAGGCGCGTGAGCTTTCGCATTGGCTGATGTACGGCGGACTGACTTTCCTTATATTGGGCAACGGCTGCTTCAAGCCCACCGTCTCCTCCCTGGTGGGGCAGCTCTACGAGCCGGGTGACAAACGGCTGGATTCCGCCTACACCATCTTCTATATGGGTGTCAACGTGGGTTCCTTCCTCGCCCCGCTGGTCTGCGGCTATTTTGGCGAGACGGGCAACCCTCACGACTTCCGATGGGGCTTCCTCATTGCCGCCATCGTCACCGTGCTGACGGTCGTCCTCTTCGAAACCCAGAAGAACAAGTACCTCATCGGCCCCGACGGCAAGCCCCTCGGCATCATCCCCGACGCCCGCAAGGAACGGCCCCAGGCAGACAACACCGCCCGGAAGAGTGCCCATGCCAACGGACGGACCATGCGCAACTACCTGCTGCTCGCCCTGCTCGCCATCGCGCTTGCCGGTTTCTTCTACTGGTGCTTCGGGGACGATTGGATAAGCATCGGCATCTTCACCGCCTGCATCGTGTTTCCCGTCAGCATCCTGCTGGAAGGCTCACTCACCAAGACGGAGCGCGACCGCATCTTCGTCATCTACATCATCGCCTTCTTCGTCATTTTCTTCTGGGCGGCCTACGAGCAGGCAGGCGCCTCGCTCACGCTTTTCGCCTCCGAGCAGACCGACCGCGTCATCCTGGGGTGGGAAATGCCCGCCTCCTGGATTCAGTCCTTCAACCCCTTCTTTGTGGTGATACTTGCCGCCATCATGCCGGGCGTATGGGGCGCCCTGGGCAAGCGGGGCATGGAGCCCGCCTCGCCCACCAAGCAAGCCATCGGCCTGCTACTGCTTTCACTGGGCTATCTCGTCATCTGCTTTGGGGTGAAAGATGTTCAGCCGGGCATCAAGGTGAGTCTCATTTGGCTGACGGGGCTCTACTTCATCCATACCATGGGCGAAATCTGCCTCTCGCCCATCGGACTCTCCATGGTGAACAAGCTCACGCCCATCCGCTTCGCCTCGCTGATGATGGGGATATGGTACCTCTCCACCGCCACTGCCAATAAGTTTGCAGGCACGCTGAGCGGGCTCTACCCCGAAGCCGGAAAGGTAAAGACGCTACTGGGCTATCGCATTGAGACGATGTACGATTTCTTCATGGTGTTCGTCGTCATGTCTGCCACGGCATCGCTTATCCTCTTCCTGCTTTCAAAGAAATTACAGAAGATGATGCATGGAGTGGAATAAAAATCGTATTTTTGCGGCAACTTTCTAAAAACATCCCATCTATGGATACCATACAAATAAAAGACAAGATGTTCACAGTCTCCATCAAGGAGCAGGACATACTGAAAGAAGTAACCCGTGTAGCGAACGAAATCAACCGCGACCTGGCAGGAAAGAATCCTCTATTCCTCAGCGTACTGAACGGTTCGTTCATGTTTACCGCCGATTTGCTGAAACGAATCACGATTCCCTGCGAAATTTCGTTTGTCAAATTGGCATCTTATCAAGGAGTATCCTCTACCGGGGTAATTAAGGAAGTAATAGGCATCAATGAAGACCTCACAGACCGTACAGTGGTCATTGTAGAGGACATAGTAGATACGGGACTCACCATGCAACGCTTACTGGACACCCTCGGCACTCGCGGTCCCAGGGAGATTCATATTGCCTCCCTACTGGTGAAACCTGATAAGCTGAAAGTTGATTTAAACATAGAATATGTGGCCATGAATATTCCGAACGACTTCATCGTGGGCTACGGGTTGGATTATGACGGCTTCGGGCGCAACTATCCCGACATTTATACTGTAGTAGACTGATACAGACATAATATAGTAAATCATTAAATAATAACTAAGCAAATGTTGAACATTGTAATTTTTGGTGCTCCCGGTTCAGGTAAGGGAACACAAAGTGAAAAGATTGTAGAAAAGTATGGCATCAACCACATCTCTACCGGAGACGTGCTCCGTGCTGAAATGAAAAACGGTACAGAACTGGGCAAGACTGCTAAAGGTTATATCGACCAGGGCCAGTTGATCCCCGATGAGTTGATGATTGATATTCTGGCAAGCGTATTCGACAGCTTCAAGGATAGCAAAGGCGTGATTTTCGACGGCTTCCCCAGAACAATCGCCCAGGCTGAAGCATTAAAGAAGATGCTCGCCGAACGCGGACAGGAAGTCAGCGTGATGCTCGACCTCGACGTGCCCGAAGAAGAACTGATGAAGCGCCTCATCAAGCGCGGACAAGAATCAGGACGTGCAGACGACAATGAAGAGACAATCAAGAAGCGTCTGGTGGTTTACCACTCACAGACAGCTCCGCTGATTGACTGGTACAAGCAGGACGGCAAATACCAACACATCCAGGGCTTCGGCGTATTGGAAGAAATCTTTGCCGATGTTTGCAAGGCTATTGACGCAGTGAAATAACAATAAAACAGAATATGGCTGAATCGAATTTTGTTGACTACGTAAAAATATATTGCCGCTCCGGAAAGGGCGGACGAGGTTCTACGCATATGCGGCGTGAGAAATACATACCCAACGGAGGCCCCGACGGAGGTGACGGAGGACGAGGAGGCCATGTCATCCTGCGGGGTAACCGCAACTACTGGACGCTACTCCATCTGAAGTACGATCGCCACATCCTGGCAGGTCACGGAGAATCCGGTTCCAAAAACCGCAGTTTCGGAAAAGACGGAGCGGACAAGGTGATTGAAGTGCCCTGCGGCACGGTGGTGTACAACGCCGAAACGGGTGAATATATCTGCGACGTCACCGAGCACGAACAAGAAGTCATCTTGCTGAAAGGCGGACGCGGAGGTCTGGGTAACTGGCACTTCAAAACCGCCACACGCCAGGCTCCCCGCTTTGCACAACCGGGCGAACCGATGCAGGAGTTGACGGTAATCATGGAACTGAAGCTGCTGGCAGACGTCGGTCTGGTAGGTTTCCCCAATGCAGGAAAATCCACTTTACTGGCATCCGTTTCTGCGGCGAAGCCCAAAATCGCCAATTATCCGTTTACAACGCTGGAACCCAATCTGGGCATCGTGTCCTATCGCGACAGCAAATCGTTTGTGATGGCGGACATTCCCGGCATCATCGAAGGAGCCAGTGCCGGCAAAGGCTTAGGATTGCGTTTCCTGCGCCACATCGAGCGCAACTCATTGTTGCTGTTCATGGTGCCTGCCGACAGTGACGACATCCGTAAGGAATACGAAATCCTGTTGAACGAGCTTCGCACTTTCAACCCCGAAATGCTGGACAAACAGAGAGTGCTTGCCGTCACCAAATGCGACATGCTCGACCAGGAACTGATGGACGAGATAGAGCCGACACTGCCCGAAGGGATTCCGCATATATTCATCTCTGCTGTCTCCGGCATGGGCATCTCTACGCTGAAAGACATCCTTTGGGAAGAGCTGAACAAGGAAAGTAATAAGATAGAAGGCAAAGTGGACAGCATTGCCCATCGCGCCAAAGACCTCAGCCACCTGCAGGAAGAATTGAAAGAAGAGGGTGAGGACGAGGACCTCAGCTATGAATACGTCAATGACGACGAGGACATAGAGGACCTCGAGGACTTTGAATACGAAGAAGATTGGGAGGAAGATAAAAAATGATTCCTCTTACAGAAGATAGGAAAATGTTGGGATATGAGCTGCTTGCCTCATATCCCGGCATTTCTTGTTTTGTAACCACCCGCCACGGTGGATGCAGCCAAGGTAACTATGCCTCCCTCAACTGTACACCTTACACGGGAGACGAAGCCGAAGCTGTACGCCGCAACCAGGAAATAGTATGTTCTTCCCTGCCCCAACGCCCCCAAGAACTGGTCATCCCGTTTCAGACCCACGGGACAAAGGCACTTGTCATTAACGGAACTTATCTGCATGCAACAGCAGAAGAACGCCACTCCATGTTGCAGGGCATTGATGCACTGATAACCCGTGAACCGGGCTGCTGCATCTGCATCTCTACGGCAGACTGCATTCCCATCCTGCTCTACGACCGGAAGAATGCCGTGATAGCCGCTGTTCATGCCGGATGGCGCGGCACTGTGAATTACATCCTCGGCCACACACTCGACAAGATGCGTGCCCGCTATGGCACAGAGGGCAAAGAAGTGATAGCCTGCATCGGCCCCGGCATCTCCCTTTCCGCCTTCGAGGTAGGCGACGAAGTCTATGAAGCATTCCGCAAGAACGGTTTCCAGATGGATTACATCTCCGAATGGAAACCCGCCACCCACAAATACCATATCGACCTATGGGCTGCCAACCGACTGCAACTACTGGACTTCGGAGTACCTTCCGCACAAGTGGAGACAGCCAATATATGTACTTTTACCCAATATGAAGAGTTTTTCTCGGCACGCCGGATGGGTATCAAATCCGGAAGGATATTGTCGGGAATCATGTTAACCCATTCAAACGGATTGCATTAATGTATCATATCACACTTTCTAAAGAAATCAAGCAGAATTGCCCCGAATTCCGCGGTGCAGCCGTATTTGCCGAAGTGACAAATACCCCATATTGCGAAGGGTTGTGGCAAGAAATCGCAACTTTCACCCAAGAGCTAAGAGCCCGTGAAACCACGGACAGCATCAAGTACCAACCCGTCATTGCCGCCACCCGCGAAGCCTATAAACGTTGCGGCAAGGACCCCAGCCGCTACCGTCCCTCGGCCGAAGCACTGAGACGGCGACTGCTGCGCGGATTGGAACTCTATCAGATAGATACGTTGGTAGACCTTATCAACCTTGTCTCCCTACGTACGGGCCACTCTATCGGCGGATTTGATGCCGACGAGATACAAGGGACCGACCTTGAGCTGGGCATAGGACGTGCCGAGGAATTGTTCGAGGGTATAGGCCGCGGCATGCTGAACATAGAAGGGCTGCCCGTCTACCGCGACCGTATAGGCGGTATCGGTACCCCGACCAGCGACCACGAACGCACCAAGATGAAACTTGAAACCCGCCATATCCTTGCCATTGTCAACGGCTACAACGGGCAGGAAGGTCTGAAAGAAGCAGCCGAAATGATATTGGAACTGTTGGAGAAATATGCTTCCTCTACCAGTGGGACTATACAATATTTTGAATAAATGAGAATCCGTATTCTTGTCCCTCTCCTGCTCATAGCCCTTGGTGCCACGGCACAAGGGAAGAAAACGGTCTTTTCCACCATGGAAACCAACCATATCCGCGTTGCCACTCCGGGACTGTTTTCGCAAAGAGAACTGATAGAGCTACCTTTGGAGGACATTCCGGACACGGAATACTCCTTTCCCCTGCCTGGAGGAAAAGTCATCTCCCCTTACGGACGGGGGCGGGGACGCCACAGTGGCATAGACATCAAGACCTACGCCAAAGACACCATACGGAGTGCCTTCAACGGCGTAGTACGGATGTCCAAGCCTTATAGCGCCTACGGCAATGTCGTCGTCGTACGCCATGACTTCGGACTGGAAACGATATACAGCCACAACTTCAAAAACCTTGTACATTGTGGCGACACAGTCAAAGCCGGACAGCCCATCGCACTGACCGGACGCACCGGACGCGCCTCTACTGAGCATCTGCACTTCGAGACACGCGTCAACGGGCAGCACTTCGACCCCAATATTATCTTCAACATGAAGGAACAGACGCTGAACCGACAACGTATCGGATGCTCAAAAAAAGGAAACGGCATCGTCGTGCAACAATTACCGACAATCTACCCGAAGCCACTGCAAAAAAAATACCCAATGGAACTGTTTAAGTATCCAAACGTTTCACTACATTTGCAGAACGTTTCACTAAAAGAACGAATTGAACTTTAAAACATATCAATGATAGAAAAACTGATTGTTCTTGAAGATATTGACCCGGTAATATTTTATGGCGTAAACAACGCCAACATGCAGCTGATAAAGGCCTTGTATCCCAAGCTTCGCATCGTTGCCCGCGGCAATGTCATCAAAGTATTGGGTGATGAGGAGGAAATGTGTGCATTCGAGGAGAACATTACCAAGCTGGAGAAATACTGTGCCGAATACAACTCTTTGAAAGAAGAGGTCATTATAGACATCATCAAAGGCAATGCCCCGCAAGCGGAAAAATCGGGCAATGTCATTGTATTCAGCGTAACCGGAAAGCCGATTATCCCGCGCAGCGAGAACCAGCTGAAGCTGGTAGAGGCATTTGCCAAGAATGACATGCTGTTTGCCATCGGTCCCGCCGGTTCAGGAAAGACCTATACAGCCATCGCGCTTGCCGTGCGGGCACTAAAGAATAAGGAGATAAAGAAAATCATCCTCAGCCGCCCTGCCGTAGAAGCCGGAGAAAAGCTCGGTTTCCTGCCCGGCGACATGAAGGACAAGATAGACCCGTATCTGCAACCACTCTATGACGCCCTGCAGGACATGATACCTGCCGCCAAGCTGAAAGAGTATATGGAGCTGAACATCATCCAGATTGCCCCCCTCGCCTTTATGCGCGGACGCACACTGAACGATGCCGTCGTCATTCTGGATGAAGCGCAGAACACGACCACCCAGCAAATCAAGATGTTCCTCACCCGCATGGGAATGAACACCAAGATGATTGTCACGGGAGACATGACGCAGATTGACTTGCCTTCTTCCCAGACTTCCGGTCTGGTGCAGGCACTGAAGATTCTGAAAGGCGTAAAAGGCATCAGTTTCGTGGAGCTGAACAAGAAAGACATCGTACGCCATAAGTTGGTAACTCAGATTGTGGAGGCCTACGAGAAGTTCGACAAGGAAGCGAAAGCGGAACGTGAACGACGCAAAGCCGAACAAGCCGATAGTAAGATTGAACAGAAACAGTAAATTCTCAAAATCGTAAATATTACAAAGATGAAAGCATTAACAGCAACTGAATTTAACTTTCCCGGACAGAAAAGCGTGTACCACGGAAAAGTTCGTGATGTGTACAACATCAATGGTGAAAAGTTGGTCATGGTAGCTACCGACCGCATCTCAGCCTTTGACGTAGTATTGCCGAAAGGTATTCCCTTCAAAGGACAAATGTTGAACCAGATTGCAGCAAAATTCCTGGATGCCACAACCGACATCTGCCCCAACTGGAAAATGGCTACACCCGATCCGATGGTGACGGTAGGTGTGATGTGTGAAGGATTCCCCGTAGAAATGATTGTACGCGGTTACCTCTGTGGCAGCGCATGGCGTGCCTACAAGAGCGGTGTACGTGAAATCTGCGGCGTGAAGTTGCCCGAAGGGATGAAGGAAAACCAGAAATTCCCTGAACCCATCATCACCCCGACCACTAAAGCCGAGATTGGCGAACACGATGCCGACATCTCCAAAGAAGAAATCCTGGCACAAGGTCTTGCCACACCCGAAGAATATGCCGTATTGGAGCAATACACCATGGCCCTCTTCAAACGCGGTACCGAGATTGCAGCGGAACGCGGATTGATTCTGGTAGACACCAAATACGAATTCGGCAAGCACGACGGCAAGATTTACCTGATGGACGAAATCCATACGCCCGACTCCAGCCGCTACTTCTACTCCGAAGGCTACGAAGAACGTTTTGCCAACGGCGAACCGCAAAAGCAACTCTCCAAGGAGTTTGTACGAGAATGGCTGATGGACAACGGCTTCCAAGGCAAGGAAGGACAGCAAGTACCGGAAATGACCGACGAAATCGTTACTTCAATCAGCGAACGTTACATCGAACTGTACGAACACATCACCGGCGAGAAGTTTGTAAAGGAAGATACCAGCAACATTGCCGAACGCATTGAAAAGAATGTAACCGAATATTTAAAGTAAATGGACTATCCCCAAGAACACATCAAGCCCTACGGTAATGACGGCAAGAAGAGCGAACAAGTGGAAGAAATGTTCGACAACATCGCTCCTGCCTACGACAAGCTGAATCACACCCTATCCATGGGCATCGACCGCAGCTGGCGTAGGAAAGCAATCAAGTACCTACGTCCTTTCCGCCCCCGGCGTATTATGGACGTAGCTACCGGCACCGGCGATTTCGCCATCCTTGCATGCCGCGAACTGCAACCCGATAGCCTGATTGGCACCGACATCTCGGAAGGCATGATGAACGTGGGACGTGAAAAAGTAAAGCAGGCGCACCTCTCGAACAAGATTTCATTTGTCCGGGAGGACTGCACCTCCCTCTCGTTTGCCGACGAAAGCTTCGACGCCGTGACCGTAGCGTTCGGCATCCGCAACTTCGAAGGGCTGGACAAGGGACTGTCCGAGATGTGCCGCGTACTAAAGACCGGCGGACATCTCGTCATACTGGAGCTCTCCACACCAGACCGCTTCCCGATGAAACAGTTGTTCACCATCTACTCCAAAGTTGTCATCCCCCTGCTCGGTAAATGTATTTCGAAAGACAACAGCGCCTACACCTATCTACCGGAAAGTATTCGCGCCTTCCCGCAGGGAGAAGTGATGCAGGAGGTAATCCGCAAGGCAGGCTTCAGCGAAGTGCACTTCAAGCGGCTGACTTTCGGGATATGTACACTTTATGTGGCAACTAAATAAAAAGAAGAAACTTATATAAAAAAGAGACCTTATGAAAGCTACACACACCCTCTATTTATTATTTATTACCCTCCTTTGCGTTGCCGGTTTCACAGCTTGCGATGATTCGGGAAGTGATGATATGATATGGGATTTTGCTCCTATCGAACTGCATATCGCAGTACAAGATGCTCAAGGTAATGATTTGTTGAATCCTGAAACTCCCGGCAACATTGCCAAGCAAGGAATCAAGGCAATCTATAATGGAAAAATATATGAAAAGGACGTTCCAATAAGCCAAACCAAAGCTTACCTTGCACACTTCAACGGTCTGCAAACAATGAAATTTGAAACTGGCAAATACTTTCTCACTTTTGGAGAATTCAATGGCGACGATACATTCGATAACGAAAAAGTGATAATAGACTGGAACGATGGTACTCAAGACGTCATCACCTTCTCTAGCAAACTGATCTGGAAATCAAAAAATAAACCCGTATTCGACAGAAAGTTCTGTTTGAACGGAAAAGATAACGGATTGCAATTCGGAGGTTTTGTTATCATCAAAGAACCGGTAATCACCTCCTCAACTACTTCCGACCAATAATGTACTCCATAAACAAACGAATATAGTTCAATCAATAACTAAAATATTATGCAGAAATACGGTTTAATAGGTTACCCGTTGAAACATTCCTTTTCTATCGGATATTTCAATGAGAAATTCAAGGCAGAAAATATTGATGCAGAATATGTAAATTTCGAAATTCCACGTATCGAGGATTTCATGGAAGTTATCGAGGAAAATCCCAACCTCTGTGGACTGAATGTGACTATCCCTTACAAGGAGCAAGTCATCCCCTACCTGGACGAACTGGACAAAGACACAGCCAAGATAGGCGCCGTCAATGTCATTAAGATTATCCGCCTTTCCAAAGGCAAAGTGAAACTGGTTGGCTACAACTCCGACATCATAGGATTTACACAATCCATAGAACCACTTTTGCAACCACAACACAAGAAAGCCCTGATTTTGGGTACCGGCGGTGCATCGAAAGCCGTATATCGCGGGCTGGAGAACCTGGGTATAAAAAGTTCCTTCGTATCACGCGCCAAGAAAGAGGATAAATACCTCACATACGAAGAACTGACACCGGAAATCATGCAAGAGTACACAGTGATTGTCAACTGTACCCCAGTAGGCATGTATCCCAAAGTGGATTTCTGTCCCAATATTCCTTACGAACTACTGACTCCCAACCATTTGCTCTATGATTTGTTATATAATCCAAACGAAACCCTTTTCATGAAGAAAGGCCAGGCACAAGGAGCCGTCACTAAGAACGGTCTGGAAATGTTACTGCTGCAAGCCTTTGCTGCATGGGAAATTTGGAATAAATAATGAAGAAAACCATAAAATATTCGATTCTCGGTCTGGCTGCCCTCTGCACCGTAGTACTGTGCGGAGGGTACTATATGCTGGGGCATGCTCTGAAACCCGAAGGCCTTATCACACGCAGTCGCAACATTGCCGAATCCTACAACTTCATGTTCGAGCAATATCCCGAACTGCAACCGTGGGTAGACAGTTTGGTGACCGTAGGAGCATTGAAGGACTTCTACATTGAGAACGACCATGGAGAGACGCTACACGCACTCTACGTTGCCGCCACCCACCCCACCCCAAAAACAGCAGTCATCGTACACGGATATACAGATAATGCCGTGCGCATGCTGATGATAGGCTATCTGTACAACAAGGAGATGGACTTCAACATCTTGCTGCCCGACCTCTACGGGCACGGGATGAGCGAGGGAAACCATGCACAGATGGGCTGGAAAGACCGGCTTGACGTACTGCAATGGACCGAAACCGCCGACGAACTCTTCGGGCGCCGCCATACAGACAGCGTAGCATCCCGCAGCACAGAGATGGTAGTGCACGGTATCTCCATGGGAGCCGCCACCACCATGATGGTATCCGGCGAAGTGGAGCATGGTCAATACCAACAGCCTTTCATCAAGTGTTTCGTAGAAGACTGCGGCTACACAAGCGTATGGGACGAGTTTCGCGGAGAACTGAAAGCACAGTTCAACCTGCCCGCCTTCCCTCTTCTGCATACAGCAAACTGGCTCTGCCGGCAAGAGTACGGATGGGACTTCCTGGAAGCCTCTGCTTTGGAGCAAGTAAAGAAATGTACTTTGCCGATGCTCTTCATCCACGGCGATGCCGACACCTTTGTGCCGACGTGGATGGTCTATCCCCTCTACGAAGCCAAGCCCGAACCCAAAGAATTATGGATTGTGCCCGGTGCCACGCATGCTATGTCTTACAAGGATTATCCGCAGGAATACACCGAACATGTAAAGAAATTCGTAGGAAAATACATACATTGATGTGATTTTACCTATCTTCGCCGCAACAAATATTGGTAGTATGAGACGATTTATTTCCATAACATTCTTCTTATGCCTGCTCTTATCCTTGCAGGCACAAGAAGTCTACACCACTAAGAATATTCCTAAAGTACACCTTCAGGACAAGACACGCTATGTGTGCAACCCAGCCGGAATCCTATCCACGGAGGCATGTGACAATATAGACCGTATGCTCTATGCATTGGAGCAGCAAACTGGCATTGAAACGGTAGTTGCCGTTGTCCCGTCCATCGGACAAGAAGACTGTTTTGATTTCTCACACCAGCTGCTCAATGAATGGGGAGTAGGGAAAAAAGAAAAAAACAACGGTTTGGTCATTCTGCTGGTAACCGACCAACGCTGCATCCAGTTTTATACGGGATACGGTTTAGAAGGGGACCTTCCTGATGCCATCTGCAAACGTATACAGACCAAATACATGATTCCCTATCTGAAAGACGGTAATTGGGATGCTGGAATGGTAGCGGGTGTAAAGGCAGTCTGTTCACGTCTTGACGGCACTATGGTGAATGACACGGAAGAGGAGGATGACCTCTCCGTAGGAGGTATCCTACTGGGGCTTATCGGTTTCCTCGCAGTGGCATCTATTATAGGCATCCTTGCCCAACGCGCTGCCAACAAATGCCCCAACTGCGGACAACATAAATTGCAACGTAGCAGCAGCATACTCATCTCACGCCGCAATGGAGTGAAAACGGAAGATGTGACCTACACCTGCCGCAATTGCGGACATAAAGTAGTGCGCCGCCAGCAGTCATACGATGAAAATTACCGGGGAGGAGGCGGAGGTGGTCCGGTCATCTTCGGTGGTGGAGGTCTCTTCGGCGGAAGTGGCGGAGGAGGCTTCAGCGGTGGTAGCTTCGGAGGCGGTATGGGAGGTGGCGGTGGAGCCGGTTCCCGGTTCTAACGCCGAGGATGTGTCATCTGTGTGCCATCAACCGTTTTGACACACCTTCGAGGATACTGGAAGAAAATAAAACGTTTACATAGAATATAATTAAATGATTAATAACTGCCTTCCCCTCCTCCCCTCTCTCTATCGGAGAGGAATCGGAGGTGAGGCCTAAAAATGAAAAGTATGAAGAAATCAACCATTATCATTATCGTTGTTATAGCTCTTCTCGCCATTTGGGGTGTAACCGGCTATAACGGACTCGTAACCATGGACGAAAATGTCAGCGGACAATGGTCGAACGTAGAAACCCAATACCAACGCCGTGCCGACCTGATTCCGAACTTGGTGAATACCGTGAAAGGATATGCCACGCACGAGAAGGAAACACTGGAAGGTGTAGTAGAAGCCCGCAGCAAAGCCACTCAAATCAAAGTGGATGCGGCAGACCTTACTCCGGAAAAGCTGGCTGAATATCAGAAAGCACAAGGTGCGGTGACTTCCGCCCTCGGTAAATTGCTTGCCATCACAGAAAACTATCCGGACTTGAAAGCAAATCAGAATTTCCTGGAACTGCAGGCACAGCTGGAAGGTACGGAAAACCGTATCAACGTAGCACGTACCAACTTCAACAATGCAGCCAAGAACTTCAATACAGCCATTCGCCGTTTCCCCAAGAATATCCTTGCCGGTCTCTTCGGTTTTGAGAAACGAGCTTATTTCGAAGCGGCAGAAGGAGCGGAACAAGCTCCCCAGGTACAATTCTGATAAATACACAACTCTATAGCGAGGCACAAAGGCGAGAAACTTTGTGCCTCGCTTTGTGTTGTAGAAGATTAGATGTATCTTTGCACATTCAATTGAACAAACCTATTATCTCATGAGTAATCAACGATACATGATGCGAGGCGTCAGCGCATCAAAGGAAGATGTGCACAACGCCATCAAGAATATCGACAAAGGTATTTTCCCGCAGGCTTTCTGCAAAATTATCCCCGACATTTTGGGCGGTGACCCGGAGTATTGCAACATTATGCATGCCGATGGAGCAGGCACCAAGTCCAGTCTTGCCTATATGTACTGGAAGGAAACCGGCGACCTGGGTGTGTGGAAAGGCATTGCACAAGATGCACTGATTATGAACATCGACGACCTGCTTTGTGTGGGTGCGGTAGACAACATTCTGGTATCCTCTACCATCGGACGTAATAAACTGCTCATCCCCGGCGAAGTAATCTCAGCCATCATCAACGGTACGGATGAACTGCTTGCCGAACTCCGCGAAATGGGAGTAGGCGTTTATGCCACCGGTGGCGAAACAGCCGATGTGGGCGACCTTGTACGTACCATTATCGTAGACTCGACAGTGACCTGCCGCATGAAGCGCTCAGATGTTATAGACAATGCCAATATCCGTCCGGGCGATGTGATTGTAGGTCTGGCATCTTACGGAAAGGCTACTTATGAGAAAGAATACAATGGCGGTATGGGCAGTAACGGACTGACCAGCGCACGCCACGATGTATTCTCCAAATACCTGGCAGAGAAATACCCTGAAAGCTATGACAAGGCTGTACCCGAAGAACTGGTATACAGTGGCAAGCTAAAACTGACAGACAGTGTCGAAGACAGTCCGCTGGATGCAGGAAAGCTGGTACTTTCCCCCACCCGCACCTACGCACCGGTAGTTAAGAAACTGCTCGATGCGCTCCGTCCCCAAATCCACGGTATGGTACACTGCTCGGGCGGCGCACAAACCAAGGTACTGCACTTTGTGGGAGACAACTGCCGTGTCATCAAAGACAATCTCTTCCCCGTTCCACCGTTGTTCAAGACCATCAAGGAGCAGAGCGATACGGACTGGAGCGAAATGTACAAGGTGTTCAATATGGGGCATCGCCTGGAAGTGTACCTCTCTCCCGAACATGCAGAAGAGGTGATTGCTATTTCGAAGAGTTTCAACATCGATGCACAGATTGTAGGCCGCGTGGAAGAAAGCGACAAGAAAGAACTGATTATCAAGAGCGAATTCGGAGAGTTCAAGTATTAAATATATGGCAGACAACAATACCATACTCGAAAAGCTGGAAGGGCTTGTCGCCCGCTTCGAAGAAGTGTCGACCTTGATTACAGACCCGGCAGTGATTGCGGACCAGAAGCGTTACGTCAAGCTCACCAAAGAATATAAAGAACTGGGCGACCTGATGAATGCCCGCAAAGAGTACATGCAAGTACTGGGCGGCATAGAAGAAGCCAAAGAAATTATCGCCAACGAAACAGACCAGGAAATGCGGGAAATGGCACGCGAAGAGCTGGATGCCTGCCAAACCCGCCAACCGGAACTGGAAGAGCAGATAAAGCTGCTGCTCGTCCCCGCCGACCCGCAGGATGGCCGTAATGCCATCCTCGAAATTCGTGGCGGCACGGGTGGTGACGAAGCGGCAATCTTTGCCGGCGACCTCTTCCGCATGTACACCAAGTACTGCGAATCCAAGGGATGGAGAATGGAGATATCCAGCGCCAACGAAGGTGCAGCCGGCGGTTTCAAGGAAATTGTCTGCTCCGTGACGGGCGACAATGTATACGGCACACTGAAATATGAATCGGGCGTGCACCGCGTGCAGCGCGTACCGGCCACAGAAACGCAAGGACGGGTACACACCTCAGCTGCCAGCGTAGCCGTGCTTCCCGAAGCCGAAGAGTTCGACGTAGTTATCAACGAAGGTGAAATCAAGTGGGACACCTTCCGAAGCGGTGGTGCCGGCGGTCAGAACGTGAACAAGGTGGAATCCGGCGTGCGCCTGCGCTACAACTGGAAGAATCCCAACACAGGCATAGTCGAAGAAATCCTCATCGAATGTACCGAGACGCGCGACCAGCCCAAGAACAAGGAACGCGCCCTCTCGCGCTTGCGTACCTTCATCTACGACAAGGAACACCAGAAGTACATCGACGACATCGCCTCCAAGCGTAAGACGATGGTCAGCACTGGCGACCGCTCCGCCAAGATACGCACCTACAACTATCCGCAAGGACGCATCACGGACCACCGCATCAACTACACCATCTACAATCTCGCCGCCTTCATGGACGGAGACATCCAAGACTGCATCGACCACCTGATTGTGGCGGAAAATGCAGAAAGACTGAAAGAGAGCGAACTGTAAGGCAGTGATAAGTAACCCGTAACTAAAAAATAATATGAACAAACAGCAATTATTCGAGAACATCAAGCGCAAGAAGTCATTCCTTTGCGTAGGTCTTGACACCGACATCAAGAAAATACCCGAACATCTTCTGAAAGAGGAAGACCCTATATTCGCTTTCAACAAAGCCATCATCGACGCTACTGCCGACCTCTGCATCGCCTACAAGCCCAATCTGGCATTTTATGAGAGCATGGGCGTGAAAGGCTGGATAGCTTTCGAGAAAACCGTAAACTACATCAAGCAGAACTATCCCGACCAATTCATCATCGCCGACGCCAAACGCGGTGACATCGGGAACACCTCTGCCATGTATGCCCGTACCTTCTTCGAAGAGCTGGATATAGATTCCGTAACCGTAGCTCCCTACATGGGCGAAGACAGTGTGACCCCGTTCCTTACGTACGAAGGCAAATGGGTAATCCTGCTTGCGTTGACCAGCAACAAAGGCTCGCACGACTTCCAGCTGACGGAAGACACCAACGGCGAACGCCTCTTCGAAAAAGTGCTCCGCAAATCCCAGGAGTGGGCCAGTGACGAACAGATGATGTACGTAGTAGGCGCCACACAAGGCCGCGCCTTCGAAGATATCCGCAAGATTGTTCCCGAACACTTCCTATTGGTTCCCGGCGTAGGCGCACAAGGCGGCTCCCTGGAAGAAGTCTGCAAGTATGGCATGAACAAGACTTGCGGCCTGATTGTCAACTCCAGCCGTGGCATCATCTACGTGGACAAGACAGAGAACTTCGCCGCCGCCAGCCGAAAAGCAGCCCAAAAAGTGCAGGCACAGATGGCGGAAGAGTTGAAAAAAGTGATTAACGACTAACGCTTAATGTTCGAAAGAAAGATTATCAACGACCCTGTCTTCGGGTTCATCAACATACCAAAGGGGTTGTTGTACGATGTTGTACGACATCCTCTTTTGCAACGTCTAAACCGTATCAAGCAACTGGGGTTGTCCTCTGTCGTATATCCCGGTGCGCAGCATACACGGTTCCAACACTCTTTGGGAGCCTTCTACCTGATGAGTGAGGCCATCCAGCAACTTGCCACCAAAGGAAACTTTATCTTCGACAGCGAAGCCGAAGCTGTGGAAGCCGCTATCCTGATGCACGACATCGGCCACGGCCCCTTCTCCCACGTACTGGAAAATACCATCGTGCAGGGCGTCTCCCACGAAGACATCTCCTTGATGCTGATGGAACGTATCAACAAGGAAATGAACGGACAGTTGACACTCGCCATTCAAATTTTCAAGGATGAATACCCCAAGCGCTTCCTGCACCAACTGGTAAGCGGGCAACTGGATATGGACCGCCTGGACTACCTGCGCCGCGACAGCTTCTATACCGGAGTGACCGAAGGCAACATTGGCTCCGCCCGCATTATCAAGATGCTGGATGTAAAGGATGACCACCTGGTAGTAGAGTCCAAAGGCATCTATTCTATTGAGAACTTCCTCACCGCCCGCCGCCTGATGTACTGGCAAGTCTATCTGCACAAAACCTCCGTTGCCTACGAGAAAATGCTGATTAGCACCCTGCTCCGCGCCAAGGAACTGGCAAGCCGCGGCATAGACCTCTTTGCCTCACCCGCCTTGAAATTCTTTCTATACAACGACATCAGCCGGGAGGCATTCTACAACAATCCCGAATGTTTGGAGAATTTCATTCAGTTGGACGATAATGACATCTGGACTGCCCTCAAGGTATGGAGCCGCCATTCGGACAAGGTTTTGTCCACCCTGAGCGCCGGCATGATTAACCGAAACATCTTCAAAGTCGAGATTTCTACCGAACCTATTAGTGAGGAACGGAAAAAAGAACTAACTTTGCAAATCAGTGAACAACTGAACATCCCTCTCTCCGAAGCGAGATATTTCATCTCTACCCCCAGCATCGAGAAGAATATGTACGACGAGGCAGATGACAGTATTGACATCCTCTACAACGACGGCAGCATCAAGAATATTGCCGAAGCATCGGATATGCTCAATATCTCTCTTCTGTCCAAGAAAGTAAAAAAGTACTACTTATGCTACCAACGTTTGCATAGATAAGTATAAAATATTCACCTCAGGACAAGGAAATATAAAAAAAAAGTCCGTTATTTGCGTTTTGAAACCATCTAACAAGAATAAGACATGGAGTTCTCTGCTAAACAAATTGCAACATTTATCCAAGGAGAAATTGTTGGAGACGAGAATGCTACCGTTCACACCTTTGCGAAAATCGAAGAGGGAATACCGGGAGCCATCTCCTTTCTATCCAACCCCAAATATACCCCCTACATATACGAAACCCAATCAAGCATTGTTCTGGTAAACAAGGACTTTGTTCCGGAACAAGAAGTGAAAGCCACCCTGATTAAAGTGGACAATGCGTATGAAAGTCTTGCTAAATTGCTAAATCTTTATGAGCAAAGCAAGCCAAAGCGGGTGGGAATTGACTCTCTGGCCTTTGTTGCCGAGACAGCTAAAATTGGCAAGGATGTTTACATTGCGCCTTTTGCCTGCATTGGCGAATACGCAGAGGTGGGAGACAATACGGTCATTCATCCGCACGTCACGATTGGCAGCGGTGCCAAAGTGGGCAATGACTGTATTATTTACGCTAACTCCACCATCTACCACGATTGCCGGGTAGGAAACCACTGCATCCTGCACTCCGGTTGCGTTATCGGTGCAGACGGTTTCGGCTTCGCCCCCACTTCCGAGGGCTATGAAAAAATACCGCAAATAGGTATCACTATCCTGGAAGACCATGTGGAAATCGGTGCCAACACGTGTGTGGACCGTGCTACTATGGGAGCCACCATCGTACATAGCGGTGTGAAACTGGATAATTTGATTCAGGTGGCACACAATGATGAAATAGGCTCCCACACCGTAATGGCGGCGCAAGTAGGTGTAGCAGGTTCTACCAAGATAGGAGAATGGTGCATGTTCGGCGGGCAGGTAGGCATTGCAGGTCATATTCATATTGGCAACAAAGTGAACCTTGGCGCACAGTCTGGTGTTCCCAGTAGCATAAAGGACGGTAGCCAACTTATCGGTACCCCTCCTATGGAGCTGAAACAATATTTCAAGGCATCCATCGCACAAAGAAGTTTGCCGGAAATGCAAGTGGAACTGCGCCAGCTCCGCAAAGAATTGAATGAACTTAAACAACTATTAAATAAGTAACCAATGTTAAAACAAAAGACTCTAAAAGATAGCTTTTCGCTTAGTGGAAAAGGTCTTCATACGGGACTTGACCTAACCGTTACTTTCAATCCTGCTCCGGATAACCATGGATACAAAATCCAACGTATCGACTTGGAAGGACAGCCTACCTTCGATGCCGTTGCAGACAACGTATCCGAAACTACCCGTGGAACTGTAATCTCCAAAAACGGAGTAAAGGTGAGCACAGTGGAGCATGGTATGGCAGCCCTCTATGCATTGGGTATCGATAACTGCTTGATACAGGTAAACGGACCGGAATTTCCCATTCTGGACGGAAGCGCCCAATATTATGTCAACGAAATAGAGCGCGTAGGCACTGTAGAACAAAATGCCGTAAAAGATTTCTATATCATCAAGTCCAAAATTGAATTCCGTGACGAAACAACCGGCTCTTCCATCATCGTGTTGCCGGACGAGAACTTCAGCTTGAATGTATTGGTATCATACGATTCCAACATCCTCCCCAACCAGTTTGCAACGCTGGAGGACATGACGAAGTTCAAGGATGAAATCGCCGCAAGCCGTACTTTCGTGTTTGTACGCGAAATTGAGCCGTTGCTGCAAGCCGGTCTTATCAAGGGCGGCGACCTTGACAATGCGATTGTTATTTACGAACGCGAAATGTCCCAGGAGAACTATGACAAGCTGGCCGACGTGATGGGTGTTCCTCATATGGACGCCAAACAATTGGGATATATCAACCACAAACCTTTGGTGTGGCCCAATGAATGCGCCCGCCACAAGTTACTTGATGTCATCGGTGACCTGGCCTTGATAGGCAAGCCCATCAAGGGCCGTATCATCGCTACCCGCCCGGGACACACTATCAACAATAAGTTCGCCCGCCAGATGCGCAAGGAAATCCGTTTGCACGAAATACAAGCCCCTACCTACGACTGCAACCGCGAACCGATTATGGATGTAAACCGCATCCGCGAACTTCTGCCTCACCGTTACCCGATGCAATTGGTGGACAAAGTCATAGAAATAGGTGCCAACTACATTGTAGGTGTCAAGAACGTAACTTCCAACGAACCTTTCTTTCAGGGACACTTCCCGCAGGAACCCGTAATGCCCGGTGTGTTGCAGATAGAGGCAATGGCACAGACGGGAGGTTTGCTTGTTCTGAATTCAGTGGATGAACCGGAACGTTACTCCACCTACTTCATGAAGATTGACGGTGTGAAATTCCGCCAGAAAGTGGTACCTGGAGATACCCTCATCTTCCGTGTAGAGCTGATGGCCCCCATACGCCGCGGCATCTCTACCATGAAAGGCTATGTGTTTGTAGGCGAAAAAGTTGTCTGCGAAGCAGAGTTTATGGCGCAAATAGTTAAGAACAAATAATAAAATTTACGATTAGACTATTTACGATTTACGATTCAAATTATTCGTGAGAATTATCACATTCGGATAAAATCGTATATACAGTAAATCGCAAGTATTCTCAATCGTAAATCGTAAATAGCTAAATCGTAAATAATATGATAAGTCCCTTAGCGTATATTCATCCCGAAGCCAAAATCGGGGAAAACGTAGAGATTGCTCCTTTTGTTTTCATTGACAAGAATGTGGTAATCGGTGATAACAACAAGATTATGGCAAATGTCAACATTCTGTACGGTGCACGCATCGGCAATGGAAACACCATTTTCCCGGGAGCCGTTATCGGTGCTATTCCCCAGGATTTAAAGTTCAGAGGGGAGGAAAGCACTGCTGAAATCGGAGACAACAATATCATACGTGAAAACGTAACTGTCAACCGCGGTACAGCTGCCAAAGGCAGAACCATCGTCGGTAACAACAATCTCCTGATGGAAAGTGTACACGTGGCCCACGATGCTCTGATAGGCAACAGCTGTATCATTGGCAACTCTACAAAAATGGCGGGTGAAATTGTCATCGACGATTATTCCATCATCAGCGCCAATGTACTGATGCACCAATTCTGCCATGTGGGCGGTTATGGAATGATACAAGGCGGCTGCCGTTTCAGCAAGGACATCCCACCGTACATCATTGCCGGACGCGAGCCTATCTGCTATGCGGGAATCAATGTGGTAGGGTTACGCCGCCGTGGCTTCTCCAACGAGACCATTGAGAAAATCCATGATGCCTATCGTATTATCTATCAAGGCGGTCTGAACAATACGGATGCCTTGAAGAAAATCGAGGATGAAATGGAAATGACACCGGAAATAAGCTATATCGTAAACTTTATACGTGAATCAGCCCGCGGCATTATCCCCGCAGGAAAATGAAAAACGTATGATTTACACAAAGTCAGAAATCATAAATTATAAATCATCATGATCTACAGATTTACAATCATCTCTGATGAGGTGGACGATTTTGTCAGAGAAATACAGATAGACCCGGAAGCTACCTTTTATGACTTCCATGAAGCGATTCTAAAGTCGGCAGGCTACACTAACGACCAAATGACGTCTTTCTTCATTTGCGATGATGACTGGGAGAAAGAGAAAGAAATTACGCTGGAAGAAATGGATGACAATCCGGAAATGGACAGTTGGGTGATGAAAGAGACCCAGCTGAGCGAACTGGTTGAAGACGAGAAGCAGAAACTTCTCTATGTATTCGATTATATGACTGAGCGCTGCTTCTTCATCGAGCTTTCTGAAATCATTACCGGAAAGGAAATGAAAGGAGCCAAATGCACCAAGAAAGCAGGTGAAGCTCCCAAGCAGACCATTGATTTTGAAGAGATGGCAGCTGCTGGCGGTTCCCTTGATTTGGACGAAAACTTTTACGGCGACCAGGACTTCGATATGGAAGATTTCGACAAAGAGGGTTTCGGCGGTTTGGACGAAGCCGGAAACTCCTTTGAAGAAGAGAAATATTAAACAGACATACCATACAGATTTCTTTTAGGCACGGATTACACGGAAACACACGGTTGTTATTGAATATTCCGTGTAATCCGCGTAATCCGTGCCTATTTTTTTACCCGCATGCACACCCTAATCGTACTTATCGGTCCCACCGGAGTAGGCAAAACAGAGCTCAGCCTCCGATTGGCAGAACATTTCCATACTTGTATCGTCTCGGCCGATTCGAGACAACTCTATGCAGATTTAAAGATAGGCACGGCTGCCCCTACACCGGAGCAACTGCAACGGGTACAGCATCACTTCGTCGGTACCCTGAAGCTGACAGACTATTACAGTGCCGCCCAATACGAAGCGGAAGTGATGAAGCTGCTGGAAGACCTGTTTACAAAGCATAACACCGTACTGCTGACCGGAGGCTCAATGATGTATGTAGATGCAGTCTGTAAAGGAATTGACGACATTCCGACCGTAGATGCCGATACACGCCAGCTCATGCTGCACAAATACGAAACAGAAGGTCTGGAAAGACTTTGTGCGGAACTTAAGCTGTTGGATCCGGAATATTACAAAATAGTAGATTTGAAGAATCCCAAACGCGTAGTCCATGCTTTGGAAATCTGCTACATGACGGGAAAGGCCTACACTTCCTTCCGCACTCAACAAAAGAAAGAACGCCCCTTCCGTATCATCAAAATAGGATTAACACGTAACCGGGAAGAGCTTTATGAACGCATCAACTGCCGGGTGGACCAAATGGTGGAAGAGGGTTTAGTGGAAGAAGCGCGCATGGTCTACCCGCATAAAAGTCTAAATTCCCTAAATACAGTAGGCTACAAAGAAATATTCAAGTACCTGGATGGTGAATGGACATTACCCTTTGCCATCGAAAAGATAAAGCAGAACTCACGCATCTATTCCCGTAAGCAAATGACCTGGTTCAAACGAGACGAGGAAATCCACTGGTTCCACCCGGAGCAGGAAGGGGAAATACTGGAATACTGTCATTGTTCCATCAAAGGCGTATAAGCCTTTCGGACAAGTGCTTCCACATCTTGATAAAGCTTCTGCATTTCTTGAGAATCAATGCTTCCTTGCTGTCTCCAGCTGTCCAACAATAGGCATGTACGGCGAAACACCTCTGCCTCTACCGTAACAAGCTGCTGCATATAGCCATTATTCTCCATATTGTACAGTTTTTCCCAATTCAGATAACGATTGGTTCCCATCCCCTGATTATAACAAAAGACATTGTTGGAAAGCCGGAGTGACCAATCACTGAGCGGAGCGGCGGCACACGCCTTGTCCCAACATACCATCGGAGGCAGAAGTCTATCCGCATCCTTCACCCAAAGCGGCACGGCAATACCCGTAGGAGGATATCCCAGCATTGTCCACATCGTAGTAAGTTCCACCTTCTCACCCGGTTTTACGCCCTGCACCACAATGGAACAAGAAGTACTGTTACGGGGAATAAAATCCTGGTCGACAAACCAACCGGAACCTTGCGGGCGATTAAATTTCCCGTTCTTCAAATCAATATCAAGCATGCCATTGCGAAACGAACGTGAAAGATCATTGAATATACCCTGCGGTGTGATCCCTCCCGTTGCAGAAGCCCTCATCAGTACCCTGTCTGCCTCCATATAGCGTACATAACCTGCCCCCCGATTTGCTTCACCGGCAAAAGAGAAGTTGGTACGGGCAATGTAGCCGTAAGGAGCATCTTTGGGATTATTGGCATCATACATCGTATATTTATAATAATCCACCTCAAACATGGCGGCAGCGCCTTGAGCGTCGATTACGCCAAAATTGGCCTCTATCAAGCTGGGCTTGGAAATGGTATCGAGGAAATGGCAGAAATCCTCCACCGTGGCACAAACCTCCAAGGCACGGTAGATAATCCTCCCGTTGGCTGCCCCCCGTTCTTCCCCATCTTTCACTTCCACCAGATTGTAGGATTGGGTGTTCATCAAGGCAAAACCAACGGAGTTTGTACCCATCCATGCCTCTTTCAAGGCAGGAAAGTTAGCACTATTCACATCGGCAATGAAGTTATACTTCTCCCCTTTTATATAAGCAACATGATTTCGCAGATAGTCCGTATCACGGTTTTTCCATAGCAACGGACGGCCGTCAGGAGTAACCTTTCCAGAAACGACGGCAGATGTACAAGCCAGAACCGGCTCAGCAGTGAGTGCCGCAAGCAGTCCCCATATTAAAAAAAGATGTTTTATCATAACCTTGCCTTCCTTAGATTTATATTCGCAAAGGTATGATAATCTGTGAAAGGGCAAAAGAAATCCTCTGAAATCCTTATCCCCTATTCATCAGGAAAGAATTATTCGCTGACAAGTTTCTGCAACTTATCCTGCATATACCGAAGTTTCGCAGTTCCAGTACCTTGTTCTATATGACGGATAATGCCTTTCTTATCCACCAGTATAGTGACCGGCATACCACTCACATGAAAGGTCTCGAAGAAAAACAAGTCATCGGCTATCTGGGTAAAGAGGAAAGGACGGCTCTCTACAATTTTCTTTATTTGTGCAGCACTGTCAAAAGTCGTAGCAAGATAGGTTACATCAGGATAGACTTCTATCCATTTGTTCAGCTCCGGCATTTCACGGATACAAGGACCACAGCCGGTATACCAGAAGTTCAAGACCATAGGACGTCCCGTCACATCGGCCTTGCTCCACTCCTGTCCTTCTATGTCTTTCACTTTGAATTCCGGAAAAGCCTTTCCTATCCATTCTTCCTTCTTCAAAGTCTGTACGGCACCGCCTATCGGCAACTTCTTCCCCGTTCCTCCACGGTAACTCATCAAGAAAGCTTCCGCACCAGGCACCTCGTCGGCAGGAGTAGCATATTCTCTCACCTCCTCAGACAGCACAATGCCCTTGCGCAAGCGGAGTTCCGTAACCTCGTGTCTCGCGCCGTCCTCATGTATTATGAAAGCCGCCACGTTGTCCGAACCCACACCAGGCGGCATGCCTTCGAAGAAAAGCCCGCCCACCAAATAATATTTCTTACCGGCTGTCTGGGCAGAGCAAAGCCCTGCCCCCACAGCTACCAGAATCAGAAACAAAGAGAGAATTTTCCTTATCATAATTGTTAGAGACTATTCACTTTTCAGCGTAATCGTAAGCTTGGGCTGCACCTTCACTTTGCCGGTAGCCATACCTATATACGAAACAACCAATACAGCATCCTTAGAAGGTACAGAAAGGACAAAATTGCCATTGACATCGGTAACGCTTCCCGTAGTGGTACCTTCTATCAGAACAGCCGCACCGATAACAGGCTCACCCTGCTCATCCACCACTTTGCCTTCCACTTTCATATTGCCTTTGGCAATGGTCTTTTCTACAGCTTTAGTTTTTTTAGTAGTGATGTAAATCTCACCTTTTCCACCTGCCTCTTTCTTCACCTCAATACCCTCAATATTCTCGGCAGGTATTAAATCATCGATAGTTTTAGTACCCAAGTCAACCTTTTCTCCATCAATATAGACAGTCTTTATTAAATCAAGACTACTCTTATGCTGTACTTTAGCATTCTCTGCCACCTCATTACCCCGGCGGATAACCATACCCGGAGTTCCTTGTTTCAGGGTTATCAGAACAACGCCATTCTGTCCCTCTTCTCCATATAAATCCGTGGCAGATTTATCTTTCAAAACCGTTACACGTTCTATCTTATCAGGATTCAATGCACTCATGACAGATGGCGTCACCTCTTTTCCATCCACAATATACAATGGCTCTTTCCCATTACCTGCATATCCTTCAACTGTAATACCATTGGCAGAAGAAGTTTTTTCAAGTTTGTCGTCGTCCAGCCTGAACATCACCGGCACCGTAAATTTCACAGCCACCGGCTGCCCCTTCTGTCTCCCCGGCTTCCACTTCGGCATAGTGTTTATCAATCGCAGCGCCTCGGCATCCATATCCTTATCCACAGAACGGAGCACCTTGGAGTCCTTGATGCTTCCATCTTCATCCACCACAAACTGGACAGTGACCCGTCCCTGCGTACCGTTCTCTTTGGCAGATGCCGGATAACGCATATTCGTCTTGATATAATCCATGAAAGCACTCATTCCGCCGCCGGGAAATTCCGGCATCTCCTCTGCCACCTCGAAGACCAGAGTTCCCTTCAACCGCTTGCGGACTTCCGCCGGTACATACTTCACATCGGCAGGCTTCGTAGTGTCACCTGCACTTTCCGCCACTTTTGTTTCTACAATTGCAGCCAAATCGTTAACTTTGACGCTTGAAATCTTCTCCACTTTATCGGAGACTTCGGGACGGGCAAAAGCTGTCACTGCAATGGCAGCTACCGGAAGTACATAAAGATACTTCAAACGTGCCCACGGGCTTGATTTTTCTTTTAACATCATAGTGATACGTTTTTTAAGTTTACTGTGATTAAAGCTGTTGGCCATAGAGTAGAGCCTTGTGCCGACAGCTTTTTTTATTAATAATAGTTGATACTGTTTTGCATCCACACCCTCCTTTATCACCGTTTCATCCGCTTCAAACTCATGGATATTCTGCAATTCCTGCTTCAGGAGCCATGATGCCGGATTGAACCACTGAAAGAAAATGCAGACATCAGCCACCAGCAAGTCCCAGGAATGGCGGTTATGGATATGGGCAAGCTCGTGGATAAGGATTTCCCGTCCGTTCTCCTCCAAGTCTTTCCGTGAAATGACAATATATCCCATCCAACTGAACGGAGCGATGTCACAGTTGTGTACAATCAAAGTAACGCGCTCTTTCCTGCCCGGTAAGTAGCTGCCAATATCCTCTTTTTTACCCGATTTCAGCAACATCAGTAACCGTACCAACGAATATACGTTGCGGAAGGCAAAGAAAACGATTCCTGCCAGATAGACAAGCAGCGCCACTTGTATCCAGGTGACTGTTGCCGTTTCAGCCCTTGCTCCGGCCTCAGTGGCATTCACTGCATCTGCCATCATCAGCAACTGCTCCAATGTCAGCATCGTCTGGTGCACTTCCGTCTCCTGCTTCACACTTACCTCTACCAAAGGCAATAGGCAGGACAACAGCAAAATGCCCAACAATGAAAAACGGTTGAAACGATGAAACGTCTCGCGTGCCAGCAACAAGCGATAAAACAAATAGAATATCGCCAGGCAAACAGAAGATTTGAGTATATAAACAAAAAACAGACCCATGGAATTATTTACTATTTAGGGATTTACGATTTACTATTTACTATTTACAGTTACTTGGTCAGTTCATTCCGTAGCATCTCCACTCCGGGAAATCCGGTTGCTTTGTAGGAAATATCTCCTTCACGGTTCACGACGAAATAGGTCGGGATACCCGGATATTCGTACAGCTTTGCCAATGCCGTACTTTGCTCATTGCTAATGCGACAGTGAATACCGGGTATATCCGGTATCATTACTTTCCATTTTCCTTCAGGAGATGTTTCGTCGACAATATATAGATAAACCACCTCTTTCAGCTCCTCTTTCAACGGTTTCAGGCTTTTCATGGCCCGCATACAAGGACCACACCAGGTGTTCCACATATCCACCAGTACCATCTTGCCACGATAAGGACGAGTAATGACCTGCAACAAACTGTCTGCCGCTACCTCCTTTTCCACCTCAACAATCTTATATCCGGTCTTTCCCTTAGTAGCTTCCAACTCTGATTTCAGTTCGGCTTCAATCCTCCCGTTTCTCATCAGGAACAATTGCCTGAGGTCGGGAGAAGCGATGCTGTCCACCGTCCGACGCTCTTCCTCAGTCAAAGGCATGTACTTGCTCAGATTACGGGAAGCACGCCCGGCAAGAAGCATGTCCGGCCAAAGAGGGTCTTGCACAAACTTATCCCGGAAATTTCCGGTAGCGGTCTTCACAAAGTCCGTATAATAATTGTAATATTTCTGTTCGGGGGTATGCAGAATATCCAGTTGCAGTATTTCCTTGAAGTATGAGGTACTGTCCACCGTCATGTCCGCCCTTTTCACCCCCTTCCTGCCCGAAAGCATCGGGGCATAACTAAGGTTACTCTTGTAATTATAGATAAGGCTGAACAGATTCATATCCAGATTTGCCCGGATATAAGTACGGCAAGCCTGGCTCATATCCTTGTTTTTTACAAGTTTCTTTTGCATATCTTCATAATGCCTGAACAGATACTTTTTATATGCCTGCGGAGTCATCCCACAAATATCTGCATAAAAATCATCAGCTCCCGATAAGCTTTTCATTTCACCGAACCGCAGCAACTCGGTATTCAGACCGGCATAGTCTCCTTCAAACCAAACACAGTTGTCCGTTACACCATCCCTTTTCCGGCTTAAAAGACGGCTTTGCGAATAGAATATTTCAGGCAGATTGATTGTGACATCCAGTTCTCCACCCGGAACGAGAAACAATTCTATTTTCGAACGGGATATCCACAGCGTAGCACCGCTCGGCAACAGCACCTCTGTCTCATAACGGAACGTGCCATCCTCCGCTATCTTCAAGTCCTTACCGGTGAAATACATGAAGAACCAAGGCGAGTCATAGTAGCGTAACGTCACTCCATACTCCGGTTTATACCCCAATATCTGCCCCTTTATGACAGTCTTTCCCATATTCAATTCCGGTCCGGGCAATGGCAAAACCTCATCCGGTTTCTTATTCCGCAAACGTTCGGGAATATCCACCCGAGGTTTCTCTCCGTTGAGCTGTATACCATAAATTACCCATCCTTCATCACTGTCCGGTGTCTCTACAAAATCAAAGCTCTCAGTATCCATCGGAAGCGGACTAAACTTCAAAACAGCAGTCATTTCACCGGAAGCGGGAATATGCGTCCATTCATCCCTGGCAAAACCGGTATTTCCCAAATATCCGTAATCCTTTCCGGATGCCCGCAACACAGCTGTCGAATCAATCCTGACCCTATCGCCCTGCATGCCATAAAGCCTCACCGCCAGCCAGGTCGTATCTTTTCCAAGCGTCACTTGCTCCACTTCAATGCTACGCGTATTGCATGCCATGAAATAGGGTACCTTTACGATTTTCTTTGCCTGCAATCCGCAGCAAATACTTACCAGCAGCAAACAAACCAATCCGATGTTTTTCATAAGCCAGAGTTATTAGAGCCTCAACAATCTCAGTCCCTTCCCTTTTCCACGTCTTGTATCAACTGCTTCAGTTCTTCCAGGGATATATCCTCTTCCTTCACCAGAGACGACACTGCGCTGAGATAGGAATTATTGAAATATTTGCTGATAACGTTCTTCAGTGTCCGCTTGCGGAAATCCTCCTCGCTGACCACCGCATAATACTGATACGTGTTGCCGTACGTATGATGGCTCAGGAATCCCTTATCCTCCAATCCTCTCACAATGGTGGACAAAGTATTGAAATGTGGTTTCGGCTCTTCATAGAATGCCAGCATTTCCTTCACAAACAAGGGTCCCTTTTCCCAGAAAAAGCCCATGATTTCTTCTTCTTTTGCAGTCAATCCTTTCATAACATTCTTTGTTTTCCGCAAATAACTAAATTATTTAGTTCAAAAACTAATTTCTCTCGTTAAATAAAACTAAAGCTTTTAGTTTATTCGGCAAACACCAGTCTCCAACCGTCTCCCGACAAGCAAAATACCTACTAATAGTGATTGCAGTTCTCGGATAAAAGCCGTTACTTTGCGCACGAATCAGAGAATTAAAAACAATAACATACAATGAATGAGCAACATAAGTACCGCTCCACGGACAAGATGAGCGACCTCATCTGTGACAATTACTCCTTATTAATGGTGATGAGCCGCTTCGGACTGTCATTAGGATTCGGAGACAAGAGCGTGAAGGACGTCTGCGAAGCACAAGGCGTCGATTGCCCTACATTCCTCGCCGTAGCCAACTTTATCAGCGAAGAACAATACTCTTACAGCGGCAATGAAAGTGATTTTTCCATTCCCGCCCTTATGGATTATCTGAAGCGTGCCCACACATATTTCCTCGACTTCAACCTGCCGGCCATCCGCCGCAAACTCATCGAAGCCATCGATTGTTCCAGTACAAACGATGTAGCCTACCTCATCCTGAAGTTCTTCGATGAATATGCCAAGGAGGTACGCCGCCACATGGAATATGAAAACCAGGCCGTATTCACCTATGTAGAGCAATTACTCCAAGGCAACCTATCGGATGAATACAACATTGCCACTTTTGCCAGCAAACATAATCAGATAGATACCAAACTGAAAGAGCTGAAGAACATCATCATCAAATACTACCCGGAAAAGGAGAACAACAATCTCCTGAATGCGGTCTTGTTCGATATATTCAACTGCGAACAAGACCTTGCCACCCACTGCCAGGTAGAAGATTATATGTTTGTTCCCGCCGTAGCGCAAATAGAAAGGAAACTGAAAAATGAACAATAATACTTCTTTGAAGATTGTCATTGCAGAAACTTCGGTCATCATCCGGAGTGGCCTGACGGCTGTTTTGAAGCGTATTCCCAACTTGAATGCACACCCTATTGAGGTTTCTTCTCCGGAATCGCTGCAGAACTACATTCACATGCATCCGGCAGACATTATCATCATCAACCCCACTTTCGGTGGCTGGTTCGACCTGCCCGCCTTCAAGGCAGAACACGGAAAATCCGGTATCAAGTACATTGCTATGGTATGCTCCGTCATCGACAACAACATATTGAAGGAATATGACGAGAACTTCGCCATGTGCGATGACGTAGATGTCATCGCCTCCAAAATCAACCACTTGCTACACACCGAGGAGGAAGAGGAAAAAGACAGCGAACAAGAAACCCTGAGCCAGCGCGAAAAGGAAATCATCACCTGCGTTGTGAAGGGCATGACCAACAAAGCCATCGCCGACAAACTCTACCTCTCCATCCATACCGTCATTACCCATCGCCGTAACATTGCACGCAAACTGCAGATACATTCTCCGGCAGGGCTCACCATCTACGCTATTGTCAACAAGCTGGTAGAATTGAGCGACATCAAGGACTCTCTATAAGATTCTTCCGGCAACCGTTTCCCTACCCGCTGCGGCCTATAGGGAAAAACCGGATGAATCCCTTGCAAAAGTATGCTCCTCCATACGGGAAAAGCCCTCTGCCTATTGATTAAGGTTTATCTTGTGCTTGAAGACAAAGCTCATCCCCTATGTCATCCCTCCCCATCCTATGACTCTTTATGCCCCACAAGTATCCTTATCCAACCTTACCCACAGTATCCGTCACGCCATACACAAATCCCCGCTTCACGATATCACATCGGGAAGCGGGGATCCTTTTATCTTCATAAAAGTGGTTACGTAATTATGACTAACTAATTCATTCAAATCTGATGTTGCAAAGATAAGGCATCGGCAGACAGTACGCAATCACTTAAATTAGGTATAATAAAACAAGTCTGTCATCATAAATAGGTAGAACCACCCACAAATCAGGCATTGGCATAGCTGTGCATTCCTCCAAGGATGTAGTTCACCCCGAAATAGGTCATCAGGACTGTCAGAAAGGCAACAATCATATAGATATGGAAGAATAACGGACTGCGGAAAATGCGCAGGCTGCGCGCATGGAACGCCGCTCCATAAACCATAAAGGTAATCAGCGCCCATACTTCCTTCGGGTCCCAAGCCCAATAACGCCCCCAAGAAGCATTGGCCCAAACCGCACCCAGAAAAATGCCGGCTCCCAAAAAGAAAACGGCGGGATAAAGCAGCAATCGGCTGAGCAGCATCAACATCCGGGCTGAACGGCGAAGACACAATGCCAGTATGCCGTTCAGCATCATAAAGGCAAACAAAGCATAAGACATCATTATCAACGACACATGCGTACTGAGCCACGGAGAAACGAGCACGGGCATCAAGGGAGTGATTTGGGGATTCATCTGTCCCAAATAGGACACCAGTAAGGCAAAACCGGACAGCAAAAAACCGAAAGGCACCATAAACGGGAAGCGCCGCCGAAACAGACAAGCCAGGAACAGCGCACACAATGCCATGAACTGCATCGTTTCGTATCCATTACCCAACGGGATACGCCCGCCGATGTACCACCTCAGACCATACCCGAAGAGCTGAAAGAGAAACGCCGCATAAAGAGAAAACGGGAAAAAAGTATCTGCCAAACGCGAAGAGAAAGAGAGCGCTACAATCCTACCGGAAGAGTCTGACAATGCCGACGAACGGCGCAGGCCGCGATACAGCAGACGGAAGAAAGCCAGCATCCCCACCGTAAGGTTGAACATGAACAGCAATTTGCTGAAAGGAATACGGTTATACAGCAATTCGGCTTGTATTTTAGTATCGGAAACAGGCTCCACACTCCCGTCTTCCGGCAAAGGACGAATCAATGTACCATTTTGGAGCATCAAAATCAGTCCCACCTTTTCATCCGCCTCTACAATGGCCTTTTCCAGAGAAGTCATTTTCTGATGATGGTCTTGCTTCCCCTTCCAGAACTTCTGCAAGCGATACTTCTCACCGTCGAACAAATCAGCCAGACATGCATAGGGTGTCTCCAAATGAAGCAGACGACGGAGTGCCTCGTTTTTGATATAAATCATCGGCTCATTCTGCCAAACCTCCGGACGCAGAAGCCATCCGCCAATCACCTGCTCCGGCGTCATGCCTCCATAAGACGATTTTCCCGTCAGTTTCAGTACAAAATCGCGCGCAAGGGTATTGAAAGGAACCACACGGTCATTATAAATCACCTGCTTACGGGCAAGACTATCCGCCTGCTTGCGTGCCAGTGCCGGAAGGCTTCTCTTCTGCGCATGTACCCCACTTCCCAGACACAGCAACAATAGAACAAACATTCCTCCCTTCTTCAACAACGGATGCCTCAGCAGCCTGCGGAACTCTCCGCCCCGGCTGACCAGCATCCAGAGCATGGAGACACCTAACAAGAGGTATCCACTATAGGTAATCCCTATCCCCCACGGGTCATAATTCACTGTCAGCCAGCTCCCCTGCATATCCTCATCAAAGGAAGACTGATAAAAGCGAAACCCCTGCCGTGAAAGAATACGGTTCATGGAGACGGGCGTCTCACCGTGAATATAGCTGATATAATCTGCAGGAGCATCCGTACCCGGATAGTACTCAATCCGGAAACTGTCCAGACGTAAGGTGAACGGTAACTCTACAACCTGCCTGCCGTCTTGTTCCAAAAAGCAGTTCACCTCACTGCCGACAGTAAGATGCACATATCCTTTTCGGCCACAAAGAAACGTAGTCATGGCTCCCGCCAAAATCACGAGGAAGGAGCCATGCAACAACAACGTCGGGAGACGCCGCCACAACCGCTGTCTTACAAGCACAACAACAGTCATCGCAGCAAGGGCTCCCCACAAACAACAGAACCAAATCGTATGATAAACATGCTTTTCTACAAAATCCGTACTGTATGTCTGCTCTACAAACGTAGTTGCAGCAAGTAAGAGCAGCAAACAACCATAAACAGCTATGAGAAACTTTTTCAATTAAGAGCTATCAATTAAAAGTAAAAAATCAATATGGAGCAAACTCCTTGTTTTCTAAAGACTTGACTCCCATACATTCCATCTCTATCAGCCAACCCGGACGACATACGGGAGCATATACAAACACTCTCGGAGTATCCGGAAAACGCTCGTCATACATTCCTTTGACCACGGTATAGTCAGCAACATCCCGCAGATAAACAATCATCTGTCCTAAATCATCAAACGTACAGCCAGCCTCTTTCAACAAAGCCTCCACATTCTCCCACATACGTTCCGTCTGCTTGCGAATGTCCCCGGGATATACCACCTCACCTTTATTATTGATGCTCGCAGTACCCGAAATAAACACCTGGCGACGGTCGCCATAATCCACATACGTACCTCGCTCGAAACTCACACCGTATTCGTATGTGGGATTCAGATGTGTCGGTGCGTAAAGGTAGTGAATTTGTTCAGATTTCAAACCATCTACAGCATAAGTATCCATCTGAACCGTCACTTTTGGGTCGGCATGACGGCCACCGATACCGGTACTGGAAATATAATGAGTCTTCTCCGTCAAGTCCTGGGTAACAAACACCTCATTACGCGCCTTCACCACTCCGGTATAATTCACATCCACGTTCTGTACAAAGAACCAGGTACGTATGCAATTATCAGCCAGCTTGCAGCCCTGTTCCATCAGCTGCATCACATAGTCATTCAACAGCAGACGGGTCTGGTATTCCGAATTGGCGGCACGATTGAAAGAGCCGCCTCCCCAAAGGTGACGGTAGGCGCCATGTCTCACTTCGAACAATCCGTTATGAAGTACCTGTGTTTCCACACCTTTCTGCAGATAGACCCACAGTGCAATCTTTGTACCGTTCAACGGCGGCTGCTCTACCACGGAGAGTGCACAATCCGAACATTCTGCCGAAAGCGCCAGTAGCATATCTGCCTGATTGGCGGCGTCACTTAGAAAGTAGCGTTTAAAGATGGCAACAGCACCTTGTAGCTCACTTTCACGTAGTTGGCAGTAAGTGTCGACCACCGCATTCAGCTGTTCTTCATAAGTCGCTTCCGGTCTGGTGGCATGAATCATTACATGATATTCCGAAACACCCGCTTCTACCTCATATTTAAAGATTTCGGTTAAGGTATTCTCCAATTGATTAGTTTGTTGTTGTTTATTTTTCATATTAAATATCAATTAGTCGTTGTTGTTCAAAAAAGTACCGGTATTACCAGTAAGGCCCATCATTATTACGGCTGTGCACCATCGTCAATCCAGTTGCCAATCAAAGACTGCATATCAGATGAGGTTATCATCTGAGAATGGTCTATACGCCAATCCGAGCTGATGTCCGTACCCAATATGAGATGCAAGACACTTTCTGACGCATTGCCGGGCATAACCCTCATTTTACCGTCCACCGTCGTTGAAGCCCGGTTGACCAGATCAGCATGGCTATGTCCTTCCAGCAGATTCAAGCCACCACCCGGAGTGGTGCTAAGACCATGGCAAGCCGTACAAGTGGCATTGAATATTTTTTGTTGAATGGCATTGTACATACTTGCATCAACTGTTCCTGCATCCATAAGTATAGTATCAGCGATTTCAGTACATTCCATTGCCACCAAACTGACAATGCGCTTCCTCAACTTATTGATTACACATAGCTCGACAGTTGTCACCTCATCCGTTATGCCGGACATTGTCAACTGGATTTCATCATTATCCGATTCGGATGCCGGAACAACCTTTGAAACAATGGCATAATCGCTTTCATCATCAAATCCTGCCACTACCACACTATAGTCGCCCGACCACTTATCCACACCACTAATCCGGCCTGTCATCTTCACTGTGCGTCCTTCACCCGTGGCCACTACGGCATTCTCATAAATTCTCCCCTCATCGCATGCATGCAGACCTATAAGAAGCACGGGCAGAAAAAAGAAAAGAATGTATTTTTTCATAGACGAATCCTTTCCTGACTTCATTTAGAATGTATATTGAAGCATCACCGTGGCAGAGTGAGTGGCCAGACCTAAATTATCATTATCACGGTCGAGCTGCGTGTCGTGTCCCCAACGGGCTACATACTGATACATTGCCTGCAATTTCAGGTTGCATCCTCTGAAAAAGTAATTCATACCTACAGCAGGCATATTCAGGAAACCGTCGTCATCCGTACCGTTACGATTGAAGATATCGTAGCGTGCGGCAAGCTGTAGGCGGGGAGCGACAAAGTAACCACCTTGCACATAACCGCCTAAAAAGCTATACGATTCATTTATCTTTTGCCGTTTGGTGAAACCTACATTCATATAATAAGCTTCAGCCGCCAGATAGAGCTTGTTCTTCAACATGGCAAATTCCAACCCCACACGGGTATCATTGGTACTCTCATTTTCACTCTCCACATTGATAGAACCCGAAAGACCGAATAATATCTTATCCTCGTTCAAACGGTTAGGATTACCTTGTGTGGAAGGCATCACCCCCTTGGGCATATAAGTCAGACGTCCGGCATACAGCAATGAAGGGATATGCCAGTCATCACTCATCGTCTTTGAAGCTGTATTCACGGAAGCTCCGGTTCCATTGAACAAGCCGACTTCATAACCGAACTTATCTGCCACCAGACCGTGAATTTCAACACCCAGGTCAAATCCCGTACCGATATTAGGCGTCACGGCATTCAACGAATAAGGCAAAATTACAGAAGACGTCAGAGAAACCGGCAACTGGGGAAGCAGTGTTTCGCCAAGAGTTGTCAGATAGGCATGCGAAAATGGAGTCTTGAACTTTCCGACACGAATCGCAAATTGTTTTTTCAGCTGTACATCAAACCACGCCTGCTGTAACAGCGCTCCTCCACTTGCAGCAGCATTGATGGACAGATTGAAAGCTACTTTTCCAAAAGCCTTGCCAGTAAAGCCAAGTACGGCATAAGGAATGGAAAAACCCGAATTGGCAATATTATCTTGGTTATAAGCCTTATCCAAGCCTTCATCATCATACCAATTGAAATTAGCACTCGTTTGTACCAACAGATAAGGCTTGAAAACAAAATCACCTTTCTTTGTTTCAATGGTAAAACCTTCTCTTCCGGCCAATGACACTACACCATTCTCCGTATCTTCCTCATGTTGCGCCATAGCGGTCAAAGGCAAAACAGCCAGCATGGCGACATATAAAAATTTCTTCATAATTACTTTTTATATAAAGCTTATTAGTTCTAAAGTGAATTTAAAAATACAATCAGGGCATCACGGTCATCCTTACTCATGTTCTTAAAGAGATTTTTCGATGCTTCTCCCTCTCCCCCATGCCACATTATGGCTTCAACAAGATTGCGAGCACGACCATCGTGCAAGAAGTAGGTATGTCCGTTTACCTTTTCCTGAAGCCCGATACCCCAAAGCGGAGTAGTGCGCCATTCATTGCCACGCGCCAACCCACTTACATAGTTGTCATTCAGACCGACTCCCATAATTTCGGAGCCCATATCATGCAGCAAAAAATCCGAATAGGGGTGAATTGTCTGACTTCCCAACCATGGCAAACGGGTACCGTTCAACAGCACGGAGCCCCGAGGCTTGGTATGCAACGTGGTGACATGGCAAAGATGGCACTTGGCTTTATAGAAATTCTGTTCTCCCCTTATCACCTGCGGGTCATTCACATTACGCCGTGCAGGAACACCAAGACTCTGCATATACAAGTCAACATCTTCCATATCTTCTGTAGAAACATCCAACTGGGCATAAGAAAGCCCCATCATGCTGCCTTGATTCACCTGGGACTGCCCCTCGCATATCTCTTCCGGATAGCGGCTATTGGTAACACCCATATCACTTGAAAAACCAAGTTCAACAGTCAAATCCGCATGTTGAGCCTTATTTCCCGACAGCCCCAAGCTTCTCACACCACGTTCGGTAATGTAATTGCAACGGCCACTTATACCATACTCCGGATAATTACTTTTTGCAGCAAGCGCTTCAATCTCCGTAGGTTCCAAAGCCATCATTTGCCCCATACCGACATGTCTCAACGGGATACGCACCGTACAGAACATATCTTCAGGCTTTATACTGTCAGCATACCATTCGGATATGGAATAAGCCGGTCTGCAAAGTTCATACTTCTCTCCGTCGGGAAAGGTAAAAGTCTCATAAGTATACTCCACAGAAAGCTTCCCCTCCGGTTTCACTCCATAAATTGCCTGGTCATGGAGGACACGACCATAATCCTGAAAAAACGCACCATTCTTGCGGCTTATATAAACCAGCATCGAGGAAAACCCGTAACTACCCGATCCACCTTCACTCCACAGCGTCGGTTTGGTACGGCCGGCATTACGATGACAACTGCCACAAGAATACCCCGCATAGACCGGGCCAAGACCACCTCCCATGCCATTGCTACTCGTACGCACATCATCGTAAAGCCCGTCACCATCATTAAAGCGACTGTTGTAAACACCCGACACCCAGTCTGCCGGTGAATCATAGGCCTTAGATGAATTCATGAAGATTGTGGACGTTCCGGCAGACAGAGCGTATCCTTCAGGAATCTCTATATCCAACACGTCAATCCCATCATCATCACAAGCAGTCAAACCTGCCGACAAACAAAGGAGAAGACATGAATATCTCATTAAACGATTCATCATCTTTATCTACTTTTTAATAATGGCATATCCAAACATGCCAAAGAAGTAAAGGCAGGATTCTCCAAATCCTCCCCTTTACTTCTTGAGTATTGTTTATAAATAATTCTTATTTAACTGTACGAGGCTTGCCATCCTTGAAAAGCAGGAATTCCAAAGTATGGAATCCGCGTACATTTTGGGCAGATTCAACTTTTGCATCATCATCACCCTCGCTCCATTCCAAATCGCCCCATTTCTGGGAATTCAGAATCTGGACAATGGCGTTCTGGTCCAAAGGCCAACTATCCATATTCGGGTCAAGTCCCAGCTCATCCACCGGCCCAAATAGGAACGCCTCACTTTCCTCCCAAGGTTCACGGGCTGTTATCCAAGCATTGCATGCCGTCTCAAAAGCACTGTTAGAGGGATTGTTGGCAAGAGCCACCACAGCGTCATACAGCGTACTATTCTTCTCCTTCAAATCCTTATAGGTAGGCAAAACCACAACATTGACATAATTTTCAACAATCGGGTCAAGTGCTTCATTGCTGTTAATGGTGCTATTGTCCCTGATATAAGGTTTCAACTCCTTATCCAATACACTTTCCAGTTCTTCACAAGCCTTGATAGCCGCTACCGTTTCCTGACTGTTGATATTATTACGGAAAGGTTGGGGAATAGCCTGAATAGCCGATGCTGCCGTAGTGATAGCTGCCGACACTTTCATATCCAACTCCGCATTGACTCCAGCCACCAATTTTGAAATTGACTTGTCGCTCACCTTACCGTCCAAAGAGCCGTAATAGGCATTGCGGATTGAGTAAATATTATTGGTATAATCATCACGGGAATGCCAGCTATACCATGACTCAACAGCATAGAGGGCCTCTGTAACATTGTTTGCCATATATTTATTATATGGATCACCAATCTTCGTCTCACCTACCTCATTGGAGATTTCAACACAACCGTCGATAACCTGCTCTATACAGTTCCAGGCACTTGAAAAGTTATAGGCACCATTATGAGCTTTGAAGGAAGTTGCAAAACTTGCCCCACCCTTATAACTCGTATTCCAAGAATCATAAAGATTGGTGGCATCTGCCTTCAACAAAGCCGCCACATTTCTCATGTAGTTGTGCCAACTTGCCGCATTCTCCGAGTTATACTCAATGTCAGCAGGATTAACTGTACTGTTGTCATCATCATCGCTACAAGCAGTAGCCGTAAATGCCAGCCCTAATACCAAAGCTGCCGCATAAAAGAAATTTTTCCTCATCTGTATAAAATTAATTGATTACTATTCATCTACTTCTTGACAAACCAACCGATATAGGCAATACCAATCGAAAACTCATTTTCACTATTATACTTGCCAGTTCCAAAAACCTTGTTTGTTCCGATTTGGCGGGTAGTGTAGTCAGCCTTTACCACCAGATTAGGCAAGGCATACCAATTCAATCCAGCAGTCCACATGCTTACCTGACAACGTTTCTCCATTATCTGGCTGGCCTCTCCCTTTTCTTGCGGATTATAATATTCATAACGTGCAAAGGGGTAGATAACCGGAACTTTCCTGTTTCCTTTGAAGAAAGCGCTGATATTCAAACCGGCCTCGGCTGCATAACTGACTACATTCTTTGCAATGGGGGTTATACGGCTGTAAGGAGATTTATTCGACAATTTGGTATTTGCCTCACTAAGCTTCGCTGAATTACCCAAATTTCCGTATACCATATTGGCACGGGCAACCACATATTTATTACGGTATTGGGCATCTGCCGTATAAATTCTTACCGGAATCTTACCGGTAGACGAATAAGTATCCGCTTTGTCAGAATTGGAACCGGCATCAGCGCAGTAATAGAACGAAGCACCTATACGCAACCCCGGAACCCCCTTATAGTCCAGACGAGCCACATAGCCCGGTGAAGTAAAGTTGTCTTCTTCAAAGATGCCTTGTTTGCCACTTGCTATCCAGGTGTTACGGTCAAAGCCATTGGCATTCAGACCGGCCACTATCATGGCCTGATAATCAAAGCTGGCATATCCTTTTCCAAAAGAACCAAAAAACTCGAGTCCGTTTTCATGCCACGTAGAAGGAAGGATGGTTGTCTCTCCTTCCGGCCGATAAGTTCCAAAGAAATTGATTGGTTCATGATGGGCGTTGGTCAATCCTACCGGGACAATGATGTGACCGGCACGTATGTTGAATTGTGGAACAATTAAACGGGTAATGTGGAATTGCTCGATAGCCACTTCGCCACCCTTTTCCACCTCCGTTTCATACTCACCGTTTTCCGTATTCTCAAGTTCATAAGCAGTACCCGTACCACCGGATTCAAACTCGATTTCAGCACCGAGTATCCATTTGGAATTGAACTTGTAATCCAGAGCCAACACGAAACGGGGTATAGAAATTGTATTCCTATGTTTGTCTGGATTGCCTTCAGGCGCACCATAGAAACGGTTAATACCATAATCCTTAAAACTTGCAACCATTTCTCCGTATCCACCGAAACGGAATTTCTTGTAGTTGTCGCCATCATTCGCTACTTTTTCCTTTTTCTCTTTGTCTGTTGAAATCTCCGTACTCTCTGCTGCAGAAGTAACTTTTTCAGGTTCAGCAGCCTGCAAAGCATTGGCAGAAAGCAAAAAACATAAAACGAATAAGCCAGTTAATTTTCTCATCTTTTATCTTAATTTTTGTTGGGAGCAAAGGTAGAGGTAGTTAAAAAGGAGAACAATACCTAAAAATTGCGAAAAGAAGAGAAAGAGTAACCATTAGTAGGTAATGGCAGATTTATAACAACAAATAAAGATGAAAAAGGAGGATAAATGGTAAAAGAACTATTAAAATGCTAATTCACGTAACGAGCACGATAAGCAGGGCCGTACCTTCCAGAATACGGTCAAGCACAGTGGGTTGGAAACGGACATTAGGGCAATTCTTGCCGGAATAAGGACCAAGATTAATCATATTATCTACGATTTAGAATCTGTTATTACTAATCCTCCTTTGCTTTCTCTTCAGACGGAGGAGGATTCTTGGACTTCTTCATCCGCCCACTCTTCCGCAATGCTTCAGCGATAATCCACTGAAGCTGTCCATTGGTACTACGGAACTCGTCGGCTGCCCATTTTTCAATGGCATCCATCGTTGCAGCATCCACACGGAGGACAAAGCTTTTGGTTGAAGTTTCTTTTTTAGCCACTATTTATTTACTATTTAACAATTTACGATTTATGATTGAAGTTACTTTGATATAACCAAGTACCAATCAAAGAGTATTCTGCTTGCCCCGCACGAAGGAGGCAATGTCATCCATAACATATGCCGGGACGGGCGAAGCATGGCTATACTCAAACGGAGTCGCCTTGCCGCTGCCTTCCTGCAACAAGTGATTCAATTTCGGATAAGATTTGAAGTACGCATTCTTACAATGCAACAGACCGGAACGCCATAAACCGAAGTCTTCCATAGTCACTTGATAATCTCTCTCCCCTTGAAGAACAAATATGGGCAGCTTTAGTTTAGCGGCAACCTCCACTGGTTTGTAAGCGTTGGCAAACAGCCAATAGGAGCGGGGCTGCCCCAACGGTAAGGGAATTGCCTCATCGAACTCTTCGGTACCAAGCTTTTTGACATTCACCAACTGTTGTTTCAGTTCATCAAGTTGAGCCTTTACATTGACTGAAGAATCCGTCAAAGAAGAGGTATAATAAAACTGTTCCTCAAGAGCATCTTCAAGCGGTCTTGCCAGTCCGGCAAGGATAATGATACCTGCCAAACCTTTCGAACGCCCGGCAATACGGGGAGCCAATGTACCTCCCAGGCTGTGCCCCAACACATACACACTGTCAGGAGCCAGCTCGGGCAAAGCTCTTACCTGCTCCACTATGGCAACGGCATCGTCCACGGCCTCAGTATCATAATCGAGTTCGCGACCGGCAGGAACGCAAGCCGCACCATATGCTTTTGTCCGTTTTTCATAGCGGACGACGGCAATGCCGCGTTCCGCCAATCCCCAGGCCAGGTCACGGAAAGGCTTGTTGGGACCTATCGTCTCGTCACGGTCGTGAGGACCGGAACCATGTACCAGAATAACACAAGGAACCCTGCATACATCCGAACCGACTGCCCTCTTGGGCAAAGTCAACGTTCCGGGAAGCTTGTAGCCGTCGGCTCCCAGCGTAATATCCCTTTCATCCATTTTTGTCTTATCATAGGCTACCGGTTGGGCAGTGCTAACAGCAGGTGCAGGGACTAGCCGGATTGTATTCAGTGCCCCGTCAGCATCAAAAGCCACTAGAAAGCGGAGATTATAACGTTCAAATTCCACATCGGAATAATAGATAGTAATTCCCTGGGCAGAATCGGTCTTCCATTCTCCTTTTGATATGGATTTACCAAACATTTTCTCTGCTTGCCGGAAAGAATCATTGAAGAGTGCCGGAGCCAGTTTCTCCTGCAACTCCCGGTTCAATGCCGCATGGATGCTGTCACCTTGCCCTGCCACAAACAATTCATAAATGTGCTGCGCGCGCGCAGTATTCGCATCTTGTGCAAAGCCCCCATATACATTGCCCAGCAAGAGCAGTATAAGAGCCCACCGTCCTATGCCTCCCATCTCTTTCATCCGTATCCTTTATCAATGGTTCAACGTTCCCGTATTGACTACCGGTTGGGCAGCCTCGTCCGCACAAAGCACTACCAACAGATTGCTGACCATTGCTGCTTTCTTGTCTTCGTCCAGTTCAACAATTTCTTCTTCAGAAAGTTTATGGAGCGCCATTTTTACCATAGAGACTGCCCCTTCCACAATCTTCTCGCGTGCCGTAATAATGGCAGATGCTTGCTGGCGACGCAGCATCACAGCGGCAATTTCGGGCGCATATGCCAGATAGTTGATACGCGCTTCCACCACTTCCATACCTGCCATGGCCAGGCGTTCATTCAATTTCTGCTCCAGCTGTTCATTGATTTCCTCACCGCCCGAACGAAGTGTCAACTCTTCCGTATCAGCCTCATTATCATCATAGGCATACTGACCAGCAACCTGGCGAAGAGCGGCATCACTCTGTATCATGACGAAATTCTCGAACGCATTCATACGGTTGGCCACCGCATTGCCAAGACTGACCTGGTTCGCATTACCCGCTGTCGGAGCGGATGCAGCCATTGTTTGTGAATCAATCTCAAACATGGCTTTATAGGTGTCCTTCAGCTTCCACACCAATACCAGTCCTATAAGAATAGGATTACCAATCTTATCGTTCACCTTTATCGGCTCCACATCCAGGTTGCGTGCACGAAGCGAAAGCTTCTTCTTATTAAGGAAAGGGTTTACCCAGAAAAAGCCGGTCTCTTTGAATGTTCCCTTGTACTTGCCAAAGAACACCATGGCACGCGCCTCGTTCGGTTCCAGCTCCATATAGCCGGCAAACATAATGAACCATACCAGACACAGACACACCGAAAGGATCAAGGTAGGCACAGAAATGAGAAACCCAAAGATTATCACCGCCGTAAGCACTACCAAATGAAGGAACAAGGCCAGAAAGCCATTCATCTTGAAACCACTGAAACTACACTCTTTTGTTTCCATATTCTATAAATTTAATTGATATCATAACGATATCACAAATATATCAATTAAAATTAGAGAAGTACAAAGAAACAAGGGAGTTAACATATAGTATTAAGGATTATTAAGAACATGTATTCCCAGTATATAAAAATTCCGCTTGAGGGCCATAACTCACCCTCAAGCGGAAAACTTTTTTTGACTCTGTCAGTGATGTATCAAGGCTGAATGACAAAAGACCGGCGCAGCAAACCAGCAGTCTGCGAGCTACCGCCCACCATAAGTTCATAACTGCCTTCGGAAACGCACATGGTATTGCTTTGCGGATTCCACCACACCAACTCTTTATCGCCCAAATCAAACTCTACATCGACCGTCTTTCCTGCCGGGATATGTACCCGTTTGAAAGCACGCAATGCCTTGCTCGGTCCTTCGACATCATCGTTTTTCTTCAAATAGACCTGCACAACCTCTTCACCGTCACATTTGCCGGTATTGGTTACGGGGACATTCAATCTCAATTTCTCACCGGACTTTATATTATCCGAACCAAGCACCACAGCGCCATAACAGAAAGAGGTATAGCTCAATCCATGACCGAAGGGGAAAAGCGGTTCCTGGGTCATGTAACGGTAAGTCCGACCGGTCATATTATAATCCTCAAAATCAGGAAGCTGTGACACATTACGGTAGAAGGTTACCGGCAAGCGTCCTGCCGGATTGTAATCACCGAACAAGACTTCAGCTACAGCCGTACCGCCTGCCTGACCGGGATACCATGCCTGCAGGATAGCTCCACACCTCCCGGTTTCCGGCTCCAAGCCGATAGGAGAACCTGAACAGTTCACCAACACCACCTTTTTACCGGCATGGTGCAAAGCGGCAATCAGTTCCCGCTGGACAGCAGGCAACTCAATATCAGTACGGTCGCCTCCTCTGAATCCGGGAAGCTCAACACCCATCTCCTCGCCTTCGAGGTTCGGAGAGACTCCTCCCACAAAGACCACGACATCAGCATCCTTTACACGCTCCACAGATTTCCTCACATCCACTTCATTCTTAAATCCAAGGTCAAAGTTCAACTGTGCATCGCTACGGAAATATTCAAAATCCAATTCAACGTCATACGTTTTTCCTGCTTGTACCTGCAAAGTATAAGCACTCTTCTGCCCACCGTGCTGATTGGAGAATCCTCTCACTTCCTCCCCATTTATCCGCAATCTCCCTGAGCCATAAGCATAGATGTCAAAGACCACCTCTCCCGACTGGTCGGGAGTGAATACGCTGTTGTAGGTAGCCGAGAAGTCGGTAAGGTTCACACCCGGAGCAAAAACCGTGGCACCGGATGTACAGAAATGGAAAGGAGTGGTCACTTGGGCAGTAGTGACTGGCTCACCGTCACGAGTCACGTTATTCCAGTAGCGTGCAGTAAATCCGGGTTTCCCGTCGGCAGTCTTGCAACGGTTGAAGACGCTCTGTATCTGAGCTCTCTCCACCCATCCGCAGCCTTGTTCATAAATAAGCCGGTCATCAGTCCCCAAGGCTTTTCTAATTCCGTCCAGAATGGTGACTGTGTGCGGAGGCATACCGTTATAATTTCCCCACTGCATCACAGAATCATTGGCGTTCGGACCCATCACGGCTACAGTCAGCCCTCCACGCTTCAACGGCAAGGTATTATCCTTGTTCATAAGCAGTGTCATTGACTTGCGCGCCATGTCGAGCGCCAGAGAATCGTGTCCGGCAGAAGCCACCACAGAAAAAGGAATGCCGGTCCAGGACACCTTCTCCGGCTCGTCCATTTCACCCAAGGCAAAGCGGGCCGTCAAAAGGCGCTTGACTGCTACATCCACTGCTTTTTCATCAATCTTTCCCTGCTTCACCGCTTCTACCAGGGCCTCGTAACTCGAACCGCATTCCAAGTCAGTCCCACTCAGCACCGCAGCCGCCGAAGCGGACTCTGCATCAGGATGCGTCTTATGACCATAATCTCTGTAAAAATCGGCAATAGCTCCACAGTCCGAAAGGACAATACCGTCAAATCCCCACTCATCGCGCAAAATCTGCATCAGCAGGCGGTCGCTACCGCAACAAGGATCGCCCTCAAAACGGTTGTAGGCACACATCACCTCCTTCACTTTTCCTTCTTTCACCAAAGCTTCGAAAGGAGGAAGATAAGTTTCATACAAATCACGGGGCTTGATATTTTCCGCATTAAACTCATGGCGGTTCCATTCCGGACCTGAGTGTACGGCAAAGTGCTTGGCACAAGCATGCAGCTTGTCATATTTTCCATCGTTCGTACCCTGCAACCCCTTTACAACCATCACTCCCATACGGCTGGTCAGATAAGGGTCTTCCCCATAAGTCTCTATACCCCTTCCCCAACGGGGGTCGCGGTAGATGTTCACCGTAGGCGTCCACATCGTCAATCCTTGATAGCGTTCACGACTTCCCTGAGATGCATAGTAGGCATTCTTGGCACGGGCCTCATCGGATACGGCAGTAAATACCTCGTATACAGTCTCCGGCGAGAAAGATGCCGCCATACCAATCGGTTGGGGAAACACTGTGGCCAGCCCGGCACGCGCCACTCCATGCAACGCTTCATTCCACCAGTTATAGGGCTTGATGCCCAGGCGTTCCACCGGTTTGGAGCTGTCCATCATCAAGGACACCTTCTCTTCGAGCGTCAGTTCCTTCAGCAAAAGTCCGGCACGCTCTTCTGCCGGCAGAGATGCATTCTTGTAAGTAGCCTGTCCACATCCCGACAATAGGAAGAGTGGCAAAAGGTAAAGAAGTTTCTGTTTCATCATAGTTTTATATTAATCGTTGTTACAATCGCTTGTATCACAAAGATAAATATTTTCTTCCAATTGCCAACACGCAATAAACTTCTTATTATAGCCTCCTCTGAATATCCCCGTTACTGTTCCGCTGACCCTTACTACGTATATCACCACCGAAAGTATAGGATACACCGATACGGAAACTGGCAAAGGCAAACTGATTGTCGGCAATTATCTTCAGCCCGTTGGACATGGTTTCCAATTTGGAATGGCTGACAAACAAATTGTTGACATTCAGGCTGAGGTTGAGCTTATTGTCCAACAACCGGTAAAGCATACCTGCACTGACGCTGTAAGTGGGACTCATCAGATAGATGCCCTGATACTGACGGGAAGAATAGGAACCGGACAACGTGGCCAGAAGAGTCTTCTTTTCATTGAAGAAGAAAGTGTTGCGCAGACTGGCGTCATAAGCCCATCCTTTCTCCTCGGGAGAGGTGGTGGCAGCGCTGGAGGTAGTCCGGCGATAGCTCACTCCATGCTGGGCGTAAGCTTGCAGCCATTTGGTACGGAAAGTGTACGAATTGTTAAGCCCGAAAGCATGCGTCTGCATGAAATTCTCCCAAAGGAAAGAAGTCACATTCGTTTCGGCATCCAAGTCCACAACCTGGAAGAATACATCGTCCGAATAAGAATAATAAGCGGAAACATTGAAGTTGTTCTTCAACGTATATCCCAGTTCTGCATTGTAAGTGTAGCTGGGTTTCAAGTCCTCACGTCCGCAGGCATACGTATATTTGTTCTGATAGAACGGAAAAGGATTGACCATATTCTGTGACGGACGGGAGATGCGGTTGGAGAAACTGAAGTTCAGCGCATGCCCGTCTGTAGGCGAATAAAGCAGATAGACAGTAGGGAACAAGCGCGTATAGTCGTGCTTGTCCTCCGTATCCTTCGCTTCGGAAATACCGGTAGTGCGGGTGTGCTCCATACGCAAGCCCAACTGCATGGAAAAACGTTCGGAAAATTCACGGCTATAATCAGCATATAAGGCATAGATTTGCTCCTTGTAACGGAAATAATCATCCTGCACCAGCGTAGGGTCCGATGTATCGTAATTGATACCGTTGCGAGTGTTGGTAAAGGAGACCTTGGCACCTGCCGTTATCTTGTACTTTTCAAAAGGAAGGATGAAATCAAGAGCGGAGGAGACTACATCTACCTTGCGATGTTGCAGATAGTTGTAATCGAAGTTTGTGCCCGGAATCTCCGTACCGTCAGGCAGGAGGGTTTTCGAGAGAAAGCCCATATTTTCGTCCCGGTTGTCACGCAGGTAATCCACATCCCAAGTCATTTTCTTGCCTTTGTCATCCCAGACCTTATCGGTATGAAAATTCAGATTGAGGCGGTCGGAACTGGTATCCTTGTCACTGTTGGAGTACAGCAAAGAATCCAATACGGCGGTAGAGGCATCGTAAACTTCCGTCCATGAAAGGGCGTTGCCCGGTTTGGGAGCACTGTGATTATAGATGGCCTGCATACCTACAGTCCAGTCCCGTTCCAACGATACGTCCACACCTCCCTGAAGGTAGAAGCTATTCATGTAATTGGTGTAGTCGGCACGGCTGTTCCAGGTGTTCTGCGGAAAATAGCGGTAATTCTTCTCACGCGTCTCATAGTTGCCCTGCGTAGTACCCCCGTTGAGGAAGGATGACACGCGCCCCTTGCTGAGGTTCAGGCTTACCCCGCCATATCCGTAATTGTCCTTTTCACCAGCGCTGTAGGAAGCGGAAGCCGTACCACCCACGTAATCTTTGGGACGTGACTTCAAGCGAATATTGATGATGCCTGCATTTCCGGCGGCATCATATTTGGACGGAGGCGTGGTAATCACCTCCACCTTCAGTATCTGGGAGGCGTCATAGGAACGGAGGTAATCTATCAGTTCATCTCCCGACAGCTTCGTCTCACGGTCGTTGATATAAACCTTGATACCCCCTTTACCTATAATACCAATACTGTTTTGTCCAACCTGCAGACCGGGCACTTCACGCAGAAGGTCGAGTGCACTGCCTCCGGCAGAGGCTATGGTATTATGTGCATCGAACACTACCCTATCCACCAGACGCTTGATAACGGGACGCGCGGCCGTAACGGTCACTTCGTCCAGCAAGGCGGAAGAAGATTTCAATGTCAATTCGCCAACGTTTTTGTTTCCTTGCAGCACAACGGGAACGTAGAGGTCTTCGCTGCCGATAAGGGTAATATGCAACAAGTATTCTCCCAGTGGCTGGTCAAAGGAAAAACAACCTTGTGTGTCGGTCAGCATACCGGTAATATAGGTACTGTCTTTTGCCTGCTTCAGCAGCACATTCGCCACCTCTACCGGTTGGCGGTTCTCGTCCTGCACACAACCGGAAAGCCGGTAAGTCTGAGCAGGAAGCAGAGTTGCCATACTTGCCAAGGCCACCCATACCATCACTCTTTTTCTAACGTTGTTCAGTAGTTTTTCTTTCATCATGCGTTTGATTTCAATATTTCACACCTTGTATTTCGCTGATACAAAGGTAGGGGTAAAACATGCCTCAAACGGTCTATATCGAGGAATAAAAAGTCTATATCCCAAAACTACAAATCACTACATATCAACACTTTAATTTTACAAAAGTCTATATTATGCCTTTTCCGGTCTATATGCTGCCTATAAACTCTACGATGCCTTCCTTCTCCCCCATCCCCAGTTTCTTGCGGATATTCGTCTTTCGCTGGTAAATGGTAGGAATGCTCTGTTGTGTCACCACACTAATCTCCTTCGTCGAGAAGTCCGCACAGAGCAGGCAGCAAAGCTGCTTTTCTTTGTCAATGAGCACATCGCCAAAACAGCTGTCCATCTTTGTGTAGAAGTTATCATAAATCCGGTCTATGATAGGATACAAGTCCTCCCATACCAGCAAACTCTCTACCGGCAGTTCATGGCTGGTAATACCCGAAATGCGGCGAAGCAGCTCCTGATTCTGTGAGGTAGGTTGTTTAGCCACCAGCCGTATCATGCCTAATTGCTGCAACAGTATTTTCCGAAAAAACTGCCCGTCTTCCCCTTTCGACTGGTTCCTGGTCGCATCTTCCAGCAACCGGGTCAGTGTTTCCGCCCGTTCTTCCGCTTCAATCAGCCGGTTGCGCCGGTTACGGATATAAAGGGACACACCACCACCTGCAAGCACCAGTACCAACAGTGCCAGCAACAAATTCAGTTGTGCCTGCTTCCGTTCCACCGTCAGAATCAAGTTGGCTTGCGAAAGCGTCTCCTTCGACTCGTCCTTACGCCGGACAGTACTCTGCAACGCAGTAAGAGCATTGGCTACAGAATCATTATAGCGCGCCACGTCCAGCACATCAAACGTACGGTGACGTGTATAATCTATCAATGCCCTATATACCGCCACCATATTCTCTTCCGTCAAAAACCGGTTCCGGCCCTCGCCACGTTTCCTCTCCTTATTCAAATAGTATTCCGCCGAATCAAGCAGCCCTTCTTTCAAGAACACTTCCACTTTCACCAGATCTCCCATACGCAACTGCACCGGGTCGATGACATACTGCTCCATACGACGAATAGTAGCTATTGCACCGGAAGGTTCATCAAAAGAGTAAGCCTGCATCTGGGCATAGTTACGCAAATAATGCACTATCTTACTGGTATCTTCTGCCTCCACTGCCAGTTCTATGCTGCGCTCCATGTAATAGGATGCAGAATCATTCTTGTTCAGCCCCATGGCAATTCCCATAGAGAAGAAGCTTCCGGCTCTTGCGTCCAAAGCTATGGCGGTACGGAAAGTTTCTATCGCTTTCTCATAATCTTTCCAGACATACACATACCAGTATGCCTTATCAATCAGCATATCAGCCATTCTTCCCGTGTCCTGCAGCGCCTTGGCCAAAGCTACGCCGCTGTCAATGGCAGCTATACACCGTTCGTGCTCTTTCAGCCAATACCAGTACCAGGCTTTCAACTGATAGGAAAACAGATTCTTCGCCGTGTCGTTGCGGAAGACGTAATAATCGGAAGCAGGCAATATCAAGGAATCTTCCGCCATCGAGTTGTGCCGCTTATAGTGCACATAAGCATTCAGCCATCCATACAACAGCCTCTCCTCATCCGAAAGTTGCGATGGCCTCTCTATCTGTACCAGCAAGGCATACACGCTGTCCACATTCATATTCACCTGTTTTTCTGCCAGATGTAACAGATGTGCCTCATTCATCTGCCGGCAGGCAACAAGGCACAGCAACGCAAACAATAGTCCAAGGAAAGGTAATCTATTCATAATATAGGAGATATAGTTTTTTCTATCATTTGTCTGCAACCGCAGTTTCCAGTTGCTTCAGCGCCTGCTCCAACACCGAACGCGGGCAGCCGATATTCAGCCGCATAAATCCCTTACCCGGTTCACCGAACATGGTGCCGTCATTCAGTGCCAGGTGTGCCTTGTCCACAAATAGTCTCACCAGTTCCTCCTGAGTCAGCCCCAATCCCCGGCAGTCCAGATAAATCAGGTAAGAAGCCTGCGGACGTATCATGCCGATGCCCGGAATATGCTCGCGCAGGTAGTTCTCCGTGAAATCGATATTGCCCTTTATATAGTCCAGCAGCTGTTCCAACCATTCCTCACCATGCATATAGGCAGCAGCCGCACCGATATAGGCCAACATGTGCCCTTCGCTGAACTCGCCCGCTTCCATGAACTCCTGAAAACGGTGGCGGATGTCCTCATTGAGGATAATGGCGTACGAACTTCCCAATCCCGGCATATTGAATGTTTTGCTGGGTGCCATGAAGGTGAGGGAATTCTGCGCGGCAGCCCCCGAAACAGTAGCAAAAGGATGGTGTTTGTAAGGTGGCAGAGTCAAGTCGGCATGAATTTCATCGGAGATGACAAACGTATGGCTTTCCGTACAAATATCAGCAATCCGGCGTAATTCGTCCACCGTCCATACACGCCCGCCCGGGTTATGGGGATTGCAGAGAATCAATACTTTGCATCCTTGTATATCCTTACGGAAACGCTCAAAGTCAATCTGATACTGTCCATCTTTCAGGTCGAGCGGAGAGTAAACCACTTCGCGCTTCATGCGTTGCGTCACCAGGAAGAAGGGATGATAAACGGGAGTCATCACCATTACCCGGTCGCCGGGATTGGTGAAGCATTGCAATGCGAAGGCTTGACCGCGGACAATGCCGGGTACAAAAGTCAGCATCTCGCGAGTGACGTCCCAACCGTGGCGACGACTGAGCCAGCTACAAATGGAAGTATACCATTCCTCACACGCAGACGTATAGCCCAGCACTTCATGTTCAAGACGCTTCCGCAAGGCTTCCATCACAAACGGGGGCGTGCGGAAATCCATATCCGCCACCCACATGGGGAGGAGGTCATCGCGTCCCCATACACTCTTCACACCGTCCCATTTCACGGAGTCGGTACCACGGCGCTCTATTACTTCATCAAAATTGTAAGTCATTTGCTTGTCTTTTTATTGTAGTTTCACTAATTCAACGCATCAATTTGTCTTGTTTTTATACCGCCCGAAAGAGAATTTACAACTATCTGATTATCAACATGTATAAATACATCCTATTTCTGTCGTATACTGAGCCCTATTCAGTCGTATACTGAAATAGGTTCAGTATACGACTGAATAGGGCTCAGTATACAATCCATTACTGCCACCTTATTTTTGTAAATAATAATCATATCGGGAAAAATATAAATACCGCCACATCCCACACTGCATGAGACAAGATAATAGCGGCAAAGCGGTTCGGAAAGAAACGGTAAAGCGCGCCCCATGCCGCCCCCACCACCAGAGCCGCCATGACCAGCATGAAGTTGCAGGAACCGGCATGCACCAGTGCATAAATCAAAGTAGCCACCACAAAACCCGCATTCGGATTCCAGCGTTTGGAAAGCGTGCGTTGCACATAGCCGCGCCAGAAAATCTCTTCCGCCGGCCCTATCAGCAACAGTAGCAATGCCGCCAACAGCCAAGGAGACTCTCCCTCTTTCATCCCATAAATGGAGTCCACCTGCGGACGGGCAAAATCGAACATCCAAGATGACACCTTGTCTCCCAACCAGAAAACGCCCCACAAAGCAACAGCAATGCCAATTCCCAGCAAGACATTCGGCAAGCTCCACTTCACCTCCCGCCACCAGCCGGGATTGAACAAGGTGGCAAACACGGACAGCGTGAGCGCAGAACCGGTCATCATCCACCAGAAATTCACGAAAGGAGCCGTCCAAGGCGAAAACATGACCGTCCACAGCACGGCAGCCAGCAGAATGGTAAAAATCAGCTTCTTCATGACAGCAAACCGGCTACAACGAACGACAACGTGAACAGCAGACTGAACAACAACTGGAGTTTTGCCGTCATCTCATCCAGACCGGCTATGGCACTTTCTCCCTTTCCGGGAAAACGGGACACCACCCGTACATTGCCTATGGCAGGAACCAGTGCCGGCATCACCAGCAGGGTCCATAGAGGAAGAGTTCCCGCAGCTATCAAGCCGGCTATCCAGCCAAAAGGGAAAAGGACTTCGGCACAATAAACGTACATCGACGCCTTTCCTCCCAGCTTCATGGCCAGTGTCTGAATCTCGGCACGGGCATCGGTACGCATATCCCGTGTATTATTGGCATGCAGAATGGCCACCGTAATCAGTCCCACCGGCAGAGCTATCCACAAGACATTCCAGTCAACTACTCCCGTAGCCACATAGCAGGTACCCAACGTCGGCAGCAAGGCATACGCCAAAAAGATGACGACATCGCCCAACGCACGATACTTGAGCGGCGGATAAAGCAACGAGCAAGCCGCGCCGCCTATACCGATGTACAGCAACGGCAACCCCGTACGCCACAGCAGGCCGACACCCGCAACAAGGGCAACTGCCAGCAATGCCATCGACAAGCCATATATCTCGCGCGGAGCAAACATCCCGTCGGTCAAGGTCTTGGCGCCAAAGGTATCCCTTGCATCGACCTTATGCTTATAGTCAAAATAATCGCTCCAGGTATTCCCGGCAGCGTGAAACACGACGATGTTCAGCAATGCCCAGATGCCGTTCACCCAGTTTATGTCCTGCTGCATCCAATACAGATATGCCAACGTCACCACCACCGGCATCGAAGAGGCGGGGAATGACCACGGACGCACCGCTATCATCCAATCTTTCAAAGAATGTTTCTTCATTTGTTATTTATCATTTATTTGTGCGCAAAAGTACGAAATATCTTCGCTTTTTTAAGTAATTTCGCGCACAAGATAAAAGAACCCCTTATGATAAAAGCTCTGTTTTTTGACATCGACGGAACCTTGGTCAGCTTCAAGACCCACGAAATTCCCGTTTCCACTATTGAAGCGTTGACTGCCGCCAAGGCCAAAGGCATACATATCTTCATTTCTACCGGACGTCCGCGCGTCATCATCAACAACTTGTCCGCCTTGCAGGAACGGAATCTGATAGACGGCTACATCACGATGAACGGCGCCTATTGCTTTGTAGAAGACACCGTTATCTACAAAAGCCCCATACCGACAGCGGAAGTGGATGCCTTGACAGCTTTCTGCCACGAACGCAACATCCCATGCATCCTGGTGGGAGAGCACGACATCTGCGTGAACCAGCCCGGCGAAGTAGTGGAGGAAATCTTCCATCACCAATTGAAAGTGGACCCCATCGAAGCAAAGCCCTATACCGACAGCCATGCCGACAAAGCCTTCTTCCAGCTGACTCCCTTTATCAACGCCGAGGAAGAAGCAATCATCCTGCCCTCCGTCCCCCACTGCGAGATGGGCCGCTGGCATCCTGCCTTCGTAGACGTGACAGCCAAAGGAAACACCAAGCAAAACGGTATCGACCAGATTATCCGCCACTTCGGCATCAAGCTGGAAGAGACCATGGCCTTCGGCGACGGAGGAAATGACATCAGCATGTTGCGCCATGCCGGTATCGGTGTAGCCATGGGCAATGCCAATAACGACGTAAAAGCTGCCAGTAACTACACAACCACTTCTGTTGATGAAGACGGCATCGCCAACGCCCTGAAATATTTCGGCATAGTCGGGAATCCATCATAAATCTGAAATCTTTTGAGCTTCGTTCCCGATACACAAAACAAAGAGTTTCAAGATGCCTTGAACCTCATTCAGTATACCCGTCAGTCCGTATTCCTGACGGGCAAGGCAGGTACGGGCAAATCGACCTTCCTGAAATATATCTGCGCGAATACGAAGAAAAAGCATGTAGTGCTTGCCCCTACCGGCATAGCCGCCATCAATGCCGGAGGCAGTACCCTGCACAGCTTCTTCAAACTGCCCTTCTACCCCCTGCTGCCCGATGACCCGAACTTCAGTCTGCAACGGGGACGCATCCACGAATTTTTCAAATACACCAAACCCCACCGCAAACTACTGGAAGAACTGGAACTGGTCATCATCGACGAGATTTCCATGGTACGCGCCGACATCATCGACGCCGTAGACCGCATCCTGCGCGTCTATTCCCGCAACCTGCGCGAACCCTTCGGCGGCAAACAGATATTATTGGTGGGCGATGTGTTCCAGTTGGAACCCGTCGTCAAAGGAGATGAACGGGAGATACTGAACCGATTCTACCCTACCCCTTATTTCTTCTCTGCCAGGGTATTCGGCCAGATAGACCTTGTCTCCATCGAACTGCAGAAAGTATACCGGCAAACAGACAGCAAGTTCATCCATGTGCTGGACCACATCCGCAACAATACCGTCGGCTCTGCCGAACTTCAGCTGCTCAACACCCGCTATGGCACCCAAATAGAGCAATCGGAAGCCGACATGTACATCACCCTCGCCACCCGCCGTGACAATGTGGACTACATCAACGACAAAAAACTGGCGGAACTTCCCGGTGACCCGGTCACCTTCTACGGCGAAATCATGGGAGACTTTCCCGAAAGCAGCCTCCCCACCTCGCAGGAACTGGTACTGAAACCGGGCGCACAAATCATCTTCATCAAGAATGACTTCGACCGCCGCTGGGTGAACGGCACCATCGGCGTCATCAGCGGCTTCGACCCTATCGAAGAGACCCTCTACGTCATCACCGACGACGGCAAGGAATGTGACGTCAAACGAGAGTCGTGGCGAAACATCCGCTACAAATACAACGAAGAAAAGAAACAGATTGAAGAGGAAGAACTGGGAACCTTTACACAATATCCCGTGCGCCTGGCATGGGCCATCACCGTCCACAAGAGCCAAGGGCTGACCTTCAGCCGGGTAGTCATCGACTTTACCGGCGGCGTGTTTGCCGGTGGGCAGGCATACGTAGCCCTCAGCCGCTGCACCTCGCTGGAAGGCATCCAGCTGAAAAAGCCCATCAGCCGTGCCGATGTATTCGTGCGTCCGGAGATTGTCAGCTTCTCCGAACGCTTCAACAACCGCACCGCCATCGACCGTGCCTTGAAGCAAGCACAGGCAGACGTTCAATACGTTGCCGCCGCCAAAGCCTTCGACAAAGGGGACTTCGGCACTTTCCTGGATGAGTTTTTCAAAGCCATCCATTCCCGCTACGACATCGAGAAGCCCAACGTGCAGCGCCTCATCCGCCGGAAGCTGAACATCATCAACCGTCTGAAAGAGGAAAACCGTGCACTGAAACAAGCAGCACTGGAGAAAGAGAAAGCCCTCGTGAAGTATGCCCGCGAATACATCCTTATGGGTGACGAATGCCTGAAGCATGACATGAAGGAGGCGGCCATGAAAAACTATGAGAAAGCCGTCACCCTCTGTCCCAAATTCAAAGAGGCCTGGAAGAAGATAAAGAAACTGGAGAAAGAGATGCTAAAAAGGTGAATTGCTTGTTTATAAGCCGATTATTATCTATTTTTGCATGTAATATAAAACTCAAATCCATTTCTGCCATGCTTCTGAAACTTTATGAAAAAAATAACAATCCCGCCGACCTGCAGCAGGTGGTCGACCTACTGAATGACGGTGGTATCCTTATCTACCCTACCGACACCATGTATGCCATCGGCTGCCACGGACTGAAGGAGCGCGCCATCGAGCGCATCTGCCGCCTCAAGAATATCGACCCCAAGAAGAACAATCTTTCCATCATCTGCTACGACCTGAGTAAAGTAAGCGAATACGCCAAAGTAGATAACGCCACTTTCAAGCTGATGAAGCGTAATCTGCCCGGAGCCTTCACCTTTATTCTGAACGGCACCACCCGTCTGCCCAAGATATTCCGCAACCGTAAGGAGGTCGGCATCCGTATGCCGGACAATTCCATCATTCAGGAAATAGCCCGCCTGCTGGATGCTCCCATCATGACAACTACATTGCCGCATGAGGACAATGAGGACATTGAATACTGCACAGACCCGGAACTGATTGACGAGAAATTCGGTGATATTGTCGATTTGGTAATAGACGGCGGTATCGGCGGTACGGAAGGCTCTACCGTAGTGGATTGCACCAATGGGGAGCCGGAAATCATACGCCAGGGGTTAGGCTGGCTGGACGAAGGATAAATATTGAATTCCGGCCACAATTTCCAAACCTTTTCAACTTCTTTTATGTTTCTTTACTAAGAAATACAGGAACTTTATGAGCACAAAAGAACAATACTGGAAATATTCATTGATAGCCATCATTATCGGGCTGGGAATCATTCTTTTCAGACAAATAGCCCCATTCATGGGCGGTCTGCTGGGAGCCTTGACTATCTATATCCTGGTGAGAAAGCAGATGATGTACCTTTCCGACAAGCGGAAAATGAAGCGCAGCATAGCTGCCACCCTCATTACGGCAGAGGCAATTCTCTGCTTTCTGGTTCCACTTGGGCTGGTGGTATGGCTGGCTGTGGTCAATCTTCAAAACATCAATCTGGACCCGCAAGCCATTATAGCTCCTTTCGAAGAAGCGGCCAACATCATTAAAGCCAAAACCGGCTACTATATCTTGGGGAAAGACACGGTGGCATACGTCATTTCAATTCTTCCCCGCATCGGGCAAGCCATCATGGGAGGTATCAGCAGTTTTGCCGTCAACATCTTCGTACTGGTCTTTGTACTCTACTTCATGCTGATAGGGGGCAAAAAGATGGAACAGTACGTCAACGACCTACTGCCGTTCAACGATGACAATACACAAAACGTCATCCACGAAATCAACATGATTGTCCGCTCCAATGCCATCGGCATCCCCTTACTCGCCGTCATACAAGGAGGAGTAGCCATGATAGGCTACTGGATTTTCGGTGCTCCCAACATCTTGTTCGCCGGTTTCCTGACCTGCTTCGCCAGCATCATCCCAATGGTAGGAACAGCGCTGGTATGGTTTCCGATAGCTGTCTACATGGCATTGATAGGCAACTGGGTTCAAGCTATCGGCCTGGCCATCTATGGCGGTGCAGTCATTTCACAGCTCGACAACCTGATACGCTTCATCATCCAGAAGAAAATGGCAGACATTCATCCGCTTATCACTGTCTTCGGAGTTGTAATCGGCTTGTCCCTTTTCGGATTCATGGGTGTCATCTTCGGGCCACTGCTCTTGTCACTATTCTTTCTGTTCGTGGATATGTTTAAAAGAGGGTATTTGGATGCAAGGGGGAAGACGACGGAATAAGTACTTAATAAAGCATGACCATAATAGGGTTACCTTCCTCTTCTACTCCCATTCTCCGTTGATTATCATCACTGAGTTCATCCGGTTGTAACAAAGCAAAAAAATGTCCATCCGAAGTGACTCCCCTGATTTGGATATGCTGATTATTCATTTTATCAAATAAGCTATCACCCTTTTGGCAAACAACAGTTTTCTTTTCCTTATGGTAAAATCCACAATATGACTGACTTTCTTCTAAATATAAGCTTGTATGAAAATGGAAATAGATGTACTCTGCATTCTCCAGAATATAGTCTATGGCTATTTTTTTATCACATCCTTCTACATCCAATTGCTGCTGCTCATTCCAGTGCCACTCACCCAGTTCAAAAACCAGATATGGAGTAAGTCCCTGCTCTGAAATAGTATAGATAGTATCATTAAAAGCTTGTTTCACTCGGATGGCATCCTTAGATTTCCATAACGAAGGGCTATTGATTGCCGTATAATATTTCCGGTCACCAACAAATTCTGCCATTGCCAAGTCACCTCCATAAGCAACATTGCCCCCCAACAAATTTGAAACCGACAAAACCTCATCCATGGGAAGCAGGGCTGAATTCCATGTAGCAATACCGGTCAATGACATCGTATTTCTATCCATATAAAAGACTGATGGCGTCTCCGGAGAGAGTTTCATTTTATTATGTCCCCAAATTCTGTCCGCATCCATCAAATAGTAATTTTGGGACAGAATACAATTGACTGTATCTTGCAATCGAATTCTATCCTTATATTTCCCATCAAATCCATATAGTAGGAAATCATTATTCCATCCCAATAGATAAACGGTTCTCCGAACCGCATCAGCCCAAAAGCTCACTTTCCCCCATGAATCCTTTGCATATCCTTCCGGATCAGTACCTACGTGTCCAATATCCCGAATATACTTCCCGTTAGTACGGTCAAAAAGCTTCAGATTCTGATGGACAGAAGATACCAATATCGCACTATCCATAATTATGCACTCCGGATATTTTCCTATAATAGCCTGCTCATTAGTCTCCAAAGGAATATAACTTATGCTGGAAAACAAATTTTGTACAGATTGTCCTTCTGACAATCTACTCATTGCTTCCGCAACATTAATTACATTGCCATCAATCTGCTTTTCGGAACACGAAGTTACAACCAACATCAATAATAAAAAGAATTTCCACATATATCTCATACCATTTCTATTCATTACTCTGAAAGTAGTAAAATATCACTTATCATCATTAATTACATTATTTAATCGATTCCGGCTCCATCACAAGGCGAAAACCTCCATACTCGTCACTATAATTCTCAATGTCGTAATCAATGTACGACACCCGACACCCCTTTGCTGTTCCTCCCCAACTTCCACCTCGCAATATTCGGCGGAAAAAAAGATAAGTACCCTCAAAAGGCCATCCCGGATGGATAGACTTACCACCTTGCTTGTATTCTTTAGTGTACAAATCACCACACCACTCCCAAACATTGCCACTCATATCATACAATCCCAATTCATTGCTTTTTTTCAGACCTACCGGACGGGTAGTTCCAGCTTCTCCATATTGTCCGCCAGAGGAATTCCCAACATACCAAGCCACCTCACTTACCTGATTGCTGCCACTGTATTTATAGTGCTTACTTTTGTGTCCACCACGCGCTGCGTATTCCCATTCGGCCTCAGTCGGAAGACGAAATGTTTTACCGGTCATAGCATTTAATCTACCGATAAACTCCTGCGCATTTTTCCAGCTTACATTTTCCATCGGGCAATCTTCGCATCCCCCATTAAACGGCAAAATGGAATCAGTATCCATAACCGCCCTCCACAGCCTTTGAGTAACTTCATATTTTCCTATGTAAAAATCAGATACCGACTCCTTACGTGCTGGTTTCTCGTTATCCTCACAGTCACATCCCTGCTCATCTGTACATCCCATCATAAATGTACCTCCTTTCACAAAAACCATCTCAATAGAATCCCCATTCACAACAACTATAAGTTGCTGAATAGGAGTTTCATTCGACTGACATCGAATAAAAACAGTTATAAGACATATTGCCAAAACAACAGTCAATGCTTTAACTCTTCTTTTCATACTTTCATTAAGAACATTCTCTTCCTTAGTATTTCATACTATATATACGAATAGCACAAACATACTAAAAACAAATGAATTACGAAATTTACATAGAACTATTTTTCATATTCCACCACTTTCCTCAACGGAGCCAACAACCTTTCCAATACATTCTTGTCAGCAAGGATAATGTCTGCCGTACCTTTCAACTCACGCGAAACAGGCAGCTGTTTGCCGTAGTTGGTCTGCATGCCGTCAGGCAAAGTTATTTCTACTATATACATTCCCTCTTCCGTTGGAGCAGGAGAGATACTTGCAACCTGCCCTTTTACATAGCCAAACTCCTGGTCGGGATAATTATTCAGACGTATATGCACCCGCTGTCCCACATGTACCTTACCCGAACCCTGCAAAGGAAGTAGAGCCTTACCTAACACCCTTGAACTGTCGGATGGCTGAATCGTGAAAACCGTCTCACCGGCTTTCACATTCTGGTTACGACTCCAAACCGTCATAAAAGTAACCTTCCCCCTGACCGGACTTTTCAATAAATAAGAGTGCTCCCATGCACTCAATTGCGCGGCTAACTGCCCTATGGCATTCTTTAAATCAGTCCGACGACTCTGTTCCTCATCGTATGCTTGCTTACGTATATCCAACATATTCTCCTCATGTTGCACCAACTGCATTTCTGCCTGAAGCAAACTCATACGTACCTCTTCTTTAGAACGCAAACTTTGCAAATATCTGCTTCCAGACTCCTCAAATTCCGCAGCAATCATCGCCTTGCGCACATATAAAATAGAATCACGGATATACATACTCTCGGCAAGCTTTATATCCTTATCAATCAACTCATATTCCCGCTCTGCCAACCGAAGATAGGAGCGTTGTCCACCCAGTTGTTTTTCCTGAAAACGAAGTTTCCGAGCGTAATAGTCCAACTCCATAAAACGTGCATATTCTGTAAGTGAAGTAATGAAAGCTGCAAAAGCCGATTGCAGTTCCCCCAACTGCCAGCGCCTGCCGGCAAAAAACTCCACCCCTTCCCGCCAGTCATAATCTTGCGCTTCCCAGGCTTTCATCCTCTCCTTAAGAAAACGCACATCTTCAGAAGACGCAGCATTGCCAATCACTCCTAAATCCGCATCCGTACTCACCAGACTCCCATTCTTCACATAAAGTGTATCCAGCTTCCCCGTAGCATGTGACAGCACAAAGGCGGGAGGCTCTTCCGTAGCCAGAGTCACCTCTGCCGCCAAGGTGTCCGGATACCTGAATATCCAACAACCAACCAGTATCATCAGCAAAATCAACGCCAAGACAGTGATTCCACACCTTACTACCCAGGGAGAGATATGGTTCATCACCTCCTGCACTTCTTCACTGCGGAGTTCTATATCTTTATATTTCTTTTCTTCCTCCATTCATTAACTACCCAATTCCAACTGGTTCTTAACCAGCCGGTAATATAGTCCTTTCCGCTCCGTCAGTTCCCGATGGGTACCTTCCTCCACAATGCATCCCTTATCCAGTACCACAATCTTATCGGCATCCTTCACCGTGCTGAGCCTATGCGCCACTACCACCACGGTTTTTCCTTTATAGAATTCATGCAGATGTTCCATAATCTCTTTTTCATTATTTGCATCCAAGGCATTGGTGGCTTCGTCGAAGAAAAGAAATTCCGGATTTTTATACACAGCACGTGCTATCAGCAAACGTTGTTTCTGCCCTTGGCTGATACCATTCCCCTCCATACCGATTTTGGTGTTATATCCCAATGGAAGAGAATCTATAAAATCACGGATATTGGCCACCGTCACGGCGTGACGTAGCCGCTCCACATCAACCTGCTCCTCTCCCACAACAATATTCTGCGCAATGGTTTCCGAAAAGATAAAACCATCTTGCATCACGGCTCCCGTCTTGGCACGCCACAAATGAGGATTTATGTTCTCCAACGAAGCATCACCCACCTTCACAGCCCCCTTATTGGGCGAATAGAAACCAAGCATCAGTTTCACCAGAGTAGTCTTTCCACTCCCGCTCGCACCTACAATAGCTGTCACTTTATGTTCGGGAATCACCAAAGAGACATTATCCAGCACATAGTCTCTATCCGCTCCATCGTAACTGAAGCACACATTTTCCATTCTCAGCTCCCGCTTCTCAGGCAAAACAGACAATTTGGAAGCAATATCCTGCTCCTCATCCGGTTTCCCATGTACCTCATTCAGCCGTTCCAGACTTATCTTGGCGTCCTGAAACTGCTGCGCAAATCCTATAAAAGAAGAGACCGGCGCACTGAGCTGACCGATGATATAAGTCAGAGACATCATCATACCCAGTGTCATCTCCCCTTCCACCACCGCCTTTGCCGCAATAAACGAGATTATAATATTCGTGGTCTGATTGAAAAATACAGAACCTACTTGTTGTACTTGCCCCAAAGCCAACCCTTTTACGCTGATTTTAAACAGTTTCACCTGAATACGCTCCCACTGCCAGCGCTTCTGTGTCTCGCAGTTATTCAACTTTATTTCCTGCATAGCGGTCACCATCTGCACAAGGTTACTCTGCTCTCCGGCTGCTTGTGCAAACCGACGGATATCCAATTCACGGCGATATTTCATAAAAGCAAGTATCCAGGCAATATACAAGCTGTTACCTAAAAGAAAGATTCCCAATACCACCAAATTGTAGTAAGCAAGTACAATAGCAAAGATGAAAAAACTGACAAAGGAAAAGAGCGTACTAATAGAAGAACCTGTCAGAAAATTCTTTATACGGTCATGGTCACCAATGCGCTGTATAATGTCTCCCACCATCTTCGTATCAAAAAAATGAAGCGGCAACTTCATCAACTTTGCCAAAAAGTCCGAAATAAGGGAGATGGATATACGCGTATTCACATGCAACAATATCCAGCTACGGATAAACTCTACCGATAGTTGTGATACCGAGATTATAATCTGCGCAACCAGCACTAAGGTAATAAAGCTCAAATTTCCGTCACTGATACCCACATCCACCAAGGCTTGCGTAAGAAAAGGTAGGATAAGCTGAAGTAAGCTCACCACCAACATGCCCAATATCAGCTGAAACAACTCTTTCCTATAGGGAGTCAGATAACGGAAGAAAAAACGCAACCCTCTTTCTTTCAGTTCCGGTTCTCCCTCACCATTATAAAAGTCAGGAGTGGGTTCCAGTGCAAGTGCAGTCCCCTTCTCTTCTCCGTCCGATTTGGTAGCTAACCAGCATCGCTTCAATTCCAGTTCATTATACGTAACCAACTGAGTTGCAGGGTCTGCTATTCTAAACGAGTATTGCCCTTTCTTTTTCTTAACATCATAGCAAACCACAAAATGACTCTGATTCCAATGCAAAATGCAAGGCAGAGGAACATCTTCCGCCAATTGTTCAAAAGAGACACGAACTCCGGACGTTCTGAAACCAATAGACTCAGCGGCATCGCTGATGCCTAACATGGAAACACCATTGCGAGAAATAAAAGAACGGGCACGCAAAGTCTGCAAAGAATAGCTCTTACCATAAAACTTAGCTATCATACGTAGGCAAGTAGGACCACAATCCATGGCATCAAGCTGACGATAATATGGGAATACGTCCACTTATTCAATTGGTATATTACATAAATTGTTTTTTCCTATCACCAGCTCATAATTAGAGATAGAGGGACATAAATCCCTATTAACACATTGGTTACAAGGTTTTTCATTGCCTCTAATTCTAAGCCAAGCATTTCCTTCTGTTATTTCTTTATAGAGAAGTTCCTTTAAAGATGAATCTTGTATATTTCCTAATACACTGCAATTCACATTGGCATAGACTTCTCCCGAAGGATAAATTGTTAACTTACCGAAAAAATTATCATTCAAAGTCCGATGCCTAAATATCGTTTTTCTATCAATAGGGGCAGCCAATATATCTTGCATATCCAAGTAGACATACTCTCTAAAGAAATCTTTATTTTCCGCTGTATAAAAAGGTTTTATTTGAACTACCGTTTCTGCAGGTATCTCCATTTTTTCTATACGTTCCATATCAGATTCATTGGATACTATCAAATTCCACTTCACTCTATCGTACGGGAACTTCTGCATATCTTCAGTCAGCTGATTACCAAAACCTTCAGCATGGACTAAAACTTCTAAAACACATTTGGTCTGTTGCACCAATTCTTCATATTCACTACACAAGAATGTATTATCCAAATACAAATGCACATCTACCTTTGATTTTTCCATGTCAGGAAGCAATTGCCTAACATAGCTATTTTTATTCGGATTTCCTCCTGCAAATATATTAATCCGTTTAATGCCATTCATCAAGAATTGGCGTATTAATCGACGATAATCGTCTGTTTTCAGTCCATCACCGGAGTGAACAGTACAGTGATTTATTTGATGGAAGTAAGAAGTACAAGCCGGACACTCCAACTCACACGTTGCCGGTAAATACAGATTTACTTCATTAAGGTTTTCCATAACACGATTTCCCAAAGAGGCTTTTTTTTCCTCATCTTTGACACGTATATCTGAATTCAAGAACAAAGTTGGCTGAAAGATATAAGGCTTAGGAAATTTCCCGTCATATTCTATACAATCACCCGAAAACAATTCTCTTACAGCCTCAACAAAATGTCTTACAACTTCGTTTTCCATCATTTCCTTATCCAACAAAACACTATACCCATTCGTCGGATTTTGCCACTGTTCAATAATCAACTGTACAATCGGATAATCAGGACAAATCAAATAAGTTGCATTCAGAGTATTATAAACTACTGTTTTGTCATTACTACGCAACAAAAACGCATAAGGCTCCAAATAAAATAAATAATTCATTGCATTTACTCCTTTTTCAATTAATCGACTACAATAGAAGATAACAACTCCTCATAATGATTCGGATAATTCTCAGCATACGTTAAAAAAATCCCAAACTCCTCTTTCAACTTAGCATCCGTTTGTATGCCGGGACATATCAATTGCCCATTCTTTTCCTTCAACAAAAACAAGCACTGACCGCAGCTCCTTTTTAAATAACAGTGTCGACAGCTTTTTACTACCTTTTCGTACATCGAACTATAATATTTAGCTACAGCTGCACAGTCCAAATTCAGTTTTCCATCCTTCAGATATCCAATAGCATGTTCTTGTCCAATCTTTTCGCATGGAAGAATTTTTCCACGAACTGTCAAAAATAATTTGCGTTCAAAAGGGCGACAAGTGCCTGTGGGAATGTATCGGTCTTCCCACCCCGTATCAAACAAATCCAAATAAGTAGCATAACGATTACCACCATATCGCATCAACATCGAATGATAGCTCACGGAACGGCTGCCATCCTTAATGAAAGTATACTTCAAATCCTCGTGTTGCACTGCTTCATCAAAGCTCCTCACTCTATCATTAAACATTTTAGAAAACTCTTCAACACGTTCCGGAATAAGCCCAGTAGTATTTAGCTGCGCCATACGAGGATTCTTCCCAAACAGTTCTTTGATGGAATAATAACATTCTGCAACAGAATTCAAGTTATGCAATACAGAGTTGAAATTTACTTTCTTTTCAAAATAATCCGGATAGGTTTCTTGCAGTTTCTTTACGTTTCTGACTACACGTGAGAAAGACGAATTTCCATGCTTATCTACCCGATAAGCAGATTGCACCTCATTCCCGTCCAAACTAATCAGAATACTAAAATTCTTTTCCACCAAATAGTCCATATACCGGTCCAGTAGCATAGCATTCGTGGTTGTATTGTAATTAAAAATCAAAGAAGGCAAATTCAAACTCTCAATATAGGCAATTGTTTCCTTCACCAGTTTCATATTCAGCAGAGGTTCTCCGCCATAAAATCCAATTGTAATCTCATTTTTATGAGAAACATTATAATCAGAACACCATAGTTTAGTCAAATAATCTACCAATAGTTTTACGTTTTCAAAAGACTGGTCACCTGTTTCTCGCCGGTCATAATTAGAATAAAATTCACCATAACCACAATACTTACATTCCAAATTACACCTATCAGTTACTTCAATCAATAATTGCCGCAACCCTGCAAGGTTTCGTTTTACCAATTCTTCACTATAATCTGTTTGAAATGTTACCTCTCTCTTTTCAAAAAAACAATGTTCTTTCAGAAATTTCAGTTTACGTTCGTAATAATTTGTTCTATCAACAAGTGATGCATCCATATGTTCCATTACAGTTGCCATTTCTTCCGGCACATAAAGAAAATAGCACAAAGCATCCGAATATACATATTGATGCTGATTCCCAGTAGTTATCAAAAAAGACTTATCCATCATTTACTATTTTAATGTAGCAATTACCAATATCGGATTACTCTCTTCCTCTACATTCTCCAAAGTATGGATGAATTTTGCTTTTAGAGATTCATCCTTTACGTCAGAAGTTCTCATCTCGTCTATATCTATCCAGTTGTCTTCACTGTTCGGAATAAGTACATCTATCCAATACTTTCCTTGTGAACGATAATCTACATGGAACGACCCTCCACACAAATCATTATCCAAGATAAAGTACTTAGCACCTTCCAGCCTACGAAGGGTGTGATTACCCAGCATTCGTTCCGTAATCTCGGATTTTCGCTCTTTTACTTTCACTTTTCCAGTCTGTTTGCCATAACAATAAGTATAAATGGTTTCCCCCTTACTGCACAGCAGATAGATATTATCCTTACTCGGATAATAAGAATATATGGAAAAATAATCGAAAGCGCTTCTTTCCCTAAACCAAACATGAGTCGCCCCATAATCACCTTTTTCTTCATGGGTTGAAATGATATATTGAGGTACCAACTCATTCGCAGGGCTGTCATAACGATAAATCGTATCGGTATCCGGATATTTCAAGGTCAACTGATTGCCATAGGTATCTATACTGGTAAAAGGTTCTAACCAATAGTTAACAAACTGCTGGAAATTAATTCCGTTCTTCATAATTTCCTCTTCACGCCCGATATGTGCCGGATTTTTGAATATCTTTTTTTTCTGGTAAGTACTATCAACCCATGCAAAAGACCATACCGAATCTTTTGGTGTCGGTTTATTGATAAATGCCAGATTTTGAGCTATAAAGAACTTGTTATCATACAATGCAAATTGGAAATACATTGTCATAAATACATCATCCGGAGATGTTTTTGCAGCTGTCCGCTTATAATTGCCTTCATAATCATAGACTTTAACTCCAACTATTGTCGTCTGGATATATACTTCTTTGGTGTTCTCGTCCACGAAGAAATCAGCCATTCTGATATATTCTTCCGGTCCTTGTCCAACTTTGCCTACCTTATTCAAGAACTTTCCGGAACGTGAAAATCGGAGGACATGATTGTCTTTATAATGTTTCACCCAGATGTCAGAATCAGTCACCTTCATTTTAGTAATTTCTCCTATTAGAGATTCGTCCGTCACCTCCAACGAAACAATCTCCACTTTCGCAGCAGCTTCGCTCAATGGTAGTAAAGCAACCTTAGACACATTGTCTGATGATAGATTAATAACTGGAGTACCCTCTTCATCTTGCAAAGTATTCTCCTTTTTATTGCCACTACATCCTAATAAGAATGAAGCAATAGCTATCAGTAAAAAACAATTTTTCATAAATACAATCATCAATATACCTCATTCTGAAAGTAGTAGAAAACACACATATCATGCACTTCCACTACTTCCAAAATAACGGTACAAATTACTTACTTCACAATTCAAACAGTTGCAAAATACAATTTTTATTCTCCTATAAACAAGGAAAGAATAAAAAACATCAAACTTGTATTATTTACTACTATTCCTACATGCTATGTGATCCATGAGTACCGCCAGTCCACGATGGAGAGTACAGACTACCTGCAACATTTGCATTAAAGTTGTCAACCGGTCCAGACGGTCCAGCGCAAGCACACAAACAACAGTTTTCTCCTCCCAAAAGGCGATTCAACTCCTTTTCACTGAGTTCAGCTTTATTAAGCTGATCCAATTTAATCTTACCTAACTTTTTCATTGTCATCAAAATTTTAATTAAACATTCAATTTATGTATAGCATAAAACTATCTCTATTATTTATCCACAAATATTATTTCACGATATTTCCAACGCAAAGTATTCTTTGGGAAATTACAATGTAACAAAAACTCCATTTCAGGTAAAGCATATAACTTAGCTAATACATTTTTTACCGACTCACATATACAAACTTTCTCCACACACAGTAACCATTCACCTAAATCTCGCCAAACATCAACTGGAAATAAAAACAATGGTTCAACAGACCTCACTCTATACTCAAACTGACAGAAAAGCCGTTCAACACCTAATACTATTTGCTCCAACATCCAAGAAGTCCGAGAGCGAAACAAAGAATTCTCGTCATAGAAACGAAATAGAAAATAATCTCCTACCCACAATAAGAACTGAAATGTACCCATATAAGGCACTTTCATCTCTTGCCACAAAGCTATCAAGAATTCATCCACATCTGTAAGTTGTTCATCCACATCCATCTCTATCAAAGACTTTTGAGCTAAACATTCTATCAAACATCCCCATTTGGCAAGCCTAATCCCATTTTGTTCTGTAAACACTTTTTGTTGTATTTGCTCCAGCAAATTAAAGTTCTCTCCCTCCATTTGCTTTTTGCCTCCCACATAAGTATCACTCAAAAATCCGGAAAGGCAAAGTGTAAATTGTTTATCCAGCAATAAATCTAAATCCGGATATTGTATCTTATACTGATTCCAGACCAAAGAATTGTTAGGATAAAAGCACCACAAATCTTCTCCGAAAGGGAACTGTTTAGGATGGACTGACGGATTTTGATTCAAGAAAAGTAAAAAATGAGTATCGACCCTTTCCTGTATTTCAACCATATTCTCAATATCAAACGAAAAAGTGACTTTGATATGTTCTCCTTGTTGTTCAGAGAAATAAGCCACAAAATAATGAAACAAACTTTGGAACTCACGATAGAATGAGACAACCTCAGTCAAGAGGCTTCCCCACGCTTTTCGAGAATAAAAAACAGAAAAACAACACCACGCTTTTCCTCCCATCAACGTATAATTCTGTTTCATATTATGCCAAGAGTATTTTATTAGTATAATCAAAATTCCGATATACAATCCCTTGTCCGAACCCATTCGGATTTACCGTTTTACAATCATTATCCATTTTTTTCATCTTCAGATAGTTTATAGCCTCTGTTACACCCATGACAATTACCACTATCAGATTCGCATCTTTAACTTTATAATATTGATGATTAAAATCATACAAACAATTAGATTTGTTTCTAAGTATCATTTCCTCATCTTTAAAATTCAGTCGAATTCCGTTCTCCATCTCATCCCATATTCCTTCTTTCCATTCTCCTTTTATCACAAGTCGATATTTATCCCCTATACATTGTTTTAGCATGTCTGATTCATCCGGATGATTATAATTCATTGCAATATTGTTCTGTATCACTCCTATGCCAAAACGTTGTCCTTTATACAACATCAATACTCTCGTAGAGTAGGGATTTATATAATCCAGATAGACACTCTGCAACTTCTTCAACAAAAACTCTTGTGCTATCCGCTCTTCATCTGCATGCATCAAAACATTATAAAATTCCTTCTGATTAAAAATTTCCTGCACAAGCCCTCTACACAACAAACGATTGAAAAATTCAACATCTTCCAAACCATATCCTACAAACACTTCATTGTATCCTCTCGCCTCAACGAACTCCTTTCTTTCCAAGCAGACCCTTCCGAAAACATCACGATAACAAAGATTACTCGTATAAAATAGACGCTCTTTATTGTTAAATTCTTTTAACATAAACTCTGCAAACCCTCTACCTAAGTAATTATCTGCATCCAAATTGCATACTACTTCTCCTTCTGCCAATCTGAAAACCATATTCCTGCTATGGCTGCGTCGATAATAAGCTGGTTCAGTAGTCCTATAATAGACAAGAATACCCATCTCAATATATTTCATCATAGATTGAGCAATCCATTCTTCTAATCCATCTTGCGAATTATAATCCAGCACAACAAACTCGACCTCATCTACTAAGAAATTATCAAGAATATTCTTCTCCAAAGTTTCTTGTAAATGTTTAAGCCGATTCATACAAGTGATGCAAAATGAGATTTGTTTCATAGTGCTATATAGCCATTATTAATGAATAGTAAATCTACCGAATGCATAAGCTCCATCCAAACCTTTTATCTCAAGTAAAAAATCACCAACTAAGCCTTTCTGTAATTGTACTTTTCTCAATATTGGAGAGTCAATATTCTCAGTAGAAGAGTAAACAACATCCCCATTCTGAGAAATTACAATTTCAATCTCACCTATAGATTGATAGAACTCCAAGTCAATGGAGTGGTCATCATTCAAAAATGCTAAAAAAGGAGTCACTGGAGGAATAGAACGGTGACCATTCCCCGGACCATCCGGTAAATCAAAATCCTCATCCATGATGATTTCTACTCTTGAAGGAAAAGTTACTGACTTTCCATTCACTACATTTACCACAAAGAAGCAGTATAAACTTAACAAAATAAAAAATGATTTCATAGTATCTTTAGTTTTGAATGTAACAAAGATAGCCATTTAATCACTTCTTAGGGAAAGTACAAGTGGACAACACAAAAGAGAATAACAAACTATATATCAAGAAAATACTAAAAAAAAAGCTACTAAGTTAATGGACGAAAAGCAAGAAGTTCTTCTAATAAAGAGTTATAAATTCTTCCAATTTATCAGTAGTATCCAAATTTAAGCTCTCCCTCAATCTCCGTTTTTTCGTAAAAATAGAATTCATCTCGCAGTCAAAAGTAAACATCAACTCAGTGGTAGTGAAACCAACTTTAAGCAAAGCTATCAATATCAGGTTACCACTCGTTAATTTAAAATCTTTCTTTAACCGAGAAATCAAATTACCATATATCAAATCCATGTATTCAAGGAGCTGTTCTTTCTCTTGTTTGGTCATATTCTTCACAATCAGCTTTTCCTTCTTCAATTGATCCAAGAGATAAACACCATTTACACATACATTTTCACGTATTTTTTTATTCTCACTCTCCAACAGCAAAATCTTTTGATTCAATTTACCAACCTTCTCTCTATTTGTTTCCGCTGTTTCACCTACTTTTTGTTTCAACACATCAAGTTCATAAACATATCGTTTAATCATGCACTCATTCTCCTTTATTACTTGCATATTTTTCCGGAACATCTCTTTGTATCTTTTTCTTAAAAGAAAATACAAAACAAGACATAATAGGATAATAAATAAAACGATTACCATCCCAAAATAAAACTGTATTTTCTTTTCGTGTTCAACTTGTTGCTTTTCTAAAAGAAGCTTTCCTTTTTCATATTTACGTTGCAAAGTCAAAATTTGAGATGCTTGTTTAGCATCCAGGTCAACGGACAACAACGAATCAGACTTCTCTTTGAAATAGAGAGCCATTGCATACTTTTTCTGCCTCTTTTCCAACAGATACAAATAGTGGTATGCCCCTGCCAGAGTACGAGGCCTTTCTGATTTCAAAGCTAAAGTAAAATATCTTTTTGCCTCATCCAACTTATTTTGATTTAAATAAATGTTCCCCAATGACATTGAACAGTGATGCATAGAATGCCTATCTTGTTCAGTCTCTACCGCAGTTTTCAACAAGATTATTGCATTTTCCAAATCTCCCTCATTTCTTTTTGCAATTCCTTTTACTTGTAACAAAGAAGGAGTTACTCGTTCAAAATCGATACATCCTTTCTTTTCTTCACACAAGGACAAAGCCCTATTGATGTAGTTATAAACACTGTCATATTGTTGTTCTACATAATAAATACGAGCAATATCCCGATAAGCATATATAACCCCTAAAGTATCGGCTGCCTTTTGAAAACAATATACCGAACTTTGATAATTATCAAGAGCATCTTTGTGTAGCTTTCTATCTGCATTCAAAATACCGATATACTCATATGCCAAGCCTTGTAGCTTATACTCTTCCGTTTTCTCCAATTTAGCCAAAGCATTCAAATAGGCTTGCATAGCCAGCGTATCATTCCCCTGCAAATCCATCACTTTGCCATAATAAAACAATGCCTTCCCCGCTTTCACGTTATCACCCCCATTCTTATAATAATCTACCGCCAACTTTATCAACGAATCCGACTGCATGCTATCCAGATAGTTCTTATCACGGGCTTGTGTCAACAGCAGCACATAGTCTGCCCGCTGCTTTCCACGAAGCTTCTCCGGATGAGGAATTTGCTCCAACAGCAGCAATGCACTGTCAGAATATACATCCATATACCTCTCTACCTTATCAAAAACATTGGATACGTTCTTCTCTACGCAAGAACCTAACAGTACGCAAACGGACAAAAGCCCAAGATATAGCAGTTTTTTCATATGAACATGTTCTTTACCAGATTATCATTACGTATAACTCCTATGCCCACAGAATCCTTTTGGAGATAAATATTCACACCAGCCAACGGCAATCCTTTTTCTCCATCAGTCACAATGCCATTTGCCTGTGCATTAAAAACAACTGCACAGCAGAATGTTATGAACAGTACTATACATCGCTTCATAATCCATGTATATATAATTAAACTTTGGATGAGAATAAGCTTTTTTACGGCCTCTCCCTTCAAAGATACAAAAAACCGCTTCAACAATGTACAAAAACAAGATAAATGTGACAAACAAAACAAATAGCTCAGAGCTTGTTTCCCCTTACATAGGCTTCCTTTCCATTTTCTGTACGGAGTTATCAGCGCCTATCGGCCGTGATGCGCTCTGCCAACGGCCGTCAACCACTCGACTAACGACCGTCAACAAGGTGCTTCATAACCGTTGAACACCTATTATACTCATAGTTTCCCCATACTGTGCACCTATCTTATTCCTATTATGAGCCCAGCTGCAGTCTATCGGTAAACGGTCTTTTACGAAGTTAATACCGTGTTTACACGAAACGCATATCGTGTAAACAAGATATTTGCAAAATGCTGTACATTCTATTAATACACTAACAAACAAGATATTAACTTACTTTTCGGCGTATTTCCGCTGTGGAAGCAAAAGTTGCTTCCACCTTTTTGAGTTGCTTCCACAGCACTTGTAATGCCGATGAATAAAGGGATGCAGGAAGTAGGTGGAAGTGTGGAAGCAGAAATGATAAAACTAAGCAGAGATAATTTTCCCTTAAAAGCAATAAAACTCCAGAATCTGCTGGAGCAAAGCATCCTGCTTTCCCAGACCTTTTTCCAACTCCACACTTTTCAGGTTATAGAGTTGTGCCAGCAAAGCTGACGACTGCTTCTCGCAAAGACGGGAATCATGTACCTGCTCCATCCAGCAGACGGTCTCTCCCCAAACATCTACCGAAAGATGTGACAAGACTTCTGTCGGGGCTCCCCCCTTCTCCACCTTACGGAAGATTTCGACCAAAGCACACAACAAGCTGGACATTATCTGTTTACAACGGGAATGGGAACGGGATTCCCGGTTTCTGAAACGTAGCAGGAAATAGTACCCCAGCCATAAATAAACGGTGGTGACTTCTGCATGGATTTTCTCTATCCTCTTCCAATGCGCAACCAAGGCAGCATCAATTTCTTCCAGAATCGCATCCGTATCATCTTCTATGTAGTATTTCTGCGCAAGACACTCTATCACGCACCCCCATTTCGCCATATCCACACACTCTTGCGTACGCCCCATCCATACATGGGCTTCCTCCAATATCCGGAATGCCTTTTCTCCACATTCTGGAGCATCATAAAACCGATACTGACGAAACAACAGAAGAGACTGACATAATAACTCATCCAAAGAGTACTCCGCACTTTCCATATTTAAAATTCAAGTATCCATTCAGGTAACAAAATCGAGCAAAAGTAATCATTTCCTAAGAAAATCACGCTGTTTCAGCACAAAAACCGGCAGGAAAAAGAAGATACCGATGACGGACATCACCAGTCCGCCAATGGTACCCGCCGCCAATGGAAACCAGAAAGCCTCCTTGTCCTCACCTATCATGAAAGGGATAAATCCCAGAATGGTAGAAACTACCGTGAGGAAAATAGGAACGACCTTCGCATTCCACGCCTTGACGTAGGCACGAAGAGCGGAAAGACGGGGGAAACGACGTCGGATGCTGTTGTACTCGTTCAGGACATAGATGCTGGCATTCACCGTGATGCCGCACAGCAGGACGAACGAGGCAAAACCGCCCTGGTCGAAGTTCAGCCGGAACCAATAGAAAGTAAGAAATACCCCGATATAAGAAACCGGAATCACAAAGATGATGGCAAGCGGCTGCTTCAGGGAGTTGAACAGAACGCTGGTCGTAAAGAAGATGATGGCTATCACCACCAGCAGAAGCAGGTATTGGCGGTTGTCCTTCTCGCCCCATGACCAACTGTTGCTGTCCGACTCGGCTGTATAACCCATCGGCAACAGTTTGTTGAACTCCTCCAGGTCACGTTTCTGTATCTTGTTGCCCATCTCATTGGAGCCGATATATTCGTATTGCAGGCAGAGGCGGTACTGCTGGTTTTCTTTGGCAATCTCCTGCGGCATCTGTCCCTTTTCCACAGTAGTCAGTTCGGAAAGCTTGTAATGCTTGCCGTTTCCTACTCCATAGGGGAAGAACTGCATCGCCCAGATGTCATATTCGGCAGACTGGCGGGAAGAGAGCTTGATTTTCTCCATCCCCTGCTCGGCCGCTACCGAACCAATCTCCAGATTCTTGCCAAAGATGGGGCGCACCGCAGAGAAAAGCACTTGCGCGTCGATGCCCTCTTGCGCCATGCGCTCCTTGTTCAGGTTGAAGTAGAATTCCTGATAGTCATCCTTCCACCAGGAGAACTCCGAATTGATGAGCACTTCCTTGATACGCCGGTGCGTCAGCAGCTTGGCCTTCAGCTTCTCCGCCCACTCATAGAGTTCGTCGTAGTTGTAGCCGTACATCCTGATGCGGTAGGAGCCGGCACTCTCGCGGACTTCATTACTGAACCCCTGGTCCTGCAATCCGTAGATGCCCCAGCTGCCGCCTCCCAGTTCCAGTGCCTTGCTTATCATATTGGCTTTCAGTGTATAGGGAAAACCGCTGTTCCGGGCTTCCTTCTTGAAATAAATCTGCATACTGGCACGCCGGGGGCTGTAGATGGAAGTATGAAACTGCCTGATTTCCTTGAACCGGCTGAGGTAGGTCTCCATACGTTTCATCAAAGTGTTCATCTGCTCGAGGGTGCTGCCATTGGGAAGGTTGGCGTTGGCATAGAGCACCACCTCCTCATTACGGGTGAAGTAACTGCCTTCGTACACCTTCTGTATGAAAAGCCGCAAGCTGCCGCCCAGCGCCTTGTCCACAATGGGTTTCACCGACTCCTTATAGGTATCCGAACCGAATACCTTATTGTAAGCAGCTTCCCATTTTCCCCCTCCTTCCAGTTTGTCGGGCAACAGAAAAACGGGCAGACCGAAACCCAACAGTAACAGCAGGCATACAGCCCAGCGCCAACGGCACAGAAAACGGATGAGAGCAGAATAGCAGCAGGAGAAATAAACGGGGAAACGTCTGAAAATCCGTCCCAACCTTGTTTTGAATGTTTGCGTCAGCCCCGGCAAGACAAGACGCCTCTTCTTCCCCGTAATCCGCCTCACCAGTCCTATCTTCTCAATCATCGACGGAACAAAGAACAACGCCACCATCAAGGAAACAGCCAGATTGATGATCACTACCGCTGCAAAGTCCTGCAGGTTGAGCCGTATCTTCTCGTCAAGGAAGAAAATGATAACAAGCGCACCCATCGTAGTGAGGGTTGCCGCCAACACCGACAGGAAGGCCTTGAGATTACGCCGATGCAGAATGTGGTCGGTCATGACAATGGTGCTGTCTATCACCAGATTCAGCGAGACAGTGATACCCGCCAGCGAATAAAGCTGCATCTCAAGTCCGAAGAGGTAGTAGAAGATAAGTGCCACCGCTATATTTACAGCCAGGCTGGTAACTATCAGAAAAAGATATTTCAACTTACGAGTAATGAGCCATACAAATACAAGCAGGATGAGTACCGTCAAACCGGTACGGAAGTAAATCTTGTCCAGTTCTTCCCGTATGTACTCGGTCGCATCATAGCTGGTATGCACTTCATATCCGACAGGAAGTACCTGCCGAACAGCTTCCATCTCGTCCATCACGGCACGGTTCAGTTGCAACTGGTTGGCAGTTTCTTCCGCAGTAATGGATAGATAGACGGAATTCAGCCCATTGATGCGGTAATAGCTTTGCGGCTCCTCCTCCATACGGACAGCCGACACCAGTTCGTCCAAGCGGAGCAGTTTCCCGTCGGTAGCCGTCACGGTGATGGCAGCAGGATTAAAACCAAGGGAGTTGCTCTCCGGCACCAGTGCCAGGCGTATCCATTCCCGGCTACCGTTACCTGTATCCACATTGTGCGTACCCAGAAATTCCTTCCGGTAATGCCGCTGTACTGCCTCGCTGATGTCCGATAGGGTCACACCCAGCAAGCGCAACTGTTCACTGTCATATTCCAGTCTCCACTCCATGGGCGTGGCACCGCTGAGTTCCACCTTATAGATACCCGGAATATTTGCCAGCCGCGGCTTGATATGCTCCTCGGCATACTGCTGAATCAATATCGGAGTGGAAGGGGCATTCAGTGTGAAGGACATGAAAGGGCGTGAGGCGTTCTCGTCGGGCACTTTCATGTGAATGGTGGGATAGCTGACACCTTCGGGCAATTGGGGCCACGTCTGCCGGATGATGGTGGAAGCTTCGAAGCGGACTGCCTCGACATCGGCATGCTTGTCCAGCTCCACAGTAATGTTGCCGTAGCCGTTGCCCGAAGTGGAGTTCAGCCGCTTCACTCCGCGGATACGCGCCAGCATGGATTCCAGCTTGCTGGTCACTTCCATCTCCACCACCCGCGACGAAGTGCCAGGCATGCTGAAACCCACCGTGAAGCCGGGCAGGCTGCGTGACGGATTCAGCTTGACGGGGAGCAGCGGTATCAACGCCACCCCTACCAAAGCAAGGCAGACAAACGCCACTATGACGGTGAAGGAAGAAACTCGTTTCATCAGTTATTATAATCAAATTTTTCCGACAGCGAAAATCCGCTGGCAAAGTCGTGCAACGTCAGTTTCCGTATCTTGTAATAATTCAGCCAGTAGTCCTGCAAGGCGGAGATGTAATTGCGTTGCGCTTCCTGCTGGCGGTTCAGCGAGAGGGTCAGGCTGTTGATGTCTGCCTTGCCGATAATGAAGCGCTGGCGGGTTTCGTTATACGCCAGGATGGCAAGGTCGAGGGCCTCTTCGGCACTGGCGACGAGGGCTTGCTGGACGTTGAAGTCGCTGACGGTCATGATAACCTCCTCCTCAATGCTGATTTCACTTTGCCTGGCAGAAGTCTTCACCACGTTCAGATTGTTCCTCGCCATGTTGTATTTGCCTTTCCTCACGCCCCAGTCCACCAGTGGAATGGAGACACTGACCGACACCATCTCCTGCTGCATGGGATGCCTGTATGCTTCACCGAATTTCTCCGCCACCTGGTTGAAGCCGACGCTGGCGTTGATGCTGGCGTTGAAGCGCGATTCCTTCTTCGTCTTGTCTACTGTCTGCTCGGCTTCCAGCACTTCCTGACGAAGCCCCAGAAATTCCGGATTGTTGGCTTGAGCGGCCAGCAAAGCCTCATCAACCGGTATGGTCAGCGCCCTCGGACGTCCCGGAAGCGACACCCTGATATCCGTGTTCTTCTCCATATTCAGGAAAGATGCCAACGAAAACATGGCGCGCTTCAAGGCACTGGCGGCATTCTGCAAAGTATTGCGGGCGTTCACCACGTCGAGTTTCAGCGTCAGCAGGTCGGCACGGCTGATGGCGGCTATCTTCAGGCGCTGCATACCGATGCGGTAGAGGGTATCGGTGGAGACGGCATTGTCCTTGGCCAAGTCATATTCCGCCTGTGCCATGGCAAGCGCAAAGAAATAGGTAGTGGCCTGCTCGGATACTCGCTCTGCATTGTAAATATACTCCTTCTTCACCTTTTCGTACTTCAGCGGCTCAATCCTGCGTTCCCAACGGAAAGGATTGTAACCGACCAGACTCTGCGAGTAGCCCAAACGAACCGGAACACTGGTGAACTGGGTATACTTGTTTCCACCGAAGCTCCGCATATAGCCCAGCTCCGTATCCAGATAGAACGTACCGCCCGTCAAGTCGAAATTCTGTCTGACGGCAAGATTGCCGTATGCATAGAAGGATTGCTGGCTGCGATAGATGTCAAGGTCCTGTTCGGAGTCGTAACGCTTGGTGATATCGCGGTTGTACTGTGCCGGAGTCATGTTCAGCGTCAGGCTGGGAAGGCGGTTTGCCTTATAGGTGCGGTATTCCCAATAACCGGCCAGATACATGTTCTTGGTGCGGAAGGCTTCCAGCGAACTGTCATTCGCCAGGGCAATGGTCTGCTGCAAATCGAGCGTTATCCGCTGCTGGGCAAAAGCGGAAAGGGCTCCCAGACTGAACAAAAGTATAAGACTTAATTTCTTCATGCTCTTTCTTTTCTATAAATAAACCAATATATCAACGGGATGATGAACAGACTGACCAGTGTCCCCACGAACATCGCCCCAATCATTGCTATGGAAAGCGGCTTCTGCAGCTCCGAGCCCATGTCGAACGAGAACAGCAGCGGAACCATAGCGAAAATGGTGGTGAGCGATGTCATGATGATGGGCCGGAGCCTTCTGCGCCCCGCCTCGTGGATGGCCTCGAGCAACGGCATACCAGCCCTCCGTAATTCATTAATGGCATCCAGCTTCAAGATGGAGTCGTTGATGATGATACCGCACGTCACAATCAGTCCGATGGCAGACATCAGGTTCAGGGTATGCCCGCATATCCACAACAGAAGCAGGGCAAACGCCACATCTATCGGAATTTCCAGCAGCACGATGAGCGGCTGCACGAAGCTTTCGAACTGGGCGGCAAGAATGAAATACATCAGCAGGATAGAGATGAAAAGAATCACCACCAACTCGTCCAGCATCTGGCGGTTGGAGAAGAAACTGCCGGAGAAGGCCGTATCCCAGTCACCCGTGGCATCTGCCTCCCGCTTCACCTTTTCCATCAACTCCGGAGCATCGTCCACTTCATAGAAACGGAACGGTATATATTCACCGTTGCGTCCTGCCGTAATCGTTTTCAAATCCTCGGCCGGACGCACCTTTACCAGCTCCCGAAGCGGAATATACTCCACTTCGCCCTTACTGTCCGGACGGGTCTGTATCAATGTCTGCAGCAGCACCTCGTTCACTGTCCGCTCCTCGCCCACAATGCTGATAGGCAGGTATTGCTGGTAGGAATGGAGCATAGCTACGCTGTTCTCCTTGAACGCTGTCCGCAACGTACGGTAAAGCTCGTCATACGAAACGTCATAGAGCAACAGCTTTTCCTGCAAAATGCTTATGTCAAGCTGGTTCTCGAAAGCGATGCCTACGGGCGCTGTCCCCGTAAGCTCCGCAAACTGTTGTTCCAGTCCGCGCAATTCTTCCGCCGCCGGCGCCTTCTCCTTGTTACGGGCATAAAGTTCTGCCACCACATCGGCCTCCCCGGTCACGAAAAGCTTCTCGAACACGGTTTCGGGTGGAGAAAAGGAGACTGTCGCCAACGGATATTCCCGTGTCAGCCACTCGCCCGCCTGCTTCTGCAAGGGAGCAATCCCGTCAGGCGAGGAAGTCTTGAAATACAATTCTGCCTCCGAAGAAGAGAGAGCCTGCTCACGGTTCAGCAGATAGTCCTGCTGGCCTATGGCAGCCGTCTGTTCCACAGTCTTGTCCAACAACTGTCCGAACAGCACATTCACACGATGCCGGTTCTCGTCCACATGTATATTTTCGTTCCATTCCACATGGACTATCAGTTCATTCTGGTCTATCTGCGGCATACGCTCCTTGGCTATGGAATAGAACAGAAAGACACAAAGAGGAATAGAAACCACACAGAATATGATACTTACCGTCTTATGGGAAAATACCCAGTCGATGCCCGCATCATAAAAACGGTCCAGCGTATGTTCCTTCAACGGATTGTTGATGCGGATGCGGGAGAACCACGACCTGCCGCGCAACCCCGTCCGGTAGACCAGCATATAGAGGACCGGCAGCAGCATGATACCCGTGAAGTAGGAAACCAGCAGCCCCACCGTAACAGAGAATGCCTGGTCGTAGAACAACGCCCCTGCAATGCCGCTCATGAATATCAGCGGCACAAATACGGCAATAGTGGTCAGCGACGAACTCAGCATGGGCGTAATCACCTCACTCGTTCCCGTCACGCAAGCCCGCCGCAACGAATAGCCCCGTTCGCGATACTGCGAAATGTTCTCCGTCACAATGATGCTGCTGTCAATCATCATACCCAACGCCAGGATTAATCCCGACAAAGAAATGATATTGAGTGACATCTTGAACAAGTAGAAGAACAGGAAGCAGATGACAATAGATACCACCATACTCAACCCGATGATGAACGGCGACTTGACATCCCCCAAGAAGAGTACCGCCACAATGCAGATGAACAGGAAACCCAACGACAAATTTTGCTGAAGATTGGAGATGGTATAGTCCAGCAACTCCGTCTGGTTACGGCTGATGCTAAAATCAATGTCGGGATATACTTTCTTGAAGTAGTCCATCGTGCTGTTGATGGCAAGCTTCATGTCTTCCATATTCTCGTCCGCCTGCTTGATGACGGCAAGGGTAACGGCACGCTTGCCATTGCTCATGGAGACACCTTTCTCCTTGGCAGGAACAATCTCTACCCGGCAGAAGTCTCCCAAGCGGATGATACGTCCTTCCTTTCGCAGCAGGATGCCCTTCACGTCCTCCTCTGTCCGCAGCAGGGTGGAGAACTTAATGTTGTATTCGTAGTAGCCGTCGCGCACGGTCATGCTGCCCGGCTCCACGTTGTTTTGCGCCAGCACGTTTTCTATGTCTTCAATGGAGAACCCCAACACAGCAAGCTTATCCGGGTCGGGCACAATCTGTAACTGGCGTTCGACCAAACCCGTGACATCCACCATTGCCACTTCCGCCAACTGCTCGATGCGACGCTTTATGACATTTTCGGCAAACTCGCACAAATCAAGAAACGCGCGTTCGTCCACCTTGCCGTATGCACTGTCGCTTTTTAGGGTCAGATTGAGGTAGAAGACAGGAATGTCCGTCGCACTTGCCTTTATCACCTTCGGGCGTTCGGCATCCTTGGGCAGATAGTTCATGGCGGCGTCAATCTTCTCGTTCACTTCTATGAAGGCAAGGTCGGTATTCGTACCGAAGTCGAAGCCCAGGCGGATGATGCCTGCACCATCGCGCGTCTCGCTGTCCATGTCCTTCAGTTTCGCCACCTGGATGAGCTGCTGCCGCAGAGGTTTCACCACCGTATTCTCTAATTCACGCGCCGAGGTATTCTGCGCCGACACCTGCACTGTAATTTCCGGGATGGCAATATCGGGCAGCAAGGATACCGGCAAGGTGAAGTAAGTCACCAGCCCGACAATGAAGCATGCTGTAAATGCCATCAGTACGGCAATAGGCCGCTGTATCAAAAACTTTATCAATTGAACTATGAATTTTGAATTACCACTTATCACTCATTATCTATCAACCACCTTCACCGGTGCTTCATGTGCCAGATTCACATTTCCCGTCACAATGACCGTATCGCCCTCTTTCAGGGCATCGTCGGCCATACTATAGCTTTCCGCATTCTCCAGACCGGTCTGCACATAGTTCCACTGCGCCTTTCCGTCTTTCAGGGTAAACACCACCTGCTTACCCGAACGCAACACCACGGCACTCTTCGGGATTACAAGCTGTCCGCCCAGAGAGCGGTGCACGTTCACCCTCACGTTCATCCCACTGAACAGCCGTCCCTTGCCATTGACGGTAGCCTTCACCTTAACCATCCCCTTGTCATCCACCAGAGGATTGATTTGGGTGATGCGCCCCTCCTGTCTGGAACCGGCATCCGAATAAGGGGTAACAATCACCTTGTCGCCACTCTTTATCAACGGCAGTTCGCTTTCCAGCACCGTGAAGTCCACCTCCATACCTTGAGTGCCGATAATGGAGCAGAAGGCTTCCGAGGTACTTGCCTCGTTGAACGGTTTGGAGAACAGGTTCGCCACTACCCCGTCAAAAGGCGCAACCAGCGTGGCGTGTTCCTCTTCATACGCGGCAAGCTCATACTGGGCGAGGCTCTGGTCGTAACCGCTCCTCACGCGGGCCAGCTTCATGATGTCAGCAGGTACTTTGGAGGCATCCCCCACCGGATAGCCTTGCCCTATCAATACATCCTGCAGCTCAAGTTCCGCTTTGTCCAGAGCATCCTTGGCTTGCGCGGTCTTGTTCTTCAGACGGAACTTATCCAGTTCGGCAAGTTTCTGCCCTTTGCGCACCGGGTCACCGTTCTTCACGTAGATGTGTGCCACTACACCGGTAGTCTCAAAACGCAAATCCGCCATGGCACCGGCGGTTACTTTTCCGTTGCTCACCAGTTCATGCTCAAAGGTCGCCCGCTTCAGGACTTTCACGGTCACTTCATTGCTTTCACTTGGCAGGACGGTTGCCACCCCTTCCTCGGACTCTTTTCCCTTTCCGGCATCGGAGCAGGCGGCAAGCAGGGCAACGGCCATGCATAGCAGGTATCGATAGTTCTGTGTCTTCATATTCATACTCAATTATAAATTGATAAAATTAATCGTTTCAAAAAAACGAACCGATATTTGCATGTGGACACTTTTTTCATAGCACTTTAGTAATTAGTTCGCTCATTATTAACGCTTTACGTTTTTATTCATCTTTTTTAATATGGACAAAAATAAGCTGAATCTTTTTTATTTCCTCCCTCATCTGTCGTATTGCCGTAGAATGCACTTTCGGCTCTTTCGTCAATACCATCCACTTCATTTTTTCAAACTTGTCCGGTTGCCTGAAGCTTGGTTCCGCATAAAGCTTCGCAAGCAGATAATAGGGATAAATACGTCCCGGCAAACGATGGGTGGAACGGATAAACCAGTCTTCCGCTGACAAGCAATCACCCATCTGCTGATAGTTTTTGCCTATCACATTCAGTATCATGGGGTCACAACTACGCTGTAAAGCTTCTTTCAAAATACGGTTGGATTTACTGAACTGCTGCTGCTTGTGCAATCCATGCCCATATTCGAACAAGAAAGATGCCCGGTCCCTCAACAGAGGATAAAGGCGCCCGTACTCTTTCTCTGCCGATTGATACGCACCTGCATTATACAGCACCCGCGCATTCATCCACTCCCGACAGGCCTGCTCCACTTGCAAGTCATTCTTCAGGCGAAAACCGCCAATGATGCCTACTGATACAGCCAGCCCCAACCATTGCCAACGGTCGGCACCGGACAAGCACGCCACAAGCAATCCTCCAAATGTAACGATAAATACCGGAAGTTGTAGCGGATAGGAGGAAAAAGAAAATATCATCAAGGAAAGAATGGCCCCACAGATACCATAACGTCCTTTACGGACTCCCCTATACAAACACAGCACGACCACAACCAATAGACATACAGCCAAAGGAATACCCAGTTCGACCGCAACCTGCAGATATTCATTGAATGCATATTCCGGACTTCCCGCCACACGTTCCTCCCACGGTTCATAATCACCTGCTGCAAAATAAGTTTCCTGCGCATTTCCATAGGCTGCTGCGAAATTATGAATCCCATATCCGGTCAACGGCTTTTCTGCAATGGCACGACAAGTTATCTTCCACATGAAAAGACGGCCACGTGCAGAATCGGGTTTCAAGACAAACAGTAAATAGCCCGCCAATAGCAAGACACAGAATCCACCGACCACTACCATCACCACACGCTGCCTTTGCTGCTGCCATAATAATCTGAACTTATCCGTCCAATCCATATGCCAAGCATATACACACAGACAGGAAACTCCTGCCGCCAACCATGCCGAACGGCTCATTCCTGCCGGAAGCACACAAAAGATAAGCAGCATCACGCCACCGGCAACCATAGCTCCAACTTTATCCATCACCTTTTTCCATCCTTTCCCGTCATTCCGGTCAGAGCAGAGAATCTCCCCCCTCTTGGTCAGCCATTGATGCAGACAGACCGGAAGTATCATGGCCAAATAGCCGGAATAAGGCCCCGGATTGAAGAAAGAACCTGTCAATACATACAAGGAATGGTTGGACACAGCATAACCATAAAGCTGCCTCAATCCCCAAACAGCCTCAATGCCCCCCAGCATTACCAATACCCACGAAACCGGTATAAAAAGAAAATACCTTTTTTCCATCATCAATCCAGCCATCAACAGACATCCTGCAACTACCAATGCACTTTTATCGAAATAGAGCCATTGCCCTATAACATCAGCTACAGGAAGTCCGGAAGAAACGTTACATGCCAAAGACAATAAAACTATACAAGCAATGTAGACCAAACTTCCAGTCAATAGATTACGTACATTATTCATTCTATCTATCAAATATTCAATAGTATTCTATAATTCACCAAAAGATTTGTTTCCCGTCTTTATATTCAAAAATCCGTTCATCTTTACCGGCTGTGTGATTCTTCAGATAAAATAAAGCACCTTGAAACCCTGAATAGACAATAGAATCTGACACAGCCATTTGCCGCCCGACAGAATTCCATTTTCCTCCACCCCAATAAAACAATTCATACAAATTACCTTTATAAATAAAATTCACCTCATTACGAGGAGTATACACCACCTTCTCCACACGATGGGGACTTCCAAAGTCCATCCCGGTCCATCCTCCATCCGGATGTATATAATCAAATGAAGTATCCGGATTACCGTCAAATGCGTTCAAATATTCATGTGTATTGTCTTCAAAACTTCCCGGAGTACCTATGATTTCCCCATATAGAGGTATGGTATCTTCCGTATTCTCATAAAAAGCCAGTTCCGAGATATTACAGAAACATCCGTCAGCACCCTTATAGCGCATATACCGATACGGTTTATCAGACTTCAACCGGGCCACAGTATATAGCCGATACGGAGCCTCCTTTATCAAAAGTAGAGTATCCTTCCACCCAAAGTCTGCCCGGTCGCTTCCTTCCACTACTCCCCCAATCATCCGGTCATTGAAAAGAACACTCAAAGTAAGATGGCACTTCCTATACAAGACCAATTCCTGCTTTTCAGCTTCCGGAACAATGAACCGTATCTTTCCGGTTTCACGCTCCAGAAGAAAAGGAGAAGATACTGCAGCGTATTCCTTTCCGTTCCAGGCAGCCAGCGTAAAGACCGCCCCGCCTCCCACATCCTCAAAACGAGCCTCCCCCTTCTTAAAGAAAGTATATCCTATAGGTTGCCATTGTAGTCTGTTGGCAAGGCACAAATACACCATATCCCCCTCACGAAACTGTCCGGAAAGCAAAGAATCCGGAAGAGCTACAGTCCAATTCCTGCTACCGGTATAAAGTGCAGTGACATCGCGGAAGAACGGACGTCGGAATGCCGGGTAAACATCGGAATATTTCCCCAGTTTCCGTACCGCCTCCTTATCAATACTATAGGTTGCCCGGTACATTTTTCCCCTCGAAATGCTATATTCTTCCGCTTTGCTCCATACTTCTTCATAAGGAAGATTTGCAATGTATGTCTTTCCTTCCTTATCCAAAACAAAATTCCAGAAATGAGAGGCATTGTTGTCTCCTAATACCATCACCCTATCTACTCCGCACGGAATGCCCAATGCCCGCAACACATATATCATGGCATCCGTAAACTCTCGGCAACTGCCCGTATGCCATTTCAGTACATCCGGTCCCAAATGAGGCCCCACCGGAAAAAGAGCCGTATTCCGGTAGTTCGCTTTCCGCAACGTATCCATCAACAACTGGGCGGCAACCTTAGGATTATCAGCCTCATCTGTCTTCCTGAATTCATCCAAAATCGGGCTATAGCACTCATAAATTTCTTTGCGCCAGAGAGAAAGCGGCTCATCCCCTATTCTATAAGGCAATATATATTCGCAGAAAGTATCAAAATCAACATGCTTTCCCCAAGGTTGCTCCCGCCAGACTTTGAATGCCCATTCTATATGATTGACCAAAAAAGCGGAATCCACCGTCATAATGTCCCTCTTATAAGTCAATTGATTTATAGAAAATTCTCCATCTGCTCTTTTCAAGGAATCAATCAACTCTTGCACATGCCTGGAATAAGGAAATGAAACGTATTCACTGAAATACTTCCTGTAATTCTCCAAGGCCTTTCCCTCGTAAGCACCATGAAAAGGCATATTCTCTATCAGAAAACAAGCAGCACGATATTTGTCACCGTCCTCTTCCTTGTAACGGTCCAGTACCTTTTGCAACTCCGCACGGTTATCACCGGCAAGATTCAAAGCTGTGTCCAACCACTGATTTTCCGAAGAACAAGCCATAAACAGACCTGCTGTAAACCATACCCATACACACCAATGTTTCATATCACTATTCCATTTTTTTCTATTCCAATCTGAAAGACAATCCAATCAATCCTTACAATCCGATACAAATACCTGCTTACCATCTTCCATATGAAATATCAGTTCTTCTTCTCCACGGGTACTGTCATGCAAATAGAGCAAAGCTCCCGATGGTATCCCGTCATATGGCAGAAAAGGTTTTTCTGCCATTTTCTTCCCCAATGAGTTCCAACAGCCCTCTCCCCAATAGAAGAGTTCATAACAATCCCCTATCCTGACAAAGTTATCATCGTTACGGGGCATATACATAAAATTGTCTATAGTAACAACCTTTCCAAAATCCACCGTTACACTTGCACCGGGTTTTGATGAAATGAAATACGACAACGGCTCATTATCATAGACCTGATGGGCAAAAGTACCCACTGTAGCCGGAGCATCTCCCCAACTGTCTATAGGGACAATTTCTTCCTCTCCTTTATAAAAATGCATTTCGGCAACTTCCGCATATCCCTCTGCCGAAGAACAAAAACGGGCATAGCGACCCCTTACCGGTTTCTCAAGAATAACGTGATTATAATTGATACCGGGCGTATCTTTCACAGTACACAACAACTCCGCATTTTTAAAATCCTTATCACAAGCCGCCTCAAAATGCCCGTCTTTTATCCCTCCCATATAATTCCTGATACGTTCCGAAAGAGGGTATTTCCGATACAATTCAGCAGAATAGCACTTGGAGGTATCTGCAACATAAGGATGTATATCCTTGCCATCAAAATAAAAAGGATTTCCAATAGGGCGATACTGCCCGTTTGCGAATGCCAACAATATATAAACCTGCCTCGAAGCCAAATTCCTGAAAAGCGCTTTTCCACTTTCTACCTTAGTAAAATCTATTCCCCGCCACCCATAAGCACTGAACAACCCCACATAAACATAATTCCCGTCCATCCCTTCTACCGGCAGTTCCAGATTCGAATCAAAATAATTATCCGACACTTTTCTTGCAAACACATCCTTAAAAGCAGCCGGTACGGACCGGTTCCGCATAAAATCGCCATCCATGTCCCATTGTCTGCCAAAACACCGGCGGTAAACCACGCTCGGGCGCCGACTGTCAATATAGAAACTTCCCCGTTCCGGCTTCCGGGAAGGGAAAGTAAAAGGAAGGCAGACACCCGTTACATCCCTCACCACATTCCACACATGCCCTTTCCGTGTTTCCGCATTGAAAGTATAGAAATCATAGGCTACCGGGACGCCGATGGCCCGCATCACATAAATCATAAAATCACAAGCATCCTGACACTTGCCGATACGATTATGCAGCAGGTACTCTCCTCCCAAATGCGGATAGTTAAAGACCCATGTAAACCGGTAAGGGTCTTCCTTCTGCAAATACTCCCAAACTACGCTAATCGCCTCCACTACATCGATACCCGTATAAACCTCGTCCAGCAAAAAGGAATAACGGTCATGGTATATCTGCCGCCAGTTGTCCGGAGTCTCATTTCCGATACGATAGGGAAGCAGCCATTCACAGAAATCTGCAAAAGAAAGGGAAGCATTCCACGGACGCTTTTTCCAACCATCAAAAGCCAAATCAATGTTATTTATCAAGAATTCAGCCCTTATATTCAGTACATCCGGTTTTCTCTGCAATCCGGAAGGGGTATAATAATCCCAATCCGGTACGGCAGTATCCTTCAGCATCACCCCATAAGCATCTGCCGAAGCCAGCACTGTTTTCAAAGAATCCAGTTCTTCACCTTCAAGGGCATAGTGATAAGGCATATTTTCTATCAAGAAACAAGCGGCTTTATATTTTTCAGGCTCATCTTTATAATATTCCAGTACCTTTTCCAGTTCGCCTTTGTTGGTTGCAGCACACTCCAGTGCGTACTCCAATCTGCCGGAAGCATTGCAAGCCTCCAATATCCCGGCAATCAATAATATCCAGAGCAATTTAAACAGAACTTTCATCTTAGTCTATTCTTTTAAAGATACGTTTCCATCTCATTTTTCCAGTATTCGGGCTGACGGACTTCCATACCAGCCATGCCCTTCCCACTATAAATGGTTCCGGCAGTAATCCCCAGTAGCGGGAATCTTTTGAATTCACCATCTTGTCACCCGAAACGAAATAATAGTTCTCACAGAAGCGGTAATTGTGTATCACACTGTCCCCCAGCAGAACCGAATCTCCATGCAATGTCAGTTTCTTTTTCTGTTCCCACTCTATCACGTTCCGATACAGCAACCGTGTTTCCGGATTCATTCCTACCACGCTGCCTTTGGCCGGTATATAAAGAGGCCCAAACTCGCTGATAGTCCACCCATTACAGCCACCATCGGGAAAGCTCTTAAGAACAAGGCCCCGCTCCTCCGTCATTCCCGAAGATATCAATTCATCCAATTCCTCCTGCGCCTGCACATTTCCTGCGATACCATCAAATCCGGACACACGATAATGCGTATTCCTTATCTCCAACGTATCCCCCGGCATGGCGATACAGCGCTTCACGTAATACAACATCACGTCCAGCGCAATGCTGTCCCACCTGCCCGGATAAGGAAAATTGAACACCAACACATCATTCCGCTGATAATTTCTCCATCCGGACATACGTTGTATCTTCACCTCCTTTTTCTCCACGGCATCAAGCACATTGAATAGGCGTGCTCCACCCGAACATTTATCCACCAGAATACAATCACCCGCCAGCAACGACGGTTCCATCGAGTCCGACGGTATCTTGAAGGAGGTCACCACAAACACCTGCAATACTATCAGTATCACAACAAGCAGGCACAGACAGAATAATACGTTTGTTATTCCATTCAACCATTTTTTCAATTGCAGCCGCTCCTTCATCCCATCAATCAGTTATTTTGCATCCCCACTAATCTTCAAAACCAACGGAGAATTTTCTGTATTGCAATATACCGTTATCGTCTTGTCGAAGTGCTCCGGATGTTCGGCTTTATAAACCACTTCCAAAGCTATTTCCTTACCCGGTAATGCCGGTTCCTTTGAATAAGCTACGGTAGTACAACCACAAGAAGTGGCAACATCTTGTATAACCAATGGTTTGTCACCCACATTCTTCAATATAAAAGTTGCTTTTTGTTCCTCCTGCCAATCAAAACGACCCAGCGAAACAGATATATTGCTGGCATCCACTTCTGTTTTTATCACTTTACTTTCATCTCTTCGTTCTATCTTCTCACCTTTAATAATCTTCAGATAGAGTTCTTTCACTTTAGGATTATAAATTGGATTACCAATAGCAATAACCCTATTATTTCTATCTAACAAAAAAGTTTGAAAATTCATATTAGAAGGAAATTTATTCAATTTATTAAACTTATTATTTTTATCTATATATACCGAATGATTAAACCGTTCTCTCTTTAACAAAAGCCGTATTTCATTAAGCTTATATGGCTGAAAAACAAACTGAAAATGCACAGTATTCGGAAATATAGAATCAACATTTACTGCAAAATCTTGCCATTGTGATAAACCCAATTTACAACTCATACAACCTATCGAATCTATATAGGTTATTATCTTATACATACATATGGAATCTGCATTCAAAGTATCTCGACCTTGCATAAAAAAATGCATATCATTAGGATACAATATTTCACGTCCTTTCCACTCTTGCATTAACTTTACGAGTATTTCTCGATCCTTATTTCCACAAGAAATAAATAGTATAACTGACAGAGAAATATATAAAATACGATTCATAACTACAAATTCAACGAATATTTAACCAATTCTACTTCCTCTTTATCCATTAAAGCATATATTGTATCATCTGAATCTGATACACAAAAATTCATAATTGGAAAATCTAAGACAAACTTACATATAGGAGTGGCATCCCAAGCTAGCTGATAAATAATTTTTCCATTAAAAGCCTTTACACCAACTTCCTTATAACTATTTCCTGAATACAGTAGATAAACATACTTCTCTGTAGCATAAGCTTTAATAAAAGCCATTTTATTAGCTACACTCATTGGGGCCGACCTAGTTGTACCTGTATCTTCTGTTTTATATTCAGGGTATCCTCCTACAAATTCAAATGATTTATCTATATTATCTTTATTTACAGAATACAATGAAAATATAGGTGCTGACCCTATAGCAAAGACAAATCGATTCAATGATTTATTAGAAGATAACGTTCCTTGATAAGCCATTCCTCTTAAACGATTTTTAACTTCTTTTTCTTGTTTATCACGATAAGGATACTCGTAGTAATACCTACTTCCAATATGCTTACCAGTAAGACTAAACATATTATTTTCATAAAACCCTAATCCTAAATATGTATCATATTGAGTTGGGCATATATTTAAGCTCATCAGACTATCCTGCATCAACACTGGAAATTGAATGTTTCCTTGTTTAATTTGCCGTAGATTCATTTCCACTAGGTTCCGCTTATAAACATCATATACCCCAATTAACGAATCTCCATACAAAGAGCACAAAGAAAAAACCTGAAGGAATTCATTATTACCTTCCCCTCTTTTTCCAAAATGATATACAGAATTATTATCTCTTAAATCTATTAATGTAAATATACTATCATTTATATCATCATAGATAACAACCGATGAATCAGCATAATGAATAATATATGGTCTCCCTAAAATTAATTCATGATTTAAGACATTCGCAGAAGTAATTTTACGCATCTTTGTAAATGAAGCATCAAATTTTCTCATTTTTTCATCATAATTTGTACATGATGAAAATGAAACTACTAAAATTAGAACCAATAAATATTTCATAATAAAGAATAAAAAAATATTAGTATATTAACATATAATCAAGAGAATTCTCTTCTTCGTTGTCTTTTATTTTGAATAACAAAGAAGAGTTCTCCTGAATTACTTTCTGTATTTATCCAATAAAATGAATTACTAGAAATACTGACGATACCCTCTTACAAAAAAGCCATCATAATCTACAAAACATGTACGATCTGTTTGAATACAAAATGGACCTATTATAATCTCTGCACCAGACGCCATAGCATCTACATTCTTTAACAGCAACTCACATATCTGCTCAGTATCTTCTACAGTATGCAATCTTTCTACACTGATTAAAGAAAACAGAACAACAAACAATATTAATATTTTTTTCATACTATTTCTTGATTTATATTTATTAATTAAACATAGTGTATAAGCGATTGTCCTTTACATCCACCCCATCCCCAATCTTTACAGATACCAATTGCATATATAGCACAACCATAACAATCACCAGAACCTTCACCACCATCTGCTAATGCTTCTATATTAGCCAATGCCAAATCAGACATAACATCTGTTTTCTGATTTGCATAAACTCCATATCCTGCAATCGCTGCAAATGCTGCAACAAAAGCTATCTTAATCATTTTCTTCATACTACTCTTCAGTTTTATTAGTATAAGATTATTCTTTTTTTATCATTTACCACAAGCATAATGCTTGCGTACCAGAATCAAGATATAAAAATCTTGGAGAACTCTTTTCTTGCCATACCTATCGAAATGGCAGAAAACACACTCTGTTTTCAATTCAAATTACTATCTTTGCCTCGACCTCCTTTCTTGGTGGGTTATGGAACGGACGGTACGAGATGCACCAACCAAACGTGAACCGTCCGTTCCTCTCCATCCATATTATAGTTTACTTTATTTCATACTATACTCTATTATCGGATCATCTTTATTCACATCCGTTGCCAAGATTATTCCTTTTTGTTCATCTACCGATATGCCATAAACATAATGATCTAACACATACCTGCAGAGAGGTTCGCCGGTCAGACTAAAAACATAGATATACCGTCCTCCATCCGGCAAATAGACACCTTGCTGTACATTTTGCGCAATTTCCTTAAAAGAGCGCCCATGAAAAACCGCATAGATAGCACTGTCTGCCACTTGGACATCGCTAAATCCCATGATACCCGTAGGAATACCATAACCCTGAGAAATCTTAAACTCCGGTTCACCGTGCGGACCAATGCGTACCACATGCGTACTATCTTTCAAATTAAAGACTTCAAGTACTTCGCCCAACTGGGTAACTGCTGCCAGCACTCCATTTCGGGGATTATAGTCGATGAAGCTACGCCATGCCTGAGCCAATGCAGGACGGGCATTCTGTAAAGCCTCCGCGTTGGCTGACGGTATTTGACCGGTTCTGCGCAATAATTTCCCTTGATAGTTTACCCAGCAAAAGCGGCTACTGCCAGATCCGTCCGGAACAATGAAGGTAAAGTCGTCAACCATCACAAAGTCTAAAACGCGAAGCATGTCAGCATCCATATTTATCACTTTCTGAGGAACGATTGAGCAACCCGACGAAGTAAAATCATACTTGGTCAATACGGACTTACCAGCATCAAGTCCCCACAGAGATTGACCATGCCATCGGATATTTTCAGCAGAAAGCATCTCTTCGGGAGCCTCGCCCCGCTTGCCGAACGAAGCAAAATAGCGGAAACCCGGATAGTGGAAAACATGGCAAAAGTAGTCCGTGCCATGCAAATCCATTACCACAGCCTTATCACCCTGCACCCGAACGCGGAACGGATAACGGAACAAAGCGGTGTCCAATGGCTGCACCCTCGCTTTCAGCTCGATTGTTTGCGGAAAATCCATGTAGGCAACAGAAGTTGCTACTTTTTTCTGCGTACAAGAGGAAAGGGATAGTGCGGACAAGCTAATGAGGCATGCTATAATAAATGTGCACATGTTCGACTCCTTCCTTGGTAAGCGGACAAACAACTGAACCTCTTCCGACACACGCACCACCAGATCCTGTCTCACCGGCCGCCAATGCCTCTATATTCTCCAACAATAAATTATCCAAGCTTTCTGAATGAGTAGTTTCAGCATAACCTAAAATCGCGATGGCACTAACAACCAAAATTCCCAATAACTTCATTTTGCGTTTCATAGCATTTTTGTTTTTTGTTATGCCAATAAAGGTAAAAGGAAAAATTGGAAAACAGCAACTAAATAATAAACAAACATACCAAAAAGGGGCGTGAAAAAAATTTCACGCCCCTTAACACCTATTTGGTTAACATTTCAGCTACTTAGAGATAACAATTTGATACCCCTGCTTTTCTGATACAGCGAGTATTTTGACAGATTTATCCGTTTCAAATAGTTTGCGCAATGAGTTAATTGCTTTTCTGCGACGTTCTTTCAATCCCGTATCAGATAAGGTCCAACAGCAAACTACAGCTATTTCATCGTACGTCAGGAAATAATCGGATGTAGCTATAAAAGCAAGCAATAGTTTTGCGGCTTGGGGAGGGCAAAATTTCACTTCTTCTTTATTGGTTAGAGTATGGTTTATGGCATCGAAACTGGATTCTCCGATTAGGTAGATGTTCTTCTCCGATACATCGGTTGCCTTTTCCTTTTTATGTAGTTGAATCCTTACATAAAAAAACAATCCGAACAGTAAAATACACAAAAAGCAGGATAGTATCAGCAGTACATTATCTTTCCAATCAATGCAATACAAAAAAACGGGTTGCATGTATGCAGTCAGACTCATCGTATACATGTTGTCCAGATAGTAGGTACCCAAATTGTTTTGTGAAGTACAAATTGTTTCATTTCCAGCAAATGTTTCTTGAAAAACATCTTTCCCCAATGGGGTAATCTTCAAAGAAAGCACACACACTGTGCCACGGTACCGCGCATCCATTTCCTCTTGCCATTCAGACCTAATCTTTTCCAATGGAAATTTCCCATAGCAATTCAGAATATCGGCTTTATATCCTACAACTTCCAACAAATATAACCCTTGTGCCTCTTTCAGCGAATCTATCGTCACTTCAAATTCGCCTTCTTCTGTTATTACTTGTCTCTTGGTCTGTTTTGTTCCATTATTATCCCAAGAGACATGATACACCCTCAGCTTATCAAACTCCCGATTCACCACCTGCTCCGCAACCTTCTGCAGAGTTTGCAACGCGACCTCTTTGACCACAGTTTGTCCCTTCCGGGCATTATTATACAATGCCACTCCCCAAAACAGTGCCACTACTACAATGGCACATGTCCATATTACAGTAATCTTATTACAACGTTTCATCTTCTTTTTCACTTCTGTATCTTATTCATTTCTGCCCATGCACTCGAAAAGGCATCTGCTTAATAGCGCCAAAGTTAAAACAATAATATAAAGAAAAAAGAAAATGACTTGAGAAAGAAGGAAATAAAATCAAAACAATTTCTTCTTCTAATCCGCTTTAGCTATTTTCCACCCGCCAATCGTCCGCGTGGCACTGTCAAAATTCACACCAATCTTGACCACACGCCTGCCGTCCGCCCGGTAAGGGATGGCATACTGCTTGCTGTCAATCTGAGCCAACGCCTCTTCCGGGGTACCGTCGTATTTGAACTCGAAGACATAAACGACATCCTGCAACTGCACCACCACATCCGCACGGCCTACGGAACTCTTCACTTCCGACTCCACATATTGCCCCATCAACCGGAACAGCAAATAGAAAATGGTCTGATAATGCTTTTCGGTCTTGTTCTCCAAATCATTGGGAATGGAGGCAAAGAAGGAACGGGTACGCTCCAGGCAGCTCTCCACATCACCCTTCATCAAGTCGCGAAGGAAAGAGACGACGTAGAAGGTGTTGTTCTGGGCAGGCAAGTGCACGTAAGAGGGAAGCAGGGATTCAATGAACCCTTTACGGACCTCACCGTTGGGATAGGCCAAACGATAGATTTGGAAATTACGGTCATAGCCCTTAATGGTCAGATAACCGCTCTGGTAGAGCACCGGGATGGGACTCGTTATCTGTTCCGTAGGCGCATCAAACTGCTCATCGGTAGCCTCAACACCTTCCAGCGCACGCACATCGAAGTCTGCATGGCGCAGAATATCTATCAGGAAAGTAGGCGTGCCCGTGGAGAACCAATAGTTCTTGTATTCTTTGGAATTGAAAGCATTGAACAGGCTGAACGGGTTGTAAATATCCGCACAAGCCTTACTGAAATGATAACCGTCATATTGCCGCTTCAAATGCAAGCATGCCTCCTCGTAAGTCTCATCATTAGCCTCGGCCATCCGCTCAATATCGGGTTTCAACTGCGTCAGCAGTTCCTCCTCGGTGATGCCGCAGAGGGCACTGAAGTCATCGCGCATACTGATATTTTGCAAATTGTTCAGTTCGCTGAAGATGCTCAGCTGGCTGAACTTGCTGATACCCGTGATAAAAAGAAAACGGAGATATTGCCCCAGCCCCTTGAGAGGACTGAAGAACTTGCGCATCTCGTTGCGAAGCTGTTGTTGCAAAAGGGCATCGGAATTACTGTCAAGCAGAGGAGCATCGTACTCGTCAATCAGCACTACAACCGGCTTTCCGGTCTTGGCGTAGGCACGCAGGATGATGCCTTGCAGACGCTCTGCCGCCCCCTCTTCCTCTTCCTTTTTTCCGTAAATTTCTTCCCAACGAGATAAAAACAAATTCAATTGCCCCGTCAAGTCACGCAGCTCAGTATATTTCGTCAAGCTGAAATCAACGTGCAGCACCGGGCAAACCTCCCATTCCTGCTCCAGACGTTCCATAGCCAGCCCTTCGAAAAGTTCCTTTTTCCCCTGGAAATAGGCCTCCAGCGTAGACACGAGCAAGCTTTTGCCAAACCGACGGGGGCGGCTGAAGAAATAAATTTGGTCTGTATTCACCAATTTGTACACCAGCTCCGTCTTATCCACATACACACAATTCCGCGTACGCAGTTGCTCAAAATTCTGTATCCCTATCGGATAGCGTCTGCCACTCAATTCCATAGCTGCTACTGTTTAAATTACAAGTATGACAAAGATAGCACATATTCCGCAAAAAAGAAAGCACGCCCATGGCTTTTTCATCACAAGCCCTCACTGCAAACCTACTGCACATCTTTTGCAGTAACACTGCAAAGGCGTTGCAGTAGCACTGCAAAACAGTTGCAGTGGCACTGCATCTATGTTGCAGCGGCACTGCAAAAACGATGCACTGGTTTTGCAGTGAGTATTTGGTATCTTTAACATTGGCACCCAAAGCCTTACAGCGGAGCAGAGCCCGTTTTCATCACATAACGCCCTGTCCTGAAAACAGTCAACCAAAATCAGGAGAACAAAAAGGGTGAGGGCAAAATTTGCCCTCACCCTTTTAAATTGCTCTCACTCACCCCTGAAACACCGATGAACAAGCAGATGCAGACAAGCGGTGAGGGTGGTGAGGGTGGAATTGCAAAACTTTTATTAGTTTGCTTATTTCAGCAAGCTTTCCGCATCCAGGTGCTCAGCCTCAATATCCTTGAAGTAGCGGTAAGTACCCACCTTCAATTCTTCGGTGGCCGCATCGTCACAAACGATGATACCCTTTTCGTGCATCTGCAAGGCGCTGATAGTCCACATCTGCATCACGGGACCCTCGACTGCATGATAGAGGGCACGTGCCTTGTTGTGTCCGTTTACGATAATCATTACCTCGCGGGCGCTAAGCACAGTACCCACACCGACGGTCAGGGCAGTCTTGGGCACCTTGTTCACGTCGTTGTCAAAGAAACGGGAGTTGGCAATGATGGTATCGGTAGTCAATGTCTTCTGGCGGGTGCGTGACGAAAGGGAAGAACCCGGCTCGTTGAAAGCGATATGTCCGTCGGGACCGATACCGCCCATGAAGAGGTCGATGCCGCCGTAGGACTTGATTTTTTCTTCATAGCGTGCACACTCGGCATCCAGGTCGGCAGCGTTGCCGTTCAGGATATTGGTGTTCTCCGGCTTGATGTCTATATGGCTGAAGAAGTTGTTCCACATAAAGGAATAGTAGCTTTCGGGATGTTCCTTGGGCAAACCTACATACTCGTCCATATTGAAAGTCACTACGTTCTGGAAAGACACGATGCCTTTCTTGTTCAGGTCGATAAGTTCCTTGTACATGCCCAACGGAGAAGAACCGGTGGGGCATCCCAATACAAACGGTTTTTCAGGTGTCGGATGAGCGGCCTTGATCTTGGCAGCCACATAATGTGCCGCCCACTTTGATACGGATTGATAATCCGGTTGAATGATTAGTCTCATTGTGATTGTTTTATTAGGTTAATAAATTAGGGGTAATTTTCAACTTCAATTCTTAATTCTTTAATTCTTAATTTTCAACTACTTCCTATCCTTCTTCAAACGCTCTGCCATGGCACGTGCCAGGTTTTCGCATTGTTCGTAAGTAATGTCCTTCATGGCCTGCTTCATCTCTACCGGGTCGCCCACAATCTCGAACTTGCTCTTTTCGGCAAACTCGCCCATGCGCTTCACGGCAGCACCTGCCCAGCAGAAGGATCCGAAGTATCCCAGATAACGTCCCTTCACTTCGCGTACCAGAATCTTGGAGAGCAAGGATTCTATCTCAGGATAAATCTGGTTGCTGTAGGTGGGGCTGCCGATGATAAGTCCGCGATACTTGAATATGTCGGCAATGATATAAGAAGGATTGCTCTTGCTCACATTGTGCATCACGATGTTCTTGATGCCTTGTGCAGAAAGTTCCGCCGCAATGGCTTCCGCCATCTGCTCCGTGTTGCCGTACATGGAACCATAGGCAATGACCACACCTTCGTCAGCGGCGTAGCGGCTCAACTTGTCGTAGATGCCGATAACCTTGGCTATGTTTTCCGTCCACACCGGCCCGTGCGTGGAGCAGATGGTGGAAATGGGCAGACCGCCCAGCTTGGCAAGTGCCTTCTGCACCGGAGAGCCGTACTTGCCCACGATGTTGGAATAGTAGCGCACCATCTCGTCCCAGTATCTGTCCAGATTGATGCGGGTATCCAGGAACCCTCCGTCCAACGTGCCGAAACAGCCGAAACCGTCACCGGCGAAAAGGACTCCTTCCGTTTCGTCAAAAGTCATCATCGTCTCGGGCCAGTGCACCATCGGGGTCATATAGAAGCGGAGCTTATGATGCCCCAAAGCCAGAAAATCCTCGTCCTTCACCATGTACTGTTCGCCCGTCACGCCATAAAAGCCCTCTATCATGCCGAAGGTCTGCTTGTTGCCCACGATGATGATGTCGGGGTAATGCTGCTTTATCAGGCGGATAGAGCCCGAATGGTCCGGCTCCATATGGTTGATGATGAGATACTGGATGGGGCGCTCGCCGATAATGCTCTTTATCTTGCGCAGATACACCTCGAAGTAGCAGATGTCCACCGTATCGACCAAAGCGACCGTCTCATCATCTATCAGGTAAGAGTTGTAGGAAACCCCATACGGCAACGGCCACATACCTTCAAACAAATGCTTATTGCGGTCATTCACTCCCACGTAGTGGATTTTTCCTTTTATCACTGTTTTTGGGTTCATAATTATTCTTTATTTAGATTGATTCCATATTTAAAGTTGCGGCAAAAATAATTCTTTTTTCTCACATTTCATACTTCTTTCCCTGATATGCACCGAGTTCTTTCATTCTTTTTTGAACCCGATGATTAAATTCATAATTTTTTAGTCCCCAGTCGGGTGCAATGAGCAGTTCCTTAGGAGACTGGGAGACGAAACGCTCCAGCACCAAGTCCGGCCGCAGATGCTCGATATAGTCTATCACGAGGTCGATATATTCGTCCACACCGAACAGATGGAAATCTTCGGGATGCTGCCGGTACTCCAGAGCCATGCGGGTGCCCCTTATCAGTTGCAGCTGGTGCATCTTCAAGGTAGTGAGCGGCAGACGGGACAGTACGCCGGCTTGTGCCACGATGCTTTCGTGCGTCTCGCCCGGCAGTCCGAGGATGACATGCCCACCGGTCAGGATTCCGCGTGAAGCGGTTCTTTCCACCGCATCGGCGGCGGCATGGAAAGTATGCCCGCGGTTGATGCGGCAAAGTGTCTTGTCGTCGGTACTCTCTATGCCGTACTCCACTAAAAGGAATGTATGCCGGTTCATCTCCTCCAAATAGTCCAGCAGGCTGTCGGGCATACAGTCCGGACGGGTGCCGATGACCAGGCCCACCACCCCGTCTGCCGACAAGGCTTCCTCGTATTTCCGCTTCAGGTCTTCCAGTTCGCCATACGTATTGGTATAGGCCTGGAAATAGGCGAGATACTTCATCTCCGGATATTTGTGTGCAAAGAACTGCTTGCCTTCTTCCAGCTGGCGGGTAATGGATTTCTCCGTACGGCAATAATCGGGGTTGAAGGTCTGGTTGTTGCAATAGGTGCAACCGCCGACTCCTTTGTTTCCATCCCGGTTGGGGCACGTAAAACCGGCATTCAGCGATATTTTCTGTACCTTATAGGAAAAATATCGCTTCAGAAAAAGAGGGAACTCATTATAGAGCGTAGATTTGGTTTCCATACATATTCCTTATGTAAGTGGCAAATATAGGATTTTTCCGTGGGATGAACCTGCAAAAACAAGAATACTTTCCACCCGATTTGTTAACGAACATAAAACAAAGAATTTCCACCTGCACTAAAAAATGTTTCATCCACTGATATATAACTAATTAATTGAGAAAGAGTACATCCAAGTGCAATTACATTAAACACAATTTAGTGATTAGACACTCTTTTTACACACAATTTCCTCAGTTTATACACCTCAAGAATGAAATAAATTCATAGCTTTGCATACAACCTTAATGAATCAACCTATAAATACTATAACACCATGGCAACAATCGCATTGGACATAGGCGGCACAAAAATAGCCAGCGCCATTTTCTTTCCGGACGGAAGCATGATGTTTAACCGCAAACGGCTCCTGAAAGGAAGAACCGGACACGAAGTGGGCAAGCTCGCCGCGGATATCCTCGCCAAACTTCTTACCGTAGCACGCAGAAGCCGTATACACGTCGACGGAATAGGTGTCTGCATCCCCGGTATCGTTTACTCCCAAACCAACCGGGTATGGGCCCCCAACATACCGGGCTGGGACAACTACCCCCTCTATGAGGAGCTGCGCAGTGTAACGCCTCCGGGCATCGAGATATACATCGACAGCGACCGTACCTGCTATATGTATGGAGAGATGTGGCAAGGTGCCGCCAAAGAATGTCACAGTGCCATATTCATTGCCGTGGGAACCGGTATCGGTGCCGGCATCATCATCGACGGGCACGTGTTGCACGGAGCCAACGACATTATCGGCGCCACCGGCTGGATGGCCCTGCAACCTCCCTACCGGGAAGAGTATGACGCATGCGGATGTTTCGAATATTACGCTTCCGGCAATGGTATCGGGGCACGGGTACGCGATGCCGTACGCGCCAACAAGGCATACAAAGGAAAACTGCGCCAGAAACCCATCTGCCGCATATCGGCCTATGATGTGTTCAGTGCCTATAATGAAAAAGACCCTATCGCAATCTCCGTATTGCACAAAGCCGTCGAGATGTGGGGCATGGCTTCCGCAAATCTGGTCAGCCTGCTCAACCCGCAGAAGATAATTTGGGGCGGAGGCGTCTTCGGCCCTGCCGGTATCTTTATAGATGACATTTACAAGGAAGCCTGCAAATGGGCGCAGCCGCTCAGCATCAAGCAGGTGGAATTTGTACCTTCTCAGTTGTCCGGTAATGCCGGACTGATAGGAGCAGCGTTTCTTGCCATCAAAAATCACTTGTATGAGTAACAGTTATCACAAGAATCTCGTATTCACGGCAGCGTGCATCGGGATGTGTTTCTTCGGAGTCTCCATGATTACATTGGGAGCAGTGCTGCCATCCCTCATAGCCAAGCTGAATCTGAGCGGGTTGCAGACAACCTCACTGGTCACTTTCCTGCCTCTGGGCATGCTGGCCGGTTCCCTGATTTTCGGTCCCATCGTAGACCGGTTCGGACATAAAGCCCTGCTGGTGCCCAGCTGCATCATCGTACTGCTGGGGATGGAAGGACTTGCCTTCTTTGAAAGCGTGCCACTGCTGCAAGCTTCCATCGTCGGCATCGGCCTGGGCGGAGGCATCCTCAACGGAGAAACCAATGCATTGGTATCCGACATCTCAGGAGAATCCGAAAAAGGCTCACGCCTCAGTTTTCTGGGCATGTTCTACGGACTGGGCGCATTGGGCATACCAATGTTGCTGGGCTCCCTTTCCAGGCATTATTCATTCGAAACCATCTTACTGGGAATTGGCGTAGTGATGCTTGCGGGCATTATATTCTGTATCCCCGTACGCTTCCCCGCCCCTAAGCAGGCGCAAGGTTTCCCGGTAAAAGAGGGATTGGGACTGCTGAAAGAAAGCAGCTTACTGCTACTCAGCTTCATTCTTTTTTTCCAAAGCGGCATCGAGGGTGTCTGCAACAACTGGTCCACGAGTTACTTTGGGCAGATGACGGATATTCCGGCCAATCAGGCATTGATTGCACTGACCTGCATGGTAGCGGGACTGACCGTGGCACGTATGGTGCAGGTTGCGATATTCAAGAAGATAAAACCGGAAACCGTGCTGCCCTACAGCCTTGCACTCACTGCCATAGGCTTCTGTTTCCTTATGTTCTCGCCGGGGTTTGCACGCGCGGCAGTCGGCATGGTGCTGGTAGGTATGGGGCTGTCGGCCACGTATCCCGTGATACTCAGCATTCTTGGAAGCCGGTACCCGTCCTTATCGGGAACAGCATTCAGCGTGGCGCTTGCCATAGCCCTCGTCGGCCAGACTGCAATGAACGGCCTGATGGGAATGGTTTCCCAATACACCAATGGCATCGGGCTTTATCCTTATCTGATGATTGCCTCACTTGCCGTCATGCTCCTTTTGTATAAACGCTCACTCAAATAAATTTATTAACTTCTTAAAAAACAAAAAAAGTTATGTTAGCACTCGAATGGTTAAAGAATGCCCATGGCATTATGGAAAAACTGGAGGCTACCCAGTTGGAAAACATCAAAAAAGCAGCCACTGTTATGGCAGATTCCATCGAAGCCGGTCGTTGGGTCCACACGTTTGGTTGCGGCCACGCAACAATTCCCGTAGAAGAAATGTATCCGCGTATCGGCAGCTTTGTAGGATTCCACCCGCTTTGCGAATTGCCTCTGACATTCTTCACGCAGATTATCGGCCAGATGGGTATTCACCAGTTCCTCTTCCTGGAACGGGCAGAAGGCTACGGCCAGGAAATCATGAAGAACTATGATTTTGATTCCAAAGACTGTATGTGGATTTTCTCACATACCGGTATCAATGCCGTCAATATAGACATGGCATTGGAAGCCAAGAAGCGCGGCATGAAAGTTATCGTATACGGTTCGGCCAGCGAAACGGGCGACAAGGCCAGCCGTCACTCCAGCGGAAAGAACCTCTTCCAGTTGGCAGATATCGTAGTGGATTCCTGCGTTCCCCTGGTAGACGCCTCCGTACCTTTGAAGAACCACTTCGACAAGGTAGGTCCGTTGTCTACATTGAGTTTCGTCACCATGGTATGGATGACCATCACTACCGTTGCCGAAATCCTTGCCGACCGTGGCGTACACTTGTACATCCATCCGTCGCACAACGTTCCGGGTGACACAACCGCCCACGAACGACTGGATGCAGCCATTGCAGAATATCAAAGAAAAGTCAAGTGCTTGTAACGAAAGATATTCCAATCATCATCTCATCCAATCATCATCTATGAGTGACGGAGGCCCGTCCCTGCTTCGCCCCCAAGAAGCAGGACGGGCTTTTTCTGTTCAAAAAGAATAAAATCGGCCCACTGCTTCGATAAATCTTCCCTTTGTTGTATATTTGTTCCCCAGAAAAAATAGGGAAACAGATAAGCATAAAAGATAGATATGAAACAGATAAGTATCGCACTTCTCCTCTGCCTCTGTACGCTGGCAGGTTTCGCCCAAAGTGGCAAGGCGCTCGATTTGAAAGAAATCGTATCGGGCAAGTTCACTCCGAAGAATATTTCCGGCGTTATCCCCATCCCGGGAGACGGGGAACATTATTCGCAGATGAATGCGGACAGGACACAAATCATCAAGTACTCCTTCAAAACGGGAAAACCCGTGGAAGTGCTGTTTGATGCCGCTACCGCACGCGAATGCACGTTCAAGACATTCGACAGCTACAGCTTTGCTCCGGACGGCAGCAAGCTGCTCATTGCCACCGAAACAACTCCCATCTACCGTCATTCCTATACGGCTGTGCATTACATCTACAGCCTGAAGCGCAACCTGGACGGTAAAATCAACAATATCGTGGAAAAGCTTTCGGACGGCGGCCCGCAGCAGGTGCCCGTATTTTCACCGGACGGCAACCAGGTGGCTTTTGTACGCGACAACAACATCTTCCTTGTAAAACTGCTCTACGGCAACAGCGAAAGCCAGGTGACGGAAGACGGGAAACAGAACGAGGTGCTGAACGGCATCCCCGACTGGGTTTACGAAGAGGAGTTCTCCTTCAACCGTGCGCTGGAATTCAGTGCCGACAGCCAGATGCTGGCTTTCATCCGCTTCGACGAGAAAGATGTTCCCTCCTACTCTTTCCCTCTTTTTGCCGGACAAGCCCCCCACTTCACCCCTTTCGAGAAGTATCCGGGAGAGTATACTTACAAATATCCTAAAACGGGAGAAGTAAATTCCAAAGTGTCCGTACACACCTTCGACATCAAGTCGAAAGTGACCCGCAAGATAAACGTGCCGGTAGATGCAGACGGCTATATTCCCCGCATCCGCTTTACCCAAGACCCCAACAAACTTGCCGTCATGACACTGAACCGCCATCAGAACCGGTTCGACCTATACTTTGCCGACCCTCGCAGCACGGTAGCCAAACTGGCTCTGCGTGATGAAAGCGATACCTATATCCGCGAGAATGTATTCGACAACATCATCTTCTATCCGGAAAATTTCAGTTTTGTCAGCGAAAAGAGCGGATACAACCATCTGTACTGGTATAGCATAGGCGGCAATCTGCTGAAACAAGTGACAGCCGGACAATATGAAGTGCAGGAGTTCCTGGGTTATGACCCCGAAGAAGGAAGCTTCTACTTCAGCAGCAACGAGGAAAGCCCCATGCGCAGTGCCATCTACAAGATTGACCGGAAAGGTAAAAAGACCAGACTATCGTCACAAGCCGGAACAAACAGTGCGCAGTTCAGTGCGAACATGAAGTACTATATGAACCGTTATTCCAATCTGGACACTCCGACCGTCATTACGCTGAACGACAATACCGGCAAGACTCTTGCCACCCTGATGGACAATGCGGCATTGAAGCAGGAAATCAGCGGCTATGACATGCCACGGAAGGAATTCTTCACTTTCCAGACTTCCGACGGAACCACATTGAATGGCTGGATGATGAAACCTGCCGACTTCTCTGCCGGCAAGAAATACCCGGTACTGATGTACCAGTACAGCGGCCCCGGTTCACAGCAAGTGCTTGACAAGTTCAGTGTAAGCTGGGAAACCTACATGGCATCACAAGGCTATATCGTGGTTTGCGTAGACGGGCGTGGCACCGGAGGACGGGGTGCCGAATTCGCCAAATGCACCTATCTGAACCTGGGTATCAAGGAAGCCAAAGACCAGGTGGAAACCGCCCTCTACATGGGCAACCAGCCTTATGTGGACAAAAACCGCATCGGAATCTGGGGATGGAGTTACGGTGGATACATGACCATTATGAGTATGAGTGAAGGAACACCGGTATTCAAGGCCGGAGTAGCCGTAGCTGCCGTTACCGACTGGAACTACTACGACACCGTTTATGGCGAACGCTTTATGCGCACACCGAAAGAAAACGCCGAAGGCTATAAGGCCAGTTCCACCTTTACCCGTGCCGACAAGCTTCACGGCAACCTGCTGCTGGTACACGGCATGGCAGACGACAATGTACACTTCCAGAACTGTGCCGAATATGCCGAACAACTGGTACAACTCGGCAAACAGTTCGATATGCAGGTTTACACCAACCGCAACCACAGTATCTACGGAGGAAATACCCGGTTACACCTATACACGCGGTTGACCAACTTCTTCAACAAAGAATTGAAATAATGCCCGAAAGAGTACGTAAGCCTGAGTGGCTCAAAATAAGCATCGGTGCCAACGAGCGCTATACCGAGACCAAACGCATTGTCGAATCGCATTGCCTACATACCATCTGTAGCAGCGGCCGTTGCCCCAATATGGGGGAATGTTGGGGGAAAGGCACCGCAACCTTCATGATTGGGGGAAATATCTGCACCCGGTGCTGTAAGTTCTGCAACACGGCAAGCGGGAAGCCCTTGCCACTGGATGCCGATGAGCCTACACATGTGGCAGAGTCCATTGCCTTGATGAAACTCTCCCATGCAGTCGTCACCTCCGTAGACCGTGACGACCTGCCCGACTTAGGCGCGTCACACTGGGTACGTACCATCCGGGAAATCAAGCGGCTCAACCCTGACACCACCGTCGAAGTGCTGATTCCCGACTTCCAGGGAAGAAAGGAACTCGTGGCACAAGTCATCGATGCACAACCGGAAATCATTTCGCACAACATGGAGACTGTCCGTCGCATCAGCCCCCTCGTACGCAGTGCCGCCAAGTATGAAACAAGCCTGGAAGTGTTGCGGCAAATTGCAGAAAGCAATACTACCACCAAGTCCGGCATTATGGTGGGATTGGGCGAGACTCCGGAAGAAGTGGAAGAACTGATGGACGACCTCCGCCGGGTGGACTGCCACATACTGACTATAGGCCAATACCTTCAACCCACACACAAGCATTATCCGGTAGCAGCATATATTACTCCCGAACAATTTGCACTCTACAGAGAGAAAGGATTGAAAAAAGGGTTTCAGCAAGTGGAAAGCGCTCCATTGGTACGCTCCTCTTATCATGCGGAAAAACAGATCCATTTTATACAAAAAAGAAGTAAAATAGGAAACATTTAAATTTCCCAGTTGTTATGATGTAAACGACAAAATCATAATACGGATAATGAGCCATCAAAGAATTTTATCATCAAGATTCAATATGTCGCTGGGATTCATCCCCGTTATAATATCCATCATATTATGCGAGTTTATAACGCAGGACATGTCCATCTACATCGGTGCAGGTGTAGGACTCTTGTTTAGCATCTATTCGGTGAGGCATAGAGGAACGCATGTTCCGCAAATCATACTTTACTGTACTACCGGAATGTTACTGCTGTTATCGGTAACAACCCTATTCCTCGTAAACTACTGTCCCCGTTTCATGCTTCCGTTCACGCTGGAAATCAGTGCCATCATTCCCCCATTCGTCATCTACCTCAATAGGAGAAAATTTCTGGACTACCACATGTCTCAGACACAGAAATGCTGCAAGCAGCTTTTTGCACAAGGGGCAGAAGCCGCCATCGTATCCTCACGCGTAATCCTTATCATAAGCCTGCTGCATTTTCTGATTATCTTCTTGGCGGTTCTGGTCAGTTACCCTTTGGGAGACACTACCCGCCACATTCTGTTTTATGTGGCGCCTCCCCTCGTCTTTATATCAGGCATTCTGTTCAATCAGTTCGGCATTTTCTATTTCAATATAGTGATGAACCACACGGTTTTCGTACCGATAGTCAATACCAAAGGAGATGTCATGGGGAAAGCCATCGCCTCAGAAGCCATCAACCGGAAAAACGACTATATCAATCCGGTCATCCGGATTGCCGTTGCCTCACACGGCATGCTGTTTCTCCTCCCCCGCCCCAAATGCAACGTTTTCGAGAAAGATAAAATCGACTTGCTGATGGAGGGTTACCTGATATATGGAGAAACATTGGAACAAGGCGCACACAGAATTTTACGACAAACGCTTCCCACCGCCCCATTAGACCATTTGCACTTCAACTTCATGTATCATTTTGAGAATGAAGCCACCAACCGCCTGGTCTATCTCTTCACACTAGACCTGGACGATGACTCCATCCTATGCAATAAGAATTTCAAGGGGGGAAAGCTATGGACATTCCAGCAAATGGAACACAACCTGGGACGGAACTTCTTCAGCAGTTGCCTGGAATATGAATTCGAGCACCTGGAAGCTATTATTTATACAAGAGAAAAATACAAGGAATCTTAGAAAGGTCGGGAGTCTTGCCCTGCCACTCCCTCACGGTCTTGGTTTTGATATACTCCCCTTCACAAGTAATGTTCGCCGCAATGCAGAGCTTGGTCTGCGGACGGCAGTTATGAAGAATATCCTCTATCATCTTATTATTGCGATAAGGCGTTTCAATGAAAAGCTGAGTCTGATGTTCATTATAGACGCGTTGTTCCAGCATTTTCAGCTTTTTGGCACGCTCTGCCGGTTCAATGGGAAGATAACCATGGAAGGCAAAGCTCTGACCGTTGAAGCCGGAACCCATGACGGAGAGGATAATGGAAGAGGGCCCCACCAAGGGGACCACTCTCAAGTTTTTCCGTTGTGCAATAGCCACTACGTCCGCTCCCGGGTCGGCCACAGCCGGACAACCGGCTTCGGAGATCACGCCCATCGGATGCCCCTCCACCAGCGGCTTCAGATAGCCGGAGATGTCTTCGGGCGACGTATGCTTGTTCAACGTATAGAATGTCAGCGCATCAATATCTATTCCCTTGTCCACCTTTTTCAAAAAACGGCGTGCCGAGCGCACATCCTCCACGATGAAATAGCGGATTCCCAGTATTATCTCCTTATTATAAGGAGGCAACACCGTTTCAATAGGCGTATCGCCCAGCGTGACTGGCAAAAGATAAAGTGCGAGTTCCATTAGCCGTAAATGATATTTCCGTTTTCGTCCTTATACTCATCCAGTCCCTTCTCGTAAGTAGCCATGGCGCGAAGGCTCATACCTACGCTGGAGAAACCTCCATCGTGGAACAAGTTCTGCATAGTGACCTTGCGGGTGAGGTCGGAAAACATCACGATACAGTAGTCCGCACACTCATCGGCAGAAGCATTACCCAGAGGAGACATGCGGTTGGCGAAGTCGAACAGTTTGTCCATACCCTTCACACCGGAACCGGCAGTGGTCATCGTGGGAGACTGGGAAATGGTGTTGACACGTACATGGTGTTCACGTCCGTAGATGTAACCGAAGCTGCGGGCAATGGATTCCAGCAGTGCCTTGGCATCTGCCATATCGTTGTAACCGTAGAACGTACGTTGCGCAGCCACATAACTCAAAGCCAGAATTGAACCGTAGTCGGCAATGGCGTTGAGTTTCTTGGCAGCTTGTATCATCTTGTGGAAAGAGACAGCGGAGATGTCCAGCGTCTTTTCCAACATATCGTAATCCAAATCATCATATGTACGTTTCTTACGCACATTGGGAGACATACCAATGGAGTGCAGCACGAAGTCAACCGGGCCACCCAATACTTCCATAGAGCGTTTGAATACATTTTCCAAATCTTCTACACTTGTAGCATCTGCGGGAATCACCTCGCAGTTCAGTTTCTCCGAAAGAGCGGACACTTCGCCCATACGGACAGCAACCGGTGTATTCGATAAAGTGATGGTTGCACCTTCTTTTACTGCTTTTTCTGCTACTTTCCAGGCAATGGACTGCTCATTCAGAGCACCGAAAATAATGCCTCTTTTTCCTTTCAACAAATTGTAACTCATACCTATTTTTAGTAAAATTCGGCTGCAAAGATAGGAAGTTTTTGCATAAAAAGCCCGAAAGTGTGCAAAGAAAAGGGAAGAACGGCAAAAAATATACCGATCACCCACTGCAAAACTACTGCAACGCTTGTGCAGTACCACTGCAATACAGTTGCAGTATCACTGCAAACATATTTGCAGTAACGCTGCACTCCATCTGCAGTACTACTGCAAAACGCATGCAGCAGGAATGCAGTAATAACGCACTGATTATCAGCCCAGGGCTTCCTATTCTGCAAATACCTGATGAAACCCGAGACAGCATTTGAACATGAGCGCAAAAAGCCCTATATTTGCAGCAAACTAAAAAATAGAGAAGGCAATGAAGAAGTTGATTATATTTGACCTGGACGGAACTTTACTGAATACAATAGCCGATTTGGCACAAAGTACAAACCATGCCCTGCAAGCGCTTGGCTATCCCACTCACCCGGAATCGGCCTATAACTTCATGGTTGGCAACGGAATCAACAAACTGTTCGAGCGCGCCCTCCCGGAAGGGGAAAAGAGCGAAGAAAACGTCCTGCGCGTCCGCAAGGAGTTTGTGCCTTATTATGACGTGCACAATGCTGATAAAAGCCGCCCTTACCCCGGCATCCCCGAACTACTGGAACAGTTGCAGGAGAAAGGGATGATATTGGCAGTGGCTTCCAACAAATATCAATCGGCTACCGTGAAACTGATTTCACATTATTTCCCCAACATACGTTTTACCGCCGTCTTCGGACAACGGGAAGGGGTCAACGTGAAGCCCGACCCAACAGTGGTGCATGACATTCTGGACATCACCCGGATATCCCGTGAAGACGTGCTATATGTGGGAGACTCCGGAGTGGATATGCAGACGGCCGCCAATGCCGGAGTCACTGCCTGCGGAGTCACCTGGGGATTCCGTCCCCGCACAGAACTGGAAGAGTTTCATCCGGCACATATCGTAGACAATGCTACGGACATTGCCGTTATCGCCGCTCTTTGAGAAGGCACTCCCTCCCCCCCAGCTATCCGAGAGTGCATATTTACATTATGATATTTTTTAGGCGCGGATTACGCGAAAAACACGGAGTTTTTCTTTGTCTCTCCGTGAAATCCACGTACTTCCACGCCTAAAAAATAATCAGAAAGAGAACAGCCTCAGAACAATTTTCGCATCGCTCCTTTATCTCCCACCACAAGATAGGTATTCCCGTCAATCAGTAAAGCGCGCCCACGTTTCTTCTTTCGGTTTTCCTCGTTATCCACATTCACTCCAATCACCCGTCCATCATAGAAAGTGGAAATATCCTTAAAGATAGTATGCCCCACAATGATATGTTCGACGTCATAACGTTTCAACATCAGTTGCAGGGAGTCTTGTGCCAATGGATGGTATTTTGCATCCGTCCGTACCAATCCACGATACCAGATAGGTCCGCTATTACCATATAGGAAAGCCGTGAGAGGCGATAAGGCCTTACGTTCCTTCTTGCTCATGAACAATGCACGGCTCATTTCCTCATTCACTGTGGGAATATTCAAGTCACGGTCATAAAACTCCTTTCCCAAACCTGCGTGCACATACAGATTAGGTCCGATGGTCTGCATCGTATTACGGGTACCAAGCCATTTGCCAAGTTCTGTGTCCGGACCGAACAATGCCGGATAATCCATACCCAGTTTTCGGGCCAATGTCTTGTACTTTTCTTTGGTATAACGCAAATCATTTGCCGTCACAAGTGGTTCATGGTTACCCAACAGAAACGAAACATGACCACCTGCATCTGCCGCCTCCTTCTCCAATTTATAGAACAGCCAAAATATCTGCGGCACATCTTTGCCACGGTCAAATATATCACCGATAACCACCAGATGGTTGGTTCCAAAACTCCAATGGTAGTCTTTATCAATGACATTGTTGCCTCGCAGCAAGCTCATCACGCAATTCAACTTGCCATGGGGGTCAGACATCACAAACACTTTATCCGGTTGTCTGTATTGCCATTCCGGACGTTTGACCGGATGCAGCTTCACATCAAACGGATAACGCCCTTTGTGGTCCGTGACATGAAGGGTGAAATCCTGAGGAAGCACCGTATAAGTCGTATCTTCTATCTGCCCTTGGGCTGTAACACTTATGACGCACACCTTGCCGTCCGGTTCATAAATCACATAAGGTCCGTCTGCCGACAATTCCTCCTTCTTCTCCTTATCCTTCTTCTTACCGTCTAAACCAAGAGTTCCGGCACTTAGGCCGGAACTGATGAAAGTTAGAATAAATACAGTAAAAAAAGACTTTACAATAGTAGTCTGATACTTCATATTCTCGCTTTTTTGGAATTAATCACCATAAGTCGGATTCTGCTGCATATTCGGATTGGAATTCATCTCCGCCTTAGGAATGGGCAATACTACACGATAATAGTTCCAATCAAAAGATACGCTCTCATCCACCATCTTCAGATGTGAAGTCTCGGCTATTTCCGGGAATTCCTTGGTCGACTCCTTGCGCACGATAGTCTGATGATTACGAAGGGCGTCGAAGAAACGGTGTCCTTCACCGAACAACTCTTTACGGCGTTCCAACAGAACATCATCCAACGTCACCGTCTTACCCTGCACGGTCTTTTCCGGATTGGCACGGCTGACAATAGCATCCAGATACTTTACAGCCTTGTCATTGTTATTGAGCTTTACAGCCGCTTCGGCAGCAATCAGATAAAGTTCGGACAGACGAAGTACTGGAATATTGGAATCTTCCACAGCCTTGCCGCTCTGCGGCTGATACTTGGCTATGTAAGCTCTCTTTGTCTTAGGAACAACCGTATATGCCTGATTCCTGACATCATCCGGATCTTCCTGCATCAGTTCATAGAAAGAACTGGTCAGGCAATAATCATCATAACCCGCCTGCCAACAAAGGTAAGCCACACTTTCTTTGCCAACGCCGTCCACTGTCAGATTCACCAACTCAAACAAGACTTCTCCCGGATCGGAAGAGGCAAAATCAGTTCCCCATATCGTGCCATACTCATCATTGGTCCACAAACGGTACTTATTCTTTTCCGCTCCCGCAATGGCAGCTTCAGCCGTAATCAAGGCATTCTGATTATCTTCCATATACAAATAGGCTCTACTCAGCAACAGCATTGCCGCCCACTTATTAATCTTACCCTTGTTGAATTCTTCATCCAGCAGGTCAGCACCTTCCTTCAAATCCTTGATGATTGCCTCATAACACTGGGCAACGGTATTGCGCGACGGCTTGTTTTCCGTATTGGATACTTCGGTCACAATAGGCACTCCCAAAGAAGCTCCTCCATCCTTGGCATACGGATAGCCGAAGAAACGGGTCAGGTCGAACAAGGCAAATCCACGGAGAGCCAAGGTCTGGCCTTTCAGGTCGTTGAAGTATTCCGTATCATCCTCACTGACATCCAATCCGTCTATTTGAGACAAAATGATATTACAATTCTGGATAATCTTATAGGCATAAGACCAGTGGGAAGACGGACCGGAATCCTTTGTATAGTCCAGCATATAGTAGCTGGTGGTACGCTTTCCGGTCTTTATGGACTGCGCATCGTCACCCGTCACGTCTCCGTAATAAATCATACGGCCCGAGTAATAGTTGGTACTGCGCATCACGTCGTAGATACCGTTCAAGCTATATTCCACATCATCCAGATTCTGTATGGCGGTTTCAGTCGGAATCTTTGTACTGGATTCAACATCAAGCCAGTCATTGCCACAGGAGGCGGTCAGGCTGACCAACATCCCCATCATCATATATTTTAATGCTTTCATTGTGTTTCTTTATTATGAGGTTAGAAATTCAAATTAAGACCGAAAGTTACTGTTTTCAAAGGAGGTGTTCCCCAGCCGGCTGTACCTGCACTGACTGATTCCGGATCATAGAAATCGTAAGCGGCCCAAGTCCACAAGTTGTTGGCAGATGCGTAAAGGCGCAGGCTGTTTACGCCGATTTTCCGGGTCCATGTTTTAGGAACGGTCACACCGAAAGTCAACGTTTTCAGACGGATAAAGTCCGTGCTGTGCAAGCGGCGGGTAGTGGTAACGCCATTCATGGCTACCGCCGGCTTCTCTATAAACACTTCATATTTACTGATATCTCCCGGTTGCTTCCAATTGTCACGATAATAGGCCGGAATATTAAGAGTAAAGTCCTTGCCGCCATGTTCTGTTTTCTGTGCCCAGTTATCATATCCATAAGCACCGAACTGATAAGAGAACATGAAGCTCAAATCGAACCACTTGTAACGCAAAGTATTAGAGAGACCACCGGTCACATTGGGCTCGGCATGTTTCTTCAGAGGAATGGCTTTGGCATCCTTGTTATTCTCTGTGATTTCCTTGATATAGTTTCCATTCTCGTCCACGTCGTTGGTATAGAACTGAGGTGCACCGGTCTCGGGGTTGATTCCGGCAAATTCTATCATGTAGAATGTACGGTAGGACTTGCCAATCATGTGAATCTGCGAGCCGCTGATAATCTGGGTCTGTTCGCCGTCCAGTTTCACAATCTTATTCTTGTTGTGCGAAAGGGTGAAAGAGGTAGACCAGTCAAAGTCTTTGGACACAATGTTCTTGGAATTGATTTCCAATTCCACACCCTGGTTCTTCACCTCACCGATATTCATCAGATAGGAACTGAAACCGGTAGTCATAGATACGGGACAGTCCATCAAAAGGTTCTTAGTAGTACGGGTATAGTACTCCAAAGTGAAGTTCAAACGGTTGAAGAAGCCGAAGTCCAGACCGATATTCAAGTTGTAATTCGTTTCCCATTCCAAATCCCTATTTTCAATCTGCGACTGAATCAATGCAGGATTCTCCATATAGCCGCCACTAAGGCTCGTCAAGCCCATATAGCCGTATAAGTCGGAGGGCAACGTACCATTCACACCGTAGGATGCACGGAGTTTCAAATCGGTCAGCCATTTGGACGTGGGTTTCATGAAATCCTCTTCGATAATACGCCATGCTCCTGAAACAGACCAGAAACTTCCCCAGCGATTATCTCTGTGCAAACGTGAACTGCCATCCATACGATAGCTCCCACCCAGATAATACTTGTTCTTGTAGTCATAGTTGAGACGGGTGATGTAAGAAACCATTCTTGACCTCTTGGAAGAACCATCTATGCTCTCTAAAGTCTGCCCGTTGGCAATGTCATTCTTTATCGGAGTCAGGAAGTTAGTAGCATATCCCGACAAGAAATCATTGTACTTGGAATCGATTTCATATCCGACAAGGGCATCCAAATTGTGGTCCTTTTGGATAGTAGTCTTGTAAGTCAACTGGTTTGACCACACCAACTTGTTATATTCACTATATGCCTTTTCGGCTCCACCATTATTCTTCTCACCGTCGGAGGTACGGGAGTCTTTCCATTCTTTACCCTTACTGATGTTATAGTCATAGCTCAAAATAGACTTTAACTTCAAGTCCTTGATAAATTCATATTCGGCATTAATCGTATTGAACATACGGGTAACATACTCACGCTGGTAATTGTACTCCTGGGCAAGAACGGGATTTCTTCTTGACAACGAAATCAAGTCCTGGTTATAGCTTCCATCTTCATTGTAAACCGGATCTGAAGGCGTCAATTTGCTTACGCTGGAGTAGAAAGGAGCAGTATAACCGGTTCCTTCACTATATACATCCTGATTCAGATTGGTAAACATGATGTTGGCACCGAATTTCAATTTATCCGTAGCCTGAAAATCAACATTCAAACGTCCGGTAATTCTTTCCAGCCCCGATGTTTTTACAATACCTTCTTGGTTGAGATAGGACAATGAAGAATAGTATTTGAATTTGTCAGTTCCTCCGGATATGGAAGCCTCATAACTGGAATGGCTTCCTTTCTTGAACAGATAATCTCCCCAATCCGTATAGCCGCACCAGGGAACCGGAGCATATTTGTCGATATTCTTATCAGCATAAGCTATGGCATCCGCATCCGATTTGCCGCTGCGCTGTTGTCCAAGCACCATACCATTGTATATGTATTCGCGACGTTCTGCTCCGCTCAAAGTAGGACGATAATCCATAGCAAAGTCACTGAATCCCCAATCGGCTTTCAAACTGATAGAAGCCTTACCGGTTTTACCTTTCTTCGTCGTAATCAGAACCACACCATTCGCAGCGCGCGAACCGTAGAGTGATGCAGCAGCGGCATCCTTGATAATCGTAATATTCTCAATATCCGAAGTGTTGACGGTTGACATGGCATCCAGACCACCATCCGAACTGATGGAGTTTATCGAACCGGAAGTAACGGGCACTCCATCAATAACATACAGCGGAGAGTTGGAGGCATTGAAAGAGCCCATACCACGAATACTCAAAGAAGCTGAAGAACCCGGCTGGCCGGAAGCAGAAGTAAACTGTACACCCGTAGCATTTCCCTGCAACAAATCCTGGAAAGAAACGGAAGGCACATCGGCAATCTTTTCATTCTTCACACTGGCAGCCGAACCCGCATAAGCAGATTTCTTGAATGTACCGTAACCAGTTACAACCACCTCTTCCATCATATTTGCATCCGGCACCAATACAATCTTCAATATCTTACCCGAAGTAGCTTTCACTTCCTGACGAACATAGCCGACATAAGAGACAAGCAAGGTAGCCGATGCATGCTCCACCTTGATAGAGAAACCTCCATTCAAATCGGTAATCTGACCGTTTGTAGTACCTTTGACCAAAACATTGGCTCCAATGACGGGCTCACCGGTCTCATCCACCACTGTTCCGGAAATAACATTAGCTTGTTCTACTGCCTTCACAGCATTCACTTCATTGGCTGGACGGATAGCAATGGCCCCGTCTTTTACGACATAAGCCAATCCGCTATTCTTAAGACATTCATCCAGCACTGCTGCGATTTTTCCATTCGTGACCCTCAAATTACGTACCTTGACATTCTTTACGTCATTTGTACTATAAATGAAAGTAAAATCCGTCTGGCGTTGAATTTCCCATAACACGTCACTTAAAGTGGCGTCCTGCACATTTACAGTAACTGTTGTCTGGGCAAACGCCGTATTGGCAGCCTGCACAAAGCCAATCATAATAAAACTGAAAAACAGGAATGTAATCCACATACGTTTACTACCTTCCCAAAACCTGGTGTAGCTCTGTTCCTTAGTCATAATTAAATTATTAAATGGTTATTTATAGAATATAATAGTTTTACCGTTGATTTTGACATGTATGTTTTCCGTCGCTTCCAGTAGCTCAAGGAAAGGAGCTATTTCCTCATAACGGTTCACATAGCAACCGAAACGCAGGTTCTTTAACGCTTCGTCTGAATAGTCCACTTCAATATTATACCACCTTGAAAGGATTCTCATAATATCTTCCAGCCGTTGATCTTTAAAATTGATTTTTCCCTTCACCCATGATGTATAGAAGGCAGTATCTACTGTACGCACTTGTATATTCCCGCTCCCGGGAATTAATGATGCCTGCTGTGAAGGTTTTAAGACAAGACTCTGTCCCTCCCCGGTGTCCACCTTAACAGAACCACTGACAAGAGTCGCCTGATATTCTTCACCCGGATAGGCCGAAATATTGAAAGTTGTTCCCAACACCTCAATCTGCATACCTTGAGTCGATACAATGAAGGGATGACCGGTCTTATTTACTTCAAAATAAGCTTCTCCCGCCAATTCCACTTCCCGCTTCCCTGCTTCGAAAGCAAGCGGAAAACGTAGACTGCTCATTGAATTCAGATGTACTTTTGTACCATCATTCAGAACAAGTGTATACTCACCGCCTCGAGGCACTTCAACTTTATTATATGCCAAAGCTGACAGCACAACCTGCCCGTCTGCAGCGCTGTAGTTCAAGGTCGTCGAATCTATCTGTATTTGTTTACCAGCCAACTGCAACTGCCGCCCATCGGCATTCTCATCCAGATAAACCGTTTCCCCATTATCCAATGTAAGAATAGCTTTGGCTCCACCCGGCAGTATTTGCTGGGCAGCCAATAATTGATTGCCATCCATGACATGGGGTACAGAAATATCCTGAAATGCAAAAACCAATATCAGCACCGGTGCAATAAAAAGAGCAACGTACCGTAACAGTTTCAAATGTCTCCTTCTGAGCTCCATCCTCTTGATACGTGTTTCGACACCTTTCCATCCAGCCTGCGAATCAAACTCCATTTTACGAATTTCGTGCTGTGCATAATGTTCATCACTACAAATCTTTTGGAAAAGCTGCTCATGGCTTTTGCTCTCTTTGCGCCATTTATCCAAAAAACGGCTCTCTTCCGGTGTTACTTCACCGGATAGGTGCCTGGAAATAAGATGAGCTATATGAAAGTACTCTTTTATCATAATTTGGCATGTTTTAGTCTATCTTTAATGATAATACAAGCCAAAATGAAAACATGGTGAATCGATAAAGACTTTTTTTTGAAAAAATAGAAAAAAATGTGCTTTTAGATAAATAACAGAAGGCAATAATAATAATCGGTAAGGAATGCACGAAGCTTTTTATAAGCCACTTTTTTAAGAGTATGTACCGTTTCGGGAGAGACATTGAGACGCTCTGCTATTTCTGCATTCTTTTTACCTTCCAGAGCCAACTGCATGATGGCTCTCATTTGGGTAGGAAGTTTCTCTATAGCTTCTGACAGAATCCGGAAAGTCTCTTCTTCCACAATCGCATCACGAAAAAAAGCATCTGCTTTTTTGGCTATAATCTTTTGCTCGTATTCATGAGCTACCTTCGAATGCTCAAGTTCGTTCAAGGCATGGTTACGTACGGCCGTATAAAGAAAAGCTTTCACCTGATGAAGATAAAAGAAATCGTCTCTTATCTGCCACAACTTGGCAAATACGTCTTGTACTATATCTGCTGACATATCCGCATCCTCCATGTATTGGAACGCGAAAGAACAAAGCGCCGCATAATATTCCTTAAAAATATTATGAAACTCTTGCTCATCCAGCTTAATGCTTACAACAGAGTGGGATTTATCCTTTTTTATCAGATTTAGCGCCATATTTATGCTTTTCGGGCGCTAATATAGTTAAATTTTCAGAATATAACCAATATAACTATCAATCCTCTAAATCTTTTCCCCATAAATCAATATCGGATGGAGCTTTCCATAAGCTCCATCCGACCAATAGTCCTATTGCCAATAAAAAAATCAAATATATCATTATAGTCCGGTTTGTTTCAATGTCTTATAATAACACAGTAAACTGGATTAAAGTTCACTCCACCCAAAATTGTTGTTTTTCCTATGTATACTTTTCAATGCAGAGAGTGTATTATTTGGTTTTCGTGTACGAAAACGAGCAATTTTGTGCACGATAACGACCAATTTCGTTCAAAATTGTCCCATTTACTAAATAATTATGCTTTTCGAGTTTGATTAATTGAGAAAAGGTCTTATTTTTGACCCGGTTTTTAATTCATACTATTGCAAAAACAAACTCAATTACCTAATTAAATCACAAGAGAATGGAACAAGTTTTCGGCTATATCATCGGCTTAGGAGCAGCAGTGATGATGCCTATAATCTTTACAATTTTGGGAGTATGCATCGGCATCAAATTCAGTAAGGCGCTAAAGAGTGGTCTGCTGGTAGGTGTCGGTTTCGTAGGTCTGTCAGTTGTCACTGCGCTGTTGACCAGCAGCCTCGGTCCTGCTCTGAGCCAAGTCGTTGAAATTTACGGTCTTCAGTTGAAAGTATTCGATATGGGATGGCCTGCAGCTGCGGCTGTAGCCTATAACACATCGGTGGGTGCATTCATCATTCCGGTATGTTTGGGAGTAAATCTTCTGATGTTATTAACGAAAACGACCCGTACGGTCAATATCGACCTTTGGAACTACTGGCATTTCGCATTTATCGGCGCAGTCGTTTATTTTGCCAGCGACAATATCTGGTGGGGTTTCTTCGCCGCTATTATCTGCTACATCATTACCCTGATTATGGCCGACTATACCGCCGACAAATTCCAGGGATTCTACGACAAGATGGAGGGTATCTCCATTCCCCAGCCTTTCTGCGCAGGTTTCGTTCCATTTGCCGTAGTCATCAATAAAGCATTGGACAAAATCCCCGGTTTTGACAAATTGAACATTGATGCGGAAGGCATGAAGAAGAAATTCGGTTTGCTGGGTGAGCCTCTGTTCCTGGGTATTCTGGTCGGTTGCGGTATCGGTGCTTTGTCTTGCAAGAACGGTCAGGAACTGGTAGACAAGATACCTTATATATTAGGTTTGGGTATCAAGATGGGCGCCGTAATGGAGCTGATTCCGCGTATCACCGCTTTGTTCATCGAAGGCTTGAAGCCTATTTCTGATGCTACCCGCGAGCTGATTGCCAAGAAGTTCAAAGGTGCTGTCGGCCTGAACATCGGTATGAGCCCCGCATTGGTTATCGGCCATCCTGCAACGCTGGTGGTTTCCCTGCTGCTGATTCCCGTAACCATACTGCTGGCTGTCATCCTGCCGGGTAACCAGTTCCTGCCTCTGGCATCGCTGGCCGGAATGTTCTACCTCTTCCCACTGGTACTGCCCATCACGAAAGGAAATGTAGTAAAGACGTTCATCATCGGACTCGTTGTACTGACCATCGGTCTTTATTTCGTAACAGACCTCGCCCCCTATTTCACACAAGCAGCCCACGATGTATACGAGAAGACACAAGATGCTGCCGTGAATATCCCCGCCGGCTTTGAAGGCGGCGCACTGGATTTTGCATCCAGCCCCTTTGCTTGGGTCATTTTCCACCTGACCTACTCGTTGAAATGGATAGGCTCCGGTATCCTTGTATTATGCACATTGTTCCTGATGATTATGAACCGTCGTGCTATCATCAAATACCAGAAATCAATCAAAAATTAAAAGTTAAAAATTAAATAGTAACGGATTATGAAAAAGTTAGTACTTGCATTTATGATGGGAGCAGCTGCCATGGCAGCCAATGCCCAAGTGAATTACAAAGTGCAGACCGCCTGCCATCCGCAGGACGTGAAGCATTATGACACGGAACTTCTGCGCAGCAGATTCATGATGGACAAAGTGATGGCTCCGGATGAAATCAACGTAACCTACACCCTCTACGACCGATTGATTTACGGTGGCGCCATGCCGGTGAACAAGACATTGAAGTTGGAAGTGTTCCGTGAACTGGGTCCGGAAATCACTTACTTCCTCGAACGCCGCGAACTGGGTGTCATCAATACCGGCGGTGACGGAGTGGTTACTGTAGACGGTAAGGAATACCCCATGAAGTATAAGGAAGCCCTTTACGTAGGCTGCGGAAATAAGGAAGTAACCTTCAAGAGCAACGACGCTACCAATCCCGCCAAGTTCTACATCAACTCGGCCCCGGCCTACAAACCCTATGTTACTCAGCTGATTACCACCGATGCCAAGCTTCAGAAAGCCAACCCCAAGAAATATGCACTGGGCATCTCCGACCATTATGGAAAAATGGAAGACAGCAACGACCGTATCGTAAACCAGCTGATTGTGAAAGATGTACTGGAAAGAGTGAAAGACGGCGGTACCAACCAGTTGCAGATGGGACTCACGGAACTGGCTCCCGGCTCTGTATGGAATACCATGCCTGCCCACACACACACTCGCCGCATGGAAGCTTACTACTACTTCAACCTGAAACCCGGCAACGCTATCTGTCACCTGATGGGCGAACCGCAGGAAGAACGTTTGATATGGCTGCACAACGAACAAGCCATCACTTCTCCCGAATGGTCCATCCACGCTGCTGCCGGAACCAGCAACTATACTTTCATCTGGGGTATGGGCGGTGAAAACCTGAAATACAGCGACAAAGACGAAATCAAATACATCGATATGAAATAAAGTTGCCCTGCAACGTCCGATAGGCATGGACTTAAATAATCCATGCCTATTTTTGTCATTTTCTACATCCTTTTTACTCAATATTACACCTCGAACAACACACAAACCCCTACATTTGCATCAAAATATAAATCTATTATCATGAGTACATTTCAAAACACCGCAGGGCGGATGACCAATTACCGTTGGATTATCTGCGCCATGCTATTCTTCGCGACAACCGTCAACTACCTCGACCGCCAGGTTCTTTCATTGACCTGGAAAGATTTCATCTCCCCCGAATTCCACTGGACCGATACACACTACGGCTACATCACAGCTATCTTTTCCATCGTCTATGCCTTAGGCAATCTGTTTGCCGGACGTTTCATCGACTGGATGGGAACGAAAAAAGGGTATTTATGGGCCATTGCCGTATGGTCTATCGGTGCTTGTATGCACGCCCTCTGCGGACTTGCCACAGAAATGACCCTCGGCATTGAAAATGCCGCCAACATGATTAGCGCTACCGGTGCATTGGCCTCTACCATAGCCATCACCAGCGTTTACTACTTCATTGCCGCCCGTATCATACTGGGCATCGGTGAAGCAGGAAACTTTCCTGCCGCCATCAAGGTGACTGCCGAATATTTTCCAAAGAAAGACCGTGCCTTCTCCACTTCCATATTCAATGCCGGCTCTACCATCGGAGCACTGATAGCCCCATTGTGTATCCCTACCCTGGCCCGCTACTTCCAACGCATGGGCGTGGGCAACGGCTGGGAAATGGCTTTTATCGTTATCGGCGGATTGGGTTTCATCTGGATGGGACTGTGGATATTCATGTACAAGAAACCTGATGAAAATCCACACGTAAACGCAGCTGAGCTGGCATATATAGAACAAGACAAAGACAATGAGAAGGATAAAAAGGCGACTACTCCGACAACCAAGGATGAAAAGAGCATTTCTTTCCTGCAATGTTTCAAATATCCGCAAACCTGGGCTGTATTTTTCGGCAAATTCATGACTGACGGTGTATGGTGGTTCTTCCTCTTCTGGGCACCCGCATACATTTCGGACGTTTACGGATTCTCCTCAGATACTCCCACGGCACAGATGCTTATCTTTGTGCTCTATGCCATCACGATGTTGTCCGTCTATGGCGGGAAATTGCCCACCATCATTATCAACAAAACCGGTAAGAACCCCTACGCCGCACGCATGCAGGCCATGTTCATCTTTGCACTGTTCCCGCTATTGGCATTGTTTGCACAGCCATTGGGCAACAAGGAAGTATTTGGCGAACAAGCCTATTGGTTCCCGATTATCATCATAGGTATTGCAGGCGCTGCCCATCAGTCCTGGTCGGCCAACATCTATTCTGTGGTAGGTGATATGTTTCCCAAGAGCACCATTGCCACCATTGTGGGAATCGGAGGTATGGCGGGCGGTATCAGCTCATTCCTTATCAACATGAGTTCCGGTTTGCTGTTCGACTATGCCGACAAGACACAAATGGTATTTCTTGGATTCCAGGGCAAGCCTGCCGGATATTTCATCATCTTCTGTGTATGTGCAGTGTCCTACCTGATAGGCTGGTGCATCATGAAGGCACTGGTTCCGAAGTACAAACCGATTATAGTGGACTAATCAGAAGTCTCTATATAGATATTCAGAATCATGCGGAGTTTGCAAACTGCATTACATGCCTTGCAAACTCCGCACAAAAAAAGCCTTTTCTCACGAAATGGCTTTTCTTCGTTCAATTACAGTCAAAAACAAAAAACTGTAAATGGAACACAATTTAAGATGAAAAAAAGGGAAGTCTCACGACTTCCACAATTCTTCTAACCTTAAATCTAAATCTCTATGAAAAAAACGTGATGCAAAGATAATGGTTTATCTCACACAGCGTTATTAATAAACTCTATAAAGAAGCAGAAAATATTTAAGATTTACTAAATAAGACGGTTACGAATGGCAAACTACAGACAAGAGCTCGGCATAAATAGGATTAAGTTTCAATAGTTGCGGCACTCCTGTCATAAACATCTGCTTGCGGGCACGAGTAAGGGCTACATTCAATTTCCGGTCAATCCGAGTACCGTTTTCCTCCGTCATATTTGCCAGAAACTTCAACTGATAAGCCCGGTTCACACAGAAAGAGTAGATAATGACATCCCGTTCGCTACCTTGGAAGCGTTCCACGGTGTCTACCAATATATCCTCCAAAGGAGCAATACCCAAAGCGGCAATCTCTTTCTTAATCAAGGCTATCTGACTGCGATAAGGAGTGATGACACCTAAAGTGACAGCCGGGTTAAAACCGGAAACAGCTGCATACTGCCGATAGATAGCCGCTGCCAACCGTGCCACAATCCGCGCCTCCGAATGGTTCATCTTGGCCGACTGTGCCGGCGGTTCGACTGCGGCAGGCAGAAAAGCGACACGACGAGTCAGCAAGCCGGCAAACTCACAATCACACAGCTCAGGAGCAAGAGTCAGCTCTCCCTGCTGGTGCGGCAGACCAACCGGTTCCAACAGACCACCGTAAAAAGCCCGGTTAGGAAACAAAGCTACCTCGATATTCATACGACCCTGACGGCAGAGCATGTCGTAGGAGGGATGAGGGATAAAAGATGAAGAATGAGAGGTTGATGCCTGGCGATTGGCACTTTCCTTGGAGAGATTCCTATAAAGGCGTTCGAAAAGGGAATCTTTCAAATTATACAATCCGATGGCCTGCAAAGCTTCGTCACACACTTCCGACTGCTCGGACGACTGCAAGACCACTGCGGGTAGCTGCTTATGGTCACCTATCAAAATAAATTTGCCGATGGCATCCGCGCCTGCGGGATTGCGGGTACAGAGTAACCCCAGCAGTTGTGGTTCCAAAATTTGGGTAGCCTCATCCACAATCGCTACATCAAAAGTCTTCAACCGGAAAAGTTCGGTCTTGGATGAGAGCGTGGCAACCGTACCGACAAAAACACGGCAACGGGCAATGCGCTCCTGCACCTGCCGCCGAGTGGCACAAGGTTCCAACACATTCTCAATCAGATACGGGCGGAATGAGTCATCGCAAGACAACTCACTGCCTAAACGGATAAAGTCTATTTCAGGCTCAATGGAAGCCAGCGCCTTACTGATTTCATCTACAGCACGATTGGTATACGAAAGCAGTAGAATCTGTTTCCCCTCCCGGTAAAAGGCTTCTACCATGCCCCGCAGCGCGCGAGAGGTCTTGCCAGTACCCGGCGGACCGATTAAAAGGAAATAGTCGCGAGCAGCCTGCGCTTTCAGAATAATCCGCGAAAAATCATCCGGAGCGGTCGTAATAGCGGCATCCAAAGAAGTATCGAATTCGGGAGAGCGCTGCCCCAACAACAAGTCACGCCGTCTTTGGGTGGCAGAAAGGAAAGCGGAAAGTCCCAGATACATGCTACGAAAGGAGGTGTCCATATAGTCGTGCTCTATGGCATAGAGGCTAGCAACAGGCAATACACCCGCATTCTGCTGGGTGGCACGAAGACGGATACAAACCTCGTCATCGGATATGCACTCTATATTACCTTTAAACACCATCTTGTTGGTAACGTTGTCGGTATCCGTATTCCGTTCGTAAAGAACCACCGCATCACCCTGGCGGAAATTGGGCAGAACCCGCTCCTGCCGGGAAGCAACCATTTGCTTCGTTCTGAGGGACAAATACGGTTTATGCGCATCTGCCGCATGATTCTCGCAAATAGCCAAATCGTACAGAATTTCACCTGCCTCACATTTCTCAGCCAGTGTGGAAAGCCAGAGGGCGGCAGCGCCGGTACGTCCTTCATAATCCACATCTCCAGATTTGGAGGTATAGAGTTCCTTGGTTATAAAATTATAGAGCGTATAAAAATAGCTTTGTTCCAACGACGAAAGCGAACGGATGCGTTGCGCTACGGCATCGATGGAAGGGTAAAGGAAACGTTTCCACAAGGTATTGTCCAAACCGCGCTCGTTCAAGGTGTCCGGATGAATGTCTTTCAGGCGCTCTGCCGTATACTGCGGGCTGTTCCGTAACTGGATGCCATATTCATTGGCTACAATCCGGTTACGCACATCCATCACACGGCGCACCATTGCCCACGAAGGACGTGCCGGATAAAGCAACGGATAACGGGTATAGAGCAGGTAGGCCTTTACACGTCGATGGTCCATTCCCATAGAATACTCCAACACAGCCTGATAGAGCAACATCTGTACCTTATTGTTTTCTTTAGGCTCCACCTTACCACGGATGGAATACTCGTCCGCCTTACCGGACTTCATTTCAATGAACGAGGTCATATCCCGCTGCATGTAGTCCAGACGCCCTTGCAAACCCAATGCTTCACAGATGTAAGAGGGTTCCAGCACGGCATCAGTCCTATCGAGTTCATAGCCGGATGCACGGAATGTTTCTGTCACCGTCCGGCGGATATTGTCGAAATGGCGCTTGCAATCGGAAAAGAATTCGGCTTCCTTCTCCCGGTCGCGCAGGTCGGCACATGCTGCCAGCTCAATGGGATAAGAACGGAAGGCCTTCTTCATGCATGCCAAATAATCGGGTGCCTCCTTGGCATGAATCCACTCGTCCAGAAAGAGGTTGGCAATATTACCCAACAGTAACGGACGGGTATTGTCCGGCGACTGGAGCCGTGCCAGGATATAGTTGGCAGGATGATGTCCGTAATCCTTAAAGCATTCGGCAAGCGAACTGATGTCTATCAAGTAATCGGGCTCAAGTACAATAAAGGAAGGAGTAAGTATGCCGGCTTCGTCCACCGTAACATCCAGCAGATTGACCTGGGCATGCCGCCACAGAATCCGGCAGGTTTCTGCAAACTCTTCATTAATCTGAGGTACATTGTAACGGACACGTAACGGCTCATCGGCCACAGTGTCTACTGGCAGTACATATAAGTAAGTATCATCGGCATACTGAAAACAGACGCGCATGCGCTTTATCTGCTCTTTGGCGGGCGGCGCCACTATATAGGTGGCATCCGCACGGGGCAGCAGGCGATAAAGCCCGGCAGGTATCTCCTCCCCTGTCAAGCGCTTGACAAAGAATGCCAGTGTCTTGGCATCACGCAACAACTGTTCACGTTGCGGTTCCGTCTGGCGGTTCAGAATAGCATTGGAGGTCAGCCGGAAGGTATGCAGACGGTTCTGTTCCACGGTGGAAAGTCCGGCCTTCGAAGCCACGAAACTGATACGTGCAGAAAGGTCCGTCATCTGCAAGCTTCCGTCGGGCATCTGTGTACGGCACAAACGCTCCAGCAATTCGCGCAATTGCCGATAGGCCACATCCAGGGAGCTTTCCTCAACGTGGCAGGCTTCCTGCAATATACTAAAATATTCTTTTACTTCACAATCCGTCATTCCTCTGTCTCCACTTCTTCCGCTTCATCATCAGTTTTTTTATCCTTTATCATCAGGATACTCAACTCATAGAGCAGATAAAGCGGCACCGCCACTACTGTCAAGGTAAACGGGTCACCGGTCGGAGTAATGATGGCCGAGGCAATAACAATGATGACAACAGCATGACGGCGGTATTTCCGCAAAAAGGTCTTGTGCACCAGTCCCAGCAGGGAAAGCAGCCATGTCACCAGCGGCAGTTCGAATGCCAGCCCCATGCAAAGCACCAGCATCATGAAATTGTCAATGTACGAGTTCAGGGAAATTTGATTCTCGATGGCTGCACTCAATTGATAAGTAGAAAGGAAACGCAAAGTCAGTGGATAGACCATAAAATACCCCAGCGACACACCGATGAAAAACATCACCGTACCTATACCCAGCGCTTTCCTCACCCCTTTACGCTCGTTTGGATAAAGGGCAGGGCTTACAAAGCGCCAGATTTCATAGAATATATAAGGAGCAGCCGTAACCACCGACATCCAGAAAGCGGTAGACATGTGGACAAAGAACGGTGCGGCAAGATTGATATTGATGAGTTTCACATGAAACTCTTGAGTAAAGAATTCATCCTTCAAATCCAATTTCTGCCCTATCCAACGGAGCAGGTCATAGAAAACAAAGTCGTTATGGCAAGGAGCCAGTATCACGTTGTCAAACAGATAAGGCATGGCAATAAAATAACCGATAGCCAATACAAACCACACACCAAGCACACGAAACAGTACCCGGCGCAACTCGTCCAAGTGATCCCAAAAGGTTAGCTCTTTTTCTGCCATAAACACCAATGCATTTACTATTTTACGATTTACTATTTGGGCTACGCAGTGGAATGAAAGATAACAAGTCTACCCATACTTCTGCAATTTGCAGAGTATCAAATAGTAAATCGTAAATAGTCAAATAGTAAATCCTTTTATTTCTTTTCAGCTGGTTTATCCAAATCTTCCTGAGCCTTGTTTATCTCTTCTTTGGCTTCATTCACACCATCCTTGAAGCTCTTCACTCCTTTGCCCAAACCACGCATCAATTCGGGAATTTTCTTACCGCCAAACAATAGTAAGATGACCAATGCAATAATTATCCATTCGGAGCCGCTGGGCAGAAAGCCTAATAAAAGTAAGTTTGTCATAGTTATATCTGATTAATTATAGTGCAAAGATAGGAAAATTAAGGATTAGGGATTAAGGATTAAGGATTAATTTTATCGCAATCCCTAATCCCTAATCCCTGCCCCCTATCTTCAGTCTTGATAATAAATACGTTTTACCCGCGTAGAAACGCTTGTCAACACCTCATAAGGAATAGTTTCGAGTACATCGGAAAGAACGGTTATAGGCAGATGGTCACCAAAAATTTCCACACTGTCACCCTCCTTGCAATCAATGTCCGTCACGTCAATCATACAGACATCCATGCAGATATTCCCTACATAGGCTGCCCGTTGGCCGTTTACAAGACAATAGGCATGTCCATTTCCAAGATGGCGATTCAGACCGTCGGCATAACCAATGGGAAGAGCCGCTATACGTGACGGACGGGTGAGATGCCCTTTCCGGCTATACCCAACCGTATCCTCTTCAGGAACATCACGTATTTGGAGGATGGTAGTCTTTAACGTGCTCACATTATTCATAATGGAATTGTCTATGGGATTGACACCATAAAGACCGATACCCAGACGCACCATATCGAATTGCGCCCCCGGGAAACGCTCGATACCTGCAGAATTGCAGATATGGCGAAGTATCTTATGCGGAAAAGCTCCCTGCAATTCCATGGACGCTTTTTCGAACATTTCTATCTGCCGGCGTGTAAAACTGTCGAATTGCTGCGAATCGCTCCCTACCAAATGTGAGAAGACGGAACGGGCAATCACGGCATTCTGTCCCTTCAGCCGTTCTATCAGCCGGGGCATATCCTCCAGAGCAAACCCCAGGCGGTGCATACCGGTATCCAGCTTTATGTGGATGGGGAAGTTTGTGATACCTTCCTTTTCCGCTTCTTTAATCAAAGCGTCCAGCAGATGGAAGCTATATACTTCGGGCTCCAGCTTGTAATCGAACATGGTCTTGAAAGCAGTCATCTCAGGATTCATGATAATGATGTTCGCTGTGATACCCGCTTTGCGGAGTTCGGAGCCTTCGTCGGCAACTGCCACAGCAAGATAATCGACATGATGTTCCTGCAAAGTCTTGGCTATCTCATAAGAACCTGCACCGTAAGCGGAGGCTTTCACCATGCAGACCATCTTTGTTTCCGGCTTCAACTTGCCACGATAATAGTTCAGATTGGCAATCATCGCTCCAAGATTAACCTCCAGGATAGTTTCGTGCACCTTCTTCTCCAATACTTCCGTCAAGGAGTCAAAACCGAACTTACGTGCACCCTTAATCAGAATAATTTCGTTTTCAAGGCGCAGTTCCCCACGCTGGATAGTGCGTATCAAAGCTGCCGTATCCGGATAAAAGGTCTTCTCTATATTAAAGCGTGCAGCGCAGGAAGAGATTTCATTTCCTACACCTATGATGCGTTCAATGCCGCGGCTGTTTACCAGCTGTGCCACTTGTCGGTAAAGTGTCGGCGTATTCTGACCGGTCTCCAATATATCCGAAAGAATCAAGGTCCGCCTCAATCCCTTACTTTGCGAACGGCGGTAAAGAAAATCGAGTGCAATATCCAATGAGCCAAGGTCAGAATTATAACTGTCGTTAATCAACAGACAGTTGTTTTTTCCCTCCTTGACTTCCAAACGCATGGCGATGGGTTCCAGCTTTGCCATACGTTCCGTAATCCGTTCGGCAGGAAGCATCAGATAGAGGCATGCGGCCAGACAGTTCAGCGAGTTCTCGATGGAAGCATCATCTATGAACGGCAAGGTAAACGTATTGTCCATATCCAGATAACGATAGGAAATGACAGTACAGTCATCCTGTTTCTCCACTTTACTTATATATAAAGGACGTTCCATATCCTTCCGGCTCCACGCAATCTCACGTGCAGAAAGCATGGACTTCGCCACACAGTTGCTGACGAACTCATCGTCACCATTATAAATCACTACATCACAATTCTTGAAAAGCATCAACTTCTCCATACACTTCTCCTGTAACGAGAAGAAATTTTCCTGGTGAGCCCCTCCTATATTGGTCAGGATGCCTATGGTAGGCTTAATGATGTTCTGCAAAGCGCGCATTTCCCCCGGTTCGGAAATACCGGCTTCAAAAATAGCAAGTTCAGACTGTTCGTTCATCTGCCACACAGACAAAGGTACTCCAATCTGGGAGTTATAACTACGGGGAGAACGGATAATGGCACGTTCCGGACTGAGCAACTGGTGCAGCCATTCCTTCACAACTGTCTTTCCGTTGCTTCCCGTAATACCGATGACTGGTATCTGGAACCGGTTCCTATGCTGTTCTGCCAGTTTTTGCAGGGCTTTCAGCGGATTGGAAACAATAAGGTAGTTGACAGTGGAAGATTGAAAATGGATAGCGGGTTGCTGCGCATCATTATCAATTTTCAATTCTCCATGCTCAATTAATCTAAAGCTTTCTTCGCTAAGCACAAAATTACGTACTCCACGGGCATATAAATCTGCGATATAGCGCGCACCGTCATTCCTCTTGGTGGTCAAGGCAAAGAATAATGTTTCCTCAGGAAAATTCAGGGAACGGCTGTCTGTGAGCAGCCAGTCTATGGTAGCCGGCACGTTTCCCACACGCCGTGCGCCAATACTTTCGGTTATGCTTTCAATCGAATACGACATATTTCTCTCTCTTTTTGGAAATCTAAGTACGGGTATTTTCCGTTAAGTTGGTCTATTTTTAACACAATTTGTCCTAAAAAACGCTTATACTCTTCTGAAGCAGGATAAAATGGCTTATGCGACAACATCTTACGGATATTTTCACTTTCTTCCATAATCCGTAACGCATCGGCAGAGATGCACGACCGAATAAACCTTTCCCAGATATAGCGAATGGCTATTTCAGAAGGATGCACCATGTCTCCTGCATAGAAGCGATAGTCACGAAGCTCGTCGAGCAACAGCTCGTATGCCGGAAAATAGAAAACATGTTTTGGGAAAGTGGCTTGCAACTGATTCACGGCAAGCAGCAAGGTAGCTTTACTGAGCTGGTTGGCATGCATTCCGTCACGCACGTGGCGGATGGGGCTGACGGTAAACAATATTTTCAGCCGGGGAATCCGCGCCAGCAAACCGGAAAGCAAAGAGGTGTAGTCAGACACTATTTCACTGACGGAAAGCATGTGACGAGTAAAGCAAGACTCAGGTTGCTTATGGCAGTTGGCAACTATAGTTCCCGTCTTTTTATTTTCATATACCCAAGCAGAGCCGAAAGTCAGTAGCAGACAATCCAACCGATCCAATCTTTCATGGGCGCTTTTCAAACGTCCGTTAATACCTGCCAATGTTTCCTCTGCAGAGACTGAGGAGAAGCTACCATGATGCATGGCACTGTGCCAAAGTCCATGAAAGAGGAAAATGTCGTTTTCATTGTAGCATTTGCCCGCAATGATTTCACGCAATGCCACAGAAATGGAAAAAGGATTATAAAGCACACCATAAGGATTGACGTCACAACAGAACTTGGCATCCGCCAGCCTTTGTCCCATCTCGGATGCAAAACAAGAACCCATCAGCAACAGATTATTCTCTTGCGAAAGAAGGGGCATACCGGAAACTACTTCTACAGGCGTATAAAGATTCATAAGCTCGGAATAAAAAAACATTCACATTCGGGAAAAAGGATGTACCAACCTACTTGCTACGCCACAAAGATAGTAAATTTCAATATATAACGGTCGAAACATAAAAAAGGCAGGTAATATAACCTTCCATTATATCACCTACCTTAAATACTATATATTCCATTAATACCAATTAACCGTAGGATCAGCCACCCAATTTGCAAAATCTGGATATTTATTATTAATAGCCTGACGCTCAGAAGTCCAGTCATATCTTGTCTCTACACGTATCTTCTGCGGAGCTTTGCCTACCTCCGCTTTCAGTGTATATACTTCAGCATTTTGACCTTCCACTTTGATATTTACGGCACCAGTACCGTTAACTCTATACATCACCGGAGCCTTAGTTGCTCCAGCACCCGTATTTATCATTGTAGTACTAGAAACACTAAAGATCTCATGAACTTCACGACTATCACCGCCTACCTCAATATACAAAGGCAAAGTACCACCCGCAGCCTGCAGGGTAATGATAGTTGTTCCTCCATTGGTCGCTACATCAAACACGACATCGTTGAAATCAAAATCGTCACTGTCTCCAAGGTCTTCCGCTATGATTCTGTACGCATTTGTATATACGGCCGGAGAGATCTTTACAATCCAATCACTATAATACCCATCTGCAGCTACTTGTTGATTTGGGTTCTGGCCGGTAGCTTCAAAGTCAAATCCCACATAATAAGCACCCTCAATATATTGTATAGTATAATTATAGTGCATTTTACTATCCAGAGAAGCCCTATAGCCAAAAGAAGACGTCCCACTATTCTGCATTAGCATTATAGCTCCCTCAGCAGCATTAAAATTATTGATATGATCATCTGATGCCGCAACCAAAAAATCCATATCAGAGCGTGAGCCACTTACATGTTGAACAAAAAAGTCGGTCCAATCCACACCAATGGATTGTGGATTCTGATGTGTTTCAAACCATTTCGTAACCACTTCTTTTTCTATAGCCGTAACACTCCCCGGTACTTCCGCAAAATCTCTCCATTGATTGCTATTAGTGTTAGCAACACGCGTTGTCGGTGTTACCCCAAATCCCCAATCCTGATTAACTGCAATTTTTCCATACTTCCGCACGAAAGCCGATGCATACTGTGCCTCTTTCTTAGCCACCGCCTTTTCCGGGTCGAACAGATCGCTATCAGAACCGCAAGCGGAAAAAAACACTACGCTCACAATAGCCAAAATTCCAAAGTTAAACTTTTTCTTCATATCATTCATTGTTTATTCATTTAGCAATTCGTGGTTACGCCCCATTCCGGCACATATTACAACTAAGAATGCCATCATGTACAATTCATAATCGTATAACATATTGATAAATAGGACATATTCTACTTTGCAAATATAGATAATATTATATTAACAACAGTCCAAGCTCCTAAAAAAGTTGCAATAAATAGTTTGCAAAGTTGCATTTTTCAACAAGTGTTAAGTTTAAAGCATCTCTTATCATAGATGCACACATACGAGAGTACAAGTCAATCTTTGAAAGGATTAATATCTTTGCTTGCCAAAACTAAATCATTCCTATATGGAGAAAAAATCGTTCCACCATGGTGGAACGATTTTTCTACCAGTATGGAACAATATTTTCTCCATGGAGGAACGATTTACCATCAGGCATCTTTTTCCTTAATTATAGGCAGAACAAGAAATGCAATTTATACAGAGAAAGTAAAAACCGAAGTGAACAAAAGAGGCTTTTTTTCCTTCTAAAACTTCCCGTCATCCGTTTTCTTTTGCTATTTTTGCATTTTGTAATCTTCAGATTAGAAATGAGAACAGAACCAACAACATATAACTTGCTTAGCACCATTACATTTCCCGAGGATTTACGCCAACTCAGCGTAGAAGAGCTTCCTGAAGTCTGTAAAGAATTGAGGCAAGACATTATAAAGGAGGTTTCGTGTAACCCCGGACATTTCGCAGCCAGTCTGGGCACGGTAGAGCTGACCGTTGCCTTGCACTACGTATTCAATACTCCGTACGACCGCATAGTCTGGGATGTAGGCCATCAGGCATACGGGCACAAGATACTGACCGGACGCCGTGAAGCATTCTCCACCAACCGTAAATTCAAGGGAGTTCGTCCTTTTCCCTCACCAGAGGAAAGCGATTATGACACATTCACCTGCGGACATGCGTCAAATTCAATCTCCGCCGCTCTTGGCATGGCTGTTGCCGCTGCCGAAAAAGGCGAGAAAGACCGCCATGTGGTCGCCGTCATCGGTGATGGAAGCATGAGCGGCGGCCTGGCTTTCGAAGGACTGAACAACGCTTCGTCCACCCCAAACAACCTTCTTATCATTCTCAACGACAATGATATGTCGATAGACAGAAGTGTAGGTGGCATGAAGCAGTATCTTTTCAACCTAACTACCAGCAACCGCTATAACCAGCTGCGCTTCAAAACTTCCAGACTGCTATTCAAAATGGGACTTTTGAACGAGGACCGCCGCAAAGCGCTGATTCGCTTTGCCAACAGTCTGAAATCAATGGCCGCCCAGCAGCAGAATATCTTTGAAGGGATGAACATCCGCTACTTCGGTCCTATCAATGGACACGATGTGAAAAACATAGCCCGTGTCCTGCGGGACATCAAAGATATGCAGGGACCGAAAATACTGCATCTGCACACTGTAAAAGGAAAAGGATTCGAACCTGCCGAGAAGAATCCCGATATCTGGCATGCACCGGGCAAGTTCGATCCGAAAACCGGAAAACGCCTCAAGGCAGATACCAGCAACCTGCCTCCGCTTTACCAGGACGTGTTTGGGGAAACACTGGTAGAACTGGCAAAGGAAAATCCGAGAATCGTCGGAGTAACCCCCGCCATGCCCACCGGCTGCTCTATGAACAAGCTGATGGACACCATGCCCGACCGTGCCTTCGATGTGGGTATTGCCGAAGGACATGCAGCCACTTTCTCGGGCGGTATGGCAAAAGAAGGAATGCAACCTTTCTGCAACATCTACTCCTCCTTCATGCAGCGGGCATACGATAATGTCATCCATGACATCGCCCTGCTCCGCCTCCCCGTCGTACTTTGTCTGGACCGCGCCGGACTGGTGGGAGAAGACGGACCGACCCACCACGGAGTTTTCGACCTGGCCTATTTCCGTCCGATTCCCAACCTGACCATATCTTCACCGATGGACGAACATGAATTGCGCCGCCTGATGTACACGGCACAATTGTCAGACAAAGGTCCGTTCGTCATCCGCTATCCCCGCGGACGCGGCGTATTACTGGACTGGAAATGTCCGCTGGAAGAAATCCCCGTAGGTAAAGGGCGTAAACTGAAGGAAGGTAAAGACCTGGCAGTCATCACCCTCGGTCCCATAGGCAACGTAGCCGCACGTGCCATAGAGCGCGCAGAGAAAGACAAAGGGATCTCCATAGCCCATTACGACCTGCGTTTTCTCAAACCGCTCGACGAAGCCTTGCTGCACGAGGTAGGACTCAACTTCCAGCATGTCGTCACCATAGAAGACGGTGTCAAAAAAGGAGGAATGGGCAGTGCCATACTGGAGTTCATGGCAGACAATGACTATATCCCCCATATCAGACGTATCGGTGTACCCGATGCCTTCATAGAGCACGGCACCATACAAGAGTTGCATCATCTTTGCGGAATGGACGAAGAAGGAATCTATAATCAATTGATAATTGATAGTTGAAAATTGACCGTTTAAGTATCTACCCCATATGTCAACTATTAATTATCAACTATCAACTAATTAAAAGTGAAAATAATTATTGCAGGTGCCGGCGCAGTAGGCACACACTTGGCCAAGTTGCTGTCCCGCGAGAAGCAGGACATCATTCTGATGGACGACAACGAAGAAAAGTTGAGCACCCTAAACTCCAACTTTGACTTAATGACGGCTACGGCCTCCCCTACATCCATAAAAGGCTTGAAAGAAGTGGGAGTGAGAGAAGCCGACTTGTTCATAGCCGTCACCCCTGATGAAAGCCGGAACATGACCGCATGCATGCTGGCAAACAATCTGGGAGCACAGAAGACCGTAGCCCGCATTGACAACTACGAATACCTGCTGCCCAAAAACAAGGAATTTTTCCAGAAGCTGGGTGTCGATTCACTCATCTACCCGGAAATGCTTGCCGCCAAAGAGATCGTATCCTCCATCCGCATGAGCTGGGTACGCCAATGGTGGGAATTCTGCGGAGGCGCCTTGATACTGATAGGCACCAAAATACGCGAAAAAGCCGAGATACTGGACATCCCTCTCCACAAACTGGGCGGACCGGAGCTGCCCTATCACGTGGTAGCCATCAAACGGGGAAGCGAGACACTGATTCCCCGCGGTGACGATACCATCAAGCTACATGACATCGTATACTTTACCACCATCAGGAAATACGTCCCCTACATCCGCAAAATAGCCGGCAAGGAAGATTATGCTGATGTGCGCAACGTGATGATTATGGGTGGAAGCCGGATTGCCGTACGCACCGCCCAATACGTCCCGGACTACATGCAGGTGAAAATCGTGGACAACGACCTGAACCGCTGCAACCGCCTGACCGAGTTGCTTGACGACCGCACCATGATTATCAATGGCGACGGGCGGGATATGGACTTACTTGTGGAAGAGGGACTGAAGAACACGGAAGCCTTCGTAGCCTTGACCGGCAACTCGGAAACCAATATTCTGGCCTGCCTTGCCGCCAAACGCATGGGAGTCAGCAAAACCGTAGCGGAAGTGGAGAACATCGACTACATAGGCATGGCCGAAAGCCTTGACATCGGCACCGTCATCAACAAAAAGATGATTGCTGCCAGCCACATCTACCAGATGATGCTGGATGCGGACGTCAGCAACGTGAAATGCCTGACCTTTGCCAATGCCGATGTAGCAGAATTTACCGTTAAGGCCGGCTCGAAGATTACCAAACATCCGGTAAAAGACCTCGGCCTCCCGAAAGGAGCCACCATCGGCGGACTTATCCGCCAGGGGGAAGGCGTTGTGGTTATGGGTAACACCCTGATACAGCCGGGTGACCATGTAGTGGTATTCTGCCTGAACATGATGATTAAGAAAATCGAAAAATACTTTAACTAATTGAGAATGAGTAGTTGGTAAATGATTAACTTCAAGACAATCATACGGATTATCGGTATTCTGCTATTGCTGGAAACAGTCATGTTTCTGGTCTGTTCGGGCGTGTCCTTCTACTACAGAGAAAGCGATATGCTCGACTTCTGGAAAGCAGGAGGCATCACAGCAGGGGTAGGCTTATTGCTGGCGGCTCTCGGCAAGGGAGGTGAACGACAACTGACGCGCCGTGACGGATATGTACTGGTCAGCTTTGCCTGGGTGGCATTCTCTCTTTTCGGAATGCTGCCTTTCTATATAGGCGGATACATACCCGACATTGCCAATGCATTCTTCGAAACCATGTCCGGTTTCAGCAGTACGGGTGCCACCATCTTGGACGACATCGAGTCACTTCCTCATGGAATACTGTTCTGGCGCAGTATGACACAGTGGATTGGCGGCTTGGGAATCATCATGTTCACCATTGCAGTGCTTCCCATCTTCGGAGTCAGTGGCCTGCAGGTGTTCGCCGCCGAGGCAAGCGGCCCTACACATGACAAGGTTCATCCCCGTATCGGTATCACCGCCAAATGGATTTGGAGTATCTATGCCGGCATAACCGCTCTGCTTGTCGGTCTGCTGATGCTTGGAGGTATGGACTGGTTCGACAGTATCTGCCATGCATTTGCCACTACCGGTACCGGTGGCTTCTCCACCAAGCAGGCCAGCGTTGCCTACTACAAATCTCCTTATATAGAATATGTCATCTCCATTTTCATGTTTATCTCCGGCATCAACTTCACCTTGCTATTATTGTTCGTCAACCGGAAATTCAAGAAGTTCATCGGCAATGCCGAGCTGAAATTCTATTTCGGTTCAGTTGTGCTCTTCACTGCCGTCATAGCCATCGTGCTTTACTATACCAGTCCCATGGGGATGGAAGAATCCTTCCGCAAATCCTTGTTCCAGGTAATCTCCCTCCAGACCTCCACCGGTTTTGCGACAGATGACTATATGCAATGGACACCCGTCTTGTGGGGGCTGCTTACCATCATCATGCTGATGGGAGCGTGTGCAGGCAGTACCACCGGAGGCTTGAAGTGTATACGTATGGTAATTCTTACCAAAGTTTCACGAAACGAGTTCAAACACATCCTACATCCCAATGCCATACTTCCGGTACGGATAAACAAGCAGGTAATCTCTCCCTCCATTGTCTCCACCGTACTGGCCTTTTGTTTTATTTATATCGCCATTATAGTCATCAGCACACTGCTCATGATGGCTATGGAGGTCGGAGCTGAAGAATCAATGGGCTGCGTTATTTCCAGTATCGGTAATATGGGACCCGGATTGGGTAAAACCGGACCTGCCTATTCGTGGAATGCCCTGCCCGATGCAGCTAAATGGCTGTTATCCTTTTTAATGCTTCTGGGTCGTCTTGAGTTATTTACCGTACTGCTGCTTTTCACACCGGATTTCTGGAAACGGAATTGATTTAGGATAAAAAGTGTAAAAATAATCATTTTTTGTTATGCGGGGATAGCAAATTGAACAATACTTATTATATCTTTGCGTCCTTGAAAGAGAGAATTGTGGTATGAAGCAATGCATTAAATACTGTTTAATCATAATCTTTGCAGCCCTATTGCACGACAGTGCAACCGGAGCTGCAGATATTTTGTGCGTTCCTGCCACCCGACAAGCAGAATGCTGTACGCTGTCACAAGCTCCTACCACCCAACAAGCAGTCCAGAAGTTCTACGACTTGTTTTCACCAAACTCCCTCTGCATAGAACATGTGGACCATACGCAAGTACCAACCAACAAAAGCGTACTCCTGCGCATGTACATCTACAAGATGCAGCAGCATGCCTATGCACCGGAATGCGACCGTTTGTTGAATCTGTCTCCTCATCCCGTACCCGACGCGAATTATTACGTGTTCGGGCTAAGAAAGATTATCATTTAGAAGGCCTGCAAGCGCAGACGCTTGCCCCTGACCTCGCCGGACAACAAATCAGAGGTTTTGTCCTCCGGTGCGATGTATCTATTATTATATATCTAAAATCTTATCAGGTTTATGAACTTTACTTTGTTAGTGGTCGTCTTATTGACGGCAATCGCTTTCGTGGGTATCGTCATCGCGCTCTCCAATGCGATAGCACCCCGTTCGTACAATGCACAGAAGATGGAGCCGTACGAGTGTGGTATCCCTACCCGCGGTAAATCGTGGATGCAATTCCGGGTAGGTTACTATCTGTTTGCCATCTTGTTCCTGATGTTCGAAGTGGAAACGGTATTTCTGTTCCCTTGGGCAGTCATCACCCGCGAACTTGGCGTGGCAGGACTTTTCAGTGTTTTATTTTTCCTGATTATATTGATTCTGGGCCTTGCTTATGCCTGGAGGAAAGGAGCTTTGGAATGGAAGTAACAAAGAAACCGAAAATTAAATCTATCCCTTATGAGGAGTTTACAGACAACGAAACGTTGGAGAAACTGGTTCGGGAACTTAATGCCGGAGGCGCCAATGTCGCCCTTGGCGTACTGGACGATTTCGTCAACTGGGGACGCAGCAACTCACTGTGGCCTCTTACGTTTGCAACCAGCTGTTGCGGTATCGAATTCATGGCCCTCGGCGCAGCCCGCTACGATATGGCGCGCTTCGGGTTCGAGGTAGCCCGTGCCAGTCCGCGCCAGGCAGACATGATTATGGTTTGCGGAACAATAACCAACAAGATGGCTCCCGTTCTGAAACGTCTTTACGACCAGATGGCCGATCCGAAATATGTAGTAGCCGTAGGCGGCTGTGCCGTCAGCGGAGGCCCGTTCAAGAAATCCTATCACGTGGTGAACGGTGTGGACAAGATTCTGCCGGTGGATGTCTACATTCCCGGTTGTCCTCCGCGTCCGGAAGCATTCTACTACGGCATGATGCAATTGCAGCGTAAAGTGAAAATAGAGAAATACTTCGGTGGAGTAAACAGAAAAGAAGAGAACCACTAATCAGTACTTAAAAATATGGAAATAAAATACATAGAGCCCTCAGTCCTGCACGACGAAATGCTGCGTCTGCGGAAAGAGAAACAAATGGACTTCCTGGAATGCCTCAGCGGTATGGATTGGGGAATACCCGACGAGAAAGACGCACCGGACACCCCCCGCGGACTCGGTGTAGTCTATCTGTTGGAATCTACTGTTACCGGCGAACGGATAGCGGTACGCACCGCCACTCTAAACCGGGAACATCCCGAACTTCCTTCCGTCAGCGATATCTGGAAAGCTGCGGATTTCAACGAGCGCGAAGTCTACGACTTTTACGGCATCGTTTTCATCGGTCATCCAGATATGCGCCGACTCTATCTGCGCAATGACTGGGTAGGCTATCCCATGCGTAAAGACAATGAGCCGGAAAAAGATAATCCGTTGCGTATGGACAACGAAGAAACGGTGGACACTACCATGGAATTGGAGCTGAATCCCGACGGTAGCATCAAGAATAAGGAGATGCAACTTTTCGGTGATGAGGAATATGTGGTGAACATCGGTCCCCAACATCCGGCCACCCACGGCGTAATGCGCTTCCGTGTATCATTGGAGGGTGAAATCATCGACAAGATTGATGCCAACTGCGGCTACATCCACCGGGGTATCGAGAAGATGTGCGAAAGCCTGACCTATCCGCAGACCTTGGCTCTGACCGACCGTCTGGACTACCTGGGCGCACACCAGAACCGCCATGCCTTGTGCATGTGTATCGAAAAGGCAATGGGCGTGGAAGTAAGCGAACGCGTGCAGTACATACGTACCATCATGGACGAGTTGCAGCGAATAGACTCTCACCTGCTGTTCTATTCTTGTCTTGCTATGGACCTGGGTGCATTAACGGCCTTCTTCTACGGTTTCCGCGACCGCGAAAAGATACTCGACATCTTTGAGGAAACTTGCGGTGGACGCCTCATCATGAACTACAACACCATCGGTGGCGTGCAGGCAGACATTGCTCCCGGCTTCGTAAAGAAAGTGAAGGAGTTTATCCCCTACCTCCGCGGTATCCTACACGAATATCACGACGTATTCACCGGGAACATCATTGCCCAGCAACGTCTGAAAGGTGTGGGTATACTCTCACGGGAAGATGCCATCGCCTTTGGAGCTACCGGAGGCACCGGACGCGCCAGCGGATGGGCCTGCGACGTGCGTAAGCGTATGCCATATGCCGTATATGACAAGGTGGACTTTAAAGAAGTCATCCGCACCGAAGGCGATTCATGGGCACGCTACCTTATCCGTATGGATGAAATTCTGGAGAGCCTGAAGATTATCGAGCAACTGATAGACAACATCCCGGAAGGAGCCTACCAGGAAAAGATGAAACCTATTATCCGCGTACCGGAAGGCACTTATTATGCAGCCGTAGAAGGTAGCCGCGGTGAATTCGGCGTCTTCCTCGAAAGCCACGGCGACAAGACGCCTTACCGCCTGCATTTCCGCAGTACGGGCTTGCCATTGGTATCGACCGTAAATACGATTTGCCGCGGAGCTAAAATCGCCGACCTTATTGCCATTGGCGGAACATTGGATTATGTAGTACCAGATATTGACAGATAAAAGGATTTACGATTTGACAATTTACAATTTACCATGCGGAATTACAGCGCAGCCAAATTGTAAATTGTACATTGTGAATTGTAAATCAAAAAGCGCCTCGTAAATTGTAAATAGTAAATTGTAAATAGTAAATGAACAACGTGTTTGACTTTAGTATAGTAACCAACTGGATACACCAGATGCTGACTTCCCTGATGCCGGAAGGTCTGGCAATATTCCTCGAATGCGTGGTGATTGGCGTATGCATCATCTTGATGTATGCCGTGCTTGCCATCATCCTGATTTACATGGAGCGTAAAATATGCGCCTTCTTCCAATGCCGCCTCGGTCCGATGCGCGTGGGGAAATGGGGATTGCTCCAAGTGCCCTGCGACGTCATCAAGATGTTGACAAAGGAAATCATTGATTTGAAATTCTCTGACCGGTTCCTCTACAATCTGGCACCGTTCATGGTAATCATCGCTTCTTTCCTGACATTTGCCTGCCTGCCCATCAACAAGGGATTGGAGGTATTGGACTTCAATGTAGGAGTGTTCTTCCTGCTGGCTGCATCGAGTATCGGCGTAGTGGGTATCCTGCTGGCAGGCTGGAGTTCCAACAATAAATTCTCGCTGATTGGAGCCATGCGAAGCGGTGCGCAGATTATCAGCTACGAGTTGTCCTGCGGATTGAGCATACTGACAATGGTAGTGTTGATGGGAACCATGCAGTTCTCCGAAATAGTAGAAGGACAAGCTGACGGCTGGTTCATCTTCAAGGGACATATCCCTGCATTGATAGCCTTCATCATCTACCTCATTGCCGGAAATGCGGAAACCAACCGCGGTCCCTTCGACTTGCCCGAAGCCGAAAGCGAGTTGACTGCCGGATACCATACGGAATACAGCGGTATGGGCTTCGGATTCTTCTATCTGGCAGAATATTTGAATCTGTTTATCGTAGCCTCCGTGGCAGCCACCATCTTCCTGGGAGGCTGGATGCCGCTACACATCGTAGGCCTGGACGGCTTCAACGCAGTGATGGATTACATTCCGGGATTTGTATGGTTCTTCGGAAAGGCCTTCTTCGTAGTCTTCCTGCTGATGTGGATAAAGTGGACCTTCCCCCGCCTGCGTATTGACCAGATTCTGAATCTGGAGTGGAAGTACCTGGTACCCATCTCTATGGTGAACTTGATTTTGATGGTATTAATTGTAGTATTTAAATTGCATTTCTAACCGGCGTAGCGCCGGAGCAAGATTTCCTTGCGGATAATTTTAATAAAGGCAAAAGTAATGAAAGAAAAGAACTCTTATATCGGCGGACTCATACACGGCGTCACTTCTCTGCTGACAGGTATGAAGACAACCATGACCGTATTCTGCCGACGAAAGACTACCGAACAATATCCGGAAAACCGCTCGACATTGAAACTCTCCGACCGTTTCCGTGGCACGCTGACCATGCCCCATAATGATAAAAATGAACATCGGTGTGTAGCTTGCGGTTTGTGCCAGATGGCTTGTCCCAACGACACTATCAAGGTGACCGGCGAGATGGTTGAAACGGAAGACGGCAAGAAAAAGAAGATATTGGTTAAGTACGAATACGACCTCGGTTCGTGCATGTTCTGCCAACTCTGTGTGAATGCCTGCCCTCACGATGCCATCACGTTCGACCAGGATTTTGAGCATGCAGTGTTCGACCGCACGAAACTGGTCATGACGCTGAACCGTCCGGGCAGCCATGTAGAAGAAAAAAAGAAACCCGCTGCTCCCAAAGAAGAGACAACAAAGTAATTCGTTAATAGTAACTTGTAATTAAACAACATGGAAATAACTCTTGAAACAGTAGTATTCTACTTCCTTGCGGCCTTTATCACCGTATTTTCCATCTTGACGGTAACGACCCACCGCATGGTGCGCTCGGCCACCTACCTGCTGTTCGTACTTTTCGGTACGGCAGGCATCTACTTTCTGCTGGGTTACACCTTCCTCGGTTCCGTGCAGATTATGGTCTATGCCGGCGGTATCGTAGTGCTCTACGTCTTCTCCATACTGCTTACCAGTGGCGAAGGCGATGTCATCGAGAAGTTAAAGCGTAGCAGGTTCCTTGCCGGACTGGGTGCCACCGTGGGCGGTGCCATCATCGTAGTATTCATCACTTTGAAGCATAAGTTCATTGCCACCACCGACGTGGAACCTTTGGAGGTCAACATCAAGACCATCGGTCACCACATGCTGAGCGGTGACAAGTATGGTTATCTGCTTCCCTTCGAAGCTGTCAGCATCTTGTTATTGGCATGTATCGTAGGTGGATTATTAATAGCACGTAAAAGATAAGAATTATGATACACATGGAATATTATCTGATAGTTTCGGCTATCATGTTTTTCGCAGGCATCTATGGGTTCTTTACCCGCCGCAACACGCTGGCGATACTTATCAGCATCGAGCTGATTCTGAATGCCACGGACATCAACTTTGCGGTGTTCAACCGTTTCCTATTCCCCGGAGGACTGGAAGGATATTTCTTCTCTTTATTCTCCATCGCCATCTCGGCGGCCGAAACGGCTGTAGCCATTGCCATCATGATTAACATCTACCGTAACATCCGCAGTATCCAGGTGAACAAACTGGATGAGATGAAGTGGTAAGAGCAAGAATCGCCAAGCGATGTTTCTTGAATAGTAATAATTGATAAACATAGTATATATGGAATATACAATATTAATCCTTCTACTCCCTTTCCTCTCTTTCCTCGCTCTGGGACTTGGAGGTAAATGGATGTCACACCGCACTGCCGGCCTTATCGGAACTGCGGCACTGGGTGTGGTCGCAGTGCTTTCCTATCTCACCGCAGGAATGTACTTCAGCGCTCCCCGCCTTGCCGATGGTACGTACGAGGCGCTGATGCCCTATAACTTCAAATGGCTGCCTTTCACAGAAAGCCTCAGTATCGACATGGGTATCCTACTCGACCCGATTTCGGTTATGATGCTCGTGGTCATCAGTACCGTTTCGCTGCTGGTACACATATACTCTTTCGGCTACATGAAGGGCGAACGCGGTTTCCAGCGTTACTACGCCTTCCTGTCGCTCTTCACCATGTCCATGCTCGGACTGGTAGTAGCAACGAATATCTTCCAGATGTATCTGTTCTGGGAGTTGGTGGGCGTGTCCTCCTATCTGCTGATTGGTTTCTATTATACGAAGCCGGCGGCTATTGCCGCTTCGAAGAAGGCTTTTATCGTGACCCGTTTTGCTGACCTGGGATTCCTTATAGGTATCCTCGTCTATGGGTATTATGCCGGTACATACACCTTCAGCCCTAATGAGATGGCGCTGGCAAAGGGCGGTGCGGCAATGATTCCGCTTGCCTTGGGACTGATGTTCATCGGTGGTGCCGGAAAGAGTGCCATGTTCCCGTTGCACATCTGGCTGCCCGATGCCATGGAAGGTCCTACGCCGGTCAGTGCACTGATTCATGCCGCCACAATGGTGGTTGCAGGTGTCTATCTGGTGGCACGCATGTTCCCGTTGTTCATAGAATATGCTCCCAGCGTGCTGCACATCGTGGCATACGTAGGAGCCTTCACGGCATTCTATGCCGCCAGTGTGGCATGTGTGCAGAGTGACATCAAGCGTGTACTGGCATTCTCCACCATCTCCCAAATCGGTTTCATGATGGTGGCGCTGGGTGTATGTACATCAGCCGACCCACACGAAGGGGGACTGGGCTACATGGCAGGCATGTTCCACTTGTTCACACACGCCATGTTCAAGGCATTGCTGTTCCTCGGAGCGGGTAGCATCATCCATGCCGTACACAGCAACGAGATGTCTGCCATGGGTGGACTGCGGAAGTATATGCCCATTACGCATATCACGTTCCTCATCGCTTGCCTTGCCATTGCAGGTATTCCTCCGTTCTCCGGATTCTTCTCCAAAGATGAAATCCTGACGGCATGCTTCCAGTTCAGCCCCATCATGGGATGGATTATGACAGTGATTGCAGGTATGACAGCATTCTATATGTTCCGTCTTTATTATGGTATCTTTTGGGCCGGCTCTGAGCCGGGACAAAAGTCGGCAAGCGATGGGGGCGACAGCCACATGCCTCACCCCCACGAGAGTCCTCTGGCGATGACCCTGCCCCTGATGCTCCTTGCTGTGGTTACGATAGTTGCCGGTTTCATTCCTTTCGGACACTTCATCAGTTCCAACGGTGAAGCATATAACATCCATCTGGATTGGAGTGTGGCAGGTACAAGTATCGCCGTAGCGGTGGTTTCCATAGCCATTGCCACCTACATCTATGCAGGTAGCCGGCAACCCGTTGCCGATACATTGGCACACCGTTTCAAAGGCTTGTGGACAGCAGCTTACCACCGCTTCTATCTGGACGAGGTCTACCAGTTCATCACCCACCGCATCATCTTCGGCTGCATCTGCCACCCCATTGCATGGTGGGACCGCCACGTGGTCGACGGTTTCTTCAACTTCCTTGCCTGGGGGGCTGAAGCTACCAGTGAAGAGATACGCGGCCTGCAAAGCGGACGCATCCAGCAATATACATTTGTATTCCTGCTGGGCACGCTGGCACTGATACTGCTACTATTGCTATAACCCGAGATTTTTCAATCGTAAATCGTAAATCGTTAAATCGTAAATATAAAGATGAACTTTTTATCATTATTCGTACTCATCCCCTTGCTGATGTTGCTGGGTCTTTGGCTCAGCCGCAACATCGCACAAATACGCGCGGTGATGGTGACCGGTGCATCGGCTCTGCTGGTTCTTTCTGCAGCATTGACCGTGATGTACCTCAATGCACGCCACGCTGGTGCCACGGATGAAATGCTGTTCCGTGCCGACATGGTCTGGTATCCTGCACTCAACATCCACTATTCGGTAGGAGTAGACGGTATTTCGGTAGCCATGCTGCTGCTTTCGGCCATCATTGTCTTTACCGGAACATTCGCCTCCTGGAGGCTGCAACCGCTGACTAAAGAATATTTCCTTTGGTTCACCTTCCTCTCCATCGGTGTGTTCGGGTTCTTCATCTCGATAGACCTGTTCACCATGTTCATGTTCTACGAGGTTGCCCTCATTCCCATGTATCTGCTTATCGGTGTATGGGGGTCGGGACGCAAGGAGTACTCCGCCATGAAGCTGACACTGATGCTGATGGGCGGCTCCGCCTTCCTGCTTATCGGTATCCTGGGTATCTACTACGGTGCCGGAGCCACCTCTATGAACCTATTGGAAATAGCACAGATGCACAATATTCCCATCGAACAGCAACGTATCTGGTTCCCGCTCACCTTCCTCGGTTTCGGTGTGCTGGGCGCTCTGTTCCCGTTCCACACATGGAGCCCCGACGGTCACGCCTCCGCACCGACTGCCGTATCCATGCTCCATGCCGGTGTATTGATGAAACTGGGAGGTTACGGATGTTTCCGCATAGCCATGTACCTGATGCCCGAAGCTGCACAAGAACTGGGATGGATATTCCTGATTCTTACCGGAATCTCCGTGGTATACGGTGCATTCTCCGCTTGTGTACAAACCGACTTGAAGTATATCAATGCCTACTCTTCCGTCAGCCATTGCGGCCTGGTGTTGTTCGCCATCCTGATGATGAACCAGACAGCTTGCACGGGTGCCGTTCTGCAGATGCTCTCTCACGGACTGATGACAGCCTTGTTCTTCGCCCTTATCGGTATGATATACGGACGTACCCATACGCGTGACGTCCGCGAACTCTCCGGTCTGATGAAGATTATGCCTTTTCTGGCTGTCTGCTATGTAATCGCCGGTCTTGCCAATCTGGGACTGCCCGGACTCAGCGGTTTCATTGCCGAAATGACCATCTTCACCGGTTCGTTCCAGCATCCCGATACGTTCCACCGCGTGTGGACGGTCATTGCATGCAGCTCCATCGTGATTACGGCAGTCTATATCCTGCGACTGGTAGGAAAGATTCTCTATGGCACCTGCACCAACAAGCATCACCTCACCTTGAGCGATGCAACCTGGGACGAACGTACAGCGGTCATCATCCTCATCGCATGCGTTGCCGCCCTCGGTATGGCACCATGGTGGATTAGCGGCATGATTGGAGACAGCGTGCTGCCAATAACTGATTTATTTACGATTTGACGATTTACGATTGATAAATGACTTGTAAATCCCAAGAGTAACCTCAATCGTAAATCGTAAAATCGTAAATCCCAAGAGTAATTTCAATCGTAAATCGTAAATCGTAAAATCGTAAATAGATATGGATTATTCCCAATTCCTCCTGCTCAAAGAAGAGCTTTCGCTGATATTGGTCATCGTCATCCTTTTTGTCGCCGACCTCTTCATGAGTCCGGATGCACACAAGAATGACGGCAAACCGGTGCTGAACACAATGCTGCCCGTTGCTCTGCTGACCATACACACACTTATCACCATCGTTCCCGGTCCTGTGGCAGATGCTTTCGGCGGCATGTATCACAATCAGCCGATACAGAGCATCGTGAAATCCATCCTCAGTATAGGTACACTGATTGTATTCCTGATGGCGCACGAATGGATGCGCCGTCCAGACACTGCCATCAAACAAGGTGAGTTCTACATTCTGACACTTTCCACCCTGCTGGGTATGTACTTCATGATTTCCGCCGGACACTTCCTGATGTTCTTCATCGGACTGGAGACGGCAAGCATCCCGATGGCAGCCCTGGTTGCCTTCGACAAATACCGCCACCACTCTGCCGAGGCAGGTGCCAAATATATTCTCACGGCATTGTTCTCCAGCGGATTGCTGCTATACGGATTATCTTTAATTTACGGTACGGTAGGCACTCTCTACTTTGCCGACATACCGGCACGCCTCACCGGCGACCCGTTGCAGATTATGGCATTCGTATTCTTCTTCTCCGGCATGGGATTCAAAATATCACTGGTGCCTTTCCATCTTTGGACAGCAGACGTTTACGAAGGCGCTCCAAGTACGGTAACCGCTTATTTAAGCGTTATCTCCAAAGGCTCTGCCGCTTTCGTGCTGATGACTATCCTCATCAAGGTATTCGCCCCGATGGTAGCTCAATGGCAAGAAGTGCTCTACTGGATCATCATCGCCTCTATCACGCTTGCCAATCTCTTCGCCTTGCGTCAGCAGAACTTGAAACGATTGATGGCTTTTTCCAGTATCTCGCAGGCAGGTTATATCATGCTGGGTATTATCAGCGGCACTTCACAAGGTATGACTTCATTGGTCTTTTATGTATTGATTTACATGTTTGCCAACCTCAGCGTATTTACAGTCATCACGATTGTAGCCCTGCGTGCCCATAAATTCACGCTCGACGACTACAACGGGCTGTACAATACCAATCCAAAGCTCGCTTTCCTGATGACCTTAGCCTTGTTCTCTCTGGCAGGCATCCCGCCGTTTGCGGGCTTCTTCTCGAAGTTCTTCATCTTTGCGGCAGCTTTCGAAGGCGGCTTCCATCTGCTGGTATTCATTGCCCTTATCAATACAATCATCTCGCTTTATTACTATCTGAAGATTGTAAAGGCAATGTACATCAACAAGAGCGACGAGCCGATTGCAGCATTCCGCAGTGACAACTATACACGTGCCAGCCTGGCCATTTGCACGCTGGGTATTGTGGTACTGAGTATTGCAAGTGTGGTATATCAATCCATCGATAAGTTCTCATTCGGATTATAACCGGAGGGTATCATCACTTACCACAAATTACACAGATTGGCACAAATCATCTTTAGAAGTTCTGATAATCAAGAGCTTTGACTTGTGTTAATCTGCATAATTTGTGGTGAGTGTGTATTTTAGCACATTTCCATACTATACAATCGGCAGCACAAACCAAAAGCATGAGCCTTTCCCCGGTTCACTGTCCACACCGATTGTGCCACCCAACTGCTCTATAATGCTCTTGCTGATAGAAAGCCCCAGGCCGGTGCCATGCACAAACGTATTCAGCTTTATAAAACGGTCGAATATCTGAGCCTGCATTTCCGGCTCAATGCCAAGGCCCGTATCGGCCACATAAAAACGCAAATGAGTTTCATCCACCTTATTATATCCTACACGTATACTTCCCGCAGTGGTGAACTTGATGGCATTGTTGACAAAGTTGGCTATGACCTGATTCAAACGGTTACGGTCACTGACAATCCGGCATTCCGGCAGATGACGGTCGAAGAGAACTTCCACACCCGGTTTAGCCTTCATCTTCATGAAGCGCACGATGTCCTCACACAGCATGTTCACGTCCAGCTCTTTTTCCACAAAGTCAAATGTCCCGGCCTCTATCTTGGACAAATCCAGTATGTCGGAAATCAGCTGCAACAGCAGGTCATTGTTTTCTTCAATAATCGCCATATACTGCCTTTTTTCCTCCATGTCCCCGGTCTCTCCCATCAGACTGGAGAAACCGACAATCGCATTCAGCGGCGTACGTATCTCATGGCTCATATTGGCAAGGAAGGCACTCTTCAGACGGTCGGCGGTTTCTGCCTTCTCCTTGGCTTCAATCAGCATAGCCTCCGTCTCCTTCAATTCCGTAATGTCATAGTTGACGCCTATCAGCTCTATTTGTCCGTTCTCCGGTTCAAACAGATTGACAACCACATTGGTACGTACCCAGTTCCATTTTCCCTTTTCGCCCGGACGCTCAATGCGCATCTCTCCCTGGAAATGTTTGGCTTCGCCCACACGGGCCTTACTGAAGAAATCAAGCATCCTCCTGCGGTCACTGGGGTACATCTTGCTGTATATTCCCACGACATCCGCCAATTGGGTATTCTCGTCCTCTCCCATATTCTTATACCATTGCTTGATGGCATAGCCTTTCCGGTCGAGCAGGTTCAGCTTGGCATAACCTACCTTCGCATAATCCGATATAAGCAGGAAGAAATTCTCGAAATCACAGATACGGCTCATGGCATCAATCCGTTCCGTATTGTCGATGTTAATCATGGCATAGCCGGTAAAGTTACCTTTACTGTCATACACCTTGCTCACTTTCGTATAAAGATGTATCACATCCTTCGGCTGTTTGGAAGTGGAGTAATACCCTTCAGTCCGGTCGAAAGCATAATTCAGGCGAAAGTCGACCATATCCTCAGTCTGTATACGTTCTGCCAATTGGGCGGACACATTCGGGTTCTCGAATAAGTTCACTCCAATGACATCCTGTTTGTCACGGACCCCGAATATCTCCATATCCTTATTGTTGATGTCTACCAGGAATCCGTCTTTGTCATAGATTTCCACCCCGGCCGGTATATTGGCAAAGATATTCTTGAACAGTTTTTCGCTATGGTCCAAAGCCAGATGAGTCTGTACCGAGTCTGTCGTATCGAGGAATAACGCCACCACTTCATTCTTTTCCGGAGAGTATATCACCACGTGGCAGTGCTTGTTGGTAAGCTCAAAACACATGTCCATTTCCTTATGTGTCCCGGTGTTCACTATCTCAAGCAGATATTCCAGTCTGGGGGCCGCCTCCCTTGAAAAGGACGAGGCTGTCTTGCCGATAAACGTCGACGCAGGTTTTCCCAGAAAATCGGCAAAGATAGAATTCGCATCTGTCACATAATACCCGTAGGGGTTGTCCTTTTCATCACAGACAATGGACATCCGCACATACCCCAAAGGCATATAGCGGAACAAGTTGCTGAGGAAAGTACGTTCGCGCACAGCCTCATCCTTCGTTTTGCGCAACTCTATGCAAATGCTGATGACATTTGCCAACGAACTAAACCATTGGTAATCCTCGTTAGTCCACATTCGGGTACGGTCCACCAAATCAATGCCCATATATCCCCACACCTGGTCATTGGCAACCAGCGGAGTTACCATCAAGGACTTTATATTCTGTCTCGCCAGAATTTCATATTCGGCGTAAGCGTGCTCCGGCAGTTGCCCCAGCGTTTCCAGCAGAACGGGCTTTTGTGCCATAATCTGTGACGTCCACCACGGCAGGCTGTCAGCCTGAACTCCTTGAAGCATTTCTTTCTCAGGAGCCACTCCCGGAGCCACCACCTCGTATGTGCAGCTCTGGTACCGGCACTTCTCATCATATTGGAATATATAGACACGTCCGCCGCGAAAGAAATCAAGAATATCTTTCAGTATGTCGTAAATGCCCGCACTTATATCCTCGTCTTTCAGGAAGCGGAATAGGGAATGGGATATTGAGGTCTGCCGATAAAGTAAATCGTTCACTCTTTGCAAAGCCTGCTTCGCAGCCTCCTCCTTCGGCATCTCTACGCGCTGCAACACTCCGAAAGCCTTCAATGTACCATCCGGCAAATGCTCCTTATACCCCACGCGCGAGTAGACCCAGACCACTCCTTCAGTAGAATAGATAGGAAACGTCTGTTCATAGACCTCCATATTCTGAATGGCAAGGAACTCCCGGCTGATACGCGTCCGATAGTCTTCGCGTATCATTTTACCGAAATCCTCAAAGCTCAGGTATTCCCCTTCCAAGCCTAACAACTTACAGACATATTCGGAGCAGAGATACTGCCTTGAAGAAAAATCAGCCTCCCACCAACCTATCCGGCCAAGAATGGAAAGGCGCCGGAAACGTTCACTATCGTCACGATGAACAGCCATATATTTATCAATATTGGTTTGAGATACAAAAATAGCCATAAAACTCTAATAAGCAACCATTAGAAACCTTTTTCGTCCCAAGCAGCCTATATATAAGGATAACAAACAATCCGGAAGAATGTGCGGTAACCAAATCGTAATAGATTTGAAAATGAAACGTATGCTCCATGTATCACCGGTGTAATGTCATTGCCTCATCTTTGCAGCGGATTAAAAAACGTACAAAGAAAAGAGATGAGCATGAAATTAGACTTGGGAAAGATTTTCTTCCTTATTTTATTCCTCACACTTTCCGTCATGGCTGCCACGGCGGGAACCGTCAAAGGGACAATCACCGACCGACAAACCAAAGAGCCGCTGACGGGAGCCACCGTGCAAGTAAGCGGAACAGCACAAGGCGCCGTCGCCGATTTGGATGGTAACTATACACTGGAGCTGAAGAACGGGACCTATACCCTCACCGTCCGTTACATCGGCTACAAAGACATGACGATGAACGCCGTAGAGATAAAGGGTGAAACCGTGCTGAACTTCGACATGGAGCCGGACACGCAAACCTTGGGCGAAGTGCAGGTCACCGCCAAGAAGAACCTCGAAGGCGAACGTGCCTTGCAAATGGAACGGCAAAAAGCGACCCTCGCCATCGAGAACCTCGGTTCCAAAGAGATGTCCCTCAAAGGCATCGGCAATGTGGAAGAAGGAGTAAAGAAAATAACGGGTATCTCCATCGCCAGCGCCGGACAACTTATCGTCCGCGGACTGGGCGACCGCTACAGCACCACCACGCTGAACGGACTGCCCATCGCCTCGCCCAACCCGGACAACAAGCTGGTGCCGCTCGACCTGTTCCCCTCGTCCACCGTACAGAACATCACCGTCAGCAAAGTGTATGACGCAGCCGCCTTTGCCGACTACAGCGGTGCGCACATCAACATCAGCACCAAAGAAAACATACCGGAAGATTTCTTCCAACTGAGCCTCAACACGGGCGGGAAGTTCAACACCTTAGGCAAAGACCGCTATCAGATGGACCGCAGCGGTTCGCTCTTGAAGACACCCAGCGTAGACGCGGCCGCCCTCGACATGCCCTTGATGGAGTTTGACAAATACGTGAAGACCCACAATATCTTCGATACCTCCTTTGCCGCCAGCAAGAAGAGCTCGTTGCCCGAACTGGGTGGAAACCTCGGTTTCGGCAAGAACTTCGGTATAAGCAACCAGACACTCAGCCTGCTTGCCTCCTTCAGCGCCAGCAACGGCTACCAAAACATGGAAGATGCCTTCTACAAGACACTCGAAGCCACTGGCACCGTGCAGGACGACTTCTCCTACGACAGCTTTGCGCAGGAACTGAAGCTCGCCGCCCTCGGCTACCTGGGCTACACCTTGCGCCGGAGCGACCGCATAGGCTACACTTTCTTCTACGCCCGCAATGCCATCGACACCTACCAACGCCGCGAAGGTACTGATGCCGAAGGACACGAGCTGACCGGCAGCAACAACATCATGCACATATACACCCTGCAAAACCATCAACTGAACGGAATCCATAACTTCGGCGAGGGCGACAGGTGGCAACTGACCTGGGGAGGCTCGTACAGCAAGACCGGCAGCGAAGAGCCCGACCGACGGCAAGTGATGTACGTCAAAGACAACGACGGCAGTCTCAGGCTCTTCAAACTGAACCGCCAAGAGACTATGCGCTACTTCGGCAGCCTGGACGAAGAAGAGTGGAACGCCAACCTCGCCATGCGCTGGAAGTGGAACGACACCAGCCACCTCAAGCTCGGCTTCAACTACAAGGACAAGAACCGCGACTACAACGCTACCCGCTTCTACTACAACCTGAACAAACTGAACCCCGTCATCACCGACATCTACAACACCGACGGCTTCCTCAACCAGCAGAACATTGCCGACGGACAAATCGTGGTACAACGTGTGATGCAGCCCAAAGACAGCTACCGCGCCGGAAACGAAATCTACTCCGCCTACCTGCTGACCGACTTCTATCCCACCGAAGCCCTCTTGGTGAACCTCGGCCTGCGCTACGAAATGAGCAAGCAATGGGTGCGCTACGCCAGCGACGGCGGCGACTGGTACTCCCGTCGGCGCAATTTAGACAAGAACGACCTCTTCCCCGCCCTGAACCTGAAATATGCGGTGAACCCCACCAACAGCATCCGCTTCTCTGCCTCGCGCACCGTCACCCGTCCCTCGTTCATCGAGATGGCCCCCTTCCTCTATCAAGAGTCCTACGGTTCGGCACAAATCCGCGGTAACGAAGAGTTGCAGAACGGTTACAACTACAACTTCGACCTACGTTACGAACGCTTCGGCAAGGACGGCGACATGCTCTCCGTGACCGGCTACTTCAAATACCTCGACAGCCCCATCGAACGCATCCAAGACCTGCAAGGCGGCGCCACGCTGCACAGCTTCAAGAATGCCGACAACGGCATGGCTGCCGGCGTGGAGCTGGAGATGCGCAAACGGCTCGTCAAAGACCTGCGCCTAGGCGCCAACATCAGTTACATGTACACCAACGTGAAGCTGCCCCAAGGCGGTGCCTACACCAACAAGGAACGTTCGCTGCAAGGCGCATCGCCCATCCTTGCCAATGCCGACCTCACCTACTCGCCACGCTTCGGCGAAGACAGGCAGCTCAACCTCGCCCTGCTCTACAACCTGCAAGGCAGCCGCATCCATGCGGTAGGCGTGTCGGGTCTGGGCGATGTCAGGCAACAGACGCTGCACACGTTGAACTTCAGCGCCGGATATAGCCTGAACAAGCACTTCAACCTGAAGCTGCAAGTGAACGACCTGCTGAACCGCGATGTCATCTTCAAGCAAGATGTGCCCACCACGGGGCAGGAAATGGAAGTGGAACGCTACCACAAGGGAACGAACTTTGAGGTGGGAATAAGCTACAACCTATAAAGCCCCCGCCCTCCCCCTGAAGGGAACGGAGAACACTCTTTGACAAACAAGCAGATTTAAGAGAATCAATCTGAATGACAGACAGATAAATTGGATATAACAACTAAAACAATTGAATTATGAAAACAATGAAATGGAAATTCTACTCTCTGGCCTTTGTAGCCGGAATGTCTATCCTCACCGCTTGCAGCAGCGACGACAACAACGACAATGACGGTAACGGCGGCAACGGAAACGGCAATGAAATCGAAAACGGTACGATATTGAAAGGTACCATCACCTCCGACGTGACCCTGGCTGCCGGAAACACCTACAAGCTGAGCGGCGAATACATCGTAGAAGAAGGTGCCACGCTCCACATAGAGGAAGGCGTGAAGATTATCGCCGTCTACGATGACATCGCAGACTACATCCTCGTGAAGCAGGGCGGTAAAATCAACGCCGTAGGCACGCCGGACAAACCCATCGTAATGACCAGCGAAAAAGAAGAGCCGGGCGCATGGGGAGGCATCCACATCTGCGGACGCGCCCACACCAATGCCGAAGGCGGCAAGGGAAGTTCTGAAATAGGCGGTGCCGTTTACGGCGGCAACGATGATGCCGACAACTCGGGCACGCTGCAATACATTCGTCTGGAATACACCGGCTTTGCCTTCGATGAAGAGCACGAAGCCAACGGTATCTCTTTCTACGGCGTAGGCAACGGTACCATCGTGGACCACTGCCAAGCCTACAAAGGTTCCGATGACGGCTTTGAGTTCTTCGGCGGCTCGGTAAACGTGAGCAACCTCGTAGCCGTAAGCTGTAGCGACGACTCCTTCGACTGGACCGAAGGCTGGAACGGCAAAGGCACCAACCTCGTGGCTTACCAAGAAGCCGAATCCACACTGGGCTACGACTGCGACTGCCTAATGGAGTGCGACAACAACGGCAGCAACAACGCCGCCACTCCCGTTGCCCACCCCGTATTGAAGAACCTCATCCTCGTCGGCAACGGCGGCAGCAAGCAAGGCATCCGTCTGCGTGCCGGCACGGAAGTGGAAATAGACAACGCCAAGGTCTGCGGCAAAGGCCAGCCCCTGACCGTGGAAACCGCCCTTACCGAAAACGCCCTGAAGAACGGCACTTCCAAGCTGACCAACATCACCCTCACCTCCGAGCTGAGCAGCAAAGAAGGCATCTACACCCATGCCGACTTCATCGCCGTGACAAGCAACAAGGTGGACGCCAACCTGAGCTATAGTTCTTTCGAGGACATCAAGAAAGAATGCAGCTGGATGAACGGAAGCTGGGTGAAGTAAAAAAAGAAGAACTCGCAAGACTATAAAGAAACACACAACTTCTTCAACAACGTGCCCCTCGAATGTCTTTCCGGCTTCAAGGGGTACGCGCTGTTTCAAGAAAGAAACTAAAAGTACCGTTTACTTCTTCTTCAGCTCCTTCTTCAATTCCTGAACCTGAAAGCTGAACAAGTCCAGATGATGGCAAACGCGCTGCATGAAACTGCCTGCCGCCCTGAAGCAGATACGCGAAATGCGCACTTTATCTGCCGTACAGTCCTCTATCCGTTCCACCGATTCGCTGGTGATGGAGGGAAAAAAGTTTCCAAGTCCCTTGATGTTCACCGTGCGTCCACTGGCCAGATAGTCCGCTATAATATCCGGCAGTTGCACCAGCACGGACTGGGCATCGCCCACCTGCAGGGAGCTGACAAAAGCCAGCCTCTTGGCCAGTTCGTCATTGCTCACCGGTTCCGGCTGAAGCACTTTTGACGCGGCGTAGTAGCGCACCACTTCCTTGTCTCCACTCTTGTCCACCTTCTTGCGGACCACATAATTCATTGACATACCAATCTTTCTTTATAATTAGGTTCGTAAAAAACGAAAGATATTCCCGCCCGACGCGAGGCACACCTACAACTTGCATACACAAAGCCTATACCTTACGGTAAAGACTCCGTGACCGAATACCTTTCACTATATGACTGAATACCTAAAACACCCGGATGTATTGCCCCAAAACATGGAGATGTTTTCACCCAAAACACCCGGATGTAATACCCCAAAACATGGGGATGTTTTGGGAGAAAAGATGGGGATGTTCTGACCTTTCAGTATAGGGTTCAAAGGTAATGACTCCCTATGAGAAATACAATAGATATAGGCCTTTTTGATGGTCGGAATCAAGCTCCTTTTTCTTCGGAAGCAGCAGGCAGTACCCGCTGGAAATCTCTGCCGGACGGAGACTGGAATACCTGCAAATCGAATTCGGGGATGATTGCCAGCACATGGTCGAATACATCCGCCTGCACCCCTTCATAGGGCACCCAATCCTTCAGCGCACAGAAGAAATAAAGTTCTATCGGGATACCGCGGTCGGTAGGCTGGAGTTGGCGCACCATGCAGGTCAGTTCCTGATTTACGTCGGGAAGACTTTTCAAATAAGCCGTCAGATACGCCCGGAACACACCCAGATTGGTCTGGCGGCGTCCGTTGACGAGGATGGAGTTATCGATGCCGTTTTCCACATTGTACTTTTCAATCACTTCCTCCGTCTGCTCCACATAATCTTTCAGTAGCTGTATCTTGCGATATTTTGCCAGCATCTCCGGGGTGCAGAAACGGACGCTGGTCATGTCGATATTGATACTGCGCTTCACTCGCCGCCCACCGCTCTCGCGCATGCCGCGCCAGTTCTGGAAGGAGTCGCTGACAAGCAGGTAAGGAGGGATGGTGGTAATGGTATTGTCCCAGTTGCGCACTTTTACGGTGTTCAACGTTACCTCTATCACCGTACCGTTGGCACCGTACTTGGGCATCTCAATCCAGTCGCCCACCTTCAGCATGTCGTTGGCCGAAAGCTGCACACCGGAGACAAAGCCCATAATGGAATCCTTGAATACCAGCATCAGGATGGCTGCCGAAGCACCCAATCCGGCAAGCAGCGAAAGCGGGTCGCGGCCTATCAGTTCGCCCACGACCACAATGCCGCCCACCAGCCATAGGATGACTTGCATGGTTTGCAACATCCCCTTTAAAGGGCGGTCACGAAATTGCTCCTTCTCACTGTATACACTGTAAACAGCCTTCAGAAACGAGTTAACGAAACTCAGGAAAGTAATGATGATGTAAATAAGGCAGATACGCCGGATGAAATCCATTGCCGATGAACCGACTTCGACAAATGCCAATGGAACAAACAGATAGATGATAACGGGAGCCACCATGCGGCTGAGGTGCACCATCACTTTACGGTCGAATACGATGTCGTCCCACGTAGCCTTGGTCTTCTTCACCAGTTGTGCCACTACTTTCAGCAGAATTTTCCGGCATAGGGCATCCGCCAGAAAAGCAACGGCAAGTATCAGTGCAAAGGCTATGAACTGGTCGAACATGTCGGCACGGGAAGGGGATATGCCCCACCCGATTAAAAGGTCGTCTATCTTCTTCAATATCTCCATAATCGTATGTTTATCATAACGGCAATCTTATCTACGCGACTGCTCCTCCCGCTCAAGGAACTCCATGATATCTTCTTTCAACCACTGATAAAGATAAAGGTTCTTGTAGCCGCTGTTTTTTTTCAGCATCACGGATACATTGACCTGACTGTTCTCATACCCCGTCAGTTCGTTGCGGAACTGTTCGTTATGCTCTGCCAGGCGCTTTATCTCCTGCTCGCGTTCACGACGCAGCACCGTACATACCGGGATAAGGATTTTCAGCACTACACAATCCATGATATGGTGTCCTTGGATATAAAGATAGGTATTGTCCGGAGTCAGTCCCAAACGTTCCAACTCCGTGCCCAGCTGCTCCACCCGGTCGATGTAGCGGGGGAAACGGGCTTGCAGTTCGGACAGCTTTGCCGACACCGTCTTTTGCATCTCGTCCAGACTACGGTAAGGATGACGCAGGTTTATCTCTTGCAAACGCACGCAGGCGTTGAAGTCGTACATCGGGAAAGTGTGTGTGTCGTGCTGGCGGTAGAACCAGACATTCCACAGAAACAGCGGATAGGCAATCTGAGAATAACGCTTCAGAAAAGCGGGGAAGTCCAGGATATGCCGGTCGTTCAGCGTGGCCTGCACACAGACTTCATGCAGACTGTCGGCAAAGCAGTGGAAGTTCTCGATGGCATAGCCATAAGTCTGGAAGATATAGGGATTCTTGTTTATCTTATGCGACACCTTGGTGGCACCTTGCAGCAGGAAGTCGTAGTCGCTGTCTACACAAGCTATCAGGCTGCGGCCCAGCTCCGATGTGTTCAACGTATTCATCAGCACCATCTTCTTGCCCTTTGCCAGGGAGGTGGCAGACGGAAGCATCACCTGGAAATAACGCTCCTCATTCTCGAACTCGGACAGCAGCGTCCGCCAGAAAGCGATGTCGTCATAGCTCTCCACATACGCCACTATGCGCCTGCGTGCTCTCTTGGGAGACAACTTGCGGGCGGCATCCAAATAGGCGGAAGTAAGGTTATGTTTTAAAGAAGTGGACACTTGGGTAGGGATTAAGGATTAGGGATTAGGGAGGAGATTTCGCTGACTTCGGTGACGGCATCCAGCCAGCCTTCCATGATGACGGCGGGCGAATGGGTGGTGAGGATAAGCTGCACATTGGGATTCAGGCTGCGTATCATGCCGATGAGCTTCTGCTGCCATTCGATGTGCAGGGAGGCTTCCGGCTCGTCCATGAAGAGTACGCAGTGGTCATCGTCACGCACCAGCACGGTCAGCAGGATGACCAGCATCTGCTTCTCGCCCGAAGACAGTTTGTAGGGCAGCAGGCGCTCGCCGTTCTGATAGAAAACGATGTCGTTGCTTTTGCGGTCTATCGTCTTATGGGTATAGCTGAAAAGCTCGTCAATCATATCCTGGAACTTCCGCTTGGGGAGGGAAAGGGAGGGAGCCAGGCTGCGCTGCTCTTCGTCACCGCTGAGCAGCTCTATCATCTTGTTGCCGATGTTCACCTGGTAGTCCAGATAACGGCGCTGGAGCAGATAGAGCTGCCAGTCCAGTTCCGACTTCACGTTGGCATCGGCCATGCGTGCCGTAAAGTCGCCCATGATAAGGGGGCGGTCGTAGCTGCGGATTACATCATAGGGGATAAAGGTGGCTGCGGGGTTGTCGAAGTAGACGTGTACGCCGTTCTTCTCGTCACTCTTCACTTCACCCGATGTCTGTTCCAGATAGTTGACCGAACGGTTCAGGATAGTGGTCTTCCCCACTCCGTTGATGCCGGAAAGTATATTGACGTCAGGACGCAGGTCCCAGGCAATATCGTACCGATGCCACAATCCGTGTATTTCGATACGCTTGATGTAATTGGCTTGTACTTCCATGGTTTCTTGCTTTTAATTAGAAGCAAATATACACGATAATCTCTTATTTCTACGCCCATGAACCAGAAAAATCATATAATGAAAGATTTTCTCTTTTCAGAAAATAGTTGTTCTTTTGCACCCGCAAAGAACAAAAGAGTATGGACAAGAACATTCAAGGGCATCTGTTCGCCCTTACCGCAAATATCTTATGGGGGCTGATGGCACCTATCGGCAAGTCGGCCTTAGCGGAGTTTTCCGCGTTGTCAGTAACCACATTCCGCATGGTAGGCGCAGCCGCCTGCTTCTGGCTCCTCTCCTTGTTCTGCAAACGCGAGCAGGTGGACCACCGGGACATGCTGAAGATATTCTTCGCCGCACTCTTCGCGCTGGTATTCAATCAGGGTGTCTATATCTTCGGACTCTCCATGACTTCGCCCATAGACGCCTCCATCGTTACAACCACGCTGCCCATCGTCACCATGATAGTGGCTGCAATCTATCTGAAAGAGCCGGTCACCAACAAGAAAGTGCTGGGCATCTTTGTAGGGGCTATGGGCGCATTCATACTCATCATGAGCAGCCAGACCACCGGTGCCGGCAATGGCAGCCTCATCGGAGACCTTCTCTGCCTGCTCGCCCAAATCAGCTTCTCCATTTATCTGACCGTATTCAAGGGGTTGTCGCAAAAATACTCTCCCATCACCCTGAACAAATGGATGTTTGTCTATGCCTCCATGTGCTACATCCCGTTCTCTTACCACGACGTGGCTGCCATACAGTGGAGCGAAATATCTACAGCCGCCCTGCTGCAAGCGGGATATGTGGTTGTGGGAGGAAGCTTCCTTGCCTATATCTTCATAATGAGTGCGCAGAGGCTGTTGCGCCCCACTGTGGTGAGCATGTACAACTACATGCAGCCCATCGTGGCCTCAACCGTTGCCATCATCTTAGGATTGGGAGTGTTCAATTTGGAAAAGGGAATAGCCATAGCCTTGGTATTCCTGGGAGTGTACATCGTAACACAAAGCAAGTCACGCAAGGATTTCGAGAAAGAAGGGAAAGCCGTATAAAACAGCCGTTCCACCGTCACAGTACTCCGGCACGTACCCGGCTCAGAGACTCGGGAGTCATTAACAGATAAGATGCTATGTGGTTGACTGAGGCACGCCGGGCTATCTCCGGATAATCCCTGACGAAGCGCGCATACCGCTCGCGTGAGGTTTCGAAACGCCAAGAGTCTGCTTTATATTGGGAAAGCATTAAAGACCCCTCCAATAAATGGCGAAGCAGACGGGCTATATGCAGATAACGCTCAGAGAGTTCGACCAGTCCTGCATACGAAATGCTCCAGATGACGCCTTCCTCCAAGGATTCCAGCTGAAGGCAATTACGGCGTCCGGTGAAAAGGCTGACGATACACATAGCGCCGTCACCGTCGCAGGCAAAGTTCTCTGTAATGTCCCGGCCTTCTTTGAAATAGAACTGGCGAAGCAGTCCTTTCTCTACAAAAACAATATCCCTGGCTATATCTTTTTCACTAATCAACAGTTCTCCTTTGTGCACCTCACGGCGTACAAACAAACCGGCAATGAGCTCCAGCTCCTCAGAAGGGAGTTCATGAAGGCGGCGGGTAAACCGCCGCGCCACTTCCATGTTGTTTTCCTTAGTCATCGATATAGAGAAAGGGATATGCCCCTATTTCTTCAGTTCTGCAAAATAGGTGTCCAGCAAGTTCTTGGCAGCCACAAAAGAAGTCAAGTTGCCCTGTAGCACTTGTTTTTCCTTGCCAGTCAGCATCGCTTCAATCTGCGGATTGTGGTAGAAGCTGTCGCGCAGCTGTTCGTTAATGGTCTCGTACATCCAGTATTTGCTTTGCTCATTGCGGCGGTATTCAAAATAGCCGTTATCTTTCACAAAGTCAATGTATTTGTAGACCATATCCCACACTTCTTTTACACCAAGATTATAGAAACCGGAATAAGTCAGCACTTGGGGTGTCCAACCGCTCTCCGGAGCCGGGAAGAGGTGCAGCGCATTACGGAACTGCGTTGCTGCCAGTCTGGCCCGCTCCAGATTGTCGCCATCAGCCTTATTAATAACAATGCCATCGGCCATTTCCATGATGCCGCGTTTGATGCCTTGCAACTCATCGCCCGTACCCGCCAGCTGTATCAGCAGGAAGAAGTCTACCATAGAATGTACGGCAGTCTCACTCTGCCCCACCCCTACCGTCTCTACAAATATCTTGTCGAAACCGGCAGCCTCACAAAGCACAATCGTTTCACGCGTCTTGCGTGCCACGCCACCCAGCGAACCGGCAGAGGGACTGGGACGTATAAAGGACTTGGGATGAACGGAGAGCTTCTCCATACGCGTCTTATCACCGAGAATACTGCCTTTGCTGCGTTCACTGCTCGGGTCAATGGCAAGAACGGCCAACTTGCCGCCGTGTTCCTCCAGTACATGCAAGCCAAATACATCAATAGAGGTACTTTTACCGGCACCGGGCACACCACTGATACCCACACGGACGGAGTTGCCCGAATAGGGCAAACACTTCTCTATCACCTCCTGCGCCACAGCCTGGTGCTCCGGTTTCACACTTTCCACCAGTGTTACAGCCTGGCTGAGTACCGTAACATCACCTTTCACTATACCCTCCACATAGTCTGATACGGAAAGCTCGCGTTTCTTCCGCCTGGGACGGTTCTTCAAGTAAGGATTGACCGATGAAGGTTGCTCAATGCCTGCATTGACAACCAAGCCTTTATATGCTTCATTATTTTCGGGATGTTCCATGGCTATTTGTGAGTTATAAGTTATGAGTTATGAAGGACTTTACGACTTCTTATTGTTTTGCTTTAATGTTGATTTCAACTTTCGGCTGCATCGGGTCATTGGTAATCATCAGCAGACGCAGATGACGGCGCTTCTTGCCTATATTCTTCTTCACTACCGTTACCCGCAGGCGAGTGCTTTCACCGGGTTGCAATACACTCTTCTTGAGGTTAACTCCCACTGCCGGGTGGAATACCTGGAGCTTGTTTATCTGTAAAGGAGAACGCCCGGTATTGGTAATGGTAATATCCTGACGTGCTTTTGACTTCTTTGCCAATATCGCACTCATATCAACTTCTTTGGTAGAAAGGCTGATGGCAGGAGCATTTGCCTTCTCCACTTCCGTCATTCCGGAGAAATCCGGTAAAAGAATGGCAGAAACGGGAATCTCGTTTTCATCGCCCACCTTGTCACCGGAGAAGCGAGAAAGATAGACCGACGTTTGAGTCAGTCCGAGGCCAGTCAGTCTTTCCGAATTCAATGTAAGTGTAATCACTCCTTTTTCTCCCTTTTGCAAGACATTGGGCTCTACTTTTGTCTGCAAATAAGGAGGCAGATGCATCAGTACCGGTTCATAAGGACGGTCGGAAAGATTGACCACGCCGATATGAATCACCGGCTGCTCACCATGCTGAATATCGGGAAAGTCGAGGCTGTTCTTGTCAATACGTATCTGACCGATAAGATAGGGATGCGTCTTGGTAAAGTCCTTGATTTCCTGTACTACTTCACCATTGAACTTCAAATAGACCAGATTGGGTTGCGCATTGCTGTAAATAGCCACGGATTTCTGGAAATGTCCCAATGCCTTGGCGTCAAAAGTCACATTTACTGTTCCTTTTGCCCCCGGAGCAATAGGCGTTTTTGTCCACTGGGCCACAGAGCAGGCGCAATCCGGCTCTACTTCTGTAAGCACTAAAGGCTGGTCACCCGTATTGGTGATGGTATATTGCACAGTCACGGGATGCTTCCATTCTATCTGGCCGAAACTGTACATCTCTGTATTCGAGGTAAAACGAGCTTGCGCTACAGCAGTCAATACCACACTTGCAAGCACATATAAAGTTATCAATATCCGCTTCATCTATTTTTCTTAATATCAAGATTTCCTAATTCTGCCACTCTCATTCAATATTAGTCGGACAAAAATAGGTGTTTTTAGCGAGAGTACCTAAAATAGCGGAGCGCAATTTGTACAAATTGCGCTCCGCTCCATACTCTATTGTTACTTTATTACAATTATCCCTCCCGCCGAATGCGAAGCATACTCCGGAGCATACGCACACTGTATCGTGGCCAGCCCCGTTTCGTATGTTCCGCCACGGGCTATGCGATAACTGTGCTCTAAGACATAAACGCCTTTGCCCAAATGGTCGAAGAAGAAATTGGTTGCGGCATCTTCCACTTCTGCATAATAACCGAGGCCATTACTCCAACGATAACCGGAAAGCGAGCCTATAGGTTCAAAGCAGGCACCCCGCTGGTCTTTCAACTGAACAAAATCCATAGTACGGTCCAAGCGGATAGTCAAACGGGCCACTATTTTATCACCGACGGATAATACGGTCCCTTCCGTAACCGGTTGCAAGGACTTGCTACCACCGGCCGATATACGCTCTACATAAAGTTTCTTCTCTACATTCAATTCACCCCCCTGCTGCTTTACATCAGATATGGGTGACAGATACTGGGCATAAACAGCTCCCCAGGCAATGCCTGCATCCCGTTTCTCTACGGTGACGGTTTTAGCTTTCAGCTCCGGACTTCCTTGAGCGAAGGTTTCCTTGACATAACCCAAACCCGGGATTATGGTCTTTGTAGGCGACAATGTTTCCAAAACTTTGTTACCTAACGTGATACGTACGTCTCCCCGACTTTCCAGCAGATTAGTACCTTGACAAAGCAATGCATAAACAGCATCAGCCGTTGCAACCGGAGAATTCCAACTGGTAGTCTGCTTCTGTTTCAGCAGCCAGAGTTTCATTTCCTCCACCAAAGCATCGTTGCCACCTGCCATACGCAGGGCTTCCATTACTTCCACATGGGCAGGGATGGGCAGCATACCCCAGTTATACGGATTTGCTTGGAAAGCAAAGTATGCACCCAGTTCATCCGTCTGTACCAGATGTTCCTTGAGGGAAGCGATGAATTCATTCGCCTCGGCTGTACGCCCTACTGCTTTCAGGATGATGGCAGACTGCGCCTTGCTGCTCATGGTTCCATCTTTAAGATTGGCACCTACTTTTGATAGGAAATAGCGGTAAGCCGCTTGATTGTCTGCCGGCACTTGTTCGCCGCTAAGGGCTATCAGATACAGATATGTCATTGCCGATTCGGAGTTGACAGTAATTCTAGCGCCATTTTTCTCAGCTTTACGGATATTGCGATATTCTTCCAAAGCCTGCAGATTCAAATAGCCGAAAGCTTTCTGCCGCATGGCGGCAACTTCTTCAGGCAGTTCATTTTTCGTCAGCAGAGGAAGACGAACAAGTAATTCTGTAATATAGCCAGTTATATAGCGGCTACCGGACATTCCCTTATACCAGCTCCATCCACCGTCTTCACCCTGCAATTCTTTCAATTTGGTAAAAGCGGAAAGATTGCGGTTATTCAGTTGGTTGATATCAAACAGCGTGGCAATACGTGCCTGCTGTTCGGCTTCAGTAGTAGCTTCCAGTACCCACGGAGACTCGCTGAGCAGGATATTCTTCACATCCTGATTCTTCTCCAACTGGCTGAGGAAGGTTTCTTTCGTGCCACCGGCAGCCTTCCAACTGTCAAATACAGTCTTAATGCGGGGCTGGCTGTTGGCAATGAAGCCTGCCAGACTATTGGCATACCAAGCTGTAGCCCAAGAAATGGCATTATCATTGGCAGGCAGGCTCAATGCCGGCAACGCTTGTACAGCATACCAAGCCGGATTCCCGGTAAATTCTACAGTCAGACGACGGTCTGTCGCTGTACGGCTATTACGGTTGAAAAGGCTGTCTAATGAGAACGTACGGGTCTCCTCGCCACGGATAGGCATAGCAAGCGTTTCCGTAATATACTCCTTATTACTTAATACGGGCAACAGATGCTGCTCGCCATCGCTAAACGTACCTCCATCGGCAACCATACGAATACCAAGCAAATCATAGCGGTCGGACACTTCGAAATGGAAGTTGACAGCAGTATTTCTTCCTGCTTCTACCAAGAATTTCTGACGTTGAGTAGCAATAACTTTCTCCGTCATAGGGTCGAACAGTGTGAATACTGCTGTTCCTTTCACCGCTTTACCCGTCAGATTGGCTATTGTTCCGGCTATCTGTGTTTTATCTCCAACGCGGACAAACCGAGGCATATTCGGAGTCAGCATAAACTCCTTGGCAGTTACAACGGAAGCATCCAATATCCCAGTCAGCATATCCTTAGTATGTGAGTAACCACGGAAATTCCAACGAGTCAAGCTCTGCGGCATCGTAAAAGAAAACGCAAGCTCCCCTTGTTCGTTTGTACGAAGTTGAGGATAAAAAAAGGCTGTTTCGGCAAAGTTGGTGCGAAGCCCCTCAATAGGTTGCAAGGCCTCGCCAACCGGTATCGTTTCCGATTCAAAAACAACATCTTCCACCGCGTCTTCCGCTACTTGTGCAGGAACATATTTCACTTCAACGGCATTCCCGGATTCTGCTTTGGAAGCAAGCATCGGCTGGTTGGCACCACGTATTCTAAGATTACCGGTCAAAGAGCTATTCCGGGTAGTCCCATACCCCACAACACTTACTTCTTCCAAAAGCGCATTGTCTTCTACCATCACTATCCGCATCCTTCCATCCATATAAGGAGAACAGAAGTAGTCAAACGACCACACCGGAACCCTCCAAGCCTTCAACGGGAAATAAACGGAGAAGTAATTGCTATTATAACGGCTCGCACCACGGAATGCCCCATACAGATTATCCGGATAGAAAACCCGTAGTATCTGGTTACTCTTATAAATCTTATCCAGTGAAGCGTCGTACATCGTAGCCAACATCTCAGCCGCAGCAGGCATACCTTGAGGCGTCTTTATGACGAGCTTCCACTCTTCTTCCTGTCCGGGACGCAAACGGTCACGGAACACTTCCCATTTCATGTCGAGAGCACGTTCCGGCTCCCGCTTCTTCAGTTCAACCTGATGACTGTACATCTCGCCAGCTTTCACAAAACTGAAAAGAATGGTGATTCCCTTGCCATATGCTTCCTTATAAGGGAATTCCATACGAATAATAGTATCATTCAACTGCAACACACGGCTTTCAATGCGTTTTCTGTCACAAAAGACATCCATCAGCACATATGCATCCCGATAAGAAGTCCCCAAAAGAAAAGCGGCAGGGTACTGTACATCAAATTCCTCATTTTCTTTATAATAAAAGAAATCTGTAAACGCAGCCGGACGCTTGTCACTCTTTGAAAAGAGCATGAAACTGTCACTGCCATATGCCCCGTTATTCTCTTCACGTCCCAAACTATCACGTACAGAAAGTTTCAAGCGATAGTTACCTGAAGGAAGCTTGTTCCAAGCCGAAAAATCCTGGAGCCGATTGGCTGTGAAGGTACCCTCCAATACAACATCATCCAAGGGTTCAGAACCTGCAATATTCCTTGCCCCATTTTGTTCTGCAAATGGATAAAGGCAATAGGAACCTTCAATGTGCTGAGGAATATTCATTACATTATTCACTCCAAAAGTGAAAAGCATACTATCTTCCTTACAAACATATTGAGGCAAGCGAATATCAAAGGAATAAGCCTTAGGACCTGCCAACAAGTTATACGAAGCGGATTGCGTTTCACCGGCCTCATCCGTCACCACCGCCTCCACATGATAAGTATACACACTCCCATACCCGTCTGTATCTACAGCCGGAGCTTCCAAAGTCAAGGGTATGGAAAAATCCCCGTTGGTATCCAATTGTATGGTGTCAGACAATAATGGTTTATCAGCATTGCTCCAATAACCAGGTCTCGGATTCCGGCGAGTCACCGTATATGCCAATGGCACATCCTGCACCATCATGCCATTGAAGGCCTTGACATTTCCTTTCAACACAACCTTGTCACCCAGCCGATAAGCTTCCGAAACCGGAGTGAAGGCAATCTCGAACGTAGGTCGCTTGTACTCCTCTACCCTAAAAGTGACGGTAGATTGAGTCTCTTTGGTTCGTATGCTGAACATGCCATTCAGGCAAGCTGCCGGAAGTACAAACTCCGTAGCAAAAGAGCCGAAATCATTGGTCCGCCCCTTCCTGGTGGCAAGTTCCTTGCGGTTGGCATCCAACAAGACAAGCTCATAATCAACTCCTTGTAGTACCTGGGCGCTATCACTATTCTGCTTGTAAGCTATCCCTTTTACATGAACGGTCTGCCCGGGACGATAAAGCGAACGGTCTGTCAGCAATGCCATCTGCCTCCAATCTGTATCCTTAATACCGTAATAAGGATGATTCATATAAACGTTCTGCGGCATCATGGCTGTGTCTCTGCCTTTACGCGCCACATAACTTCGGATTTCACTCTGCCAGGGTAATACAGCTTTCCCCCCGGCATCAGTCAGTACCTCTGCCATCGCTTTTCTATTCTTCTCATCATAAGAAGAGTAGAAACTCACCTTGGCACCAGCAATCGGCTGTCCACTACGGGCATCCAATGTAGCCACTTCCATACGGTTGTCACCCAAATCCAATGTCAGCACCTTGAAGCGGGTAGATACCAGAAATTTATCATCTGTACGGGCCGTTTCAGTATCAGGTACTATTTGAAGAATATAGACTCCCGTTTCCCGAGGAATCATGAACTTAAATACAGTGTCCGAGGCAAGATAAGGGACATCTTCAGGCAATTTATCCTTGCCTGGCAACGGCTTTAAGCCAAAATGCGTGGAAGAAAACTTCCGGGCATACTTTCTATAAGTATCTTTATTTATACCATGGTCCATCCAAGGTACTTCACTTAAAGTAGTGGTATATAAGTTGAGAGTGAAGCCCTCGACATTACGATAATGCAGCCTCATATTCACCGAATCGCCGGGATAACCGCTTTCATTCATAGTCAGAATGAGTTCAGGCTGTAAAATCTGTTCACGGATATTTTTCAACTCATTGATACGCTTATACGCAGGATAGCGCTTCAAGCCTTCTTCACAGACTTTTAGAGCCTCATCAGCGCGTTTCGGTTCCAAACGGCGCAGGTGGTTGGCTTTATGAATGTAAACCTCGGCACAAACCTCTCGTGAACCGTATTCCTTTATCAATTTATTCAAAACCTCAAGATATTCCCGATTAGCCTTTTCCTGACGCATTCGGAAAGTAGGATAAGGCTGCTGGCTGATACCACCGGTCAACTTCCAGTTCCAATAATCAAGAGAACAGAGCAACATAGCATCTTCCGAACCGGCACGATGGCGATAAGCATTCATCATATCCAGATAAATCCTTTCGATACGGGTCTGTACCAAAGAATCCACGCTGAAACCATCCAGCTGCCGATAAGCATCAACAGCACGGCTCACCAATAGATGGTACATATCGTGCCCATAGAACCGGCTACCGTCTTCCAACACCACAAAAGGCACATATTGTTCTGCAGATGTATTGAGCAAGCGGATGGAATCCTGCAAGGATGCACGGTTACACCTATCTATTTTATCCACAAACTGGCTGATACTCCACTCACGGATATCTGCTGGAACCTCGTCAACAGTCAGTAAAGTACGTGACAGCAAGACACGGCGATTCTTCCGCATCAAGTCAGCATATTCATATGCCAACAAAGAGTGTAGAATAGCCTTGTTCACCGGATTCCTCTCCGATTGTGCCCAAGATTCCATATATTTCAGACTGGAGTAAAGGCTGTCCGGAGTCAGCCCCTCTTGATAAGTCTCCCTACAAATGTAGGCTTTCAACATTTGCGGAGCATTCTGCTCTTGCCGACCTTTCCGATAGATTTCATCAGCCAGTTTTATCACTGTTTGAGGCAGGCTTTTCTTTTGAGCCTGCTCCACCTGCTTCCACAACTTATCGTACGTCTGCGCATACAATGCCGAAGCCCCAAATGTAACCAGCAGCAACAATATGCTACAAATTCTTTGAATTACTCTCATAATTATTCGTTTGTTAGTCTTTGTATTAATAACAAAGGAAGTGAATAAAGTTCAAACAAATGTACTTTTGGACATAAAAAATCTTATTCTACTCCTACAAAAAAACAAGGGATATGTTTGCAAACATATCCCTTGTGCTATACTTAAATGTTAGTGTACTCACATTTGGAGGCTATAATATCTCATTGCCTCCATCCAATTCTTACCAGCTGCGGTAAAAATGTGCTTAAATGAATTTGCAATCTTCTTTTTCATAATCTTAAAAAATTAAACTAATACCTGAAAACTAAAATTCAATACTTCACGAAAGGGGGGGGGAATGCTTAAAGCATTACGTAACCCCAAATGTTCTTATCGGCTTCGCCGACATGCTTAAAAAAACTCTTTAACATTTTCATTTTGTTATCCTCCTAAAATCAATCTTGTTATCCTTAAAAAATCTACTAGTTTTCTATTGTTTTCATGTTTTACAACACAAAAATAGAGCCTTTGTTCAAGATAACAAGCAAAAAACGGATAGAAAACATGTTTTATAACACATTTCTTGACTTAGGTCAATTTTTAGGGAGAAAGTGCAAGGATATTGACATACCATTGTAATAAGTCTGGGACATTCTGGCAGAAAGAGGACAAACTGTCACAGACAAAAAAGGCAGGATACTTAATAAAGCACCCTGCCCCTATTCATAACATAAAGTATTCTCTACTTTTCAGGAGTCTGCTCCAATGTAGCCACCAAGAAATCATAGAACTTGGAAACAGTAGGAATTAACGCACGCTCGTCCGGTGAATGCGGAGAACGCAAAGTGGGACCGAAAGAAATCATATCGAGTCCTGGACAATTGGCACCAATAATACCGCATTCCAGACCTGCGTGAATAACCTTCACGGCAGGTTCCACACCAAACTGCTGCTTATAGGACAGCTTCATGGCATGCAGTATAGGAGAATCCACATTAGGCTGCCATCCAGAATAGCCACCACTCAATTCCACCTTCATACCTGCCATAGCGAAACAAGCTGTCAGGCTGTCTGCCAGGAAATCCTTCATCGTATCGCAAGAACTACGCGCCAAAATACGAACTTCGGCCTTACCGTCTGCAATGATTACGATAGCCAAATTGGAGGAAGTTTCTACAGTATCGGGAACAGTAGGAATCATACGCATCACACCATTCTGGCAAGCCATCAACACGTTAATCATATTATCCTGGATTTCTGAAGGAACAACGGCAGTGGGTAGAGTTACCTCTTCTATACTCAGGGTAATACCACTTTCAATCGGAGCATATTCGTCATTCAGTTGTGCCTCGTATTCCTTCATATAATCTTCCAAACCGTCCATATCCTCAAGATTGAACACCAATACTGCATGTGCTTCGCGAGGGATAGCATTACGCATATTACCACCTTCAAAACTTGCCAGCTGGGAGTCAAACTCAATCAGCAAATCATGTACGATGCGTGCCAGCAATTTATTGGCATTACCGCGCCCTTCACTGATTTCCAAACCGGAGTGACCGCCACGCAAACCTTTCAGCGTAATCTTACGAGCAACGAAATCGGCCATAGGCGTCTCCTCCTTATATTCCAAAGTAGCAGTAATATCAAGACCACCGGCACAGCCGATATAGAGTTCGCCTTCGTCCTCAGAATCAAGGTTCAGCAGAATTTCCCCTTGCATAGTTCCGGGTTTCAAACCGAATGCACCATACATTCCCGTTTCTTCATCCTTGGTTATCAGAGCTTCCAATGGGCCATGCTTCAAGTTATTATCTTCGAGCACCGCCATAATGGCAGCTACTCCCAAACCATTATCTGCTCCCAGCGTGGTTCCTTTGGCTTTCACCCAATCACCCTCAACATAGGTTTCAATGGGATCTGTTGTAAAATCGTGAATAGTATCGTTGTTCTTCTGAGGCACCATGTCCATATGCGCCTGAAGGATGATGCCTTTGCGATTTTCCATACCCGGAGTGGCAGGCTTACGAATAATAACATTGCCGACCTCGTCGACAAATGATTCCAACCCCAAGCCTTTTCCAAAATCAATAAGGAATTTGGTAATCTTCTCCATATGTCCTGACGGACGGGGAATCTGGGTCAGTGAATAAAAGTGCTTCCATACATTCTGTGGAGCTAACTGTAAGATTGTACTCATAATTCTAAAAAGTTAGTTTTCGCAAATATAACGGTTTATTCCCGGAAAGTACAATAAACCGGGATTTTTCTAAAGTACTAAATCATCAGCTATCTTAAACATGGCTTTTACATCTTCACATATTGCGATAGAACATCTGCACCTAATATAGCTACCATATTTAGGAATTTCTCCCACTTCTATATCCAAGCAACAATATCGTTTAAAGAAACCAATCTTCCAACAACCTTTAGGCTTCAGTACTTATAAGGAAGTACTGAAGTACTTGCAAAGAAGTATTACAGTACTTTTAAAGGAGTACTCTCTATAAGTACTGTCTCTGTCCTCTAACACAAGAAGTGACAATATAGGAACCCACCACAAGAAACGTCTATTTCTTTGCCCTATTCGCCAATGCCAGGTGCAACGACCCGTAGATGCCTAACACTATCACCAGCAACGTCTGTATGCCATGCACTATCAGAGCAAATATACCCGCATCCGTAGCATTTACCCCATAAAGCATCATCATAGTGATGACAGCAAAGTGCCAGGGTCCTGCCCCGTTGGGCGTGGGAACAATGACTGCAAACGTTCCGCCGACAAACATCACCAGCCCGGCAAGGAAACTAAGGTGCTCCGTAAACTGGAAGCAATAGAAAGTTATATAGAAATGATAGAAATAGCATAGCCAAATAAGTAAAGTGTAAAGAACAAACAAAGGCACATTCTTCACATTCTTAAGCGACATCACACCTTCCCATATATTCAAGACTACTCCCTTTACCTTTTCAAAAAAAGAAAGCATACGCAACAGAAAATAGAGAAGTACCAAAACACCAATAATAGAAAAAAGAGCCACATAAAACCAAGGGGAAGTCACAAGATGCACCAGCGAAGGAATCTTGGTGCCCGTCTCCTCGAAAAAACGGAAAAAGACAGGCATCTGCGCCAAAAAAGTAATCCCCGTAATCAGCAGAATGCAAAGCGTATCTACCAACCGCTCCGTCACCACCGTCCCCAGGGACTTTGCAAAGGAAACATTATCATATTTGGCAAGTACTCCACAACGCGAAACCTCTCCCACACGGGGCAGTACCAGATTGGTGGCATAAGATACAAAAATGGCATCAACGCAATCGCTTGTTTTGGGATGAGCATCCAGCGGCTCCAAAGTCTGCTTCCAACGCCAGCCTCGTAACACATGGCTCATCACACCGAAGAACAAGGACAACAACATCCACCACCAGTTCGTCTGATGAAGGAGAACTTCTTCTGCCTTTGAAAAGTCAAAATCACGATATACCCAATAGAGGATAAAACCACCCAATAAAATGGGTAAGATGATTTTCAACGTCTTTTTTAGCAGCTTATTCATACGATATTCCCAAATTCTTCATTCTTCATTCTTCATTCTTCATTGAAAAGAACTACCTTTGCTCCGTGTAAAGATAGGTTGTTGTTCACACTACAGCCTACGTTTACGGAGCAAAAGTAATGATTTAGTTGATACATGAGAGTAGTTAAACCTAAAAAGTTTCTCGGGCAACACTTCCTGAAAGACCTGAAAGTGGCACAAGACATTGCCGACACGGTAGATGTCTGTCCCGAAATTCCCATCCTCGAAGTTGGTCCGGGAATGGGAGTACTGACCCAGTTTCTTCTGCCCAAAGAACGCAACGTCAAAGTAGTAGAACTGGACTACGAGTCAGTGGCCTACCTACGGGAAGCCTATCCGCAACTGGAAGACAACATTATTGAGGACGACTTCCTCAAAATGAACCTGCAACGGTTGTTTGGCGGGCAACCTTTTGTGCTGACGGGAAACTATCCTTATAATATCTCCAGCCAGATATTCTTCAAAATGCTGGAATATAAGGATCTGATTCCCTGCTGTACGGGTATGATACAAAAGGAAGTAGCCGAGCGCATAGCCGCCGGGCCGGGCAGCAAGACATACGGAATCCTAAGTGTACTGATACAAGCATGGTACAAAGTGGAGTACTTGTTTACGGTACACGAACATGTCTTCAACCCGCCCCCAAAAGTTAAAAGTGCCGTCATCTGCATGATGCGCAATGAAACGCACGATTTAGGCTGCGACGAGAAATTGTTCAAGCAAGTAGTGAAAACCACGTTCAACCAACGACGCAAGACTCTGCGGAACTCCATAAAACCGATACTCGGCAAAGACTGTCCACTGACGGAGGACGTATTATTTAATAAACGCCCGGAACAACTGTCCGTACAGGAATTTATTCAGCTGACCAACCAAGTGGAACAGGCATTGAGAACGATTAATGATTAATGGCTAGTGATTAAACACGAACAATCATGGAAATAGACGAAGAATACATAGACAAAGTCAAAAGCCTGATAGAACAGAAAGACGCGGAAAACGTCAAAACACTTTTGACCGATCTTCACCCGGCGGATATTGCAGAACTGTGCAATGACCTCGGCTTGGAGGAAGCCCGCTTCGTTTACCGCCTCCTTGACAACGAAACGGCAGCGGACGTACTGGTTGAAATGGACGAAGACATCCGGAAAGAATTCCTGGAACTTCTTCCTTCGGAGACCATTGCCAAGCGTTTCGTGGATTATATGGACACGGACGATGCCGTAGACCTGATGCGCGAACTTGATGAAGACAAGCAGGAGGAAGTACTTTCGCACATCGAAGATATAGAACAAGCCGGTGACATCGTTGACCTGCTGAAATATGATGAAGACACTGCCGGTGGTTTGATGGGTACGGAAATGGTGACTGTCAATGAAAACTGGAGTATGCCGGAGTGCCTGAAGGAAATGCGCCTGCAAGCTGAAAAGCTGGATGAAATTTACTACGTATACGTCATCGACGACGAAGACCGTCTGCAAGGGGTATTCCCATTGAAGAAAATGATAACTTCCCCTTCTGTCTCCAAGGTAAAGCATGTGATGCGGAAAGATCCTATCTCCGTCCATGTAGATACCCCCATTGACGAAGTGGTACAAATCATCGAAAAGTATGACTTGGTGGCAGCTCCTGTTGTAGACAGTATCGGGCGTCTGGTAGGCCAGATTACCGTAGACGACGTCATGGACGAAGTCCGCGAACAGTCGGAACGTGATTACCAGTTGGCATCCGGTTTGTCCCAAGATGTAGAAACGGACGATAATGTCATGCGCCAGACTTCTGCCCGCCTTCCATGGTTACTTATCGGTATGTTAGGTGGTATAGGCAACTCCATGATATTGGGTAACTTCGACACGACTTTCGCCGCCCATCCGGAAATGGCCCTTTATATTCCGTTGATTGGTGGTACGGGGGGAAACGTGGGAACCCAGTCGTCTGCCATCATCGTGCAAGGCCTTGCCAACAGCTCACTGGATGCCAAAGACACCTTCAAGCAGGTAGCCAAGGAAGCAGTAGTGGCGGTCATCAATGCCACCATCATCTCCCTGCTGGTATACATCTATAATTTTATCCGGTTCGGAGCTACGGCTACGGTCACTTATTCCGTCTCCATCAGCCTCTTTGCAGTCGTCATGTTCGCCTCCATCTTCGGAACGCTGGTCCCCATGACTTTAGAGAAACTGAAGGTTGACCCGGCCATTGCCACCGGCCCGTTTATCTCCATTACCAATGACATTATAGGCATGATGCTGTACATGGGTATCACTGTCTTACTGTCATAAAAACAAGAAAATAGAAAAAAATCAAGGCAAATTGTATGAAGTAATCATTTTATTTCATTAATTTGTAGCCTAATGTAACCCGAACGGGAGGAACCCGTTTCTAAAAAAGTAAATACAATGACGGACACTCATGACACTAATCTCCCCGAAAAGCCGGTGGAATTAGAAGAAGAAAAGAAGACAGCAGAGGTTTCTGAACCGGCAACAACAGAAACTCCCGCTGAAGAAATCGTTTCGGAAAAGCCGGTAGAGCCAGTTCAGAAGCTCACGAAAGAGGAAATACTTGCCAAACTCAAAGAGGTGGTTGCAGACGTGGAGAACGTGGCAAAACCTGAAATAGACGGTTTGAAGCAATCTTTCTACAAGCTGCACAATGCTGAGCAGGAAGCGGCCAGAAAACTGTTCATTGAAAACGGAGGCGCCGCGGAGAACTTTGTTCCACAAACAGACAGTGTGGAAGAAGAGTTCAAGAATATCATGTCCGTCATCAAAGAAAAAAGAAGCGCACTCACAGCCGAACTGGAGAAGCAGAAGGAAATGAACCTGCAGGTAAAGCTTTCCATCATCGAAGAGCTGAAGGAGCTGGTTGAATCTCCAGATGACGCCAACAAGAGCTATACGGAGTTCAAGAAACTACAGCAGCAATGGAACGAAGTTAAACTCGTTCCGCAAGCTAAGGTCAACGAGCTTTGGAAAAACTACCAATTGTATGTTGAGAAATTCTATGACCTTCTGAAACTGAACAATGAATTCCGCGAATACGATTTCAAGAAGAATTTGGAAATCAAGACACATCTCTGTGAAGCTGCCGAAAAGCTGGCGGATGAAGCGGATGTAGTTTCAGCTTTCCATCAGTTACAGAAGCTACATCAAGAATTTCGTGATACAGGGCCGGTAGCCAAGGAACTACGCGACGAAATCTGGGCACGTTTCAAAGCTGCCTCTACAACCGTAAATCGACGTCACCAGCAACATTTCGAAGCATTGAAGGAAGTGGAACAACACAATCTTGACCAAAAGACTGTAATTTGCGAAATCATAGAAGCCATTGACTACAAAGAACTGACAAACTTTGCTTCTTGGGAGAGCAAGACGCAAGAAGTCATCGCACTTCAAAACAAATGGAAAACCATCGGTTTCGCTCCGCAAAAAATGAACGTGAAGATTTTCGAACGTTTCCGCAAAGCGTGCGACGAGTTCTTCCGTAAAAAGGGAGAGTTCTTCAAGACCCTGAAGGAAGGTATGAACGAAAACCTGGAAAAGAAGCGTGCCTTGTGCGAAAAAGCAGAAGCTCTTAAGGACAGTACCGACTGGAAAGTAACTGCCGATGAACTGACCAAACTTCAGAAAGAATGGAAAACCATCGGTCCGGTAGCAAAGAAATATTCGGATGCCGTATGGAAACGTTTCATCTCCGCTTGTGACTACTTCTTCGAACAAAAGAACAAAGCCACTTCTTCACAGCGCAGCGTAGAGCAGGAAAATCTGGAAAAGAAAAAAAACATCATCGAGAAACTGAATGCTATTGATGACCAAATGGATACGGAGGGAGCTACCCAATTGGTACGCGACCTCATGAAAGAGTGGAACGGCGTAGGACATGTACCTTTCAAAGAGAAAGACCGAATCTATAAGCAATACCATAGTCAGATAGACAAATTGTTTGAACGCTTCAACATCAGTGCCTCCAACAAGAAGCTAAGCAATTTCAAGTCGACTATCAGCTCCATTCAGGAAGGTAGTCCACAAGCCCTTTACCGGGAACGTGAGAAGCTGGTACGTGCCTTCGACAATATGAAGAACGAGCTCCAGACATATGAAAACAATCTCGGCTTCCTGACCACTTCTTCCAAGAAGGGAAATAGTCTGCTGACAGAAATCAACCGCAAGGTGGAAAAGCTGAAAGCAGACATCGAGCTTGTGAAAGAAAAGATAAAAGTGGTGGACGAGAACATCAAAAACCAAGGATAACGTAACAAGATAAGACTTAATAAAAAAGGAACCCGCCCCTACAGCTATGCAGCCGTGGGGGCGGGCCTACTTTTATACCCCTTATCAATGATGGAACAGACGGATACCCGTGAACGACATGGCAATGCCATATTTATCGCAAGTTTCAATCACATGGTCATCGCGTACAGAACCACCCGCTTGGGCAATGTAATCTACTCCACTCTTATGGGCACGCTCAATATTGTCTCCAAAAGGGAAGAATGCATCCGAACCCAAAGAAACACCTTTCAATGTATCCAACCAAGCCCGTTTTTCTTCACGGGTCAGCACTTCAGGTTTCTCCGTAAAGAACTGCTGCCAAACACCGTTAGCCAGCACATCGTCATGGTCTTCACTGATATAGACATCAATCGTATTATCACGGTCGGCACGGCGGATTTTCTCTACCCATGGCAAATTCAACACCTTCGGATGCTGGCGTAAATACCAAATGTCGGCCTTGTTGCCCGCCAAGCGAGTACAGTGGATACGGCTCTGCTGGCCGGCACCAATACCGATAGCCTGACCGTCCTTCACATAGCATACAGAATTCGACTGCGTATATTTCAAAGTGATAAGGGCTATCATCAAATCACGTTTCGCTGCTTCCGGGAAATTCTTATTCCGAGTAGGAATATTCGCAAAGAGTTCATCTCCATTCAGCTTTATCTCATTACGTCCCTGCTCAAACGTGATACCAAAGACATCCTTATGTTCAATCGGGGCAGGCTTATAGCCGGGACTTATCTGAATCACATTGTAAGTTCCTTTACGCTTTTCCCTCAAGATAGCCAGTGCTTCGTCCGTATACCCCGGAGCAATAACGCCATCCGAGACCTCGCGGTTAATAAAACGTGCAGTAGCCTCGTCGCACACATCACTCAAAGCGATAAAGTCACCATAGGAAGACATACGGTCGGCACCGCGGGCACGCACATATGCGCAAGCAAGCGGAGAGAGCGGAAGATTATCCACAAAATAAATCTTCTTCATTGTCTCGTTGAGTTCCAAGCCGATGGCGGCACCCGCCGGACTGACGTGCTTGAATGAAGTTGCAGCAGGCATACCGGTCGCCTCTTTCAGTTCCTTTACCAACTGCCATCCATTCAAGGCATCCATAAAATTAATATACCCCGGACGTCCATTCAAAACCTCAATAGGTAACTCCCCCTCCTGCATGAAAATGCGAGCCGGCTTCTGGTTAGGGTTACAGCCGTACTTCAGTGCTAATTCTTTTGCCATAAAATTCTGCTTTAATGTTGAAATGCTACAAATTTACAGAATATTTCCGGCTTACAGAAGCCTTGTCACTGAATTTGCCACCGAATACCTACACTGAAATTTTCGTACATGGTCGAAAAGCAACAAAAAACCACTAAAACTTGCGATTTTAGTGTTTTTTTGACTTAAATAAGGTAAGTTCGTTGGGCTACCTGGATTCGAACCAGGAATGACAGGACCAGAATCTGTAGTGTTACCATTACACCATAGCCCAATTGTTATTATTTCCGTTTTGCGGTTGCAAAGATACAAAGATTTCTATAAATCAAAACAAAAACGAGTATTTTTTTCGCAAAAAACTGATAAGATACCGTAATCCAAAGGATTATATAACTAAAAAAAATCAAAAATTGAAAGAGTTTTCCTCTTTTGCGTGTTTGATATGAGAAATCAACGTATATTTGTCAACTGTTTTAATATAATAATGTATAATGAACGAAACGAAGAAACTGATTCAACAGATAACAGAAGGTATTCAAGATAAAAAAGGAAAAAAAATCGTCATCGCAGATCTGACAAAAATCGACGATACAATATGCAATTATTTCGTCATCTGCCAAGGAAACTCTCCCAGCCAAGTGACAGCCATTGTAGAATCCATCAGGGACTTCACACGCAAGGGTGCCGATACCAAGCCCTTTGCCGTAGACGGGCTGCGCAATGCCGAATGGGTAGCTATGGACTACTCGGACATATTGGTGCATGTCTTCCTGCCTGAAACAAGGGAATTCTACAATCTGGAGCACCTATGGGCAGACGCCAAATTAACTCAAATTCCTGACCTCGATTAATCAAAACGTATGGACAATAATACCAACAAGAAACCCAATAAAGTGAATATGCCCAAGTTCAACCTGAACTGGCTGTATATGATTATAGCGATGATGTTGCTGGGGTTGTACCTGACCAATGAAAGTGGTACGGCAACTAAAAACATCTCTTATGATGAATTCCAGCAATATGTACGAGACGGTTATATAAGCAAAGTCATCGGCTACGACGACAATTCCGTCGAAGCATACGTCAAACCCCAGCACGTAGGAAACGTATTTCGCCAGGACTCCAGCCGCGTAGGCAAGAATCCGCTTATTACGACCGAGGCCCCCTCACGCGAGAGCCTGGGCAATTTCCTGCAAAAGGAAAGAGACGACGCCCACTTTGACGGCTCCATTAACTACGAAAAAAAGCGGAACTACTTCGGTGCCATTTTGTGGCAGATTCTCCCCTTTGCATTCCTTATCGGTTTCTGGATTTTCATGTCCCGCCGCATGAGCGGTGGTGGAGGCATGGGCGGAGGTGGAGGCATCTTCAGCGTAGGAAAGTCCAAGGCCCAATTGTTTGAAAAAGGTTCCCCCATCAAGATTACATTCAAGGATGTGGCAGGACTTGCTGAAGCCAAGCAAGAGGTAGAAGAAATTGTCGAGTTCTTGAAAGAGCCCCAGAAATATACCGATTTGGGAGGTAAGATACCCAAGGGCGCCTTGCTGGTAGGCCCTCCGGGAACCGGAAAGACCCTGCTTGCAAAGGCCGTGGCCGGAGAAGCCAACGTACCTTTCTTCTCTTTGGCAGGTTCCGACTTTGTGGAAATGTTTGTCGGCGTGGGAGCTTCCCGTGTCCGCGATTTGTTCCGCCAAGCAAAGGAAAAAGCGCCTTGTATCGTGTTCATCGACGAGATTGACGCTGTAGGGCGTGCCCGTGCCAAAGCAGCCGCTATGGGTGGCAACGACGAGCGCGAGAACACATTGAACCAGTTACTGACCGAGATGGACGGTTTCGGCTCCAATAGTGGTGTTATCATCTTAGCCGCCACCAACCGTGTGGACGTTTTGGATAAGGCATTGCTGCGCGCCGGACGTTTTGACCGCCAGATACATGTAGACCTACCCGACCTTAATGAGCGTAAGGAAGTATTCGGTGTACACCTGCGCCCCATCAAGATAGACAATAGTGTGGATGTAGACCTTCTGGCACGCCAGACTCCCGGATTCTCGGGGGCAGACATTGCCAATGTATGTAACGAAGCAGCTTTGATAGCCGCCCGCCACGGCAAGAAGTTCGTCGGAAAGCAAGACTTTCTGGACGCCGTAGACCGTATTGTGGGTGGGTTGGAAAAGAAAACCAAAATCACTACCGAGGCCGAACGCCGTTCCATTGCCATACACGAAGCCGGCCATGCCAGTATCTCCTGGTTACTGGAATACGCCAATCCACTGATTAAAGTAACCATTGTACCCCGTGGACGTGCTTTGGGCGCGGCTTGGTATCTGCCGGAAGAACGGCAAATTACCACCAAGGAACAGATGCTCGATGAGATGTGTGCCACCTTGGGAGGACGTGCCGCCGAAGACCTATTCTTAGGTAGAATATCCACCGGAGCCATGAATGACTTGGAACGCGTGACCAAGCAGGCGTACGGTATGATTGCCTATCTAGGTATGAGCGAAAAACTACCCAACCTCTGCTATTATAATAATGAGGAATATTCCTTCAACCGCCCGTATAGCGAAAAGACTGCGGAATTGATTGACGAAGAAGTGAAGCAGATGGTTAATGAACAGTACGAACGTGCCAAGAAAATATTGTCCGAAAACCAAGAAGGGCACAACCGGCTGGCACAACTGCTGATTGACAAAGAAGTAATCTTTGCCGAAGACGTTGAACACATCTTTGGGAAACGTCCATGGGCTTCCCGTTCGGAAGAAATCAGTGCAAACAAGACTGCTGCCGAGCTGAAAAAAGCGGAGCAAGAAGAAGAGCAAAAAGCCATAGAAGCAGAAAAGGAAGTTAAGGAAGAAGAAAAGCATGAAAAATAACTTTATCCAACGTGCCGTTACCGGCGTGTTATTCGTCATAGTATTGGTGGGCTGTATTCTTTACAGCCCCCTTTCGTTCGGTATACTGTTCACCATTATCAGCGCACTGAGCGTACATGAGTTTGCCCAATTAGTCAGCAAGAGCGGCGAAGTAAGCATAAACAAGACCATCACTGCATTGGGGGGAGCCTACCTTTTCCTTGCGTTGATGAGTTTCTGTACCCAGCAGTCTGTAGGAGCACGAGTATTCCTTCCTTATTTGGGACTATTGCTCTACATGATGATTACGGAACTTTACCTCAAGAAAAAGAATCCGACGGGTAACTGGGCCTACTCCATGCTAAGCCAATTGTACGTGGCACTCCCCTTTGCCCTGCTGAACGTACTTGCTTTTCAGAATTCCCCGGAAACGAGCAGTGTGACCTACAACCCTATTCTACCGCTTTCCATTTTCGTATTTATCTGGTTGAGCGATACAGGTGCCTATTGCGTAGGTTCGCTGATAGGCAAACACCGTCTGTTCGAACGTATCTCACCTAAAAAATCCTGGGAGGGCAGCATCGGCGGCGGAATATTCTCCATCGCTTCCTCTCTTGGCTTTGCACATTTCTTTCCTTTTATGCCAGGATGGCAATGGGTAGGTCTGGCAATCGTTGTCGTCATTTTCGGCACTTGGGGCGATCTGACCGAATCACTCATGAAACGCCAATTGGGCATCAAGGATTCCGGTAACATTCTGCCGGGGCATGGAGGAATGCTCGACCGTTTCGACAGTGCCCTGATGGCAATTCCCGCAGCAGTCGTTTATCTATATGCCTTGACGATGTTCTAACGACAGTTCACATGACCAAACTTACATAAAACAGATATAAAAAGAGCACCCGGGCAAGATGGATGACATCAAAATCCCGGGTGCTCTTTCTAACTATATACTCTCGCAAACTCTTTCTTACTTCAACTGCATATTGGACAAATCCACATTAGTAGTCAGCTTTTCATTACTCCCCGCAGTTTTCAAATCAAAGGTTACTTCCACCTCTCCATTCTCTTCTGAATTGAGTTTCAACTTGATGCCTTTGGTTTCAGAGGGGATGTCCAGACTGTTCAAGTTATAGGAGACAGCACCAGGACTACGACGTCCCGTCAGGTCATCATAGTCGTTATAGCGGAGTTCCAAATGGACGTATCCATCTTCGCCATACAAAGCATCATCTTCTTGCGGACGCACCAGGCTGATACGGTGTTTATTATCAGTCGAAGATGGCAGGTTCTGCATGAAAAAAATGTTCATATAGCCACCACTGATGGTAATATCACCTTTATATATACGCACGGGGTCATTACCGAATTCCTCTTCGGTTTCGGGAGTCAGCGTCTCCACCTCTTTCGTCAAGACGTTCTGCAGACGCAGCAGCTTCACAGCATGGTCATATCCTGCATAGTTGTCCCACAAAGGATTGAACACGGTAATCACACGCTGCCCATCCACGGCATCATACCACCCTATGTCCGTATTCACCGGCCAGAGCGTCCCCCAAACATCGCAGTTTAAATAAAAGGCATTTCCCGTAACACGCACAGTGGCCCACAAAGGCGGGGTAAAATCACCCAAAGAATATCCGTCGTTATCATCACATGATTGCAAAGCGGGCATCACTGCCAAACATATTGCCATAAATAACCAATGTAGCTTTTTCATAATCAAAGTCCTTTTCATTTGTTTCTGTATAGAAAATACAAAAGCCGGGCATTTACTGCACCGGCTTTTCCCATTTTAACAAATTCTTAATTTTTCGATTATTCTTCCCTCCTCCTCAGTAATGCCACCATCTCGCGGGCAGCATGTTTGGGTGCCCCTGCCTCTCCCAGACAGGATGCCATATACTCATATCCCTCGAGCATCTGACGGCGGTATTCCTTATCGTACAAAATGCGGTTCAGCTCCGAGCGTACCTGCTCTACCGTCATGGTATCTGCAACCAGCTCTTTCACCACCTCCCGGTTGGCTATGAGATTGACCAGGGAAATGTACTTCACTTTCAGTATATGCCGTTTCAGGAAAGCGATAACCTTCCCTATCGGAGTATGGTAACATACCGCTTGCGGCACACGAAACAGAGCTGTTTCCAGCGTTGCCGTCCCCGAAGTGACCAGTGCAGCCTCTGCCTGCCTCAACAAAGGGAATGTCTTGTTGAAGATAATCTTCACATCCACCCCACCCACATAACGTTTGTAATACTCGGGGGAAATACCCGGAGCACCGGCCAGCACCAGTTGATAATCGGGAAAAGAAGCTGCCGCACGAAGCATGTCGGGCAGATTGTCCTTGATTTCCTGCTTGCGGCTACCAGCCAGCAGAGCAATAACGGGTTTGGCCGAAAGTCCATTTGCCCGGACAAAGTCGTCGAATGTCTCTGAGCTGGAAGCAAGAAAAGCCGTCACTTCATCCACTGTCGGATTGCCGACATAATGTATCGGATACCCGTGCTTCCCTTCAAAAAACTCCACCTCGAACGGTAGGATGGAGAACAGCTCATCCACATCCCGTTTAATATTCTTGATGCGGTATTCCTTCCATGCCCAAATCTTGGGAGAAATATAATAAAAGACAGGAATCCTTGTGTTGGCATGGACAAACTTGGCTATATCCAGATTAAAGCCCGGATAGTCCACCAAAATCAGCACATCCGGCTGCCACGCAACAATATCCTCCTTGCAGCGCTTCATATTGGCAAAGATGGTGCGCAGATGCAGCAATACGGGAATGAACCCCATATACGCCAACTCTTTGTAATGCTTCACCATCACACCGCCCACTGCAGCCATGAGGTCGCCTCCGAAGAAACGGAACTCCGCTTGCGAGTCCTCCTCCTTCAATGCAGCCATCAGATGGGAGGCATGCAGGTCGCCGGAAGCTTCACCGACAATCAAGTAATACTTCATATCAATTGATAATTGTCAATTAATTCAGAACCATGCTTTCAGTTCATCAATCAAGCCGTATGCCGTTGCATCCACCGTGGTCGGGGTGATTGCCACATAACCGTTATCAAGCGCCCAATGGTCATTCTTCTCATTTTCGGCATCGTTGTTCTCAAACTCGCCGGTCAGCCAGTAGTAATGGGCATCTCCTCTATGGGCAAAGTTTTCCCATTCATTGGTCCATTGCCCCTTGGTTTGTTCGCAAATCTTCACACCCTTCAATTCTTTGGTATCGGGGAAGTTGACATTGAGGCATGTCAACGGAGGGAGTCCTTTCTCCAATACCAGCCGGGCTATCTCGCGGATGTAAGGACCTGCAGGTTCAAAATCAGCGTTCGGCTCATGGTTGCAAAGGGAGAATCCGATGGAAGGCACTCCTTTCAGGCATCCCTCTATCACAACGCCCATCGTACCGGAATAATGCAGGTTTACAGAAGAATTGTCGCCGTGGTTGATGCCGCCTACCACCAAGTCGGGCTTGCGGTCGAGCACCGTATGAAAAGCCAGCTTCACACAATCGGTCGGCGTACCGGAACACTTGTATACCGTCAGCCCAACATCCTTACGGACCAACTGGTAGTGGATAGGTTCCGTTACAGTCAGCGCACACGCACTTCCAGAGCGAGGTGCATCCGGCGCCATTACCACAATCTCGCCCAGCGGACGGAGGAATTTGATTAACTCGCTAATACCTTTCGCAATGATGCCGTCATCATTGGAAATCAATATCAAAGGTCTCTGATTTTCCATAACTTTCTTTTTTATTATCGTGCAAAAGTAGCTAAAAAGGCTTTAAACAGAATACTACAAAGATAATAATTCTTTTGTATTCAAAGATATTTTCAGAAAAGGCTAACTTTGTACCGACAATAATTGGAATATAATCATTCATAAAATCCATGCTATAATGAACACTTCTTGCCATTCTACCATTGCTGCACGCATCGAGACGGCAGCTGCCGCAATTATTCTGTTTCTAACAACCCTGACAAGCTGTGGCAGGAGCAGTTCTCCCGAGCCACTTGACCAATGGAATGACGGGACATCTACGCTTCACACGGCAGACCCGGTCATTGCAGAAGGCCGGAAGCTCTTCAACGACAAAGAATACCAAAATTTCCGACTCACCGGAGAAGCCCTCACACAACCCGGCTCCGAAGCAGGCCTCCTCTTTCATACGGACGGCGAGTCCGGTTATGAAGTGATATTCCGTAACGGAGACATCGACGGCACACGCAAGAGCGGCTCACTCGCCTCGGTGCGCAACCTCTATCGCTCACTCGCAAAAGATGGAGAATGGTTTGACTTCGAGATAACCGTACGCGGACAAAACATCATTGTCTGCATTAACGGAACCGAAGTTGTTTGTTATACCGAACCCGGACACCCATATCGCACAGAGGAGCACGCCCGGCAACTGCTGAGTCAAGGTTCCATTGCCCTGCAAGGCATACACGGCGAAGTGTCATTCCGGAATCTCGCCATCGAACGGCTTGCCAAGGAGGCACGCAACGAAGCCGACACGCTTGCTCCGGTAGACGAGCGCACGGATGAGATAATCAGGCTACAGCAGCACGATTTCCCAGTTATAGACTATCACGTTCACTTGAAAGGAGGGCTGACGAAGGAAATGGCACACGCCATGTCCATGAATTACGGTATCAACTATGGTGTCGCCCCCAATGCCGGAGAAGGAGGCGTAGGACGTATGCTGGCCGATGACAAAGAAGTGTACGACTATTTTAATGAAGTAAAAGGGATGCCATTCCTGTGCGGTGTACAAGGTGAGGGACGCAAATGGACGGCAACTTTCTCGCAGGAAGCTTTGGGGATTTTCGATTACCTGTTTACCGACGCCATGACCATCATAGACCACAAGGGACGTAATTCGCGCATCTACCGGGCCGAAGAAGCACTCTTTGATGACATTACGCTTGAACAGTATATGGACCACCTTGTCGACCAAACAGTCCTGATTCTGACCAACGAGCCAGCCGACATTTATGCCAACCCTACCTTCTTGCCCGATACTATGGCGCATGATTACGACAAGTACTGGACGGACGGACGCATTGAACGCGTATTGAATGTATTGCAACAACATGGAATCGCTCTGGAAATCAATGCACGCTACCGGATTCCCAGTTTCGAGATTATCCGTCGCGCCAAAGCACGTGGAATCAAACTCACATTCGGTACAAACAATGTCGATGCCGACTTCGGACGACTGGAATACTGCGCCGAAGCCATCAAGCAATGCGGCCTCACAGCCGACGATATATGGTTCCCGTCGATGAGCACACGCCGCTCCCGCCCCATTGTCATATACAACCGATTCGAGTAGCAGGGAACAACCGCTGTCATCTTCACCAACAGAAACGATACACCTATGGACATTCTTCTCATCATCTTGGGCATCCTCTGCCTGATTGTCGGATTGGCAGGCTGCATCCTGCCTATGATTCCGGGACCGCCCGTAGCCTATGCAGGCTTGTTGCTTCTACATTTCACGGACAAGGCGCAGTTTTCCACCACGCAGTTACTTTTATGGCTGGCAGCAGTCGTCCTTGTACAGATACTGGATTATTTCGTCCCGATGCTGGGCAGCAAATACAGCGGAGGCAGTCGGTGGGGAACGCGCGGCTGCCTCATAGGCACCATCGTAGGGTTGTTCTTCATGCCTTGGGGCATCATCCTCGGCCCCTTTCTCGGAGCCTTTGCCGGCGAACTGATGGGAGGCAGCAAGACAGACCAGGCCTTGAAATCGGGGCTGGGCTCGCTGCTTGGATTCTTGCTGGGCACAGTAGTGAAATGTGTGATGTGTGCGTACTTCTGCTGGGAGTTCGTCAAAGCCTTGGTCTGACACCAGCTCCTCTCCTTCTGCCCGGGAACAACTTATCCCCCGACCATCTTCCACACGGTAGTCCATCTGCATGAGATGTACATCTCGAGCAACATGAGATGCACGTTTCAAACAACACGAGATGTACATCTCATGCAAGTAGAGAGAATAGTCCAAGCCAATGTCTTCCATTGGTTTACAAATCTTAATCTTCTGCAAGCGAGACAAAAAATCAGCTTCATTTCAAGATAAATACGTATATTTGCCCACTAAACAGAGAAAGAACGCTTTACGCGCAATTTACAAGAAGAAAAACAGCGGTAAACGTCTGTGAGTTATTAACAAAACAGCCGACTTATCAACCGTTTTTGCAATCTTTCTCCAAATTTGTAGGCGCTATCCGGAATTATCACTTATTTCGCTGCCAATAAATATTGAGATTATGGGAAAAATAATTGCTATGGCTAACCAAAAGGGTGGTGTAGGCAAGACTACGACGACAATCAACCTCGCAGCCTCACTCGCCACGCTTGAAAAGAAAGTGCTCGTTGTAGATGCCGACCCGCAGGCCAATGCCTCCTCAGGATTGGGTGTGGACATCAAGCAGTCGGAATGTACTATCTACGAGTGCATTATTGACCGTGCAGACGTACGCGAGGCCCTTCATGACACGGAGATAGACACACTGAAGGTAATCTCCTCCCACATCAATCTGGTAGGTGCCGAAATAGAGATGCTCAATCTGAAAAACCGCGAAAAGATACTGAAAGAAGTACTCGCTCCGCTGAAGAATGAGTTTGATTATATCTTGATAGACTGTTCCCCGTCTTTAGGTCTGATTACGGTCAACGCACTGACTGCCGCCGATTCGGTAATCATCCCCGTACAAGCGGAATATTTTGCACTGGAAGGCATCAGCAAATTGCTGAATACCATTAAAATCATCAAGTCCAAGCTGAACCCTGCCCTCGAAATCGAAGGCTTCCTGCTGACGATGTACGACTCGCGTCTGCGCCAGGCCAACCAGATTTACGATGAAGTGAAACGCCACTTCCAGGAATTGGTATTCAACACCGTCATCCAGCGCAATGTGAAACTGAGCGAAGCTCCCAGCTACGGCCTGCCCACCATTCTCTATGACGCAGACTCAACCGGAGCCAAAAACCACATGGCACTTGCCAAGGAATTGATAAGCAGAAACGAAAAGAAGTGATTATAGTGGTTAGTGATTAATGATTAGTGATAAATACCATATTTACAATGCACAAACAAATCATCCCGTATGGTTAAATTGTAAATCGTCAAATAGTAAATAAACAGATGGCACAAAGAAATGCATTAGGACGCGGGCTAGACGCCCTCTTCTCCATGGATGAAGTAAAGACCGAAGGCTCCTCCTCTATCAATGAGATAGAGCTGTCGAAGATTACGGTCAATCCCAACCAGCCCCGTCATGAATTCGACCCGGTTGCGTTGCAGGAGTTAGCCGATTCCATCTCCGAAATCGGCATCATACAGCCCATCACCCTGCGCAAGCTTAGCGACGACGAATACCAGATTATCGCCGGCGAGCGTCGTTTCCGTGCTTCGCAGCTTGCCGGACTGACAAGCATCCCTGCCTATATCCGCACTGCAGATGACGAGAACGTCATGGAAATGGCGCTCATCGAAAACATACAGCGCGAAGACTTGAACTCCGTAGAAATAGCCCTCGCTTACCAGCATCTGTTGGAACAATACGGACTGACGCAGGAACGCCTCAGCGAACGCGTTGGTAAGAAGCGTACCACCATTGCCAACTACCTGCGCCTGCTCAAACTGCCCGCCCCCGTCCAGATGGGACTGCAGAACAAGCAGATAGACATGGGACATGCCCGCGCGTTGGTAACGCTTGGCGATCCCAAACTGCAAGTGAAGATTTTCGAAGAAATCCTGGAGCACGGGTATTCCGTACGCAAAGTGGAAGAAATCGTAAAGTCACTGAGTGAAGGCGAAAGCGTGAAGAGCGGTGGTCGTAAGATTGCCCCCAAGCGCGCCAAACTGCCCGAAGAATTCAATATGCTGAAACAACAGCTCTCGGGCTTTTTCAGTACCAAGGTGCAGCTAACCTGCTCGGAGAAAGGAAAAGGTAAAATCAGTATCCCGTTCAATAACGAAGAAGAATTGGAACGTATCATCGGCATTCTTGATACGCTGAAGAAATAAATGAGGAAAAAAGGAAGAATATATCAGTTAGCCATTGCCCTGCTGCTCTGTTTTTTACAGATGGCAGGGATTGCTATGTATGGTCAGGACCGTCCACGTGCCGCTTCCAAGCGTGCGCAGCGGCATCAGACCGATACACTCAACACCGTGGTGAACCGGGACAGCCTCACTGTTGCCGACAGTCTTGCAGCCGAAAACAAGCGGAAGATGCTGGAAATGACTGCCAGCCCCGACCTGAAGGAACAGCCCGTGCCTACAGACAGTCTGCAAAAGGCCATCGACCCCAAAAGGTGGGTACCTAATCCCACAAAAGCCACCTGGCTTGCCCTCGTCATTCCCGGCGGTGGACAAATTTACAACCGCAAGTATTGGAAACTGCCCATCTTCTATGGAGGATTTGCCGGTTGTGCCTATGCCCTTACGTGGAACAGCAAGATGTATAAGGACTATTCGGCCGCCTACAAGGATGCCGTAAATGGTAATTTCAACTCCAGTACCATTACCGACCTGCTGCCTCCCAACTATAACTATACCGAAAGCCAGCTGACGGAGACACTACGGAAGCGTAAGGATACCTTCCGACGATACCGCGACTTGAGCATCTTCGCCTTTATCGGTGTATACCTGCTGTCTGTTGTCGACGCATACGTAGACGCAGAGCTGTCCAACTTTGACATCACCCCCGACCTCAGCATGAAAGTGGAACCTGCCATAATCAACAGCCAGATGACTGGTTCCTCTAATAAGAACGTCGGCGTGCAATGCAGTTTCCGATTCTAAAAACGAAAATTAAAGCATAAATTATTACCTAATGACACACAAGGCCATATATATGAAAAGAATTATTCTCGGTTCCTCGCTTCTGTTTTGTGCCCTCTTCACCGCTCCGGCCATGCATGCGCAAGAAAGCGTGGAAGTGCTTATCCGCGAAAACGGCACGGAACGCCAGGAATCCATCGAGCTGCCCAAAAGCATGACCTATCCGCTGGACAGCCTGCTCAATGACTGGAAAGCCAAGAATTACATAGACTTGGGAAAAGACTGCAGCACCTCTACCGTAAACCCGATGTTCAGTGACTCTGTATACATAGACCGGTTGTCGCGCATGCCGACCGTCATGGAAATGCCATACAACGAGATTGTGCGCAAGTTCATCGACATGTATGCCGGACGTCTGCGCAACCAGGTTGCCTTCATGCTGAGCGCCTGCAACTTCTATATGCCCATCTTCGAAGAAGCGCTGGATGCCTACGGCCTGCCGCTCGAGCTGAAATACCTGCCCATCATAGAATCCGCTCTCAACCCTTCTGCCGTATCCCGCGCGGGAGCCTGCGGACTATGGCAGTTTATGCTCGCCACCGGAAAGATATACGGACTGGAAAGCAACAGCCTCGTAGACGAACGCCGTGACCCGATAAAGGCGACCTGGGCGGCAGCACGCTACCTGAAGGACATGTATGACATTTACAAAGACTGGAACCTGGTGATTGCCGCCTACAACTGCGGTCCGGGCACCATCAACAAAGCCATCCGCCGCTCGGGAGGGAAAACCGATTATTGGGAAATCTACAACTATCTGCCCAAAGAGACACGCGGCTACGTGCCCGCCTTCATTGCCGCCAACTACGTAATGACCTACTACTGCAAGCACAACATCTGCCCCATGGAAACCGACATTCCGGAAGCAACCGATACGGTGCAAGTAAGCCGTAACCTTCATTTCGAGCAGATTTCCGACCTATGCGGCATCAGCCTGGACCAGATAAAGAGCCTGAATCCCCAATTCAAGAAAAGCATCATCCCCGGAGAGAGCAAGCCGCAGACGCTACGCCTCCCCATCAACTACATCAGTGCCTTCATTGACAAGCAAGACACCATCTATGCCCACCGCAGTAACGAGCTGTTCAAGAACCGCAGAGTCGTGGCCGTTTCCAATACACGCTCGACGGCACGTAGCAGCAAAGGCAGTACCGCTACGGGGAATGTCACCTACCACAAGATACGCAGTGGCGAGAATCTCGGCAGCATTGCACGGAAATACGGCGTCACTGTCAATCAGTTAAAAAGTTGGAATGGATTGCGCAGTACCAGAATCTCCGCAGGAAAGCGCTTGAAGATTTATAAATAAAGACATAAACGCTTGCCCGGTGTTGAAAATTGCTTATTTTTGCAAAAAGTGAAGTGAAGAAAGGAGAAAGCAGTATATGGAAGAAAATATAAGTCAGAAGGAAAAGGAAAAAGCCGAAGAGGAAATGATCGAACAGGCATTCCAAGAACTGTTGAACGACTATTTGGCCACCAAGCACCGCAAGCGCGTCGAAATAATAACCAAAGCATTCAACTTTGCCAACCAGGCGCATAAGGGCATCAAGCGTCGTTCCGGCGAGCCCTACATCATGCACCCCATTGCTGTGGCAAAGATTGTCTGTAATGAGATAGGACTGGGGTCTACTTCCATATGCTCGGCATTGCTGCATGATGTGGTGGAGGACACCGACTACACCGTAGAGGATATTGAAAACATCTTCGGTCCCAAAATCGCCCAGATTGTAGACGGGCTGACAAAGATTTCCGGCGGTATCTTCGGCGACCGTGCCTCGGCGCAGGCAGAGAACTTCAAGAAGCTGCTGCTCACCATGTCCGACGATATCCGGGTTATCCTCATCAAGATAGCCGACCGTCTGCATAACATGCGTACACTCGGCTCCATGCTGCCCAACAAGCAGTTCAAGATTGCAGGCGAAACACTCTATATTTATGCCCCGCTCGCCAACCGCCTCGGCTTGTACAAAATCAAGACAGAACTGGAAAACCTGAGCTTCAAGTACGAACATCCGGAAGAGTACCACGAGATAGAAGAGAAACTGGAAGCCACCGCCGTGGAACGCGACAAGGTATTCAATGAGTTCACCGCTCCGATACGGGCGCAACTGGACAAAATGGGACTGAAATACCGTATCCTTGCCCGTGTAAAGTCCATCTACTCCATCTGGAACAAAATGCAGACCAAGCATGTCCCCTTCGAGGAAATCTATGATTTGCTTGCTGTCCGCATCATCTTCGAGCCCCGCAATATAGAGGAAGAGCTAAACGACTGCTTCGACATTTACGTCTCCATATCCAAGATATACAAGCCCCACCCCGACCGCCTGCGCGACTGGGTGAGCCATCCCAAAGCCAACGGCTACCAAGCCCTGCACGTCACCCTTATGGGTAACAACGGGCAATGGATTGAAGTACAAATCCGCAGTGAACGCATGAATGACGTTGCCGAACAAGGCTTTGCCGCCCACTGGAAATACAAAGAAGGCGGAGGCAGCGAAGATGAAGGCGAACTGGAGAAATGGTTGCGTACCATCAAGGAAATTCTGGACGACCCACAACCGGACGCCATCGATTTTCTCGATACCATCAAACTGAACTTGTTTGCATCGGAAATTTTCGTCTTCACCCCGAAAGGCGACCTCAAGACCATGCCGCAGAACTCTACGGCACTGGACTTTGCCTTCTCCTTGCATACCGACATCGGCAGCCACTGCATCGGCGCCAAGGTAAACCACAAACTGGTTCCCCTAAGCCACAAACTGCAAAGCGGTGACCAGGTAGAGATATTGACCTCCAAATCGCAACGCGTGCAGCCGGAGTGGGAAGTGTATGCCACCACCGCCCGCGCCCGCGCCAAGATTGCCGCCATCCTGCGCAAAGAGGCGAAAGCCTATCAGAAAGAAGGTGAAACCATACTGAACGAATTCTTCAAAAACGAGGATATACGTATGGATGATGCTGCTCTGGACAAGCTGACCAGGCTGCACGGCTTCCACACCCGCGACGAGCTGCTCGTTGCCATCGGCAACAAACGGGTTGTGCTGGGCGATGCCGACAAGAACGTGTTCAAGGAAAAGCAGAACAGCAACTGGAAGAAGTTCCTGACCTTCTCCTTCGGTAACAAGGACAACAAGGATGCCAAAGAACAACCGGAAGAGAAAACACCGCAAGAGAAAATCAACACTAAGCAGATTCTGAAGCTGACGGAAGAGACCATCTCAAAGAACTATATTATGGCCGACTGTTGCCATCCCATTCCGGGTGACGACGTACTGGGATACATCGACGAGCAAAACCGTGTTGTCATCCACAAGCGCCAATGCCCCGTTGCCACCCGCCTTAAGAGTAGCTACGGAAACCGTATCATCGCCACCGAGTGGGACACTCACAAGGATTTGTCGTTCCTCGTCACCATATATATAAAAGGTATAGACAGCATGGGATTGCTGAACGAAGTAACTCAAGTCATCTCCCGCCAGCTCAACGTGAATATCCGTAAACTGACCATCGAAACCAACGACGGTATCTTCGAAGGAAAGATACAACTCTATGTACACGATGTGGACGACGTGCGCACTATCTGCAATAACCTGAAGCAGATACAGAATATAAAACAAGTGACGAGAGTAGAGGAATAAACGGAGTGGTATTTATTCTACTTCAGTCCTTGAATATTTTCCTTCAAGCTCTCCACATCCTCGTAAGTAAACTCATCCAATGCCAGTTTCATGCCTACCAGTTCTTCGCGGATAGCTCTCAGGCGATCTACGATTTCAAAGTTGCGTATCGTAGCTTCTTTATTGTCTTTCATCCGTTGGCGGGCGCCGGGCAAGGTCATTCCGCGCTCCTTCACCAGATGATAGATAAGTTTCACTGTCTCAATGTCCTCCTTACGGTACTGGCGTATTCCCCGCCCCCCCTTCTTCGGATTGAGTTGCGGAAACTCCTTTTCCCAGAAACGGAGCAGTGATTCGTTGACATCGAACATGGCAGCCACCTCGCTGATGGAGTAATATAACTTTAAATTCTTATCTGTATTCAGCATGATGTAATCCTTTCTCTATAAATCATCCGTCAATCAAGCACCTTACCATGGTTCGCCGCAATCTGTATCATGCGGTCATAATCCTCGGCACTGAGATCCATGAAGTAGTAGTTGACGGGATTCACAACTTTTCCCTTGACGTGTACTTCGTAGTGCAAGTGCGGACCAGTACTCTTGCCCGTACTGCCTACCCCGCCAATGACCTCACCACGTACCACTTTCTTGCCCAACTTCGTCCGGAAATCGCGCAAGTGTGCATACACCGTCTGATAACCGAAGCCGTGGTCTATCACAATTCTGTTGCCATAGCCCGATTGCCAGCCCATCTGCACCACGGTGCCATCTCCCGTGGCATAGACATCCGTGCCCTGGGGAGCCGAAAAGTCCATACCCTCATGGAACTTGCTGGTACCATAAATGGGGTCGATACGCGTACCGTAACCCGAAGCGGTCTTACGGAGGTCTTTATTGGAAACCGGCTGTATGGCAGGAATGCAGCGCAGCATTTCATCATGATTCTTGCACATCTCCACCACATCGTCAAAGGAGCGGGACTGGATATAGAGTTGCTTGCTAATCATATCCATTTTCTGCGTGGTATTGATAACCAAGTCGGAGTTAGCCATATCCATCAGATGCTCATAGCGGTTGGTACCGCCGTATCCAGCCTGACGGATGGCAGAAGGAATAGGGTCGGCCATGAAAATCACCCGGTACAGATTGTCATCACGCTGCTGTATGTCTTGCAGCACTCCCATAGCCTCGTCCAGCCGGCGGGAGAGGACGTTGTACTGCGCCTGCAGTTTGCTGTTCTCCTTTCGCAACTCCTTCTCCGACGGAGAGCCGAAGATAAGCAGCAATACGATGAAACTGCCCGCACCCAGCCCCATACCGATGAACAAACGGCGGAGAATGCTCAGCGCCCGCTGCCTCACGGTAGGATAAATACGGTCGTACGTCTGCGTCTGGGGATTATAAATGTAGTAAACTTTGCGCATCTTAGGAAATATTTCGCTTGTCAATGCGGCAAAAGTAATAAAAACACGCTATCTTTGCACAGTTTTTTCAAGAATATTAACCTCAAGGATAGATATATAGAGTATGTTGACTGCAAATGAAATCAGAGACTCGTTCAAGAGTTTTTTTGAAAGTAAAAGCCATCAGATTGTGCCTTCGGCACCGATGGTGATTAAAGATGACCCCACGTTGATGTTTACCAACGCGGGTATGAACCAGTTTAAAGACATTATTTTGGGTAACCACCCGGCAAAATATAAAAGAGTTGCCGACTCACAGAAATGCCTTCGTGTGAGCGGAAAGCACAACGACCTGGAGGAAGTAGGTCATGATACTTATCACCACACCATGTTTGAGATGCTAGGTAACTGGTCGTTTGGTGACTACTTTAAGAAAGAAGCTATTTCATGGGCGTGGGAATATCTGGTAGACGTATTGAAACTGGATCCCAAGGATCTTTATGCCACCGTATTTGAAGGTAGTCCTGAAGAAGGTCTGGAACGCGACAACGAAGCTGCATCTTATTGGGAACAATTCTTACCCAAAGACCATATCCTTAATGGGAACAAACACGATAATTTCTGGGAAATGGGTGATACGGGGCCTTGTGGTCCGTGTTCAGAAATACATGTTGATTCCCGTTCGGAAGAAGAGAAAGCACAAGTTCCCGGTAGCCAGTTGGTGAACAAAGACCATCCGCAAGTTATTGAAATTTGGAATCTTGTATTTATGCAATTCAACCGTAAAGCGGACGGTAGCCTCGAAGGACTTCCCGCCAAAGTAATTGATACAGGCATGGGATTTGAACGTTTGGTACGTACATTACAAGGTAAAACTTCCAACTATGATACAGATGTATTCCAACCGATATTGAAAGCCATCGGTGACATGGCAGGTAAAAAGTATGGCGAAGATGAAAAATCAGACATTGCTATGCGTGTTATTGCCGACCACATCCGAACTATTGCCTTTTCTATCACAGACGGCCAATTGCCGAGTAATGCAAAAGCAGGTTATGTAATTCGCCGTATCCTTCGCCGTGCAGTACGTTATGGCTATACATTTCTTGGGCAAAAACAGGCATTCATGTACAAACTTCTCCCCGTGCTGATTGAAAATATGGGTGGTGCCTACCCCGAATTGAATGCGCAAAAAGAATTGATTACCAAAGTGATTAAAGAAGAAGAAGATTCCTTCCTTCGCACTCTGGAAACCGGTATACGCTTACTCGACAAGACAATGGCAGATACCAAAGTTGCCGGTAAGACTGAAATCAGCGGTAAAGATGCCTTTACATTATATGATACGTTCGGTTTCCCACTCGACCTCACGGAACTTATCTTGCGCGAAAATGACATGACTGCCGATATCAAGGAATTCAATGCCGAAATGGAGAAACAGAAACAACGTGCTCGCAATGCTGCAGCCGTTGAAACCGGTGATTGGATTACATTGAAGGAGGGTACCACAGAATTTGTGGGTTATGATTATACGGAATATGAAACATCCATTCTGCGTTATCGCCAGGTGAGACAAAAGAATCAGACTTTATATCAGATTGTATTGGACAAGACTCCGTTCTATGCCGAAAGTGGTGGTCAGATAGGTGATACGGGAGTATTGGTGAATGAATTTGAAACTATCGAAGTAATTGATACGAAGAAAGAAAACAATCTTCCTATTCATATTACCAAGAAGTTGCCCGAATATTTGGAAGCTCCGATGATGGCTTGCGTGGATACAGAAAAGCGTGCCGCATGTGCCGCTAACCACTCTGCTACCCATTTGCTGGATGCCGCATTACGTGAAGTATTAGGTGACCACGTAGAACAGAAAGGTTCTTTAGTTACTCCTGACTCTCTGCGTTTTGACTTTTCCCATTTCCAAAAAGTAACAGATGAGGAACTTCGTCAGGTAGAACACATTGTAAATGCCAAGATACGTGCTAATATTCCTTTGAAAGAATATCGTAATATTCCTATTGAAGAAGCTAAAGAACTGGGTGCCATCGCACTTTTTGGTGAAAAGTATGGCGACCATGTACGTGTTATCCAGTTCGGCTCTTCCATCGAATTCTGCGGTGGTACACACGTTGCCGCTACCGGAAACATCGGAATGGTGAAGATTGTATCCGAAAGTTCTGTTGCTGCCGGTATTCGTCGTATCGAAGCATACACAGGAGCACGTGTAGAGGAAATGTTGGATACTTTCCAAGACACCATGCGCGACCTGAAAGCACTTTTCAACAATGCACCCGACTTATCCGGTGCAATCCGTAAGTATATTGAAGAAAATGCAGGGTTAAAGAAACAGGTGGAAGACTTCATGAAAGAAAAGGAAGCACAACTGAAAGAAAAATTGTTGCAAAACGCTCAAGAAGTAAACGGTATAAAGGTTATTAAGTTCTGTGCAGCAATGATACCTGCCGATGCCGTTAAAAATATCGCTTTCCAATTGCGTGGAGAAATTACGGAAAATCTTTTCTTCGTAGCCGGAACAGTATTCGAAGGTAAACCGATGTTGACAGTTATGTTAAGCGATAACCTCGTAGCTGGTGGTCTTAAAGCGGGTAACTTGGTGAAAGAAGCAGCTAAACTGATACAAGGTGGCGGTGGCGGTCAACCTCATTTTGCAACTGCAGGTGGTAAAAACCCTGATGGTTTGAACGCTGCAGTAGATAAAATTATGGAATTGGCAGGGCTATAAACAGCCTCTAACTGATCTTACCTAATAAAAAGGACTCCGCTTTCGGCTAAATATCGAAAGCGGAGTCCTTTTTTACAGACAAAATATAATCTGATATTATTCTATACCAAGGCTAAACAATTCCCGAAAAACAACTGTCACACCCTGAGGCAACAAACCGGAAGGGCAAAATTCTGTGATATTCTCAGCAAGTACACACTTTGCCGTATTACCGGAAGAAGAAAGAAGAGTTCGGGTATAAAACCTCTTTTCATTACCATAAGTAAATTGCCACACGACCCGCATATCTCCTTCTTCATCTTCTACGAAAATTGTATCGTAACGGCCAATAAAAGGTATACTTTCTTTCCCTTCCGGATAAATCTCCAGTATACCTTTCTCCCAAAAAGAAGAGTCATCATCTGGTACCAACAAGTAATATCCGTTGTCTTTCAACCAAGGCCGTTCGGCCAGATTTTTCTGCACACTAGCCAGCAAATCCATAGATGCACCTTCGCTAATTCCATATTCAAAGCCCATTTTCATCATTTTACACTGATGACGATTTTTCACTGTAATGAAAAGTTTAGTTCCAGTACCCGAGCCATCCATGATACGCAATATCGTTTCACCTTCCATCAGAGGTTGAATCTTAATACGCCGATAACCGTTAACATCTTTAGTAAACGCTACATTTGCCACAGACTCATGTTCATTAATAAGGTTATAATTACCATCTCCTCCATCAATTCCTAATACTATCTCTTTTGTATTTGCCAAATATAATGTAACAGAAGAAATCAAGTTATCACAAGTCCCAATTTGATAGATAGGTTCAATCCCCTCAAAGATTACCATATCCCGATAATCCTCTTCACAACTGGCACCAACCAGCATCAAGCATATCAAAGTTAATATGTAATAAGCATGTTTCATTGTCTTCGATTTTAGTTGTTCCTTATATATAGGAATGCAAAATAACAACAAATACTGCACTGAGAAATAGATATTCCACTTATTTTCCAGTATGATACAATCGTCCGTCTTGTTTACGTAATGCCAATTGTGCATCATAGAGTGACACCGGAGTGACATCTTTTCCTTGCATAATCCATACGCCATCGGGTCTTCCCTTACGAGCTCCTTCATGCTTGTTTCCCTTGGTACCGATACTGAAGTTTTTGGCAGATACCCATGGATTTTGAACGGTAATTCTATCTCCTTTACAATTCCAAAGAAACTGATTGGCACCTGCCCATCCATGTCCGGAACCCATATCGGCACGATCTTGCACATTGATTTGTCCGTCACTGTCAATGTTATCGTAGAGTGTACCAATATTCCAGCGGTGATGTGGTCCTGCATCGGCATGAGAATTTCGTATTTTCACCCTTACAAAAGCATTGGGTCCTACTCCCTTACTACCAGTAACACAATCATGCCGTCCTTCAGTAGTTTCACAATCTATCACCAAACATGATGACACATCATCCATCAAGAAGGAATAAAGTCGCCCTCCGGTACGCACCGCTACCCCATCAAAACATTTACAGTCCTTCACCGTAATATAACGAGAATTATCTCTCAGTTCAGCCAAACCATAGGCAAAGTATTTGGAAGTAACATTACGTATCCAACTATGTTCAGTCTTTGTCATATCAATAGCCGTACAACTATGATCTTCATCATTATAATAACCAGTCTTATCTTTTTTGGTTTTGTCATATTCACTGATAATCTGCATATTTTCTACACCACAATGGTTTATTCGTCCCGAAAAAGTTGACTTATACACAGCTCCACCACCATACCGGGTTTCCATAGCCATCATAATAGGATTATCAAAATGAAGAGTGTCGTCAATAATTTTAGTAACTACACGTTCATAAGCAAAATTATAGCCACTGGCTTCCCACTGCTTAACACCTGAGCCACCTTCTATTTGATCCATCTTAAGGTCATGAATCCATTTATTGGTACCGGGACGATAAATAGTGACATCATCACCAACCTGGAAAGAACCAGGGTTATTTACTGTAACCCAGAAACGCCCTACAGGAACATAAGCCTCTTTGATATTGTTAGAAGAAGGCGCAGATGGGGTCAATTTTCCGGAACCTGCTATTTTAATGAGCCTATGATGTGCATCATAACCTGCTTTTTTACCGGCAGCTACCAATATGGTACCATCTTCTCCATCGCCTTCACCACGAAGTACTACTCCACTAGCCTTTATAGCCAAAGACCCAAACACTTCATATTGTCCTTTTTGCAAAAGAATTGCTCCACGGATATTGTCCGTAAGCGGCATCCGAGAAACTTCATCAATAGCATTTTGAATCATGGAAGTAGCATCCACACCCTGCATTGGTGCAGAAAGGACTTTGACAACAGGAGCTTCAGGTATCTCAACTTCACCACCTTTATAGCCTATATTACTAAAATCAGGAAGAGTATTCCCAAAATCATCCTCCAGCAAAGAAAAATCAAAGTTAGGTTCTATACGCGAGTATAATACGGAGGGGACATAAGGGGCTTGGATTACAGAAATTTCTTTCTTCAAAGAACCAGCTGTAACACTGACAATAGCCTTACGTTGGTGCATGGCAGAATTTGACTCCACAGCGATGACCAGTATATTCGGTTTCTCCTTTTTCACAACACATGTAACCCAACTTGCTCCGGCAGTCATTACTCCTGCTTTCCATTGTATATTACTCTGTACCTGTATTTCCTTACTGCCACTGGCCACATCGAATGAAAGTTCAGTTTCAGTAATTTCAAGCATAGGTTCAATATTTTCCTGAATAACAAGAAGTACCTTCTTTAACGTGCCACATGTAAAAAGTATTTTCGATTCACGCTTAGCACCAGAGTCGTTAGCTTTTACAGTTATCGAAACAACCCCATTAGTTTCATCTTTGTAACTACACCAATCAGCACCGGAAACTACTTTAGCTTCCCAAACAGCAGAAGATTTAATTTCTATCTTCTTCGAAGACGCATCAGAACCAAATACCAGTTCTTCATCACTGATTTCTAACGTAAGAGGTGTTTCATCATCAGAACAAGCCTGCAAACTCCCCCCAAAAAGCAACACTAAAAAGAGAAAGAATAGCACCTTCCCTTCCCCAAAAAGAGTAGAATGTTTCATCGTAATATTCGTGTTTGTTGTTTAATAAAAATAATATTACGAATATAAAGGAAAAAAATAAAATAAAGCTAATTATAAAGAAAAATAAAACAAATAATTTTTATTCTACCTGTACAGACGGATAATTCACTAGATACAACGTACCTGTAGTTCGTGTAAATGCGGTATACAACCAACGAAAATAATCAGGTGTCAGATACTCATCTGTCATATATCCCTGATCAAGGAAAACATTCTTCCACTGCCCACCCTGCGCTTTGTGGCAAGTTACAGCATATGCATATTTCACTTGTAAGGCATTATAATAAGGATCCGCTTTCATCTTCTTCATTCGTTCACGCTTTATGGTAATATCAGCATAGTCTTCTAACACCATATAAAAAAGGCGGTCGTTGTCAACTTTAGATAGTGCCGGTGCATCACTATGTAAAGTATCTAATAACAGATTTACATCCAATTCGAAATCATTGTAATCAGGAAAAGACAGAGTGACATTTGCAAAATGGAAACCATATAATTCACGTGTACTCCCAACTCTCCGAACAACAGCCGTATCACCATTAGCAATGAAATCCAATTCTTTCTCTTTCTCCGTCCAATAATAATTATTTTTCGCAACCATAAGTAAATCGCCTGTATTCAATTCATCCTCACGCCAGAGTATTTGGGTACGAATACCGTTATTGTAAATATTAGCTCGCTTGTTGGAACGGCATATCACAATGGTATCATCCACTCCATCACGACTATAACACTGTTCCAGAACATCAATCAACTCGTTACCCGGTAGTACCTTTATGTCTGCAAAACCTGTTACCTTTATTTTCGGTAAAGAGATACAGTTATCCTCTGTTATCAATTGGCGTAACCGGGTAGCATTCCACAAAATCCCCGATTGTTGTTCTTGTCTTACCACCTGAGTTAAATTCACCTCAACGACTTCGAGCCCATACCCCTTTAGAGCTTCGGCATAGAGAGCAGGACTTTGTTCTTCGCCAACCGGCGGCAACTGTGCCGTATCCCCCATCAGCAACAGACGACATCCCTGTCCGGAATAAACAAATTGTACCAAATCATCCAGTAATCTCCCCGTACCAAAAGCCGAGCCGGACAACCCTTCATTGGAAATCATCGACGCTTCATCTACTATATATAAGGTATGTGTCGCCAAATTATCGTTCACCAAAAAATTACTCAATTCATTAGAAAAAGATCGTTGTCTATAAATTTTTTTATGAATTGTAAACGCTGAATGCCCCGCATAAGCTGAAAAAACCTTTGCCGCACGTCCCGTTGGAGCCAACAAAATTGACTTTTGTTGTAACTTATCCAATGTTTTGACCAATGCCCCTACTAACGAAGTTTTACCCGTTCCGGCATAACCACGAAGCAAGAAAACCACCTCACTACGGGGCGACAGAAGAAACTCTGATAAAGATTTTACAGCAATTTCTTGCTCGGGAGTTGGTTGATAAGGAAAATTTTCCTTAATTTGCCTTTCTAAATAGTTATTTATCATTTTTGTAAGAGAAAAAAGTAACGGTAACTATCGTTTTTAAATTTATTTCTTTTATTTTTGCGGTGCGAATATAACAACTAAAAAACATATTTATCATGAAAACAGTATTTAATATCGTTTTAGGCTTATGTGCTCTGGTCTTAGTTTATATCTGCTATACCAGCATTATGGGTCCTATAAACTTTGAAAAAGCTAAAAAGCACAGAGATGCGGCAGTCATCGCTCGTTTGATTGACATCCGTAAGGCACAGTTGGAGTATCGCGGTTTGCACAATCAGCAATACACAGCAAGCTTTGACACATTGATTGATTTCGTTAAAAACCAGAAACTTCCGTTCATTTATAAACAAGGTGAATTGAGTGATAAACAATTGGAAGATGGTCTTACAGAAAAGAAGGCTATCAACATCATCAATAAAGCTAAGAAAACCGGTAATTATGCGGATGTAAAAAAATGGGGATTGGAAAACTTCAAACGTGATACTTTGTGGGTAGCTGTTTTGGATACAATCTTCCCAAAAGGTTTCAATGCAGACTCTATGAGATATGTTCCTTTTGGAAACGGTGTACAGTTTGAAATGGCTATCAAAAATGATACAGCAAAATCCGGTGCTCCTTTCTGTCTGCTCGAAGTTAAGACTCCATACGAAGTTTACCTGAATGGTTTGGATAAACAAGAAATCGCTAACCTGAAAGATGTACAAACTAAGTTGGGTAAATATTCCGGTTTGATGATTGGTAGTTTGGAAACAGCTAACAACAACGCTGGTAACTGGGAATAATCTTCCATCATACGTATGATAGAAACAACTGATTTTAGTAAATCGGAACAATATACCTTATCCATCCGTCTTAGTACGGATGGATTTTCTTTTTCTGTATTCAATCCCTTGAATGATGGTAATTTTTTTTTCTATGAACATGATGTAAACAAGTCCCTATCCCTCACTGCCAATCTGAAACAAACTTTCCGTGATGTGGAATGGTTAAAGCATCCCTTCCGCCGTGTCAATGTGATAATGGCAGACAAGCGATTTACATTCATTCCTTTGGAGTTTTTTGAAGATGAACAAGCAGAAACGGTATTCTATCATAACCATCCACGAAAGGAAAACGAAACAGTGCAATACAATATTCTACAGAAAAACAATATCGTAGTATTATTTGGTATGGATAAGAGTACTTGTACTTTCTTGAATGAACAATATCCCAACATTAAATTTTACTCTCAAACCAGTCCACTCATAGAGTTCTTTGCAACCAAAAGCCGTTTAGGAAATAGTAGAAAGATGTATGCTCATTTGTGCAAAGATGCCGTAAACATTTATACTTACGAATGTGGACGTTTGTTACTTGCCAATTCTTTTGCCTGTAAGGAGATCAACGATCAAATCTATTATCTACTTTATATTTGGAAACAGCTTGGTATGGAACAGGAACGTGACGAATTACACCTTACAGGATACTTATCTGACAAAAACCAATTATTATCCGAACTGAGAAAATTTATCCGACAGGTATTCATCATGAATCCTGCCACTAATATTGATCTCCAAGCCATTAACCTATGCGAGTAATTAGCGGAATATACAAAAGAAGACGTTTTGATGTACCCCACTCTTTCAAGGCACGTCCGACCACAGATTTTGCTAAAGAGAACTTGTTTAATGTACTATCCAATTATATTGACTTTGAAGACGGTATACGCGCTCTCGATCTCTTTGCGGGAACAGGTAGTATCAGTATTGAACTGGTATCCAGAGGTTGTGATCAAGTTATCAGTGTAGAAAAAGATCGTGATCATTATGCTTTTATTTGCAAAATCATACAAGAATTGAAGACCGATAAGTGCTTGCCTATCCGTGGCGATGTATTCAAATACATAAAAAGCGGACGAGAGCAGTTCGACTTCATCTTTGCCGATCCTCCTTATGAACTTACCGGATTGGAAACTATACCTGATCTGATTTTTGAAAATAATTTTTTGAAAGAAGACGGACTGTTTATCCTGGAACATGGTAAGAAAGATAATTTTGAGAATCACCAGCATTTTGTAGAAAAAAGAGTGTACGGAAGTGTAAACTTCTCTTTTTTCCAATTATAGGAGCGGTGCCAAAAGCCGTATCACACTCTCGGCAGCTTTAAGATACCAAGAGCGTTTCTTCCAACTTTTTAAGAATACTTGTATACACTCTCGCTGATCCTGTAAAAAGATTTCGCGCATCTGGAGAGCAGTTTCCGCATCGTATATAAAAGCATTTACCTCGAAGTTATGTTCAAAGCTACGGAAATCTACATTCGTAGACCCTACCGTAGACAATTCGTCATCCGAAACCATCAGCTTGGAGTGTAAAAAACCTTTCTTATAAAAATAAACCTTAACCCCGGCACGTAACATATCTGCAAGATACGAACAAGACCCTAAATGCGTCAGCCGATTATCAGCCCGATAAGGGATCATTAAGCGAATATCCACACCAGACAAAGCAGCTGTCTGCATAGCAACAGCTACCGCCTCGGTAGGCAAGAAGTAAGGAGTTTGTATATAGAAATATTTCTTTGCCCCCGAAATTGCTGTTAAAAGTCCCTGCATAATTTCTTTCCATGGCCCTATCGGTTCACTGGTAACAATCTGCGCCAGCGAAGTGCCACAGTTGTCTATTTTCGGAAAATACCGGGTAGAAGTCATTAAAGTACGGTCTACAAAATACCAATCGAGTAAGAAAGCCGTTTGTAATCCATGTACAGCTTTTCCTTCCAACATCAGATGAGTATCCCGCCAAATCCCCCATGAGAAGCCACGCATATAACGTTCTGCCAAATTCATCCCTCCAATAAAACCAATACATCCGTCAATAACAACAATTTTCCGGTGATTACGATAATTCACTTTACTAGTGAACAGTGGAAAGCGGACTTTCAGAAAACTGCGTACCTCGACACCTGCCTCGCGCATTTTTTCAAAAAAACGATGGGGTACATGCCAACAACCTACATCATCATAAATGACACGTACTTCTACTCCTTTTTTTGCCTTATCTATCAGGACATCGCGCACCATACGTCCAATTGCATCGTCCTCAAAGATATAAAACTCAATATGAATATGTTTTTCCGCTTTCTGCAATTGGCGCAAAAGAGATTGCAACATTGAAAGTCCCAATGTATAAGTTTCTACACGGTTACCATCAAAAGGAAAAGCTTGGTTAGTATTACGGAATAAGGAAATGAGACGACTATAATTCATAGGAAGAGCACAGGAGTCCTGAGACAGATACTCCGCCATCGGTTTTTTCAATAGGCGGTCGTAACTTTTCTTTCCGATGATACGTTCACGACGTTGGCTACGACCAAAGAAAAAGTAAAGAATCAATCCCACTACCGGTAAGAACATCAGTATCAATATCCACGACATCGTCTTCACCGGATTACGGTTATCGAGGACAATGACAATAATCGTTCCGATAATGGCTCCAAAATAAAGAATATTAAAAGCTACGGCAGCGATTTCACTTGCTATGAAAGTCCAGTCTATCATGCAAGCAAATATAAAAAAAAGAAATGATAATTTAATATACTAATATATAGTTAATGTGCTAATATGCACATATTAACACATTAGCACATTAACTATATATTAGCGCCTTATCAAAATGGCCTTCTACCTCCAAAACCACCTCCATGGCGTCCTCCACCAGGAGCGCCAGGACCTCCGAAACCACGTCTGCCACCATCTTGCATACTCTCACGAGCTGATTTATTACCAAAGATATTCAGACGATAGATAAAATGCAACATACAATAACTATTGACACCGTTGTATTCATAAACCGAACGACCGTTAGCATTCAATGAGCGACTGATATTACTCTGTTGCTTCAGTATGTCATACATCTCAAAACTAACTGTCGCCGCTCCCTTGAAGAGAGTTTGTGAAAGCTGCGCATTCCAAATTAATTCATTACGGTTCATACTGGCATCCGTATAACCACGACGACTTTGGTTGGCAATATTAGTAGAAAGACTCATATTCCATGGCATACTCACTGTAGTATTAGCACCGTAAGAAAAAGTATAAGGTTCCTGATTATTACTTGGTGTCAGTTTGTCTTTTTCAATTGAATAAGAGAGCGAACCGTTCAAACCAAACTCAAGCCAGTCATTACGAAAAGTACCATTCAATCGTTCATTCAAAGTAAGATTTGTAGTAGTATTTTTTTGTTCCACTGCATCAGTACCTCTACCAGAAGTCAGGTAACCCACATTATTAGTATAATCGGCATTGGTATATGAACTAATAGTGAACTTCTTGTTTTTCAATGCCGTATTGAAACCAAACAAACCAGACGCACGCCAATCACCATTTATATTTTTGGAAGTCGTAGTCCATCCACCAGTCGTTTCATTATACACACGACTGTTACTGATACTATTTTGAGTGGTTTGGAAATTCGCATGTGAAAAAATGCCACGTTGTTTATCCGCATTATACGTATTATAAAAAACACGGAGATTATGCGTAAAAGAAGGTTTCAATCCTGGATTACCAATTCTGATATTCAATGGATTAGAATCATCCGTCACTGGTAACAAGTTCTCCATACTAGGTTGACTGCTACGTCCACGGTATGTCATACGCAATTGGCTTACTTTAGAAAAACGTACACGCAAATCCACATTCGGTGCAAAATTAAAAACGCTACGAGTAGTAATCGTATCAATTTCACCCTTCTTATAAGTGAGTTCCGTATTCTGTGGTTGGAAAGACAGACCAGCATTCAGTTGATACTTCGGACGGATAAACCGCAATCCCACCATAGCATCATGATTATAGGTTTTATATTCAGCATACTTACTTTGATCCATATCCTTATTATTTATATAGTCGGCCGGAAGCTGTTCACCCATTTCCCATCCCAGCTTAGAAAGGTCATATGTACTTTTATCACTCTCAGTATAGTTATACTGAAACTGATAGCTGAATTGTAAGAAAGTTGCCCACGCAATAGGTTCGCTATAAGTAAGTTGCCCACTATAACTGTAATTTGACGCAGGTGAAGTAATATAACGTCGTATCACATCATCATCCCGAATGTTATCCGTCTGGAAATATCGCGTATCCGTAGAACTGAACTGTTCGCTATCATTATCACCATAACTAAAACGACCTCGAAAGGTAATATTACGTCCTTTTGAGTTCAGCTTACGATTTATCTGAAGCGTCGCATTAGTGGAAAGAGAATTACCGTTACTACTAGAAAGACTATTATTAGTATTCACCAAAATCTTTTTCAACGGATCATCATCGTCCGTCAGATCGGCACGCATCAGCTTCATCCAGATATTGAGCGAATCATTAGGATTAGTGAAATATTTATAAGGATCATCATTGAACGTAGCAGACTTTCCATCGGAATAGCTTTCCGTCTTTCCATACGAAAGATTAGGACGGAAAATGATATTCGTCAACGTATCGGGTCTCCATTCCAAACGGAAATCCACATTTACATTCTGACTCTTACTTCTACTCAAAGAATTAGAATTTGAGAAAGAAGAATTACTTCCACTGGACAAGAAATTTTCCGAATATCCACGACTAATCACATCATTGTCCCGATAATTATAGCGTGCGCTACCACCTAACTCCAGTTTATCAGTCTCTGTAGCAAAGCTCACACCCAATTCTTTAGTTGCAGTCAATCCGTTGTTACGGCGCCAACGGGGACCGCCGCCACCACCAGAAAAGCCCTGATCGTTTACATTATTCGCACCGGCTATCAGAGACACTTGCGTCTTATCGCGGAAATAATTCACCATAGCGCGTCCCATATAACGGCTTTCCGTACCTCCTGCCAAATCTATATTACCAAAAACACCTTGATTCATACCTTTCTTTACCGTGAGGTCAAGTACTGTTTCCTCTTCACCGTCATCAATGCCGGTAATACGTGCCAAATCAGACTTCTTATCGTATGTTTTCAGTTTGTCAACCATATCGACCGGAAGGTTCTTCAAACCGGTTTTCACATCACCGCCAAAGAATTCCTTGCCACCAACCATGATTTTCTTTACCTCTTTACCGTTTATTTTCACGTTACCATCTTCATCGACTTCGGCTCCAGGAAGCTTCTTTACCAACTCTTCAAGCATAGCACCTTCGGGAGTACGGTAAGCAGAAGAGTTAAACGCAATCGTATCTTCCACAACCTGTACCTGAGGAGCTTCGGCAGTAACCACTGCCTCTGCCAGCATAACGGCATCAGTTTCCAACGTCAACGTACCTATTTTCCTGTTGGGATTGGCATCAGTCAACTGCAAGGGAACCAGTTTATTTTTAAAACCAATATAGGAAACCTTCAATACATATTTTCCGGCTTTTACCTTCGGTAAGGTAAAATAGCCTTGCCCGGTAGTAGCAATACCGGCTGCGTACGTACTGTCCGGTAATGAGAGTAATTGGACAGTAGCTTGTGCCGCAGGTTCTTTCGTGTCCTCAACTACACGACCGGAAACGGTAATGTTCTTTGTTTGTGAGAAAGCGGAAACTGTCGTTATTAACAGCAACGCCAGTCCGGTGATAATCTTTTTCATGCCCTATTTTTATAAATGACTAACAATGTTTATTTGTACACTGCTTCATTTGACAAACTTCTACACAAAAGGTTTAACACCTTACATGTTGAAATATCTTAATTATCGACCATTCCTCCCAAAGCATCTACCAATCTGCATTTTTTATATACTAAAATCATTGTAGCCAGCATACTCCTGCAGTATCACCGTTCACTGTTCACAATAATACTATCTATCTTTTCGGTTACCACTCTTATTACCTCCCAAAGTGTCGAAACGATAGACAAGATGTACCATGCAATAACTGGTCAAAGTATTAAAACGGATATCCGTAACATTTGTACCGCTTGTCCAGCGATACTGATTATTCTGCTGTTGCAAGATGTCATATACTTTGACACGTACCATCGCCTGCTTCCTTTTCAGAAATTTCTTAGATATCTGCGCATTCCACATCAGTTCATCTTTGTTAGCATTGCCGCTGTATCCGTCACGTATCCTCCAGTTTAAATCTGTAGAGATCTCTATATCCCAAGGTAACCGGATGTTGGTATCCCCACCTAATGTATAGTCAAATGTTTCGCGGTTACTGTCGGTCTGTTTACTATTATATATACTGTTATACCGGAAAGTTGCTTTCAAAGACACATCGAATTTGTCACTACGATAACTACTACGTAAAGTCTCACCCGTCGAAAAATTATGTGTAGTACTCAGTTCCCAATCCTCCCCCTTTTGATTGACAGTAGTATAACTCACCTGATCTCTATAGTTGAAATCCATATTCACTCCGATATTGAACTTCTTGTTTTTCAACGGCATATAAAAAGAGCCCCATGAACCGATATTCCAGTTACCGTTCACATTCACCTTATGATAGGTACGCGCGCCTGTTTCCTTGTCATAAGTCATACGGTCGGCTACGGAATTCATTGTATTTCTGAAATACAGACTCATGTAGATACTTCGCATACTCTTAGGCGAATAACGATTATAGTTGATATCCACATTATTTGTAAACGAAGATTTCAGGTTCGGATTACCATACCGCATGTTCATCGGGTCAGTCACATTAATCACCTCCTGCAAGTCCCACATATTAGGTGCTTCACTATTCCCCCTGTAATTGAGCCGTAGCCTCTCACGTTGAGAAAATACATATTCCAACCATAATGTAGGCGTCCAATTCACTACATATTGCCGTGGTAAATCCTTGAAAGCATTAGGACCAATTGTTGTCTTACTCTCCGTTGTACGCGGATTTAAGGCCACTCCGGCATTATACAACAATCCCTTATAGTTATCGCCTTGCTTAAGGTGGTTACCTTGAATAGAAAGATTTACATAATGGTTGTTATAAAAATTCTCCACACGCGAACTCAATCCATTATTATAGTCCAGATTAAAGCGATTATCGTAGTTGATACTGTCATAGACCAATGATTGGGACAAGCCGCTTTGATGGGAATAATTATAACTGAGACTGAGTGTATAATGTTTGGAAAGTGGTTCTGAATACATGGCAAAAACTCCCCAATTACGATTATCGCCGTTACCAGCCGTCCTACGTTCAATGTCCGAGATACTGTCCTGCTTAAAAAACTGCGAATAAGAATCATTGAAATTATCCCGCTGGTTATCACTATAACCAAAGTTTACAGAGGCATGAAAGTTACGCCCTCGTTTCCTGAAACGGTGATTGTAAGTGAATGAACCACTGACATTAAAACTCCTGCTATCCCCATAATTTTGCGAAGTTGTTTCATTGATATCTTTCAGTTCATTGTCACGGTTCTTGTTCCAATAGTTGCCCCAAGAGTCATTCTTCTGATAGCCCAAAGCCGACCTTACGGAAATTGTATTCAAACTGTCTACCTTCCATTCCAAGTACATGTCTCCTTTCAAATCGTGACTACCATTCTTGCTGTTCGACCTATTATTAGAAAAAGTAGATTCCTCTCCCAGAAAGGTTTCTGTAGATGATTCCGTATCCGAATCTACCTCATTATGCCGATAACGGACATTTCCTCGCAAATCCAGCTTTTTCCCTTTGCGCGCATACGTAAGACCACCGTTCTGGTTAGTACGTTGCCCGCCGCCCCAACTACGATCTCTACCAAAGTCCCGTCCAGCTTCTCCAAGTTCCGAGAAACCTTTCCCATTGGTATTATTGGCAGAACCGATAAAAGACAAATTAACTTCATCCGTGAAATGATTAACATTGACTCCCTCTTCATAGCGATCTTTACTACCGTATCCGGCAATCACATTTCCCATCCAACCACTGTTCTTTTTTAATACCAGATCTAATACCGCCGTTTCATTTCCATCTTTAATACCTGTCTGGCGTTCGCGGTCGCTCTTCTCTTTATAAGCTTTCAGTTTCTTCACAGCGTCTGCCGGAAGGTTTTTCAGCGACATTTCCGTGTCTCCACCAAAGAACTCCTTACCATTCACCATGATTTTCTTTATTTCTTCACCATTCAACTTTATCTTTCCCTCCTCGTCGATCTCCACACCGGGAATTTTCTTTATCAGTTCATCAAGCATAGCACCTGCAGAGACACGATAGGCAGACGCAGAATATTCTGTCGTATCGGCTTTCACCACTACCGGAGGAGCTTCTGCTGTGATAAGCGCCTCATCAAGCAACACTCCATCAGATGCCAAAGCTATGACACCGATATTCTTAGACGGTACTTTAGCAGATAATGCTACTGACTGAAAATGAGTGTTATATCCCACAAAGGAAACTTTAAGAAGGTAGGTTCCGGCCTTTACAGGGGGCAATGTAAAATAACCCTTCTCTTGGGTGATATTTCCTGCCACTTGCGAACTATCGCGCAAAGCAAGCAGCTGAATCGTAGCAGCTTCAATAGGCTCTTTTGTCTCTTTCTCGATGACCTTCCCCGAGACAACAACTGTGTTCTTTTGCGCCAAAGCAATTCCGGGAGTAAAAAGTAATAACAACATCCCGGCTATAAGTTTTTTCATGTAGTATTAGTGTTTATATTGCGGATACAAATATAGGCACTAATCTCTTACATAAGGTTTAAAATATACCACAATTATCTCCAAAATACATCATATTTACCTTTTAGGTTCAGATATCGTGAACTATTGAAGATTAAAACAGAAGCTTGAAATGTTACTAAGGACTATTTTGAAAAGACAAATGCGAATTTGGGGATGTTATTTTAATTCTTAGGCATAAATTAAACGGATTTCTACTCAGATAAGGATAACACGATGCGATCTTAAAATCTACGTTATTTACGTTTAAAGAGACCGTCAATCGTTGCTTTCTTTATACCAAATTCCAGACAAAGCACGTTCAATATGAGGAATATCAGGAAAGAAGAAGAGTCTACAGTCAAAAGATCACCCAGCGCCACCCGGTAGAGCATCCCACCGAAAACGAAAAGTACAGTCAGAAAGATAGCGTTCCGCGTTGCTTTATTGCGTATCTGTTCCGTTTCTTTACTTTCGGATTTGGTCAAAGCAAACAAAATCATCAATGCTCCCATCATCATCAAAAGTTTGGCACATTCTTTATAAAACAACAGGTTGGCATCAGTCACTTTACCCATCATCGCCATGATGAAGGGAATAAACAAACCCAATGCAATCACAAAATATCCAAGTGGGCGACAATATGCAGGAAGTAAAGCTCTCATCAATTCAATTACAAATTACTAGTTATAAATTACCGATTATGAAATGCAGATAATAACCACATCTTACAAATCCATAGATTTTCAGTGGACAAAGATAACATTTTATTGTCAAAAGAGCTATCTTTGTACCACAATAAATGAAGGAAATCCCTTGTTTCCTTCCATAATTTGTAATCCGTAATCCATAATCAAGAATGAGTAAACAAAAAGTAATCCTCTGCGAAGGACTGGGAAACAGCCTGACGCTTGCCATTGAACAATGTCCCCACGATAAGCTTTTCATTCTCACTGACGAACATACCCATCGTTTGTGCTTGCCACAACTGAAAGACATTGCCGTTTTAAAGAATGCCACAGAAATCATCATTGGTGCAGAAGACTTGCATAAAAACCTGGAAACGTTGGCTTCCGTTTGGCAAGCCCTGAGCGAGCAAGGCGCCACACGCCATTCTCTGCTTATTAATCTGGGCGGTGGCATGGTAACCGACCTGGGTGGTTTTGCCGCCTCCACTTTTAAGCGGGGAATTGCTTACATTAATATTCCCACCACCCTGCTTGCCATGGTCGATGCTTCGGTAGGTGGCAAAACCGGTATCAACTTTAACGGATTGAAGAATGAAATCGGTGTCTTCGCCCCTGCTACCAGCGTATTGTTAGAAACAGAATTCCTCCGTAGCCTTGATGCGCACAACTTCTTTTCGGGATATGCCGAAATGTTGAAACACGGCCTTATCAGTACTCCGGAACACCTTGCCGAATTACTTTCTTTTGATACCGAAAAAATAGATTATGTAGGTCTCAAAACAATGGTAGGCCGTTCTGTCCGGGTAAAAGAAGATATCGTGGAACAAGACCCTCAAGAGCATGGCATTCGGAAAGCACTGAACTTAGGACATACCGTAGGACACGCGTTCGAAAGTCTCGCGTTGGCAGAGAACCGTCCCGTGTTACATGGTTATGCCGTGGCATGGGGGCTTGTTTGCGAACTATATCTTTCCTATATAAAAGTCGGTTTCCCGAAAGACAGAATGCGCCAAGTCATTCAGTTCGTCAACGAGAACTATGGTGGTTTTGTCTTTAACTGCAAGCAGTACGATCGCCTTTACGAGCTAATGGGACATGACAAAAAGAACGCTGCCGGAATTATCAACTTTACTTTACTGAAAGAAGTCGGTGAAATCTGTCTCAACCAGACGACAGACAAAGCCACTATTTTCGAAATGTTTGATTTCTATCGGGAATGTATGGGGGTATGACATTCCACTTTTTATTGCCACTCTCAATATGTCAGCAAAATCCCCTTTTTGCTGACATACTTATTTTCTAAAACTCTCCTAAAAAAAGTCTCAGCCCCTTTACATACAACTTTCAGATATAGGTATTAACTATCCGAACGGACAAGAAAAGCATTTTCTTCCACGAATAAACTTACTTCAGACGTGGTGCATATAGATGGAACACGTGCTATCTATATAGGTAACGTGTCCCATCTATATACGGTTCGCGATCCACATATAGATGCCACCAAACGGACATATACATCTACTGAAAAAAAAGTATATATTTCACTGTTCGTCTCTCATTTGTCCATTCAAAAACGCTTCATTCCAGATTACAGAATTGTATATATTTTTATATTCACCTATCTTACAGAAACTTATCAGATTTCATTCGTTTGTTTTCTGCTAACTGTCTTTCCACCCACAAACAAAGAATTCTCGTTACGGTTGAAAATACAAAATGTCAGTCGACATAAAAAAGTTCTATCTTCAATCATTCACAAATACACTATAAAACAAAGTATTATCACACTTTCTTCAACCACAGTCTATTTTTCATTCTAAAAAAGAAGCCAGAAAATTTGCAAGTTTTCCATAAATGCCGTACTTTTGCAACCGCAATTCGGGGTATAGCTCAGCCCGGTAGAGTACGCGTCTGGGGGGCGTGTGGTCGCAAGTTCGAATCTTGTTGCCCCGACAAAGCTGAATAAAAGGAGTTAAGTGAAAACTTGATTCCTTTTTTATTTTATCCATCCCTGCTTTATAGAACACTTTATTGGAACTGACAGATTTTCTATACCGGATAAAAACAAAATATTTCCACTATTACATTTGCCACTATTTGTAACTTGAAAAAGACAGTAAAGTTTACTTAAAACAATTTATATATATAGGATTTTATCAGTCCCGTCTTTCTATAATTTAACTGAAATAGTTACTTTTGCAAAAGTAAAAAACAAATTTATGGGAGCAGCAAAATGGATTGGTGGTATCATCGGTTTCATGGCCGGAGGTCCACTGGGAGCATTGGCAGGTTATGCCTTTGGTTCGCTTTTTGACAACAGTGACAATAACTACTATAATCGCTATAATGACGAACAGGCCAAAGGATACTACGGACAACGTAACAGCTTTCTTTTCTCTATGCTCGTTATGGCTTCGTACATCATCAGGGCTGACGGACGTATTATGCACAGCGAAATGGAATTTGTCCGCCGTTTCCTGCGAACCACTTTCGGTGAAGAAGCAGTAAATGAAGGTGAGCAGATACTGCTCAACCTTTTTGAGCAAAGTAAACAGATGGAAAAACAAGATCCTCTTGCCTTTAAAAATACCATTCGTGACTGTGGAAAACAAATTGCCGTAAACCTCACATACGAGGAACGTCTACAATTGCTTGTTTTCTTGGCAGAAATTGCCAAAAGTGACGGTCACGTTTGCTTGAAAGAAATAGAAGCACTAAAGGAAATAGCCACATATATGGGGCTTTCGACAGCCGAAGTAAATTCCATGCTCAATCTGGGTGGAAACTCACTTGAAGAAGCGTACAAAGTGCTCGAAATAGAATCCACTGCTACCAATGACGAAGTACGTGCCGCATACCGCCGCTTAGCCTTGAAACATCATCCCGACAAAGTGGCAACATTAGGAGAAGATATAAAGAAGGCTGCCGAAGAAAAGTTCCAGAATATTAACAATGCCAAAGAACAAATCTACAAAGCAAGAGGTATGAAATAGTAAAAGCCATTAATAACAATATCAATCAGTATTTATGAAAAAACTTCTCGTAACCATTACATTACTTCTCACAGTAATGACCGGCCATGCCGCCACTCCTCTCTGGATGCGTGATGTACGTATCTCACCCGACGGTTCGGAAATCGTTTTTTGCTACAAAGGAGATATTTACAAAGTGCCTGCAAAAGGCGGAACAGCTATCCAACTGACAACCCAAAACTCATACGAATGTACACCTGTATGGTCGCCCGATGGTAAACAGATCGCTTTTGCCAGCGACAGGCACGGCAACTTCGATGTATTCGTAATGTCTGCCAATGGAGGAACGGCACAACGCCTGACTACCAATTCGGCAGGTGAACTTCCTTCCACTTTTACACCAGACGGTAAATACATATTGTTTTCAGCCTCTATTCAAGATCCGGCAAGCAGTGCCTTGTTTCCCACCGGTGCCATGACTGAACTTTACAAAGTTCCTGTAACCGGCGGACGAACGGAGCAAATACTGGGTACACCTGCCGAAGCAGTCTGCTTCGATAAATCCGGTAATCATTTCTTCTATCAAGATCGTAAAGGTTTCGAAGATGAATGGCGAAAACATCACACATCGTCCATCACCCGTGACGTATGGATGTACGATATTCAAAGCGGGAAACATATCAACCTTACCCAACATGCCGGCGAAGACCGTAATCCGGTACTGGCTCCCGACGGACAAACCATCTACTTTTTGAGCGAACGAGATGGCGGTTCGTTCAATGTATATTCTTTTCCACTCGACCGACCGCAATCGGTAAAAGCGATAACCGACTTCAAGACTCATCCGGTACGTTTCCTTTCTATGAGTAACAATGGAACATTGTGTTATGGATACAATGGTGAGATTTATACTCAGCAGAACAGTTCTGCCCCGCAAAAGGTACAGATAGAAATGATACGCGACGACCAGCCCCAATCAGTCAATCTGGTCTTTTCGGACAGAGCAACTTCGGCTACCATTTCTCCGGATGGCAAACAGGTCGCTTTCATCGTTCGTGGTGAAGTTTTCGTTACTTCGACAGACTATACCACTACCAAGCAAATCACGCATACTGCAGCACGTGAAGCCGGGCTTACCTTTGCTCCGGATAATCGCACTTTGGCATATGCCAGCGAGCGTAATGGTAACTGGCAATTGATTTTAGCCAAAATCGCCCGGAAAGAAGACCCCAATTTCCCCAATGCAACTATTATCAACGAAGAAATATTGCTACCGTCCGCTACCATAGAGCGTGCGTATCCGCAATTCTCTCCTGATGGTAAAGAACTAGCATTTATTGAAGACCGTAACCGATTGATGGTACTTAATCTGGAAACCAAGAAAGTGCGCCAAATTACCGACGGATCAACCTGGTACAGTACCGGTGGTGGGTTTGACTATTCTTGGTCACCCGATGGCAAATGGTTTACCCTTGAATTTACAGGAAACAAGCACGACCCATACTCTGATATAGGTCTTGTCAGTGCAGATGGTAAAGGTGAGATTGCCAATCTAACGAATAGTGGATATATGAGTGGTTCTCCCCGTTTCGTACTTGACGGCAATGCCATTCTCTTCATCACTGAGCGTTACGGTATGCGCGCTCATGCGTCATGGGGTTCGCAAAACGACGTCATGTTGGTATTCCTCAATCAAGATGCTTACGACAAATATAGCCTGAGTAAAGAAGATTACGAACTGCGTAAGGAACTGGAAAAAGAACAGAAGAAAGATGCTGACAGTAAAGATAAAAAGAAAGAAAACAAAAAAGAAGATAATGATGCCGAAACAAGAGTAAAGGAGATCGTTGTAGAATTGAAGAACATCGAAGACCGCATTGTACGTCTCACTCCAAATTCTTCCGATCTGGGTAATGCCATCATTTCCAAAGACGGTGAAACCCTCTACTATTTCGCTGCTTTTGAAGGGGGATATGACCTCTGGAAGATGGATATTCGAAAAAAAGACACCAAATTACTCCACAAGATGGACACAGGATGGGCTTCTATGCAGCTGGATAAGGGGGGAAAGAATCTCTTCCTGCTGGGTAGCAGTAACATGAAGAAGATGGATATGGTCTCCAATAGCCTGAAACCTATCACTTATCGTGCCAATGTGAAGATGAACTTGGAAGCTGAACGCGAGTATATGTTCGACCATGTGTATAAACAACAGCAAAAACGTTTCTACAACACCAATATGCACGGTGTAGATTGGGATGCCATGAGTGCTGCTTATCGTAAGTTCCTACCCCACATCAACAATAATTATGACTTTGCCGAACTACTGAGTGAATGGTTGGGCGAACTGAATGTATCGCACACTGGAGGACGCTATTATCCAAGTGGACAAAGTGAACCGACTTCAAGCTTGGGACTGCTCTTCGATTGGAATTACATAGGTAAAGGTATGCTTATTTCGGAAGTGATAGAGAAAGGTCCTTTCGACAGAGCTAATACAGAAGTAAAACCGGGTATGGTAATCGAAAAAATTGATGGTACGGAAATCACTCCCGAAATGGACTATTATACCTTACTTAATAATAAGACAAAGAAGAAAACCCTCGTCTCACTTTACAATCCACAAACCAAAGAACGCTGGGAAGAAGTGGTAATCCCTATCAGTAACGGTACACTAAACGATTTACTCTATACCCGTTGGGTGAAACAACGTGCTGCCGATGTGGATAAATGGTCTAACGGTCGTTTGGGTTATGTCCATATCGAGTCGATGGGCGATGACAGTTTCCGTTCCGTTTATTCGGACATTTTAGGAAAATACAACAATCGTGAGGGTATCGTCATTGACACTCGTTTCAACGGTGGTGGTCGTCTACACGAAGATATAGAGGTGTTGTTCAGTGGTAAAAAGTATTTCACGCAGGTAGTTCGTGGACGTGAAGCCTGCGATATGCCCAGTCGCCGTTGGAACAAACCTTCCATCATGTTGACGTGCGAAGCCAATTATTCCAACGCACATGGTACACCGTGGGTGTACAGTCATCAGAAATTAGGTAAGCTGGTAGGTATGCCCGTTCCAGGAACCATGACTAGTGTATCATGGGAACGCTTACAAGACACATCACTTGTTTTCGGTATTCCGGTGATAGGTTATCGTCTGCCTGATGGCAATTATCTGGAAAACACCCAATTGGAACCGGATATCAAAGTGGCCAATGACCCTGAAGCTATCGTCAAAGGAGAAGACACACAATTGAAGACAGCAGTGGAAGAGCTGTTGAAAGAGTTGGATGAAAATAAGTAAAAAAACAGGTTTCAATGATATGGATTTACTCATCCATATCATTGAGGTGTATTTCTAACGCTTTCACCGAAATATAAATCTCGTACACCGAAATGGCCAGCGAAATGATCAGCAATACCAAAGCAAGGCCGAAAATATAGACCGAAGCAAGATAAAGCCGGATATAAATAAAGAACATACTGACTACGCACAGTAATAAACTCGCTATACCTGATACCTGCATAGCACGTGTCAGGTATAGTCTTTTTCGCAAGTTGGCAATCTGTGCGGCAGTCACCGAGGAATGGTTCTTCTGATGTTGTTCCTTCAAAGTACGTACCAAGCTGGCATAAGACAGAAAACGGTTAGTATATGCCAACATAATCAGAGAAATTGCCGAAAACAGCAAAGCGGGAGTAGTCAGATCTATTTGCATAAGAATCAGTTTCTAAGTTTGTATCTGCAAATATAAACGAAAGAATGTAACGACATGTTTATCATCAGAAGATAATACTTTTTCCATCTCACTTTTTTGCCTTATCTTTGTTTCCTAAAAAACAACTCTCTAAACCTATGTTTACAGACCTGCTCAATTCCTCCTATTTCGCCCTTTTCCTCATCGTGGCTTTAGGCTTCATGTTGGGAAGAATTCAAATCAAAGGATTATCCCTTGATGTCTCCGCAGTAATTTTCATCGCCCTACTCTTCGGACACTTTGGCGTTGTCATTCCCAAAGAACTTGGAAACTTCGGCCTTGTACTTTTTATCTTCACTATAGGCATCCAGGCAGGGCCTGGCTTTTTTGATTCCTTCCGGAGTAAAGGAAAGACACTTATCATCATTACCATGCTGATCATCTGTTCCGCAGCGCTGACAGCTGTCGGACTTAAATATGCTTTCGATATTGACACCTCTAGTGTTGTAGGACTGATAGCAGGTGCACTGACTAGTACTCCCGGACTTGCTGTCGCCATAGACAGTACCCACTCTCCGTTGGCATCTATTGCCTACGGTATCGCTTATCCGTTTGGCGTTATCGGGGTTATCTTGTTTGTAAAACTACTTCCCCGTGTTATGCATATCGATCTGGATAAAGAAGCACGTCGTCTTGAAAAAGAGCGTCGCGGTCAATACCCAGAACTGAATACCTGCATTTACCGTATCACTAATGCTATAATCTTCGGTCGTAGTCTGGCACAAATCAACGCCCGCGCCATGACCGGTGCAGTAATCTCCCGCCATAAACACGGAGAACAAATATCCATTCCGACTGCCCATACCGTACTCCACGAAGGAGACTACATACAAGCTGTAGGCAGTGAAGACGCCTTAAATCAGCTCGCAGTACTGGTAGGAGAAAGGGAGGAAGGTGAGTTACCGTTGGCAAACACACAGGAAATTGAATCTTTGCTACTAACTAAAAAAGATATGATAAACAAACAATTGGGCGACCTCAACCTGATGAAAAATTTTGGTTGTACGGTGACACGTATCCGCCGAAGCGGCATCGACCTGTCACCTTCACCCGACCTTGCTTTGAAATTCGGCGACAAATTGATGGTAGTAGGCGAAAAAGAAGGCATTAAAGGCCTGGCGCGCCTGTTGGGAAATAATGCCAAGAAATTATCCGACACCGATTTCTTCCCTATCGCTATGGGTATCGTACTTGGCGTATTGTTTGGTAAATTGAATATCTCCTTTCCTGGCGGCTTGTCCTTTTCTCCGGGGCTGACAGGCGGTATCCTGATGGTTGCCCTTTTCTTGAGTGCAATCGGTAAAACCGGTCCTATCATCTGGTCGATGTCCGGCCATGCCAACCAATTATTACGTCAGTTAGGTCTTTTACTGTTTCTTGCTGAGGTAGGAACATCGGCAGGAAAAAATCTTGTAGCGACTTTTCAAGAAAGCGGTTGGTTACTGTTCGGAGTAGGTGCCGCCATTACGTTGGTTCCCATGCTGATAGCCGTACTTGCCGGACGGTTCATTTTCAAAATCAGCATTCTTGATTTAATGGGAACCATTACCGGTGGAATGACCAGTACACCAGGACTTGCAGCCGCCGACTCTATGACAGACAGCAATATTCCCAGTGTAGCTTATGCAACGGTATATCCCATTGCCATGGTATTCCTTATTCTGTTTATACAAATAATTGCGACAGTGGTCTAAGAGATGAAAACATATAGTAAAGAAGAAGCTATCAATAGAATAAATAAATTAGCCCGACACAATCTTCCGTTTCTCTTTATTATTGATTACCTCCAAGAGCATTCTTTCATCGAGGAAATCAACAAAATAGATGCGGCATCCTGTCTCTTCCAGTTCAGAGAAACAGGAAATGCCGGTAATGATGTACCGCCATATACCGGAGCAATAGACTGGAAATACAGTGCACCGGCTCCTTGTGAATACAAACGTTCTTTCGATCATGTAAAACAAAATATACTGGCAGGAAACAGTTATCTGACCAATCTAACATGTAAAGTTCCCATCAGTACCAATCTGGCATTGAAAGATATATTTCTCCACTCTCAGGCTCTATACAAACTTTGGCTAAAAGACAGGTTCGTCTGTTTTTCCCCTGAAATCTTCATTCGGATCGAAGAAGGGAAAATAAAATCTTTCCCTATGAAAGGTACAATTGACGCGACCTTACCTCATGCCGAAACAACATTGCTGAACGATTTAAAAGAAACCGCCGAACATGCCACCATCGTAGATCTGATAAGGAATGACTTAAGTATGGTATCCAACCATGTTATGGTCAAATCTTATCGCTATATAGACCGCCTACAAACTAATAGAGGAAGTATCCTCCAGACCAGTTCCGAAATTTGCGGTATACTGCCTGATGATTATACAACGCATATCGGTGACATTCTTTTCAAATTATTACCCGCCGGCTCCATTACCGGTGCTCCCAAACCCCGCACCATGCAAATCATTACTCAAGCAGAAGGTTACGAACGAGGTTTCTATACCGGGGTCATGGGTTACTATGATAACGGACATTTGGACAGTGCCGTCATGATCCGTTTTATCGAACAAGAGAATGACCGCCTCTATTTCAAAGCAGGAGGTGGTATTACAGCCAAAAGCCATTGGGAAAACGAATATAACGAAATGAAACAAAAGATATATGTACCGATTTATTGAAACCATACGTATAGACCACGGCAAGATATGTAATCTATCCTACCATAATCAACGGCTGAATAATACCCGTACCCACTTCTGGCCGGAAAGCCCTGCTCTACAATTGACAAATTATCTGCCTTCCGTTCCCGAAAACGGTATATATAAATTACGGGTAATTTACAGCCGGGATGGTATCGAAGAAATAACCTGTACCCCCTACACTATACGACCTGTCCATTCACTGGCATTGATACAAGCAGACAACATCGACTACGCCTATAAAAATACGAACCGTGATGTACTTAATCAGTTATTCACACAACGTGGTTCCTGTGACGACATTCTGATTGTCCGACATAACTTGCTTACAGATACCAGCATCGCCAACATTGCCTTCTCCGACAGCAAGTGTTGGTACACTCCGCAATACCCTCTGATGAAAGGTACCAAACGTACCGAATTGTTGGATAAAGGGATCCTTGTGGAAAGGAATATCTGTATTGAAGACATACCGTCTTATTCCACCATCCGCCTTTTTAATGCCATGATAGACTGGGGGGAGTTGGAACTACCTTTTTCCTTAACAAAATCTGGTACAGTATTACAAGCTTCAGGACTATGCAGATAACTCCGCTATTTAAAGAAACGGCAGACATATTTAGCTTCTATCTGTCTCCGACACATTTCTGGAATACAGCAAAGGAAAATGCCTAATAATCAAATTTCCATTTTCCGAAGATTTATTTTACTTTTGTAGTAGAATATCACTTATAAATTAACGAATACAATTATGCGCTATATCATTTCCGCTCCCGAAATACCGTTGCAAACCACTATACAGTTGCCTGCGTCCAAAAGTATCAGTAATCGTGTACTTGTCTTGCATGCTCTTTCCCATGGCAAACAGATACCATGCAATTTGAGTAATTGTGACGATACCCGTGTTATGATACGTGCCCTGCAAGATAATCCGGAACACATAGATATCATGGCAGCCGGAACAGCTATGCGTTTCCTCACCGCTTACCTTAGCGTAACACCCGGTACACATACTATTACCGGTACACCACGTATGCAACAGCGCCCTATCCGTATTTTAGTAGATGCCTTATGCCAACTCGGCGCAAATATCGAGTATATCGGTAATGAAGGTTTTCCACCTCTTCGTATCATCGGCACTGAGCTGCAAAAGAATGAGATTTATCTCGCCGGAAATGTCAGTTCACAATATATATCTGCCCTGCTGATGATAGGAACCGTACTCCCTGAGGGATTACACCTGTACCTTACGGGGAACATAATTTCTCGCCCTTACATCAACTTGACACTGCAATTGATGCGTGACTTCGGCGGACACGCTGAATGGACCTCAGAAAACAGTATTACCGTGCAACCCGGTGGTTACCAGGATGTACCATTCACTGTGGAAAGTGATTGGAGTGCCGCCTCCTACTGGTATCAAATGTTGGCACTTGAAGGCATGAAAAAGAGAGCAAAGACAGAACCGGTAACTTCTAAAATTGAATTGTCCGGTTTATTTCTCCACAGTTATCAAGGTGATAGTCGCGGAGCGGAAATCTTTTCACGTCTAGGTGTCTGTACCGAATATACCGGCCGGGGTGTAAAACTTACTCCCAAAGGGACTCCCGTAGCTCATCTTGTAGAAAATATGGTAGATATCCCTGATCTGGCACAAACATTCGTTGTAACTTGTTGCCTGATGAATATTCCTTTCCGCTTCACCGGATTACAAAGTCTTAAGATAAAGGAAACCGATCGTATCACGGCACTCATCACTGAACTACATAAGTTGGGATATATAGTACGTTCTGAACAAGACAGTATTCTGACATGGAATGGTGAACGTTGTCCCACAGAGAAAATCCCTGTGATATCCACTTACGAAGATCATCGCATGGCAATGGCATTTGCCCCCGCCAGTCTCATGTTTCCTGAAATTCGTATTGATGAGCCACAAGTGGTTTCCAAATCATATCCCGCTTATTGGGAAGATTTACAAAAAGCCGGTTTCCAGATTCAAGCAATATCTTAGCCGTGATTTTGCAATCAGTAAAACAATATGTATCTTTGTCCGTTCATTAGAAGGACATATTTTTCAGAGAAAGGAAACTCATGTGGATACTGATTATTAGTCTGATCGTCCTTGCCCTAGTAGCTGCCGCGGCAGGAATATTGCGCAACTGGAGACTTCAAAAGAAGATTGACCGTGGCGAGTTGGATGCTATGCCCGAAGTACGTGAAGTGGATGCGGAGTGTTGCGGACAACATGAAATCTGCGAACGTGACAGTCTGCTGGCTGCTGTAAGTAGAAAGATAGAATATTACGACGACGAGGAACTAGACAAGTACATCGGTATCGCCCCCGAAGCCTATACTCCAGAACAGGAAGATGAATTCCGTGACATCTTTTATACCATGCAAGATATCGATGTTGCCGGATGGGTGCGTAGCTTGCAGTTACGAGGTATTGCATTACCTGACAATATAAAAGATGAGGTGTTTTTGATTATAGGAGAACGCCGTATCACTCCTCATGCCTGAAGTTACCTAACTAAATTTAATTCTTAACTTTTAACCGAACAATGGAGCTCCTGCAATATACATTCTTTCAACATGCCCTTATAGGTAGTCTGCTGGCAAGTATCGTTTGCGGACTCATTGGTACGTATATCGTCACCCGCAGGTTGGTATTTATCAGTGGAGGATTGACACATGCTTCTTTCGGAGGTATCGGCTTAGGGCTTTATACTGGTATTTCACCTATCCTATCAGCCGCAATTTTCGCAGTGCTGTCGGCTTTCGGAGTAGAGTGGCTCAGTAAGCGGAAAGATATGCGTGAAGATTCTGCTATTGCCGTGTTCTGGACATTGGGAATGGCATTGGGTATCATGTTCACTTTTCTTTCTCCAGGTTTTGCACCCGATTTATCAGCTTATCTTTTCGGTAATATACTTACAATAACGGTAGGAGACATTGCACTGTTATGTGGACTTGCCCTTGTCCTTGCTTTTTTCTTCATACTATATCTTCGACCGATAATCTATGTAGCGTTCGACCGCGAATTTGCACGTTCGCAAGGTATCCCTGTACAGTTGTTCGAATATGTATTGATGATGTTCATTGCGTTGACTATCGTAGCCTGTCTACGCATGGTGGGTATTGTGTTGGTGATTTCATTACTTACCATACCGCAGATGACGGCTAATCTCTTTTCACACCGTTTTCATCGTATCATCTGGTTGTCCATCGGTATAGGCTACCTCAGTTGCCTGGGCGGACTGATGATTTCGTTTTATCTCAACGTGCCCTCCGGTGCTGCCATTATTTTCTTCTCCATTATTATTTACGCAGTTTGTAAGGCCGGAAAAAGTTTTTATCTATCTTTGCCCAAGAAATTACTTCATACCACAGATTGATTACATAGATATATACAAATAAACCTCTGCAATCGATACGTTTTCTGTGGTGAATATCAAAAACTGTAACAATGGAAATCAAAATTCAGTCATTAGACCAAATTCATGAAGCCGCCCGCCAATTCATCGAAGCTATGGGTGACAATACCGTTTTTGCTCTCTACGGAAAAATGGGAGCCGGTAAGACAACTTTTATCAAAGCAATCTGTGAGGAACTTGGTGTATCCGACGTCATCACCTCCCCCACTTTTGCCATCGTTAATGAATATCGTTCCGATGTTGCCGGTGAATTAATTTATCATTTCGACTTCTACCGTATCAAAAAACTGGAAGAAGTTTATGATATGGGATACGAAGATTATTTCTACAGCGGTGCGCTTTGTTTCATTGAATGGCCGGAACTGATTGAAGAACTTCTGCCGGGTAATGCCATCAAGATTACGATTGAAGAAGTAGAAAACGGAGAACGTAAGGTTACATTGGAGGATTTTGAATAAAATTTCCAGCTCTTTCCTAAGTGTTTTTTTATCTCTCTCTATTTTTCATTCTAATTCTTTATTTCTAATGAGCCAATATATCGTACAAGGCATCTTTGCCGCTGCAGGCATCATCTCTCTACTGGCGGCGCTTCTCGACTGGGAATGGTTCTTTACAGCTCAGAACACACAATTTGTCGTGCGCAACGTAGGTCGAAAGCAAGCCCGCTGGTTCTATGGCGTATTGGGCCTTATACTTATCTGTACAGCTCTATTCTTTTTCCTGAATATGCCCGAAACACGGTAAAAGACAATCACCTTATTCCCTGTATTCATATATAGGTCTGACATTTATGCCACTATGTTGGCACAGTAGTGCCACTTTAATGGCACTAACCATGTGAAAGTTAAATATATATCCACTTTTTAGCAAAAGAATACTGCATTTATCTTATTTATATAGAAAAACGCACCTCCTCCCCATACAGGGAGAAGATGCGCATAATACAAATATTTTCTATTCATCCTCAGGAATAGAAACAGGCACTATTTCGCCCGGCTACTCATCTTCCAAAGATTCGGTATATTCCATCTCACCTTGCACTATGAAAAGAATTTCCTCCGGTTCATAGTCACCTATCTCATCTTTATGAGCCTCCTTGATAATGTAGTCCACGATTTTTCCGAGATCAATGTCGATATATCCTTCGGCATCAGGCTGCACATCAAGGATACCACTGGTTGAATAATACTCGTCAATCAAATCGAGAAAATAATAGAACTCGTCGTCAGAGAACTTCTCTTTCAACTCTTGTGGCAAATAGTTTTTGATGTACTCAATGGTCTTTTCGTCATCGACATCATTCTTCAAAAAATCGTCTTCTAGTCCCATAACTTTATTATTTAAAGATTATAACAATGCTTTTATTTTAGCAACGTATTCAGTTTTTTGAGTAGAACCAACTTGCTTGTCTACCAACTTACCATTTTTAAAGAAAAGTACGGTAGGAATATTGCGAATACCGAATTCAGTTGCAACATCACCATTCTCATCTACATCACATTTACCAATGACAACTTGCCCTTCGTATTCTCCGGCCAATTCATCAATGATAGGTCCTACCATCTTACATGGTCCACACCACGGTGCCCAAAAGTCAATCACTACAGGTTTACCCTCTGCCAGGATCTCCTTGAAATTGTTGTCTGTAATTTCTAATGCCATTTCTTTAATGATTAATTATTAATTGTTTAATGTTTACTATATCCGTCATTTAGAGCAAAGATAACTAATTTATCCGAAATCCAAGGTCGGGACGCTCTTTTAAATAAGAGATAAGGTCACGTCCTACTGAAAGTTTGACCGGACGGGATATCAAATCAACTGTCATCTTACTGTCCGGATCGGTAACTTTGAAATAAAGTTCCGTCGTTCCAGGATGTTCTTTCATCAGTTCGGCAAGTTCGGTAATCAATGCCTTGTTTAGCACACTTAACGGAATAAAAATGGTTATTTTTTCAATCAGTTTTTCTTTAACATCAGGCAGCAACTCCATCGACGTAATCTTTAGTTCCAGTTCGTCCTGCCGCCATTGCTTGGGCTGACAACGTGCTTTTATATAAAGGAAAGTCCGTTCTCCCAAATATCCCTGATAAGTCACCCAATCGTTACCAAAGAAAGGAAGTTCTGCCGAACCGGAATAGTCCTCTATTTTAGCAATACCGTATGGATTACCGTTTTTACTGATACCACGACGAACGGAAGTAACGATTCCCCCCATCGTAATTTCACGACCTACAAGGGCTGCTTTATCTTCCAATTCCGCCATATGGGTATTACAAACATGTTCCAAAACTACAGAATACTCATCCAGAGGATGAGCAGAGAGGTAAATACCCACTAAATCACGTTCACGGTTCAAACGGTCAAGGTCACTCCAACGTTCAGCCAAAGGTATTTCGGGAGTAGCTATATCGACCACATTCTCACCACCAAACAGAGAGTTTGCGGCAGCCGCCTTATCAGCCTGATACCGGTTTCCGTAGCGTACCAATGTTTCAATAAACACCTCATTTTTAGAGTTCACGGCAAAATATTGTTCACGTTTCAATTCAGGAAAACTGTCAAAGCCACCTGCCAATGCCAAACATTCAATGTTCTTTTTATTACAGGCGTTCAGATTGACACGTTGTACAAAATCAAAGATACCGGTAAACGGACCGTTCTTCTCACGTTCTTCCATAATACTTTGTACGGCACCTTCACCTACACCTTTCACAGCACCCAAACCAAAACGAATATTACCCTCGGTATTTACAGTGAATTTCAAGTTCGACTCGTTTACATCCGGACCAAGTGTATTGATACCCATCGCCTTACATTCATCCATCAATTTAGTGATATCCGTTATGTTCGATAAGCTTCGGCTCATCACTGCTGCCATGTATTCTGCCGGATAGTTAGCTTTAAGGAATGCTGTTTGATAAGCAACCCAAGAGTAACACGTAGCATGAGATTTATTGAATGCGTATGATGCAAATTTTTCCCAGTCCGTCCAAATCTTCTCAAGGACTTTCGGATCATGTCCATTCTTCTGTCCCCCCGCAATGAATTTCGGTTTCATGTGATCTAGCTTATCACGCAGTTTCTTACCCATCGCCTTACGTAAAGCATCGGACTCACCACGAGTAAAGTCCGCCAACAAGCGTGACAAAAGCATGACCTGTTCCTGATAAACCGTAATACCATACGTGTCTTTCAAATATTTCTCCATGATAGGAATATCATACTCAATAGGTTTACGTCCCCATTTACGGTCGATAAAATCCGGAATGTAATCCATAGGTCCCGGACGATAGAGTGCATTCATGGCAATCAAGTCTTCAAAAGTACTTGGTTGTAACTCACGCAGATATTTCTGCATACCGGCGGATTCAAACTGGAAGGTTCCGATTGTCCGTCCGTCACAATAGAGTTTATAAGTAGCAGGATCATTGATGGATATCTTATCGATATCCAACTGCATCCCCCGATGTAAACGTACATTTTCTACGGCTTCCTTGATGATAGACAATGTTTTCAATCCCAAGAAGTCCATTTTGATTAAACCTGTATCTTCGATGACCGAACCCTCGTATTGGGTAACAAGCATCTTTTCACCAGTTTCCTTGTCATCGGCTGTACTTACAGGTACCCAATCCGTGATGTCATCGCGACAAATAATCGTACCACAGGCATGTACACCTGTACCGCGTACATTACCTTCGAGCATCTTGGCATATTTCAAAGTATCCCGTACTAAAGGATCTGGTGACGCTTCTGCTGCCTGCAATTCGGGCACATATGCAATCGCATTGGGCAAATTCAATTTCTTGTCCGGTATTTTATCTGGAACCAATTTTGCCAAACGATCGGACTCTGACAAAGGTAACTTCTGTACACGAGCAACGTCCTTGATGGCCAATTTAGTTGCCATGGTACCGTATGTAATGATATGCGCTACTTTCTCCTGCCCATATTTCTCAGTCACCCAACGTAACACCTCACCACGTCCATCATCATCAAAATCCACATCAATATCGGGCAAAGAGATACGATCAGGATTTAAGAAACGCTCAAACAGAAGATCATATTGGATAGGATCGATTTTAGTAATACCCAAACAGTAAGCCACTGCCGAACCGGCAGCCGAACCACGCCCTGGACCAACAGAAACACCTAACTGTGTACGAGCCGCATTGATAAAGTCTTGTACAATCAAAAAGTAACCAGGGAAACCCATTGTCTTCATGATGTACAATTCAAAAACCAGACGCTCTCTTACTTCATCAGACAAAGGATCACCATAAATCCGTTTGGCACCATCAAATGCCAATTTCGCAAGATAATCAGCTTCCAACTTGATACGATAAAGTTTTTCATACCCACCCAGACGTTTAATCTTAGCTTTAGCAGCTTCCTCATCCAGTACGACATTTCCATTTTCATCTTGCGTAAATTCATCAAACAGATCTTTCTCTGTATATTTTCTACGGTATTCCTCTTCCGTTCCGAAGCCTTCGGGAATAGCAAAGGTAGGCATGATAGGCGCATGGTCAATGGAATAATACTCCACCTTATCCAAGATTTCCAACGTATTGGACAATGCCTCGGGTACATCAGCAAAGAGTTCATTCATCTCCGCCTTTGTCTTCATCCATTCCTGCTTGGTATAGAGCATACGAGTGGGATCGTCCAAATCCTTACCCGTACTAAGACAAATCAAACGGTCGTGAGCTTCCGCATTTTCTTCGTCCACAAAGTGAACGTCATTGGAACAGATAACTTTAATGTTGTATTTTTGGGCATATTCCAGCAATTTGGCATTTGCCTTTTGTTGCATAGGATAAGCTTCGTGATTGGCACGGGATACGGTAGCCTTATGCCGTTGCAATTCCAGATAATAATCATCCCCAAAAAGGTTCTTGTACCAGCGGATAGCCTCTTCAGCTTCTTCCAATTGATCATTGATAATCTTCTTCGGTACCTCGCCTCCTATACAGGCAGAACATACAATCAAGCCTTCATGATACTTCTCCAACTCATTCCGGTCTGTACGTGGCCTCATGTAATATCCCATCGTCCAGGCACGTGAAACCAACTTTATCAGATTATGATAACCTTTTTCATTCTTTGCCAACACAATCAAATGATATCCACTCTGATCAGGCTTGCCCTCTTTCTTATCCATTGTACGGCGGGCTACATACATCTCACAGCCTATGATAGGCTTAAACAATTTATTTTCAGCCTCAACAATCTTTGTCTTACAATCAGCAATCTCCGCTTCTTTATCCCCACAGACTATTTCGCCACTTTCCAAAGCGGCAATTCTCTTTTTAAGATCTTTTATTTCTCCCTTCGGACCGCCATTCTTCTTATTAACATAATTGGTGAATTCTTTAATACCGAACATATTACCATGATCGGTCACGGCGATACCCTTCATACCATCTTTCATAGCTTTGTCCACCAGTCTGCTTACACTGGCCTGACCATCGAGAAGAGAATATTGGGTATGAACGTGTAAATGAACAAAATCCTGCATAAATATATCCTTTCTATAAGTGAGCATAAAGGTACGATGTATGTAACACCTAACAAAAATATTCCTCAAAAAGTTATCAACATCTGCATTTCTATGCTCAAATCCTTGTTAGATTTTCAAAATAAGCCTATTTTTGCCGATAATTTGTATTCAAAAAGAATAAAACAAGATACATGGGCCGACTAAAAAAATTAAAAAAGATACGTATTCACCGTGAAGGAACACATACACTGGCAGGTAGCCTTCTGCTGATACTTACCGTCAATGCCGTATTATATTTCGGCTTGGAGTGTAAAATACCCTTCTATATAGTAGCCGTTATTAGTATTATTGTATACGGTATACTGGTAAATTTCTTCCGTTGCCCAATACGTTTATTCGGCCAAGAAGATACCGAGAAAATAGTCGTTGCACCCGCTGACGGAAAAATAGTAGTCGTAGAAGAGGTGGAAGAGAATGAATATTTCCATGACCGCCGTATCATGGTTTCTATTTTCATGAGCCTTGTCAATGTACATGCCAATTGGTATCCAGTGGATGGTATCGTAAAGATGGTGAAACATCAGAATGGTAAGTACATGAAAGCCTGGCTTCCAAAGGCCAGTACGGATAACGAACGATCTACTGTAGTGATTGAAACTCCTGAAGGTGTAGAGATCATGGCACGACAAATTGCTGGAGCCATGGCACGGCGTATCGTAACTTATGCCGAACCGGGTGAAGAATGTTACATCGACGAGCACATGGGATTCATCAAATTCGGTTCCCGTGTAGATGTATTTCTTCCGTTGGGTACGGAAATATTTGTAAAACTAGGACAACTGACTACCGGTAATCAAACCGTGATAGCAAAACTTAAATAATATAATGGCAAATCGCATCACCCGTCCTATTCCCAATACTCTAACCTGCCTGAATTTATTCTCCGGGTGTATTGCTTGCGTCATGGCCTTTGAAGCCAAGTATGAACCAGCACTTCTTTTTATCATCTTGAGTGCAGTCTTTGATTTTTTTGATGGAATGATGGCTCGCTTGTTGAATGCTCATTCTGTTATTGGTAAGGATCTGGACTCTTTGGCAGATGATGTTAGTTTCGGTGTAGCACCTTCAATTATTGTATTTTCCGTTTTCAAAGAAATGCACTACCCTGCCGGAATGGGCTGTGTGGCAACCTTATTTCCATATTTAGCATTCTTATTGTCCATATTTTCAGCATTACGACTGGCAAAATTCAATAATGATACCCGCCAAACAATCTCCTTTGTAGGATTACCAGTTCCAGCAAATGCATTATTTTGGGCTTCTTTAGTGGTGGGGACACACGATTTTTTAGTTTCAGACGCTTTCAATCCGTTTTATTTATTAGTATTGGTTTGCCTGTTTTCTTGGTTGTTGGTGGCTGAAATCCCTATGTTCTCCCTAAAGTTCAAAAGTCTTTCCTGGAAAGATAATAAAGTAAGCTTTATTTTTCTTACCGTATGTATTCCACTTCTTGCCTTTTTGCAAGTCAGTGGCTTTGCAGCCATCATCGTATGGTACATATTACTGTCACTGTTTACGAGAAAAAGTAAATAAACAATTTCTTGGCACGGTTGTTGTACTATCGTTCGTAGAAAACGAACACATTAAAGACATTAGCCCATGTTTCATATTTTAGGTTTCTTATTTATTATCATAATTGCTATTCTACTTATTGGACTTAGCATTGTCGGTACCGTTATCCGTAGCATTTTCGGTTTCGGGGGGCATCGTTCATCCAAAAGCCATCAAGACCACTCCTCCGATTTTTCTCAGAAAAAGACGAAACCAGATGACAATACAACATATTCCAAACGCAAGAAACTATTCTCTGAGGATGAAGGAGAGTATGTAGACTTTGAAGAAATTAAAGATTAACGGCGTCTGGCGGCAAAAAAGTTTTTCATCAATCCGACACATTCATCTGCAAGTATACCTTTTATTACGACTGTTTTAGGATGCAACGCCTGTGGAGCATAGCGTTGATATCCTCGTTTTTCATCTTCCGCACCAAAAACAAGACGTCCGGTTTGCGCCCAAGCAATAGCGCCTGCACACATCACACAAGGTTCTACAGTTACATATAATGTACATTCATTTAGATATTTCCCCCCCAAAGTAGCGGCAGCAGCAGTGATAGCTTGCATTTCAGCATGAGCAGTGACATCTGTCAGAGTTTCGGTAAGATTATGTGCACGAGCTATGATACGATCTCTACACACCACTATCGCACCAACGGGCACTTCTCCCCTCTCACTTGCCTTTTGAGCTTCAAGAAGCGCTTGCTTCATATAATCCGTATCCGTCATTATCACATTACCATTATCACTTTAGCACCTTACCACTTTCTGTCACCGTCTCATATCATGCTCTCCAAAAAGAGTAGGATAATCCTCTTCCATATTTTTATGGATAAACATAAGAATAGTTTCCCTTAGCCAGCGCGATTTATTCGTTATCTTATATTTATCAAGATAACGATCTACAATCCGCAGCTCCTCTTCGCTCATCAAACATACCATCCGTTGTTCACGTTTTGGTTCTTCAAGCGTCGCTTTAGTACAGGTTTTATCTCTCTTTCTCATATTTCAATGCAAAATTACTTTTACTTCTGTAAAAACAAAGCAGAAAAAGCTTAATTTTGTATCGAAACAACTAAAAATTAGGACAAAAGAATAATGGCACTACATAACCTCCTCGGGAAAATCGGTGAAGACGCGGCAGTAGCATACTTGGAAAGTAATGGTTACACCATACGCGACCGTAATTGGCGAAAAAATCATCTGGAACTGGACATCGTTGCAACCAAAGACGGAGTATTAATTGTGGTAGAAGTGAAAACCCGTAGTAATACGGACTATATTGAGCCACAAGATGCTGTCAATTGGCAAAAAGTGCGACGTATCGTTATTGCCGCAGATGCTTATATAAAGCATTACAATATTGACGCTCCTGTTCGTTTTGATATTGTTACCGCTGTCGGCAAGAAAGGAGATCTTGAGATAGAACATATCAAAGAAGCCTTTTATCCGCCCATATTTTGAGAACTTGAAATGAAAATTTTCAATCGTTGAATGTTAATAATTAAATCGTAACTACTATCATGGATATAGAAACTGTTCGTGAATACTGTCTCAGTAAAAAAGCCACCACAGAAGATACTCCCTTTGGTGAAGACATTCTTGTCATTAGAGTGATGGGAAAAATGTATTTATGCATTAATCTCAATACCCCGGACCGTATCACAATGAAATGTGACCCTGAATATGCCCTAGAGTTACGTGACCACTACAATGCCATTGAAGGTGCTTGGCACTTCAATAAGAAATATTGGAACCAAGTATTTCTAGATAGTGATGCGGATGACAAGTTGATAAAACATTTGATAGATCATTCCTACGAAGAAGTTCTGAAGAAGTTTACTAAAAAGATGCGTACCGAATATGATATCCTCCCCTGATACTTTCACATACCCCTTAATCTGTTTGCAGGAGACCGATTCCACAAACCGATATCTCAGTCATATCTGTAACAAACAACCGGAAACTATTGCTGAGTTTACAACAGTTACCGCTGAATTTCAAACAGCCGGTAAGGGACAACGCGGTAATAGTTGGGAAGCGTCCAAAGGGAAAAACCTTCTGTTTAGTTTCGTACTCTATCCTGTTTTTCTGGAAGCTCGTCGACAGTTCATTCTTTCACAAATTGTTTCCCTTTCCATTAAAGAAGAACTAGACCAATGGATAAATGATGTTTCCATCAAATGGCCTAATGATATTTATTGGAAGGATAAGAAAATCTGTGGTATACTGATAGAGAATGATTTATCTAGCCATTTCATTGAAAGAAGTATTTCTGGTATCGGAATAAATATTAATCAGGAAGAGTTTTACAGTAATGCCCCTAACCCAATATCCTTGAAACAAATCACTGGACAGGAGTACAATCGGCGAATTATATTGGACGGTATTATGCAACGTATTCAAAAATATTATACCCTATTGCAAACAGATGAAACAACTACATCAACCTTAATTTCTACCAATTACGGACTCCATCTTTTCCGTCGGGAGGGTCTTCACCATTACGAAGATTGCAACGGCCAGTTCCGTGCTTTTCTGGAACGCGTGAAACCGGACGGAAAACTTATTCTAAAAGATGAAGCAGGATACATCCGGGAATACCTGTTCAAGGAAGTAAAATACGTAGGGAATTTCCCTACTTAAAAAATATTTTTTAATAGTTGTTCATCTCTATTTCTACTTTCTTTATCTTCTCCAGCGTTTTTCCCGCCTCAGTGGACGGAAAGAGCTGAAGTACCTTCTGCAAATAGGATTTTGCTCTGACATATCTCGTAGAAAAGATATCTGAAAGTCCGTTACGATATCGAGCATATTGCATCCGCGTAGGAGAAGATATTTTCTTATAATCTTCTTCTATTTTCTTTTTGGCCTGTTCTGCCTGAAGATAATAGTAATTACCAAGGAATATATTGGCCTGAAGATTATTCGCATCAAGCATCAATACCTTTTCGCAAAGGTTTACAGCATCTTTCTCTTTACCACGCATCATCTGCATTTCGGCACACGGTACAAGTACGGACACATCTTCAGGAAAATATTGAAGAAGCTCTTTATAGAAAAGATAAGCTTTATCATAGTCACGTTTTTCTTTATAATATATGGCCATTTCCTTTGCTAATCGTGGGGCTATCCCAGAACGTTTGTCAACATGCGTCCAATAGTACATTTCTACCAGGTCTACATTGATATTCACAGCCTGCCGAAACAGACTTACCGCATAATCACTTTTATCAACCGAAAGTGCATCGGACACCTTCTGCAACAAAATTTCTGTCGACTGTGCCCAAAGTGACAGAGGACATGTCAATAATAAAGTAACAAATAAAGCTAAGGTTTTCATTATTAAAATATATAAATAGTTTACAGCCCAATACAGTCTCATAAAGATACATCTACAAATGTACAAACTTTACTCACAACAGTCAACAGCTGAAAGTAGAAATATAGTTAATCTTTCTCACTGTTTTTTCTTTTATATGTACCTTTGCTGACTATAAAAACAATATGAATTCCAGAAATAAACAAATCCTGCAAATAGCATTGCCTTCGATTGTATCGAACATCACCGTCCCGTTACTGGGATTGATTGACGTCGCTATTGTCGGACATCTGGGCGCACCTGCTTATATAGGCGCCATTGCCGTAGGCGGAATGCTGTTCAATATTATCTACTGGATTTTCGGTTTTCTACGCATGGGTACCAGTGGAATGACCTCACAAGCATACGGTAAACGGGATATACCCGAAATTGTTCGCCTGCTCCTGCGCTCGGTCGGAATAGGTCTGGCAGTAGCCATCCTGCTTATTTTGTTGCAAGTACCCATCCGGCAAGCGGCTTTCCTAATCATCCATCCGACGGAGGAGGTCAGAGAACTGGCAACGCTCTATTTTCATATCTGCATTTGGGGCGCTCCCGCCATGTTGGGGCTTTATGGACTTTCCGGTTGGTACATCGGCATGCAAAATTCACGCATCCCCATGTACATTGCCATTACCCAGAATATAGTTAACATTGTTGCCAGCCTCAGCCTGGTATATCTGTGCAACATGAAAGTGGAGGGTGTTGCCCTTGGAACGCTGATTGCCCAATATGCCGGATTCTTCATGGGCGTGGCTCTATGGATGTATCAATACGGCAAACTGAAAAAGTACATTATCTGGAAAGGGATATTGCAAAAAGAAGCCATGAGCCGTTTCTTCCGGGTAAACCGAGATATCTTCTTGCGGACGCTTTGCCTTGTGGCGGTTACGTTGTTCTTTACTTCGGCAGGAGCTTCGCAAGGAGTGATTATCTTGGCGGTGAATACGCTGCTGATGCAACTCTTTACACTGTTCTCTTATGTGATGGATGGCTTTGCCTATGCGGGAGAGGCATTGAGCGGACGGTATATCGGAGCCCGAAACCGGGAAGCATTTACAGATACAACCCGCCGTTTATTCGCCTGGGGCGGAGTAATGGTAGTACTTTTTACATTAGTCTATGCTCTGGGAGGAAATGCTTTCCTCGGACTACTGACTGATGACAAAGAAGTGATAGCCGCCGCCGACACCTATTTCTATTGGGCACTCGCCATACCGGTAGCCGGAATTGCCGCCTTTATATGGGACGGCATCTTTATCGGTGCCACGGCAACACGAGGCATGCTTCTATCTATGGCAGTAGCAGCTATCTGCTTCTTTGCTTTGTACTACGGGCTGCGTCCTGTCCTGGGAAACCATGCCCTGTGGCTGGCTTTCCTCACTTATCTTTTCATGAGAGGAGTGGCACAGACCCTACTGAGCAAGAAAATATTCGCTATCTTTACATCCAACAGACAAGAAGACTATGACAGAGAAAAATATCCATAATTCCAGAATCCCGCACAACTTCTTTGCCATATCTTTGTTCCAGAAATAACAAAGAAAAACAACCTATCATTATGGCAAACAAGAATACCGTTCAAGAAGCATTTCCCGTACTGGGCATGAGTTGCGCCTCATGCGCCGCGCGGATAGATAAAACCCTCAATCATCAACCGGGGGTCAGTAAAGCTGCCGTCAACTATGCGTCGGGAGTGGCAACGGTGGAATATGACCGCTCGCAATGCACGCCCGAGACTTTGCAACAAGCAGTACAGGCGGCAGGATATGACTTGCTGATTAAGCAAGACGAGAACTCACTCGAAGAAGTGGAGCAAGTACACAACAAGAAATACCGGGCGTTGAAGTTCCGCACTACATGGGCTATCATCCTGTCCGTACCGATTGTGATTATCGGCATGTTCTTCATGAATATGCCGTATGCCAACCTCATTATGTGGATACTTTCCACCCCCGTCGTCTTCTGGCTGGGAAGAAGTTTCTTCGTCAGTGCCTGGAAGCAACTGAAGCATGGCAGCGCCAATATGGATACGCTGGTAGCCAACAGTACCGGAATTGCCTATGTGTTCAGCCTGTTCAATATGCTTTTCCCCGACTTCTGGATGTCAAGAGGTATTCATCCACACGTCTATTTTGAGGCGGCAAGTGTCATTATCGCCTTCATTCTCTTAGGACGTTTGTTGGAAGAAAAAGCAAAAGGAAATACCTCATCCGCCATCAAGAAACTAATGGGCTTGCAACCTAAGGCGGTAACAATGATTACTCCCTCAGGCGAAGAAGTAGAAATCCCGATTGGACAAATCCGTCCGGGAGATATCCTTCTGGTGAAACCGGGAGAGCGGATTGCGGTCGATGGCATTGTGACGGAAGGAACCTCGTATGTAGACGAGAGCATGTTGAGTGGCGAACCGGTAGCGGTAGCCAAACAAAAGGAGGCTAAAGTATTTGCCGGAACCATTAACCAGAAAGGAAGTTTCCGGTTCAGCGCCGAGAAGGTTGGGACAGATACTCTATTGGCTAAAATCATCCACATGGTGCAAGATGCGCAGGGAAGCAAAGCGCCCGTGCAGCAGTTGGTTGATAAGATTGCAGGGATTTTCGTGCCTGTCATTATAGGCATCGCCGTGCTGTCTTTTATCGCATGGATGTTGCTGGACGGGCAAAACGGATTTACGCACGGATTGCTGGCACTGGTTACGGTACTTATCATCGCTTGCCCGTGTGCCCTGGGACTCGCCACTCCTACCGCCATCATGGTAGGCATTGGCAAAGGCGCTGAAAGAGGTATCCTGATAAAAGATGCCGAAAGCCTGGAGATTGCCAAGAAGATTGATACGGTGGTACTGGACAAAACCGGAACAGTGACGGAAGGCAAACCGGTAGTCAGCGATTTAATCTGGGCTACGCAGGCCGAAAATGCCGAAAATATCTTTTATAGCCTGGAGAAGTTGTCGGAGCATCCGCTTGCCGAAGCAGTGGTACACTACTTCCGGGAGGCACAAAGTGTAAATATAGACAACTTCGAGAGTATCACAGGCAAAGGCGTGAAGGGTGAACAAAACGGAAAAACCTATTATGCCGGCAATCGCAAACTATTGGACGAGAACCACATTGCAGTGGGGCAATCACTCAGCGATGAAGCCGCCCGCCTGACGGCGGATGCCCAGACCGTCATCTGGTTTGCCGATGAGGAAAGAGCGTTAGCGATAGCAGGTATTACAGACCAAATCAAGAAGACTTCCGTGCAAGCCGTTAGTGAATTGCAGGCTGCCGGTATTCTGGTTTATATGCTGACGGGGGACAATGAAGCCACCGCCAGGGAGATAGCCGGTAAAGCAGGAATCGCGCACTACAAAGCAGGCGTATTGCCACAAGACAAAGCGGCTTTTATCAGCCGGTTGCAGCAGGAAGGCAAAAAAGTAGCCATGGTTGGCGACGGCATCAACGACAGTGCCGCCTTGGCACAAGCCGATTTAAGCATTGCCATGGGGAGCGGTAGTGATATCGCCATGGATGTAGCCAAGATGACTATCATATCTTCCGACCTGACCAAGATACCGGAAGCGCTCAAACTTTCCAAGCTGACCGTGCGAACCATTCATCAAAACCTGTTCTGGGCATTTATCTACAACGTAATCGGGGTGCCCATCGCCGCCGGTGTCCTCTATCCCATCAGCGGTTTCCTGCTAAACCCGATGATAGCAGGTGCTGCCATGGCATTCAGCAGTGTCAGTGTAGTAACCAACAGCTTGAGGTTGAAAAGGAAAAAGATAGAAGTCACGAAAACTCCCGCCTCAGAGTTGCAAGTTGCCGAAGAAGATGTAAAACCATTAACAGAAGAAATCATGAAGAAAGAATTTAAAGTAGAAGGCATGTCATGCAACCATTGCCGCATGCGTGTAGAAAATGCGTTGAACACTATTGAAGGTGTACATGCCACAGTAACCCTTACCCCGCCCGCAGCCATCGTTGAGTTTTCAAAAGAAGAAAAGCCATTGAGCGAGCTACAGGCTGTGGTAGCAGACAAGGCGGGAGACTATACACTCAAAGAATAGATAATACAAATTCAAGTCAACTTGATTGTATTGCCCCCAAATTCCATTATCTTTGTCGCTAAAGACAACAAACTTTAAAATTATGGCAACATACAAACGAATTTTATTGAAACTCAGCGGTGAAAGTCTGATGGGAGAAAAGCAATATGGTATTGACGAGAAGCGTCTTGCCGAATATGCTGCACAGATTAAGGAAATCCATGAATTGGGCGTACAAATAGGTATCGTCATCGGTGGCGGAAACATTTTCCGTGGACTGAGCGGTGCCAATAAAGGGTTCGACCGTGTGAAAGGCGACCAGATGGGTATGCTGGCTACGGTAATCAACAGTCTGGCACTAAGTTCGGCACTGGTAGCTGCCGGTGTAAAAGCACGTGTGCTGACGGCTGTCCGCATGGAACCTATCGGCGAGTTCTACAATAAATGGAAAGCCATTGAGTGTATGGAAGCAGGCGAAGTAGTCATCATGTCCGCCGGAACAGGAAATCCATTCTTTACCACCGACACCGGTTCCAGTCTGCGAGGCATCGAGATTGAAGCCAACGTTATGCTGAAAGGTACCCGCGTTGACGGAATCTACACCGCCGACCCCGAAAAAGACCCGACTGCCACCAAGTTCCACGACATCACTTATGATGAGGTGCTGAAGCGCGGATTGAAAGTAATGGACCTCACAGCCACCTGTATGTGCAAGGAAAACAATCTGCCTATCATCGTGTTTGATATGGATACGGTAGGCAATCTGAAAAAAGTAATGCAAGGCGAAGAAATCGGTACACTCGTACACAACTGACAATTCAGCGTAGAGTACATAAAGTGATAACAAAATATTGGTAATAACGTTTTAAAGAAAAAAAAACTCTATGTCCTCTGTGTCCTCTGTAGTGAAATAATTATATTTGCAAAGTTTCAAATCAAGCAACTTCAAATTATAGAAATATGAAAGACGTAAAAGACATCTTAGACGAAGCGCAAGAGAGTATGGATATGGCAGTGATGTATCTGGAAGAGGCATTAGCTCATATTCGTGCAGGAAAAGCCGACGTCCGTTTGTTGGATGGTATCCGTGTGGATTCTTACGGTAGTATGGTACCTATCAATAACGTAGCGGCTGTTAATACTCCCGATGCACGCAGTATCGCTATCAAACCATGGGATAAAAGCATGTTCCGTGTTATTGAAAAAGCTATTATCGACTCTTCTTTGGGTATCATGCCTGAAAACAACGGTGAAATCATTCGTATCGGTATACCACCATTGACCGAGGAACGCCGTAGACAGCTTGCCAAACAGTGTAAAGCTGAAGGTGAAACGGCCAAAGTAAGCGTTCGCAACGCTCGTCGTGATGCAATCGATGCTTTGAAGAAAGCTGTAAAAGAAGGTCTTGCAGAAGATGCTCAAAAAGGCGGTGAAGAAAAGTTGCAGAAAATCCATGATAAATATATCAAGCAGATTGATGATATGTTAGCTGCAAAAGATAAGGAAATTATGACAGTATAATCTATTTATTGACAATTGACAATGAATAACTGATAACTCGTTTCCTCCTAAAAATAGGATATATTTGTGTCAAATTATTCATTGCCAATTGTCAATTATCAATTATGAATTAAATTGAGAGGACTTGTTATTAAAAACACAGGAAGTTGGTATTTGGTAAAGACCGACGAAGGAGCATACGTCGAGTGTAAGATCAAAGGAAACTTTCGTTTAAAAGGTATCCGAAGTACTAATCCGGTAGCTGTAGGTGATTATGTACAAATCATACTAAACCAAGAAGGCACAGCCTTTATCTGCGAAATAGAAGACCGGAAGAATTATATTATCCGCCGTTCCTCCAATTTATCCAAACAATCCCACATACTTGCCGCCAATCTTGACCAATGCATGTTAGTGGTAACAGTGAATTATCCAGAAACATCCACTATCTTCATCGACCGTTTTTTAGCTTCAGCCGAAGCTTATCGCATCCCCGTTAAAATTATATTTAATAAGGTGGATGTTTACGATGAAGATGAATTACGTTATTTAGACGGACTTACCAATCTTTATACTTACATCGGTTATCCCTGCTTCAAGATTTCCGCCAAGACAGGCGAAGGGATTGATAGTATTAAAGAAGAACTTCAAGAAAAAATAACCCTTTTCTCTGGACACTCTGGAGTGGGTAAATCAACTCTTATTAATGCCATCTTACCGGAACTTGACATCAAGACTGGTGAAATCTCTACATATCATAATAAAGGTATGCATACCACCACCTTTTCTGAAATGTTCCCTGTAACAGGTGACGGATATATCATTGACACTCCGGGTATTAAAGGTTTCGGCACATTTGATATGGAGGAAGAAGAAATAGGACACTATTTCCCCGAAATATTCAAAATTTCTGCCGATTGCCGCTATAATAATTGTACACACCGCCACGAGCCGGGATGTGCCGTACGTGAAGCTGTAGAAAATCATTATATCAGCGAATCACGTTATACTTCCTATCTGAACATGCTGGAAGATAAGGAGGAAGGAAAATACAGGGCAGCGTATTGAAGATGATAAAATGACAAAGTGGCAAAGGTGATGGAATTTCTCATTTTTCTATCACTTTTTTTAACTCTTCCTTTTTTAAACCTTTTCGTACCTTTTCAGTCCAAAATCAAAGGCATAAATATATACTAATACTATATGAATAAAAAAGTAAAATGGGGCATCATCATTATTGTAGGTGCCAGTTTAATAGGAGGGGGAATTTATTCTCAACTTCCCAAAGAAAATGAGGAATTAACAGCTGCCGACAAAGTGATGACAAGTAGACCGAAAGGGAAACAGGTACTGAATGTCAACGCTAAAATAGTAAAACCACAGCTATTGAAAGACGAAATTCTAATCAGTGGTAGTTTATTACCTGATGAAGAGGTAGACTTATCTTTCGAAACATCCGGTAAGATTGTCGAAATCAATTTTGAAGAAGGGACTTTTGTCAAGAAAGGACAATTGTTAGCAAAAGTGAACGACCGTCCTTTACAGGCGCAATTACAACGTTTGGTTTCTCAATTGAAATTAGCTGAAGATCGTGTATTCCGTCAAAATGCACTGCTAGAAAGAGATGCTGTCAGTAAAGAAGCTTATGAACAAGTAAAGACAGACCTCGCTACCTTGAACGCAGATATTGAATTAGTAAAAGCTAATATTCTACAAACAGAACTTCGCGCCCCATTCGACGGGGTGATTGGTTTACGCCAGGTCAGTGTGGGAACCTACGCTTCTCCTTCTACTATTGTGGCAAAACTTACTAAGATATCTCCTCTAAAGGTAGAATTCGCCGTACCCGAACGATATGCCAACGACGTAAAGACTGGCGCCGGACTAAACTTTACTCTTGAAGGAAAGTTAAATGCTTTTTACGCTACAGTCTATGCCCGCGAGTCTAAAATAGACCCGACCACACATACATTGACCATTCGTGCTCTCTATCCCAATACCAATGGTAGTGTCCTGCCGGGGCGTTATGCCAGTATCAGATTGAACAAGGATGAGATAAAAGATGCGCTTGCCGTACCTTCCGAGGCCATTGTACCGGAAATGGGCAAAGACAAAGTATTCCTTTATAAATCGGGTAAGGCTCAACCAGTAGAGATAACAACCGGTATCCGTACCGAAGCCGAAGTACAAGTATTACAAGGCTTGCAGGTCGGAGATACCATTATCGTTTCAGGAACTCTCCAACTCCGTACGGGATTGCCGGTGACACTAGACGCCGTTAATTAAGAACGATCTATTATCAATTATCCATTATCAAAAAACATGAATATATCCGAACTTAGCATACGGCGCCCTGTACTATCCACTGTATTGACGCTAATCATCCTGCTCTTTGGTTTCATCGGGTACAATTACCTCGGTGTCCGAGAGTACCCCTCCGTAGATAATCCTATCATTTCGGTATCCTGTTCTTATCCAGGTGCCAATGCAGACGTTATCGAGAACCAGATTACAGAGCCATTGGAACAAAACATTAATGGCATTCCAGGTATCCGTTCACTCTCTAGTGTCAGTCAACAAGGTTCCTCACGTATCACGGTGGAGTTTGAACTTTCCGTTGACCTGGAAACGGCAGCTAATGACGTTCGCGACAAGGTTTCGCGTGCACAACGTTATTTGCCGCGTGACTGTGACCCTCCTACCGTATCCAAAGCTGACGCAGACGCCATGCCTATCCTGATGGTAGCTCTACAAAGTGATAAACGTTCTCTACTGGAATTGAGCGAGATAGCAGACCTTACCGTAAAAGAACAGCTGCAAACAATCTCCGATGTCAGTAGTGTAAGTATTTGGGGAGAGAAGCGTTATTCCATGCGCCTTTGGCTCGATCCTATCAAGATGTCCGGTTATGGCATCACTCCTATCGATGTTAAGAATGCGGTAGACAAGGAAAACGTGGAACTTCCGTCCGGAAGTATCGAAGGAAATACCATTGAGCTTACCATCCGTACACTCGGGCTGATGCATACGGCAGAAGAGTTTAACAATCTTATTCTAAAAGAAGAGAATAACCGTATTGTCCGCTTCAGTGATATCGGCCGTGCCGAACTAGGACCTGCAGATATAAAAAGCTACATGAAAATGAATGGTGTACCGATGGTAGGTATCGTTGTTATTCCGCAGCCGGGTGCCAATCATATCAAAATTGCCGATGCCGTGTACGCCCGTATGGAGAAAATGCAGAAAGACTTGCCTGAAGATGTGCACTATACATACGGTTTTGATAATACCAAGTTTATCCGTGCTTCCATCAATGAAGTAAAACAAACTGTATATGAAGCATTTGTACTCGTTATCATTATCATCTTCCTTTTCTTACGTGACTGGCGTGTTACACTAGTACCTTGTATCGTAATCCCCGTTTCGTTAATCGGAGCTTTTTTTGTAATGTATCTGGCAGGCTTTTCCATCAATGTGCTTTCCATGCTTGCCGTGGTACTTGCCGTAGGATTGGTGGTGGATGATGCCATTGTAATGACGGAAAATATCTATGTCCGTATTGAGAAAGGAATGCCCCCCAAAGAGGCAGGTATCGAAGGAGCCAAAGAAATCTTCTTTGCAGTTATTTCAACGACTATCACGTTGGTAGCGGTGTTCTTCCCCATTGTATTTATGGATGGTATGACAGGACGTCTGTTCCGTGAATTCAGTATCGTTGTTTCCGGTTCAGTAATTATTTCTTCATTCGCCGCATTGACTTTCACTCCGATGTTGGCTACCAAACTGTTAATAAAGAGAGATAAGCAAAGCTGGTTTTACCGTAAAACCGAACCATTCTTTGAAGGAATGAACCGTCTATATAGTCGGTCACTGGCAGCATTTTTGAATAAACGCTGGATCGCAATGCCTTTCATCTTGATAACGATTTTGATTATTGGTTTCCTTTGGAATTACATCCCTGCTGAAATGGCACCGTTGGAGGACCGTTCGCAAATCAGTATCAACACACGTGGAGCAGAAGGTGTGACATATGAATTTATTCGTGACTATACAGAAGATATCAACCAACTGGTTGACTCTATCATTCCGGATGCCAAAGCTGTAACTGCCCGCGTATCCAATGGCAGTGGAAATGTGCGTATTACTTTGGAAGATATGCAAGATCGTGACTATACACAGATGGAAGTTGCCGAGAAGCTATCAAAAGCAGTACGAAAGAAAACCGACGCACGTTCATTTGTACAGCAGTCCTCTTCTTTCGGTGGACGGCGTGGTGGAATGCCAGTGCAATATGTATTACAGGCTACCAATATCGAAAAGTTGCAAGAAGTATTGCCCAAATTCATGTCAAAGGTTTACGAAAATCCTGTTTTCCAAATGGCGGATGTCGATTTGAAGTTCAGTAAACCGGAAGCACGTATCAACATCAATCGTGATAAAGCAAGTATTATGGGGGTCAGTACTAAAAATATAGCGCAGACTTTACAGTATGGATTAAGTGGCCAGCGTATGGGATATTTCTACATGAATGGAAAACAATACGAAATATTAGGAGAAATCAACCGTCAGCAACGTAATAAGCCTTCTGATCTGAAAGGTATTTATATTCGTAGTGACAAAGGCGATATGGTACAACTTGACAATCTTATCGAATTGACAAACGGTATTGCTCCTCCGAAACTGTATCGATACAATCGTTTTGTCTCTGCCACCATATCTGCCGGACTTGCTGACGGTAAGACTATCGGCCAGGGCTTGGACGAAATGGACAAAATAGCAAAAGAAACATTGGACGAAAGTTTCCGTACTGCCCTCACCGGTGACTCTAAAGAGTATCGAGAAAGCTCCTCCAGTCTGATGTTTGCTTTCGTACTTGCCATCTTATTGATTTACCTTATTCTTGCCGCACAATTTGAGAGTTTCAAAGATCCGCTGATTATCATGTTGACAGTACCTCTCGCCATTGCAGGTGCTTTGGTCTTTATGTTTTTTGGAGATATCACAATGAATATATTCAGCCAAATCGGTATTATTATGTTGATTGGTCTGGTAGCAAAGAATGGTATCCTTATCGTGGAGTTTGCCAATCAAAAGCAAGAAGTGGGTGAAGATAAGATGCAAGCGATCAAAGATGCAGCCTTGCAACGTCTGCGTCCCATTCTGATGACGAGCGCTTCCACCGTATTAGGTTTGATACCGTTAGCATTTGCCACAGGCGAAGGTTGTAACCAACGTATTGCTATGGGTACTGCCGTTGTAGGTGGTATGGTAGTATCTACTTTGTTGACAATGTATATCGTTCCCGCCATTTACAGTTATATATCTACTAACCGAAGTAAACTAAAGAAAGTATGAAACGTACGATTTTATCAGTCATCGTCCTCCTCTGTATAACCTTTACACTTCAGGCACAGCCCGTACCGACCTATACTTTGAAGTCATGCCTTGAACTGGGACTTCAAAATAATTACTCTTTACGTATCACCCGTAATGAAGAACAGGTGAGTAAAAATAATGCCACTCTTGGAAATGCCGGATATCTACCTACTCTAGACCTCTCTACCGGATATAAAGGGACATTAGACAATACTGACACAAAAGTGAGAGCTACTGGAGAAACAACCTCTGAAAATGGTGTCTTTGACCAAACATTCAATGCAGGTATCAATCTGAATTGGACAATTTTCGACGGTTTCAATATTACTACCAACTATCAGAAATTGAAAGAATTGGAACGGCAGGGAGAAACCAATACCCGCATTGCAATTGAAGACCTGATAGCCAACCTTACAGCCGAATACTATAACTATGTTCAGCAAAAAATCCGTTTAAAGAACTTCCGTTATGCAGTCTCTCTCTCCAAAGAACGTTTACGCATCGTAGAGGAACGTTATCATATCGGTAATTTCTCCCGTCTGGACTATCAGCAGGCCAAAGTAGACTTCAATGCCGACAGCGCCAAATATATGAAGCAACAAGAATTACTGCATACTTCACGTATTCAGCTGAATGAACTGATGGCGAACGAAGATGTAGACCAGCCCATCAATATTCAGGATAGTCTCATCAATGTACATGCCCAGCTCAATTTTGCAGAACTTTGGGATGCTACTTTGCAAACTAACTCTTCACTGCTGAAAGCCGAACAGAACAATAATTTGGCACGTTTAGATTATAAAAAAGTAAGTTCACGAGATTATCCGTACGTAAAAATGAACGGAGGTTATGGTTACACGCTCAACAAATATGATATTTCTGTAAACAGCCATCGCAGTAATCTCGGACTAAATTTTGGCCTGACCGTCGGTTTCAATCTATTTGACGGTAATCGTAAACGCGAACGCCGTAATGCCCGCATTGCCATCCAAAACGCACGGCTAGAACGGGAACAATTAGAACAAGCCTTACGTGCCGATCTCAGTAACTTATGGCAAGCTTATCAAAATAATCTCCAAATGCTAAATTTAGAACGTCAAAATCTTGTTGCCGCTAAAGAAAACCATGAGATTGCCATGGAACGTTATATGCTCGGTAATCTCTCAGGTATCGAAATGCGCGAGGCACAAAAAAGTTTGTTGGATGCGGAAGAACGTATCCTTTCGGCAGAATACGACACCAAGTTATGCGAGATATCACTGTTACAAATCAGCGGAAAGGTTACAAGTTATTTAGAATACTAAAGAGAATAATACCATGAAACGAACTTTTTTACTATATGTATTACTCGCTTGCCTGATAGGTATCCAAGCACAAGAAACAAGAACCTACCAAGAAAAGCAATCCTATAAAAACTGGGTAAAAATGGCTCCCAAATTGGAAGATTCTTTTTTCAAGACTCCCGAAGCCATACGTATAGCTGATAATGTATTGTTATATCAACAAACGACCGGTGGCTGGCCTAAGAATATCTTCATGCCAGCCGAACTTTCCAAAAAGGAACGTAAAAAAGTACTTGCCGCCAAAGGTAATATCAATGAGAGCACTATCGACAATAATGCCACCAGTACCGAAATTCGCTACCTCGCCCGTGTCTATCTCGCCACCAATATCGAAAAATATAAAGATGCTACTTTGGAAGGCATCCACTATATATTGAAATCACAGTATTCCAATGGTGGCTGGCCACAATTCTGGCCCCGCCCTACAGGTTACTATACACACATCACCTACAATGACAATGCCATGGTGAATGTGATGAATTTGCTACGCGAAGTCTACGAAAGAAAGCCCCCCTATACCTATGTTCCCGACAGTATTTGCGAAAAGGCACGTACCGCATTTGACAAAGGCGTGGAGTGTATCCTCAAAACCCAAGTAAAACAACATGGAAAGCTCACCGTATGGTGTGCACAACATGACGAACACACTCTAGCTCCCGCCAAAGCCCGAGCCTATGAATTACCTTCTCTAAGCGGTGCCGAGTCTGATAATATTGTTTTATTACTGATGTCCATTCCCAATCCCTCCTCTGAGATTATCACTGCAGTGGAGTCAGCAGTAGAATGGTTCAAGCAAAACAAGATTACAGGTATTATGCGCGAAACCTTCATCAATAGTGAAGGAAAAAAGGACTTTCGCATGGTTCCTTGCCCACAGGACGATTTCAATTGCCCCACGCTTTGGGCACGATTCTACACCTTAGAAGATAATCGGCCCTTCTTCTGTGATCGCGATGGCATCAAGAAATATGACATCTCCGAAATCGGTTATGAACGCCGTAACGGATACAGCTGGTACAACAGTGAAGGGCTGAAGGTATTAAAAAAGTACGAGCAATGGAAAAAAAAGTTATAAACTATCCCATTACCCACTTTGTACTCTTACCGAAACAACGATAGGCCATTGACACCAAAAACCATGATACACAGAATGCCACTACCGCTGCACAAGGGATTTGTAAACAGATCGGTACATGAATGACTCGCATCAGTACTACACTGGGACCAGTAAAGAAATAATGTATCATATAAACCCCAAAACCACAAAGGGTCAAATTAGCCAAGGCTTTCTTAACCTTTTCTGATTTTATATTCACCCGTTTGCAAAACATAAATATAGGAATTGTCATCATTACTACATTCAGAGAGCAATATGTGAAAAATAGCTCCAGCATCTCATCTGTATATTCCGGTAACGATGTAATATGGCGGAAGCCGAAGAACGTAACAGCATATCCAATTAAAAACATCGGAATACCTAATAACATCAATTTACTACCACTCCAATCGTGGTTCCGAAGATAATGTCCCAAAAGCAGGTAACCATTGAAACCCGCAAAATAATAGAACATTCCAAAAGCATTCCACGAACAACTTCCCCACAAGTATTGAGCAATGAATTCATTATAATAAGGTAATAATAAAGTCACTCCCCATGCAACAAGAAACCATAATTTAGCGCGTTCCGACGCTTTCTCCACCCATGCTGAAAATATGGGCAAATAAAGATAAAGCCCTATCAACAAATAGATGTACCACATATGAACAGCAAGAATGGAAAAATTAAAAGGTATTTGGGCAATATACTCCAAACTTACAGCAAACGACTGACGCATAACCTCTTCTCCCGAATAAGGGAAAAAATCAAGAATAACCCGGGGGTCTATGCCCAGCATCCCCGTTATCCACGGAAAAAGATTATAGATTACAGACCAGATAAGGAAAGGAAAGAATACGCGGGGAATACGTTTTCTGTAAAACACCGATGTTTCACCATGTACCGGAAGCAACAACGCACCAGTAATCATAACAAATAGAGGTACGCATGGACGAAGTATTGCACCATAAATTGCTCCCCAAAACTTAATGTTGGCAATGTCAGGTGAAGTCCCCGGATAGAAATTAAAAGGATCTGCACTGTGACAACAGACCACGGTAAACATAGCCACCAACCGGACTACATCTAGCCATACAATGTGTTGTCTTTGATTTTGTCGTGAAAGAGTTTGTTCCATACTATCAGATTAATTAATAATTAGTAATGCAAAGATAGAAAAAAGCCGTTTACGAAATATTCCGAAACGGCTTTTTAGCATCAGCTGTTAAAACAGCATAAATATACATTTATTTAGTGCAATTCCAAGGCTTCAATTGCTTGAAGAAGTCATTACCCTTATCATCTACCAGAATAAATGCAGGAAAATCTTCCACCTCAATCTTCCAGATAGCTTCCATACCCAATTCCGGATATTCCACACATTCAATACTCTTAATATTGTTCTGTGCTAAAATAGCGGCAGGTCCACCGATAGAACCAAGATAGAAACCACCATATTTCTTACATGCATCCGTAACTTGCTGGCTACGGTTACCTTTAGCAAGCATAATCATACTTCCACCGTGGCTCTGGAAGAGATCCACATAAGGATCCATACGTCCGGCAGTGGTCGGTCCCATAGAACCACAAGCCATACCTTGCGGAGTTTTGGCAGGACCGGCATAATAGATAGGATGATCTTTGATATATTGCGGCAAATCTTCACCACGATCCAAACGCTCTTTCAGCTTAGCATGAGCAATATCACGACCTACAATAATGGTACCATTCAATGACAAACGGGTAGAAACCGGATATTTAGTCAATTCTTTCAGAATATCTTTCATCGGTTGGTTCAGGTTAATCTTAACAACATCACCCTCACCTGCCTTACGAAGTTCCTCCGGAATTAGTTCACCCGGATTACTATCCAGTTTCTCAATCCAAATACCTTCTTTATTGATTTTACATTTAATGTTACGGTCGGCAGAACAAGAAACGCCCAAACCTACCGGACAAGAAGCACCATGACGCGGCAAACGGATAATACGTATATCGTGAGCTAAGTACTTACCACCGAATTGTGCACCAAGACCAATCTTGTGAGCCTCCTCCAATACCTTCTTTTCCAGTTCAATGTCACGGAAAGCACGTCCGAATTCATTACCGGTAGTAGGCAGATTATCATAGAAATGCGTAGATGCCAATTTCACAGTCAGCAAATTCTTTTCGGCAGAAGTACCTCCGATGACAAAAGCGATGTGATAAGGAGGACACGCAGCCGTACCCAACGTTTTCATCTTTTCTACGAGGAAAGGAACAAGTGTGCCTGGATTCAGGATAGCTTTTGTTTCCTGATAAAGATAAGTCTTATTGGCTGACCCCCCACCTTTGGTTACACAAAGGAATTCATACTCCATACCTTCGGTAGCTTCAATATCAATCTGCGCCGGAAGGTTACACTTCGTATTAACTTCATCATACATAGTCAAAGGAGCATTCTGCGAATAACGCAGATTTTCTTCTGTATATGTTTTGTAAACACCCAGCGAAAGAGCCTCTTCGTCACAATAACCTGTCCATACTTGCTGTCCTTTTTCGCCGTGGATAATCGCAGTACCGGTATCTTGGCAGAAAGGAAGTACGCCTTTGGAGGCCACTTCTGCATTACGCAAGAAAGTCAACGCCACATACTTATCGTTATCGCTTGCTTCGGGGTCACTCAAAATTTTAGCAACCTGCTCGTTGTGAGAACGACGCAACATAAACGAAACGTCACGAAAAGCCGCATTAGCCATTGCAGTCAAACCTTCTTTCTCAATCTTCAAAATAGGATTTCCTTCAAACTCGCCTACTGACACATAGTCTTTCGTAAGCAGATAATACTCAGTCGTATCTTTCCCCTTTTCAAACATGGGTTGATACTTGAACGGAGGTGTTGTTGCCATAATTACTTGTTCATTTAATGTTTAAAAGTGATTCGTGTAGCAAAGGTAACAACTATTATTGAAATATTTCTTTAATTAGTCTGAAAACTTACCTTCTTCATTCGTCCTATCAACTCATCTCCAAGCTCTGTCTTTACCTCAATATGTTTCAAAACAGCCGTGACGAACGGATTACTTTCAAAATCGCCACGCACTTGTTCAAAATCCAGTTCTTTCTCTACTCGAGAACCATCGGCTCCGAAACCAGTCATAGAAGCCAAGGAAAATTCTTTCTTAGCATCCTCGTAAACCATACGATCAAGGCCAACAACAGATTCTTTCCATTTTTCTACAATATGAATAATGTCTTCAGAAGTTATATTTTCAGGATTGATACCGTAATATTCTTCCAGTTTCTCGTAAGCCCATGTCCATTCATAAGTATAATAGTTCCGGTGCATCCGTTCAAACTCGGCATTAATATACTTTAAACGATTTACCACACCTGTTTCAATACCCTCTATTAAAGCATCTATCTCACTTTTGGGAGCAATCAAACCGGATATATCGACCCATTCACCACTACCAATAGATGTGTCGGGTTTCAACCGGGCACGAATTTCATCATCGCTCAAGAAATTGATACCTTCCAAACGCTTGATAATGGAATTACCCAGGAATTTATGAATAGCAATTTCATAGAAACCAATACCTTTTACCAAAGCCGAGTTACGGATTTTCGCACTGTGAAAAGAGTAGATGTCAGAAAGTTCACCGGAAGCATGACGGAGATTTATCAAAGTCTCCCGCCCCTTAAACATCTTCTGTACGGTGTAAGGACTGAGAAGATTATAATTGATAAAATCCAATTTGTTAATATCGGTACGTTTGTCACGTTTCGGCCATTTCTGCGCATCACGGATCGTACCGACGCTACGTAAGTTGACACCTGGTACAAGATAAGTAGTATTATTCTGCTCTATCAGATAAGAAAAGGGGAGATTAGAAGTATCGGAATGGTTGACGTGACGTCCCATAACGAGAGAAAAGGCCCCTACCCTAGCAGGCCATAGGATATAAGAATCGGAAGTAGTCTTGGCACCACGTTCCAATGTACCCTGATGGATAGGACCAAGTTTATACATGTGATTACTCTGGTTAGACCCCGAACCTGCATTCATAAATGAGAACATACCGGCTATCAAAAGAGTAGATTTGTGATGCGTCACGGTATAAGGGCCAGCAAAGATAGCACATGCTTCACCGTTCTCTCCTTGGCAGTTACTGAAAAACAAAGAATCGGAAGCGGAATAGTTATGTCCCAATTTACAAGCTTGCCCCACAAAGCAACGACTCAACATCGCGCCATCATCTACATGCGAACCGGAGGAAATAATAAAATCATCGCAGATAACGCCATGACCGATATGCACAGGAGCGACCTCATTACTATTAATACTTCCGTTGTACAAACGGCACGTACCACAGATACGGCAATAATCACCAATACGCACATTCTTAATAGAACCAGTATTGAGTATCATTACATGATTACCGATAGAACCGACATCAGAAGCATGTTTGTTGGAATAAAAATCCGTAATTTCCTTCATCCGGGCAATGAGTTCAGGACGATGGCGATAAAGCGCCATGATATAAGCTTGGTGGGCAGATAACTTGTCATTGATGAGTACCTCACGTCCCCCTGTCTCGTTCAAAACAGAAACCTCTACTCCATTACCGAACTTGGAAAGACCGTCAACCAAAATAATATCTACATTCTCAATGAAAGTGTCATGTCCAATCTCATAGTTGGCAATATAGTTCTGGATGTTTTCAATACAGCAATTGTCACCTACCGTCACATTGTGAAGTGTGACATGTCGCAACCCGGAATGTTTCTTAATTCCTCCCGGCAAAGTAAAACTCGACTGAAAAACTCCTAAACGTACCTCCCCTGAGAAACGGGTATGATGTACAAATTCCGTTGTAAAACCTTCTGCAACGGTTACTTTCTCCCAATCGTCAGCCAAACACGACTGACTCTTTAACCGGAGCACTTCATCTTCGGTCAAGTTTCTGTAATTCATAATCCTTATCAGTTTTGAAAATTATTCCTCACCATCTTCGTAAGTCTGATAAAGAAAATCGTTATAAGGATACTTCTGTACGTGCAATTCTTTGACACGTTGATAAACCACACTCTTCAGCTCCTCCAGATTAATCTTTTCGCGGGCAGAAATAAAGAGACAATTGTCCTCCATTTTTGCCATCCACGTCTTCATCAGTTCTTCGAGTGTTAAGTTTTCTTTGGTTCTGGGGGTAAGGTCATCGACTGCTTTCTCTATATAAGTATAAGCATCTATCTTATTGAATACAAGCACCATGGGTTTACCGGATGCACCGATATCGGCCAATGTCTTGTTTACCACTTCTATCTGTTCTTCAAAATCAGGATGAGAAATATCAACAACATGCAATAACAAGTCGGCCTCACGTACCTCATCCAAAGTAGATTTAAAAGAATCTACCAGATCAGTTGGCAACTTACGGATAAAACCTACCGTATCGGACAACAAGAAAGGTAAATTCTCGATAATAACCTTGCGCACCGTAGTGTCCAACGTTGCAAACAACTTGTTTTCTGCAAAAACTTCGCTCTTGGAAAGCAAGGTCATCAAAGTGGATTTTCCCACATTGGTATATCCTACTAAAGCAACGCGAATCAGACGCCCACGATTTTTACGCTGGGTAGACTTCTGCTTGTCAATTTCAGCCAAACGTTCTTTCAGTAATGCCATACGGTTCAAGATGATACGACGGTCCATTTCCAACTGTGTCTCACCCGGACCACGCAAACCAACAGAACCTTTTCCTCCACCAGCACCAGAGCCACCACCCTGGCGTTCCAAGTGAGTCCACAGGCGTTGCAAACGGGGAAGCATATACTTATATTGTGCCAGCTCCACCTGCGTTTTAGCATTGGCAGTCTGTGCACGCATCGCAAAAATATCAAGAATAAGTGAAGTACGATCCAATATTTTGATTTTCAATTCCGCTTCAATGTTACGTATCTGTTTCGCCGATAGTTCATCATCGAAAATCACCATACCTACTTCACGCTCAGCTTCTTCTTCGTTATGGATATATTCTTTTATTTCTTCCAGCTTACCCTTACCGACATATGTCACAGAGTTTGCCTGATCTAACTTCTGAGTAAATTTTTTCACTACTTCCGCCCCGGCTGTCTCAGCCAAGAATGCCAGTTCGTCGAGATATTCGTTCGTCTTACGCTCATCTTGAGTCTTCGTGATAAGACCAACCAATACCGCAGTTTCAACCTGTGCCTCGGAAATTATAAATTCTTTCATTGCCATATTCTGTCCTTATACCTTATTATATAATCACACTCCGGCTCTGGCCGGAACAATTGACATATAAATGGGAGTTTAGCTGGGCTAAATTATCATTTATATGGCGACAAATATAGTGAAAAAGAAAGCATAAATAAAAGGTTCCTACTAAAAATCCCCCTGTACTGAAGTACAGGGGGATTTTATATCCAATCGATATTCAATCAAACATTATCTTACTTATCTAGCGGAAATGAGATTTGTGCAGCAAACAACGTCATACTATTTGTAGGATTGGCATCTTCGGTTAAAGTAATATAACTCGGATTTTTTATATCGTCCGTAGTCAATGTAAACAAACGTGCACTACTGTAACCAAACGGTACCAAAGCATTGTACATACCTTCATTATGATACCATACCCCATTACCTTCACCGGTCAGAGCACATTGTAATGCTATCTGGTTATCGCCAACCAATTGGTAGTTAAAATGCAGCACACCACCATAGCCACTACTGATAAAGTTAAAACCAAATGTACCTGTTTCAGAGAGCATAGTACCCATAAAAGCATATTGCAGAACCTCGCCTAATCCATCCTCCATTTCTTTCACCTTATCAAAATAAGGTTTGGCGTATTCACCCAACTGGCTGTAAGCGATAAACCAATCACCTTCTACAAACAATTCATTTACCGTAGGTGGTATTTTAATCATAGTAACACCAGAAGTAGAAGAAGTGAAAGCATCAGTCGATACATCATAAATCAAATCTGCAAATTCAGTACCATTCACAGTTATGGGAGCATAGAATTTCATACCAGTAGGGGTCACAATATAAGATACCTTTTGCGATACCGTTTCATCATTCACCTCATAGCTCAATGACAAAGTACGTTGTGATCTGCGTACAAATATCTCCATACCATCTACCGTCATCGTGAACTTATTGCTGAACATAGCTGTTTCCACCGTTTGGATTTCTGTAATATAATCTTCCCAGTTACCACTAACCGGAGTCATCACAGCTACATTACCACTCTTCTTACCTTTCAATACCACTTTTTCTTGAGTAGCTTCCAGTATCAAGAAGTCATAGTCACCTTCCATTCCATATCCGGGACCTCCCAACCCCGATGGATCGTCAGGATCAGAATAAAAATGAAAAATTTCATTGTAAGTATCAAAAGAAAGCATTACGCCTGCACTCTGCTTCACAGAATAGAGACTGGTAGCCACATCGGTTGCCTCATAAACATCACTCGATACGCTAACCTTACCATTTTTTTCAAATTTCACCAATGTATTGTAACCGCCATACTTTTGCTGCATTTCAGGATAATACTCCATCAGCCATCCGTTTTCGGCTCCGGTCAATATATCCGTATAAGCTTTGATTGTCGCATCGGCACGGTCGGCAGATGAAGAGTCAAACAAATCTTCTTCCTCGTGAGTACATGCAGACGCCATCATGACCGCAACCAAACAAAATAGATAGTATATTTTCTTCATAATCGTATCCATTAATTAAGTGTTGATAAATCCATGTCCAAGACCTCTTGTGAACGACGCTGTACTACGGTACGAAGCTCATCCAAATCAATCTCCCATGTAGTTTTCATGTAATCTTTCACAATAGCCAGCTTTTGATCTATGATCTCACGTCCATAATCGTTTGCCAAGCTAACCAACGCATCCCAATATTCCGCCGTATGAGTAACATAAATAGAAATGAACTCTACAAAATCTTCTTGTGGTTCAGAACTACCGTAAGAAGAAATAAATCCCATATTAAGTGCGGCAGGAGAAATCTTTCCCAACTGTGGGTGTACCACTTCTTCTACATTCACCCAACTCCCAGCCTGATAGTTACTGGCGGATATAGTACCGAAATCGGTAGAATATTCCTTAGTTTGATGCAGAATATGTGCAAACTCATGGTGCATAGTCTTGAAATACCAATAATTCAGTTCATCAATGTCTATATTGTCCAAATCAATGGCATTTACATTATAAAGTGTAATCTTAAGACCACCTTCTGCTGTACCCAATACAACTTCTCCTTTACTGTTATAAGCCGGTGAACCTATCAACTGTATTATTTTAGGGCAATAAGTACGAATAAAATGTGGTCCTGCCAGTTCTTCGTAAGCATCAAGCCACAAAAACTTCACCATCTTAGCCAGTGCTACTGATTTATCATAATCGGCAGGGACAAGATTATACCCCATATCCGTTTCTTTATCTTCCAGATGATACTTGAAATTGATATTGAAAGGTCCGGCATAGTTATTGAGCAACCATGAATCAAACTCATTCTGAACTCCGGTATCTTCCGTATCAAAGATACTGTTCGAATTCAAGTCATCTTCACTACACGCTCCTAACATAAGAGCAGTGAGTAACATAAATATCCATTTTATTTTTTTCATATTCGTTTCGTTTATAAAAGTCATTTATTACGTGGATTCGCTTCAAGTCCTGCACTTATCACATCAGCCGGTAATTGGAAGGCACGACGTGGATCATCAGCTTTCAAAACATCATTTACCTGTCCTTCGCGATTATGCGAAATTTCTATGCGATAACGCTTGATATCCTGCCAACGTAGTCCTTCATGTATAGTCTCGATACGACGTAAATGCAAAATACATTGTATCATTTCTTTCTGATCACCTTCAGCCAGCGTAAAGCCGATAGGATTTATCTCCTTCTTAATGGTACGTTCGCTATTGTCAAGTGGCATACACTTGATGGCCTTATAGAAATTCACGATTTCTTCCGTAGTCACTTGTAAAGGAGCATCACCGGGAGCCGGTTGATTAGGATCGGCAAACATACGAGTATGTGTAGAAAGCCATGAATTGATATCCGCAGTAGCCTCATTAAGCATTCCCTTCAGCGCATAAGCCTCAGCGCGGCAAAGCAAAGTTTCATCTGCGCTGAATGCTAAAATAACATTCTTACGATAACCAATTCCATTTACCTTATCAGTATAGAAGAAATAGCCACCCACTTTACCTACCGCAAATTTTTGGTCCATACCCCACACATTTTTAAAGGGTAACAACTGATAATGGTTTCCCCACATACCTATAGCTCGACCGGTTTCCGTCATGCAAAGATCTTTAGAATGACCATATCGAGTACCTATATCATAAGGTCCTCCCCAATATCCCCAAGAAGAGGTCACCGGAAGAAGTAACAAATTAGCAGGATCACTGGCATTGATATAAGCATCCACACGGTTATCCCAGTTAGGAGTACCGCTTTCTATCACAATACTATACCAGTTTTTCAACATTTTTTGCGGAACTGTACCCAATACTACATTGGCATATTTTATCACATTATCCAGATTTTTGTAGTACAGATTAAAACGTGCAGCAAATGAATAAGCAGCCTTTTTATTAAAATGATATTTAGGAACCTTATAAATTCCATCATTTACCAATGGAAGTGCCTCTTCTATATCTTTATTTATTTTGGCATAGAGCTCTTTCATATTACCCCTCTGATAGGCAGGAGCTACTTCTGTCTCAGGTTTATCAGAATAAGGTATTCCCAGATCCTGTTCGGCTGTTTCAGGATTATAAGGTAGGCAAAAAAGATTTGCTAACGCAAAATGTCCGTAAGCGCGACACATCAAAGCTTCACCGCGTTGTGCTTGCAAACTGGCCGGATTTCCCATCTCTTCAATTGCAGCCAAAGCCTGATTGGCAGATGCAATAGCATTATAACATGCATCCCAATAACTTTTGGGAGAATCATTACCGGTACTTGTAATATTTTTCCATAAATAGGCCTCTTCCTGTGCCTTATCTTCTATAGAATATCTGGAACCGTTATCCACGGCATTATCCGATGCCATTTCCGCCAACACCACATCCGTATTACCCGGATAGGCAGACACCAACAAACTGGTAATTTTACTTTCAGTGTTCACTTCGGCCCGATTGTCAGGCATCGTATCCAGAAAATCGGCACACGAAGCCAATGTTATAGCAGAGCCAATCAATATATATAGTAAACTGTTCTTTTTCATATCCTTCATATATTATTGTATTTTAAATGCCTAATCTTACAGTAAGTGTAAATTGTCTGGGGACAGGAGCAGCCACACCGCCGGTATTATAAAATTCCGGATCCTGACCGTTCAACTTATCATCAGCATAAATCAGGAAAAGATTTGTAGCCTGCAATTTCAGTGAAAGATCACTCACTTTCAGAGGTTTCAACCAATTTTTCGGGAAATCGTATGATAATGAGATTTCCTTCATACGGATAAAATCACCTTTTGCTACACGAGCGGTAGAATAATTGTAAGCATTATAGGCATAACGCAGATAATTATCATTGTTATTCATGCGTTTATCGGCAATGACCGGAATATTCGTAGTATTTTCATCACCGGCAACGGTCCAACGATTTTTAAATTCCTTGGGCATTGCATCAAGATCGGAATAGCGATTACTAAACACAGGATCCAGACGGATAACATTACCAAACGAATAAGTCATAAATACATTCAGTTTAAAATTCTTATAACTGAATACATTACCGAAACTACCGGTAATTGTAGGGTCTGTCGGTCCTTCATAAACCAAGTGCCCCTTATTGTCACGTTCTTGGAAGTCAATATCACTTACGGTCAGTTCACCTTTTTCGTTAATAAAAGTAGGTAATCCTTCTTCATTCAACCCTTGAAAATCCATAGAGAAAAGTGAGCGTACCGGATATCCCGCCATAGTAAAACCAGTACCGGTAATCATATCGATAACACGTGCTGTAGATTCAAGATCAGTCACCTCATTCTTAGTTTTCGAGAAAATGAAGTCTGTATTCCACTTAAAATCTTTCGTTACGATATTACGGGTAGAAAGAGTCAATTCTACACCATGTGACTTCATACTAGCTACATTGGCATACTTCATGATCTGTCCACCTACTCCCATAGTATTAATAACACCTATCAAATCGTAATTATTACGTTTATACCAGTCAGCAGAAAGATTGATACGGTTATTCAAAAATCCTATTTCAGCACCAATATTCAATTCGTGTTTCTTTTCGTAAGTAAGTTCGCTATTCTCAAGATCATATATTTGCAACCCGGACTCATTAACACTAGTAAAAGGACGCCAAGGATTATAACTTTGAATTACAACTCTGGAATTAGTTACACTGGCAGGTCCCCGGTCAGCAGTTAGTGAATAAGAAGCCTTTAAAGTCAAATTAGACAATGCCGGGGTAAGGCTTTCAAAGAACTTTTCTTCGTGCATGTTCCATGCTGCAGACACGTTCCATGTAGGAAGCCAACGTGCGGAACGGCTCTTTCCTAACTTATTGGTTCCTTCGTAACGTACTGTACCATTCAACGTATACCTCCCTTGATATGAGTAAGTAGCAGTACCGAAAAATGACGCTGAACGGGTACGAGTCTCATCTACCGTATAATACTGTGAGTTTTCCTCATTACCTTGCTTGAAATACAAATAATCATAGGCAGGAAGCATACCCATCTCATACTGCATACCTACACCGTTGAACCAAGTTTTTTTACGGTCTACGGCATTGATTTCCATACCTCCGAAGAAATTGAAGATATGATCATCATTAAACACATCGTTATAGCTAGCTGTCGCACGGAAATCATAACTATTCATAGAATACTTTGTTTCACGGTAGAACCCCCCGACCGGCAATACACTTACAGGTAGAGAGTTTACATTATCCGGGTCTGTATATAACCACGGGTTAGCATCTCTCATAGTCGCATCATCCATAGCACGGAATGCCCAGGCTTGATTGGAATAATCTTTGATTTCATGACTTTGTGTAGTAGTTGAATATTTATAAGCACCCAATGCTGCAAGTTCCAATTTTCTAAAAGGTTTCCACTTTAATTCACCCTGAAATTTCAAGTCCACTACATCCAAACTCATATTGTTATTCTCCAACTCATTAAGAATATTGAAAGGAGCATAATTACGAACATAATATTCATTGGCATCTAACGCACGCGATGTATTCAGAGCATAAGAGTAAGGATTAATATCAAAATCACGTCTCACTTCACCAGAAACCACATCCAAACTTTGGCTTAAAGTACCAGGAGCCTTTTGCTTACGATATGAACCGTTACCAATCAAATTCAAAGACAAATGTCTGGAGATATTATATAATGCATTGATATTTGCAGTATAACGACTTACTTCACTTTGTTTATACCAGCCCGGATCGTTCATCACACTTAATGAAGTGTAATAAGAAGCCTTATCCGTACCGGAAGACATGCTTATAGCATGATTTTGAGAAACAGAATTATTAAACAATACATCAAACCAATCAGTATTTCTATATTCAGCAGCCTGTAGGTAGGCGTTACGTGCAGCAACCGTATTCGCCAAAGCATATTTTCCAGTTATGGGATCATATGTGTTGAGTAAGTGATACATTTTACCATATACACCACTATCTGATGCACGATAAGTTTCCGCCAAATTTAAATATCCTCCTCTTTCCATTTCGCGATAGACACTCATCTGTTCCTGCGAATTCATAATGTTGTAATTGCGATAGCTAGGTTTCATACGGAGAGAAAATTCACCCGTATAGCTTATTTTATTACTACCTGCCTTACCCTTTTTAGTAGTAACTACAATCACACCCGCCATAGCACGTGCACCATAAATAGATGTAGCAGAACCGTCCTTCAAAATTTGAAAGCTTTCGATATCATCAGCATTTAAACCGGCAATGGCAGAAGAAATTAATGTTTCAGCATCACCTGAAGACAGTGCATCGGCATCTACTTCAGTAACATCTTCCATAATAACTCCGTCTACAACCCACAACGGTTTAGAACTACCATATATAGAAGTAGCACCACGTACACGGATTTTGGGAGCTGTACCAAATGTTCCGGACACATTCTGCACGGATACACCGGCTGCACGACCTTCCAATGCACGACTGATTTCAGCGATACCGTCCAGCTTTACATTATCAGCAGCCAATTTGGTAGCAGCTCCGGTGAACAATCTCTTGTCCATCTTTTGCATACCAGTGACAACAACCTCATCAAGTACTTCACTATCAGCCTTTAAAGTAACTTTCACATGAGGTTTTATTGCCACTTCCAGTGTCTGCATACCAACATACGAAACACGCAAAGTCTTCGCAGAACTTGGTACGTTCAGTAATGTAAAATCACCATCTACACCGGTAATTGCACCAATTTGTGTACCTTTTACCAATACAGAGGCTCCAATAACTGGCTGCCCATCTTCTTCAGAAATCACAACACCCGTGATTGTCTGAGTTTGGGCAGTTACTAGGCCTATTCCAACAAAAAGACAGGCCAATAACAGCATTAATTTTCTTTTCATAAATTCTCTCTTAAAGTTTAACTTTACATTAATTGTTTCTTTACTCTAACAAAATGCAAATATATTAATAAAACTGAAACGGACAATTGTTTTAATAAAAAAACCTTGTAATTCTATCAAATCGTTAATAAAAGCCCGCTTTTTATGCTGAATAACAGTTTTTGCATATTTAAAAAGCTTAAAAAAAGACATGTTTGGTATCACTGTGTTTTTATATTTATAGCAGTTTCTTTGCTTGAATACACACATTTTAAAACAAAATGGTTAAAAAAAAGCCTCATCTTCATGTTTTACACCCTTTTTCATTAGACAAATTGTGTATTTCTACACACAAAATCCACTTAAGAAAATGAAATGTAAAGTCACTTTTGACAGATATTAATTCTTATTCAAACCTCATTTTGCACAGAATATCGTCTTATTTGTTTATAGTATTAATTAAAATAAATAGAAATGGGTAAAATTATTTACAATTTAGTGTACAATCGCAAGAAGTGCCTTAATAAAAAAGGAATGGCATTGGTGCAAGTAGAGGCTTATTTGGATAGAAAGAAAAAGTATTTTTCAACTAAGGTTTATTTAAAACCAGAACAATGGGATACCAAAAAATTGGTTGTAAAAAACCATCCCAATGCAGATGTACTTAACCGACTGATATATGAATATGTAGCGATGATCGAAAAAAAGGAACTAGAACTATGGCAACAGGGTAAACGTATATCTTTAGAGTTATTGAAGGACACATTAGCTGCACGAGAAAATAACACTTCATTTATCCCCTTTTTCAAGCAAGAAGTAATGAATTCTTCTCTGAAAGAAAGCACCAGGCGTAATCATCTTTCTACTCTAATGTTACTGCAAGAATTCAAAAGAGACGTTATATTCTCTGACTTAACTTTTGAGTTTATATCGTCATTTGAGCATTTTCTACAGTCAAAAGGTTATCATATCAATACCATTGCGAAACACATGAAACATCTGAAACGCCATATAAATGTCGCTATTAATAAAGAGTATATAGAAATACAGAAATATGCTTTTCGAAAATATAAAATTAAAACCGTAGAGAATAAACATACGCACTTGACCCCTGAAGAACTGGAAAGACTGGAAAAATTACGTTTGACAGGAAGATGTATGAAATATCAAAAAACTTTAGATGCGTTTTTATTTTGTTGTTATGCAGGCATGCGATATTCTGATTTCATAAATCTATCACCTGATAGTATAGTAGATATTCATCAAGAAACTTGGTTACTATATAAATCTATAAAAACGGGGACAGAAGTACGACTTCCTCTCTATCTCCTCTTTGGTGGTAAAGGACTTGTGATACTTGATAAATACCGAGATAATATTCAAGAATTTTTCCACTTAAGAGATAATTCAAACGTAAATAAAGATTTAATCATTATATCCAGATTAGCCGGATTATCAAAAAAAATATCATTTCATACTGCGCGCCATACTAATGCGACTTTACTCATATATAATGGGGTAAATATAACTACAGTACAAAAGTTACTCGGACATAAAAGCGTGAAGACCACACAAGTATACACTAATATTATGGATATGACTATTGTTCATGATTTAGAGAAAAATCATTCATTATTGTCATCACATAAAAAGATGTAGTTATCCTTCTCTATTAGTATGGTCCTAACAATTAAAGGGTGTAGCCATATAATTATTAGGGTTATACCCTTTTTCTGTTTTTACATGTCTACATTTTTCATTATTAAAATCAAAGTTTTCATAGTATGAAAAAATCGTAAAGCTAAGTTCTGCGAAAACATTGCAGATTTCTTATATTGGTATGCAGACACAAGAAGTGGCTATCAGACCACATGTAAAAGTAACAATGTACTCTGATAATAAGCTACTTGATGAAGTTATGATCGTTGCTTATGGTGGAGCGACAAAACGTTCATTTACAGGTTCGGCAACAGAAATTAAAGGTGAAAAGATTTCATTAAAAAATCCAACAGAACTTTCTAAAGCTCTTAGTGGTGAGGTTGCCGGTGTTCAAGTTATGTCTACTTCTGGTCAACCAGGAACTAATGCTAGTATTCGTATTCGCGGTTTAGGGTCTGCATATTCAAGCCGTGCACCACTATATGTTGTAGACGGTATTCCTTTTGAAGCAGATTTGAGTGGTATCGACCCAAGTGATATTGCTTCTATGACAGTTTTGAAAGATGCAACTGCTACAGCTCTTTATGGTTCACGAGCTGCCAATGGTGTAGTATTGATTACGACTAAAAAAGGAGAAGTTGGTAAAACTCATGTTGAAGTAGAAGTTAAATATGGTGCCAATATGCGCTTGATACCACAGTATGACGTGATTGAAAGTCCTGAACGGTATACGGAGCTCACATGGGAAAGCCTGAAAAACTATGCTGTCAATGCAGGAGGAATGGATGCCAATCAATCTGCCGCATGGGCATCTAGTAATCTTTTCCAAGCAAAATATGGTATTGCCCCTATTTATAATATGTGGAACGCCAATGGTGCCGATTTAATTGATCCAAGTACCGGTCGATTTAATAGTGGAATTATGCGTAAATATACTCCAGAGAAGTGGGAAGATTATATTTTCCGTACAGGACAAAAATTAGATGCAAACGTAAAAATATCAGGTGGTAATGAAAAAATGACTCATTATACAGCTTTCAGTTATCTGAAAGATGAGGGCTACTATATTTCTTCAGATTACCAGCGTTTTAATGTACGTAATAATATGAGTAACCAAATTACTCCATGGTTAAAGGCTACTACATCAATGGCATATGCATATATGGAAACTAACAAGCCAGGACAATCTGACAGTAATATGAATAATGGTTTTCAATTTATAAACGGTATGCCATCGCTATTCCCCGTTTTTGAACGTGATGCAGATGGAAATATTGTACAAGATACAAATATCGGAGGAAATAAGTATGACTATGGTATGAATTCAGGATACCAACGTCCTTTTGGGGCTGGTATCAATCCTGCAGGAGCATTGCTATTGGATAAAGACGAAATCGTTTCTCATCAATTTAATGGTAATGGATCTTTTGAAGCTAAATTCCTGAAATACTTTAAGCTGACTGCCAATGTTGGTTTACAGTACTTAGGTTCAGCAGAAAATGAACTTACTAATCCATATTATGGGGATAGTGCCGGTAAAGGACAAATTGTAAAATATCAGACTAATTATTTAAATTTCACAGCCAACCAAATTCTTTCTTGGGGACAAAGTTTTGATAAACATAATTTTGATGCTTTTGTTGCTCATGAATCAACAAGTAGTAAGACCTCTGTAGCTTATGGTGGTAAATCTAAAATCGTTAGACCAGACAACACTGAGTGGAGTAACGGTGTAATTATGGATTATCTGGAATCATATACTTATGGTTATTCCATCGAAAGTTATTTTGGTCAATTACGTTATGATTATGATAATAAATATTTTCTCCATGGAACCCTTCGTGCAGATGGTAGCTCACGTTTTGCGAAAGGAAATAAATGGGGAGTATTCGGTTCTGTAGGTGCCGCTTGGGCTATAACTAATGAAGATTTCATGAAAGATATCTCATGGCTGAAAAATTTGAAATACAAATTAAGTTGGGGTGTGTTAGGTAATCAAGACTTTATAACTTCTCCGGTTGTAGCAGGTTACTATCCTTATGAAGATCTTTATACTATTAATAACTTGAATGATGAATATACATTTAGTTTTAAGTTTAAAGGCAATCCTAATTTGACATGGGAGAGAAGTAGTACTATTAATACAGGTATTGAGTTCAACATTGCTGATGTATTGGAAGGTGAAGTAGAATATTTCTACAAAAAAACAACTGATATGTTGTTTATGAAGCAAGTTGCTCCTTCTTTAGGCTATGCGTCATATCCTGTAAATGATGGAGCATTAGTAAATAAAGGAGTTGAATTCTCACTGACAGCCCACTTGTTAAACAAGAATGATTATAAGTTTGATTTCCGCGTAAATGGAGGTTACTATAAGAATGAAATGACTCAAATGCCTATTGATGAGACCACAGGTAAAGAAAAGCCTATTGAAATCAGTACTTATTATGGTTGGGCCAAAGGTCATTCTTTATATGATTTCTATATTCGTGAATATGCCGGTGTTGATCCGGAGACAGGATTTGCATTATATAATCAATACTACAACGTAAAACCGAATGGTGATAGAGATTTGATTACTGATATGGAAACTTATAAGTCTAAAAATGAAATTAATAAACTTGAAGTTGAACAGACAAGTGATTGGAGTCAAGCTACTAAAAAATTTGTTAATAAGTCTGGTATTCCGGCATTACAAGGAGGTTTTGGATTTGATTTATATGCAAAAGGCATCACCTTTAATGCAACATTTTCTTATGGTATAGGGGGATATGGTTATGATTATAATTATGCGGCAATGATGCATAGTGGTACTGCCGGATCGTATAATTGGCACAAAGATATCGAAAGTCGTTGGCAGAAACCAGGTGATATCACCAATGTTCCAAGCTTAGCAAATGATTATGGTGGAGGTGCCGATGATACGAATTATGCCAATGCTAGCTCTACACGCTTCTTGACGAGTCGTTCATTCTTAAACCTTGCAAATGTAAGAATAGGTTATTCACTACCTAAGAATATTGTATCAAAACTGCACCTTTCTGAACTTAGTTTCTTTGTTTCAGGTGATAACTTGTTATATCTATCTGCACGTAAGGGATATGTCTCAATGGCATCTTCTGGAAATAGTGACAATGTGAATGACGATAATAAAAATGACTCCGGTGAATCGGGAAGAAGCCAATATGCTCCGTTAAGTACAATTATGGGAGGTATTAAAATTCAATTCTAACAATAAAAATAAGAGTTATGAAATTCAATATAAAAAATTATATTCCAGTTACGGCATTAAGTTTAATGCTCCTATTGGGTAGTTGTAGCGATTCTTTCTTGGAAAAGAAACCGTCGGATTATATTACCTCGGAAGATTTGCAAGAAGTAGCAAAATGGAATCCTAATATCCTAATGGGACAAGCTTTAGGCACTTATTCTACAACTTTTGCCATGAACTCCGGTGGTACTGGAGGACATGATGACTTTGGTCAGAAATCTGTAGATATCGCTACTGACTTAATGAGTGGTGATATGGTTATTATGCAACAGGGTTACGGTTGGTTTGAGGCTGCAGGTGCACTGACCTGTACAACAGCTACAGCAACCTCATATTCTTATCAATTTTGGAGATATTATTATAAATTAATTAAAGCGACTAACGAGATATTGGATGCTGCCGGAGGTGATGATATAATTCCGGAAGGTGACGAAAGTAAAATATACTATGGTCAAGCTAAAGCTTTAAGGGCTCATTCTTATTTCAATTTAGTAAATCTGTATGCAAAACCATATACTGAAGATAAAACAGCTTTGGCGATACCTGTCTATCGCACTCAGTTGACCTCAGAAGCTGTAAAAAAATCATCGGTAGAAGATGTATATGCTTTGATTGTTAAAGATTTGACAGACGCTATTCCTCTATTAGAGGGCTTTGAACGCCCTTCTGGTGCGAAAGATCAAATCAACCAAGATGTAGCCAAAGGTATGTTGGCATACGTTTATTTAACTATGGGAGACTACAAAAATGCTGCTAAACTGTCCCAAGAGGTTATTGATTCTCATGAATATACTTTAATGGACAAAACAGAAATCATTAAATCAGGATTCGCTTCAATTAATATTTCTGGATGGATGTGGGGAATTGATTTGACTACAAGTAATTCTCCGGCACTTCCAACTTTCTGGGGACACATGGATTTGTTCACCTATAGCTATGCTTATGCAGGTGGAGAGAAATTAGTGGATACAGCATTGTACAATTCAATACCTGCGTCCGATGTACGTAAGAAGTGGTTTACTGAGTATAGTTCAGAAGGTGAACAGTATGAATTGACAAACTGGTGGAAATTCTATGACTCTAAGCGCATTATGGGTAATCGTGAATGGTATAATGATGAAGTTTATATGCGTGTTGCTGAAATGTATCTCATAAATGCAGAAGCTAATGCACGTGACAATGAACTACCTGCTGCTAGAACCTCTTTGAAAGCTTTACTGGATGAACGTGATGAGGTTGTAGCAGAAAAAGTAGCTTTGATGAATCAGACTGATTTGTTGGATATGATTTATTATAATTGGCGTCTTGAAATGTGGGGTGAAGGTCGTGGCTTAATGACAATGAAACGTTTCCAAAAGTCTATCACCCGTTGTGAGGAAGATGCAATGCTTCCAGGTAGAACTTACAGTTATGATGACAAACGTTTAATTTTTAATATTCCAGAAAGAGAAATTACTAATAATCCAAACTTGGCTGATTAAGATTTAACTCCTATAAAAATAAAAGAGACTGTATTTAAATACAGTCTCTTTTATTTTCTATGAATTTCAAATCGAACTAAAATTCTTTTATAGAACTTCTCAAAGATTATTAAAAAAATAGATACAGAAGAATAAATATGGTTATCAATATTTATTGAGCTTATCCATTTCTTTCTTTTTTCATTTTTATTATGAAAATATTCAACAAAGATGACATATAATAGACTCCTAGTATAATTATTAAAATTGGGTTTTAGAATAATTTATTTTATAACTATCTGTATTTCTGTATTATACCTTAGTATATAGTAGCTCAAAAGTAGAGCAAAAATACTTTAGCTTGTTCTGTAGTAACTTCTAGCAACTACTTCACAAAAAGCAGAACATATTTCTATTTTTGCAACATATTGTTTATCTGTGTATTATATATTTTGTAGTTCTGCGAAGACTTTGCAGATTTCTTATATTGGTATGCAGACACAAGAGGTAGCGATAAAGCCAAATCTAAGAATTAGTTTAAAATCTGATTCTGAAATGCTTGACGAGGTTATGGTAGTAGCATATGGTACAGCAAAAAAATCAGCATTTACAGGATCTGCTTCGACTGTTAAGTCTGAAAAAATTGCAGCAATACAGACCTCAAACGTAACGGATGCCTTAGCTGGACAAGTAGCAGGTGTACAAGTAACTAAGAGTAACGGTCAGCCGGGGTCAGGCTCTTCTGTTCGTATCCGTGGTATTGGATCTTTTTCAGCAAGTAATACTCCATTATATGTAGTAGACGGTATCCCTTATGATGGTGATATAGCAGCTATTAATACGCAAGATATTGAATCGATGACCGTATTAAAAGATGCTGCAGCCAATGCGCTGTATGGTGCACGTGGTGCTAATGGAGTAATTATTATCACTACTAAAAGAGGAAATACAAATGAGGCTCGTATCACAGTAGACGCAAAATGGGGTACTAATCGTCGTGCGGTACCTCAATATGATATTATTAAGAGTCCTGCAACTTACTACGAAACAGTTTATCGTGGATTGTATGCCAGTGCTTACGACAAAGCGATTAAAGGCGGTTCTGCTCCCGAACAAGCTGCTATTACCGCTCATGCTTCCGCTAACGCTAATATTTTCACAGGAGAAGGTGGCGCCGGATATCAGGTTTATACAGTACCTGCAGGACAAAACTTTATCGGACGGAACGGACGTGTAAACCCCAATGCTACTTTAGGTTATAGTGATGGTGAATATTATTATACTCCTGATAACTGGGCAGACGAATTGTTGGATGACAGTAACCTGCGTCAAGAATATAATCTAACGATGAGTGGAGGTAAAGAAGGACTGACTTATTATGCATCATTAGGTTATTTGGATGATAGCGGTATTATTCCCGGTTCTGCTTTCACTCGTTATTCTGCACGTTTAAAGACGGACTATCAAATGAAAAAATGGTTGAAGATAGGTATGAATGCTTCTTTCACACACTATGATTCTTTGTCACCGGATGAGCAGGAAGGTAGTTCTTCCGGTAATATGTTCTATGTAGCCGATTTAATTGCTCCTATTTATCCTTTGTATATGCGTGACGCCGAAGGTAATATAATGAAAGATAACTATGGACGTACTCGCTATGACTACGGTGATAGTAAGACTTCGACCAACTTCGACCGTGAATTTATGTCACAAAGTAACCCCGGGTCTGCCTTGCAATTAGATAAAACCAATTTTGCGGCAAATATATTTAATGGTCAGTTCTATGGAGAGGTTGAATTTGTGGAAGGATTAAAAGGGAAAGCCTCTTTATCATATTTTGTTGATGATACACGTGGAAATGTTTTAGTCAATCCTTTTTATGGACAATATGCAGAACTGGGTGGCGTTATAAGTGTAAGTCATTCACGTACAACGGCCATTAACTCTCAATATTTGTTGACTTACAAAAAAAGTTTTGCGCATGATCATAATTTGGATGTACTTGCCGGTTATGAATTCTATAAATTGAAAGCTCAGTCTTTAGGTGGTAGCAAGCAGAATATGTATAACCCGTTTATTCCGGAAATAAACAATGCGATTAACAATCCGAGTGTAAGTTCTTCTTCCGGTACATATGCTACAATCGGTTATCTGGCTCGCGTACAATATGACTATCAAGAGAAGTATTTTGGTAGTGCTTCTTTCCGTCGCGATGCTTCTTCCCGTTTCCACAAAGACAATCGTTGGGGTAACTTCTGGTCTGTTGGCGCCAGCTGGGTAATTAACAAAGAAGAGTTCATGCAAGATTTAACTTGGATTGACTTGCTGAAAGTGAAAGCCAGTTACGGTGTGCAAGGTAATGATAGAATTCTGAATGACTATGCTTATGTAGACCAGTTCAGCTTGTCTAATGATAATGATAACCAATCCCTTGTCTTGGGTTATAAAGCCAATAAGGATCTGACATGGGAAAGCTCACACAATTTCAACGTTGGTGTTGATTTCGAATTGTTTGACCGTCGATTGAATGGTACGATTGAATATTTCAATCGTCAGACCAAAGACATGTTATACTACAAACCCACTCCTTCCTCAATGGGATACTCCAGTGTTCCTATGAATGTTGGTTCGGTACGTAACAATGGTGTGGAAATAGACGTAAATGGTATTATAATCGAAGGGAAGGATTTCAGTTGGAGTGCCAATGCAAATGCTACTTTCTTAAAAAATAAGATATTAAAGTTACACCCCGATTTGAACGGTGAGTGGATTAGCGGTGCTTACATCTATCGTGAAGGTGATCCAATGTACCAATTCTATATGCGCAAATATGCCGGGGTAAACGAAACAGGAGATGCAATCTGGTATAAAGACGTAAAAGATGAAGCCGGAAATGTAATTGACGTTACTACGACTACCGACTGGAGTAGTGCAACTCGTTATGCGCTGGGAGGTAATATTATGCCAAAAGTTTATGGTGGATTTGGTTCTCAATTCAAATATAAAGGAATAGATTTGGCCGTTACTTTCTCTTATCAGCTGGGTGGACACTTGTACGACAGCAGATATGCCACTTTGATGCATAATGGAACAGAAGGTGTAGGTCAAAACTGGCATCGTGATATTTTAAATGCATGGACTCCGGAACATACAAATACCGACATTCCTCGTTTGGTCTATACGGCACAAGGGTCTATGGCAACTTCCACTTCCGACCGTTTCATCACAAGTTCCAATTATTTGAGCTTGCAAAACATAACATTGGGATATACATTACCCAAATCATGGACTCGTAAGTTACTGATGGAATCTGTACGTATATATGGAGTTGCAGATAATCTGGCTTTGTGGGCAAAACGTAAAGGACTTGACCCGCGTATGGGATTACAGACTACCTCTGACTATACTTATTCTTTAATCCGCTCTATTTCAGGCGGTGTAACTGTTACTTTTTAATTAACCCCTAATATACTATCAAGATTATGAAATATATTAAGATAATATCTTTGGTATTTGGAACTCTTCTCGCTAGTTCTTGTATCGATGAACTGGATACATATCCGGAAGGTGGTACCATTACCCAAGATCAAAAAGACGAAATTGGTGAAAAGGATCCGAGTAAATTGGATGCCGACTTACAAGGAATGTATAGTGGGCTTACTTCTGTTTGGAATACATTCGGTCGCGATGCAAACAGGCATTATGACTTTTCGTATCCTGCCATTGTGCTGATGTTGGAAAACAGTGGTGCGGATATGGTAAGTAAAGTTACTGGATACAATTGGTTCAGCGATGATGTCCAATATACTAATCGTGTCTATACCAGTGACCAGACTGTAATGATTTGGAAACGCTATTATCAAGTTATTATGGCGGCCAATGCTGTCATTACAAGTGTCGATCCTGAGACAGAAGACGAATCTTCGCTTTTCTATTTGGGACAAGCAAAAGCAATGCGTGCTTTCTGCTATTTCCAGTTGGCTCAAACATTCCAATTTACTTATGCCGATAATAAGGAAAAACCTTGTGTACCTATTATTACAGAAACAAGTGAAGGAAATAATCATCCACGTCAGACCGTAGAAAAGGTTTATGGACAAATCATGGATGATTTGAATGACGCAGTGACTATGTTGGAAAATGCAAAGAAAGCGGATATAAAGCGTGTAGATAAAGCACATATCGATTATAATGTGGCTTGTGGTATCCGTGCTCGGGTTGAGCTGCTAATGGGTGAATATCAAGCGGCATATAATGATGCTAAAGCGGCTTTGTCAGGATATACTCCTTATTCTTTGAAGGATGTTTCTGTTCCTGCTTTCAACGATGCAAGCAGTAAGTCTTGGATTTGGGGATTGATTTATACAACGGAAAGTAGTGCAGTGAAGACCGGTATCGTAAACTGGCCGTCGCATATGTGCTCAATGAGTAAAAATAGCTATACAAGCCAGGGAGTTCACCGCATGATTAACTCTAATTTGTGGGCTGAAATACCAGAAAGTGATGTACGTAGAGGTTGGTGGGTAGATGAAGAATTATCTTCCCCATTAAGTGATGATTTATACGTAGACGGAAAAACAGTTGCCAAGGCATATAAGTTTACTCCCTACGCAAATGTAAAATTCGGTGCATATAAGAATGATCCAAGCAGTGCGGACAATGCCCAAGACTTCCCGATGATGCGTGCCGAAGAAATGTACCTGATTATGGCCGAAGCACAGGCAATGGGAGGTGACCCGATCGGTGCGGCCGAGGCTTTGACTACTTTTGTAAATACATATAGGGACGAAGACTATACTTGTAATGCAAAAACAGCTGAAGAGGTACGGGATGCCGTTTGGTGGCAGCGCCGCGTTGAATTATGGGGTGAAGGTTTTGCCCTGTATGATATATTGCGTTTCAACAAAGGTATAGACCGCCGAAACAGTAATTTTGAATCGCCCGTTCAATATAATATTTTGCCGGGAGATCCGAACTTGATTTTCCGTATCCCGCAAAGTGAAATTGAGTCAAATATGGGTATCGGTGAAGAAGACAACAATCCATCTGCTGAATTGCCCACTGCATAATTAAACGATATACTAATTGCATAAAGAAACAATATATGAAAAAAATAAATAGATTCATCTTTGGATTAATAAGCGCATGTGTTGTGGCATTAGGCGCTTGTACGGACGATGTTCCATCTGATGATTTTGGACAAAGTCCTGCTGTGACGGGTGAGGGTGTGTACTTCCCGAAGACAATAAAGACCAGTTGTATACTTACCAGCGAAGACATAGAGGCTGATGAGGCCAGTGGTACATTTACAATTCCAGTACAACGTACAACGGATGGTGCGGCAGTTACCACAGAACTAAAAGTTAAAATGGACGATGCTGTAGCTGCAGTTTTGTCTTTTCCTACTTCCGTTACGTTTGAGGAAGGTAAAATAGATGCCACAATAAGCGTGACTTATACAAATGCAGTGCGTGGTACTAAATATCCGTTTACACTTTCGTTTACTGATGGAACCGAATACGCTAATTCCACGCAAACATTTGTGGCAGAATATCCTTTCCCGGAAATATGGGAAAAAGTAACAGATGATGCCGTTTTCATAGATCAGATGTTTTCCATGTTTGGTGCATCTGACTATGTAAAGGAAGAAGTGGTGGTTGAGAAATTGAAAGATAAACTTAAATACCGTTTTGCTCCTTACGATAATGAATATATGGATGATTTGTTTGGGAAACCTGAGTTTTTCTCTGCGGATGAAAAATACTACATCGTCTTGGATGGAGAAAGGTATAAGCCGGAACTTGAGGAAGGTGAGGAACTGACTGTTGAAAAGGCGTATTGGTTTATCCCTACAACAAGATTAGGATTCAAAATGACAAATGGTGTGGGTATATCCCATGATTTGGAATGGCTGACCTTTGGTTCCATGGCTTATAACACAAGTGACAAGGTAGAAGAGAGTCCATTGGGCTCTTACAACAAGAAAAAAGAAATGTTTGAATTTGGTACTTGCTTCCATAATATTAATACTTATGGTCTTGTTTCGGTTGATGGTTTCCAATTATGGCTTAACAAGTCCAAGATGGAAGTTGTGTACGATCGTGACTATGCTCCTTGGACTCTTGTTGAAGGTGCTACCGGTATTTTTGAATCAGAGCTTCTGAAAGACAAATTTGTTGTAGACTTAGAAGAAGGGACTTCGGGCGAAGGCGAAGATCCGATTTTCCACATAAAATCTTTATATGCCAAAGACGTTAATATCGTATTCTTCCACAATAAGACTACAAACGCGGTTCGTGTTCCCAAAAAGCAGAAAACAGGATTGACTTCCTATGGTAATGATATATACATGGATGCCAAGAAAGCTTCTTATGATGAAAAAAATAAGATTTACACATTTGAAATCGAATTCTATTTGGTAGATAAAGAAACTGGAAAGAAGAGTGCTGTTTTGGCTACTACGGTTGAAAAGTTCAAAGTAGGTAGCGTTCCCAAGATAGACGACTATGCAGGTGACTGGACTTTCACTCAGAAAGAGAAAAACAGTGCCGGAGAAATAAATGAAGTAAGATATGATATCACTATTTCCAAGGTTGATGATGAGAATTTGGTTGTGAAAGGGCTGACTGGCATTTCCGGTTATGATGATGCCGTTTCTTTGTCTTTTATAAAGTCTAATGGAACATTACAGTGGAACTCCCCTGAAACAATGCCGGATTATGGACCTTATCAAGTGGAGGGTATGTTTGTTGGTACCGAATATTACCTCCCCGATCATGTCATGATTGGAGGTTTTGATGATAATGGTAATATAGCTTTCACTGATGCCAAGGATAATCAATATCCTGTTGTAAGTTATAATTTTATAGCTATGCAAGATGGTCAACCGATAGCTTATCTACAGGAAATCACCAATTTTGTTTGGAAAAGAAGTGAAAGTGCAACTATTACTCCTGCCGCCACATTCCGTACTTATCAAAAGGACTTGCGTATGAAAGCCAATTCGATTACAAAAGATGGTTTCATCAGCACCATACAGGTAAAGCCCGTTCAGTCTGTCAAAGTTCCATTGAGATTGGTGGAAGAATGATAATACTGGAATTGCGGAAATAAAGTGATTGTTGAAAGAGGTGGATGTTTTTGAAAAAAGATATGCCACCTCTTTTATCTTATTGAGCTGGCTTTTTTCTGTTTCACAAAAAATTGATTAACTACATCTTTAAATTTATGACTATGAAACTAAGATCTATTTTTTGTCTGTTGGCATGCTTTTCGTTTCTTGGTTGCGAAAAAGATTCCACTCCTGCCATAGAATTCTCTCAGACAGATTTTCATGATGTTCCTTATGAAGAAACTGCAATAAGCCTTGAACTGCGTACAGACTTGGAATGGACTGCTACAAGCATGGTGAGCTGGTGTACCGTTTCGCAAAATAAAGGTTCGGGTAGCACAGCGCTGAATATTAAGGTAGAAGGGAATATATACGAAGAACGTTCTGGCATAATAAACATTTGGACTCCCAATGGAATTACCAAAATCAGTATTCATCAAAACGCAATGCCTGCAGGACAAGAGTATCACTATAAAATTCCTGTAGTATTCCATGTACTATATAATGACCCAAACGACAACAAACAGTACGTTCCCCAGACACGGTTGGCCGAAATTCTAAAAAAAGTCAATGCATACTATCGGGGGGAAACACTGTATCATGGTGGAAATGCGGGAGTGGATATGAATCTGGAATTTGTATTGGCTGACAAAGATGAGAAAGGCAATACGCTTTCCGCTCCCGGAGTGGAGTATGTGAAAATTGACAACATGCCGCTGGATTGCGAAAAATTCATGTCCGCTAAGAAAAACGTGGATCTGCTTTGGGATCCCAACAGGTATATCAATATCATGCTCTATAATTTTGATACAGTAGATGGAGGGAACAGTATTATATTGGGAATTTCCCATCTGCCGCTTTCCGTTTCGGGAAGCAATTATTTGGTGGGGCTACCCCAAACGCCCTACAGTTATCTGACCAAAGAAAATCTTTCTTATCCTAAATGTGTCTCCATCAACAGCCTGTATGTTTACGAAGAAACCGGGAATGACGGAAGATATAACTCTTGGGATGTCAATGTGACGTTGGCACATGAACTTGGACACCACTTGGGGTTACACCATGCTTTTGACGAGAACGATGATGCGAGCCTGACCGATAAATGTATAGATACAGACTATTGCAAAGACACTCCTTCCTATAACCGTATGGCATATCTGGCAAACCTGAGAGCCATGCTGCAAGAAGCCCAGCAAACCGGAAAAGAAATAAGTATGGCGGAAGCTACTACACGGGAGAACTGTAAAACAGGAGAGACATTCAAGTCATACAACCTGATGGATTATGAAATCTGTTACAGTGACCGTTTCACCAATGATCAGCGTAACCGTATTCGCCACGTACTTACATATAGTCCACTCACTCCGGGTCCCAAAAAGACCACAGCCGATACTCGAAACGTAATCAGTGGTCCTTTGGATTTACCCATGGTTATAGTGAAATAACAATTACTACAAATAATTAGTATCATGAATTTAGTAAAAATCAAATTATCTGTTCTTTTTACCGTATTGGTTATGACATTGCCAATGTACGGTCAAGGCTTGAAGGCATTCAAGCTGAAGAACGGTCTTACCGTCTATGTATGGGAAGACGACTCAAAGTCCGATGTGTTCGGTCTTGTAGGTGTACGTGCAGGGTCTATTAACGATCCGGAAGAATATACGGGACTTGCCCACTATCTGGAACACGTCATGTTTAAAGGTACCGATAAAATCGGTGCATTGGATTGGGAGAAAGAGGCGCCCATCTACAAGGAGATTATAGCCAAATACAACCAAATGGCCGATGAAGTGGATCCTGTGAAGAAGGAAGCAATCTCCAAAGAAATAAATGAACTCACCGTCAGTACCGGAAAAATCAGCCAGCCCGGAGAATATTCCAACCTGATGGAGAGCATGGGAGCAAAGGGTGTAAATGCCGGTACTTCTTATGATTGGACGTTCTATCACTGCTCTTTTCCCGCATATCAGATCAATAAATGGCTGGAGATATCATCCCAACGTTTCAATAATCCAGTATTTCGTTCTTTTCAGTCGGAATTGGAAGCTGTGTACGAAGAGTATAACCGTGCACAAGACAATCCGAGCCGTCGGCAGGAGCAGTTCATCATGGATAAGGCGTTTGAAGGACATCCTTATTCCCGTTCCGTCATCGGCTTGCCCGAACACCTGAAAAATCCCCGTTTGAGTAAACTGATTGAATTTTATGATACGTGGTATGTGCCCGGAAATATGGTTTTGGTATTGTCGGGAAACATCAAAGCCGAACAGGTAAGCAGGCGTATTGCAGCTACCTTCGGCCGCCTGCCGGTAAAAGCGATACCCGAACGCAAAACGTATCCTGAACAGAAAATCAAGGGACGTACACAGTATACTGCCAAAATAGGATATTATCCACAAGTGAGACTGGTTTTTGAGGGGGTACCTTCGGGTCACCCCGATGAAGATGCTATCGAGATCGCCATGTCCTTAATCAGTAATGGCAGTCAAACGGGCACATTGGACAAACTGATGATAGACGGTGAAATAACGGCTGCAGGTGCATACGGCCAGACTTTCCGTGAAAGAGGCCGTAATTTTGTGTATTGTGTCCCGCTTTATGACGAAAACCAACGTAGGTTTGAGTCGAACAAAAGTACTGAGAAGAAAGTATTGAAGGCCATTGAGCAAGTGGCCAACGGTGAATTTGAAGACTGGAAAGTAGACGCCATCAAGGCTGAACTTTGCCGTAGTTTTGACCTTGCCATGGAATCCAATCAACAAAAGGCGATTATATTGATGAGGGCTTTTATGGATGGTAAAAGTCCTGAAGAAGTATTGAACTATAAGGACAAAATTATGGCTGTAACCAATCAGGACGTAAAGCGGGTAGCTAAGAAGTACCTGTCAGAGAACTATCTTGCCATGTATATTGAAAAGGGAAAGGCTGATAAGGAAGATAAAATCAAGAAACCCGGTTATAAACCAGTTGAACCTCCTGTCGGAAAACAATCGTTGTATGCCACTCAATTCAAGAGTATGCCGATTGGTACGGTAGATGAAAAGTTCATTGACTTTGATGATGTAAAGGTGAAACAGTTAAATGAGCGTTCCAAGATGTATTATGTTCCCAACAAGGAGAATAATATTTTCCGTTTGGAATTGAGATATGGTGCCGGAACGCAACAATTCCCCAAATTGGCTATTGCCGCCGAACTGATGAACAATGCCGGTATTATGGGAAGTTACGAGCCTCAGCAATTGAAAGAGGAACTAAGCAAACTCAACGTGAGCTGTGATGTACATGCCAGTTCAAACTACCTGACCGTAACTATGGAGGGATTTGAGCAGACGTTGCCACAAGCCTGTCAACTCTTGTCGCGCCAAATATTGATGCCGAAACTTGACAACAAGCAGCTGAGTCGTTTGAAAGGTAGTCAACTCGGTAGTCGCCAACAAAGGAAAAGTAATACTTCCGTATTGGGAAATGCACTGAGCCATTATGTCTTCTATGGTGACAAGTCACCCTATATTGATGAGTTGACAGACAAAGAACTATATGAATTGCAGATCTCAGAACTCACGGGTGACATCAACCGTGCTTCCAATTATGAAGCGAAAATATATTATAGCGGAACCTTGCCTTTTGATAATGTATATGACATCCTGAGCAAAAACCTGCCATTGGTTGCTAATGAACGTCCGTCCGTATCTCCAAATCCGATTCCGATGGCACCGGTCACAGAGAATACGATTTATTTCTTGCCCAATAGTGATGTAGAACAGGCTCAAATTTATCTCTACATACCGATGATGAAGACTGACAAGAAAGATGACGTGGCAAGATATGCTTTCAACCAATATTTCGGCATGGACTTTACCGGACTGGTACTCAATGAAATCCGCGAGAAAAGATCGATGGCTTATACGGCATACGCACTTGCATCCACACAGGGAATAGCAGGTAAAGAGACTTTCTTGCAAGGATATGTGGGTACGCAAAATGACAAGGCAAACGATGCACTGGATATCTTGATGAACCTTGTAAATGATATGCCTAAAAATCCTGAACGGATTGATAACATTAAAAGCTATTTACGCCAGGAGGCGCTGACTTCTCATCCTGATTTCCGTGACAAAGCACTGTATCTTGTCAATCTAGGTTATCAAGGATATGACGGTGATCCTGCAAAAGAAAATCTTCCAAAGATTGATGCACTTACATTTGAAGATATAGTCCGTTTTTATGAAACAAATATCAAAGGTAAACCTTATTGTATTGGAATTATGGGAAATCCTAAAGATATTGATATCAAGAGACTTGAGAAATTCGGTAAGGTAGTCAAGTTGAATGAAAGAAAACTCTTCGGTACAAAAGACGCTATGTTCTGATACATGTTGGCAGTGAACGGACTGGATTGTATTCAAAATTCAGTCCGTTCTTCTCCGTATTTAAAGGAGATTTCCTGTGTTATGATGTAACAGGAGCAGTATAAAGAGAAAAAACATTTATTCTTAATATTAAAACTTCCGTTTATGCTATACAAAGTCATTCTTTATTCATAATAAGTTTTATACTTAGATTAAGTATATATAAACTTAACCTTAGAATATTTATTCGCAGATTACAATTTTATATTCTTAGCTTGCGAACAAACAATTTTATTAATGACGAAAAATTTTCTAAGCTATATCAAGACAGTTTCTTATTAAGTCGGTAGAAGTTATTTCTTTAGTTTTATTCCATTCATATATTCTCAACCTTGAGATAGTCGCAATTGAGCTATCACACAATATTTACAATTTCCCTCTTACGTAATTTTGCACACTTAACTATCCATTTTCACTAATCATCTTTTTTCAATTAGTAATTTTCATTGATAAAAATATACCTGATTAAGTATCAAGTATATTTGTGATATGATAAAATAAATGGGAATATTATATAACTGTCTAATATTCTACATTATAACACAACAAATAGTATCTCAAGGGTAGAGCGGAATAATTTACACCTACCGTATAATGGTTTGTAGTGGATATGTAAATATAAATAACAAGTTCTTTCCATATTCATAATAAGTTAATAGCCAGCAATATACACACCTTACAGTTCTGCGAAGACTTTGCAGATTTCTTATATTGGTATGCAGACACAAGAGGTAGCGATAAAGCCTCATGTGAAAGTAGTTATGAAGCCCGATTCTAAGTTATTGGATGAAGTAGTGGTTACTGCTGTAGGTATTCAACGTGCAGAACGTTCTTTAGGGTATTCGGTATCAAAAGTAGATGCAGATGAAACTATTCAAAAGGCTGAACCAGATTTGATTCGCTCTTTAGATGGTAAGATACCGGGAGTTGTTATCAACTCACCTTCAGGTGCAGCGGGTTCTGCAACACGCATGACAATTCGTGGTAATTCATCCTTCCTAGGAAATAATCAACCACTTTATGTAGTAGACGGTGTACCATATAGCAATACAGAAGTAGCTTCATCTAACCAAGCAACTGAAGCTGGTGGTGCTTATGGTAGTGGCATTTCCACTCTTGATCCGAATGACATTGAATCAATGAATGTATTAAAAGGAGCAGCAGCTGCTGCATTATATGGTTCACGTGCAGCTAATGGTGTAGTTCTTATTACTACAAAAAGTGGATCAAAAGGTGGGAAAAAAGCAGGTAAAGGGACTGAAATTACATTAAATGCTTCGTATACGATAGAGCAGATAGCTGGGCTACCGGATTATCAAAATAAATTTGGTACAGGTGATAATTTTATAGCTCAAGGAGTAAATGGCTCTTGGGGAGCTTCTTTTGATGATGTTACGGAAGTTCCTTTAAGCATGTATTCTGCCAATATTTATGGTAATGCTTATCCTAACTTACCTAAAATGATTCCTTATAAAGCTTATAAAAATAATGTGAAAGATTTATTTGAATTAGGAGGTATCTATGATTTGTCTTTAAATATTAACCGTTATACCGAAAGTGGAAATTTCACAGCTACTCTTTCACGCATGAATCAAGACAGCTATATACCTTATGCTGATTTTGGGCGTTATTCCATTAGTGTTGGTGGAAACCAGACTTTAGCCAATGGAGTACGAGTTGGTGGAAATGTATCTTACTCTAGAACACAGCAAAACGGCCCGATGTTCGGTAATAACCAGTCAAATAATATTGGTGCATCTTCCTTTGCCCGCGCTTTAATTCTCGGACGTAACTGGGATATGTCTCTTCCTTATGAGACTCCTGATCACAAATCATTATTTTTCGTAGGTGACCAAGCAGACAATCCACTATGGTCATGGAAATATAATAAGATAAAAACTACAATGGATAGAGCTGTGGCCAACTTTAACATAGGCTATGATCTTACAAAGTGGCTTTCTGTTGACTACCGTATTGGTATCAACGATTTCAAGATGGATCGTAAAGAGGTCTTGAATATTGGTTCAAGAGCTGTGGGAGGTAAAGGACGTATCCGTGTAGAATCGTACGATACGCAAGAAATCGAGTCTACTTTATTATTCCGTTTTGATGTACCTATTCATAAAGATTGGGGACTGAAAGCCACTATCGGGCATAATGTAAATCAATTCACTTCTAATAATACACAGACAACCGGTCTCAACATTATGTCACCGGGAGTCTATAATATTGATAATACCGAATCTCAGACTTCTGAAGAATACTATGTAAGAACTCGCCTATGGGCATTGTTCGGAGAAGCAACTTTGGATTATAAGAACTTCGCTTTTTTAAGTGTTACGGGGCGTAATGACTTTTCTTCTACATTACCCAAAAACAATCGTAGTTTCTTTTATCCTTCTATTGCCGGTTCATTTGTATTTACTGATGCGTTCCATATTAACGAGGATATCATCAAATTCGGAAAAGTTCGTTTGAGTTGGGCTAAAGTAGGTAATGATGCAGGCGCCTATTACAAAAATGGAACGTTCTCTTTAGGACAACCCTATAATGGTCAACCTATCTTGTCATTACCAAGTTCAATGTTTGATCCGGAATTGAAACCGGAGTTTACTTCTGAAGTTGAATTCGGAGCTGAACTACAATTTCTAAAAAGTAGAGTTAACGTAGACTTCACTTGGTATAATCGTAATTCTACCAATCAAATTGCCCCTTTGAGTCTTCCCTATTCTACCGGATATGGTAGTTACTATACAAACTTTGGTAAAATGAATAATCATGGTATTGAAGTTGGCTTAAATCTGATTCCTGTTTTAACTAGAGACTTTAAATGGGATATGTATTTCACTTATACACAGAATGACAGTGAAGTGAAAGAATTAGCAGAAGGTGTAGAACGCGTGTCTCTAAATACAGGCTTTGCAACTCCAGGAGCTGTGCTGGAAGTTGGACAACCCTATGGAATGTTGGTAGGAGATGTCTTTGCCCGTGACGAAGATGGAAACCTTTTGGTTGATCCGAACTCCGGATTTTATTTAGTAGCCGACGAACAAGGATATTTAGGTAATCCGGCACCTGATTGTAAATTAAGTTTAAGCAATACTTTTACCTACAAAGGTGTCACCTTGTCTTTCTTAGTAGATGCTCAAATTGGTGGCTGTGTATGGACATCTTACATAACTGATTTATTGGGACGTGGTGTTACAAGAGATACAGAAAATCGTTATGGTTCCCGTATCATGCCTGGTTACTTAGCCGATCCGTCAACAAAGAAACCACTATTGGACGGTAATGGGAATAAGATTCCTAATAATGTTCAACTACGTGAAAATGATTTATGGTTTACAGGTAGTTCTACAGTTTCTTCTTTCGCAATCAACGGTGTCGATGAAGCGGCTGTATATGATGCAACTACTTTCCGCCTACGCGAATTAAGTCTCGGCTATGAAATTCCCAAGTCTTGGCTGGCAAAAACATTTATTGGTTCTGCAAGTGTATCTTTCGTGGCACGTAATTTATGGTTCTGGGCACCGAATGTTCCGAAACACACTAATTATGACCCTACTGCCAGCAGTTATGGTGGAGGTAACGTGCAGGGTATTGATTATACATCTGCACCAAACACCAGACGTTATGGATTTAATCTTAAACTTACATTCTAAAAACCGGACGTATGAAAATAAAAAAAATTATATTTATATTGACATCAGCATTATTGGTTAGCACTAGTTGTTCTGATTATCTAGATATCAATGATGATCCGAACAAGCCAACTACGGCTGAACTTAGTAAAGTATTAACTGGAGCAGAATATGATATAGCAATGTCTTTTGCTGCTGGTAATTATATCGGTTCTTCATTGCCTTCTTATGTTTTTCATCTGACTTCCAGAGAAGTGGACAACTTTGGCATTACAGCTTCTACAGCATCTAATGGTAATTCATGGCTACAGGCTTATACATATGGTCTTAAAAACACTGATGCAGTAATTACTGCTGCTGAAGAAGGAAATAATTTGATATATGCAGGTATCGGTAAATTATTAAAGGCTTATGCATTTGCAAATATCGTCGATTTATGGGGAGATGTACCATATAGCGAATTTAATATTGAAGGGAATTATGCTCCTATTGCTGATAAAAGTTCTGAGATTTACAATTCACTATTCACTTTGATTGACGAAGCTATTGGTAACTTGAAAAATGAGGAAGCTGCTAATTTGTTAAAACCAGCAGCTGATGATTTGATTTACAATGGAGATAAAGACAAATGGATCAGAATGGGTAATACGTTGAAATTGAAACTACTTGTTCAGTGCCGTAAAGCAAAAGGGGAGATTACCGGTTGGAATGAAAAACTGGCAGCACTACTTACAGAGAATAACTTTATGAAAAGTGGTGAAGATTTCGAGTTTAAACATACCCAAAAGGACAACCCTGATGAACGACACCCAGCATATGTAGATGAATACCTCGGTGGTCAGAGTACCTATTATATAAGTCCATGGATTTATGAAATAATGTCCGGTATTAATTTGAATGTGAAAGATAATCCCTTCACAGGTATTGTTGATCCACGTATTCCCTACTATTGGGTAAATCAAATAAAAGCAGATGGAGAAGCACAGAATACGACTGATTATCGTAGTGGAGCATTTGTTTCAATATTCTTTGCATCAAACTCTTCTTCTTCCGGAAACGACCAACGTTCTACTTCCTCTTTTATTGGTATCTATCCTTGTGGTGGTAAATATGATAATGGGCAAGGAGGTAAATGCGACAAAAATGTCGGTACAGGTGTTGCTCCAGAAAAGATGTTACAAGCCTATTCGGTTCCTTTCTTATTGGCAGAACTTTATTTGACAGGTGAAACAAATGGAGATGCAAAAGTAGCGTTGGAGAATGGTATTAAATACTCTATCAAACATGTCAACTCTGTATCTCAAAATGCAGCAGCAGAAGGGAGTAATGTACCTTCTATTTCAGATGATGCTGTAACGGCATTTGTGGGTAAAATATTAGCAAAATATGATGCCGCTATTAATAATGAAGAGAAACTTCGCATTGTAATGACACAGAAGTGGATTGCCAATTTCTTTAATCCTGTAGAAGCATATAATGATATTCGTCGTACGGGATATCCTACTTTATTGAGTTCGGGTACTGATTATGCCCAGTCCCCTTATAAAAATAGTAAAACACCTGAATTAGGTCCCATAGATATTCCATTGAAAGGAATTAATGCATATCCCAGAGCAATGTGGTATCCAACAAGTGAAGTTACCCGTAACCCCAATATTACAAATAATGGTAGAAATTTAAGTAGCCCGATCGTATTTTGGGATAAATAATTTGTTAAACTATGAAATTAAATAGAAATATGAAATATGTACAATTATTCATAGCAACTGTCCTTATGGCATTGCTGACTGTTAGCTGTGATCAAGATCTTCCTTATCCGTTAGATGACGTGAAGAACGGTGTTGTTATTGATATTGCTCGGATCGAAGGAACAGACGGTATCCTTTCTGCCGGAAAGGTTGATGGAAATTATAAAGTTAAATTAACAATCCCAGCACAGCAAGGGGACTACTCCATGTTAGACTATGCACAATTATTATGTGTATTCACTGATGCGTCAGGCAAAACAACTTCAAAAGTTGTAATGGATAATATCAAAGAGTTTCCTAAAGAAATTACAATTGATTTTGCCGATGTTTATAAAAAATTGGGACTATCTGCGCCATCCTTAAATGAAACAGTATATTTTACAACTAATGCTGTGATGAAAGATGGTTATGTAGTATATGGTTGGAATGAATATTCCGGTTTTAACAACAAGGCTTTTACAGGATGGGAAGTAGATGGAAGACCCTATTCATATAATGTAAGATATGCAGTTGCCTGCCCATTAGTGTTAGATGATTTCACGGGAAATTTGGTAGTAACTGATAATACTGTATTCTATGAGGGTGCCAGTTATCCGGTTCAAGGAGTAAAGATATCTGATACAGAATTGGAAATTGTTAATTTCTTTGAGGATTCTAAGATACGAATAACTATTGATCCGACAGTTCATACGGTTACTGTCGCCAAACAAATATTGTATCCGACCTTTGGATCTTATACAAATTTCTATGTAGTAGGTTCGGGTACTATTGATGCATGTAATGGTATTATAAATTTTTCTGGAACGGTAGGTGTAGACCAAGGTACTTATGATAGTAATGCAAACTGGATTATTAAAAACTAAAAGTTAAAAATAATAGTTTGTCGATACGAAGAGGCTATCTCAAGGTTATTTTGAGTTTAGCCTCTTCTCTGTTTACACAGTTCCTTCATTATTTAATCATATTTTTACTACTTCTCAAAGGGCTTATCATATACACTATATTCACCTAATTACTCGTTTCTTATTTGTCTTTGATGAAGACAATGTTCGCTAAAACTTGTTTATTCAAACGACGTAATGAAATGAGAAGTACATTATCTCCGTTTGTGATAAATAGATTTATTTTTGTCATAACTTAATTTTTATACAAAAAATTATAATCTTGTCATAATACAGTATTAATAAAACTTTTATCCCATTCATATATTCTCAACCTTGAAATAGTCGCAATTGAGCTATCACACAATATTTACAATTTCCCTCTTACGTAATTTTGCACACTTAACTATCCATTTTCACTAATCATCTTTTTTCAATTAGTAATTTTCATTGATAAAAATATACCTGATTAAGTATCAAGTATATTTGTGATATGATAAAATAAATGGGAATATTATATAACTGTCTAATATTCTACATTATAACACAACAAATAGTATCTCAAGGGTAGAGCGGAATAATTTACACCTACCGTATAATGGTTTGTAGTGGATATGTAAATATAAATAACAAGTTCTTTCCATATTCATAATAAGTTAATAGCCAGCAATATACACACCTTACAGTTCTGCGAAGACTTTGCAGATTTCTTATATTGGTATGCAGACACAAGAGGTAGCGATAAAGCCTCATTTAAAGATCACAATGAAGGCTGACAACGAGGTTTTAGAAGAAGTTGTTGTTACAGGTATGCAACGTATGGACAAACGCCTATTTACAGGAGCAGCGACAAAACTGTCAGCTGATAATGTAAAGTTGGACGGTATTGCAGAAATCAGTCGTGCATTGGAAGGACGTGCTGCCGGTGTATCAGTTCAGAATGTGTCCGGAACATTTGGTACAGCTCCCAAAATCCGTGTACGTGGTGCTACTTCAATTTATGGTAGTTCAAAACCACTATGGGTAGTTGATGGTGTTATCATGGAGGATGTCACAGAAGTTGGTGCAGACGATTTATCCTCGGGTGATGCAGTAACATTGATCAGTTCTGCCATCGCAGGACTAAATGCCGATGATATTGAAAGTTTTCAAATTCTGAAAGATGGTTCTGCGACCTCTATCTATGGTGCGCGTGCAATGGCTGGTGTAATTGTAGTAACAACCAAAAAAGGTAAGGCAGGTAGTAACAAGATTAACTATACGGGTGAATTTTCAATGCGTTTAAAACCTAGTTATAGAAATTTTAATATTATGAATTCTCAAGAACAAATGGATGTATACAAAACCATGGCTAGTAATGGATACCTGAATTTTTCGGATGTCTATCGCGCTTCCAATAGTGGAGTCTACGGTAAACTGTATCATTTGACCAACGACTACTCTAATGGTGGATTTGCCTTAGCTAATACCATTGAAGCAAGAAATGCATACTTGCAACAAGCCGAATATAGAAACACTGATTGGTTTGATATTTTGTTCAATAATAGTATTTCACAGAATCATGCCATCAGTATGTCCAGTGGTACAGATAAAGCCTCTTATTATACATCCCTCAGTGCAATGTCCGATCCGGGATGGACCAAACAAAGTTCCGTACAACGCTATACAGCTAATATTAATGCACTATATAACATCTCCCGACAACTTTCTTTGAACTTAATAGGTAATACCTCCTATCGTAAGCAAAAAGCTCCCGGAACATTAAGCTCCAGTATAGATGTAGTTAGTGGTGAAGTTAGACGTGACTTTGATATCAATCCATACTCATACGCCTTAAACACATCACGTGCCCTTGACCCCAATGAATATTATGTTCGCAATTATGCTCCGTTCAATATTCTCCATGAATTAGAAAATAACAATATGGAATTAAGCGTCATTGACCTGAAGTTCCAAGGTGAATTGAAATGGAAACCATTTAAGAAAGTAGAATTATCAGCATTAGGGGCTTATAAGCACTCTTCTACCACTCAATCTCATAGTATCACTGATTATTCCAATCAAGCATGGGCTTATCGTGCAATGGATGATGCGACTATGAGAGATGCTAACCCATGGTTATATACAGACCCGGATGTTGTGAACTCACTACCTCTATCAGTATTACCGGTAGGAGGTTTTTATAGAGAAACCAAGTATGGCATGAATAGTTACGATTTCCGTGGTACAATCAGTTACAACGATGTTTTCGCTGATGACCACGTTATCAACCTCTTTGGTGGCATGCAAGTGACCGCTACGGACAGAACAAAAACTTGGTTTAACGGCGTAGGTATGCAGTATGACATGGGTATGTTACCTTCTTATGAATATTTGTATTTTAAACAAGGAAAAGAAGAAAACACTCAATATTATACAGTTGAAGAGACCCATTCTCGCGAAGCCGCCTTCTTTGCAACAGGTACTTATTCATATAAAGGAAGATACACGGTAAATGGAACGGTACGTTATGAAGGATCCAATAAATTAGGTAAAAGCCGTTCTTCTCGTTGGTTACCGACATGGAATGTTTCAGGTGCATGGAATATGCACGAAGAGAACTTCTTTGAAGAACTAAAACCCGCTTTATCTAATTTGACACTTAGAGCATCTTACTCTCTTACAGCTGACCGTGGACCGGCCAACGTTACAAATTCACATGTAGTAATAGAGTCTTATAATCCTTATAGACCATTTGCCAGTGTTGGTGAATCCGGGTTAAGAATATCAGATTTAGAGAATAGCGAATTGACTTATGAAAAGAAACATGAATTAAATCTTGGTATCGACCTTGGTTTTCTGGATAATCGAATAAACCTAGTAGTTGACTGGTATAAACGAAACAATTACGATTTGATAGGCAAAATCAACACAATGGGTGTAGGAGGGCAAATATCCAAATATGCAAATGTTGCAAGTATGCGTTCACATGGTATTGAATTCACCCTTTCTACTCGTAATATTGTCACCAAAGATTTCAAATGGAATACTGATTTCATTTTCTCTCATGCGAAAAATACAGTTACAGAACTGGATTCACAGTCACGTGTAATTGATATGATTTCCGGTGCAGGATTTGCTCTGCAAGGATATCCGGTACGTTCTTTGTTCTCTATGGACTTCAAAGGCCTTAACGAAAATGGTGTACCTACTTTTATCAATGAAAAAGGCGAACTGACTACAAGTGATATTAATTTTCAGGATCGTATTAATAAAGATCATCTGATTTATGAAGGTCCCACTGATCCTACTATCACTGGAAGTTTTGGTAATATGTTTACTTACAAAGGTTTTAAGCTGAATGCTTTTATCACTTACTCGTTTGGTAATGTCGTTCGCCTGGACCCGGTATTCAGCAGTAAATATTCCGACTTGGATGCTATGCCTAAAGAATTCAAGAATCGTTGGACTGTTACCGGTGATGAGAACAGAACCAATGTTCCCGTTATTGCAGACCGACGTATGAATCAACAGGATACCAATCTAAAACGCGCCTATAACGCTTACAATTATTCTACTGTACGTACAGCAAAAGGAGATTTCATCAGAATGAAAGAGATTTCATTATCTTATGATTTCCCGAAAACATGGATTAGCCATTTAAAGTTGAATACACTCTCCTTAAAACTGCAAGCTACTAATTTATTCCTGATCTATTCTGATGACAAGCTAAACGGACAAGACCCCGAGTTTTTTAACACAGGTGGTGTCGCAGCTCCGGTACCTAAACAATTCACTTTAACAGTAAGAATTGGAATTTAATATTAAAAATCTTAGAAATATGAAAAAGATAAATATACTATATTCAGCAGCAGTAGCTGTCTTATTATTTTCATCATGCAGCGATTTTCTGGATACGATGCCGGATAATAGAGCAGAAATAAATACAGAATCTAAAATTACCTCCTTATTGGTTTCAGCCTATCCTAAAGCTTTTCCTGTCATGATGAACGAAATGGCATCGGACAATGCTATGGATAATGGTTCGCTGTACTCTGTAGAGTCTCAGTCTCAAGAAGATGCATACTTGTGGCAAGATATACTTACCGATACCGATGAAGATACTCCGCAAGGTCTTTGGGATGAATGCTATCTTGCCATAGCCTCGGCTAATCATGCTTTACAGGCAATTGAAGATATGGGAAATCCGACGAGCCTGGCCCCTCAAAGAGGAGAGGCTTTAATGTGCCGCGCTTATGCCCATTTTATTTTGGCAAATACATTTTGTGAAGCCTACAATTATGAAACAGCCGGGAAAAAACCAGGTATTCCGTATGCAACTATCCCTGAGAAAGAAGTCGCTCCTAATTATACCAGAGGTACGTTGGAAGAAACATACTCCAAAATAGCAGCTGACATTGAAGAAGGACTTCCATTAATTAACGACAACCTATATTCCGTACCTAAATATCATTTCAATAAGAAAGCCGCTAATGCCTTTGCCGCCCGGTTTTATCTGTTCTATTTGCAAGCTGACAAATCCAATTATGAAAAGGTGATTAGTTATGCAAATGCTGCACTGGGAACAACTCCTAGCAAAGTATTGCGAACTTATGAAGCAGACTTTGGAACTTTGTCCTCTCCTACTAATGTTGCTGACGCTTTTATCTCTGCCAAATCAACGGCCAATTTACTTATTACTACGATTAATAGTTCATGGCCTTATATTTATGGTCCTTATTCAATGTCACAGCGTTACGGGCAAGCCAAGGAAATTTGTGAGAATGAAAATCTCCGTGCTAAAGGTATTTGGGGGACAGGAAAAAATTTGGTGGCTGCCAATACCATTTGGAACCCGCAAGAGAAAATGCCTTTCCCGAAGTTGGGTATGTATTTTGAATACACCGATAAGGTTAATGGTATAGGATATCGACATGCAGTGATAGTACCTTTCACTACCAATGAGACTTTACTCTGCCGGGCAGAAGCATACATAATGAAAACGCAGCCTGACTATGCAAAAGCTGTAACTGATATAAATGATTGGTTGGTTTCCGTTTGCTATGCAGATGGTGTACCTACCGTTACGGAAGAGTTTATTAATGATTTCTACAAAGATATAGAATATATGCCTACTATCGTAGAAAGTGCAACACAGCGTACAGTCAAGAAACACTTGAACCCGATTATTCCTTTTGTTGACGGTAAACAAGAGAATTTCATTCATTGCATACTCCAACTGCGTAGAGTAGAAACAATTCACGAAGGCCTGCGCTGGCTGGATATTAAGCGCTATGGCATTGAAATCTCTCATAACAGAGAAGGGCAAAGTCCTGATATATTAACCAAAGACGATCCTAGACGTGCATTCCAATTACCACAAGACGTAATTGATGCAGGTATGGATGCTAATCCCAGAAACTAAAAAATAAAGAATATGAAGAAGTTGAAATCATTTATATTACTCGTATTAGCTTTAACTGCTATCTCATGCAGTGAAGATAATTTGGACTCCAAAAGCATTTTTAACCCTAGCACTCCGGAACGTAATGCTTTTGAAACGTGGATATTAGAGAACTATACTAAGTTATATAATATTGATCTAAAATATAAGTTTGAAGACGTAGAGTCAGACTTAAAGTATAATGTCACACCGGCAGATTACGATAAATCCGTAGCACTGGCTAAGTTAGTAAAGTATTTATGGATCGACGTATATGAAGAGTTGGTTGGCAGGGAGTTTATTGCCACTTATTGTCCTAAGATAATGCATCTTATCGGTTCTCCAGAATATGAAAAGTCAGGTGGTTCCATGGTATTAGGAACCGCTGAAGGCGGATTAAAAATTACCCTTTTCAATGTGAATGGTTTAGATCCCAAGAAGCCAGATGTTGAATCTTTAAACTATTGGTACTTCAAAACCATGCACCATGAGTTTGCGCATATCCTGCATCAGACTAAAAATTATTCAACTGATTTCAATACAATATCCGCAGGCAAATACACTGGTCCCGGCTGGATGAATATCACCAATCTGGAAGCCCAGAAAATGGGATTTGTATCCAATTATGCCAGTACTGAAACGCAAGAAGACTTTGTTGAGACGTTAGCTTTATATGTTACATATACTGATAAGCAATGGAATGATATTTTAAAAGCAGCCGGTACCAACGGTGCTGCCATTATTCTTCAGAAACTAGAAATGGTAAAAGAGTATTTAGCAGAATCATGGAGCATAGATATTGATAAATTACATGAGCTTGTCCAAGAACGGGAACAAAATATTGATAAGTTAGATTTAGGAACTCTTTAAACAGAAGACAATATGAAAAAATATATTTATCTTTTCTTTTTTACATTCTCTCTTCTTTTTGTAGCATGTTCACCAGAAGCAGAAGATATTTTTGGTGAAAATGCGGCAAATAGAATAGAAGAAAGGTTGGCAGCAGACAAAGCCGTATTAGTTGGAGCCCAGAATGGTTGGCTAATGGAATATTATCCGGCCAGCGGACAGATTTACGGAGGTTATAATGTATTAGCCCTTTTCAATGAAGATGGCAAGGTAACCGTATCTGCCGATATTACAGGAGATGCTACTGCCCAAGCTACCAGTACTTATAGAATGAAGGAACAGGCAGGTCCCGTATTGACCTTCGATACATATAATAGTATTTTTCATATATTCTCCGATCCGAAAAATGACCTAGGAATAGGTACAGACGGAAAAGGTATGGAAGGCGACTATGAATTTACAATTATGGAAGCAACAGCCGAAAAGGTTGTATTGAAAGGGAAAAAAACCGGGAATAAAATTATTATGACTCCGTTTACCGGTGATTGGGATGAATATTTAACGAATATCGTTGATATGGAACAAAAGATATCCGTACTTCCCAAATTTGATTATACAGATGGAGATTTTAATGCTTCAGTTACGCAGTCATATCATACTTTTGCCATTACCTATCAGGAAGATGGAAATACAAAAGATATTACGGTTCCGTATATATTGACTGCCACGGGATTGAAATTTATGGAGCCATTGGAAATAAATGGTAAAAATGTAGAAACCTTAGAATTTCAAGATGTAGGTGACAACGGACAACTAGCATCAGGAAGTATAGTTTTAACTCCTAAGTTCCCATTAAATTATTATTTATTGAATGGTGACTGGTATTTTTCATATAAGAATTTGGGAGCATTTGGGCAGACTTATTGGAATTACGTTAAGAAGAATGATTTAGAGCCTAATAACATGCACTTAGAGACAGCTCTGTTTACACCTTTCTCCGACACTGAAATAGCTTTTTATTGGATATGTGATGGTGCCCCTGGATATCTATTCTTTAAAACAGCAGCTATAGGTGACAATCAAGTTAAAATAACTTTTGCTTTAAGTGGAGGTGGAACAGGTGTAACATTCTACAATAATTATGATTGGGATTATATGATTTATCCATTCTCTAAAGGTACAACCGGACTGACATTTACTTTGACTGCCGATGATGAAAAAAATCCTTCTATCATAACAATGACAGACAATTCTAATAATAAGAATGTAATCAAAGTATTCAAAGATGAGATTTTAGATCCATTCAACAATTAAGATACTTTTTCTGTTTTAATTCTAACATTTACTTAAAAGGATATGCTCACATGCAGGCATATCCTTTTTTTGTACAACTATCCCAAAGCTCCCTCCTTTATAATATCTATCAATATCGGCTTCATCCCACTTACAAAACATTCCACAGCAATCACCATCAGGATAAGTCCCATCAGACGCATCATTACATTATTGCCGGTTTCACCCAATAAGTTAACTAAGCGGGTGGATGCCCTTAATATCAGGAACGTAAGAAAATAGATAAGTGCTATCGTCCCTATCAATACCCCCTTCATTTCATAAGAATGTGCATCTTGCATCAGTACGATAGCATTGGCGATGGCTCCCGGACCACATAGCATGGGAATTCCTAATGGAGTAATTGATATATCATCTGCATAAGTCTTTATTTCTTCATCCTTCAACTTCATCGGAGTATAACGGGCTTGCAACATATCGAAGCCAATCTTAAAGATAATAACTCCACCAGCTATACGAAAGCCATTCGTTGATATACCAAAAAACTTAAACAAAAACTGACCTGCAAAGGTAAAAACCATAATTGTGATAAAAGATACCAACGTAGCGCGACTAACGATAGAACGACGTTCTTTTTCTGTCATCCCTTGTGTCATTGTCAAAAATACAGGCATTGTACCTAATGGATTAGTCAACGTGAAAAAAGAAGTGAAACATAGCAATGCAAAAGGGAAGATAGTTTCCATAGTAGTAATTTTATATGTTCATCATTGGAGACAAAAATACTACTAATCTACCAAATGTCACAATAAATTCATTAATTCTTTCAGATCGGCAATTTGATAAGTAGGAGTAAATGGGAGTTTCGTTATACCTGCTATATTATAAAAGACTTGATGCATACCTACTCTTGCCGCCCCAGTTATATCATTTTCCCAACTATCACCAATCATCAAAGAATCTCGCAATTCAGACTGAGTAGCTGAAAGGGCGAAATGGAATATCTCCGGCCAGGGTTTTAAAATACCAATATCATCAGAAAGAACTATTTTTTTGAAATACCGATCAATATTTGATGAACGCATTTTATGAAACTGCATTTCCTGAAAGCCATTAGAAAGGATATATAAGTTGTATTTGGGAGCAAGATATTCCAGCACTTCACGAGCGTGTGGCATCAGTTTACTTTTAGTTGGAATTGTAGAAAGCGCGTCTTTTTCATACGCTTTCGCTAAAATAGCATTTCCCGCTCCCACTCTTTCCAAAGGATAAAGATAGCGCTGACGATTTAATTCCTGTTTAGTAACTTGTCCATTGGCATACTCCTTCCAGAGTTCCAGGTTACGACGATTATATAATTCGTAATAGTGTTCAAACGAGTCGAAAAAACGGTCATACCCATACTTCTGATACATTTCCTCGTATGTATCACGAGCATTCAGAGAAAAGGCCCAAAGAGTGTCATCTAAATCAAAAAAAAGATTTTTATAAGGCATAAGGATAAAACTAAAAAACTGTTTCAAAAGCAGCTTGACCGACAAGTCCACTTTTGAAACAGTCTCCACATATTATATTACCATTTTCAAATTACTTCACCTGAATAACCAAATACTTGGATACGCTCCAGAATTCTTTAGGATTGGTAATCTTTAAAATAAGCTGGCTTTTATCATCTTTTTCCAAAGCATAGGAGCCTGCCGGATGGGTTGTCAGGATATCAGCATCTTTGGAATACAATTTGATTTCTTTTGTCGTACGAATATCTACCTGCGTAAAATAGTCCTTATTGACATCACCATCCTTCAGTACCTCACCCTTCTTGAAGAGACCTGAACCACTCAAAATCTTCTGATCTTTCAATTCCTTTTTTGTCCCAAATACAAACCAGGCTGTATTAAGCGCTTTATCCTGCTCTGCAACAGTCTTAGACTTTGCTTCATTCTCGGCAGTCAGCTCATCCTTAGTAGCTGTCAAACCGGTAACAGCAGCATCCAATTCCTGGATGCGGATGTTCTTGGAAGCCAATTCTGCTTGTAGTTCCTCAATGCGTTGAGTCTTTGCCGTCAACTCTTGAGTCAAAGCTTCTACCGCCTTTTTCAATTGCGCAGAATTTGTTTTACTATTCTTCAACATAGATTGTAATTTAGCAATCTGCTCCTTATTTTCTTCCATCTGTTTACGGATAAATTCAATATCAGAAGCAATCTGTTGTTTTGCATTCAAAGAACCTTCTGCCACAGCACCACGTTGCAAATCCACACGGCTTTCTGCAGCATTGATTTGACGGAAACCTTCAGAAATATCATTGAATGTACCCATCATTTCATCCAATTCAGCATTACGCTGAGTCAGTTCCATCAAAAGAGAATCATTTTCAGCTTTCAACTGGTCTTTACTTCCACCAGAGAAACTGTCACACGATGCCATTACGGCTGCGCATACAATTAAAACAGCTAACTTTTTCATACGTTTTTGTTTTACGTTTTGTTAATGAAGTTATTTAATCGTCTATTCCTTCTATTACAATCACTATTTCGCCACGCGGTTCATTGACAGTGAAATGCTCAATCAGTTCCGTAAGAGTACCTCGTACCGTTTCTTCATGTACCTTAGATATTTCACGAGAAACTGTTGCCTGACGTTCCGCACCAAAATACTCGGCAAACTGTGTTAATGTCTTAACCAGCCGATGAGGAGATTCATAAAATACCATAGTCCGGTGTTCTTCCGCTAATATTTTTAGCCGTGTCATACGACCTTTCTTCTGCGGTAGAAAACCCTCAAAACAAAATTTCTCATTCGGCAAACCTGATGCGACCAAAGCCGGAACAAAAGCCGTAGCACCTGGTAAACATTGCACTTCAATACCGTTACGAACACATTCGCGAACCACTAAAAAACCCGGATCTGAAATTCCCGGTGTGCCGGCATCGGAAATCAGTGCAACAGTTGCACCACCCTTTATTTTATTAACAACACTTTCCACCATTTTATGTTCATTAAATTTATGGTGAGATTGCATTGCATTCTTTATTTCAAAATGTTTCAATAGTATTCCTGAAGTACGTGTGTCTTCAGCCAAAATCAAATCTACTTCTTTCAAAATACGGATAGCACGAAATGTCATATCCTCCAGATTTCCTACCGGAGTAGGCACTACATAAAGTTTTCCCATACCTACTATCTATTTTAATTGAAATATTTCTTGAGAAGTTCTATAAAATCAGTCGTAGCTTCGTTCTCTTCATCCGGATGAACGGTTGAAATAAATATATCCAAAGCTTTCTCCAAAGAAGCAGCTTCACCTAATTGTTGCATCACTTCATTCATTCGTACGGCATCTCCATTAAAAAGTTCACGGGCAAAACGAAAAGAATCGTTCAAACTAATGGCATGACGTAAATCTGTAGCAGGTTTGATACGTTCTGCCAAAATCGGTGCAGCAGCAGTTACGACATTAGGGACAGGATCAGGAGAAACTTCAACTTTTGCCTGTTCTTCAGCAACAACTTTTTGCTCGGAAGCTGATACCGTTTCGGTGACAGAAACATCTGGCATTGCAAGAGTATCCGGAACTGCAGGAGTAATAACAAAAGTCTCATCAAGTTGCTTAACCAAAGCTTCCAACTTCTCCTGCATCTGATGGATATTTCGCTTGGCCACTATCCGCAATACAGGATTGGTATCAGTAGAAATAGCTTGCATCAAGCATTTCAACTCCTGAATGTCCAACTCAATATCATTCAATAACGTTTGCATATCCTTTACTCCGTCTGTGTTAACGGTACAAATGTAGAAATAAATATCGGGAAGTAAACAAAAGTATCAGATTTCTTTAACCGTTATACTACAAGAAAGAACAATTACAGATTACACAGGAGACAAACTGTTAAATATCATCAAAAGCCCAATTAAACACATCTGACATAGAATTAATTATTTATATTTATAAAGAAATCAAACAATTCCAAGTAACAAAACTATGAAAACTATTAGCCTCCTTATAATCATTCTTATATTTTCCACTTTCGCTTTAGTGGGATGTGATAACCAAAATGAAATAGAAGTTACTTCAACAGCAGTTACACAAAGATTTGGGGATGTAACATGTAATGGTTTCGGAGGAGGTTGCTTACCCAATTGTCATATAGAAACTGATGACGAAACCGGAACAATCACTTTAATATTTACTCCTAATAGAACTTATACTTGCACCAAAGTTATGATCTCTTATACAGGAACAACAACAGGTAGTACAGAAATCTCATTTATTGACCAATGGACTACCGAAATACCTGTAACAATTGGTGAAGGAAGTAAATATACATTTGTCAATGTAGAAGTATCATGTAACAATGATATTTGTAACTGTAAAAGATATTATACATTAGAATCCGGAGCAAAACCAGACGACATAGGCCCTATCGAAATCGGGACTAACTGTGGAAGAGAATACTACTCCCATTCGTTCGAATGTCATGACGGATATTTATATGTTTTTTGCGACGACTTTGATTATGATGAATATGACCCTCTACGTGATCCCTTCAGAATGACTATTGACAGTTATACCATAAGAACACATATTCCTGGAAAAGAAGATGATTCCAGTAAATTTCCGGAGGGTGGTGGTTACTCCTTAGGTACTCCCGTATTATTGCACAACATAGAAGATGGATATGCTACTGTTTATTTTTACAGTTCAGAATGTAAAAACCCAGAAGAACATTGTTTTTATTTCACTTATAGTTGGTTAGACGATATTAACTACATAGAAAATGTACATATAAATAATGTCAAAAATCATCCTACATATCAATAACTACCAAAAAAGAATCATTATGAACAGACCATTACACCTTTGCCTAGTAAGCATACTGTTGCTATTCTCCGGCATGATATCAGGACAAAACACCGTGAAACTATTCAATAGTACAAACAATAGGGAAAAATTCATTGAAATCTACCATTATGGTACCGTAACATATAAATATAGTCAAAGTTACATCTCAATGCCAACACCGAATTCTCCAAGTTCGCTTTGGAATTTTACCGGTAATCCCAATCCTTTTCTCATAAGCAAGAATACCCCTCGAGAAACGGTATATTTCACTAATAATTTAAATGAATATTTACTATATCAAGACAGTGTGCAAATAACGACAGCTATAAAAGACAGCCTCAGTCCTATTTTGATTCTTCAATTCCTGAAAGAAGAATTGGCGATGCACGGTATCATAGCACAGTATCCTGTAAAGAACAAACAACCGGCTACTTATATCATAGAAATCAGCTCTTGCGAATGTCGTTATAAAATAAATTCACGTCTGATTCCCAAGGGCAAAAAAAAGCCCAGATATACCGGTAATTATCAAGTAGAATATGCCATAACGTGGAAAGAACGTAAAAATAACAAGGTAATACCTGTGGAAGACGAAACGAAAGATCGCATTGCATACGAGTGGGAGTATAAACCTAAAACCGACATGAAAGAACTACCCAATCTTTCTACTTCCATGACAAAACTCTGCTGGAGAATAGCCAAAACTAAAGCCGTACAAATAGTCAATGCCTTAAAGGAGAACAATGATAGTCTATAATGATAGTCTATAAAAAAACATTGTTTTCAAACAAAATGATTACTTTTGCGGTTAAATATAACATTTAAAAACATGGTATTATTTTCGGAAGATCACATACAAGAAACCAAACGTAGAGGAAGAATTGAAGTTATTTGTGGTTCTATGTTTTCAGGAAAAACTGAGGAACTGATACGTCGCCTGAAACGTGCAAAATTTGCCAAACAACGTGTAGAGATATATAAACCTGCCATAGATACTCGCTACTCAGATGCTGATGTAGTGTCTCATGACAGTCATTCCATAGCTTCTACTCCTATAGATTCATCAGCAAGTATTTTGTTATTTACTTCAGAGATAGATGTAGTAGGTATTGATGAAGCACAATTTTTTGACAATGGATTGATTGATGTATGTAACCAACTAGCCAATAACGGTATACGTGTTATCATAGCAGGCTTAGACATGGACTTCCGTGGTATGCCTTTCGGTCCAATGCCAGGATTGTGTGCTATTGCCGACGAAGTATCCAAGGTACATGCTATCTGTGTGAAATGTGGACAATTGGCCTCTTTCTCTCACCGTACTGTAAAAAATGACAAACAGGTATTACTGGGAGAGACTGCAGAATACGAACCACTGTGCAGGACATGTTATCAACAAGCAATTAAAGAAGACCGGAAAATGATCAACAATTAGTAACAAATATCAAAGAAGGATGGAGCGAAAAAAGATTACATTCGACAGTTTTATCCGTGGTATCATCCTCGGTGTTATTATTATTGCTATATTGATGCTCCTGAAACGATTGAGCAGCGTCTTGTTACCTTTCTTCATAGCTTGGTTGATCGCTTATCTGATATATCCATTGGTCACTTTCTTCCAACATAAATTGCGATTAAAAAATAGAGCTATCTCTATATTTTGTGCTCTAGTCAGTCTTTTATCAGTAGGTACGGCTGTTTTTTATCTTTTAGTTCCTCCGATGATACAAGAGTTTGGTAAAGTAAAAGATTTATTAATACAATATTTTTCAAGTGGAACATATAACAGTAATGTGCCTCAAACCCTATCAGAGTTCTTACGGGAAAACATTGACGTACAATTCATTACTAATCTATTTAATAAAGAGAATTTATTAGATGCAATGAAAGAAGCCGTTCCTCGGTTATGGTCATTAATCTCTGATTCTATTGATTTAATGTTTAGTTTCTTCACCATATTCCTTATTTTATTATATATCATATTCATTTTGTTGGACTACGAAAGTATCTCCGAAGGTTGGACGCATCTTGTTCCATTAAAATACCGTTCTTTTGTTACAAGTATTCTCAATGATATAAAAGTCGGTATGAACCGATATTTCCGTGGACAAGCTTTCGTGGCTCTATGCGTCGGCATTTTATTCAGTATCGGATTTTTAATTATAGATTTTCCCCTAGCAATAGGTTTAGGTTTGTTCATTGGCGCTTTAAACATGGTACCTTACCTACAAGTCATCGGACTTATTCCTACCGTTATGCTTGCTATCCTAAAAGCCGCTGATACAGGAGAAAACTTTTGGATAATCTTAACCTCCGCTGCCGCCGTGTTTATCATCGTACAAATTATTCAGGATGGTTTCATTGTACCACGTGTCATGGGTAAGATTACAGGGTTAAATCCGGCCATTATTTTATTATCTCTGTCTATTTGGGGATCCCTTATGGGAATGTTAGGAATGATTATTGCATTACCACTGACTACCCTAATGCTCTCCTACTATCAACGCTTCATCATCAACCGAGAAAATATTCATAAAGTAGAATATACTGATAATCAATTAAAAACAAAAAACAAGGAAGAATAATATAAACTTTTTTACCATTATCCCTTGCATTTTCAATAAAAGTATCTATCTTTGCACCCGCTTAACAGCAATAAGGTTTGATTCGCTAGCTCAGCAGGTAGAGCACAACACTTTTAATGTTGGGGTCTTGGGTTCGAGCCCCAAGCGGATCACAGAAAAATCAGAGAGTTACATAAAAGTAACTCTTTTTTTTATACCTAAATTACGCTGGTATACACAGTTCAATTAAACCGAGAGTTAAACCAAGAAGCCATACATATAGTTTCCCTCCAAAAAGAAGACTAAACACCTTTTGCAAATACAAATGTAAAATCTACCTTTGCAATTCGAAAAATCAACTACGAAAATAAAGTGTAAGTTTATGAATGTAAAAGTAAAAGGATATATATTGGGAGCCGTTGCAGCAGCTACTTACGGCATGAATCCGCTCTTCACATTACCGTTATATAAAGAAGGAATGGATCCGGACTCTGTTCTTTTTTTCAGATACCTGTTTGCCATACCTATTTTAGGCATCATGTTGAAAGTAAGAGGTAGAAATTTCAAATTAAAACAGAAGGAAGTATTACCGCTAATCATTCTGGGATGGTTGGTTGCTATATCATCTCTTACTTTATTTCAAAGTTATAATTATATGGAAGCAGGTATCGCGTCAACCATACTTTTTGTTTATCCTATTTTGGTAGCGTTAATTATGGCTGTGATTTTCAAAGAAAAGATCACACTACAAACGATATTATGCATCCTGCTGGCGCTAAGTGGCATCGGTCTGCTTTATAAAGGTGGGGATGGTGCAACGCTTAGTTTGATCGGTGTTGGATTGGTCATGGGCTCCGCACTCTCCTATGCCATTTATATTGTAGGGGTAAATCGACCGATATTAAAAGATGTAGCAACCTTAAAAGTTACTTTCTATGTACTACTTTTCGGTCTGTCACTCTTTCTAGTCCGAGTAGATTTCGGACAAAGTCTGCATATTGTTGATAAGTGGTATCTGTGGGGTAACCTGCTTGCACTAGCGCTTTTTCCCACTGCAATATCTTTTCTCTGTACCACCCAAGCCATTCAAGACATAGGTTCTACTCCAACAGCTATTCTTGGAGCTCTAGAACCTGTAACAGCTGTTTTCTTCGGAGTAACCATCTTCGGTGAAAGTTTGACATTACGGCTGACTTGTGGAATAATATTAATTATTCTAGCAGTAACACTCATCATAGCTGGAGGTAATATTACGACCCATTTAGTGCGTTTCAGAAAGTTATTTCCACGATTACCATTAAAACATACTAGAAATAAATAACCCCATTTATAAGCCTTTCATCTTCTCCAGTATTTTAGGAAACTGCCAGAAGAACAGCAGTGTACAACAGATTGCCGCTGTAGCGTCTGATATCGTTTCTGCCGCATAGACTCCGGTTACTCCCATAAAATGGGGAAGTATCAAAGCCAACGGTATCAACAAGATAACCTTGCGAAGTAAAGCTATGAAAATGGATATCTTCGCCTGCCCCAATGCGACAAACATATTTTGACAGGCACGTTGCAAACCAAAAATAGTCATACCTCCCAAGAAAACCGGCATCGCCCAATGAACAGTCCCTATCAGATACTCATCACTCGTAAAGGCTGATGCAACCGTCGACGGAAATAGGATCATAAATAACATCAGGAACAGATTGAAAGAAAACATAGTAATCAATGCTATCTGGAAACACTCCTTTACGCGCCGCTTATCACCATGTCCGTAATTATAACTCGCAATTGGTACAAACCCCTGCGCAAATCCCGTTAATGGTACACTCACAAACTGCATCGAAGTCTGTAAAACCGTTAATGCACTAACGTAAATATCTCCAAATTCTTTCAAACTGCTATTCAGAACAAAACCGACCAAACTCTCAGTACTAGCCATAATAAATGGGGATATCCCCAACGCCAACATCGAAAGTAGAATTCCCTTGTCCAACCTCATATAACGCCTTTCCAACGGTAAAGAAGCATGCTTTGAAAAGAGAAAGCGTAATACCCACACAGCACTGCAAGCCTGAGATATCACCGTAGCTAAAGCAGCACCTTTTACTCCCATATCAAACCAGAAAATAAAAATAGGATCGAGAATAATATTCAAAAACGCCCCTATTAAAACCGAGCACATAGCAATAGTAGGTCGCCCCTGTGCATTGATGAAGGAATTTAGTCCTGTAGAAATTTCTACAAAAATAGTCCCCAATAAATAAATAGAAAGATAGTCAACCGCATATCCCAGTGTATTCTCCGAAGCACCTACAAGCAGTAGGATAGGTTCCATAAAGATATATGCAATACAAGAGGTCAATAAAGTGAAAATAATCAACAGACTGAAACCATTTCCTAATATTTTTCCAGCTCGCTGACGATCATCTTGCCCAAGTGCAATGGCTGCCAATGGAGCACCACCTCCTCCCACAATTGCAGAAAAAGAAGAAATCAACACCACGAGAGAGATAGTTACACCCACACCCGCCAACGCATCCGTCCCGATTCCCGGTATATGTCCGATATAAATGCGGTCCACAATGCCATACAACAAATTAACAAATTGTGCCGCTACCGCCGGAAGTGCCATCTTGAAAACCAATGGCAACATACGTTCGGTTCCTAGACGTTCTTCATATTTATTTATCATTTCTTTTGAGTTTACTCACCAACTATCTCCAGTGTGCCCGCTATTAAGCAAACTCTCTATTTTCTGTCTATATAGATTAGAAGCTTCAGCCGCATTTTTAGCAATATCTCCCGTACCCGTTCCATACACCACAATAGGAGTCTGCCATACCATGCCCGAATGAATGGCACTACTTTGATATGGACGTAACAACTCATCCACTGTGAAACAGTTCTTGCCACCACTGCGATAGGCTTCCGCGTTTGAACCCGTAGTTGTAACTACCAATAAAGGTTTACCAGCAACGGCAGGTGTCTGAGACAAATAGGTAAAAACCTCATCTTGCCATTTTTTCAATAGAGAAGGTGCCGATAACCAATAAAAAGGGAACTGATAAACAACCGCAGACGCATCCGAAATAGTCCGAGTCCATTCATCCACATTAAAAGGTAATTCCTCTTCATATAAATTGAACACAGACACTCCGTCTATATCCTTCACCGTATCTATCAACATTCTGTTGGCTCGCGAATCCTTCATTTTAGGATGCGCTAAAATAATTACTACTTTTCTCAAATCTTTATTCATGAGTACTAATCTATTGATGACAAAACAATATCTTCGTAAAGATATGAAATTTCAAGATTTGCGCCATATCCTATTTGTTAATTTTAAGTCATCAGGAAGTATACTTTAAATGATTATTAAAAACATCATTGACCTGTTAAAACGATTTTTTTTAGAAGAAGGACTCAAGAAACATTTTGCTATTTCCCAGAGAAAGTAGAAAAAGGCTATTACCGATATAAGGCTACAATCCCTTCGTGATTATAGGTAAGCCAAAAAATCCTTTTTGCAAAACCAAGTTTTTGGGCTTATCTTTACGCGCTTTATTATAAGTAGCAAGAGAAACTCTGCATGTTTCTCTTGCTCCATTCTCAAATGTTACCTCCAAATAATACTCCTTATGTATACTATCCGATACATAACGGTGTTTTCCTATTTTACGTCTCTTTTCGTGTTGTTCCGTATACTTTCTAAGTACAGTCACTGTAATTTCCTTGGTCGAATTAGTATCCGCCATATAAAAATTACCTATAAGAAAAAGCCCATAGACAATAGAACCTACGCAAGCAAAATGACAAAACATATTAATCATCTTACTATCCATTTCTGTCATCCATATCCATTTTTTATAGAAAGGAGAAGTAATTGCAACAAATACAACACATTACGTTCCACTATACCCCTTCATCTCCCTATGAACTAACTTACCCGACAGAATGTTATACCTAATAATAACTAAAAACGAAAGTATCATGGATAAAAGCTTAATTCATAGCAATGAATTACATTTCATCAATAAGAAACGTATTCACGAAGCAGTAGAGAAAATGGTAGATTCACTGGATATGGCGGCAGGTTCCACCATGGGATTTAACCTGTATGCAGTAGTAGAAACTTATTTTACAGATTTGAAAAAGCGAAAAGAAATTAACCGCTTATTGAATTTGGAGAAAAATACTTGTGAGAAGATAGAAGAAGAACTCCATGTCTTCGAGATATAATATAAATAAAAACCATCACTGATTACACAGATAGAAACTTAATTAAATTTTTATCTGTGTAATCAGTGATGAAAAAATCTTTTCACATATCGATTTATTAATCTTTTGCCTGATGTACTGTCAACTGCGGGAACGGGAAACCAATACCTTCTTCATTGAATACAGCATAAATAGTCTTATTCATGTCGAAATAAACGCCCCAGTAATCAGCGCTGTTCACCCACACGCGGATAACAACATTCACACTGCTGGCATCCAAAGCATGAAGTGCTATAAAAGGCTCAGGAGTATTCAGTATACGCTTATCAGCAGCTAGAATACGGCGTACCGTACTTTCTACTTTATCATAATTCTCTCCATACTCCACACCGATTATCCAATCCACACGGCGGGTATTTTCGCGGCTGTAATTAGTCACCGTCCCACTACTCAAAGCACCGTTAGGGATATAAATCACTTTATTATCGGCTGTAGTCAGAATAGTATGAAAAATCTGGATCTCGCGTACCGTACCAGATACCCCCTGGCTCTCAATCCAATCACCTACTTTAAAAGGGCGGAACAGTAAAACGATGAGTCCACCGGCAAAATTCTGCAAGTTTCCTGACAATGCCATACCAATAGCCACACCGGCAGAAGCCAGTAAAGCGGCAAATGAAGTAGTTTCTACCCCCAACTTACCGATAACGGCAATAATCAATAAGATCGTCAGCAGAATATTGACCAAACTTTTCACGAAACTCTGAATACTCGGCTCAATTTGTCTTTTTGACAATATTTTGGCTAAAAGCTTCTTGATAAAAGAAATCAAGAACCTACCTACTACGAAAATAATGATAGCGCCAATGATGCGACCACCAGCACCAACGCCCCAGTCTATCAACTGTTGAATAAGAATTTGTACCTTGCTGAAACCTTCTTCAGCAGCTTGAACGGCAACCGCCGCCATTAACAAAGGTGATAACATAATGATTTTGTTTTAATAAATTAATGTGGCAAAATTAACAAATTAATTCAGTTTTCGTTCACAGAACTTGTAGATTTCGTCAGAAAGTAATACTTTTGCAACCGATTTCAACTAAGGGGTGCCCTAATATGACGGGCTGAGAACATACCCATTGACCTGATCCGGGTAGTGCCGGCGGAGGGAAAAGAAGAAAAATTCCCCTTTTCTGGTTTCATCACTGATTATACAGATTAACACAGCTTGTTCACCACAGAGAACAACAGAAGTCATAAAAGGATAAAAGCTTGTGTTAGTCCGCATGATTTGCGGTTAAAAAATCTTTGTGAACCCAGTATTCTCTGTGATGAAAGTAAAAACATCAAATAAAAGTATTGCAAATGAAAAGACGTGTAATGGCGACATGCCTTCTAATGGTAGCGTTGAGTGTCTGTGCGCAGCCCAAAGAAAAGGATAGCTTGCAAGTAGTGGATCTACAGGAAGTAGAAATTATTTCCACACGTGCCACAGGAACCACTCCGGTGGCATTTACCAATGTAAATAAAGAACAACTGAAAAAACAGAATTTCGGAGTGGATATTCCATATTTACTGACATTTACCCCTTCTGTACTGACAACAAGCGATGCAGGAACCGGCATCGGCTATACCAGTATTCGTGTGCGCGGAACGGATGCTACGCGCATCAACGTCACTACCAACGGTATACCGATGAACGATGCCGAGAGCCATTCCATCTTCTGGGTAAACACGCCCGATTTTGCTTCATCCCTGCAAGATATGCAAATCCAACGTGGCGCGGGAACTTCAACAAACGGTGCAGGTGCTTTCGGCGCCAGTATCAACATGCAGACACAAGGTATTTCACCGAAACCATACGCTGAAATCTCCGGTTCTTACGGCTCGTTCAACACGCATAAAGAAACCGTAAAAGTGGGAACAGGTATCATCAATGAGCATTGGGGGTTTGACGCTCGTCTGTCTAATATCCAAAGTGACGGTTACAGAGACCGTGCCGACGCCGACCTGAAATCTTATTTTGTCCAGGGTGGTTATTACAATGAAAATACCACTATCAAGTTCATCACCTTTGGTGGAAAAGAAGAGACTTACCATGCTTGGGACGGGCTGGACAAAGAGATGCTACAAGCACATCGTAAATACAATCCAAACGGAGAAATAAAGGATGATGAAGGAAACGTGACAGGTTTCTATGACAACCAGATAGACTATTATCGCCAAACACATTACCAACTGTTACTGAACCAGATCCTATCGCCGTTTTGGGATCTAAACGTAGCCCTGCACTATACCGACGGAGATGGCTATTACGAAGAATATAAAAACGCACGTACCTTGATGGAATATGGTCTGCAGCCTTTCGAGGTGAATGGTCAGACTATCAAAAAGTCCAATCTCGTACGACGTAAATTAGTGAACAGCGGTTTTGGTGGTGGAGTGTTCTCCGTAAACTATAACAGTGATAAAATCGATGCATCCATAGGCGGAGGATTGAACTATTATAAGAATACGCACAACGGTAAGGTGATATGGGTAAAGGACTATATCGGTAACCTAAGCCCCGACCATGAATACTACCGTAACATCGGTCGCAAAACAGATGGTAATATCTATGCGAAAGCCAACTGGAAAGTAGGTGGTGGCGTTAATCTCTATGCCGACCTGCAATATCGTTACACCCGTTACAAGATAAATGGCAACAACGATAAATGGGACTGGACTGCTGATCCCGGTCATCTGCAACCGCTCAACATCGACGAAGAATTTAATTTCTTCAACCCGAAAACCGGTGTTTTCTGGAGTATCAACCCATATAATAAAGTATACGGTTCCTTCAGCGTTGCCCATAAAGAACCTACCCGTAATAATTATACCGATAATCTCTTCGCTGCTCGTCCCAAGGCAGAACGTCTTTTCGACTATGAACTGGGATACACTTTCCATAAAAACTGGTTCAACGCAGGAGTCAATCTTTACTATATGGACTATAAAGACCAATTGGTGCTGAATGGGCAGTTGAACGAAATCGGTGAAGCCGTAGCAGAAAACGTAAAAGACAGTTATCGCATGGGTATTGAACTGATGGCAGGTGTACAGATTGCCCAATGGGTGCGTTGGGACATCAACGCCACCTTGAGCCGTAACCGTATCAAAAATTATACGGAATACCTGAGTGACGTCAATGAAGACTGGAACGACATGTATAGTGAAAGTTGGGGTATCTCACAAACCACCCGTTATATAGGAACAACCCCTATATCATTTTCCCCGGATTTTATGGCAAACAGTTTGATTTCGTTCGACTATAAAGGTATCAATGCTTCTTTACAGACGCAATACGTCAGCAAACAGTACCTCAACAATGCCCATCAGGAAGATTGTACACTGAATGCATACTGGGTAAGTAACCTCAATGTAGGTTATACTTTCAAACTACACGGTATAAAGTCTGTCAATGTAGGAGTTACAGTGTATAACCTCTTTAATGAGCTCTACGAAAGCAATGGATATGCATCAGGAAGTGCCGTCTATGAAGGCCACGGCAAAGACCAGATAAAGACATCGGACAGTAAACTGCTTTATACCTCAAATTATGCAGCCTATTATCCGAATGCCGGTATCAATGCTTTGGCGCACATCACACTAAGTTTCTAACGTATGGAACAAATTCTTGAAATCATAGGTACACTTGTCGGACTTCTCTACCTTTGGTTAGAATACCGTGCCAGTATCTATCTTTGGATAGCGGGTATCGTTATGCCCGCCATCTACATTTTTGTTTACTACGATGCCGGTTTGTATGCCGATTTCGGTATCAATATCTATTATCTGGGGGCTGCCATTTATGGCTGGACGATGTGGAAATACGGAAGTTTCCTACGTCGTAAGTTTCTGCGTAAACAAATTTCAGGCAAGGAAAAACGACAAGTAGAGTTACCCATCACCCGCATGCCGTTACAGTATCTATTACCGCTTACCGCCGTATTCGTCCTTACCCTCGTGCCCATCGCCTGGATATTGATAAACTTCACAGATAGTAACGTACCTTGGTTGGATTCTTTCACTACTGCACTAAGTATCATCGGTATGTGGATGTTGGCTCGTAAATATGTGGAACAGTGGTGGGCATGGATTGCGGTGGATGCCGTTAGTTGCGGTTTGTATATCTACAAAGGGCTCGATTATACAGCCGCCTTATACGGTCTTTACACAATAATCGCTATTTTTGGTTACTTTAAATGGAAGAAAATGATGATTTAAATGAAAGAACTAAGAATGAAGAATTACCTTGCGGTATGTTTGCATAACACAGCCAAGTTCTACATTCTTCATTTTCCCAACGTAAAATCAGACAGAAAGATGGTAGAAGCAGTAATTTTAGCAAACGGGGAATACCCGACGCATCCCCAGCCTTTGAATATCCTAAAAAAAGCACCTTACGTAGTTTGCTGCGATGGTGGAGCCGATGAATATATCCGGCAGGGACATGTACCAGATATGATTATCGGTGACGGAGATTCTCTCAGTGAAAAGAACCGTACAAAATACGGACATGTTCTCCATCGTATCAACGATCAGGAAACAAACGACCAAACCAAAGCCGTTGACTATCTCCTTTCACAGGGCAAACACCGGATTGCCATCGTTGGAGCTACCGGGAAACGAGAAGACCATACTTTAGGAAATATCAGCTTACTTATGGATTATATGCATGCAGGTGCCGATGTACGTATGTTCACGGACTACGGTGTATTTATTCCCTGCCGGAATACACAGAGCTTCCCTTGTTCTCCCGGTCAACAGATATCCATCATCAACTTCACAGCCTGCGGACTATGCGGAAAAGGGTTGGTTTATCCACTCAGAAACTTCACCAATTGGTGGCAAGGTACACTCAATGAATGTACGGGAGAGGAATTCACAATTGAAGCAGAAGGGGAATATCTGATATTTATCAATTATACCAATCAATAATCACGTTTTCTTTCTCTCCGCCACTTCTACAAAGTATACACTGATACAAATCATGACAATCGCAACGGCTTGTGTCCAGCTAAAGCGATCTTGCCCCAATAAAAGGGAAGTAACGGTAGTGACCACCAAAATCAGATAGCTGTAAATGGAAACGACTGTTGTCTTTAGATATTTCAGTCCGATAGGAACAAGAAAATAACTTATGTAGGTAGGGAAAATGAGAACAAACGCCAAAACAGCCCATACCATCCAATGCCACCTTCCGTGCCAGGCGTCTACAAATAAAGGAGCATCCCAACCCACAATCGACGAAACAATCAGCCCCATTACCGCCGCACCGCCAAAGATATATTTCATCATCGTCACCACTCCCACTTTTTCCAATAATTTCTTGCTCACAATCAGATAGACGGCAAACACCAGCGAACTAATCATACAAAGTATATTTCCCGTAAAAGCATCATGGGCCAAATCATCACTACCTTGCGTAATGATACATAATAACGCACCTCCAAACCCCAAAGCAATGCCGATAATCTTCATCAATGTAGCCTTCTCTTGAAGAAAAAAGACAGAAATAAGAAATACCCAAATGGGCTGCATAGAGTTAAATATAGCACTGGAAACCGGAGTAGTCTTACTGATACCCAACAGATAGCAAAACATAAACCCATACAATCCAAAAGCTCCAAGACAAAACAGTTTCATCTGCTGCCGCTTTGTAACAGGTGCTTCCTTTACAAACCAGCCTGTTATCCAAAACATCACTGCCGCAAATATACATCGCATAGTGACACCCGTCAACGCACCCAGCCACAAAGGGAGCAGAAATTTCAACGCATTCATATTCAATCCGGCCATGACGCGCGACGCAATCATGCTGAGATTGGCTTCCAGCTTCTTATCCTTCATAAGATTATATTTTGAGGGTACAACAATTTATTACTTTATTATGTTTTAAAGAAAAGATAGGAGATTATATTATGACAGAAAAAGAAGAAAATAACAAGACAAAGCCATCATCCAAACAACCTAAGTCCGTCCTTGCTTTCTATATCCGACTGCGGCTGGACATTAAAACCGCCTGCCAACAAATTGAAAACGGATTGGGACAAGAAGATATAACCATCAATGAGGAGGTAGAAAAATGGCTAAACAAGTAATCTGGTCTCCCCTTGCCAAAGAGGAACTAAAAAAAATCCTGTTATCCACTATAGACAAACAAGGAGATAAGCGAAGTTGTAAAACGCTATATGGTCTGTTTCAAAATGTTCTTCACCGTATCACCCTGAACCCCTTCATCGGAAAAGTCACCGAAATGGAGAATATACGTTACGTCACCCCACATCCCAACTATACTGTTTTCTATCGACATAGCTTGTTGAAAATAGAGATCCTTGTTATTTGGGATAATCATCACAAAGCAGGAAGAATGAAAATGATAACGGAGAAGTAAAATCCGTCAAGAGCAGATTTATATATCATTAACTGTAAGACAGAAGTTCTGTCTGCTTCAAATATATCATCTGTTCGAATGAGACGCATAGTCTGTTTGCTCACAACAGACTATACACTTTGCAAAGACACATCATGGGAATGACGCGATTCAATAACCAGGTTACCACACTTCAGCTCTTCAAATGCCACATATTAACCCCGTAAATACCCGTCATTTCACCTGCTGAGGTGTGGCATTTAGGTTAACTAAGGTTGACATCCTCAAAACTGAAGTGTAGCATTTGCAATGAAGTTATGTAAGGACAAAATAAAAACGGAAGAGCAATGCCCTTCCGTTTCCCCAACTTAATATTAATAAATATCTATCATTGAACTTTACAAAGTTACAACATAAAAAAGACAATATCAAGTATTTCCAGACTTTTTATAGCTTCATCAGATAATTCTTGAAGTCCACAAAATCTTTCGACATCAGCAAACTTTTCTTCTCTCCACGCATAAAGGTTTGAAGTTTCTCCGGTATCTGCACGGACTCACCGATAATACGTTCTACCGTATCCTTGAATTTTGCCGGATGGGCAGTTTCCAGGAACACACCTGTTTCACCAGACTGTAAACCCTCGACCAAGGCGCGATATCCGCAAGCACCGTGCGGGTCAAGAAGATAACGATCTTTCTTCCACACATTTTTCATGGTCTCGGCAATCTGCTCGTCGGTATAAGTCGCCCCACTTATCTCGGCAGAGATAGCGGCATGGCTACCGCCGTAAAGGTCTAGTACGCGGGCAAAGTTACTAGGATCACCCACATCCATGGCATTGGCGATGGTGGCTATACTTGGACGCGGTGTATAAACACCTGTATTCAGGTATTGGAAGAAAATGTCGTTACGGTTGTTGGATGCGATGAAGCGTTTCACGGGAAGTCCCATACGTTTACCGAAGAGTCCGGCGGTGATATTACCGAAGTTGCCGCTGGGCACGCAAATAACGACATTATCACTCTTGCCGATACGCTTCAGTTGAGCGTAGGCATAGAAATAGTAGAATGCCTGTGGCAGGAAACGCGCCACGTTAATGGAATTGGCACTGGTGAGTTGCAAGTGCTCGTTGAGTTCCCGATCCATAAAAGCAGATTTAACCAAAGCCTGGCAGTCGTCGAACGTACCATCCACCTCGATAGCCGTGATATTCTGTCCCAAAGTAGTAAACTGTTTTTCCTGGATCTCACTGACTTTCCCTTTCGGATAGAGCACATACACATGAATACCCTCCACACCGAGAAAGCCATTGGCAACAGCACTACCCGTGTCACCGGAAGTGGCTACAAGAACATTAACCTGTTTTTTACCCTCTTTTTTGATAAAATAACCCAGTAAACGTGCCATGAAACGACCGCCTACATCCTTAAAGGCAAGCGTCGGTCCATGAAAAAGTTCGAGCGAATAAATATTCTCCGTAACCCCAACCAAAGGGACATCGAAACTGAGCGTATCATAAACAATCTGTTTCAAGATATCAGCAGGAACATCTTCGCCAAAGAATGCATCTGCCACACGATAAGCTATTTCCTGGAAACTCAGTGTATCAATGCTGTCATAAAACTCTTGCGGTAAGGATTTGATTACAAAGGGCATGAAAAGTCCTTTGTCTGCGGCAAGCCCCTTTATTACGGTTTCTTCAAGCGTAGCTTCGGGAGCTTGTTTGTTAGTGCTGTAATATTTCATAATATTTCTTTCATAAATTCATTAATAAACTCATCTTCTCTCATCAAACCGTAACTGCCGTTACAGGCCGCCACTTCGTCGAATGTCTGTACCTCGTCCGGCTCGATACCCGGATACCAGATAAAGAAAGGAACAGGCTCATTAGTATGGGTACGAAGCTCGCAAGGTGTAGGATGATCGGGCAATACGGCTATAGAGACCGGTTCGTCCCAGTTCTTCACAGCTTCGTAAACAGGACCTACTGCACGACTGTCCAGGTTCTCGATCGTCAAAGTCTTCAAAGAAATGTCACCTTCATGACCCGCCTCATCACTGGCTTCGATATGCAAGTAAACAAAATCATCCGTTTTCAGCGCATCAAGGGCGGCAGCTACCTTGTTTTCGTAATTCGTATCATACAGCCCCGTTGCTCCTTCAACAATCAGGCGACGCAATCCGGCATAATAACCGATGCCGTTAATCAAATCAACAGCCGAAATCACAGCACCACACTTCACTTGCGGAAACTTGTCAGAAAGGCGTTCCATCTGCGGACGATACCCCGGGCTCCACGGCCAGATACTGTTTGCAGGGTCTTTCCCCCCGGCCATACGTTTTTGGTTGATAGGATGATTTTGCAAAAGTTCCCAAGAACGCATGATCAGGTCGTTTATCAGGTCGGCAGTTTGCTGAGGTGTCAAGTCTGCCTGCCCTTCAGGAGTAGTAATATTCTCCGTACCCGGCATCGGCTTCACCAGTAGAGGACGAAAAGGTTTTAAAGGAACATCATGCGGTGGGGTACAGTCAATACGCTTGTCGCCCCCTTTGATTACCAGCAGATGGCGATATTGAACACCTGTATAAAAGCGTACCCGTTCGTCACCCAGTTGTTCTTGCAAATATTTCACCAACACATCGGCTTCTTCAGTCGTGATGTGTCCGGCTGAATGGTTCTTTATATTATCACCTTCGATACAGATGATATTGCAGCGCATCGCCATCTCACCGGGTTTCAACTCCACACCGATACTTGCAGCTTCCAAAGGTCCGCGACCTTCGTACACTTTCGGAAGATTATAACCCAAAACGGACATATTCGCCACTTCGCTGCCTGGATGAAAACCGTCGGCAACAGTCTTTAACCGCCCCACACGTCCCATTTGCGCCAGCTTATCCATATAAGGGGTCTTGGCGCTTTGCAACAGCGTCTTGCCACCTAATGACTTCACAGGCCAGTCAGCCATTCCGTCACCTAATATGATAATATGTTTCATTTCCTTTATTGATTATACGTTTGCAATACTCATAATATCCGCAAATACTCCCGCAGCCGTCACACCTGCGCCAGCTCCATAACCTTGTATCATCATCGGATATTCTTTATAGCGTTCCGTAGTCAGCAAAATGATATTGTTACTGCCTTCCAAGCCATAGAACGGATGGTTGGCACCTACTTCCTGTAAGCCTACAGATGCTTTTCCGTTTTCCAACTTGGCAACGAAACGCCAATGTTTGTTTTCGGCCTCTAAAACCTTGCGACGTGCTTCAAAGTCAGCATCAAGACTCGGCACTTTCTTCCAGAAATCATCCAGAGAACCTTCAAAGAAGTCATCGGGTACAAAAAGATTTTTTTCAACATCACTTTGTTCCAAGCGATAACCGGCTTCACGCGCCAAAATCACCAGTTTACGAATAACGTCCTTACCACTCAGATCAATACGCGGATCAGGTTCGGAATAGCGTTCTTCCTGTGCCATCTTGATGGTCTTACTGAAAGGAATATCCGCACTGATCTTATTGAAGATATAATTCAGCGTACCACTCAGCACGGCTTCAATCTTTAATATCTTGTCGCCGCTATGGATGAGGTCGTTAATCGTATTGATAATTGGCAACCCCGCACCGACGTTAGTTTCAAACAAGTACTTCACACCGCGTTGACGAGCTATCTGCTTCAACTCACGGTAGTTCTCATATTCCGAAGAAGCGGCAATCTTATTGGCAGCCACCACGGAAACGTTGTGTTGCAGCAAATCTTTATAGAGTAACGCCACACCTGCACTGGCGGTACAGTCAACAAACACGGAATTGAAAATATTCATACCGATAATCTCGTTACGCAACGTTTCGAGCGAACTTTCTTTACCTTTCACTTGCAATTCTTCACGAAAACGTCCCAGATCGAAGCCTTCGCGACTGAACATCGCTTTGTTGGCATCGGCGATACCCACTACATTCAGTTGTAAACCATTCTCCTGCATCAGCTTCTGACGTTGACTGTGGATTTGTTCTATCAGGCTACCTCCTACCGTACCAATACCACAAATAAAGATGTTGAGCACTTGATACTCCGAAAGGAAGAAAGAATCATGGATTACGTTCAAAGATTTACGCAACGACCTGTTGTCAACAACAAATGAAATATTCGTCTCCGAAGCCCCCTGCGCACAAGCTATCACATTAATGCCATTACGTCCCAACGTACCAAATAATTTACCGGCTATACCCGGCGTATGCTTCATGTTTTCTCCGACAATGGCCACTGTAGCCAAGTTCTTTTCTGCCAAGATGGGTGAAATCTCTCCCATTTCAATCTCTTTGGCAAATTCTTCGGTCAGTACTTCGCAAGCGAGGTCGGCATCGGCATTGCGCACTCCGATAGATGTGGAATTCTCTGATGAAGCCTGTGAAACCAAGAACACGCTGATACCGTTTTTTGCCAACGCTTTAAAAATACGGTAGTTTACACCAATTACACCTACCATACCCAAACCTTGCACGGTAATCAGGCTGGTGTCATTGATAGAAGAAATACCTTTAATGGCTTTACTCTGTGGATTGGAAACCTCTTGCTTGATAACCGTACCTACCCCTTCGGGGTTGAAGGTATTCTTCACCAAGATGGGTATATTCTTGTGGCAAACCGGATAAATCGTCGGTGGATATATCACTTTCGCACCAAAGTTACAAAGTTCCGTAGCCTCCACATAGCTGAGTTCGCTGATAGTATAAGCAGTAGAAATTACACGCGGGTCGGCTGTCATAAATCCGTCTACATCCGTCCATATCTCAAGGCTGTCCGCATTCAGTGCAGCAGCAATGATGGCAGCTGTATAATCAGAACCACCACGACCGAGGTTGGTTACATCTTCGGTAATTTTGTCGGTAGAGATAAATCCCGGAACCAATACACGCCGTGGAGCATCTTTGAATGTTTCACGCACCAGCGAATTGGTCAGTTCCGTATCAAGCACATGCTTGGAGTGTTTCTTTTCTGTTTTGATAAATTTACGGGAATCAAACCATTCCGCCCCTGTCAGTTGTGCGGTAATGATAGAAGAAAGACGTTCACCATAGCTGACAATCGTATCGGAAGTCTTTTGTGAAAGGTCTTTGATTAAATAAATACCCTGAAAAATATCTTTCAGTTCATTGAGCAGTTCACCTACCTGACGTTGCAAGGCAACTTGTGCTTCACCGGCAGGAATTACCTCCTTAATCATTTCTACATGGCGATAAACAATCTCACGAAATTCATTCTCATAAGAAGCATCACCCACAGAGGCCATCTTTGATGTATTTATCAGTTGGTCCGTAATGCCACCCAATGCAGAAACTACCACAATCACCGGTTCATTCACTGCTTCTACAATTCTCTTGACACTTAAAATACTATTTGCGGTTCCTACGGATGAACCGCCGAATTTCAATACTTTCATTATGTTGTTGTTTTCTGATTATCGATTTTTATACTTACATTACAATCGGTATCTATCGTACCAAAAACAATGAAAGTATATCTTTTTTCTGTTTTCATCATACTATTACTTCTAAGGGAAGAAATCCTTCGACAAGCTCAAGATTACAGATACCTCCGCCTGCAAAGCATGAATGAAAAATGATATTAAATAAAATAACTGCTGAAAAATGGTGTAACACGTAGAAACACAAATACTATCCCTTAACCCCTAAGGGTCATGGTGCACATGGATGTGACTGTATACTGATAGTACTTATTCATAGTCTCTTGTTTCTATCTTTTCTGATAAGTGTTGCAAAAGTAACAATAAAAACATTCAATCTATCACTTTTTACGACTTTTTTACGATAAAAATACAGGAAGCATATAAAAAGGCAAGAAATCTGCACATTTACTGACTAACATTTTCACACACCGTAGGTTATACCCTCATTATACAACCGGTTATTTTCTATCATTTTGTCATAATTCTAAAGATATATCATTATCTTTGCATACAAACCTTGTTAGAATAGCGTATATGACCCCTGAAAATACTTCCGTTTTGTTAATATACACCGGCGGAACCATCGGAATGATAGAAAATACCGAGACCGGTGCTTTGGAGAACTTCAACTTTGAACAGTTACAGAAGCATGTGCCCGAACTACAGAAATTTACATTCAGCATCGATACTTATCAATTCGATCCTCCAATAGATTCTTCAGATATGGATCCTGATGCCTGGCGTAAACTTGTACATATCATAAGTGACAACTATGAGCAATATACCGGTTTTGTCATTCTTCACGGGACAGATACAATGGCCTATACGGCTTCCGCACTCAGCTTTATGCTCGAAGGTTTGGGTAAACCGGTTATCCTTACCGGATCACAGCTACCCATCAGTGTACTCCGTACAGACGGCAAGGAAAATCTGCTGACGAGTATAGAAATAGCCACCGCCTGCCATCCCAATGGACGTCCCGTCGTACCGGAAGTATGTATTTTCTTTGAGAACCACCTGATGCGCGGCAATCGTACAACCAAAATGAATGCCGAGAACTTCAATGCGTTCCGTTCGTTCAATTATCCGGCACTTGCTTCAGCGGGGATACATATAAAATATAATAATGTGCAAATTCATACAGATAATATCCAGCAAAAGTTAGTACCACATTATCTGCTTGACACGAATATTGCCGTTCTGAAACTCTTTCCGGGAATTCAGGAAAATATCGTAGCGGCTGTTCTTGCTGCCAAAGGTTTAAGGGCATTGGTACTTGAAACGTATGGTTCTGGAAACGCTCCCCGCAAGGAATGGTTCCTCCGCCAATTGAAAGATGCATGCGAACGGGGGATTATCATTGTAAATGTCACCCAATGCAGTGCGGGCACAGTAGAAATGGAACGTTACGAAACCGGTTACCGCCTGATGCAGGCCGGTGTGGTTTGCGGATACGACAGTACAACAGAATCTGCCGTCACCAAACTAATGTTCCTTTTAGGGCATAATTATTCGCTTGCCGAAGTGCGTAATCGAATGAGCCACCCCATTGCAGGCGAGATTACGGTGAGTTGATATAGGAAAGCCCTATATCAGTTTACTTGACAGCTGTCAAAGCTCCTGTAACGGAATCGATGATAAAACCGTGTACAGCAATATCCGAAGGTATCAACGGATGGTTAAGGATTGACTCTACCGTACTCCTCACCGACTTCTCCGTATCTTCAAATCCATATAACCAAGACTCAAAATCAACTCCGCAAAAACGAATCATATCGATGGTTTCCTGTTTGATTCCTCTGGCCTTCATATTCTCTATCATCTTGGCGCTGCTCATGTGGCAAGCACCGCAATCGGAATGTGCTATCACCATGACTTCCGTCACTCCCAATTCATAGATAGCGACCATCAAACTGCGGATAACGCTACCAAAAGGATGTGAAATAATGCCACCTGCATTTTTTATCATCTTTACATCACCATTCTTGATACCCAAAGCCGCCGGTAACAGTTCCGTCAAGCGGGTATCCATACAAGAAAGAATAGCTATTTTCTTATCGGGATATTTATTGGTTATGTACTTTTCATATCCCTTGTTTGTAACGAATTGCTTATTGTATTCAAGAATATCTTCTATCATAACTTCCTGAGGAATTAAAGTTCTATACTTACAAAAATAGAAAATCTCTGCGAGACTCTATCATCTTTACAATGAAAAGTCGGAAAAAAACAATGCGCTTCCTATGAAGTGAGCGCATTGTTCTTTTAAACCTTTTATTTAATTTCTATCCGGGTTCCATCCGCTTGTACAGCATAAAAACCTGCACCTTCCAAATCAATGCCATCAGGAACGGCAAAATTGAAGAAGTTAGAGAAATAAAGTATCTTGCCATTCTTGCGTAATTCAAAAGCTACTGCCTCATCTCCATTAGCCACCGTGAAAGCACGACCGGAACGGCTACAGGTAATAGTTTTCGTTATCTTCACATTATTCTGGAACTGTGTATAATAGCCAACATCCCCCACCCGATAATTATCAATTCCCATATCTCCATTCTTTCGGTCTTCCAAGTAATAGAAAGCATGTTTAGGAGCAGGGAACTTCGCCATGTAATTCTTGGCAGTTTCTATCATAGGCTCTGATACACGGTAAGTCCACGTACCATATTGTTCTATCGTTTCATCCACCGGCTCGAAGAAACCCCACATTTCAAAAAATTCCGTCAGGTTTTCGTTGGCAGCCTTACTTGCCATCATGGCAAACTTCAATTGCCCTTCACCCGGATCACTCTCTGAAATACGGTTTTCTCGCAACAGTTTGAATAAGGTCTGCCAGAAGTTTTTCTTATAACCACAACGATGATAGTAGTTCCACAACTGCCAGTTCATACGCATATGTACTTCCGTATCCTCATTTTGGTGAGTAGCCGAACCCATGTTCCACCACGCCTGCTTATTGACGAAACGTGCGGTTGCCAGTGCACTCAATTCACTACCACGAGAACAATACTTACCTAACTTATAAAGAATATAGTTGGAGAACAGGTTGTTTGATGATTCGGTAGAACCCGGCCAGTTGATGGCACGCTGATGAATATGCCCTATTTCGTGTGCAGGTCCCCATGCATTGTCTTTTGCTGCCATCACATTATCCTTCTGTAAAATATTATTCAAATAGGTATATACGAAAGCAATACGATAGCTCGATGCCCACATATAACTTCCCTCTGGAGAAATGGCAAACAAATGGTTATTCACCTGCGAAGGACGTACATCTTCAATTCCCATCAGTTCCTGTTGCCACCCCACAATATCATCCCACAGGTTGATGGCAGACAGCATATCATAAGGTACGGCTTGCTTCATCTGTTCGCGGTGGAAAAAGAATATAATCCGTTCACCCCTCACGCAAAAATATTTATAAGTAGCTTTATCTATTAATTCCTTATATTTATCATTAGTCTTGTGACGTGCCAGATCAAAATATCCGCTCACCTGTCCGCTACCAAGCGGAATATGTATCTTAATGGGTTCCGCAACCGGATTTGCCGTATACATCATAAACAACATGCCTTTCTGAGAAAAGCCCACCTTGTTCACACCTTCTGTGAGGAAGCGCGTTTCTCCGCTGGCAGCAGTCTGCACATAGTTCTTCTGGCCGTCACTGGTATTTTCTTCACCGATACATTGGATAGAAATAGTCTGTCCATGCGTGTCGCCCACCAGTACTATTACCGAGTCTCCCGCATTCACATAAATGCCTGTAGGGTTATCCAGATTACTATATTGCTTAGTCATAAGTGTTTCCGCCCATTCTTCGACATTACTATAAGATTTATAGCTTTGTAAACGGAATTCTTTCTCCCATTCGTCATAAGTATTGTTCTTCAACTGTACGGCAATGTTGGCGAAATATCCCGGCAAGGCATTAATGGCATTGTCGGTAACATCGGTTCTCAGTTCACTGCAGGTAAGGTCAGTGAAGACCGTCAATAACTGTTTATCCAGCTTCTTATCGTTATTCTTTTGGTAAAATTCCATTTCACTGCAACTCACATAGTCGCCCAAACCGGATTTCACAGTAAACTTAATCTTGGTCACCTTCTGTAAAGTCTGCCCGAAATCCACACGGCTGGGCGCGTTTTGCATCTTGAAGTCAAATGAACCGAGAAGTTTGTAATCCGGTGCATCAGCTGTAGCAGTATAAATATCCAACTCTCCGAAATTACCGTTTCCGCTACGCGAATAATAAACAATATAATCTAAATCGGGGTTCTGATCGAAGAAATATTCCAATGTAACCGGGAAATTAGCACTAGTTCCCCAAGGAGAGTGATACATTATATGGTCCTCATTACCAATCTTTCCGTCAAAAGTATTCTCAATACCCTGTCCGTTCTGGTGCTCACTGTCTTTGCCACCGGTAGGTACTATCTTCAAATCCCCCTCCAGTACCACATCATCCAAGCTCGAAGCCTTGGCATCCTGAGTCACCACACAAGTAGCCTTTATATTTTCGTCCTCGGAATAAGTATAGGTGAAAGTAGCTGTACGGGTAGTATAATCCGGATTGGCTTCTACCTGGTAAGTGTAATTTTTATCCGTCAAAGCACGTGTTATAGGCACTTCCTTTATCCATTCACTATTATCAGACTTATGTACGGTGTATTCTATGTTAGAAGTAATCGTGATAGAGAATGTACCACCTATAGCCGGTAGCTCGGCAGTCGGTGCGGTTTTGACCAATATAGCTGGCCCATAACCCAATTGACGTACCTTGATGGCATAGTTTCCCTCTACCGATGTCACGGTAACAGTAGCATTCCTTATGTCCGGTTCCTCGCTTGCCTTCACAGCCAGCAAAATTTCCATATCACCCATATCAGAGGTACTTTTGGTCACAGGGCACCAGTCGGCATCGGACTTCACATCCCATAAACTACTTCCCAAATTGGTCTTTATGGGAATAACTACAGAAGAAGATTTCGCATCAAAATCCTGTTGGAGATACTCCTCGGCAATGGTAAAAAAAGGCTCTTCCCATTCTTCAGACTCACTGTTACTACACGCTGTAAGGGCAAATAGTACCCCGCAAAAGCAGAATATTGTTGAATAAAACAGCTTTATCATTATCAGGTATTAATTTAAAGTTAAAAAAAGAAAGAGAGAGGAATTATTTTCAAAATACTCCACTCTCCTCCACATGATTAATTTACTCCGGAATGTCTGTTTGAGGGGGACGGTACGTTACCTCCGTCCCCCGAAATAAAGGTTAGAAGATTTGTTTCAGTTATTAAGAGAGAGATAACATTCCAGTAAAGTTAGAGAACTCATCATTTTCCATAGATTTTCATTTCACCGCAGTTCCAGTAAGAACCAGTAAGGCAATTACCGGCTTTACTCTTCGTAACCGCAACACGAACATAAGTGAAAGATGTTCCTGAAGAGAATACTCCGGAAGCATACTCTTCGTCACCTTTCGTCAACGTTGAGGTCGCAGTACCTAATTTGGTCCATGTACTACCATCATTTCCTACATAAATATCGGTAGATACAGGTGCACCATTCGCATTTTCAAAGCGTGTCCAAAGGTTATAAGCAAAGTGATTGATGGCACTGTTCAGATGGAAGTCGATGTATTGTCCATAAACAGGATCAAAAACAGAACCAGAATAATTACCATGCCAATGTTTATTGGAAGCCCTACCATCAAACAAACCGGTCAAACCTGTACCGTCACCCTCGACTGTTGCATTAGAAGACAACATATCCAACGACAAGTTTATTTCATTCAATGAACTTCTCAGTACCGTATAATTTACACCTACAATGCATGTGGCACTTGCGGCATCTATCTCAAAGTTTTCATTGGAAATACTCTTGATACGTAATGGTAACGCCTGACGTCCCCAGGACAATTTAGATTTATCAATAGAGATATTGACTGTTGCCGAATTTGTACCGGCGGTAAATGCAGCCGCTTCTATTTTATAAGCTCCTTGTGTCAACATATTCAGACTCTCGGCATTATCTGTATTATATTGCGTCAATACATCTTCGTCTACTTCAACTACAAAATCAAAGTTCCACTGATTATTTATTGGCATTACAACTTTCTGTTGAATTGTAACAGTACCACTATTATCGGTGATATCCTCAGTCGCAATATACCCAGTATTTTCAAAACCGATAGTCGGTGTCAAAACCTTCACAACATGGAGAAAAGCATATTTCTTTTCCGCATTTATCGAATCGGGACTATTCACCAGTTCAAAAGGGATTACAAAGGTACTATTTTCATCCAGATAGTTTTCTACACTTTCCGGTGAAATAGACACATCTACCGTCTTATACAAATCGGATGTACCAAAGTTCAAATCGGATGTATCAATTGTATAACAATCTGCCGGAATCATCTTATAGTTAGTGCCTTCCGCAGCATTATAAGCTACCAATTCTGCATCGTCCATTACTTTGGCACTCACACTGGTAGTAGTTCCCAATTCGGAACCCGCTTTAACGACTGCCAACCGGTAATTTGTTTTTTCCCCTGTCTTATATAGAGTCATACTTATGGCACCACTATCCCTAAAGTAAAGAATTGTACTGAAATCACTCAGAAATTCATCTTTTCCATCCTCGCAGGCACTCTGTGTAAACAATAAAGACACAGCCAAGAGGAGATAATAACATATATATTTTTTCATATAAACTATTCGTTTATCGTTTGATTTAAATTCTTAAAATACCACTCCTATTACCATCCATAGTTTTGCGTAAGCAACTTATTACGGTCCAACTCTCTTTGTGAGAACGGATAGAGGTAATGATTCTTCTTGAACACACGGGTTTCAAAAACAGTACGTTCCCAGTAACCGTCCGGAGTTACAGAAGTATCACCTGCCGGCTGAGGAAAACTTGTATTCATGCCATACATAGGACCACCATCTGTTTCCTCGGCAATCATCCACGTACGAGTATCAAAGTAGCGATGGCTTTCAAAAGCAAGTTCCACACGGCGTTCCTTACGGCAAAGCTCTATCAATTCGTCAGCAGTGGCGTTGGGATAAATATCGGTAATAGGATCCAATCCGACACGGTCACGTAAGTCGGCCCATACTTCCAGTGCTTTGGCGCGATATCCATCGGGTAAGGCAACTCCTCTCTTCTCGCATTCAAACACGGCTTCTATGAAATTCAGATACATTTCCGCCAAACGGAATACAGGGAAAGTAACATTACCCCAAGTTCCGGAAGTAGAATTCAGTTTATGATCATAGAAACGGTTAATCAAATATCCACTCTTTGTATAGTCGTGGCTCTTGTTTCCATTTCCACCTTTAGCAAAAGAAGTAACTGCCCAACCATTGGGATATGCCCATCCGGTACCACCAAAAAATACTGATACATAAAAGCGCGGCTCACGATCTTTATACATATTAGGCGCATTGATAGCAAAATCACCGTAAGCACTCCATCCATGCAAAGGATATGTCCAATCGCTTTTTTGTAATTCCGTTTCCGCATTGTACCCCGATTGCGGATCAACGATAGGAGTACCATCCGCCTCATACCCTGTGATGGGATAACGTCCGTTACTCATGGCGTAAGCATCCACTTGTTGTTGCGTAGGTCCAACTGCACCATAAGCGGTTCCCGGTACACTGGTCGGTGTTACATTTACCGCCAGATAGAAACGATTTTTATATCCATCCGTCCAAATCAGTTCATCATTCCAAAGCTCACCCAGTATACCGTTATAATTTTCATAAGGATCATTGTTTTTAGACCGGTACAGTTTATAGTTAGGCATATCTATCACCTTTTTAGCAGCTTTAGCCGCTTCGAGCCACTTGTTGGCATCGTAAGTTTGCGGGAAAAGGTTGACACCTGACAATTCCGGAAAATCGGCAGTCACCGGATTTTTCACACCGCTGTAAAGTGTGTTGCCATTGAACAAATCACGGGCAGAATAAAGTAACAGACGGGAAATCACCGCATAACAAGTTCCTTTCGTAGCCAATCCATATTCAGCAGCTTCAAACTGTGTTTTCACAGCATCGCTCTCGGCACAAGCCGTCATTTCGCTTACTACATAATCCACACATTCATCCCAAGTGTTACGCGGACGATATAAATCTTCCGTACTAGCCGTAAAGTCAAGCAATTCATCACCCAGCAAGAATACAGGTCCATAATCACGCATCATACAGAAATAATAGAAAGCGCGGGCAAATTTCGCCTGATAATAATACATGTCCAAATCCGCCTTGTTTGCCAAAGGATCGGAACAAGAATATACATTCTGCATGAAGATATTACATTCACGAATACCTTTATAATAACTGGCCATTTTATAATAAGGAACATTAGAAGCATTCCATGATCCAAAATTAATGTAACGATACTGGCGGTCATAAGCGATGGTACACTCATCCGAAGCTCCTAAATAAGGATCGTAGTCACCACAATACGTACTACGGGGTTGAGGTAAGAACGACATAGCGTTCAACCAATATTGCTTAACCGTATTTCTTGACTGCCATATCTTCTCAAAAGTCATTTTCTCATCTTCCTGCCTATCCAGAAAATCATCGCAAGAAGAAAGTATGAAGCTTCCGGCAGCGAAACATAAAAGCAAAAGGGATTTTATTTGAGTTTTCATAAAATTCTTATTTAATTAAAGTTTAGAAATTAGCATTGAATCCTACGGAGAATACACGATTGAGCGGATATCCCGAACCATCGGCATAATTTTTATTCTTTTCAGGATCCCACAGTTTGAACGGGCTGAATTCCAACAGATTGTTACCTGCCACATAAAAACGGAGTGCCTTAATGAAAGACTTTCCAAGTATACTCTTGGGCAAAGAATAACCTATTTCCAGACTCTTCAGACGCATGAACGAGCCGTCGCGTAACCACCAAGAAGAATCCTGGGAGTTATTGGAAGCACCCGGGCCGCCACTACCGCCGCTAAGCCGTGGATAAATGGCATTGGCATTCTGTTCCGCTGTATTGGTAGACATCCATACTTTACCATATATATCTGAGTTCAGAGCCCCACGTTCAGCATTACCTGACGAGAACGGACTACGGATAGACGAACCGTTCAAATAGAAGCTGGTACGAGCCACTCCCTGGAAGAACACATTAAAGTCCCAGCCTTTCCACTGGGCTGTTGCACCAAAGCCATAAGTAATTTCCGGTAAATTAGTATACCCCAAAGCTACTTTATCCAAATCATCGATTTTACCGTCACCATTTGTATCCTGATACTTAATATCACCCACGCGATATTCACCGTAATTCTGAACAGGGCTGTTGGCAATTTCTTCTTCACTTTCAAATAATCCAAGAGCTACCAAACCGAAAGGTTGAAGATAACCGTCTGAACCGAAAGGCTTACCTATTTTATTTTGGTATTTATATTCCCAATCGGGCTCGTCGTTATTCTTTAATTTGTTACGATTAAAGGTAAAGTTTCCACGGGCAGTAACCAATACGTCTTTAATCTGATGGGTATACTCAATGCTGGCATCAAATCCTTGATTTAATGTCTCTCCCACATTAACGTAAGGAACAGTAGATATACCTACAATGGCAGGTAATCCGGCACGTTGCAAGAAGATACCGACACGTTCTTCACGGAAATAATCGGCCTGTACTTTCACCTTGTTAAATAAGGAAAATTCAACACCGGCATTCAGTTTCTTGGCTTCTTCCCAAGAGACTGTCAGATTTTCCACCTCACCGGTAATAAGGCTGCTACCACCATTACCACCGGTATTACCATAGTTCCAACTACCTCCGGCCACAATACTCGACTCATAAGCCCATCTTCTGTTACCCCCGATATTATCGTTACCTACCTTTCCGTAAGAACCTTTCAGCTTCAACATATCCACTACCTTAGTGACGGGTTCAAACCATTTTTCATTGGAAACCATCCACCCCAAAGCAAATGCCGGGAAAAAGCCGAAACGATGACCACGGGCAAAGTTTTCAGAACCATTGTAACCCATATTCACTTCTGCAAAATAAGTATCGCGGAAGGCATAAGTAAGACGACCTGCTATACCTTGGTTCTTATAAGGTAATGCGGCATCGCTACTACCGGCCTGAGTTTTTGTATGGATTTTATGATTGTAAAGAAACAAAGCTCCCACACGGTGCACGTCATTGAACAGACGGTTATAGTTCAACGAACCCTCTACGTAACGTGTCATGGTTCCATCACGTCCTATACCGAAAGCCAGATCTTCGCTACCGGTGTGTACAGGCACAGGTACTCCGTCCAACTCGTCATATTTCAGACTACCGTCTTCATTACGCCCACGGGCATGATAGTAAGAGGAAGTCTTTGAGCGGCGTTGTATCGTTGTATTCCAAGCATCCCAAGAGAATTTAATATTGGCGGTCAATCCCTCCAGCGGTTTCCACAATGCACCCAAATCCTGAGTGACTCCGATAAGAGACTGTGCAGAGTTCCAGAACTGTTCGCGATATCCGGAATGCACCAGCATATTCCAAGGATTGTAACCGGAATCGGTAGAAGGACCGGAAAGTCTACCATCGGAATATTCCACCGGATAGGCATTCGGTGAAGTCAGGAATGTGTATGACCAAATATCATTATCATTATCGCCAAAGCCGGGGCCGAATGACTTCTCATAGATATTCGCCAGATTAAAATTCACCACTGTGCTTTTTGTCAAATTCAAATCTACATTTGCACGGAAGTTGAATTTATTATAACGGATAGAAGAATCGTAACCATAAATATTTCCGGCATTCCTGAAAATAGAACTTTCGTTGTAGAACGAACCGGAGATATAATACTTCACAATGTCGCTACCACCTGTAATATTCAATTTTACATTCTGATTGGCAGCCGTATTCTTGAACAAAGCATCAAACCAGTCTACATTAGGATAGAGATCCGGATCACTTCCATCACGATATTTCTGTATTTCAGCCTGGGTATAATACTCTTTTCCGTAAGCCTCGTTATAAAGTTCAGCCCATTCTGCGGAACCCATCATTTGAGGTTTCTTGGTAGGCTGGGTAAAGCCGAATTCAGTACGCACATTAATCTGCGGTTTACCTACGGTACCTTTTTTGGTAGTAATCAATATAACGCCATTAGCACCGCGTACACCATATACAGCCGAAGCCGAAGCATCTTTCAGAATGGAGAAAGCAGCGATATCATCGGTATCCACCAAGTCAAGGTCACGTTCAATACCGTCTACCAGAACCAGAGGAGTGGTGGTTCCCGTGAAGGAAGATACACCTCGGATATAGAAATCGGCAGCACTGTTCTTGCCCGGTTCTCCCGAACGGCTCATAGAAACAATACCCGAAAGCTGTCCCGCCAGCGCATTTGAAATAGACGACCCCGGCACAGTCAACTTACTAACATCCAAAGTAGAGATAGCACCTACCACACTCTCTTTCTTTTGGCTACCATAACCAACGACCACAACTTCATCCAGCACTTCCGTATCAGGCATCAGCGTAATGTTTATTTGCTTTTGATTATTAACAGCCACTTCTTGCTTCTTATATCCGATATAAGAAAACTCCAATACGCCTCCTATACCTTCTATAGTAATACTATACTTACCGTTTATATCCGTAATAGCACCTGTAGTACTATTTTTCAGATAAACAGTTGCTCCAATAGCCGGTTCATTAGTATCACCAGTAATTACCGTACCGGTAATGGTCTGTTTCTTTTGCTGTTGCACTACCTCCACAGCATCCTTATCTGTCACATTAGCAAGGACAGTGACAGGCGTAAAGAAAGAAAGGAGTAAAAATGTCATCAAAGCCTTTGGCCTTGAGCATCGTTGTCCACAAACAATTCGTAAATTCATTTTAGGTCTGTTACATTAAATTAAACACATGTTTTAAGAAAAGATTTATTTTTCACAGTAAGAAAGCTCTTCATTCCATAAAATAATCATCTCAAGGAAAGAAAAGAATTTAAGTTCTCTTGGAACTTATGAACTTAAGGGTTGGAAACTTGGCATAAGGAATATGCCGATAATGTTTTTCTTTAAGATTATTCTTCATAGGCTTTTGATTTATTCAAATATCTAATGCATTTAGAACTTTAAGGCGGTACAAATATATTAAGATCAGTTAAATAATGAAAGGAAAATAAACATATTCTTACTGTATTTATATTATTTAACTATTTAAAAAGATTTGGATATAAATATATATACTTTATTTTTCTTGTAATATATCTATGAAATATACAAAAATATCGGTATATATCTCTTGTTTGTCGATAAATATATCTTTTATATATGAAATATTTAATAAATAGCCCGTAGATATATTCTTTGTTATAGAAATACATATGCCGATGGACAGTAGTATCAGTCTTATAGAATATTAATTATTTTAGCATATATTTTCATTGAGATGATAATTATATAGCTGATACATTATAGCCTGTATTTCTTCACTACGAACCTATATTGATTGAATTACCGTTCTCCTTTATAAAGTCCAATCGGATACTCGATTTATACCCGAATGTAATATCATAAATAAAGTATTCTTGTGAAGTAACTATATTCAATGTATCATCGTATGTAAGAGGAAGAATGCATGAATATCTGATAGAAAAGATAAAATAAGTTCATAAGTTCCAAGAGAACTTTGTTACATTTCCCCGCATGAGCTTCTTTTCAAAAAGTTTCTTTCCATTCTTCGTACCCTCTGCTATGAAAAATCGTACCTTTGGCAATCATTATTCAATGGATACTCAACTATGGCTAAAGAAAAGACGGTTTATGTGTGCAATAATTGCGGACAAGAATCTCCCAAATGGATAGGCAAATGCCCGTCATGTGGAGAGTGGAACACATATGTAGAAGAGATTGTACGAAAAGAGATGGTAACTAAACGCCCCATATCGGGTATAGAAACAGTTAAACCAAAGCCTGTAACATTCAATGAAATCATAGCTGATGAAGAACCGCGTATCAATCTGCATGACGCTGAACTGAACCGCGTACTGGGTGGCGGATTGGTACAAGGTTCTTTGGTACTGATTGGTGGTGAACCGGGTATTGGAAAGTCGACTTTAGTACTACAAACCGTACTTCATATTCCTGAAAAACGTATTCTCTATATATCCGGTGAAGAAAGTGCCCGCCAGCTTAAATTGCGCGCCGATCGCCTGACAAACACCTCCAGTGACTGTCTCATTGTCTGTGAAACATCCCTCGAACAGATTTATGTGCATATCAAAAATACACATCCAGACTTGGTTGTCATTGACTCCATCCAGACTATTTCCACTGAAACGCTCGAATCTTCTCCGGGCAGTATTGCCCAGGTCAGGGAATGCTCCGCCTCTATTCTCCGTTTTGCCAAAGAGACGCATATACCGGTCATTTTAATCGGACATATCAATAAAGAAGGTAGTATTGCCGGCCCTAAAGTACTGGAACATATTGTCGATACTGTTCTTCAGTTCGAAGGCGACCAACATTACATGTACCGCATTCTGCGCAGTATCAAGAACCGCTTTGGAAGTACTGCGGAACTGGGTATTTATGAAATGCGACAAGACGGATTGCGACAAGTAAGTAATCCATCCGAACTTCTATTAAGTCAAGACCATGAAGGTATGAGCGGCGTAGCTATAGCTTCCGCTATTGAAGGCATCCGCCCATTCCTCATCGAAACGCAGGCACTGGTCAGCAGTGCAGTATACGGCAACCCGCAACGTTCTGCCACCGGTTTCGATATCCGTCGAATGAACATGCTACTGGCTGTACTGGAAAAGCGTGTAGGTTTTAAGCTTGCACAAAAAGACGTATTTCTCAATATTGCCGGAGGATTGAAAGTAAATGATCCCGCCATCGACCTTGCCGTCATCAGTGCTATCTTATCAAGTAATATGGATACGGCAATAGAACCGGAAATATGTATGGCAGGAGAAATCGGCCTTTCAGGAGAAATCCGTCCGGTAAACCGCATTGAACAACGTATCGGTGAAGCGGAAAAACTCGGCTTCAAGCGGTTTATATTACCGAAGTATAATTTACAAGGGCTGAATAGCGCAAAATTAAAAATAGAGTTAGTACCGGTGCGGAAAGTAGAAGAAGCATTCAGAGCACTATTCGGATGATTTTTATCTCTAAAGACAAAGAACTATGATACAAGAATACCAACTCCGTGTATTGCCCGAAATAGCGGCAAACGAACAACGCCTGAAAGAATATCTCGTTTTGGAAAAAGGATTAAATTTACAGGCTATTACCGCAACACGTATACTGAAGCGGAGTATCGATGCACGCCAACGAACCATCTTCGTTAATCTTAGCGTACGTGCTTACATCAATGAACTGCCGAAAGAAAACGAATACCAACCTATTATATATAATAATGTGGAAAGAAAACCACAAGTCATAATAGTAGGTGCCGGTCCCGGAGGACTGTTTGCCGCATTGCGGCTTATCGAACTTGGCCTGCGTCCTGTCATCGTGGAGCGGGGTAAGAATGTGCGTGACCGTAAAAAAGACCTTGCCCTGATCGGACGAGAACAAACCGTGAACCCGGAATCCAACTACAGTTTCGGAGAAGGTGGCGCCGGAGCCTATTCAGACGGAAAGCTTTATACCCGCAGCAAAAAGCGCGGAAATGTGGACAAGATACTGAACATATTCTGCCAACATGGCGCCTCAACTGCCATACTCGTAGACGCCCATCCACATATAGGTACAGATAAATTGCCGCGTGTCATTGAAAACATGCGGAATACAATCATCGAATGTGGCGGAGAGGTACACTTCGAGACCCGTATGGATGCTTTGATCATTGAAGGCGACGAAGTGAAAGGCATCGAAACCAATACCGGAAAAACCATCCTTGGCCCCGTTGTCCTGGCAACCGGCCATTCTGCCAGAGACGTTTATCGCTGGTTGGCCACCAACCAAGTAGAGATTGAAGCCAAAGGGATTGCCGTGGGGGTCCGTTTGGAACATCCCGCCGATCTGATAGACCGGATACAATATCACAATCGCAACGGACGGGGCAAATACCTGCCTGCCGCTGAATACAGTTTCGTAAACCAAGTAGACGGACGAGGTGTATACAGCTTCTGTATGTGTCCGGGTGGTTTCGTAGTTCCTGCCGCCAGCGGTCCACAGCAAATTGTAGTCAACGGCATGAGTCCCAGTAGCCGCGGTTCCCGTTGGAGTAACTCAGGAATGGTAGTGGAACTCCGTCCGGAAGACTTAAATGACCAAGAATTAAAAATTGACAACAAGGAATTAACTATGCCGCATGAAAGCACAGTACATTCCCAATCTTCCATTCTCAATGCCCAATTAAACATGATGTTCTTCCAGGAGGCCCTGGAACGTCTTTGTTGGCAGCAAGGCAATATGAAACAAACGGCACCCGCACAACGAATGACTGATTTCACCCAAAAAAAACTTAGTTACGATCTCCCTGAGAGTTCATACGCACCGGGGCTGGTTTCTTCTCCCTTGCACTTCTGGATGCCGTCATTCATAGCTAACCGGTTAAGTAAAGGTTTCCAGCAATTCGGAAAGTACAGTCACGGTTTTCTGACAAACGAGGCAATCCTGATAGGAGTAGAGACAAGGACTTCCGCCCCAGTCCGCATACTGCGAGATAAAGAAACCTTGCAACACATCCGGCTGAAAGGTCTGTTCCCTTGTGGAGAGGGAGCAGGATACGCCGGAGGTATTGTATCAGCAGGTATCGATGGAGAACGATGTGCGGAAGCTGTTAAAGCTTACATGATTTAGAACTCTTTCTTTAATAGTACGCACCACTCCTTAATACGTCTATCAGTCATCTTCGACTGGTTCTCGATATCAATCACCAGTCCGCACCATTTGCCGTCGCGCAGAGCCCTGGACTGATTGAAAGAATAATCATCCGTAGGAGTAAAGCCTACGAGAACAGCCCCCGCTTTCTCGAAGGCTTCTCCCAAGATACCTAAACCATCAGCAAAATTATCGGGATAATTCACCTGATCGCCCAATCCGAACAGAGCGACCTTCTTTCCTTTCAAGTCCAGCGCCTCCAGTTCGGGTATCAACTCGTCCCAATAAGTCGGCAATTCACCGTCAAACCAAGTAGATACACCGATTATCAAGTCTTCATACGCTTCGAAGTCGTTTCCCCACGCTTTCTCTACCGGAATTATATCCATATTCTCCGCACCGAACGTCTCGCGGATTTTTTTCGCTATCTGTGAAGTTTTCACGGCATTAGCCGAATAAAACAATCCTATCTTCTTCATACTGTTTACTTTTTTATAGTTATTAGAATTCCAATAACTTTTTAGCAGCTTCATAAATCTTGTCTCCATCCGGCAGAATGGCACGTTCCAATACCGGGTGGAAACCCACCGGGGTAAAGGTAGCCCCAACCCGCTGAACCGGCGCATCCAGATACTTGAACAAATCGGAACCGATACTTGCAGCAATCTCGCCGCCAAAACCGGCAAACACCTTATCCTCGTGTACCACCAACGCCTTACTTGTCTTTTTCACCGACTCGTAAATTGTCTCCTTATCCAGCGGTATCAAAGAACGTATATCGATGACTTCCACACTCCATCTGCCCTCTTTCTCCAAGCGTTCCGCCACATTCAGGCAGAAATGGGTAGTATTACCATAAGTAATGATACTCAAGTCGGAACCTTCCCGGCGGATGCGTGCCTTTCCAAAGGGGACTTCAAAGTCTTCGGGAACGACGGTTGCCGCATCTACCGAGTTATACAATGCCTTCGGCTCAAGGAACAAAGTAAATCCACGCGAGCGCATACTTGTACGTAACAATCCCGCAGCATCATCGGCAAAAGACGGACACACAATCCTTGCACCGGGCAAAGTGGCCAAAGCTCCCTCGATATTTTGCGAGTGATACAAACCGCCACCGATATACCCACCGGAAGCCAGGCGCAAAGTCACATTCGGAACGAACTTACCATTACTGCGCCAATACTCATGCGTACACTCCACATATTGCTCCACAGCAGGCCAAAAGTAATCGGCAAACTCCGCGCCCTCTATCACTACACGTATTCTGGGGTCGTAACGGCTCATGCCGTTTGCTGTTCCCACAATATAATCCTCAGCGATAGGCGCACTGAACACACGGGCTTCCCCAAACTCCTGTTGCATGCCTTTCGTCACATTGAACACGCCCCCCTTATCCTTATTGGCAACATCCTGCCCCCAGATAAAGGTATCCGGATTATGACGGAACTCCGCTTTCAACGTCTCATTGATAGCGTTCACCAAGAACTTCTTCTCACCCTTCGTCTCGTTGTGCGTTCCATCCTTATACTTCCTGGGCTCATACGGTTCGGGAAGTACATAGTCAAAAATGGTTTTCGGGTCAGGATCCGGCGCAGCAAGCGCTTTACGGTTTGCAGCAGACAAGTCTTTTCTGGCTTTTTCTTCTATCGTTTTCAATTCCTCTTCAGTAAGACGTTTGTAGCGCAACAACATCCGGCGAAACTTCATCAATGGATCAGCTGCCTTCACGTATGCCAATTCTCCCTCATCCCGGTACAAGGTATGTTTGTCCGAATTAGAGTGCGAACCGATACGGACACAGTTGGCATGTACAATGACCGGATTGCGATTGAGCAACGCATACTCTTTGGCTTCTGTCATGGCATTCATCGAATCGAACACATCCTTGCCGTTGCAGTGAATGATTTTCAAATTCTTGAAGCCCGAGAAATTGTCGGCAACCTTACGTGCAGCCGTCTGATCTTTCTTCGGGACAGAAATGCCGTAACCATTATCTTGCCAGACAAAGATTACCGGTAGTCGTTCCAGACTGGCACCATTGACCGCTTCATACACAAATCCTTCGGAAGAAGCCGACTCGCCGTGCGAAGTAATAACCACCCCCTTGTGACCATAGTAAACCATGGCACGTGCCACACCGGCCGCATGCAGATCGTGTGTCCCCGTAGCCGAAGATATGTTCTCGATATGCCATTCGGGTTTCGCAAAATGGTTGGACATATGCCGTCCACCACTACCTGGGTCAGTAGCCTTAGAAATACCGTTCAATATCAGTTCTTCCGCAGTCATTCCGGCAGAAAGAGCCGTCAGCATATCACGGTAATAAGGGAAGAGGAAATCTTCGCCTTTAGTAAATATCTGCCCCATAGCCAGCTGGATACCATCGTGTCCGGCATAAGGAGCATGATAAGACCAGCCCAGGGATTGTAACAAATAAGATGGGGCCTTTTCGTCCAGTGCACGCCCCAAAGTCATCAGGTAATACCACTTCTTCAGGGTTTCCACATCCGTGGTCTTTATATCATATTTCTTCATGATGTGATTGTTTTAATGTTTATTCTTTCCAGTTTTCAAGGTACTCTTTAATGAAGTAGAGGAATTTTCCTCCCAACGAACCATCCACCACCCGGTGGTCGTAAGACAAAGACAGATACATCTTGTGGCGGATAGCTATCACATCCCCCTCGGGAGTCTCGATAACCGCCGGTTTTTTCTCAATCACCCCTACTCCCAAAATCGCCACTTGCGGCTGGTTGATGATAGGCGTACCGAACAAAGACTTGAACGTACCGAAGTTGGTGATCGTAAACGTACCTCCGGAGATATCGTCCGGCATCAATTTGTTGATACGGGCTTTGCCGGCAAGCCCGTCAATGGAGATTGCCAATCCGTTCAGGTTCAGCCGGTCTGCATCATGTACCACCGGAACTATCAGGTTACCGTCATTCTGCGTCACGGCAATACCGATGTTGACATGCTTCTTATAAAGGATATTATACCCTTCTACCGACACATTCACCTGCGGATAAGCAACCAGCGCTTTCGCCGTAGCTTCGGTGATGGCAGGCATGTAGGTCAGCTTCACCCCTTCGCGTTTCCGGAAAGCTTCTTTATGCTCTTCGCGCCATTTCACCAGTCTGGTCATATCCACCTCAACCAGCGTAGTAACGTGTGGAGAGGTATGTTTGGACATCACCATGTGGTCGGCAATCATCCGGCGAACACGATCCATCTCTTTCACCTCTACCGACGGATCATTAGGAGCTACGGGACTTTGCTGTGCAGCAGATGATGATACGGTTTCTGAAACAGATTGAGGAGCAGATTGCGGTTTCGAAGCAGAAGCACCGGCAGTACCTTGCTGTTTTTGCACGATATACCGTTTGATGTCTTTCTTGCTCAACCGCCCCTGATATCCCGTTCCGGGAACAATATCCAGTTCTTCTTTCTGAATTTTTGCCTCGCGAGCCAACTGAAGGACAACAGGAGAATACCAGCGTTCATCATCAGACTTCACAGCCTTAGCCACCGGTTGCCCGGAAACAGAAGCGGAAACGGATCCAACAGCAGATGTAGATGTAACCGTATCCGCAGCAGATACCCCGGCAGATACTTCTTCCGCAATTTCCTCTTCTTCCCCGCCAATATCCACCACAGCAACCACCGTACCGACAGCTACCGTATCACCTTCCTTAAACAGGATTTCCACCATCTTTCCAGCTACCGGGGACGGTATCTCGGCGCTGACTTTGGCAGTATTTACTTCAAACAGCACATCATCCTCTTTGATGACGTCTCCCACTTGTACCGACCAGGAAATAATAGTCCCTTCGGTTATACTTTCGCCCAGCTTGGGCATCTTTATTTCAAATCTTGACATATCGTTAAGTTTTAGGTTTCAGTCCCACTCTCATATAAACAAACATTTAATAAATATGGTTTTAACTTAAGTAAAACTTAATATCACCTTATTGAATATCCACTCCTCGCCGGCATACTTCTGCTGCCTTAAACACTCTATCGCCTTTAAATCTTCACCGGTAAAGCGATATATCGAATTTCCCGCTTCCTCCAGAAACGAATGGAGCAACAACCGCATGAAACGCTTGATGGACATGGCAGGAGACAGTAGTCCGCTGAGATTAGTCACCTCGCTCGGCACGGAAGGCACGGCATGTACCTTCTTCCGAGAACCCGGCAACCAGTTTTCCTCCTCCGAGTTTCCACGCAAGGCAGCATTCAGTTTATTCAAGTCTGTGGAATACAGCAAAGTACAATGATACATTACACGGTTCTTATGGATGCACTGAGCACTGCCCGATATCTTCCGTCCACCCACATAAATCCCCATCCGCTTATCGGCATAAGCATCAATCCCCATCGTTTCAAGGAAATCGACTGTCCGTTGCAGGTAATATTCAAAGTCTGGACGCTCCACGGTTTCGATAAAGCTGAGATTGATATTCCCTTCATCATGATAGACCGCACCACCACCCGAGAAACGACGAGCCAACGCAATACCATTCTGCCGGAGATACTCTTCATCGACCTCTGCCTGTACACTTTGATGTTTCCCTATCACCACCGAAGGCGCAGATTGCCAAAGCATGAAAAAGTTATCCCGTTTCTGTTTCAAAAGATATTCCTCTGCTGCCAGATGAAAATGGACATCCGTACAACGGTTGTCTATGCAGAACATTACGCAAAGAGTGTTTCGTGGAAAATCTCGCCCACCGTGGGATGCGGGAATACGCTCTTCTGGAATTCCTCTACCGTATAACCATGCTGCACGGCAATGCCCGCTATCACAATGAGTTCCGACGCCGGATTGCCCAGCAGATGACAACCTATGATATGGTCACCGTCATCCAGTATCAATTTACAAAGACCATTCGCTCCTTCATTCTCGGCAACGAAACGCCCGGAATATACCATCGGCAGTTTCTGCACATGATAGCTGACACCGGCGGCTTTCAGTTCCTCCTCCGTCTTGCCCACACCGGCAACTTCAGGATTGGTATAGACCACACCCGGGACACAATCGTAGTTCATCCGGTCTTCCACATTCAAAATATGGTTAATGGCAACTTCGCTCTCGCGGATAGCCGTATGTGCCAGCATAGAGCGCCCGGTTATATCTCCACAGGCATATACCCCGGGATGGGAAGTGAGCATATGCTCGTCCACCTTCACGCCGTTACGCAGCAGTTCGATGTTCAGCCTGTCCAGCCCCACTTGTCCCAGATTGGCCTTTCGCCCTACACTTATCAACGTCTTTTCGGCTTCTATCCGAGAAGTCTTACCCTCCCTTTCAATAGTAACCCCCGTATTGGAGACTGCGGTCACTTTGGTATTCAGGTAGAAGTCAACACCCCGTTTCAAGTAGTCCGAGCGAAGCATTCCACTGGTTTCCTTATCCATTGCCCCCAGAATTTCGGGCATCATCTCGATGACGCTGACCTTTACTCCCATACTATTAAAGAAAGAAGCAAACTCCATCCCGATGACCCCTCCGCCGACAATGGCGAGCGACCGAGGAAGTACTTTACTTTCGAGCGCTTCCTTTGAAGTCCAGTAATCGGTTTCGGCCAGTCCCAGGATGGGCGGAATGACGGTATCGGAACCGGTACATATCAACAGATAAGTCACTTCATACCTCTCCCCTCCTGCCGAGATGCGGAACAGCCCGTTTTCCTCGCCCTCAATCACGGCTTCCTGTTCCACAACGGCAGTACCGTATGAGGTGACCGTCATCTTTACACCTCCCGTCAGCATCTTCACGACTTTATCTTTCCGGCCTATAATCTTCTCCATATCAAAGGCAGGAGCATCGGGTAGAGATATTCCATATTTGGAAGTCCCCTTCATGCTGTCCCACAACTTGGCAGAATAGAGTAATGTTTTAGTGGGAATACACCCTTCATTCAGGCAAACGCCACCTATGGTCTTCTTTTCAAACAGAACAGTCTTCAAGCCGCCTGCCGCCGCACGTTCGGCCGCTGTATAACCGGCAGGCCCTCCGCCGATTATGGCTATATCATATTTCATAACGTTAAGGTTTTAAGTTAATTATAAACTGAATAACAAACAAAAGACGGTCAGAGTTCTATGTTTATATAAAAATCGTTCAATAAGACTATCTGTGGTATTCGATATAAAGAGAAAACTTTCGCTACTTTCATAAAAAACTTCTTCGTTATGGCTTACAAAATCTCTCATCATCCATAAAATTCTATATTCGCAGACTAAGAATATAAAATCTTAAGTTGCGAATAATAATTCTAAGCTTAAGTTTATATATTCTTAATCATCGTATAAAAATTATCATAAATAAAATGGAACTTTATACTTAACAAAGAGGAATTTAAAAATAAAGAATGAATAACTTTTCTCTTTATATCAATACCACTGTATCATAACACAAAAATTATCCGTACTTTTGTAGCAAACAAATTATCCTTATGACAGCTCCCGAAATAGCAATCGTCGCTCCCAATACATTGACTTGTATAGGTTTGCAGAACCTTCTGGAAGAAATTATCCCGATGGCTACTATTCGTGTGTTCCACTCTTTCAGCGAGCTGATGGACGATACACCCGACATGTACGCCCATTATTTTATTTCTTCTCAAATCTATTTTGAACATACCGTGTTCTTTCTACCCCGCAAGCCAAAAACAATTGTATTGGCAGGAGGTAATAATCAGCCTCAACTGTCGGGAGTGCCCACACTGAATATTTATCAGGACGAAAAAGGTTTGGTGAAGGATATCCTCCAATTGCATCAGTACGGGCATCATCATGGACATCCGGGCACGCAACCGGATGGTAACCACCCGGGCATGTCTCCTCATGCCCACACCAATGCAGCCAGTGAGCACGACCTGTCCGCACGCGAAATAGAAGTACTGGTGTTATTGACCAAAGGTTTCATCAACAAGGAAATAGCCGACAAACTGAACATCAGCCTAACCACCGTTATCTCACACCGTAAGAATATTGTAGAAAAACTGGGCATCAAATCCGTATCGGGCTTGACTATTTATGCCGTGATGCACGGATATGTGGAGGCAGACCGGATATAAATTGTAATATCCTCATAAATTAGGATTGCATAGACTGAAGATTTCGCTTTCCTTTGCAAACGAAATAAAACCAGTTTATGAACACATATAAAATCATTACCCTAATTCTGACTGTCCTGTTTGCCGGTAACGTATTGGCGGAAGACCTGGATACGCTGAAAGTAGTAGACGTGGAAGAAGTTCTCGTCATTGCAGCACCCAAAGAAAACAGGAAATTACGTGAACAGCCTACTGCCGTGACTCTACTGTCGCAAAAAGACATGCGAGCCACGCAGGTCGGTTCCATCAAGAACCTGACGGGACTTGTGCCGAATATGTTTATCCCCGATTATGGTTCACGGCTGACTTCGGCGGTTTACATCCGTGGTATCGGTTCACGTATCAACACGCCTTCGATCGGACTGTATGTAGACAATATCCCCTACATTGACAAGTCTGCTTTCGATTTCAATTATTCCGATATCGAACGTATCGATGTATTGCGTGGCCCGCAAGGTACACTGTACGGACGCAACGCAATGGGAGGGCTGATAAAAATTCATACTAAATCGCCATTCAGTTATCAAGGTACGGACTTACGTATGGGAGCAGCCACGCATAATGCTTACAATGCATCGGTGACACACTATCATCGTACCTCTGAACGGTTCGCTTTCTCCACAGGAGGTTTTTATGACTATACGGGAGGTTTTTCCCGTAATGCCTTTCTGAACAATAAGAAGGTAGACAAAGGACAATCTGCTGGCGGACGCTTCCGTGGTATCTACCTGCCGGCGGAAAACTGGAAAGCGGATCTTAATATCAGTTACGAATATAGCGACCAAGGGGGATATCCTTATATCTACACAGGTAGCGTAAATCCTGCCGCTCAAAAGGAGGAGTTGAAACCCTATATCGGTACCATCTCCAACAATCAGGAAAGCAGTTATTACCGGAACTTGATGAATGCGGGGTTAAACCTGGAATATCAGGCATGCAACTTTACGCTGAGTGCCGTAACGGGTTATCAGTTTCTGAAAGACCGTATGTTCATTGACCAGGACTTCACGGCAGAAGATATTTATACGCTGGAACAGAAACAGCGTATCCACACACTGAGTGAAGAAATTGTCATGAAAAGTAAAGGTAACCGTCGCTGGCAATGGGCAACGGGTGTTTTCGGTTTCTATCAATGGCTGAACACAAGTGCTCCCGTAACCTTCAGAGAAGGTGGAATGAACATGCTGGACCGTATGCTGGGCAGCGTGATACCTTCTAAGATAGAAGTTCCCATGGGACCGGGAATGAACATGAACATTTTGCCGTCTTTACAGATTAATGGGGACAATCTGCCTATCAACGGCGATTTCGATACGCCGTTGATGAACGGTGCATTATTCCATCAGTCTACTTTCAGGGATTTGTTCGGATTGAAAGGCTTGTCGTTCACAGCTGGGTTGCGTCTGGATTATGAGAAGATGAGGATGGATTATAATTCGGGAACGGCAATGGGATATACGGTAGGTATTAAAGGTGAAATGGTGCAAAACGGTCAGGTTATCAGAGAGATACCAATGATGCCCGAAACCGCCCTGACCGTACAGTCACGTTATCAGGGTTCTATCGAAAAAGATTACCTGCAATTGTTGCCGAAATTCGCCTTGCAATATGATTTCAAAAATAATTTGGGAAATGTGTATGCTACGGTCAGTAAGGGCTACCGCTCGGGAGGATATAATATCCAGATGTTCTCTGACTTGTTACAATCGAGTTTAAAGAATGACATGATGAAACAGTCTAAAGATGAAATCATGCCTCATGTACCGGACCGGTTCAAAGAACTGGTTGACGGATATTTTCCCGATGCAGGAGAAAATCCGGATGCACGCTCGGCAACGGAATACAAACCTGAGCAAACCTGGAACTACGAAATAGGAACTCACCTGAACCTTTTTAATAACCGTTTGCGTACTGATGCCGCTCTCTTCTGGTTGGAGACACGCGACCAGCAAATTTCGCGCTTTGCCGGAGAAAGCGGATTGGGGCGTGAAACGGTAAATGCAGGAAAGAGCCGTAGCCTGGGAGCCGAGATTTCTCTTGCCATTGCCGTAACCACAGATTTCACGGTAAACGCCAACTACGGATATACGTATGCCACCTTCAAAGACTATGTAACCAATGCCCGTGTAAACGGAAAACTTCAGGAAATCAGCTACAATGATAATTATGTACCTTTTGTGCCCAAACACACATTGACTGTGGGAGGACAGTATATCTTCCGTATCAATCCGGGACATTGGTTAGACCGTATCCAGCTGAATGCCAACTATACAGGTGCAGGGCGCATCTACTGGACAGAAGGAAATACCGTCAGCCAGTCTTTCTATGGAACATTGAACGGAAGAGTATCTTTTGAAAAAGGCAATGGCGCCATCGCTCTTTGGGTGAAAAATATGCTGGATAAAGATTACGCCGCTTTCTATTTTGAAAGTATGAGTAATGGGTTCTTGCAGAAAGGACGTCCGGTACAGGCAGGAATAGAGTTGAGGTGTAAATTCTGAAAGATTATTTATTGATAGCCCCGCAATGCGGACACACTCCTTTCGCTTTCAATTTCTGCCCACAGTTGCCACAACGATAGCGGGAGGTGGATAATGAAATCCGAAATCTTCTGTAAAATACGTATATAAAAACAGCCAAGAACAAGTAACCGATGTATATGTGGGTGGTCAAAATAAAGAAGAAGTAACAGAAGATACAGCAAGAGGCGAGACCTAAAAGATAGAATACTGCCGCTGCGGGAGTGAGCTGGCGAAAAAGGTCATCGAGCACCGCTAATAATACCACAATGAAAAGCCATAGGCTTAATAAGAAAGCTGACAAGATGAATGGAACTTTGAAAGGTGACAAAGTGGGATTGAAATAAAAGTGCTGCCACGTATCGGGTACAAAGACTTGGATAGATTCATAAATCGTGGCGCTAAATGCCATAAGCAGGCATAGCAACAAGGGGTATACGCTATCGATATCATTGAAATAGACCATTCTCAATTGTTTGCGACGGAATGCACGGAATAACCAAACCGCCACGAACAATGCAAAGACAACAATGAAGTAGGAAGCGTGGGTATCACTGAACAGATAGATGGATTGCGATATGCTATCTGTAGGCACAAAAGAGTGTATCATATCTGTTTCACGGATCCAACCTTGTATGTCTTGTGTATGGGCAAGTTTTACCCAAACACTATCTACACTGTCCTGAGGATGAATGGCAAATTCGGCCACTACTACACGATCGCCTTTATAGAGCATGTTATAGCAGTCTTTCACCGGCAAACAAGCCAGACTTACGGAGTCGTTCCGAACTTCAAGGTTGGTATTCCAGGTGTAGTGGCGTTCATACAGATAAGTCAGAGAATCGCGGGTCTTGGCACTCAGAGTTTCATCCTCAAGATTAGGGCGAGGATAATGGCAGGAAGAAAACATAAATAAGAATCCTATCATCCAGAAGAAAGGAAACAAAAGAGTATGTAGCCGTAAAAATTTCATCCTTATTTATTTTTCTTTTTTATTACCATTATTCTGTCACCACTTTCATCTGGCAGTGCTTACAATCAAAATCCAAACGGAAACGCTTACCATCGGCCGCTACAAGATAATAGGGTTCACGATAGGGAGATCGTAGCTTTTGATGTGTAGGACACCAACCCATGCTATAGCGTAGACAATGTTTGCAAAACATAAGTACCGCATTCTGAACCGGTTGCTTTTCGTAGGCAGGTTCTACAGACAATACACCATGCGACAGATAAAAGCTCTTGGCAGCCGTGTTCATTACATTACCCAAATAAGTCAACGAAGTCATAGGAAATGCATGTCGGGTAGGTTTCCAAACGGCCAATTCCCTACGATAGGTAATGCGACGGACAGCTATCAGCTTCTCTATGACCCGACGACGCCAATCAGCTATTACGGATGCCGGAATAAACCAGTTCTGTGACAATTTGAGTACAAGACCGGAAGCTTCATCTGAAACGTTGTTTACGACTTCGAACGGAGTATTTCCCAATTTGCTCAATTGGGTACGTAGATTTTCTGCTTGCGGAGTACGTGCCAATTCCTTTGAATAAGGGAATGACAGCGTTACACGGTTATCATCCTCGTCTGTAGCAGTTAAAGCAAAGCCCCAAGAGGTGTCTGATAGTTCCCAGTTGACTGCAAGTTTTCGTTCGGAAGACTTACGGACAAGAATACGTTCGAAATCCTGATCGAAATTACGATAAAGACGGGTACGAGGTTTGATATGCGGCACTTCTCCTGCCGGATAAAGCTTATTACCATCTACCCGATTAATACGAAATCCTTGCAGACCATTTTGTTCATCCAAAAAACATACTCCATCACCATTATGGAAAGGTTTCACACCGGCAACAGTAAGATAATTACCACGTTGTTCCTTCAACGTTCCCATTTCTTCGCCCAAGGACTTAGGGGTATCAAAGGAAGCAATATCCTGCCGACGACCTTGCAGAAAATAGTTCGTGAAGCCACGGCTGAAGCTTTTATCCAACTGAGGTTTAAAATCAAAATGGCAAGCTCCGGAAGAAGCACGAACATATTCTTTACGACGAGCAAAGATGGCATCCAACTTTTGGCGGTAGGCGGCAGTAACATTCTTCACATATGAAACATCCTTCAGACGCCCCTCTATCTTCAGAGAAGTGGCTCCAGCATCAAGCAAGTCTTCCAACACTTCACTTTGATTGAGGTCTTTCAAAGAAAGCAGGTGTTTGTCACGTACAATCGTTTTTCCATCGGCATCTATCAGATTGAAGGGTAAACGGCAGAATTGTGCACATTCCCCCCGGTTGGCACTACGGCCAAAGCATGCCTGGCTTACATAACATTGTCCGCTATAACTGACACAAAGCGCACCATGTACAAAGACTTCAAGTTGAGTCTCAGGACAAGCTTCATGGATCGTGCGAATTTCCTGCAACGAAAGTTCACGGGCCAATACTATTTGCCGGAAACCGGCGTCTGACAGGAAACGCACTTTTTCCGGTGTACGGTTATCCATTTGAGTACTGGCATGCAAAGGAATAGGTGGCAGGTTCAGACGTGTTATTCCCATATCCTGTACTATCAGCGCATCTACACCGACACGATATAATTCATTGATCATCCGTTCGGTCTCGACCAACTCCTCTTCTTTCAAAATGGTATTGACAGTTACATAGATACGTACATTATACAGATGGGCATATTTTACTAAAGCGGCAATATCTTCCAAAGAATTGATAGCGGCGGCACGCGCACCAAAACGAGGCGCGCCTATGTATACCGCATCTGCACCGTGGTTTACTGCTTCAATACCACATTCCAAATTCTTGGCAGGAGCCAAAAGTTCTATTTTACGTTGCCTGCTCATTCTATATCTTCAATATTATACGGAGTTTCCTGATACACGAAATAATTCAGCCAATTGGAGAATAATAAATTGGCATGTGCACGCCAGCGTACTAATACACCTTTATCCGGATCATCATCCACATAATAGTTACGAGGCATTTCAATGGGAAGTCCTTTACCCAAATCACGGCGATATTCCGTATCTAAAGTCAATGGAGAATATTCGGAATGTCCGGTTACAAAGAATTCACGTCCGCCACGGGCCACAACCAAATGCACGCCTGACTCTTTCGATTCGGAAAGTAGTGTCAGTTCAGGTACTTTCAAGATATCTTCTTTTCTTACTTCCGTATGGCGACTATGAGGTACAAAGAATATATCATCGAAACCTCGGAATATGGGATGCAGGGGAAGTAAAGTACGATGTTCGAAAATACCGAACATTTTCTGATCTAACGCATACTTGGGCACACCGTAATGATGATACAGTCCGGCTTGAGCAGCCCAACAAATATAAAGAGTCGAAGTGACGTGTGTACGTGCCCAATCAAAGATGTCTGTTATTTCATCCCAATAGGTGACTTCTTCGAAATCCATTTGTTCTACAGGAGCACCGGTAATAATCATACCATCGTACTTCTCACCACGCATTTTATCAAAGTCGGTATAAAACGCTTTCATGTGTTCTATCGGAGTATTCTTAGATGTATGACTCTTGATTTTCATGAACGAAATTTCTACCTGCAACGGAGTATTGGATAGTAAACGCACAAGATCCGTTTCCGTTGTAATCTTTAACGGCATCAAGTTCAATATCACAATCCGTAGCGGACGAATATCCTGTTGAGTTGCGCGAGAGTTGTCGATGACGAAAATATTTTCCTCTTTCAGTAGTTCTATCGCAGGAAGTTTATCGGGTAAATTTAAAGGCATGACTTTGTTCTATGATTTAACTGATTACTATATACGATTTTAGCGTGTAAAGTTAGATAAAAAATCAGTGTGCTATGAATTATTTATAGAAGTTTTTATTGAATTATAGTCCTAAACAATATAAATTATAATACATTTGTCTTCACAAACGATAAATATGTGCCAAAAAAGAAGAACGAAAAGCACCACGGCATTAAGTGTACTGCCGAATGAGAAGCATTCAAAAGTGTAAATACTTTTTTATACCAACTATGGTTCTGTTCAGTCTAATATTTTGATACACAATTTTATGAGAATGAACCATAGGCAGAAATACATCTGTCTCATAAATAACACATGAAATGAAAAGAAATGCTTTAAAGAGAGAGGTATGTAAAATACTGTACGCAGTACCTATCAGTCTTGCTTTGATTAACACATCTTGTATCAACAAAATCGGAGACGACATCGAAGAAGGAACTATACCTATTTCGTTTTCCACAAAAATCAGTAAAAGTACAACAAAGGCAACCACATCTGCCTTTGAATTAGGAGATCGAGTAGGTTTATTCGCAATGTTGACATCTACTTCCTTAAATAACCAGCGATATATTGATAATCTTTGTCTGGAATGTGGAGAAGATGCACTATTGATACCTGAAAAAGAGGTGTTTTATCCGGAGGGCGATGCTACTTTGGATTTTATCAGTTATTATCCCTATCATAAAGAAGGAATATCTAATGGAAATTCTATCTTGAATATTTCGGTAGAAGCTAATCAAAGCACGAAAGTCAAACACTCTGTTTCTGATTTTCTAACTGCAAAAGTCAACAAGGTACAAAGTGGAAACGAACCGGTAGAATTAACATATAAACATCAACTTGCCAAAATCAATATTACTCTATCGCCCAAAGAAGGTGAAAATGCAGATGACATACTGAAAGCTAATCCTAAAATCATTGCCACAGGATTTAATACACAAGCCTTGTACGATCTTCAAACTGGAAACATATCAGGATTGACAACAAAGGCAGATATCTCACCTTTCGGAAACTGGAAGAAGCAAAGTAACGGCACATTGTCAGGAAAAGAATTCATCATTATCCCTCAGGAAGACACAAACGGCGAACAGGCTTTCCTATTAGAATGGAACGGTAAATTATATACCTGCCCAATGCCGGCAGTCACAATGAAAGGTAATACAGAGTTTGAAATTTCTATCGATGCCATACAAGCTACCAGTCAAGTTCTAAACTGTATTACAAGTAGCATAAAGGCATGGGAATATCAGGAAAACGGACAAAGTGAAAATAATCATAACTTAACCGGTGTTCGCATTGCAGCATTGTCTTTCTCCACATCTGATGTATACAGAGTATACTATCAAAGTATGCCTGTCGCTGAGATATGTAAAGAGTATCTTTATTCGGCTAACAATATTGCTTCGCGCGCTATTGTTGTTTATCCGGTAGTGAATGAAAAGACTGATTTACAAAAAGGAGACGTATTACAATTACTGGATGAGAAAGGAAAGGTACATGGCGGTAACGTAAGTTGGGATACAGAAAAGAACTCACTGACCTATACGGCCGGAAACTCTGAAATCATTGAAAGCTTCTATATCAATGAAAATGGGAAAATCACTTTGGTAAAGCCCAATACTCCGACAACTATAAATGTTAGCAACTATCAAATAAGAGATATACGAAACGGGAAACTACAAACTTATCCTATCGTAAAGATTGGCACACAGTATTGGATGAAAGAAGATTTACAGGCAACTTATTATTTAGACAAGACACCGGTTACTTTCAAAACAAAGTTAGGTGAAGGAGCCGGTTACTTTCAGGACGATAACAAAACGCTGTTTTTCTATAATGGAGAAGCATTATTAAAGGGAGAATTAGCACCTCTAGGATGGAAGGTACCCAATAAAGAGGATTGGAATAAACTGATAACATATATCAACAACAGCGCCTCTACACTCAAATCAGGGATTTGGAAAACATTTAACGCCGAGCAAGAAATTTCTCCTGTTACTAACCTTAGTGGTTTGAGTATCCTGCCCAATGGACTATATACCGAAGGAAAAGACACAGGAACCCCCCTCCACGGTAATGCAGGTACTACTGCTGTCCATTGGATAAATGGAGACACCCAAGGAACATTAGCAGAAGATGGTATCCTCCTTATGGGCAATACAGACCTCGTTACTTTTGGCAGCAACAAAGTTAAAAATAAAGATTACTACCAAGCCTTTTCCATACGCTGTATAAAAGAATAGCCACTCAAAAAGGCATATCTCATTTCTTTTTCGTATTTTTGTTCCCAATGTGCAAGTTTTTTGCCAATTGGACAAAGATAACGAAAAAGAAATGAGAGTAATCGACCTGATACACAGTAACGAAAAAACAGCTTTTTCATTTGAAATACTGCCGCCACTGAAAGGTACAGGCATCGAAAAGTTGTACGAAACCATAGATACATTAAGGGAATTCGACCCTAAGTACATAAACATCACTACACATCGCAGTGAATATGTGTACAAAGATCTCGGTAACGGACTGTTTCAGCGTAATCGTCTACGTCGCCGTCCCGGCACGGTAGCTGTGGCTGCCGCTATCCAAAACAAATATAATATCACTGTAGTGCCCCATCTTCTTTGCAGTGGTTTCAGTTGTGAAGACATTGAATACGAATTGCTCGACCTGCAATTTCTGGGGATTACGGATTTATTGGTATTGCGCGGTGACAAAGCTAAGCACGAATCTGTTTTCACGCCCGAAACTGACGGTCACAGTCACGCTATAGAACTGGAAGAACAAATCAATAATTTTAATAAAGGTATCTTTGTAGACGGTTCGGAAATGAAAGTTACAAAAACACCTTTTTCATACGGAGTAGCATGCTATCCCGAAAAACATGAAGAATCTCCCAATATGGCAAGTGACCTGTATTGGTTAAAGAAAAAGATGGAAACCGGAGCGGAATATGCCGTTACCCAGCTTTTCTTCGATAATCAAAAATATTTCCACTTTGTGGAACGTGCACGTAAAGAAGGTATCACCATTCCCATTATTCCAGGTATCAAGCCATTTAAAAAGCTATCACAACTTAGCATGATACCCAAGACTTTCAAAGTGGATTTACCTGAGGAGTTAACGCATGAAGCTTTGAAGTGTAAGACTGATGCGGATGCTCAAGAAGTCGGTATAGAATGGTGTATAAAACAGTGTAAAGAGTTGATGATACATGGGGTACCAAGTATTCATTTCTACTCTATTGGCGCAGTAGACAGCATTAGGGAAGTTGCCAAACAAATATATTGATGAAAATAAATTCAACCGGAACCATATCTTAAACTATAGATAGGTTTTGAGCAAAGATAAATCGTAAATAAACAGTGATTAGTTTCAAGGACGTAATAGGACAAGAGACTGCCAAGAAGCGGTTGATTCAAGAGGTACAAGAAGGGCGTATCCCTCATGCCCAGCTCTTTTGTGGACCAGCAGGAACCGGAAAACTCCCGTTAGCAATGGCGTATGCCCGTTATATATGTTGTCCTAACCGTACGGAAACAGATGCTTGCGGCACTTGTCCATCCTGCGTCAAATGGAACAAATTAGTACATCCAGACGTTCATTTTGTTTTTCCCATCGTAAAAAGTGCTAAAGGGAAAAAAGAAGTGTGTGACGATTATATAGCAGATTGGAGACATTTTGTCCTGAACAATCCTTATTTTGCTCTGAATCATTGGTTGAACGAGATAGGTGCAGAAAACGGACAAGCCATCATATACGCCAAAGAAAGCGATGAAATAACTCGTAAACTCAGTCTAAAATCCAGCGAAGGAGGATATAAAGTCACCATAGTCTGGCTTCCGGAAAAGATGCACGAAGTTTGTGCCAACAAATTGCTGAAATTATTGGAAGAACCCCCTGAAAAGACCGTATTTCTGTTGGTTTCCGAAACACCGGACATGATACTTCCAACCATTCTCAGCCGTACGCAACGTTTCAATATCCGTGCAATAGAAGAAACAGAAATAGCAAATGCCTTATCGCAAAAATATGGCATACAACCGGCTGACAGTCAAAATATTGCCCATTTGGCAAACGGAAACTTCATTAAAGCTCTGGAAACAATCCATCTGAATGAAGAAAACGAACTCTTTTTTAACCTGTTCGTCAGCCTAATGCGTCTCTCTTATCAACGTAAGATAAAAGAAATGAAACAGTGGAGCGAACAACTTGCAACAATGGGACGCGAACGCCAAAAGAATTTTCTGGGATATTGCCAACGCATGATCCGGGAAAACTTCATCTACAACCTACATCGGAAAGAGATGAGCTATATGACCATATCGGAACAAAACTTCGCCACCCGCTTCTCACCGTTTGTCAACGAACGAAACATCATGGGAATTATGGATGAGTTAAGTGAAGCGCAGGGACATATCGAACAGAACGTAAATGCGCGTATGGTATTTTTTGATTTCTCACTGAAAATGATTGTATTATTAAAACAATAGATAAAAATGGACTTTATACTACATAATGGAAGCGGAGGTCTTTGCTGCAAAAGTTGTGGCAGACAAGATAAGCAATTGAATACTTACGACTGGCTAGCCGATATACCGGGTAATGCCGAAGAGTCGGACATGGTAGAGATACAGTTCAAGAATACCCGTAAAGGATATTTCCGTAACAGCAATAAAATTCCTTTGGAAAAAGGAGATATCGTAGCCGTTGAAGCCACACCCGGACATGATATAGGTATAGTAACGCTGACAGGCCGTCTTGTTCCTCTTCAGATGAAGAAAGCCAATATCAAATCGGAAGCAGACATCAAGCGTATTTACCGCAAAGCCAAGCCGGTGGATATGGATAAATATAACGAAGCCAAGTCACGTGAACATGACACCATGATCCGTGCACGCCAAATTGCCCTCGACCTCAATCTTAACATGAAAATCGGTGACGTGGAATATCAGGGAGACGGAAATAAAGCCATCTTCTACTACATTGCCGATGAACGTGTAGATTTTCGTCAATTAATCAAGGTACTTGCCGAAGCATTCCATGTACGTATCGAAATGAAACAAATCGGTGCGCGCCAAGAAGCAGGTCGTATTGGAGGTATCGGTCCTTGTGGACGTGAACTTTGTTGTGCCACTTGGATGACTTCTTTCGTTTCAGTATCTACCAGTGCCGCACGCTTTCAGGATATCTCATTGAATCCGCAAAAACTGGCCGGACAATGTGCCAAACTAAAGTGTTGTCTCAACTACGAAGTAGATTGTTATGTAGAAGCTCAAAAACGTTTGCCGTCCAAAGAGATTGAGTTGGAAACCAAAGATGGTATATTCTACTTCTTCAAAGCAGATATTCTAAGTAACCAAATAACTTACTCCAGCGATAAAAATATACCGGCTAATCTGGTTACTATCAGTGGCAGACGCGCATTTGAAATAATAGGTCTGAACAGGCGAGGTATTAAGCCGGAAAGTTTATTGGAAGAAACACGCCAACAAGAGCCCAAGAAACCTGTAGATTTACTGGAACAGGAAAGTCTGACCCGCTTCGACCGTAACCGCAAGAATAAAGGTGGTGACAACAACGGGGGCGGCAATAACGGAAATGCTAACGGTAACCGGAATAAGAAGAAGAAAAAAAATAACCGTCCGCAAGGAGGCGAACAAGTTGCCACTCCACAATCAAAAGAGCAGCAGCCTAAACAACCCCAGGACCGACAATCCAGGTCGGGAGGAACATCCAGACAAAACAGTGAACAACAAGGTGGACAGGAGCAAGGAGAACGTTCGCAACGGAACAACAATAACCGGAGGAATTTCCGCAACAACAAGTCCAATCCTCAAGGAGACAAATCCACTGCTCCTCAAGGAGATAAACCCGCTCAAAATGACAAACCTGCCTAAAAATAAGAGGTTACATTTAAAAGGTATCATCCTGCTGTTTATCGTAAGTGCATTGAGCGCTTGCGATAAACAGACGGTATATCATACCTTCCAAGCCATAGCACAAGAAGGTTGGTTGAAGGAGGACACTTTATTTTTCAACGTCGAAGTACCCGATTCTCAAACTTATTACAAACTTTCCATTGAAATCCGTAACAAAAACAACTATCCTTATCAAAACTTAGGACTCTCCATTTGTTATGATGGTCCTGAAATCGTAAAGTTACCGGCAGATACACTGAATGCCATCTTAGCCACAAAAGAAGGTATTTGGAAAGGTGACGGCTGGGGAGGTTTATATCAATCAATTCTTCCCGTAGGCAGTATAAAAATAGACAAAGCCGGTACCTATCACTTTAAAGTCGCCTATACTCTACCCGATAAAAGCTTACAGGGAATCAACGATATCGGTCTTCACATAAAAAGATAAAGTCCCCCTATCAAAGTCTCCGATTACGTCCCGCATCAATACGCAGGAAGATAAAAAGTAGAATGGTAAATCCCCACAGAGAGGAACCGCCATAACTGAAAAAAGGCAACGGAATACCTATCACAGGCGTCAATCCCAATACCATACCGATATTGATAAACAAGTGAAAAAGGAAGATACTCAATACAGAATAACCATACACCCTACCGAAAACAGACTGTTGCCGTTCCGCCATCACTATCAGGCGAAGTATCAAGATAAGGAATAATAACAATACAGCTGTAGAACCTACAAAGCCTTCTTCTTCACCTACCGTACAAAAAATAAAATCAGTATCCTGTTCGGGTACATATTTTAATTTTGTTTGGGTACCATTCAAAAAGCCCTTTCCTGTCAGCCCACCGGAACCAATGGCAATCTTTGACTGATTAACATTATATCCGGCACCAGTCAAGTCTTCTTCCATACCTAATACTACTTTTATACGTATCTGCTGGTGAGGCTCCAACACCTTATTAAAGAAGTAGTCACTGGAGTAAAGAAAACCTATAGACCCTATCGCAAACAATCCGATAAGAAAATAAGCTATATGGCGTTCGCTTAAAGAAAGAAAAACGAGATAACCGACAACAAGCACACACAATCCCCACTGTACCCAGACAAGATTGAAAGAAGTTATATACTCTGAAACCAGATAAGCAATAAGCAATACACTCATTGAACCCGCCAGTATATTACGGACAGGTTCCCAACGTTTTTTATAAACCCATATCATGCCACCGGCAAAGAACAACACCATCGACAATACGGTAAACTCTCCAATAGGCGTCGGTGTATCGGCTATAAAAACATTATCAAAACGAATGCCAACCACGAAATAAATTACCGCGCAAATCCCCGAGAACAATACCACCCCCGGCATACCTTCCCTATAAAGCATCAAGAAAAAAGCCATATATACCAACGCCGAACCGGTCTCCCGTTGCAAGATAATCAGCATCATAGGAAAAAGAATAAGAAACATCAACATCAAGGCGTTTTTCCAATTCTTCATTGTAAACGAATACGCACTCATATATTTGGCAAGCGCCAGCGCCGTAGCAAATTTGGCAAACTCAGCCGGTTGTAAACTAACGGGACCCATCACCAGCCACGATCGAGACCCTTTCGTATCGGGCGCTATAAATATCGTGACTATCAAGAGCAACATCAACCCTATATATATAAGGTACGCGAACATGTCATAAACAGTATCGTCCAGCATCAACAAAACAAAACCAAGTCCAAAGGAACAGATGATCCATACGAACTGCTTACCGGCACGAGTGGAAAAGTCCAAAAAATCACGATCGCCATAATCATAACTTGCGCCGCAAACACTGAACCATCCGAAGACAATGAGCAACAGATAAACGACAATCGTCACCCAGTCCAGCGATTTCCATATATTATCTCTCCTCGTCACCATACAATATCACTCGATTACTGAATTCTTCTGCCCGTATCTCATTCTCTGGAGACAACTTCCCATGTAAATACTGATCCATCATCATAGCACCAATAGGCACACCATAGACTGCACCGAAACCACCGTTTTCCACATAAACCGCAATGGCTATTTTCGGGTTATCCATCGGAGCAAAGCCCATAAACACGGAGTGGTCTTTTCCACGGTTCTGCGCCGTACCTGTCTTACCACAAGCTTCCACACCCGGCAAAATCGTACCTACCATACGACAAGTAGCACTACCTGTACTTCCCGTAACAGCCGCACGCATACCTTTGACAATCTCTTCATAATATTCCCTCCTAATTGTCGGTACACGTGGTGTACGGTAGATACTGTCTAACTCGTTATCTTGTATCTCCTTCACGATATGCGGTGTAATGAAATGTCCACGATTGGCTATAGTTGCACTAAGATTGGCTATTTGTAAAGGAGTTGCAAGAATTTCACCCTGTCCGATGGAAATACTGATCACCGTCAAACCGTTCCAATATCCCCGATACGCCTTATCGTAGAATTTGGCATTGGGTATCAATCCCCGTTGCTCACCGGGAAGGTCGGTACCCAGACGATAACCAAAGCCTTGAGAAACCATATGATCTTTCCATACCGTAATGGCATTTTGCGGAGAGCCGTATTTCTTGTCACTGAACATACGGAATAATCCCCAGCAGAAATAAGAATTACAAGATGTAGCAATCGCCGGAATTAATGACAAAGGCGAAGCATGCCCATGGCACCCTACGTGTAGACTTCCATAATTAAACCCATGCGCACATGGAAAAGTAGGATAATCTTCGTGGATAATCTCTTCTTCCAAAAACGTCAAGGCTTGTGCTGTTTTAAAAGTAGACCCCGGAGGATAGGCTCCCATAATAGCACGGTTCAACAGAGGTTTCCTCTTATCTGCCTGCAACATACGATGGTTCTTGCCACGCTGGCGTCCAATCATCAAATGGGGATCGAAACTAGGTGAAGAAACCATACAGAGAATTTCTCCGGTAGCAGGTTCAATGGCAACGATCGCACCTATTTTATGTTTCAATAAACGTTCACCCAACATTTGCAGGTCAATATCAATACCCAATGTCAGATTCTTGCCAGGTACGGAAGGCCGGTCCAACTTTCCATCCATATAATGTCCTTGAATGCGTCCGTGCGCATCACGAAGCAATATTTCCACTCCTTTTTCTCCACGCAGATACTTCTCGTATGATTTCTCAATACCTTGTTTGCCGATATAGTCACCACGGATGTAATAATCATCCGTTTCAATATCTTTCTTTGAGACCTCACCGATATCACCCAAGGCGTGAGCGGCAGAATTATAGGTATATTGACGAATAGTACGTCTTTGAATATAGAAGCCGGGAAACTTGAATAGTTTTTCTTGAAACACTCCACATTCCTCGGCAGAAAGCTGGGTCATAAACACCTGATGTGTATATTTGGAATAACCGGGATTCATCCAACGGTTTTTCACGTCCTTCATACGTTTGGTAAACTGTTCAAGAGTTATATTCAACGCATGACAAAAATCAAGTGTATCCAGTTGCGTCACTTCACGCGGAACGAAAGTTATATCATACGCAGGCTGGTTGAACACCAACAACTTGCCATTACGATCATATATAGCTCCACGGGAGGGATATTGTATTTTGTTCAGAAAAGCATTACTATCCGCATTCTTCTTGTAATCATCTGTCATGATCTGCAAATCGAACAAACGGAACACATAGAGCAGAACGATGACAACAGCCGCCGCACCTATCACATACTTCCGTTTTTCAAGCGTATAATCTTTCATTTCTTTCTAATCCCTTCTATTGCCATAATACAGATTACAGTCAGCAATGTGCTCGCCACAATCCTCAACAACAAGGTTCCCATATGGGCAAAGGAAAAGAACTCAATGACAAGCAACATACCATGATGCACAAAGACACAGGCAACCAGATATTTCAAAAAAGGAGAAACACCCATTGTATGTATCGCAGGTACAAGTGCATCCAACGTATCACGAGGTACAAACAAACGCAGAAAAGCAGGACGCAAGAAAGCCAATAATACTGTAGCCGATGCATTCATCCCCGGAGTATCAGAAAAGATATCGACCGTCAGTCCAAGGAAGAAAGCCCACAACATCAAAACATTGCGCGATACATCCGACTCGAACTTCAATATCAGATAGATATACAGAAACGGAGTGGCATATCCAGCAATATGCACATTATTCAGAATTAGTACCTGTAACAGTACCAGACCTATGAACCATCCTATTTTATGTAGATAATTGAGAGCCAAGTTTCCTACGATTTAACGATTTACAATTGGAATTAGTTTATTGTATTATCACAGTTTCATCTCATCACGCTATCACCTTACTACCTCATCACCCTGTCACCTCTCTTCACTCTTCTTCCCTCGCTTCCAATGCCTTTTGTTCTTCCTGTCCACTACGCGAAATCACACGCACATTACTTACCTTTCCAAAGTCTGTAGCCAACTTAATTTTCAACAAATATGAAAGTCCATCATGCGAATCGGACATGTCATCTACCGTACCGACCAATACACCTTCGGGAAATACAGTGGAATAGCCACTGGTTACAACCGTATCACCCAGATTAAATTCCGCATGGCGAGGCAAGTCTTTCAGATAAGCAAAACGGGAATCACCTCCTTCCCATTTCAGATAGCCGAAATAATCGCTACCCACAATCTTACAACTGATACTGGACTTACTATTCAACAAAGGAAGCACCAGCGAGTAATGGGGAGAAGTCTTATAAACAATGCCTACCACACCATTAGCATCCACCACTCCCATTTCAGGACGAATACTATCCAGCGTACCACGATCAAGGGTCATGTAGTTGTCTGCCCGTGTCAGACTGTTTTTCACTACATTTGCCTTAAATATGGCATACTTTTCAGGAGACAGACGTTCCAAACTATATAACCTTGTAGAATCCAAGCCTTTTTCCTGCAAAGTCTTCTCCAAAAAAGCTACCCGTTGTTCCAGCCATATATTCCGGTCAAGCAGATCTTCATTAACCGACTTTAGATGAAAATAAGAACTGATACCTCCCGAAATTTCATAAACCTTCCCGGCTATTCCGTTGGCAGATGTAAAATAAACGCTCTGCTGGTAATGGTTGAAACGAAACAATAAAACAAAACTGGTAACCTCTAACAACAGGAAGAGGAACCAGTAATTGTATTTAATAAGGAAGTTCAGTAAATTTCGCATGCCTGTATTATCTCATTAAGAATGAGAAGCGGTCAACATTCTTCAATGCTATGCCTGTACCTTTGGCAACTGCATGCAAGGGATCTTCCGCAATGTGAAACGGTATGTTTATCTTATCAGTCAAACGTTTGTCGAGTCCGCGGAGCAAAGCACCACCACCAGCCAGATAGATGCCGTTGTGTACAATATCGGCATACAGTTCGGGAGGGGTATTCTCCAATGCGCTCAAGATAGCAGTTTCAATCTTGGAGATAGACTTCTCCAAACAATGCGCTACCTCCTGATAACATACGGGCACTTCCATAGGCAATGCAGTAATACGGTTCGGACCATGAACAATATAATCTTCGGGAGCATCCTCACCCAGTTCGGTCAAAGCAGCACCTACATTGATCTTAATACGTTCGGCCATACGTTCACTGACCTTTACATTATGCTGGCGACTCATGTATTCTTGAATATCAGCAGTCAAATCATCACCGGCAATACGGATAGAATTATTAGAAACGATCCCCCCTAAAGAGATAACGGCAATTTCCGTAGAGCCACCACCTATATCGACAATCATATTGCCTTCCGGAGCTTCCACATCGATACCGATACCGATAGCGGCAGCCATAGGCTCAAAAATCAGATATACGTCACGTCCGCCTGCATGCTCGGCAGAGTCGCGTACGGCACGAAGTTCTACCTCAGTACTACCCGAAGGGACACCGATTACCATACGGAGTGAAGGAGAGAACAAACGGTTACGGTTGTTCACCATCTTGATAAGTCCGCGTATCATCTGCTCGCAAGCGTAGAAATCAGCAATCACACCGTCGCGCAAAGGACGGATGGTACGTATGTTTTCGTGGGTCTTTTCGTGCATCAACTTTGCCTTTTCGCCCACGGCAATCATCTTATCGGTACGACGGTCCAGTGCCACTACCGAAGGCTCATCCACCACAATCTTACCATTCGTGGTGATGATGGTATTGGCTGTGCCAAGGTCCATCGCTATTTCTTGTGTAAAAGAGAATAATCCCATCTAAATTAAAAATTGAGAATTAAAAATTGAAAAATATATCTTACATCGGGAACTGAGAATTAAAAAGAAAGAGTATTATTTTTCAATTTTTAATTCTCAATTCTCAATTCAATTAGTGTTTAAAGTGACGGAATCCTGTCGTTACCATTGCCATGCCATGTTCGTTGCAATATTTAAACGAAAGCTCGTCTTTAATACTTCCACCCGGTTGGATAACGGCCGTCACACCTTCATTACCCGCAATCTCCACACAATCGGGGAAGGGGAAGAAGGCATCGCTTGCCATGACGGCACCATTCAGATCGAAACCGAAGTTCTTGGCTTTCTCAATAGCTTGTTTCAAAGCATCCACACGACTGGTCTGGCCAACACCGCTTGCCAACAATTGTTTACCTTTTGCCAATACGATAGCGTTTGATTTACTGTTCTTCACAATCTTGTTGGCAAACAACATATCTTCTATTTCCTGAGCTGTCGGAGCTTTCGCGGTCACAGTTTTCAACTCCTCAGGAGTTTCCACTTTAAGGTCACGATCTTGTACCAATACACCATTCAGCAAAGAGCGGAACTGTTTCTTGGGCAAAGCAGTTTGTTTACGAACCAAGATAATGCGGTTCTTCTTCTGACCCAGGATTTCCAATGCATCAACATCATAATCGGGAGCGATAATCACCTCAAAGAAAATCTTATTGATTTCTTCGGCAGCAGCTTTGTCAATCACGGCATTCGTGATAAGTACACCGCCAAAGGCAGATACGGGATCACCGGCAAGCGCATCGTTCCATGCCTCCAACACCGTTGGACGTGAAGCCAATCCACAGGCGTTGTTATGCTTCAGGATAGCGAAAGTTGTATCAGTAAATTCGTCAATCAAATCAACGGCAGCGTTAATGTCAAGCAGGTTATTATAAGAAATCTCCTTACCGTGGATTTGGTCGAACATAGCATCGATGTTGCCGTAGAAATAACCTTTCTGATGTGGGTTTTCACCGTAACGCAGTGTCTTTTGATTGTTGGCCGACTGACGGAAAGCAGATCCCTCCTCACCGTCGAAGTAATTGAAAATAGCCGAATCGTAATGAGAAGAAACGGCGAAAGCTTCTTTGGCAAACCAACGGCGCTCTTCGATCGAAGTAACGGCTCCATGTTCCATCAACATATCACGCAACGGTTGGTACTGAGCTTGTGAAGCAACAATCACCACATCGTTATAATTCTTGGCAGCGGCACGAATTAAAGAGATACCGCCTATATCAATTTTTTCGATAATAGCAGGCTCTTCAGCACCACTTGCCACAGTTGCTTCAAAGGGATAAAGGTCAACGATGACGAGGTCTATCTCAGGAATTTCATATTTTTCAATCTGTTGCATGTCTTGTTCCAATCCACGACGGCAAAGAATACCTCCGAATATTTTCGGATGCAAAGTTTTTACACGTCCGCCTAAAATGGAAGGGTATGTAGTAAGGTCTTCCACTGCCTTGCAGGGATATCCCAAAGATTCTATAAATTGACGTGTTCCACCGGTTGAAAGGAATTCTACACCTTCTTCGTGCAGTTTGGTAATAATTTCGTCCAAACCCTCTTTGTGGTAAACAGATACCAGAGCTGTTTTAATTCTTTTTGTTTCAGACATGATTTGCTTATTTAAAAGTACGCGTATATTTAAATTAGTGGGGCAAAGTTACAAATTTTGTTCTTTCGCACATACATTCATACACAATAAATTGATGTAATTATTTGCAAAACATTACGATCCTCTCTCTTTCTCCATTCCGCATCCCACAGAAACTCCTCAAACAGGTAAAACCAATTATATAATAAGCATAGTTTGTGCCACCTAATTGGCACGACTTTGCCACTTATTTGGCACAGTTATGCCAATAAACAGGCAAAGCAGTGCCAATAAAGTGGCAACGATTGACGCTCAGACAGGCAAAGAATGAACAATATCTTCGATAAGGGCAAGCGAATGAAACACCCTCTTTTTCTGTTCCTCAGTAAAAGGAGTACCACGTGAAATTTCCAGGATTTTAAGCTGTTCCACCAACTCCGTAGCACCAATCAGAACAAAAAGAGGTATCATCTTATGCGAAATGGCGGCGACTTCATCCATATCCGCGGCATCTACCGCTTTTTGCAAACGTTCGGCATTGAGACGGGTTTCGGAAACGAAGCTTTCAAGAATAGACTTTGCCGCTCCGGCATCATCACCGGAAAAAGCAGTAAGAGCCGAAAAATTATAAGAGAGGTTCGGAGATGAAGAAACAGAAATGTTATCCGATAATTTTTCACTCAGCGAGGCATCTTCCTGCAAAGCACCACCAACCTCTACCTTCAATTCTTGAAGCAGCTCAGTTACCGTGAAGGGCTTATGCAAACAACCGGCAAAGCCGTGGGCTATAAACTCTTCCGACTTCATATCGCTACGGGCAGTAACGGCTATTATGGGAATAGTTTGCGCTTGAGAAATATTTGAAGCACGCAACAACTTCAAAAGATCGAAGCCATTAATGGCAGGCATTTGTACGTCTGTAAGAAGGACATCAAAATGAGCTGAACGTAAAGCATCCAGTAGTTCGTCCATTTGCAGGCAACAAACAGAGGTGATACCCTGCTGTGAAAGCATGGCGGCGGTAAGCGTCAACTGGATACGGTCATCGTCGATCAGCAGAACGTGCAAGGGAGCGATTTTTCCTTTCTGCACAGAAGAAGTTTCAGTAGTTTCAATGGTTTCCTTCATATCTATCGTAACCGGATAAATGGGGATACGAAGAGTGAAGGTACTTCCTTTTCCCAGTTCACTTTCTACCTCAATTGTTCCTTCAAGCAATTGTACCAACATCCGTACGATAGAAAGTCCCAAACCGAAGCCTTCTTCTCCTTGCGCTCCCGGTAAACGTGTAAATTCCTGGAAGATACGTTCACAGTCGGCTGTATCCATACCTTTACCTGTATCGGTAATAGAAATCACAAGTTTCCGGCTTTCGTAATGAGCCGTCAACGTAATGCTACCCTGCGAAGTAAACTTCACGGCATTGGATAGCAGATTGTTGATGATTTGCCGCAAGCGAAGCGGGTCACTGATATAAGTAGTTTCCAACCCGGAAGATATATCACAGTACAGAGCCAATCCTTTTGCCGACGTCAGCGGTTCGAAGCTGACACGTATTTCTTCGAGCAGGCGTGCCGGATAAAAAGTTACCCGGTTAATCTCAGCCTTATGCAGGTCAAGACGATGAAAATCGAGTAAATCGACAACTAGTTTCAACAGATGCTCCGAAGAGGTCTTCATATTATCGAGATAGAAACGCTGCCGTTCATCAACCGTAAGGCGTGCAAGTAAATCGGCATATCCCATGATGGACCCGAGTGGTGCCTTGAAGTCATGGGTAATGGCAAGCATCAGTTTTTCACGCGTAGCCAACAAATCTTCGGCACGGCGGCGAGCTTCTTCCAACTCACGACGATAGCGGTTACTGCGAGAGATATCCCGTACACTCAATATCAAAAACAGAACGGCAATCAAGACAGCTCCCGCTGCAATGCCAGCAATTATCTTGGCAGAATGCCGACGGATAGCCTGCTGATAATCTGCCTCCTCGCGTGCCTGTTGCAGAGTTTCTTTTTCATAGTCTTTCAAAAGGCTATCAATACGCGCTGTGAGCAGATGGTTAACACGTTGCAAGTTACGTTTACGACGTTGAACAACTGTACTTTCCGTTTTTTTTTGTTGCGCCACAGCACGCAATTTCTCATGTAGAGAGTCTACAGGATTATAAATATCGAGAACCGTATCTGTCGCAAACTCAAGAGAAGTCTTTACCTGAATGGCCGTATCTTTTTTGGGAGGTACAAATACTTCACCCAAACGACGGAAAAAACCTTTCTTCTTAGGTTTGGTCACCACGGTATCGCGATGGGTTATGATACGGCGTTGTACACGTTGCTGGGTTATCACCGAGTCTTGTGTAGCTATAATATTCTCTATCTCACGGGAAGATACCATACTGTCATTCGCCTCGCTCAGCGTACGCAACATACGGATGGTATTCGTGTCTTTCTCACGCAGTAAAGCAATCAGGCTGTCTGTCCACTGGACATCCCGATTATCTGAGAGCATAAGATTTTCCATTTCCCTGTGTACGAAAAACAGGGAAAAAAGCAACACCGCCAGTAATAAAGTATATCCAACGGTTATCTTAACTTTAGATACACTATTCATTTCTCGTTTTATACCTGAACCGCAGCCATAGCATCAATCCTGCGCTTGTCAGTCCAAACGGGAATGCCATCCAGACACCGACCAATCCCCAATTGAAGATAAACCCGCAGAGATATCCCACAGGCAAAGATATAATAAAATACGAAATAAATGCAATGAACATCATCGGTTTCACATCGGATATGCCGCGCAGGGCATTGGCAAAGTTGATTTGCAAGCCGTCGCCAAACTGATAAATCAAGAACGGAAAAAACAGAGTGGACACCATTGTGGCTACTTCCGTACTATCCGTAAACCAGCCGCCCACTTGTCCGCGCAGGGAAAATACAATGGAAAGCAACACCACTTCCATACACAAAATCAGATGAAAACCCGCATAAGCGGAACGACGGACATTCTCCATATCGTTCTGTCCCTTGAAGTTACTGACGCGCACGGCAACTGCCGCTCCCATTCCATAGAACATCATAAAAGTAAATTGCGAGATAGTCAGCATAATTTGATGTGAAGCCAGAGCAATCGTGCCCAACCACCCCACCATAATGGTGCTAAGACTGAAAGAAGCTGTTTCCATACCCATTTGCAAGCCGACAGGCCATCCGAGCGCATTCAGTTGCCTAAATACTTTGCCCGACCATCCTAAACGGGAGAAACCTATCCGGTAACGTAAGAAACGACGGCTGCGAAGTACAATTATCGCAAAGACAATCACCATCACAATACGTGAAAACAACGTACTGATACCGGCTCCCAACAGACCAAGCTCGGGCAAGCCCAACTTACCGTTGATAAGAATGTAATTTCCGATAATGTTGAGCGCATTTCCACCCAGCAAGATCCACATAGCGGTTTTAGTATCAGTGATGCCATCTGTGAATTGTTTGAAACCATTGAAAAGCATTACAAAGACAAGCGAGGCAAGCAAGACCAGATAATAGGGTTTTATGAGTGGCATCAACTCTTCCGGTTGTCCCAGACGATCTACGTTGAAGTAAACGATCGTCATGATAAACGTCAGCAATAAAGAAACGAGCACATTTGCCACAAGACTGCATCGCAGCGCTTGTCCCGCTTCTGCAAAATGACGATTACCGTAGAGGCTGCCCACGATCGGGGTCAATCCGTAACTAAAGCCAGTACTGAAAATGATACAAAGCGTAAATATATTATTTACAAAAGAGGCAGCTCCGAGTTCTGCAGTACTGTGATGCCCTATCATCAGCGTATCTGCAAACCCCAGTACAATGACACCTACTTGTCCGATAATTATAGGAAAACCAAGAAGGATCAAAGCTTTGTAATGCTGCTTGTATTGGTCGATAAAATGTTTCATAATTGACGAACTGGTAAATGGGAATTTAGTTCCTTTTTTTGTAATACAACACCGCACTGTTCTCTTCCCGGAAAGTTTTTTGAGCAACAATGCGCAACTGTTCTGCGGTTACAGAACGGTTACGTTCCACCTCCAAACTAATATCTTCCGCTTGGCCGGTCAGTTCAAACCAGGCAAGATTAGTAGCAACATTCAAATAGTTGATGTTACCGAATATCTGGGTAGACTCAAATTTGTTCTTGACTTTTTCAAGTTCCTGTTCACCGACGAGCGATTGCTTCAACGTATCCAATTCCCTACGGATAGCCGTCTCAGCCTGTTCTAACGATACACCTGCCGAAGGTTTACCGCTTATATGTATCAATCCTGCATCCCGTGTGCCACTGATATATGCATCAATATTGGAAAACAGTTTCTCCTCCTGCACCAATTTACGATTTAAACGGCTGGAACGCCCATTGCTGAGAATATCCGACAGGATATCGAATGCATAATAATCGGCATCATCCCGACTACACATGTGATAAACCATAAACAATGCATCAAGCGGTACATTACGTTCCACCTCCAGCCGGCGTTCTTCTGTTTGTAGAGGTTCCTGTGGCAACCGTCTTACGGGAACTTCCCTATGGGGAATGGGTGCAAACCATTTCTCCGTCAATCTAACAGTTTCTTCCCACGAAATGTTTCCAGTGACGGCCAATACGGCATTATTAGGCGCATAAAAACGATAGAAGAAAGATTTCACTTCATCCAACGTAGCCTGTGAAATATGAGACAACTCCTTACCGATAGTGGGCCAACGATAGGGATGGACTTTATATGCCAACGGGCGCAATAGATGCCCTACATCTCCATAAGGCTGATTCAAACAACGCTGTTTGAACTCTTCCATCACAACACCACGTTGCACTTCCAGGCTCTGTTCACTAAATGCCAACCCCAACATCCGGTCTGATTCCAGCCAGAAACCGGTTTCTACATTCGGTCTGGGAACGGTGAGGTAGTAATTGGTAATATCATTGTTTGTCCAAGCATTATTTTCACCTCCCGCCAGTTGCAAGGGAGTATCATAATCGGGAACATTCACCGATCCTCCGAACATAAGGTGCTCAAACAGATGGGCAAATCCGGTATGCTCGGGATGCTCGTCACGAGCGCCCACGTCATAGACAACATTCAATGCCACCATTTGCGTACTGGTATCCTCATTATGAACAAGACGCAAACCGTTATTAAAACGCAGTTTATTTATTTTCATTATCACAGATAGTATCTGTCATTCTGAGCGAAACCGAAAAATCCACTCTCCATAACATAGATTTTCTTCAACTTCGCTCAGAATGACAAACACAAAAAGATAAATACAGAATGACAGATGCTAATATCAGTCCAATACTTCAACTTTTATAATTTTCACATCGTCTTCAGGACGGTCACTGCGATCGGTCTTCACCCGCTGGATTTTATCCACGATATCCATCCCTTCCAGTACTTCACCAAACACGGTATATTCGCCATCCAGATGCGGAGTACCTCCTACCGTGGTATATGCCTTTACTTGCTCCGGCGTAAAACGAAACTCAGGCTCATTGGCAACTTGCTCTTCCGCCTGCGCAATCAGTGTATCCTGCAAATTCATTAATCCATCCTGATCACCTGCCTTACGCATCTTATAAATCTCTTTTGTATATTTTTGCGCCAACGTATTAAAAGCATTATTCAAACGCATCTGATTCATCTGCTGTTCCATACCCAAAAGAGTAGAATCGTTGTATACCTTTCCGGTAACGATATAGAACTGGCAACCGGAAGATTCTTTCTGGGGGTTTACGTTATCTCCCTGGCGGGCTGCCGACAAAGCACCTTTCTTGTGGAAGTACTTGGGATAAACAAACTCGGCAGGAATGGTGTAACCCACATCACCTGTACCCAACATCTTGCCCTTGGGAGCATTTTTTGATTCAGGATCACCGGCTTGTATCATAAAGTCTTTAATAACCCGATGAAACAGCGTACCTTCATACGTGCCGTCCTCTGCCAATTTGATGAAATTATCACGGTGTTTCGGCGTTTCGTTATACAGTTTTACGATAATATCACCCGCACTTGTCTCAATTTTCAACTTCGTTTCTTTTTCCATATTTCCGTCTTTCTTTTGACCTGATTTGCAAGCAGTAAGTCCACAAAGCAGTATAGTTAATAATACAATGAGATTTCTTTTCATACTTCCTTTTTGTTTAATTTAAGTTTGCAAATATACTAAAATCGAACAAAAGGATTTACCTTTGTATCATAAAAGAGATAAAAAGCAAAGGCTATGAAATCCATACTAATCGTAGAAGATGACATCACATATGGCATGATGCTGAAAACATGGCTTGGAAAGAAAGGTTTCCAAGTCAATTCTGTCAGCAGTATCGGCCGCGCTCAGAAATATATAGAGTCTGAGAGCGTAGATCTGATATTGTCTGATTTACGATTACCGGATAAAGACGGTATCGACCTACTGAAATGGCTAGGGATACAAAAGCTGACCATACCGCTCATCATAATGACGGGGTATGCCGATATACAATCGGCCGTACAAGCTATGAAACTTGGAGCTTGCGATTATGTTGCCAAGCCGGTAAATCCCGACGAGCTGTTAAAGAAAATAGCCGAAGCACTGAATGTATCGTCTGATGCGTCTAAACATGCCATGCATCTCGATGAAACCAAAAGCCAACCTCGGAAAGACACAAAAAGTGTTTCTTTATCATCCGATTTCCTCGAAGGAGAGAGCGATGCCGCCAAACAGCTTTATAATTATGTAAAACTTGTTTCCCCTACCAATATGTCTGTACTCATCAACGGAGCTAGTGGTACGGGTAAAGAATATGTGGCTCACCGTATCCATCAACTCAGCAAACGTGCCAATCAGCCGTTTGTTGCTATTGATTGCGGCTCCATCCCTAAGGAACTTGCCGCTTCCGAATTCTTCGGCCACGTGAAAGGGGCTTTCACAGGGGCATTGACTGATAAGACAGGTGCTTTTGTTGCAGCCAATGGGGGTACCATCTTTCTAGACGAAATAGGAAATCTCAGTTACGAAGTACAGATACAATTACTCCGTGCATTACAAGAGCGTAAAATACGTCCGGTAGGTTCTAACAAGGAAATACAGGTGGATGTGCGGTTGATATCCGCCACCAACGAAAATTTAGAGCAAGCCATTGAAAAGGGAATATTCCGTGAGGACCTGTTCCACCGGATCAACGAATTTACACTGCGTATGCCTCAACTAAAAGATCGCCGCGAAGATATTCTTCTCTTTGCCAATTTCTTCCTCGACCAGGCAAATCGCGAACTCGACAAACATCTTATCGGCTTTGATGAAAAAGCTTCCAGAACATTATTGGAATATCAATGGCCGGGAAACTTACGGCAAATGAAGAACATTATCCGCCGTGCCACATTGTTGGCTCAAGATAATTTCATCACGCTAAATGAGTTAAGTGAGTTACAGAACCAAATTCCTGCACATATCGGTATGCCGCTTCGAAATGAAGAAGCCGAAAAGCAACAGATTATTGAAGCGCTGAAACAAACCGGATATAACAAAAGCCGTGCCGCCCAACTGCTTGGCATAGACAGGAAAACATTGTATAATAAGCTTAAACTTTACGGGATAGAGCTATAAATGTAGAATAATTCTACACCCGCCTCCACACTTTCCACAGATTTCCACAGATTACCACAGCCCACATATACCGGCAACATACTATATTTCAACGTCTTGCCAATTTACCATTTATTTTGGCACATCATTTGATACATATAAAATGTAAGCGTCAAGCTTCCTAAACAAACAAGACACTTAAACCGAACTATCATTATATATCAATCGTATAAAAAAGCAAATGAATTATGAGAAAGTTAGTATTAGTAGCAGCCCTGTTTATGTTTGTTTGTGGAGGATCGTTCTTGGCCCAAGCAAAGGCTCCGGTAGAACAGCCAAGTAAGACAACAACATTGTCTAACGACACTGTAATCACAGATACTTTGCAGAAGGCCAAGAGCGTCCAAGACACAACAAAAGTGGCCGAATAATAGTAAGCGCACAACAAAAAGCCTTTCCCTACTTGTCTATTCCGGGGAAAGGCTTTTTTATGCTATAATGGTGGGATAATAATGTGTAGAATGACAAACTGATATTTTATCACATTATTATTTTACCAGTGTCGTTCCGGATAGAGATCATTCCACCATGCCGGGCTGTCCTGTAACCAACGTGCAAACCATGCCATAATGGAATTATGCCACAATTCACGTTTAGGATAATCACTAATAAAGTGATTTTCTCCATCTACCGTAATAAATTCAACGGTTTTACCTAATATCTTCAGAGCGTTGTACAACTGAATACTTTCACCAATAGGTACATTAGTATCTACTGTACCGTGCAGCAACAACAAAGGAGTTTTGATCTTATCAGCATTAAACAGAGAACCATGCTTAGTGAACAAATCTAGATTGTTCCACGGATAACTTTCAGCAGCAGCAACAGTATTGTAGGAATATCCCCAGTAACCTTCACCCCAATAACTCGTAACATTACTGATACCGGCATGTGAAACGGCAGCGGCAAAGATATCGGTTTTCGTCTGTAGATATTGGGTCATGAAACCACCATAGGACGCTCCGATACAACCGATGCGTTTCGCATCAACAAACGGATGGGCGACGCAGAATTTCTTCGTTCCTTCAATTATCTCATCAGCTGTACGTTCGCCCCAAGCATTGACATGACGGGCAGAGAACTCTTGACCATATCCGATGGCTCCACTGGGCTGAATTACATAGACCACATAGTCACGCGAAGCAAACAGTTGTGCACAGTAAGGAGAAGTGATACCACGCGTAGTAGGCGTTGTTCCACCATAGTAGTAAACGATGAGTGGGTATTTCTTATTGGGGTCGAATGAAGGGGGCAAACAAATCATACCCTTTATCTGCGTACCGTCAGCAGCGATAAAGTTCCATTCTTCCATCTTTCCCAATTCAATTTTATCCAACGTCTCTTTCATCGGATTGGCAATCAGGGTAGAAATTTTCTTCTTTCCATCATACATGTAAGCTACACCGCTACTGGTATTACCTCCACCAACGTATGCTGCTATCAACGGGTTATCTTCTGCCAACGTGAAAGAGCTGATGACATCTTCCTTCAATGGCAACATCTCGAAACGCCTCGTCTTCGGAGTATAACGGTAAATATGACGACAGTCTTCGTCAGTGGTATTAAAGTAAATACAACCGTCTGTACGGTTCCATTCAAGGAAGTTTACCGTGGGATTAAAATCACGGGTGATAGGATCGATATTTCTTGTTGCCAAATCCATGATGAAAGCTTGGGTGTCAAAGTCATTGGCAATGGGATGTGGCGCACAGTTCTTACCTATACCGTTGAATGCAGAAGGGCTAGCGGTCAACAGCAGTTGTTTACCGTCTGGAGAATAGGAGGCCCCACCAGCATATGGTTCCCAAGAAACAAGAGTATCAACTTTTAATGTTGCCAGATCAATTTCAAAGATGGATGAAAGTGAGAAGGGACATTTAGTGATATTGGATTTACTTGTGGAACATAACAATTTCTTACCGTCAAGCGAAATATCATTCAGATATACACTGTGGCTACCATACGTCAGACGTTCAGAAAGTCCTGAAGCAGGGTCATACTTTACCAAATAACTACGGTTGCGAGAACCGGGAATACGATCGTCAGGGTGCAACAGACGTTTCAAGGGGCCATTCACTTTTTCTCCTTCATCACTAGAAGAATAAATCAGATAATCTTCTGTAGGCGACCAACTAAAACCTCCCTCAGGTACATTTTTCAATGCCACCTCTTCGCGCATCGTCATCGGATCGAACACTACCAAATCGTTCTGTCGCTCACCAGTCACCGTATAATACAGTTTATTGCTACGAGGCATCCAACGAGCATTAGTCGGAATATTTGGATGAATAATTTTTCCGGTTTTTACTTCAGTCAGTTCCTGCCAAGTACGTGAACGCTTCGTGGAATAGTTATCCCAATAATACGTCAATAGATATTTGCCATTCGGAGATAAAGATACAGAATAGACTTTCGAGCCAAATGCAGTATTATAGAGTGAAAGACGACGCTGCAAACCAGGCTGTATTCGGCAACCGACTTCCATAAAATTTTTCTCCTTCTCAAATTCGCATTTCAACACCGGCTGTGTCTTGTCATCCGCCGAAGAAAGTAATTTAATAACAATCTCATAATCAGCTTCAGGTTCCAAACGAAGGCTTACAGCTGTAGGACGAACTTGTGAGAGACTATCCTCGGCTGTAGTTTTCGTCTGTTTGGACTCACCATTTACGAATACTTCAAATCGTGCCGGAGAGTATACTTTCAGCATACCTTTCATAAACCGTTCTGCACGCAGATTGGTAGAAAACAGATAAAAGAGGTTGTCTTTATCGGCCTTCTCTACAGCCACATATCCTGTGGTATCAGCCGACATGGTTTCATACGAATGTCTGTCAAAATCAAGACTGATTTTTGTCTTCAGCAAGTCGTCCGATACAAATTTTTTTCCTATAAAGTTAATACTATCACCCTGAATAGGGGTACGTACAACCACAGCAGGACGCACATAATACTCAGTCACCTTTTCTTGTGCATGGGCTGCCAAACCTATTAAAAGTAGCAAGCCCGATAAAATCGTAATTTTTTTCATTGATGGTTAGTTATAATAAGGTTATTCAGATTGTTTCAAATAAAATCAGATAGTTTCAAATCCATTCCATAAATTACCGGAAGGTACAGGCGCTTCCGCCTCTATCATCTCTCTGGATACCGGATGTACGAAACGGATAAAACGTGCATGCAAACAGATACTGCCATCCGGATTGGAACGAGGGAAGCCATACTTCAAATCTCCTTTGATAGGACATCCCATCTTCGCCAACTGGCAACGTATCTGATGATGACGTCCGGTTTTCAAATCTATTTCCAATAAATAATAGTTCTGCGACTTTCCGATGAGACGGTAATGCAAGATGGCCTTTTTACTACCTGCCACCTCTTTATCGTATGCGTAACTTTTATTCTGTTTCTCGTTACGGACTAAATAGTTTAGTAATTCCCCTTCTTGTTGTCGAGGCGGATTCTTCACTACTGCCCAATAAGTTTTTCTCACTTCACTATTCTTGAACATTTCATTCAGGCGCGAAAGTGCTTTGCTGGTTTTGGCAAAAACAACAAGACCGCTTACGGGACGATCCAACCGGTGAGTGACACCGATGAAGACATTACCTGGCTTCTGATACTTCTCTCTCAAATACTGCTTTACAGTTTCCGAAAGTGGCGTATCGCCTGTTTTGTCTCCCTGAACGATCTCCGAAGCGGTCTTGTTGACTATAATAATATGATTGTCCTCGTATACGACAGTCATAGTTTACATATTCATACCACCATCTACTTGAATAACTTGTCCTGATACATAAGAAGACATATCAGAAGCCAGGAAAGTAGCAATATTTGCCACGTCTTCGGGTGTACCGCCGCGACGCAAAGGTATTTTCTTGCACCATTCCGCTTTTACCTCCTCAGAAAGAGCGTCGGTCATAGCAGTCATAATAAAGCCCGGAGCGATGGCGTTGGCACGGATACCACGAGAACCGAGTTCCTGTGCAATAGATTTAGCCAAAGCAATCATACCAGCTTTGGATGCAGAGTAGTTGGCCTGACCTGCATTACCATGAACACCCACTACAGAGGCCATATTGATAATACTACCACCTTTCTGACGCATCATAATGGGAGTACAAGCATGAATAAAGTTAAAAGCGGATTTCAAGTTCACGCCGATAACCATATCCCACTGCTGTTCGGTCATACGCATCATCAAACCATCACGGGTGATACCTGCATTGTTTACCAAGATATCGATACGTCCGAAATCGTTATGAATAGCTTCCACCACTTTAGCGGTATCTTCAAAGTTAGCTGCATTTGAAGCATACGCTTTAGCTTTCACGCCCAACGCTTCTATTTCCTTAGCAGTGTTTTCAGCATTCTCATCAATCACCAGATCGGTGAATGCGATATTAGCTCCTTCCTGAGCAAACTTCAAAGCGATAGCCTTACCAATGCCACGTGCAGCACCAGTTACAATGGCTGTTTTTCCATCTAATAATCCCATACTGTTTTTAGTTATTGATTAATATTATTCTATTTCTTTCCTGTCGCGCCTAATGCTCCCAATACCAGTCGGGTCACATAATCATCACGCGTCTTGTCATCCAGATAGGCTCCTACATGTCCACGGATGTAAGGTGTTTCAATCCCTTTAACGCAATAGTGCACAATTTCAGCTGTCATATCCAAATCATCTATTTGGAAAACGTCTTCCTCCAAGCCTTCACGCAATACATTCTTAAACAGTTGGATTTCTTTGGAATCAAAGCGTTTCCGCACTTTCTCCACACGCCATATATCACGAAAGAAATTGGCACGGAGGGTTCCATTACGGAAAACCGCCTCCTTCACCGCATCCAAATGTGTATAAATCATCTCCATCAATTTTTCATCCGGCCTGATATCTTTCTCAGCAACACGCTTCATCATATCAGAGAGAAGGTCCAACTCCGACTCGACAACAGCCATATAAATATCTTCCTTACTTTTAAAATAGGTATAAAGCGTTCTTCTACCTTTTTTAGAAGCAAGGGCGATATCGTTCATCGTGGTATTTTCGACGCCCATCTTCGCAAACAATTGACGGGCGACATCCACTAATTTAGCTTTTGTCTTCGATACAGCCATAGATTAATTGCACATTGCTTAATAATTTGAGCAAAAGTAAGACATTTCCGCATATTCTACAAACAAATGCACATTTTATTAACAATTGACATATAAAGGATATATTAAAAAATATAGGAATACCATGCTATATATCAACACCTTATACATTAAAATACATTTATCATTAAAAATAAGGCTGATTTTATTTGCAGGTTTAGAAAAAAGCTGTACCTTTGCACCCACAAAACATCGCGGAGTGGAGCAGTTGGTAGCTCGTTGGGCTCATAACCCAAAGGTCGTCTGTTCGAGTCAGGCCTCCGCAACTAAAAAGGTAGAAGATTTTCAATCTTCTACCTTTTTTTTAGAGTAATACAAAAAGAGAACGTGGATCACACAAAGCAGAATTGTATTTTTCTGTTATTATCAGAATCTAATGATTTATTCTGCTATTCGTGTAATCCACATTCTAATATCTGTATTGGTCATCACGGCTCAGTCACTATCACTCTTGCAGCTTGCTTCAAAGAAACCTGTAGCGAAGCCTTTTTCGACTGAGGTTTCCAAACAATCTGCCGACACTCACCTTTCTGTAAAATACAATTGTTCTCACCCATACCGTATAAGTATTCCGTATCGATATGGAATGAGTCAGTGTTTACTTGCCAGTTACGAATATTATCCAAATGCAAATGCAGGTTTTCCACCTCACCTTTATTAAAGAACCACTTACCGCCCTGGACAGTCAAAGCGTTGATCTTACAATTTTCCATCCGCCCATAACTCATCTGTCGCCATCCGCCATTAATAATCAAGGACAATGTATCATCATGAAGATTTTCGAAAACCACCTCCTGTTGATGAAGGTTATTTTCCAGTAATTGGATAGCTGCCGGTAAGCGTAGGCTCATGGCTTTCGCATGCAGATACAAGGTAGACATATTTTTCTGCTTATCGGTCAAAATTTCATCCGGAAAGTTAAAAGAAATTCTTACGGTATCTTCCACCGTAAGTATTTTCATAAAACGGTCTATCTCCGAAGGATAAGTAAAACTGCCGGTAACTGTCTCTGAAGAATGCACCTTCAAGGGTATGTCCCGAAAAGAAATGATCTGATTATAGCTGACTTTTGTCCCATTCCCCTTCTTTACATAAATGTGTCTTGGTTCTACCGTCAGCAACACTACTTTACTTTCAGGGAACTGCACGGTTTTATTTTCGCCTTTGGCGTATATAAAGCTGTCCTCAACATCACCACTATAGAACGACAGAAGCAGCATCGAGCCGAATATCAACCCCACTCCCGCCAAAAGCATTCCGAATAATATATAAGTTGTTCGTTTCATAATTTGTCTCTTTATTTTTGTTGTTCTGTAAACTCACGATACATTTCCAGCAGTTCTTTTCCGGAAATACCCAGTGTATAAATCTGCCTGAAGAAGTAATCGGCTTCTTCCTTTAGAAAATACTCTTTACGCAACGAAAGGATGAGTGTACCTGCCCCTACGGACACAAAATAACCAATTCCCCGCTTGTTGTAAATCACCCCTTGTGACTGCAAGTAATCGTACGAGCGCATCACTGTATTGGCGTTGACCTCTACCACAGCCGCATACTCGCGCACCGACGGAATGCGTTCTTCTTCCCGATATTGATGAAGAAGAATTTCGTCACAGATACGGTCTGCTATTTGCAGATAGATAGCCTTACTTTCTTTAAAGTTCATAGTATCTTACCAACGATTTATGATTTCTGACTCTTTAAAACGGAAATAAGCGAGCACCCAGTTAAACAAGGCACAACTCAAGAAGAAGAATGTCATCAAAGTTTTCATTGTTTCGTCTGACATGAATACTGCGTTCACAGAGGGGCGATGCGCCAAAAATGAATGAAACAATAGTGTACCTATAAGCATATAGATCAAAGTAATGGCAACACCTACTGCAAAGGTCTTAATAAATGCATTCTTTGGCCAGATAGCCCCACCCAATACAAAAAGCGACTGAATAAAACAATAACCGCCAATTCCCATTACAAATTCCTGATTATCCCTGAAAGCTGTCCAATAGCCGGTTTTACCCACCAGATGCGAGAGAGGCACTTGGGCAATGACATCATTTTCGGGATAAGCAATGGTATAGATCAATACCCGGCTCCAGTCAGCCAACTTATAAGCTATCAAAAAAGCGACGACAGCACCGACTGTGAATATCAGCCAACGTGAGATGTATTTTTCGAACATCGTGGCGGGTAACATCAACATAGCTTCCCTATTTATCTTGGTTTTCATACGTTCCATGATAAACGATGCGCTCAGAGTACCCATGATGACTATTCCCCAAATAAAAGTTATGCATCCGAAAACTACAACACTTTTTTCACGGGACACATACGAACCGGGGGAAGCATATCTGTATTCCAAATAGGCATTCCAGACCAAGGCAATTGCCAACACGCCATACATCAATACGAAGCGAAGCAGATTGGTCTTCCAGTTCTCCACCATTTCCTTGCGGCAGAGTTCCACGAAACGCGGCATACTAAAAAATGTATCTCGTATCATTGTTCAATTGTTTTAGGATGAAACATTTGTATAATCTTCTCAGGTTCGGCTAGTGTAGCTCCAAACAACAGTTCCAGATTAATTTCGGTTTCTTCGTTTTCAGTGTTCGGAAGCATCAGGAAGTTGCCTTGCACGGAAGGCAGGGTGTAGATCGCTGTCTTAGTCAGCTCACGATCGTCGCTCTCAACAAAAAGGAACTTACTGCAGATGTTACCTACCGGCTCATCCAGAAGCACACGGCTGTTGTCCATAATCAGTACATGGTCCAGTATCCGGTCAATGTCACGTACCTGATGTGTAGAAATCACAATAGTACGTTCGTCGGACATGCCCGAAGCAATGAATTTACGGAACTGGCTTTTTCCAGGGATATCCAATCCATTAGTAGGTTCGTCCATCAGCAACAACGAAGTGTTTGTTGCCAAAGCAAAGCTCATGAAGACTTTTTTCTTCTGTCCCATGGAAAGCGCTCCCAAGTCGGTACTCAAATCCATTTCAAAGAAATGTAGATACTTCATCATATCTTCTTTGCTAAAATGGGGATAGAAAGGGCTGTTCAGTTCGATATAACTAACCAATGAAATAGAAGGTAATTCAAACTCCTCAGGTACCAGGAACATGTCCTGTAGCGTGACGGGTAACCGGCGACGTACATCGGTATCGTAAAATGTAACCCTCCCGTTGCGGGGAGTGAGTAACCCGCTCATCAAATAGAGTAATGTAGACTTACCGGCTCCATTTTTCCCCAAAAGCCCATATACCCTACCCTTCTCCAGCGAAAGCGAAAAATCGCTCAGGACTTCTTTCTTGCCCCGGCGATAGCTGAATGAAATGTTTTCTACTTGTAACATGCTTTTCTCTTTATTAAATTAATAAGAAAACAAGGGGGCAGAATACAAAATGCAGGCCTTTTTCAACTTGTATCTGACACCTCATTAAATACAGATTAAGTGTATTAGTACAATAGTACACCGCAAAAGTATATATTCTTTTTGAAATAACAAGAGATTTCGGGAAAAAATGATATTTAGAAAAGAGTTTACTATCAGACATAAAAAAAGGAGGAGCTAAGAATCACTCTCCACTCCTCCCGACACGACAAACAACTAAAATTATTGCTATTTGATGCCGTCTAATGCTTTCTTTGCAGTAGCATTAGTGGGGTCGATAGCCAAAATTTTATTCCAAAACTCTTTCGAAGTCATATATTCACTCTTTAGTAGATAGTAGTACCCCAGATAACTGTAGCACTCTATTAGAGCTGTATTATACTTCGGCTCGTTTTTTACCAGTAGCACATCCATTACCTTCTCATAATAAGGTTTTGCCAATCCTTCCGTCGTTTCTGGATCCATGGCCGAGTGGGTACGTGCACGCCATAAATCTCCCAGATAACTGCCGGGAGCTTGTACTGAAACAAGTGCGAACACAGAGTCAGCAGACTGCAACGCCGCCATGCGGTCAGCAGGCTGTACGACAAGGGTGTCTGTAGACGTTCCTTGTCCGTAATACAGACGTCCCAACTGGAATAAGGTTTCGGGCGTCTTTTTATCTTGATTTAAAGCATTATAGTACTTTTGGTAAGCAATGATAGCTTGTTCATAGTCATTTTCTTGTTCGTATGCGTCAGATATCTCACGCCATACCTCTATTTGTGTATTGTCTTTATCCAGTGCCTTGTTATACTGTATGACAGCCTGATCATATTTTTTCAGTGCACTAAGCAAAGCACCGTAATACCTGTAGTCCAAATATGAATAATCGGCATCATCCGATGCATTGAAGAAAGCATCCGCCGCCTTTTCAGCTTCTTCATAACGTTTCAAGTCGGTATTATTATACATGACGAGACGATTAAAAGCAGCATGACGGCTATTATTTTGTAACCCTTTTTGAGCCACTTGCAACGATTTTTCGAAATTATGATTCAAGAATAAAGCAAAAGCGTATTTCAACAAATCAGCTTCTGTAGCAACGGGTGTATCAATGAACTGTGCATAGGCAGCCACTGCTTTACCAAACTGATTGTTGGCATAATATACTTCCGCCAATTCTTTATCAGCTTCCAGATAGTCGGGAGCAATACCTTTAAGCTGTTTCAATTTTTCAATTGCTTGTGTAGGACTTGCAGTCTTATAGGCCTGTGCATATTTCAAATAAGCCTCTTTACAGTTCGGATCGAAATAAATGGCTTGTTCATAAAGTTGGCAGGCAGTTCCCACATTCTTTTGTGCGAGAGCTATATCACCTTCGAGCACAGAGACTCTTGCATCTTTATTATCAACTTTCTTCGCCATACCCAGATAAATTGTTGCTTCCGACAGTTTTCCGGCATCCAGATAAGCACGGGCAACGGAAATAACAAGTTCAATATTTTTTTTGTTTTTCCCTTTTAATAATTCGCTCGCTTCATCAGAAGCTTGTCCGGGATTTGTCTTTATCAGACTTTTTACTTTATCTATTCCCACCTGCCATTCGGGTACAGGCGATTGTGCAGCGAGTGTACCGGCCAGTAACATCGCTCCCATACATAATATAAATCTACGTTTCATTTTAGTTTTCATTTTAGTTATTCATCTTTTACATTTACCACACGTACCGGTTGGGTGGCGGGTACTAATCCCGATTTTAATATAATCCGCTGTCCTCGGTCAGAAGCGAGGAAAGAAGCAAATCCCCACGGGAGTGCACTCCGAGGATCATTCAATAGAACATAAATGCTACGTGCCAATGGATAATCACCATAATATAAATATGCTTGATAAGGTTTATAACTATTTTCCGGCCTTGCCTTGGCGGCAGCACTGACTGCCATCACACGAATCTCCTTGCTGAAAGAAAGTCCTGTGCTGTCATTCTTGTTGCTCAACCAGTTTACGCCAATAATACCGATAGCATCGGGCATGTCTGCCACATAGTTGATAACTTCTTTATTAGTTTTCAATGCTTTTACTTGATTGGAAAGTGGTACACCCTCACAAATAGAATCCACTGCAAAACGTACAGTACTGGAGTTCTTATTGTCGAAAACGAGACGGATATCCTTCAAATGTGAAGACGGATAAATATCCTTCCACTGTTTAGCCTCCCCCGTCAATATACGACGGATATCTTGTACGCTTATCAATGTATCGGGGTTTTCACGATTAACAATCAAAGCCAAACCATCTGTCGCAATCTTCATCTCTTTTGGGAAAAATTTCCGACTATTAAAAGACTCCATTTCCTCTAGAGTCAGTTTACGGCTGGTGATAACCAGCCGTAAACTGTCTTTAAGCAAAAGATTGACGGCTTCTACCTCCGTCACGTAACGGGGAACAATTCCTGCCAAAGGGTACAGGCCTTCAAACACATCGATCTCTTCCTGTACAATAGGTTGGAAGCTTTCATCTGCAGCAATGGCAATGACACCGGATGTATAGGTATCCGTTTGTCCATCCTTGGACTTGTGTTGACAAGCTGACAATAGTATCAATGCTACCAACAAACCTAACCCCTGAATCTGTTTCACCGTTTCCATAATACACATACTATTGCAATTTAAAAATAATAGGAACTGTATATTTCACAGATACAGCTTTACCGTTTTGCTTACCGGGTATCCATTTAGGCATGGACTTAATCACACGGATCGCTTCTTTATCCAGATAAGGATCTACTCCTCTCAGAACTTTTACATCGCGCACACTCCCATCGGAACCTACTACAAACTGACAAGTTACACGCCCTTGAGTTCCATTCTCCTGAGCGATAGTTGGGTATTTCATGTGATCAGCAATGTACTTCATCAGTTCTGATGGACCACCGGGAAACTGTGGCATCTGTTCTACCATATCAAATACTTTCTCCTCCTCTATAGGTGCCTGCGTCACTACCTGTTTCAAGTCGGCAATATCTTTTCCATTTTCTTCGTCGTTACCTTTTACGTCGGCAATGGAAATAGCAACTTTAGTCTGAGTCAATTCTGTCTGACTCTTGATCTCGTCTTCATCCCTCACTTCCGCATCTTTCTTAATAACGGGAGCAGTGAACTTGATAGAACTTTTCAGTGCCGGGGGAGGTGGTGCTACAGGTTCCACACGTTTCATCTCTTCCTGTTTCACTTCAGGTTCTTCCAATTGCGACAAGGTAGTCACTTCGGTCATCACTTCCTTTTGCTTGGGAGTAGCCATCTTTATCAGAGTAGGAATACTAAAACCTATCAGAGCGATAATTATCACCAGTATCACGGCAATACTATGACGCTTGGGAGAATTCTCCCGCATCTTATAGGCGCCGTATGCTTTATTCTTATCACTGAATATAAGGTCACACCATTCCGCAGAACTTAAATCTACTTTAGCCATATTCTTCTAATTTTAGGTGTTACACTTTATTCGGCAATGTTTTGCGACAATTCTCCCTTGCTGTTATAGTTCTTTATCAAGAACTGGTCTGCATCGGCAATGTCGGTTATCACATACTTACCTATATTACATATCTGCATTTCATCGAGAGCATCTATCAGATTTTTATACGATGCGGCATCAGTAGCCTTAATAATCACCGTAGGCGTATTTTTTCCACTCTTAATCTCGGAAAGTTGTTTCCGATAATCATCCTCTGATATTTTTAGGTCCAGCTTCTGTTGTTTAAGCCTGTTCACCTCATTCACAGCAGCTCTATTACGTTGTAGAAGCATCGCCCGCAGACCATCCGCATCGTATGTCGTTTCCTTCAACGAAGTATAGTCTTTATAGTTGGGTTCTCCTTCGTAATAATACAATTTATTGTCATCACTCAGTAACAATGTGATTGCCTGTGAAGCCTTTACCTTAGTTTGTTGCTCCTCAGTGAGATTTTTATCATTACTCGGCATGCTTATCTCCATAGTCTGAGGTTTACTCAGAGACGTACAGAGCATAAAGAAGGTAATCAGCAACATATTCATATCTACCATCGGAGTAAAATCTACCCTGACGGTCATTTTTTTCTGTTTACTTTTTCCACCTTTCTTATTACCGCTTTCTTGTATTTCAGCCATAATATTTCCTTTCGTTAGTCTTCAGAAGTAGTTTTCAAAGAAGTAATCAGATTATATCGGTTTTCCCTGAGATCCTGAAGTGAGTTCATTACATTCTTTATTACAGAATAAGGGGTATTGGCATCTGCCTTAATAGCAATACGCAAATCACCATTCGCTGCCCGGGCATTACGTACCCATGCTTTGAACTGGTTATCAATACTGTCAGTCGGTATCCCCTCATTCTTCAACACAGCATCTTGTTGGTCTTGTGGCAAAGCGAGGTACTGTTTCATGCTCTTCATCGGCACCCCAAAAGTGGATGCTAGCATAAATTTTTTCGTTTCCTCTGGAGTAAAAGTTACTCCATATTCTTGCCCCATAGCTTCCAACACATTGCGCAAGTCAGACTGCTTGTCCAGACTCATAAATATTTTTCCATTCGGATCGACCAATATCTGAAGAACATTCGTTTCTGGAATTTTTATTTCAGATACGGAGGCAGGAGTAGTTACCTGTACCGGTTCTTTCTTCACAAACGTCGAAGTTAGCATGAAGAAAGTTAGTAGTAGTACAGTAACGTCACTCATCGCCGTCATATCGATGAACGTACTTTTCTTTTTTATTTTTGCTCTTCCCATGATTATTTAATTAATTGAAAAATGAAAATTAATTCATTGAATTGAAAAATGATACATCACGCTATTACGTACTCAATATCAATTATCAACTATCAATCATTAATTATTTATGAGTAGCTGCAAAAGTCTGCACAATAGAGAAACCAACCTCGTCAAGGCTATAGGTCAACTTATCAATCTTATTAGTATAATAGTTATAAGAGATAACTGCCAACGCACCGGTCAAGATACCAAAGGCAGTATTAATCAAAGCTTCAGAAATGCCCTGTGACAATGCCATAGAATCAGCACTACCACCGGCAGCAAGGGCAGCAAAAGAACGGATCATACCAATTACCGTACCAAGCAATCCCATCAATGTACCAAGCGTGGTTATTGTACCAATAATAGGAAGATTTTGTTCCATCATAGGGAGTTCCAAAGCAGTGGCTTCTTCCAGTTCTTTCTGAATAGCGACCAGTTTTTGGTCTTTAGCAAGTAAAGTATCATTCTCCATCTCTGCATACTTCTTCAAAGTAGCATTCACAACATTAGCAACAGAGCCGCGTTGGTTGTCACATATTTCCTGAGCTTTTTTCATATCACCGGCAGCAAGAGCAGCTTTAATATTAGATACAAATTTTACTAATGATCCTTTACCAAAAGCAGCACGAATAGCAATGTAACGTTCAATACTGAGCGCAATAACGGTTAATAAAAGAGTTTGGATAACAGGAACAATAAAACCACCTTTATAGATAGTTCCAAGAAAGTTACCGGGCAACGGATGGTTGTTCGGATCATTGTTCATAAAGTTGGAAGGATTTCCCAACACAAAATGAAAAACAAGCACGGCAATGATAAAACAAATTACGATTACCCAACCGGCGGATTTAATGCCTTTAAAAGAGGCTGACTTTTTTTGAGTAGTTTCCATGATGAAAAATTTAATTGTTGGTATTAAATTGATTAAAAAAAAATGATACATAGGGGTACAAACTCCCTTTTACGAACCAATAGGGCGCATTTCATCCACATAACCTCACAACAGCACAATCAGTACATAAAAGGTTATCAACTTCTAATTGTTTCTATCAAGAAACAATAGAGAGGAAATTAATATGAAAAGAATTGATTAAATCAAAATCCGCCGAAGCGTAAAGATGTAATAGTCACAACCCACTATAGCATAATAGGGGTCTTGATCTGAATAGTATAATTTAGTTCTACCTTGAACGAGTAAATTTTCATGGTTGGATAACATCAAAAGTATATTCTTGAGAAAAGATTCGTCTTCAAGAACTCTGCGAAGACGTTGTTGATTAGAAAAGTAAGTTTCCGAAATTGATTTATTTCCCAACTCAACATCCTGAGACCAAAAATGCTCAGTATCCGATAAAACAGATTTCCTTGTTCCCAAATTGTCAGATGTAGAAGAATAAGACGACAAATAAGCTGTAACTTCACAGGCCACAGAAGTAACACCTTCAAATGCCTTTGAATAGTTTGCAGCATTACTGCTGAAACTACAACCAAGTGTCAACAGCAAACAAATCCAAAATGTCTTTACAGTTGTTTTCATGTCGTCTAATAAATCTACAATAATAACAGCTGATCTCTTATTTTGTTCTACAATAACCCTACTTTCTTTTATAAAGAGAAAGAAATCTTTATATTCTAGGAGATATTAATCATCCTCCTTTTTGAAGTAAAGATACAAAAAATAAATGAAACCATAAAAGGGGAAAGTATATAAATTACTGGCTTTAAGCTCTTTTAATCATTCACATACACATATATTACAAAGATTTCCAAAAAATTCCCACTAACGTTCCCAACACCACTTTCCATTTTCTATCTTCCCTTTTCCACCAGTATGCGGAGGAGGGGGATGGCGGGCAAGGGACGGACAAGACAAAAAAAAGCCCCCACATCTTTCGACATGGAGGCTTTCCTCTAAAACGGCGACTACCTACTCTCCCACTGTTACGCAGTACCATCGGCGTGACCGGG